>Ga0194131_10000024_pt1 | contig 218469 bp, 185 predicted proteins | sample TA2KigO120mmetaG_FD_148631 | JGI IMG/M metagenome (GOLD analysis project Ga0194131, IMG submission 148631) | Freshwater microbial communities from Lake Tanganyika, Tanzania - TA2015053 Kigoma Offshore 120m | ecosystem: Environmental > Aquatic > Freshwater > Lake | place: Tanzania: Lake...
CGTGGCCGGCAGGAATCCGTAGCGCTCGCTGTCGCCGCCGACGAACGCGCTGTTCATGCCGAACGCGGGATAGAGGCTCGTGAAGTAGTAGAACTCGGCAGGGTCGCCGTTCACCAGCTCCTCGAAAGTCTCGCTCGCGCCGCCGAGAAAGAGACCCCGCATGTCGAACGAGAGGTAGGGCGCGAGCCGCCACGGCCAGCGGGCCGCGATCGTCGGTCCACCACCGAAGGCATCGGCAGGCATGTGTTCGTCGCTGGCCACCCACGCCGGCAAGCCGGTCTTGAAGCCCGGCAGAACCTGCCCCTGCGCATCCGTGGCGTACCCCGTCCAGGCTGCAAAGATCGAGCGGCCCGAGGCCACCTCGCGTGATTTCCGGGCCACGGCCTGCACGGTCCTGATGGCCGGGAGCAGCAGGGCCAGGATCAGGGCGAGGAGGCCGATCACGACGAGCAACTCCGTCAGCGAGAATCCTCTGGGATTCGCCGGGCGGAGGCTTGCTGGGGATCGGGGAAACGCCATGCTTCGTGCCTAGGCTCCATCGTATGCCCCTGCGACCCACGACATGCATCGCGATCGCCCTTGCAGCCACGCTGCCCGCGGTGTCGCCCACGCTTGCCCAGACGACCAACGGCACCTGGACCATGCCAACGCTCGACCGTTGGATGTATCCCTTCAACACCTCGCCCGGTTCGCGGCCGGTCATCAGTGTCTTTGGCTCGGATGCCAACGACCCGAACACCTTCGACAGCCGCGATGGCCAGTTCCTTGTGGGGTGGTCGACGGCGGACCAGATCCCCACGGGTACGCCAGCAGGATCCGTGACCCTGCAGGCCGCCTCGGTCGAGGTCGAGTTCGCCAATGACCTCCTCGTGCAGTACGACCCGACGCAGGATCCTTGGCAGATCTTCGCGCCCACCGCGAGTCCCGACTGGCAGGCTGACAGCGATCCCGGCCAGAGCATCGAACTTCACGGCGCGGGTTTCCGCAACGGCTTCACGGCAGCGACCTTCCAGGAGTTCTCGCCCTTTGCCCCCGGCGGCACGAACCTCATGGCCCCCAGCGTGCGCTCGGCCTACGCCATGTCCTTCAACGCCGCAGGCCAGGCCATCGACATCAGCAACAACCCCCGCGAGCGATTCAATCCCAAGGCCTTCGCCATCGGACAGTGCGCCACGCTCCAGCCAGGCGACTTCATCCCCGTCGGCACGCGCATGAACTTCGATCTGGATGTCGACGATCCGAACATCCGCCAGTATGTGCTCGATGGTCTCGCCGCAGGCAAGTTGCTCTTCACGATCTCCAGCCTGAGCTTCGTGGTCCAGCAAGGTGGGAACTTTCCCGCGTTCTATGCCAAGGAGAATGCACTGGTGACCATCGGTGCAGCGACGGCCGCGCAGTTGCGGGTCACGGTGACGATCACGCCTGCGTGCGCACCGGCCGATCTTGACTGCAATCAACGCGTGGATGGTGCCGACCTGGGCCTGCTCCTGAGCAACTGGGGCGGCGCTGGGTCAGGCGACATCGATGGCAACGGACATATCGACGGCGCAGACCTGGGCACCCTGCTCAGTTCATGGACGGGCTGAGGGCTCCGCAAGGGCGCAGCACAGCCACATCCGGAACCACCCGGAACCCGTCCACTCAGCCGCAGATCGATTCAAGGATGGCCAGCCGCGCGGCCGCGATGCGCTCCCGAACCCCGGCAAGCACACCTTCGACCGTCTGGGGTTGGGTCTCCATCAGGTCGGCGATCTCACTGGCGGTCAACCCCTCACCGTAATGCAGCGACAGAACCAGACGCTCACTCGCTGAAAGCGTCTGGGCAATCATCTTCACGGTCGGTCCGTCTTCGTCGAACATTCGTGCTCTCCATGCACTGCTTCCCTCCCGAACCCGCGACGAGCTCACGCGCACATCCTTGCACGACTCAGGGAAGATAACACAAGTTTGGATCATGGGGGCGTTCCCTCCTTGGGAATTCGGTCAGGCGGCGGCGTCAAGCTGGATATCGAGGAATGCCTCGGCAAGTTCAGGGTCGAACTGCGTGCCCCGGCAGCGCTTGACCTCTTGGAGCGCCTCGGCTGCACCCATGGCCTTGCGGTAGGCCCGGTCGCTGGTCATGGCGTCGAAGCTGTCGACGATCGCCAGGATGCGTCCGTCCACCGGAATCGAGTCGCCGGCACGCATGAACGGATACCCCATCCCGTCCCAGCGCTCATGGTGGCTCAAGACGCCCTCGAGTGCATCAGCCACTTCCTCGAAGCGCTGCAGCAGCCGATGCCCGATCAACGGGTGACGGCGAATCTGCTGGAATTCAAGCTGATCCAGGGGGCCCCGCTTGTTCAACACGGCTTCGCTCACCCCGACCTTGCCCACATCGTGCAGCAGGCCAGCCAACCGGATGCGGGCGCACGAGGCATCGTCGAGGCCGACATGCCGAGCGAGCGACACGGCCAGATCCGACACGCGTGAGCAGTGCCCACGCACGCCACGGTCCTTGGCATGGATCAGTCCAGTCAGGAAGGTCACGGTCCCGGCCACGGAGTGGGCCAGGGCCTCTGGTCGCGTCTTGAACATCATCAGGTTCCTTTCGGCCCCCCTGCTTCGGCCGCCCCGGGGGGCGACTTTCGGCCGTTTGGCGAATTCTGGAGGGAAATCCGGGCCCGGCTCCGCGCTACCTTTCCCCCGCAGCCATGCGTCTGGCCCCCTTTACCGCCCTCCGGGCCTCCCAGCACCATGTGACGGCGGTCTCCTGCCCGCCGGCCGACCTCCTTGCCGCGAGCGAGGCCGTCGATCTGGCGCGCGCCAAGGCCCGCTCGATCGTGGGCGTGCTGCGCCACCAAGAGGTCGTTGGCACCATCGAGGGCATCAGGCCAAGCCCCGCTTCCCACCTGGTCGGCTTGATCGAAGGCGGCTCCATGATCCAGGAGACCGAACCGTGGCTGTACGCCTACCGCCTCTCGGGGCACGGGCTCAAGGCCACAGGCATCATCGGCCGGCTGGACGAGGCCGTGCCTGCGGGTACGGCCCCCGAGGATCCCACGGGCGAACGCCACGCGTCCCATCCGGCGCACATCGGTGCCACGCTCGAACTCACGCGCCTGGTCATCGGGACCTGGGCACCCATGGTGCCCACACTGCTCCTGGACCTCAATGAGCGCCCGCTCTACCACTTCCTCGAGAAGGACACCGGGCTCACGCACAGCATCTGGTCGCTGCGCCAACCCCTGCCATACCTCAAGTACCTCGCGCCGATCCCGTGGCGCCTGGCACGCACAGCGCATGGAGGAGCGAGCCACGAACCGGTCCTGGCGTGCGTCTTCGGTGCCGATGAGTGGGCCATTGGCGCGGCACCGCAACTGCGGCTGCGCAGTGGCGTCATCGGCCTTGCGTGCGAGCGCACCCATTGATGGGCGGGCACCCGCTGCGGCTACACTTTCCATCATGGGATCCAAGCCCCAACCGCAATCCCCGTCCATCGATGAACGCATCTCCCGCGTGCTCGTGATCGATGCGTTCGCCTCGACCGGTGCCGAGGCGCTGCGGCATCTGGGCTGCGATGTGATCCACAACCCCCATCTTGATGCCGACGGTCTGGTGCAGGCTTGCAGCGACCTCTCGCCTGATGTGCTTGTGGTTCGCGACACACTGGTCCCTGCCGCCGTCTTTGAGGCGTGCCCCACGCTTGGCTTGGTCGTGCGCAGCGGTTCCGGCACCGAATCGATCGATGTCGAGGCCGCCAACCGTCTTGGCGTGCTGGTGGCGAATTGCCCAGCACGCGGCGCGATCGCCGCTGCGGAACTGACCTGGGGACTCATCCTCGCTGCCGATCGACAGATCCCCGCGCAAACCATCGATCTCCAAGCCGGGCACTGGCGCCACAGCCACTATGCCTCGGCCTCCGGGCTTGCCGGGCGCACCCTGGGCGTGATCGGCCTCGGGCCGGTCGGGCAGGAAGTCGCGCGTCGGGGCCTGGCCTTCGGCATGCACGTGATCGCCTGGAGCAGGAACATCACTGAAGCGCGTTGCGATGCCTTGGGCATCGACCTCTGCGCCAACCTGGTGAACCTCGCCAAGCTCAGCGATGTCGTCAGCGTCAATGTCCCGCAGAGCGCCGAGACCGCCGACATGGTCGGTGAGAAGTTCTTCTCCGCAATGCGGCCGGGGGCAATCATCGTCAACACCTCCAGGCCGGGGGCGATCGACGAGTCCGCCCTCCTCAAGGCCGTGCGCTCGAAAGGCATCCGCGTCGCGAGCGATTCATGGGACGACGCCCCCGACGCCATGGACGGCACCTTCGCCAGCCCGCTCGGCCGCGAACCTGGCGTGATCGGCACGCACGGCATCGCCGCCTGCACCGAGCAGGCCATGGCGGCGATTGCCGACGAAGTCGTGCGCATCGTGTCGGCGTGGATCAACGATTTTGACATGCCCGGCTGCGTGAACATCGCGCACTCGACCGGAGCGAGCACGGTGCTCTGCGTGCGCCACCTCAATGTTCCCGGCGTCTTCGCCCAGGTCTTTGCGGTCCTCGGCAACGCCAAGATCAATGTCGAAGAGATGGACAACATCATCTACGAAGGCGGGCATGCGGCGGTCGCGCGCATGCAGCTCTCGCGGCGCCCGAGCGTCGAGGACCTTGCCGCGCTGCGGGCATGCACCGCCGTGCTGGCCGTGAATGTCAACACCCTTCGAGGACCACGACCATGACCGCTGCCCCCTCCATGAGCAGCTGCGTGCGCCCGACACCGAGCGGACGCGTCTACAACTTCAGCGCCGGCCCCGCCGGCATGCCCGAGCCCGTGCTGCGCCAGCTGCAGGAGGACCTGTGGGACCTGCGCGGCAGCGGCATCGGCATCATGGAGCATTCGCACCGAGGCAAGGTGTATGACGAGATCAATGCCGAGGCGCACGAGTGGTGCCGCAAGGCTGGCCGCGTCCCTGCCGACTGGGACGTCATCCTCATGCCGGGCGGCGCGACGGTGCAGCAGGCGTACCTGCCCTTCAACTTCCTGCCCGCTGGCCGCACGGCGGACTATCCCGACACCGGCATCTGGACCACGAAGGCCATCGGCGAGGGCCGCAAGGCCGCCGCGATAGTGGGCGCACACATCCATGTGGCGTTCGAGGGTTCGCGCCTGAAGTACACGCGCGTGCCCAAGGACGGCGAGATGAGCCAGACCCCCAACGCCGCATACCTCCACTACTGCTCGAACAACACGGTCTTCGGCACGCGGTACCCCACGACGCCGGTCACGACGGTGCCGCTGGTGTGCGATGCGAGCAGCGAGTACTTCGCGCGCCCGGTCGACTGGAGCCGTCATGTGATGCTGTACGGCGGCGGGCAGAAAAACCTGGGGCCATCGGGCATCAGCCTGGTCCTGGTGAAGAAGGACTTCTTGGCCACCGCGAATCCAGCGCTCCCGACGATGATGAGTTTCGCGGCGCACGCCGCCGGCGAGAGCCGGCTGAACACCCCGCCCACCTTCGGTGTCCACGCGATGGGCCTGATGTTCCGCTGGATCGCGGCGCAGGGCGGCCCGGAGGCGCTCGAGCGCGCGGCGATCGACAAGAGCAACCTGCTCTACGACGCGATCGACGCGAGCAACGGCTTCTACACCGGCCGCGCCGAGCGCTGGTGCCGTTCGCTCATGAATGTCTGCTTCCGGCTCGCGACGCCCGAACTCGATGCGCGCTTCGTCGCCGAAGCCGCCGCGCAGGGCATGGACGGCCTGACCGGCCACCGCGACGCAGGCGGCATCCGCGCGAGCATCTACAGCGCGTTCCCCCGCGAGGGCTGCGTGGCGCTCGCGCAGTTCATGCGCGACTTCGCCAGCCGCAACGCCTGAGCGCTCAGCGCAGTTTCTTCAGGCGGATGTTGCGGAACTCGATGAACGCGCCCTCGCTCTGGAGCGCGATCCATCCCGGCACGACCTTGCAGTCGGTGGCCACATTCTGCAGCAGTCCGTTGACCCAGAGCTCCAGCCGTCCCCCATCGACCAGGATGCGGTAACGGTTCCACTCGCCCAGCGGCTTCTCGTTGGTGGCGTGTTCCTTGCGCGTGTGCCGTCCGTTGGTGCGGTCCGCTTCGGCCTTCATCGGGAAGTCACCGATGTTCCAGATGTCGCCCGCATTCTCGCTGTGGAGCTGCGCTTCCATGCTGTTGGGCCACACCATGTCCTCACCGATCGTGCGCAGGAGCACGCCGCTGTTGCCGGCGCCCTTCTTCGGGTCGAAGCGCCACTCAAGCTCGAGCTCGAAGCTCTCGTACTTCTCCGTGGTCCGGATGTAGCCGATGGGTTTGCCGGCGCACTTGAGGCAGCCGTCCGCCACGCTCCAGACCGACATCTGGTCCTTGCCCTTCAGGTCGGGCACGAAGGCCGTCCAGCCGGTCGTGTCCTTGCCGTTGAAGAGCATGGTCCACTCGGCAGCGGGCTCCGCGGCCTGCGTTGCCTTGGCAGCATCGTCCGAAGCGGTCATCGCCACGCCGCCGGCAAGGCCGGCCAGCACGAGGGTCGCGAGAAGGGTCATCTTCATGCCGCGCACGATACCGCTGGACCGACACGAAGGTCGACAGCACCACACCCCCGACGCTTGGCCAAGACCGTCGGCCGGGAGGCAGGATTGCTGCAACCTCACGAACCCTCGATCGCCGCGCGGCCCCACGGCAGGTCGAAGCGATCGCGCGTGGTGCAATAGCCCAGCCCGGCCATGCGCCCGACCAGATCAAGGCGCGCCGGATCGAGCCGCCCGCGTGCATCGATCGCCTCGTCATCGACATGGACGAGCTCGACCGCACCGAGCACGAGGTTGCCGCCCGAGGGTGCGCCGGGATTCGTGCGGATGACCTGCAGCGTGCGGCACTCGAACGCGATCGGGCTCTCGGCCACGCGCGGTGCGCGCACCCGGACTCCTGGCACGGGCGTCAGCCCGGCAAGCTCGAACTCACTCTGACCGTAGGCAAGACCCTCGCCGGCCGCGACGACCTGCCTGATGATTCGGTGCGGCGCCACGCTCACCGTGAACTCGCCGCTGCCGCCCTCGGCGATGGGCTTTGCATTGCGCAGCGTGTCCTTCTCGGCGCCCGCCTCGTCGTTGGCCGGACAGAAGCAGAGCGTCATCGGATTGCTGCCGACCCCGCAGAAGAACGAGAACGGCGCGAGATTGACGCTGCTGCCATCCGGCGCGCGCGTACCCACGACCGCGATCGGCCGGGGCATGATCGCACCGATCATGAACTTGTAGAGGCGCTCGGCATCGAACGCAGCTGGGTCGAACTGCATGCCCACAGGCTACGCGCCAAGACGGTCGGCGAGCCGACGCACCGCAACCTCCAGATCATCGAACATCCGCGTGAAGCCCTCACGGCCACCGTAGTAGGGATCCTCAAGATCATCACGCGGCTGGTCATGGTGATGCAGGATCAGCACGAGCCGCTCCGCCGGAGCACCGGCTGCCAGGAGCGCCGACCGGTGGCTCGCGTCCATGCAGACGATCCACTCGAAGTCCGTGTGGTCGGTCTCACGGACCTGGCGCGCGAGGCTCGGCACGGGAATCCCCCGCCGTGCGGCTTCGTCCAGCGTCCGGCGGTCCGCACGCTCGCCAGCGTGCCAGCCGCCGGTCCCGGCGGAATCGACACGAAAGCGATGGCCGCTCCCCCGACGCTCGAGTTCGCGCAGGAAGATCGCCTCGGCCGCCGGGCTGCGACAGATGTTGCCGGTGCACACGAAGAGGACGCCGACGCGCCCGTCCATCGAACCCATCGCGGCTCACTCGGCCTTCTGCGGCTCGGGAAGGCGACGCACCCAGATGTTGCGGAACCGCAGCGGATCGCCGTGATCCTGCAGGCGGATCGGGAGTTCGGCGGCATGCGCGCTGTACTTGGCACGCGCGCCATGCGCGGTCGAACCGAGCAGCGCCACATGATCCTGCACGAGCACGCCATTCATGATGAGCGTGAGGTACGCAGGCGTGACCAGCTTGCCATCCTTGTCGAAACGCGGTGCGCGGAAGACGATGTCATAGACATTCCACTCACCCTGCGGTCGGCAGGCGTTCACCATCGGCGGGTGCTGGCCGTAGCACGAGCCCGCCATGCCGTCGGCGTAGGTCACGTTGCTGTGCGAGTTGAGGATCTGCACCTCGTACTGGTTCATGAAGAAGACGCCGCTGTTGCAGCCGCCCTGCCCCTTGCACTGGCGATCGGCGGGCACCATGAACTCCAGGTGCATCTGGCAGTCGCCGAAGGAATCCTTGGTGGTGATGTCACCCGAACCCGGCTTGACGGCCAGTTCGCCATGCTCGATCGTCCACGCGCAGGCCTTGCCGCCACTGGACCATTTATCGGACGACTTGCCGTCGAACAGCGCCACGGCGTCGCTCGGGGCCGTCGAACCCTGAAGGGCGCCAGGCGACACGGCCGCAGGCTGGGGGCGCTCCATGTCGTGGACCTTGTACTTGAAGCCATCCTGCGCGGCGGTGGCGGCAACGAGTCCTGCGACGAGGCACGAGAGGGCGATGGCGTGGTGCATGGTGTTCTCCGTGAGGGTGCACGCACTGTAGCGAGATCTATCATCCCCGACCCCTCAAGGAACCCCCATGGCACGCGCGGCTGAGCAGAGTGAGATCGTCGGGACCATCCGCACCCAACTTGAGGAACTCTCCCGCGACCTGTGGTGGACCTGGAATCCCGACGGCAGGGTCCCCTTCGAGATGCTCGACCCCGTGCTCTGGCGCGCCACCAAGCAGTCGCCGATGCAGGTGCTCGATGGCGTCACGGACGAGCGCATCGCCCTGTGTGCCAGGGATGACCGTTTCCTGGACGCTCTGGCCAAGGCAGGACGATCGCTGGAGACCTACCACGATGCCGCCACATGGTGGGGCCGCGGTGCGAAGGGGGACCTGAAGTCGCTGCGCGTCGCCTACTTCTGCAGCGAGTACGCCGTACATGAGAGCATGCAGCAGTACGCGGGCGGCCTCGGCGTCCTGGCGGGCGACCACCTCAAGAGCGCCAGTGACCTCGGCATCAGCCTTTGCGCGGTCGGGCTCCTCTACCGACAGGGCTACTACCTGCAGGAGCTCGCCGAGGATGGCTCCACGCGCGTCTACTGCCCCGAATACGACTTCGACCGCATGCCGGTCGAGGACACGGGCGAGATCATCGTGTGCCCCGTCGGCTCGAGCCGCGTGAAGGCCAAGGTCTGGTCAATGAAGGTCGGCCGATCGACCGTCTACCTCCTCGACAGCGATGTCACGGGCAACAGCGACAAGGACCGTGAACTCACTCGCGGGCTCTACCGCGGCGAGCCGTCGCTGCGCCTGCGCCAGCAGGTGCTGCTGGGCGTGGGCGGCTGCATCGCGCTGCAGCATCTCGATGAGCCGGTGACCGTCTATCACCTCAACGAGGGCCACGCCGCGTTCGTGGCGTACCAGCGCATCGCACAGCTCGTCAAGGACGGCATGAAGCCCGCCGACGCGAAGGCCCATGTCAAGGCCACCACGGTCTTCACCACGCACACGCCGGTGCCTGCGGGACACGACCGCTACGGCGTCGAGGAGGCTTACGAAGCCCTGCGCCCGGTGCTGCGCCAGGCGCGCATCGAAGAGGACGAGTTCGCAGCGCTCGGTCGTGAGCGGCCCGATGACTTCCGCGAGCCCATCTGCATGACGGCGATCTGCCTGCGGTTCGCCTCGCGCATCAACGGCGTGAGCCAGCTCCACGGTGAGGTCAGCCGCGACATGTGGACGAAGGTCTTTGGCTGCGCCCCCAAGGATGTGCCGATCGGCAGCATCACCAACGGCGTGCATGCGCGCACCTGGATCGATCCCGACGCGGAGGCGTTCTGGCGCAAGGAGATCAACCTGCGGCTGGACCGCCACACCCCCACCATGGACGGCTGGGAACTGGCTCTGGGCGTCGATCGCTCGCGCTTCTGGGCGCTGCGCAGCCGATTGCGTGCGCGCCTGGTGCACTTCATCCGCGAGCGGCTCGCTCGCCAGGCGCTTCGCCGAGGCGAAGGCTCCGCCGGCGTGAACGCGGCCATGCAGGCGTTCTCGCCTGACACGCTCACCATCGGCTTCGCGCGTCGCTTCGCCACCTACAAGCGCGCACCGCTCATCTTCCAGGATCTCGAGCGTCTAAGGTCGATCCTCAATGACCCGCGGCGCCCGGTGCAACTGGTCTTCGCAGGCAAGGCCCACCCGCGTGATCTCCCGGGCCAGGAGTACGCGCAGCGGATCCACGAGCTCTGCAAGCAGGATGGCCTCTGCGGCAAGGTCGCGCTCATCGAGGAATACGACATGGAGGTCGGCCGCATGCTGACCGCGGGAAGCGATGTATGGCTCAACAACCCCCTGCGCCCCTACGAGGCCAGCGGCACCAGCGGCATGAAGCCGCCGATGCATGGTGGCATCAACTGCTCGATCCTCGACGGCTGGTGGCCCGAGAGTTTCGACGGGCGCAACGGCTGGGCGATCGGCGACACGCAGCCGATGCAGGACCGCGAGGCACAGGACCGCAAGGACTCGCAGTCGCTCTACTCGATCATCGAAGGCGAGATGCGCCGCGAGTTCTACGACCGCGACGGCACCGGTCTGCCGCAACGCTGGATCGATCGCGCCCTGCAGAGCGCCGCCACGGTGCCACCGATGTTCAACACGCACCGCATGCTCGCGGAGTACCTGCGCGAGGCCTACATCCCTGCCCACCGCGGCGGGCTTTGATCCCGCCGCGCGTTCAGCGCGCGCCCGCACGCGCGCGACCGGTCAGCACCGCGAGCGCACGGAGTCGAGCGGCCGCATCCGGGCGAAGGCTCGCAGCGCCTCGCGACTGCAAGCGCCAGTGCCAGTTGCCACGGGCCGTGCCGGGCAGGTTCATGCGCGCCCTGGCACCCAGGCCGAGCGCATCCTGCATCGCCACGATCGCCGTGTTCGCCGGGCTCGTGAAGGCCAGCCGGTTGAGCTGCGCCGCCGGATCGGATCCATTCCAACCCATGTAGGCACGCGCGCGCGCCTTCGCGGCAGGCTGCAACCGTGCCCACCACCCGACCGTCGTGTCGTTGTCGTGGGTGCCGGGGTAGCACACGCAGTGCCGCGGGTGGCGATGCGGCGCTTCGCCCGAATCATCACCGCAGAACGCGTTGTGCAGGAGCTTCATCCCCGGCAGGCCGAACTCGTCGCGCAGCGCCACGACCGGCGGCGTGAGCGCACCCAGGTCCTCGGCGATGAGCGGCAGGCTGCCGAGCGCGCGCTCGATCGCACCGAGCAGTTCACGACCGGGTGCGCGTTTCCAGGTCCCCTGCCGTGCCGTCTTCGCCGAGCCCGGGACCTCGTACGCATGGAAGAACCCGATGAAGTGGTCGATGCGCACGGCGTCGAATCGCTCGACCGCTGCGCGGACGCGCTCGATCCACCACCGATACCCGGTCCGCCGATGCTCGCTCCATCGGTAGTGCGGGTGCCCCCAGAGTTGCCCGTCGGCGCTGAAGCCATCGGGTGGCACACCGGTCACGACCGTCGGATGACCGTGTCGATCAAGCCGGAAGAGCGACGGATTCGACTGCACATCGGCGGAGTCGAGCGGGACGAAGATCGGCAGGTCGCCGAGCAGCCGGATGCCCCTTGCCGCAGCGGCCTGCTTGAGCTCGGTCCACTGGGCATCGAAGGTGAACTGCAGGAACGCATGCAGCCCGTGTTCGTCCTTCATGAATGTGCGCCAGCCCGGCAGCCAGAAGCGCTGCCGCCGTTCGAACGCCTTGAAGGACGAGGAGCGCAGCCCACCCTTGCGCCGGAATGCCTCGAACGCCCGCTCGAACCACGGCCACTTGGCCGCGCGGGCCGCGGCGTACCGGCTCGGGCCACGGGCCAGTGCAGGAGCCGCACGCAGCGCCGACCGCGGCAGCAGTCGATCGCGCACCAAGCCATCGATCGAGATGAAGAGCGGTTCGCCGGCGAACGAACTCGTGCTCGCATACGGCGAGTCGCCAGGGCCGATCGGACCCACCGGGAGCATCTGCCACCAGGTCAAGCCGGTGCGCGCCATCCACGCGAGTGCGTCGTGTGCACCGGGCCCCATGTCACCCACACCGAACGCACCGGGCACGCTCGACAGGTGCAGCAGCACGCCACCTGTCCGCGCGGCGAAGATCGATGGCATCATCGCGCCTGCCTCCAGACCCGCGCACCGACAGCGGGGATCGAGATCGCGTCGATCGAGCGGCCATCGATGGATGGATCGCTGTCGAACACGAGCTCCCATGCACCCCGTACATGGTCGCCGAATGCCGCATCCGGTGCCGCCCGCTGCACGCGACCCGATCCATTCACGACAACCAGCAGCCGCTCGGAGCCATCCTCGCGCAGCCAGCCCCACAGATCGCGCTCGTCATCCACGAGCACCGTGGTGAACGAACCGGTGCGCAGGGCCGGATGGGCATTCCTCAGTGCGATCACCCGCTGGTACCAACTGAACTGCTGCGCATCGACTGCATCCTCGGCCAGTGCATAGGGCTCAAGGTCCGTCCACAGCATCGGCTTGCGGTTGGTGGGGTCGTCGGCTCCGTACATGCCGACCTCATCGCCGTAATAGACCATCGGTGCACCAGGATGGGTCATCTGGATCAGCGCGGCCAGCCGCATGCGCGCGTACTCCGCGGCTCCTGGCTTCGTACCCAGGTACGACGCGTTCTCCTGCTCGCGACTGCCGGTCTTGAAGGCGAGATCGCGGTTCAGGAGCATGCTCGCCAATCGATCGGTGTCGTGGCTGTCGTACAGGTTCTGCGCAACGTAGGTGACCTGATCCGCGTAGGAACGCCGCAACTCGGCGAGCCTGCCATCCATCTCGCTCACGGGAATCGCCTCCTTGCCCTTCGCGATCCACGGCAGCACGGCCTTCGCGAACGGATAGTTCATGAGCGCATCGAAGCAGCGGCCATCGACCCACTCCGGCTCGACCGTCCAGATCTCGCCCACGATGTACGCCTGCGGATTGATCGATCGAACATGCGCACACCACTCGCGCCAGAAGCCGATCGGTATCTCTTGCGGGACATCGAGCCGCCAGCCATCCACGCCATCACTCGGGTCGCCATCACCATCGGGATCCATCCATCGCCGCGTCAGGTCCATCAGGTGCTTGCGCAGCGATGCGCTCGCCAAACCGTCCTTGTCCTTGCGGAAGGCCGGCAACTCCCCGAAGCCCCCCCAACCCTGGTACACGAACGGCTCCCACGAGGTGATCTCGAACCAGTCCGCGAAGCGGCTCGCCTTGCCCTTCGCCTGCACATCCCTGAAGGCCGGGTGGCCGGTGCCCACGTGGTTGAAGACGCCGTCGATGATGACCCGCATGCCCATCGATTTCGCTTCCTTGAGGAACTCGAGGAAGAGCCGATCGGACGGCGTCCAGGTCCACGTCGATGGATCGAGCAGGTCCTCCTTCGCCTCGGCCACGGCGTAATCGCCCTTCACGCCGAAGTGCTCATCGACATGAAGGTGGTTCATGGTGTCGTACTTGTGGGCCGTGCGCGCCTGGAAGATCGGGTTGAGGTAGATCGCATTGATCCCCAGCGACTTCAGGTAGGGCAGCGCCCAGCGCAGCCCCTGCAGATCGCCGCCGTACTTGCGCGAGAACACGAAGTGGTTGAAGAAGGTCTGGCCATCCTTCCCTTCCCACTCGCTCGGCTCGTACCACGAGCTACGCCACGGCCGCACGGGCTGCGGGTCGTTCGCCGCATCGCCGTTGCGGAAGCGTTCAGGAAAGACCTGGTACCAGATCGCGTGCTTGGCCCAGTCAGGCGTGGAGAAGGTCGGCGCGGGTGCCAGCGAATAGGTCATGGGATCTCGTACGGTCATGGTTCCATCGGTGAAGAGAAAGGTGTACTGCGTTCCGCGTGGTGCCGTCAGGCAGCCTGACCACCAGGCGAAGGCGCCTCGAGTCGTCTCGGGCGAAAGGTCGATCCAGTCCACGCCATCGGCGGCCACGCGCACGCGCTCCACATCGTGTGCCAAGGTACGCACGCGCAACCGGACGCTGCCATCGGCGAGCGCGCTGGCACCCAAGAGGGTCCTCGGATCGTGGAGGATCGCGGCTGCCTCGATGCGGCCATCGCCGCGCACCCCGTGCGCCGACTGCAGCGCGGCCTGCGCGCCCAGTCTCAGCACCGAATTGAATCCGCCGTACCCATCGGGCTCACGGTCATCATTCGCCGGATCGGCAATCCACTCGGAACGGCCGCCGCGTGACTGCACGAACTTGTAGCGCACCGTGCCGTCGACACCGATGCGCGCACGCCACACGCCATCGGGGCCGCGCTGCATCGGGATGGCCGTCGCATTCCAGCGATTGAAGTCCCCCGCCACGGTCATCGAGTCCACGGGCGCACGCGGCCGGTACGACAGCTCGACCTCCCACACACCGTCGGGTCTGCGCTTGGCATCGATCGACTTCGGCAGGCTCGGCGCAGCGACCTCACTCGTGGCCATCGGCACCTGCGGCGGGAATGGCGGAGTCACCATGCCGCAGCCGAGAGCGATGATGAACGACCGTGGGTGCATGCGGGGTTCCTATACTAGATCGATGCTCCGCCGTGGTCGCACGAGTCCTGGCTCATGGCTGCGCCGCGGGGCCATGACCGTCGTCGGACTCGTCATCGCGTGGGCGTTCCTCCATGTCGCCGTGCGCGAATGGGACCGCGCTGGCGGCGCCGACGGCCGTACCGAACTGATCGTCATGCACTGGTCCGGCGACGGCGGCCAGGAAGAGGACCAGATCGTCGATGCGAGCCTGCGCGCCTTCGAGCAAGCCAACCCCGGCATCCGGGTTCGCCGCGTCAACCCCGGCGATGCCGGGAGCTTCTACACCAAGCTGATGACGATGCTCGCCGCCGGCGAACCACCGGATGTCTTCTATGTCGGCAACGAGCGCGTACCGAGCTTCGCGGACATCGGGCTCATCCGGCCGCTCGAGCCGTTTCTGGAGGCGGACCGCGCAGCCGGCGATCCAACGGCCATCGATCTGGCAGACTTCTTCCCTGCGACCGTCGACGCCTTTCGCTTCGACGGCGCGACGAGCGGCAAGGGCGCGCTCTACGGGATTCCCAAGGATTTCACGACCGTCGGCTTCTACCTGAACCTCGATCTCTTCGAGCGCGCGGGCGTGGCCGTGCCCGGGAACGATTGGACCTGGGACGACTTCCTCGCGGCGGCCCGCGCCATCGGCCGGCTCCCCGATGCCACCGGCAGCGAGTTCGTGACATGGGCGGCGATGCTGCGCGCCTACCTCATGACCGAGGGCGTCGATGTGAAGGGTGCCGACTTTGACCAGATCACGATCGAGGATCCGCGTGCCGTCGCAGCACTCGAACGCCTGCGCGCCTGGCGCCACGACGAGGACAACACGCTCACGAGCGGCAAGAGCAAGATCGCCACCGGTTCGAGCGTCTTCCTCTCGGGCAAGGTGGGCATGGCGGGTCCGTTCGGTCGCTGGGTCGTACCCAGCTACCGCAAGATCCCCCCGGCAGGGACACCCGGCGGGTTCCGATGGGACTTCCGCCCCCTGCCGCGCGGCGCGGTCGCCTCCAACATCGTGCTCACGGTCTCCTGGAGCATCGCCTCGCGCAGCAAGCACCCCGACGAGGCCTGGAAGCTCGTGAAGTGGATGACCGATGACCGCAGCCAGCGTGACTTGGCGAGGCTCGGGTTGGCGATCCCCACGCGCAAGGCCGCGGCGATGGGACCGGAGTTCAGCGATCCCACCCAGGAGCCCGCGAACGATGCGGGCTATCTCCTCGCCGCCGAGCGGGCGCAGGTCGTGGAGTGGCCGGTCAATCCGCAGTTCGAATCGCTCTTCGCCAGCACGATGGATGCCGCGCTCAAGACCGGCACGATCAGCGTGCGCGAGGCGATCGACACCTTCCTGCGCGACTGGCGGAGCGAGAGCCAGTCGCCCCTGGCGAAGGCCGACCTCGCGCCGATGCCGTGGCGGAACCTGGCCACGATCGGGTTCACCATGGCCGCCGGTGCGGCCGCATGGTTCGTATGGTGGGCGCGCCGATCACGGGCCACGCAGGCCCATCGCAGCGAGGAACGCGCGGGCTGGCTGCTTGCCTCGCCGTGGGTCATCGGCTTCCTGGCATTCATGGCGTTCCCCGTCGTGATGAGCCTCTTGCTCTCGCTTGCACGCTGGAAGGGCGTGAGCACGCTCGAGGAAGCGGAGTTCGCCGGCTTGGCCAACTACGAGCGCCTGCTCACCGACGACGCACGGTTGCGGACCTCGCTGCGCGTCACGCTGTACTACGCGCTCATTGCGGTACCGCTGGGACAGGCGATCGCGCTTGGCGCCGCGATGCTCATGAACCTCAAGGTTCGCGGCATCGCGCTCTGGCGCGCAGCGTGGTACCTCCCGAGCGTCCTTGCGGGTGTCGGCGTGAGTGTCCTCTGGCGCTGGGTGTTCGATCCCGACGGCGGCCTCATGAACCGCATGCTCGGTGCCGTCATCGGGGCGACGGATGCCGTGCTGGCGTGGTTCGGCGCCGGCCCGACCGGCCTCGTCCCACCGGAGTGGTTCGAGGCCGACGCCGCCGTGTGGGGCGCACCGGCCTTCGCCATCATGAGCTTCTGGTTCATGGGCGGCACGATGATGGTCTACCTCGCCGGCCTGCAGCAGGTACCGGCCGATCTGCACGAAGCCGCCTCGATCGATGGTGCCGGTCGCCTGCGCCGATTCGTCAGCGTGACGCTGCCGATGCTCAGCCCCGTCATCCTCTTCAATGTGATCATGGCGGTCATCGGCAGCTTCCAGGTCTTCACGCAGGCGTTCGTGATGACCGGCGGCGACCCCAACAACCTCACGCGCTTCTATGTGCTCTACCTGTACAACCAGGCCTTCGAGTTCTACGAGATGGGCTATGCGAGCGCGATGGCGTGGCTGCTCCTGGCCATCGTGCTCGTCCTGACGGTGATCCTCATGCGCACGAGCGCGCGCTTGGTCCATCACGAGGGGGCACCTCGATGACCTGGCTCCGCCCCTGGTTGCAGTCCGCCCTGCTTGCCGCAGGCTCGGTCGTCTTCCTCTTCCCGCTCTGGTGGATGGTGGTCGTGAGCCTCGAGACCCCCAAGCGCGCCGGTGCGGCCATGACGGGCCAGGATGGCGTGGCGCTGTGGCCCGCCGATCCGCAGTGGGGCAACTACGCCGAGGCGCTTGCCGAGATGGGCAGCGTGCCGTGGGTCGGGTTCGTCAACGCGCTGGCGAATTCCATCGTGGTGACCACGCTGGTCGTGATCGGCACCGTGCTCAGCAGCAGCCTGGTCGGCTTCGCCTTCGCGCGCCTGCGCTGGCGCGGACGCGGGGCGCTCTTCACGCTGATGCTCGCCACGATGATGCTTCCCGGGCAGGTCACGCTGATCCCGCTCTTTCTCCTCTTCCGTGGCCTGGGCTGGATCGACACGATCCTGCCGCTCGCGGTGCCGGCCTTCTTCGGCAACGCCTTCTTCATCTTCATGTACCGGCAGTTCATCCTGCAGGTCCCGGAGAGCCTCGTCGAGGCCGCCAAGGTCGACGGGCAGGGATGGCTGGGCATCTGGTGGACCGTGATCCTGCCGCTGTGCCGCCCGGTCACGGCGATCTGCGCGGTCTTCACCTTCATCGGGACCTGGAACGACTTCATGGGTCCGCTCGTCTACCTGCACGCGGAGGAGCAGTCCACGCTCGCCGTTGCACTCAACAGCTTCCGCAACCAGTACGGCGGGCTCGACGATGTGCACCTGCTCATGGCGGCGAGCCTCGTCACCATGCTCCCCTGCATCCTTCTCTTCATCGCGGCCCAGCGGCAGTTCGTCGAAGGACTCGCCCGCGGCGCCGTCAAGGGCTGACACGAAAGGCAATCATGGCAGACGTCATCCTGAAGTCGGTCGGCAAGGTCTATCCGGGCGGCGTGCGCGCGGTGCAGGGCGTCGACCTGCATGTGCGCCACGGCGAGTTCATCGTGCTTGTCGGGCCGTCGGGCTGCGGCAAGAGCACCACGCTGCGCATGGTCGCCGGCCTCGAGGAGATCAGCGAGGGCAGCATCTTGATCGGCGGGCGCGTGGTCAATGACATCGCCCCGAGCGATCGCGACATCGCGATGGTCTTCCAGAACTACGCGCTCTACCCGCACATGACGGTGGGCCGGAACATGGCCTTCGGCCTCGAGCGCCGCCGGCGCCACGGCAGCCTGTTGCGCTCGCTGCTGAGTCCTGCGTATGCAGCGGGGCGCCGGGACGAGGCCCAGCGGATCCGAGCGCGCGTCGACGAGGCCGCTGGCCTGCTTGGCCTGCAGCCCCTGCTGCACCGCATGCCGCGCGAACTCTCCGGCGGCCAGCGCCAGCGCGTCGCCGTGGGCCGGGCGATCGTCCGTGATCCGGCGGTGTTTCTCTTCGACGAACCACTCTCGAACCTCGATGCGAAACTGCGCGGCGAGATGCGCACGGAGCTGCGCATCCTCCATCGCCGGCTCGGCGCCACCATGATGTATGTGACGCACGACCAGGAGGAGGCCATGGGCCTTGCCGACCGCATCGTGGTCATGAAGGATGGGCTGGTCCAGCAGGTCGGTGCCCCGACCGAGCTCTACGACCGGCCGGTCAATCGCTTCGTCGCCGGCTTCATCGGTACGCCCACGATGAACATCGTCGAGGGAGCCGTGGAGCGCGATGGCAGTGGGATTGCACTGCGATGGGCGGGTGGGCGCATCACGCTGCCTCGAGGCACCACGCTCACCACCGCGCGCGCCGCGATCGGGGTGCGCCCCGACACGCTCACCCCCGTGGCGGATGGCCCCTTCCGCGGCACCGTGCAGTCGATCGAGTTCCTCGGCGACCGCGCCGATGTGCTGGTCGACTCGAGCGGTGTGCGGCTCAATGCACGCGTACCGACGGACTTGGCGCGCTCCCTGCGAGAAGGAGCACCAATCGCGCTGGGCATGCCCGCCGTGGCGCATGTCTTCGACGGGGATGGGTTCCGGGCGGTCTGATCGGCGCTCAGGCCACGGATGCAGCTCAACTGCCCCAGGCGCTCAGCAGCATGCCGAGGTCGGATCCATCGACGATGCCCGACTGGTTGATGTCACCCAAGCCGCTGCCGCCCCAGTTGCCCAAGAGGATGCCGAGGTCGCCGCCATTGACGGTCCCCGATCCATCGAGATCGGCGGGGTTGCCCGACGGCGGAGGGGAGGTGCAGGTTCCCTGCGTGAAGATCGCGCAGGAGTAGGCCCCCAAGCTGATCAGGCCGCTCTGGCCCAGACCATCCCACGGTACGCCGTTGCCTTCGGTGTCGAAGCATGGGTGATTGGCGTAGTCGCTGCCATACCCCGGCCAGTCACCGTTGAAGACGCAGCGCCAGAGGCCCGGCCGCGGCAGGCCGATGCGGTAGTTCGAGATCGGGTTGGTGCTGAAGTTGAAGACCACGACCACATCGTCACCAAGACCGCCGTTCTGCCAGCGGTGCATGCCGAGCACCTTGTTGAAGTTGTTCAGGTGGAACAGGTTGGTGTTCTGTCCCGACAGGCCCTCGGTGCACATGAGATCATTCTTGCGCAGCTTGATCAGGTCGGTGTAGTGGCGAAGCGTGCCGGCGTAGGTGGTCGCCTTGCTCCAGTCGAGCGGATCACTGTCCTGGAACCAGCCATCCTCGAGGAACTCCTGCCCTTGGAACAGCATGGGGATGCCCGGGCTCGTCATCACGATCGCACCACCCAGCATCGAGCGCTTGCGGCTGAACCAGCTGCCCGGGTTGCTCGGCCAGATCTCGCTCGGCATGCGCTGCTGGCCGTTGGCGACTTCATCATGGCTCTCGGTGTAGATGATCCGCTGCTCGATCTGCCCGTTGTAGCTGTACAGGATCGCATCCTTGACCGCGAACATGTTGCGGTCGGCATCGTTGGATGTGATCAGGTTGCCCCGGATGCTCGGGAAGAAGCCAGCATCCCACTGGCTGTCGAAGCCGGCACCGCCCTCGCCCGTCGTCTTGCCGATCCACTGATTCAGATCCAGATCCTCGGCGAACATGAACTTCCAGGGCTGCGCGGCATCGACCGAGTCGTTGATCCACTGCAGGAGCGACCAGCCTTCTGGAATGTCCACGCCGTTCTGGTCGGTGCGTCGGATGTACTTCGTGCCGTCCATGCGGAGGCCGTCCATCCGGAACTCCTCCAGCCACATCATGCAGTTGTCCTTGATGTACGTGCGCACCTCGTCGCGCGTGTAATCGGGACGCGTGTTCCCCCACGGCGTGTTGAGACGGAAATCGTTGAAGAAGTAACTGCCGCCGCCGGTGCCTGAGTACCAGTGGTCGAAGCGCCACAGGTCCATGTCATTGGGGCCAAGATGGTTGAAGACCACATCACCCATCACGGCGATGCCGCGGGAGTGCGCGTCGTCGATGAAACCCTTCAGGTCGTTGGGGGTTCCATAGGCACTCTCAATGCTGTACGGGTACGAGGGGTTGTAGCCCCACGAGTAGTCGCCGGGGAACTCATTGATGGGCATGAGCGCGATGGCGTTCACGCCCAGGTCCTTGAGATGCTGCAGTTTCTGGCGCGCGTTGGCAAAGTTCCCGGGCACCCCCGCGGTGGGCGCGAAGAACGCACCTGGGTGCATCTCGTACATCACGAGCTTGCGCCAAAGGGGCATCGTGAACTGGTGCTGCCATGTGTATGTGGCGGGGTTGTAGATCACGGAGTCACCGACCGAGCTCGTCAGGTCGCGCGCCCGAGGGTCGTTTCGCCACGCAGAGTTGGTCCCGCGCTTGACGAAGAACTTGTAGCGCTGGCCGGCCGTCACGAAGGCCACATCGCCACTCCAGTAGCCATTGAACTCGTTGCCGAGCTGATACTGCGTCGAGTTCCACCCGTTGAAGGTGCCACCGACAGCAACGCTGTCTGCGAAGGGCGCGAAGACGCGGAACGTCGTTCCGTACTGGCCGTCCACGGAGTACGGAATGGCACCCACCCCGGGTCGCGTGGACGGAGGGATTGCCATCGCTGATGCCGTGAGCGCGACCGCGCCGACGACGGCCAAGCAGGTCCCAAACTTCATGGAAGGGAGTCTAGGTCGAGGTGCGCGACATGCCACTCATCGTGCACAAAAACAATGGGGTCCCCGCGATGGGGACCCCTGGAACCTCAATGCTTCAGGTCAGCGACTCAGGGCTGGCATGGTCCCCATGCTGCGAGCATGGCACCCAGATCGCTCCCGCCGACCGAACCGTCTCCATCGAGGTCGGGGGACGAGCCGCCCCAACCGGCGAGCAGAACGCCAAGGTCGGCGCCGCCGATGTCACCGTCGCCATCGAGGTCGGCCGGGCACGGATTGCCACCACCGCCCGCCGACACCGTCACGAACTGCAGGCCGGGGATGGCCTCGAAGTTCACCAAGCGCGGCTCGGCCAGATTCGGGCAGCCGTTGCAGCCACCGGTGAACTGGTTCGACAAGTAGTCGTGGTTGCCGCCGTTGATCATCGCCACGACCTTGATGTCGCCCGTGCCGGAGTAACCCATGATGTTCAGCGGGATCTTCACTTCGACGCCAGTGCCACAGCCCGAGCCGCTGCCGGTGGTCGTTGTGGAGTCGTACGCCGGCACGCCAGCAGTGTTGCTGTTGTTGGTCGCAATCTCGACACCTTCCTGGCTCACGATGGGAGAACCCGGGGCAGCGTTGCCGATGTACACGCCCGAGCCGCCACCATTCGTCAGCATCTGCGCCATGTTGGCATAGCACGTGACCGGGTCACCGCCGATGGTCGTGGTCACATAGAAGTCGGCCTCGAAGCCGGCGTCGAAGGTCAGGCCTGGGTTGTTGGTATCGGTGCCCATGCGGTTCAGGCCGTTGTAATCGACATCGGGGTTGTCGCCGCGCACCGTGTTCTGCCCACCGGGGGCGCAGTCGATGAAGAGCTCGAACTTGTTGAAGTTCGATTCCAGGTTGCCGCCAAAGAACAGATAGAGGAATCCACCCTGCACATCAAGCGCCGCGTGCATGTTGTTGAGTTCGCTGCCGTTGCACTGCCCAACCTGGCCATTGGTCGCGTTGCCGAACTGTGTCGCGGTGTTCTGCGCCCAAAGTTCGGGGAGGGCGGGTTCGGCATCCAGGGTGCCGTCGATCGCGGGAAGCTGCGCATGGGCCGAAGCCGCACAACCAAGGGCGGCAACCAAATGGATGAATGTCTTCACGGTTTGATCTCCACTGGATGACCAGTCACGACGAACGATCGACACCAGGCACGATGCCCCGGAGTCCCGACTTGACCAATGTCGAAGGATAGACCCGGACACTCACTCGGCAAGGGGATTCCCAGCGGATTGAAGGGGCGATGGAGCCACGAGCGGCACCGATGCCGGCCCCGCGTTCATCGCTGGATCCACATCAAGGGGGCTGGAGGTGATGCCAGAAAGGGCGCCCCTCTGACCGTCAAGCAAGCCGGATCAGGCGCAGGACTAAGACCCGTTTGCCAGAATCTGGCTTGCGAGGACCTTGCGACGCAGACTCGCCACGACCGTTCGGTCGCGCTCAAGCGCTTCCAGCCGGTCGAGATAGCCATTCGTTCGGTCCAGTTCACCGCGGGCGAAGGCGGCACCCGCAGCGAGCACATAGCCGTCGGCTGCGTCCGGCTGACGGGACATGAGCCATGCCGCCGATCGCTCCACGCGCGCCCAGTCGCCACAGGCCCAGGCTGCCTCTCCCAGCAGCACCATGTGCTCAGGCGTCGGTTCACGCATCGAGAGCTCAGCCGTGACGAGTTGATCGCGGGCAGCAGCAGCCGACCCGGTCATCATCAGGCACCGAGCGCGAAGGCGCTGCATGTCCTCTCGTTCGGCAAGGCCGGTCGCAGCGGGTGTGGCCAGGGCATCAAGACACCCACGCCAGTCGCCAGCGCGGAACATGCGCCAGATCGACTCCTCGGTCAGTCCGTTGCCGGACTGCAACGCAGCTTGACGGGCGTGCTGGAGAGCACGCACCTCGTCCCCCTGCAATGCATGGAGTTCCGCGCGCAAGGCGCTCAGTGCTGCCGACTGGCCGAAGAACTGGTCGGCCGTGCACAGACGCTCCTCGGCACCTGCAAGATCATCCATGGCAAGGCAGCACTCCACCCCGGCAGCTGCATACTGCAGGCGCGAAGGCTCCAGGGACCAGGCCATGTCGTAGCGCACGAGCGCGGTTGCGTCATCCGACCGCCGCTGCGCTTCCACGCCGAGGTAGTACAGGCATTCGTGGCAGGTCGGATCGATCGACAGCGCATACTCGAAGGTCCGCTGCGCACCCTCGTACTGCCGCATTTCCTGCTGGATCCGACCCCGAAGCGCCAAGTAGGACGCATCCTGCGGGAACCTTCGGATCGCCTGATCGATCGTGTCGAGTGCCAGCTTGTACTGGCCGTTGATGAGCGATTGCTGGGCCTGGTCGTACGCGATCTGTGCACCGGCCCGGTCGAAGCGCTCGTTGGCGGCGCGCCGGTTCTCGATCCCGCGGGTGGTCGGCCCGTGGCAGCCTGCAGCGATGATGACCGACAGACCGGCGACCAGCAGGACCGAACCTCGTGAACGGCCGGTCCTCATGGCGTGCCTCCGTTGGCGGGGGTCGTCGGTGCAGTGGATGGTGCGGACTGCTGCGGCGAGGGTTGCGCGTGCAACTGCGGGATGGCCGTGTCCTGAAGGAGCAGATCCATCTGCTCGCGCCAACCGCCCGGGACGGCGATGGCCGCCCCCTCGCGGATCCGCATCATGGCTGGGAGCACACTGTCCTGACGCAACGCGCTCTCGGCGTGATGGAGCGCCTTGGCAGCGTCACCGTTGCGCAGCGCTTCCTCGGCCTTGATCTGGTGGTTGAAGACCAGCTGCTCGCGCGTGAAGGGCAGCAGGCCCTGACGCGCACCGACGCGCACCGATTCGGTGAACTGCAGCGCAGCGCGGCCTTCGGCGCTCGCCTTCTCGTCGCCCATGAGCGTGGGCGTGACCAGGAAGAGGATCTCCGACTTCCGCACGATGTCATCCTGGCCCGTCAGCGCATCGCCAAGCACCGGGATGTCCGACACATAGGGCGTCTGCCGGCGATTGCTGATGATCGTCTCGCGGAAGAGCCCGCCGAGCACCACCGTCTGGCCGTCGCGCACGCGGACATTGGTCTTCACTTCCTGCTTGAATTCGTTGGGAACTTGATAGTCCGCGCCATCGTACTTGAGCGTTTGCAGCTTGTAGTCGCTCACGCTCGGCGAAAGCTCCAGCCGGATCATGCCGTCATCGGTGATGAAGGGCCGGAACATGAGCTGGATGCCCACATCGAGGAACTCGACGGTCTGCACGCTCACATTGTCATTGACCGTGGTGCTCAGATACGCAACGCGCTCGCCGACATTCACCCGTGCGCGCTGGCGATTCAGGCAGGTGACGCTCGGGCGGGCCAGCACATTCGAGTCGCTCACCTGGTCCAGGATCTGCAGGAAGGCCGACACATGATTGCCCAGGATGCCGACCTGGAAGTTCGGACTGGTGCTCGGGGGAGCCTGGAAATTCCGCACCGTGCCTGACTGCGACTGATCGGGATAGACAGCTCCCTCGAAGTTGTCAGGGCCTCCGATCAGGCTGTCAACGATCGACTCCGGGCCGTTGAGCACGCTGCCGAAGTCCACGCTGCCGGCTGCGGCAATGTCGAGGCCATAGGCACTCGCATCATCGATGGCGGTCTCGATGACCATGCATTCCACCCGCACCTGCTTCGGCGCCACATCGAGCTTCTCGATGAGCTGCTCGATGCGGTCCACATTCTCGACGAAGTCGAAGACCAGGAGCTTGGCCTCGAGTGCGAAGTCATCGGCACCGATGTCGTCGAAGTCCGGCTGCATGCCGCGTGGCACGGTGCCGCGGACCGTCATGGTGCCCTTGGCGCTCAGGAGCGGCTTGGCAAACGCCTCGGCATCCTGCGCACCGAGGAAATCCAGGGAAAACACGCGGCTCACCATCTGGCGGCGTTCGGCATCGATCTCTGCCAATTCCTTCTTCGTGTAGACGAGGATGAAGTCGCCCTCTTGCCGGCTCGCGAAGCCGCGCACCTCGAGCACCGCCTGCAGGGCGGCATCGAAGGGCACATCGAAGAGGTTGACCGTGACCTTGCCCTTCACGCCTTCGCTCGCCACGATGTTGCGCTGGGTCTTGATGCTGAAGAGCTCCAGCAGCGTGACGATGTCCATGCCCTGGGCTTGCAGGGTCACGGTGCCGTGCGGGGTGATCTCAATGGTCGGCACCGGTGGCTGCTCGACGGGTACTGAGGGTTCAACGGGCTCTGCGACCGGTGCCTCGAGCGCGGGAGATTCCTCGGTGGGTGCTGCCGGCGCGGCCTGGCCGGGGGAGGCGGAAGCCTCACCAGTCGCCGGCGTCGGGGGGGTTGCTTCCGGCGATGCAGGTGGTGGCGTCGCCGGGTTGGATGGTGGCGGGGCCTGCTGCGCTGAGGCCGGGGGGGCGGACTGGGGCGAGGGCGCAGACTGGGCAACGGCCGTGCTTCCGACGCAAAGCATGATCGCCAGCGTCACGACCGACGGCACGCCGAGCGAACGGCTCGCGATGAAGCGCGGCAAAATTGTCCCATGCGATCCGTGCATCGGTGCTTCCCTGCCCGCATCCTGCGGGTGGTGCCGGGATTCCGGCACCTCGGCTGCATCGGCATTCGCACGGAGTACGGTGAGAATTGGTGTGTTCACGGGCTGGCGTACCAACGCTCCGACATGCCTCCTGTGGTCGGAGCGATCTCAAGTTCCAACCTGTCCGGCGCCCCTGGAATGGACAGTTCGACGATGGGCGCCGCGGATCCCGGAGCGACTGCCAAGGCCCCATAATGATTGAAGGTCAGCACGCCGGACGTCACTCCAGCGATGGCCACATGCACGTTCATGGCTTCTTCGAAGCCACCCGGACCGAAGGTCACCACGGTGCCCTGATCGCCACGCACGAGCGTGTAGCCCTGCGTGCCGATCGTGAGCACCGCTGGTTCGGTCGGATTGGCCAGGCTCCACGCCTGGGCCGCCATGACATCGGCGCTCAGTCGTTCACGCGCGGCGATCAGTCGGCCATGGGACGAGTCGAGCATCGCCGGGATCACCACCGCCGCAAGGCAGCTGACGATCACCAGCACGATGGACACTTCGACCAGGCTGAAGGCTCGGTGGATCCGGTGGCGCATGGCTGGCTCCATTCAGAAGTTGACGCGGATGCGGGTGGGGATCGTCTGGGAACCGCCGCGCGGTGGCGGTGCGCCCTCGGTGAGCCCCGTGATGTCATCGAGCGCGTGGTCGTAGAAGAAGCTGGCCGAGTTGCGCATGATCACGTGGTTGGCGCAGATGCGGCCGTAGATCTCCGTGGTACCGCGCAGCCACACCGGGTTGGTGGGCATGAAGATCGAGCCGATCACCGAACAGTTGTTGAAGTCCCACAGGAAGATCGAGCTCAGGAACGCCGGATCGGGATAGATGCGCACACGCCAGGGCTCCATGTACTGCGGCTCGGCCGGCGCATGATCGCTGCAGGCATTCGCCTGCCACTGGCCCATCCAGGCCTTCTTGTGCGGATCCCCCTGCTTGAGCGATGCATTGGATTCACTCGAGCAGGTCCAGTCCTTCCCCACCCACGAGCTGGCCATCGACATGTCGTAGGCGACGAAGAGCAGGAGTTGCGAGTTCTCCTTGAGTTCGATGGTGCTGTTGGTGCAGGAGAAGCTCTTGGCATCGAGATCGAACCACATGCGTGCCTTCATCACGATCTTCACGTTGCCGTTGATGATGAGCTTGCTGTTCTCGAGCTTGAGCTTGTCATCGATCCGGTAGACGCCACTGTTCATGGTGACGGCGCTGCCGTTCACGATGTTCATGTCGCCGCCACCGATCGGGATCCCGAAGAACTCGTAGCACTTGATGCGGGTCGGATTGAGCGTGACGGTGGTTGCGCTGTAGGTCTTGTTGCCCGTGATCGTGGTCCCGCCACCGAAGGTCGGCTCCGCCGGGGGATCGATCGGCCGCGCACTCTCGCCCTGGGGCATGCGCACCAACTCCACCTCATCCGCGCTGCCACCCGACACCGTCACGCTCTGCGCACCGTATGGATGGTGCAGGTACGCACCGATCTCGTACTCGTAGGAGCTTGGGAGTGCTTCCCAGTTGGCGGAGACGAGCGGGTTGCCCCCCAGGAATCGGAACAGCGTGTTCGACGTCCCGTACGTCAGGTGCGCCACGCCGGCTCGCGCAGCACGCTTGACCGCCGCCGATTGGCTCGCGATCGCAGTGGACATCGACGCCTGAGTTCCGGGCACGTCGACGGGCGCGCCCTCGAAGTACGCACCCTCACCGAGCTCGACGCCCTCCATGCCGAACCACCCTTGCTCAGCCTGCGTGCCGATGTTGATCGGCAGTTCCTGCTCGCTCGTCGGAGCGCGCTCCCAGCGCCCGATGAAGTTGTCGCCCTCCATGGTCATGAGCTTGTTCGCGAAGATCGCGTACTGGCCCTTCACAAGGCTTTGCAGGGAGAGCTGGGCCGTCATGCTGTAGCTCGTGCCGCCGATCGAGACGGTGATGCCTGCTTCAAACTCAGTCGTCGCGGCACCGGGGGCTGCGCCGGTGGCGATGTCAGAGATCGTGACGTTGAGCACGGCGCCATTGCTCATCACATGGTTCTCGAGCAGCACCCCGTCACTCAGGGCAGCGCGCCACTGTGCAGCGAGGGTCGCATCGGGCTCTTGGAAGATCCGCGCGAGCATTTCGCGCGAGAGGGCAAGCCCCTCGGCTGCAGCCAACCTGCTCTGTGCGGCCTGCGCCATGTTGGAGCCGATCTCGACGGATCCGGAGCGGGTCTTCACGAAGGCCGTGCCGGCGGTCGCCGCCACGCCGAGTGCGAAGAGTGCCATGACGAGGGCCGCACCACGGCGGCGCGAACGCTTGGAGCAGGCGATCATGATCCACCTCCACAGATTGGATGGATGTCGGGAAACGGCAGATGCTCATCGAGCCGTACATCAAGGCGCAGTTCTTCCTCGCCCGTCAACTCGCCGGCATCGTCGAGTCGTTCGCGCATGAACGCGAACTCGATGCCGAGCGCACGATTGGTGCAGATGCTCGCCGTGCCGTAGGTGAACCGGGGTGCGGCGGCCACGACGCCGTCACGAGCCATCGGCGCGAGTCCCTCGGCGATCGGGAAGATGGTCAGTTGCCCGGCCGCATGGAGGTCCTCGAAGACGCTGTTCCAGTAGTTGGCATCCACCGAGAAATAGCGATCGCCCTGACCTGCCGGGATGGTCGCCGCGTCGACCACCGCTTCCTTGAGCGACCAGGTGCCGTCGGACTCCTGTTCGAAGAGCAGCCAGTGCAACTCACCCGCCGTCAGGTTGATCAGATCGAACGCCGATTCGGCGCCTGAGCCCGAATCCTCAAGCATTTCCGAGGGCAGCCAGAGCAGCGTGCGCTGCTGGCCTTGCTCAAGCAGCATGCGGCTCTCCAGCAGGAGTCGCGAGACATGTGCCTGCACGGCAGCCGTGCGCACGATGGCCGCCGCACGGACATCCTGCAGTCGCAAGGCGCGGTGGAAGGTGCCGAGGAACCCAGCCACGGCACCGGCAACCATCGTCACCGTGACGGTGGCCACCATCAGCTCAAGCAGCGTGAAGGCACGAGGGCGCCTCATGGCGATGCTCCCTGCGTCTCTTCCCAGGTCTCCGGTCGGAATCGACGCAGCACGGCGAGTTCGCGTTCCCCACCATCTTCATCGAGGTCGTAGACCGTCACGGTGATCTGCCAGCCGGTCAGCACCAATCCGGCAAAGCCCGGGATCGCCTGCGGCTCCGCGGCCACGGTCGTGCGACGCCCCATCTCCTCCATCAGGCCGGGCATGGCCGTGCCGTCGGAGGCCAGCAGTGCGCCGGGCTCTTCATGGCCGGCGAGATTCGGCACCGTTCCATAGTCGGTCGTGAGCGCCTGCGTCATGCGGCTCTCGGCGCACGCCGCAGCCAGCGTGATGCGCAGCGCATCTTCCTGTGCGGCGATCCCGGAACCGATCGCCGTCGATGCGGCGGCGGCGGCCATGGCCACGATGACCAGGGCCACGAGGCACTCCACCAGCGTGAAGGCACCGCGCACAATGCTCATCGAGGGTGTGGTCAGGTGTGGCAACATGTGATTCAGGAAAAAGATCCAATTTGGCCGAACCGACGCAAGTGAAGATCCGGTAGAGGGATGAGCGAAAAAATCTGATTGATCACTTGAGTCGGCCCTCCGTGCATCCGAAGTTCGTGCTGGCGGCATTTGGCCTTGCAGGGACCGTCCCTGGCAGCCACCCGCAGACGACACGGTTACCAGCCTTTAGGAGGGCTTCCCATGACGACTCAGTACGCAACGACCAACGGCAAGAACGGCACCTGGACCAACGGCAAGCGCGGTGGCAAGCGTGCCTTCACCCTGATCGAAATCCTCATTGTGGTGGTGATCCTCGGTGTGCTCGCGGCCCTGGTCGTGCCGAGCGTGACCAGCGCCCTGGATGATGCGAAGACCGAGGCTGCCGAGGCCCGTGGTTCGCAGATCCTCACCATGGTCACCCGTTTCAACCAGTTCCAGCCCGGCGGCGCCTCGATCTCCCTGCCCTCGTCGGCCGGTGCGATCACCTCCACCGAACTCGACAAGCTCGTCACCGCTGGCTACTGCGAGAGCGATGACATCACCAACCAGCTGACCAACGACTTGACGTGGTACTACGACCCCACGACCAAGACGATCGCTCCGCAGTGATCCTGTCGGCTGGAACCTGAAGACGTGGCGCGCCGTGCACGGGCAACCGTGCGCGGCGCGCAGTATGAAGGGACCGAGTGAAATTGGAGGGCAAACCATGTTCAAGGCGCTCGCACCACGCACGGACATCGCCATCGACTTCGGCACGGACCGCACCAGGCTGGTGCAACTGAGCCAGGACGGGCTCGATGCATCGATCGATGCGGCCGCCGAGTTCGACGGATCCCCCTTCGCGGTCTCCGGCTCGGAGATCACGATCGAACCCGGCTTCGTGCAGGCCCTGCGCCGCGCGCTCAAGTCCAGCGGCTTCGCCGGACGCCGATGCGCCCTGACGATTCCATGCTCATCGTTGCTGATGGACACGGCTGAATTGCCGTCGCTGGCCAAGGACGAACTCCTGCAAGGCGCGATCTGGGAGGCCGTCGACCGGTTCGGCCTCGATCGCACTGCGCTCCACCTGGGAACCCTGCCGCTCGGCGGCGGAAGCCGTTCCGGTGGCCCGACCGAATACCTGCTCGTTGGCATTCGACGCCAAATCGCCATGGCCCTGACCGACTGCGTTGCCCGCGTCGGGCTTGAGCCGAGTCGCATCGAAGCTGCGTCGCTCGCCGCACTGCGCACTGCCTGGCGTGGCATGAAGATGGCCACGGCGGGCGGCTGCTTTGCCGTCCTTCACCTTGAGGACGGCAAGGCCGGTCTGAGCATCATGTCGGGTTCTGGGCTCGCGTTCCACCGAACCTTCGACTGGAAGCCCGCGTCAAGCGGAGAATCCCAGGCCGATTGGATCCCCGTCGACGGTGAAGACCCCGGAACGGCGCGGGTCTTCCGCTGGTACGGCCTGGCGGAGGAAACACTGCAGTGCTTCCGGCACATCGATCGAAAACTCGGTTGTGCATGGCCATCGCAGCTCGTGCTCACCGGCCCGGCAGCCACCGACCCCGCACTGACCACGGCACTCTCGAGCGTGTGCAGCGTGCATGCCCTGGCCGTAGGGCTCGCGCCCGGCGTGCTCCAGGGCGTGCTCGACCCCATGGCGGCGCCCTGTACCTGGAGCGCCGCGCTCGGCAGCGCCCTGGCCGGTCAATCCAGCGGCAGCGGGCGGAGGGCCGCATGATCGAGTTCCATGTCAACCTCCTGCCACCCGAGGCGTTGCGCCACGCGGGCATCCGGCTTCGCCGACGCATCGTCGCGCTGGCTGCGACCGCCTTCGCAGTCACCCTCGCCGGGCTTGCGGCCCACAGTTTCAACGAGAGCCGCTCGGCAGCGATCCGGGTGGCTGTGGCACAGGACCTGCGCGAGAGCGCACAGAGCATCGATGATGTGCACACCATGCTCATGGCCGAGCGCGAGCACCTCAAGCGCCTGGTGTCGTGCCAGCGGACCGTGGCCCTTCCGGCCCAGGCGAGCGACGTGATCGCCACGATCAGTCATCTCCTGCCCGAGGGCGTGTCGCTGCACGCGATGAAGATCAGCATCAGCGAAGCCAAGACTGCTGCCGGGCGTGGTCTGGCTCAACCTGCCCCCACCGGTCAGCCGAACCAGCCCAAGCCCGTGACGCTCGATGTGGCGCTTGCGGGACACAGCATGACGCTCGCCGCCGTCTCGGAATTCGAGCAGCGCCTTGGAGCACGAACGCCCTTCGTGGGCGTGCGACGAAATGAAGTCAAGCAAGCCGGATCAGGCGAGCAGGCCTTCAGCCTCACCGTGCGCGTCGACCCGTGGGCCCAGCCCGACGGTGCGGAACGCATCGTCTCGAGGAGCGAACCATGACGATCTGGCCCGCCATCAGCCGCGAGACCGCCTTGGCCGCCGGCACCACGCTTGCCGGAACGATCGTCGTGCTCGGCATGTTCGTCGTACCGAACTACGCCCGTGCCTCCGATCTGCAGCGCCAGCGCACCAAGCTTGAGCAGAGCACGGAGCAGTATCTGGCCAAGCGAGCGGACCTCGAGCGCCTCCAAGCCGAGGTGGCCACGCTGCGCCGCAATGTCGAGCAGGAATGGCGGCTCGTTCCCAACTCGCCCGGCGAGAGTCGGCTCGGCGATGCAGTCAGCCGGAGCGTCGACGGCAAGAGCGTGCTGGAGAACTCGGTCAAGCTCGGAGAGCCGATGGACTTCGCCCCGGCGGGTTCCAAGCCAGGCGACTTCCAGCGTCGCACGGTGCGCGTGGAGATGGTCGGTGAGTTTGCCGCAGTCTTCGATGTCATCAACTCGATCGACGACAGCCGCGCGTGGAACCGCATCTCGAGCATCGATCTGCGTCGCACCGACGGCAGCTCGATCGCGGCCCAGATCGACGTTGAGGAGTACTTCCTGGCGCCGGCGCGGGCACCCGATGGAGGCACGCCATGAGTGCCATCTCAAGCACCTGGAACGACCTCTGCAGCAAGCTCGGCGTGAACCCCAAGCAGTTCGCGCTGCTTGGGGGCGTCGCGATCGTTGCCGTCGGCCTCCTGATGTTCAAGGTGGCTGGCCCTGCGAAGCCCGCCAAGGCGGCCGCCGCCAAGCCGGGCCCGGTCTCTTCCGCTCCAGCCCCCGCCCAACAGAAGCCCGTCGAATTCGCGCTGGAGGAGCATCCGTCTGGTAATCCATTTGCCCCGCTCAACATTCCGGCAGCTGCGGTCATCCGGCGGGCCCAATCTGGGGAAGACCCAGCGCCCACCCTCGCGGCAGCCCCGCCAGCGTTCGACCTGACGGCCACGCTTTCGGGTGAGTTGGCGGTCATCAACGGCCGAACCATCCGCCGGGGGGATGTCGTGATCGAGGCATCCACCGGGATTTCTTGGGTCGTACGCGAGATCGGGCTTCGTCATGCCGAACTTGAAGCCGATGGTCGTCTGATACGGATCGCCCTCGACGGGTAATCACCAGGCTCTTCGGAGACGGGAGGCACGATGGTCCGCAACAACTCAACCCCTTGCCCTGCAGCCTCGCACCTCGACGCCGCGCCGGCGTCGTTGGGCCAGGTCCTGATGGATTGGGGTGACATCACGCCAGCTCAGTTGCGCGAGGCCCTCGCCATCCAGTCATCGAGCACCTGCCGGCTGATGCTGGGCGAAGTCATCGTGCAGCAAGGCTGGATCAACAGTGAACGCCTGCTGCAGGCAGTTGCCACCGCTCGCGGCCTCACCTTCATCGATGACCTTGCGACCGCTTGCGATCCGGGTGCGCGTGCACTCGTCCCACCCGATCTGCGTGATCGTCACACCGTGATCCCGGTCCGGCTCGACGGCGGTGAACTCATCGTCGCCACGGCCCAGCCGGAGGATTTCTTCGTGCTCGAGGACCTCACCAAGGCGAGTGGCTTCCGCGTGCGATTCGTCGTCGCGACGGCCGACTCGATCCGCGCCGAACTCGCCGGCGGCATCGAGGAACCTGCGCCATCGCGTGCAAACGAGCAGGCCGAGGAGATCTTCGCCGAGGTCGACGAGGCCCAGTTCACGGTCGCGGAGAACGAAGCCGCCGATCTGGCCGCCGAGGACACCACGGGTACCAGCGGCCCGGTCGTGAAGCTCGTGAACTTCATCATCGCGGGTGCGGTGGCCGATGGCGCGAGCGACATCCACATCGAGCCCGATGATGCAGCGCTGCGAATCCGCTACCGCATCGATGGCGTGCTCTCGGTCAAGACCAATGTCCCCTGGCGCATGCACGCGGCGATCTCGAGCCGTGTCAAGATCATGGCGCGCCTGGACATCAGCGAGCGGCGCGTGCCGCAGGACGGCGAGATCGCGATCAAGGTCAATGGCAAGCCCATCGACCTCCGCGTGAGCACGCTTCCCGGCAAGTTCGGCGAGAAGATCGTCATGCGCGTGATCGACACGGGCTATGCCAAGCTCGGCCTGGAGAAGCTCGGCTTCCGCCAGGCCATGCTTGAGCGCTTCCGTGCGGTCATCGACGAACCCCACGGGGTGGTGCTCGTCACCGGCCCCACCGGCAGCGGCAAGAGCACCACGCTCTACTCCGTGCTGCAGCAGTTCGACACCACCGAACTGAACCTGAGCACCGTCGAGGATCCCGTCGAGAGCAACCTCGTCGGAGTGCACCAGGCACAGGTGAACGTCAAGGCTGGCCTGACATTCGCGGGTGCCCTGCGCGCCCTGCTGCGTCAGGACCCCGACATCATCATGGTCGGCGAGATCCGCGACAGCGAGACGGCACAGGTCGCCGTCCAAGCCGCACTCACCGGCCACATGGTCTTCAGCACACTGCACACGAACGATGCCCCCAGTGCCGTGACCCGGCTGCAGAACCTCGGCGTCGAGCCGTTCCTGGTCGCCGCAGCGCTGCGCGGCGTGCTCGCCCAGCGCCTCGTGCGCCGCATCTGCAAGCACTGCAAGACCGAGTACGAGCCGGATGCAGCGGAACGCGCCGCGATGGGCGAGTTCGGCGCGCAGGCCGAGCGGCTCTGGAAGGGCGCGGGATGCCGAGCCTGCCACGAGCGCGGCCTCAGCGGTCGACTCGGCCTGTACGAACTGCTCGCTCCCGACGCCGATGTCCTCGAGGCGATCTCGGCACGGACCGAGCCGACAGCGCTCAAGCGCCTCCTGCGCGACAAGGGCTTCGAGACGCTTTGGGTCGACGGATTGCGCAAGGTGATCGAGGGACTCACGACCATTGAGGAGGTGCACGGTGCCTGCCGCCATTGAGGCCAGCCTGATCGGTGCGACCGACGCCACAGCGCCCCGCAAGTTCGCCTACCGCGCCCGACGCGCAAGCGGCGAACTCGTGCGTGGCGTCCTCGAGGCCTCGTCCCACGAAGCCGCCGTCCATCAACTCCGGCGCGATGGCCTGATCGTGCTGAGCATCGAACTCGGCGATCTGGCCGCGGCCGTCGGGCAGAAGGGTGCCATCTCGCGCAACCGGCTGAGCGCACGCTTCAGCAACGACGACGTGATCTCGCTGTGCCAGCAACTCGCGGTCATGATGAAGACCGGCGTTCCGCTGACCGAGGCCCTTGAGACCTTCAGCGAGCAAGCGGCGCGATCCGAGGTGGCGACGGTCGTCCGTGCCATCAAGGACGATGTCTGCGAGGGTGAGGAGTTCAGCGTTGCCCTCGCGAAGTGGCCGCGGATCTTCCCGTCGATCCTCGTGAGCCTCATGCAGGCGGCCGAGGCCAGCGGCACGATGGATGAAATGCTCTCGCGCGTCGCCAAGGATCTGCTCAAGGCGCGCAAGACCACCAAGCAGGTCCAGGGCGCCATGATCTACCCAGGCATCATGCTGGCCGTCGCGATCACCGCCGTGACCGTGATCATGGTCTTCGTGCTGCCGACCTTCGCACCGCTCTTCAAGTCACAGGGCGACCGGCTTCCCCTGCTCACCACATGGCTGCTTGCCGCGAGCTGGTTCCTCAAGGGCTGGTGGCATGTCTACCTGCCGGCGCTGGGTGCGCTGTGCTTCGCCGCCTCCGTCCTTGCACGGACGGCCCGCGGGCGACTGGCGATCGACTGGGCCAAGCTCAACCTGCCCATCATTTCGCCGATGTTCCGGCAGCTCTACGTGGCACGCATGACCAACACCATGGGCTCACTGCTCGCTGCCGGGGTACCGCTGCTGGAGGTCATCCGCATCACGAAGGCCGTGACCGCCAACACCTACTGGGACCGCATGTGGGATGACCTGCACGAGCGCGTCAACCATGGGCAGGAGATGAGTCCCACGCTGCTGCAGGCCGTGTTCATCCCCCGCAACATCAGCGCGATGTTCAACGCCGGTGAACGCTCGGGCCGCCTTCCCGAGGTTCTCGAGCGCATCGCCGCCTTCGCCGAGGAGGAACTCGACTCGGCCATCAGGACACTGACCGGCATGATCGAACCCGTGATGATCATCTTCATGGGCGTGGTCGTTGGCGGCATCGCGGCGAGCATCCTGCTGCCGATCTTCCGCATGAGCCAGTCGGTGCATTGAGGGGCCGCATCCTGGCCGTAGCCCCTGCGAGGGCCGAGCAGCCGCTCAACGACCGAGCACGCGCGAAGCAAGCCCTCGCACATCGACCACTCCGAACACATCGAGCGCTGCCAGCAGCAGCGCGACCGACAGCAGGGCAATCACGATGCCCATCAGACGCGATGATCCCGGCGCACCGGTGGAGGAAGCCGTCGAAGCGGCACCGGCGGCCGCGTCCGCAGACCCCCGTGACCCCGAACCACGCGCCGTCGATCGCTGCCCCGCCCCGCCGGGCCGCTGCGTCGCCACCGTGACGGGCTTCGGCACGAGCACCGTGCGCAGCGCCGTTGCCAGCGCCCCGGCATCGGCATGACGAGCGCCCGGATCCTTGGCCAGGCACCGTGAGACGGCATCGGTCAGCGCGTCGGGCGCCTGCGGCATGGCTTCGCGCAGGTCGGGCACCTTGCCCCGCGAGACGGTCTGGATCGCCTCGGCCACCGGTACGCCGCGTACATCGTAGGGATACGTCTCGGTGAGCAGTTCGAAGAGGATCATGCCGAGCGCGTAGACATCGGTACGCGCATCGATCCGGTCGCGCTGGCCCAGGCACTGCTCGGGACTCATGTACTGCAGGGTGCCGACGAGCTGGCCTGTCTCGGTCCGCACGCCAAAGCGGGACGAGTCCTCCTGGGCTGCACGGGCAATGCCGAAGTCGATCACCTTCACTTGTGCGCGCACATCGACGAGGATGTTGCCCGGCTTGAGATCGCGGTGCACGATGCCCTGCGCATGCGCATGCGAAATGGCATCGCACACGCGTACGAAGAGTTCCAGACGGCCCCGCAAGGGCAGCGATTGCCGACTTGCCCAATCGGTGAGATCGATGCCGTCGTCAATGAACTCCATGGCGAACCACGGGAAGATCGCCTGACCGTCGTCATGAAGACCGCTCGCATGCAGCCGTGCAATGCCAGGATGGTCGAGCTTGGCCAGGATCGCCGACTCCTGCTGGAACCGTCGCATCGTGATGTCGGTCACGCCCCCGCGCGAGAGCACCTTCACGGCGGCTCGCGAGGGCTGGCCTTCGCGCGTGCCTTCATACACACGACCCATCCCACCGGATCCAATGAGCCGCTCGATGCGGAAGCCGCCGAGCTCAAGACCGAGCATCGGATCCACGGCCATGTGACGCGGCGGGACTTCGGGCACCACGGACTCGGCGTTGGTGGGCTGGTGCGCGAGCAACCGCTTGGCTTCCTCGCGGACCAGCACATCGTCAGTGCGCTCGCAGAGCCACTCGTGCACATGCTGGATGCCCTCGACCTGCGCCTGCCTCACCAAGCCTCGTACGATCGATCGCTGCTCCGGTGTCATGCCGACCTCCGTTGCACGGGCCCATCGATCGGGAGATCGACCGTGACGGTCGTCCCCTGCCCCACGACGCTCTGCACCGCGATCCTGCCACCGAGCATGAGCACGATCTGCCGGGTGATGCTCATGCCGAGTCCGGTGCTGGCAAAGCGCAAATCCTCCTCACGACGCACGGGCTGGAATGGCTCGAACAGCCGATCGAGCTGGCTGCGATCCATGCCGCGCCCGGTATCGACCACCTCGATGCGATAGCCGTCCACCCCGAGCCGCGATGCCTGCACCGTGATCATGCCACCCATGGTGTGCTTGGCGGCATTGGACAGGAGATTCAGGAGGACTTGACGCAACCTGACCGGGTCGGAGGTGACCGTGCCGAGGCCGGGCTCGACCTTGGTGTGCACGACGGACCGGTTCTCCATGACCATGGGTACGGCAATCGCGATCGACTCCTCCATGACCGCCGGGACCTCGACCGGCTGGAGCGCGAGCTCGAGCTTGCCCGACTCCGCCTTGCTGTAGTCGAGCACATTGTTGATCAGGGCCAGCAGGCCACGCCCGGCGACCATGATGCGCCGAGCGTCCTCGATGACCTGATCGCCGCGAGCGTCCTCGGCGATCATCTCGGCATAGCCGATGACGGCATTCAGCGGAGTGCGCAACTCGTGGCTGAGGTCAGCGAGGAAGAGACCCTTGGCAGCGCTGTGGCGCTCGGCCTGTCGCCGGGCAGTGTCGAGTTCCCCAACCATGCCCTGCAACCGGCTGAGCGCGGCGTAGAGGTCGCGCGACTTGTTCTCCAAGAGCGTCTCGGCTTGCTCGCGTGCCGAGCGCTCCCGGGCCAGCATGCGGCGAAGCAGCTCGATGTCCTCGATGCCCCCCTCGCCGCTCACGAACGCCTCAGTTCGAAGATCGCCTCGCGTGCTCCGTCGCGGCCGAGCGGGTGACGCGCGAGCTCGTAGCGCCCACCCCAATGAGACATGGCTCCGCGCAGCAGTCCGTCTGCCAGCGAGGCGAAGGGGCGCTGCGATCGATACTCGAGCACGAAGACATCGCCCTGCCATCGCGTGACGAATGATGGCAGTTCTGCATCCGGATAGAGCTTGCGCACCTCGACATGCACCACGCCATCGAGGCTCTCCAGGAATGTGAAGATGTCCGCATGCCCGGCCACCGCGAATGGGAATCGCTGCGACAGAACGCCGAACAGGTGCTCACCGAAGGCCTTGAGCAGGTCGTCGGGCGACACCCCGGTCTTCCTGGAGAGCGCCGTCAGGAGGGCGACGGCTTCCTCATGCGGGTAGGTCCCGACCGCCGTATAGGCCCCACCAGACGGCACCTTGCTCTCGGTGATCAGGGCATCCCAGGTGGCTTCGCCGAAGCGAGCCGTCACCAGTTCGCCAAATTCCCGAAAGACAATGCCCTTCATGGTGCGATACACGATACGGGCGGCCCGACGGGTGCGCCCAGAGGAACCGCCATGAAGATCGTGCTCGTCCTGCTCACCTTCGCCACCGTGCTGCTCGCCGGCCAGATCATCATGGCCGAACGGCTCTCCGATCCAAGCATGCTCGCGGCAGTCAAATGGTCCGCCTTCGGGCTTCTGGTCGTCGGTGCCATCGCCATGGCACGGGATGGCTCTGCCACCTGGTGCGGACTCCTCGCTGCCGTGGCGGTCATGATCAACCCGCTTTGGCCACTCTCGATCCCTGCCGAGTACGGCAACCATGTGCTGGCCACCGCGGCGGCCATCACTGGCGCAAGCGTCATCCGCAAGTGGCAGTGATGCCAGGACCGCGCAGGCGGGCACCGTTGGTGCCGCGGCGACGGATCCGCACTCGGCTCAGGGCACGATGAAGATGAGCGCTCCGCCAGGCTCGATGCCTTCGGACTCGCTCTTCATCCGACCCGCCGCCACCTGTCGGTCCCGCACACACACCCCGACGCCGAACCGGCGATTGGGGACGGTCACGGTTGGACGCAGCGCGTAACGCTCGGACCACCCGCCGGCCGCTGGCACGAAGACCGTGACCGCACCAAGCCGATCGCCGAGTGTCTTCGCCGTGGCGTCGCCGACCGCGATGAAGCCATCACCAAGGTCGAATGATGTCCCGAATCCACCGCTGCTGGAGGCATTGGCCTTGAGTTCCCCCGTGGCAGACCATTGCCCGACATCTTCGTAGGTGAAGAGGCGAGCAACGGTCGTCGGGACATCCGTGGCTCGGATGACCAACAGGTTGCCACGCATGGCAAGACGGTTGCCGAAGCCGGCCCATGCACAATCGGCTGGCGGTGCGATCGACTGACGAAGCGCCCAGACACCATTGGCACCACGACGGTAGATGTGCACCGCGCACTCGCCCGATTCCTGTATGGGCTGCTTCGGGCTCGGCTGCCAGGCCTTCGGGCTGGTGATCGCAAGCTGGTCGCCGGAGGCCGCAATGGCACCACCGAACCAGATGGCCTTGATTGCAGGATCCGGAGAGAGCGAGCCTGCGCCAGACCAGAGGCCATCCTTGAGCGTGAAGAGGTACACGCGTGGTGCATCGACGATCGCCCGCCCCTGTTCGCCACGGAACTTGGTGTCGACCGCGCTCACCGCCAGGAACCCATCGCCCATCGCCATGGCGCTGCCAAATGCCGGTTCGGCGCGCGTGGCTGGCGGCATCAGGCGCTGGACCTGCTTCCAACCTGACGCAGCCGGGTCACGCCTCCACACGACGACCTGGCCCGCGCGACCAGGTGTCTCGGCGCTCGTGAAGAGCCAGTCGTCGTTGCCCACCACCGACTGGAGCACGGTTTCCGAAACCGTCGTGTCGCTGATCCCCGCAAGTTCGGAAGTACCGACCCAGGCTCCGTCGACTTCGGCAAAGGTCGCGATCTGGCCGTTGAATCCTCCCGTTCGGACACGCTCCGGACCGGTGACGATGAGGCGGCTTCCTGCCCAGCCGATCACCGATCCAAAGGTCGGCGAAACGGTGGGCTGCGAAGCATCAAGCACCGCGCTCTCGCCGAGCTCGATCAAGGGGACAGGTGCGGTGGACTCTGGAACCACCTGCGTCGCGGGGCGATCGATGGCCTCCTGTGCAGTGGCGACGGAGGGCGCGGTCGTGCGAACCGGAACCGATGCCGCCCCGGCCGGAGTCGTGGGTGCAACACGGGCGGGGGTTTCGGCGGACGCTGAAGCCGGCGCCTGCATCGCGACGGTGGGCTCGGTCGCAGCCGTCTGTGCCGGACCGGCGGAGGCCTTGGGCTGGCATCCCATGGCCATGCAGGCCAGGATCAGGGCGACAGCGGAACTGAACGCGGGCAAACGCAGCGAATCGAGGTGCATGGCCGTACTGTACGGCACACCATGATCATCGTTGCCCTGTTCAGCCATGCACTTCTGGTCGTACCGCCCTACCAAGAACCGACCGTGCCGCTCGACCCACGCATCAAGGGTGAGCGGATCACGAGCCTTGCCCCACCTGAAGCCACGGTGACCCGCCCGGTCGTGGCACCGATCCACCGGATCACCGGCTCGGCAACCGAGAGCGGCCTCGCGACCGACCTTGACGCACGCGCTCGAGTCGCCTTGCGGCGTGGACTGGGCTGGCTCAGTGCAGCCCAGGATCCGTCAGGCGGATGGTTGGTCGCGAAGGCGGCAGCGGGCACCGATCAACCCCGGCCCAGCCAAGCCGCTTCCACGGCCGTGACCGGTTTGGCCATGAAGGCCTTTGCGCAGGCAGGCGATGCCACAGACGATGCCACCATCGCGCGCGCCCTGGGTTTCATCAAGGCCCAGACCTTCCCCACGGGGACCTTCGTACCCGATCCCGCAGGGAGCCTCGGCAACTATGTCGCGGCCTCGATCGCGATGGGATTGGCGGCCCTCGACCGCCCGAATGAGCTCCCGATGCTCGAGCAGACCGTGGAGTGGCTCCGCCAGAACCAGTGGGACCACACCGAAGGGCTCGCCTCGACCAAGGACTGGTACGGCGGTGCGGGCTACGGCAACTGGGGGCGCCCCGATCTATCCAACACGCAACTCCTTCTCGATGCCTTGCACGACGCCGGCGTGAGCCAGGATGATCCCGCCGTGCAACGAGCGCTCGCCTTCGTCACGCGCACGCAGAACCTCAAGTCCACCAATCCCTCATCGTGGGCCCAGTCCGGCAGCGATGACGGCGGTTTCGTCTACACGCCTGCCAACGGCGGCGAGAGCTTCGCAAGCGAGGATGCCGGCGAAGGCCGATACGGCGAGAAGCTCCCAGCCGGCACGCCGCGCACGCTCCGCAGCTACGGCAGCATGACCTACGCGGGACTCAAGAGCCTGCTCTACGCCGGTCTGTCGCCGGATGACCCGCGCGTGAAGGCCGCACGGGGCTGGATCGCGCTGCATTGGGGCTTCGAGTCGAACCCAGGCCTCGGCACGCAGGGTCTCTTCTACTACCGCCATGCCATGGCCCGCGCGCTCGCCGTGAACGGTGAACGCACGATCACCGATGCCAAGGGCACGGTCCATGATTGGCGTGTCGAGCTCATCGAGAGCCTGCTTGCTGCCCAGCGCCCCGATGGTTCATGGGTCAACGCCACCGCACGATGGCAGGAAGACAAGCCGGAACTCGTGACCTGCTACACACTGCTTGCCCTCGAGGAAGCCCTCAAGCCGAGCCTGACGCCAGCCGTGGTCACCCCCGCTCGACCGGCACCGTGAGGAACCACGCCCAGGCCATCGCGGCGCTCGCCAGGAGCAGCGCGCCAGTGGCTTGGTGGGCCGTGGTGAAGACGACCTCGAGCGTGGGAATCACGGCACTGTCGCGCTTGAGCACCCACACAAGCGCGAGGAACCCCAGCACGACCTGAAGCGTCACCAGACCGTGCAGTGCCGCGCCCGTCCGACGCAGGCCGTTCGATCCAGCACACGCCACCTTCGTCACCGCATCGCCCGATGCACCGGACGTTGCACCCTCACGCATGGCCTTGATGCCCACCCAGATGCACGCCACCAACGCCACCACGGACCATGACAGGTGCGCGTGCATCGCCCACTTGGGCGATGCCGGGGCACCGCCATCCGGGCTCGGGATCTGAAGATGCCGGTAGAGCGCGCCCAGCACCAATTGCACCAGCAGGATCACGATGAGCGCCACGGCCGGGTTGGATGCCATGCGCGTGACGGCCGCGCGGCGCTCGCGCCACGCAGGGCACGAGGCCACCGCGAGCACACAGAGTCCGGCAAAGACCACCTGCCCGAAGACACCGTGCATCACGGCAAAGGCGACGCTCGGTGCCAGGTCTTCGCTCGCCTGCGACAGCGTGATGGCCCCGGTCACCCGCATGCCGCCCATCAGCCCCTGCAGCGTGACCGCAGCCAGGAGCGCCGTGGCTCCCCACCGGATCGATGCCGGTGAACGGTTGGCCCACGCGAGCGCGGCCAGGACCAGCGTGGTCAGGCCCACGAGGGTCCCAAAGAGCCGATGCACATGCTCGTAGTACACCCCGCCCTTCATCTCGCTGATCGGATAGAGCAGCATGTTGTGCCCGAAGGTGTTGGGCCAGTCCGGCACGGCAAGGCCTTCTTCCAACCCGGTCACCAGGCCGCCGGTGATCAGCAGCAGGAACACCGTGCTGGCTGCGACCGTCGCAAACAGGTTGACCGGATCGCTCCCCTGCCGGTCACGCACCATGCCGCCCATGCGTGCAGCGACCCAGCCCCCGAACATGCTCAGCGCGATGCTCGCTCCGTAGAGACCGCCGATCCACAGCAGGCCTGCGCGCCAGACCTCACCCGCATCGCGCGAGAAGAGACTCCCGATCACGAGCAGATTGACCGTCGCCGAGACGGCGCCGACCTTCCACGGGGTGGCGGCGCCCCGTCGAGCGGCGAGCCAACCCAAGACCGCCGGTGCCGACAGCGTCAGCGCAAAGAGCGCTTCGCCGGCAAGCAGGCCCGGTCGCATCATCGCGATGTAGCCCAGCGTCCACATGCACACGGTCGCGGCGAAACCGAGCGCAAGGTCACCGCCCCGCAGCGCTCCCGCTCCGAGTGCGCGCAGCATCGGCACGGCGATCGCCAGGAGGACAGCCAGCGCGGCAACTGCGCCGGCGTACAAGGCGAGGAATCCCGGGAGCGAGAACGATGGATCGGCTTGGGCAACAAGGGAGGGCATCATGGATGCATATGCTAGGAGCGCCCATGGACGAAGACCGTTCCACGATTCCCCCACCCCGCAGCGTGCTGCGCACGCTGGCCGACCTGACCAAGTTCCGGCTCAATGCGCTGGTGGTGCTGACGACCGCAGCAGGTTTCGTGGTGGCCAGCGCCATGCCGGGCGCCAATCGGTCGTGGACCCTCCTTGGATGGTGCGTGCTGGGTACCGCTTGTGCTGCCGCGAGCGCCGCGATCCTGAACCAGGTGCTCGAGGCCGGCCCCGACGCGCGCATGCGACGCACCGCCGGGCGACCACTCCCCACCGGCCGGGTACGCCGCGTGAGTGCATGGGTCATGGCGCTGGTGCTTGGGTATGCGGGCTTCGCGATCCTGGCCAGTTTCGTCAACCTGCTGGCTGCCGGTCTCGCCGTCGGCAACATCGTGCTCTACGCAGCCATCTACACGCCGCTCAAGCGCCACACCACGCTGAACACGATCGTGGGTGCCGTCACCGGTGCCTTGCCACCCATGATCGGCTGGGCTGCATCCACCGGTGAACTCACGGTCGGCGCGTGGGTGATCGGTGGCGTGCTCTTCCTCTGGCAGATGCCGCACTTCCTGGCACTGGCCTGGATGCTCCGTGACGACTACGAGCGCGGCGGCTTCGCCATGTTGCCTTCGCGCGACCCCGATGGCGCAATCACGGCCACCGCGAGCCTGGCCACCAGCCTGCTGCTGGTCCCGGTTGCGTTGCTGGGCGTGCATGTCGGTGCCGCAGGCTTCCTCTTTGCCTTGGTGGCCGTGGTGGCCGGATCGGGGCTCTCGCTGCTTTCGTTCCGGTTCCTGCGGGAACGCAGCCATGCCCGGGCACGCACGCTCTTCCTGGCCAGTCTGGTCTACCTGCCCATCGTGCTGGGTGCCATGTGCATCGATCGCGGAGCGGTCTCTGTCGAGGCCTCGCTGCGTGGAGGCGCAGCCAATGTGCCACTCGAACCCGTGAAGGAGCCGCCACTCGATGCCTGATGCGACGACACCAGCGCGCGCTGGGCTCGGGCTGGCCGTGCCGATCGCACTCGCGGCCATCGGCACGATGGCCGCGCTCGGCTTCGCACTTGCCGGCCTCGTCTCGGGGTCGCGCCCGTTGGGTGATGGTCGTGATCCCGCAACCTACGGCTTTGACCTCTCTGGCTTCGCCGGAACGCCCGGCATCGTGAGCGGCAGCGGGAATCCGCGCGACTTCCTGCAGCCCTTGGCCGTCACGACCACCATGACCGGTACCTCGATGGCGGAGTGGAACGCCACGCAACGAACGAAGTACGTGGTCAGCACCGACCGCGTCGTGGGCATGACCCTCGGTGGCGAGTCGCGTGCCTGGCCACTGAGCGTGCTCAATGTGCACGAGGTCATCCATGACACGCTTGGCGGCGTGCCCATCGCGGTCACGTACAGCCCGCTCTGCGACTCGGCGATCGTCTTCGACCGTCGCGTCGCTGGTCGCACGATCGAGTTCGGCATCAGTGGGCTGGTGCTCGATTGCAACCTGCTGCTGTATGACCAAGGCGGTCCGGGGCACACACCGTCGCTCTGGTCGCAACTGGGTCTTGAGGCCGTGAGCGGTCCGCTCGCGGGAACCGCGCTGCAGCCGATGGCCGGCGTTCGCCTCGAGCCATGGAAGGACTGGCTCGCGGCCCACCCCGGCACCACCGTGCCCACCCCCGACGACGCCATGCGCAAGCGCATCAAGGCCACGAGCTACGAGCGGTACTGGCTTGCGGGCAAGCCCATGTTCGATGTGTCGAGCCCGGCGCCCGTGGGTGAGGGCCAGCCCACGACGATGGAGCGGGTCGTGGCGACCCTGCAGCCAGATGGCTCATGGCTCGTCACGCCGCCGTCAGCCGCGCCCGCCGAGGGCGTTCGGATCCCCTGCCTGTGGTTTGCATGGCATGCCTTTCATGGCACACGCTCGACCGTCGATGGCTTTGGCCCCAAGGCCACGCCCTGATCGGGCCGCTCAGTCGAACGAGCCCACCCAGAGCGTCGCGTAGAGCGCCAGCCAGATCACGGCCAGCGTGTGCCAGTACATCGTGCACTTGGTCAGACCGAGCACCGCCTCGTGGTGATCGTGCGACTTCACCAAGCGCATGATCACCGCATACATCGCGCCAAGACCGCCGAGGACATGCAACGCATGCAACGCAGTGAGCACATAGAAGGTCCAGGCGTACAGGCTGTCCTGCAGGGGCAGTGCACGCCACATCTGGCTCCAACCCAGGCCTTGCACCGCGACGAATGCCCAGCCGAGGGCGAAGGTCGCCCAGGCGGAGGTGATGGCGCGGTCGTCACGATCTGACCGTGCGGCGGCAAGCGATCGCTGCATGGTCCAGCTTGATGCGGCGAGCAGCAGTGTGCTCAAGATCAACTCCCACGGCAGCCCCGGCGAACCATCAGGACGCCAGCCGGGCTCATCGCCCGTTCCCAGGCGCACCACCAGGTAGGCCATCATCGTGGCGACGAAGACCATGGCAATGACCACGAGGAAGAGCCACATGCCGAGGAGCCCGGCACTCGAACGCGCCTGGGGCGTGGCGAACGGCTCGCGTGCTGGATCGCTGATGGGCATGCGTGGTCAGAGTAGGCATGAACGACGAGGCGGACCGCATGGGGTCCGCCTCGAGGAAGGTCACATGGTCTGGACGCCCGTCACGGGAGGTCCGGGCTCTTCTGCGCCGCGATCGGCGCATTCGGCGCATCCTTGTCGAGAACCGCCTGGACATCGGCAGGGTTGCCGATGTACTGGGAGTCGCGGTACTGGCTGGTGTCCATCAGGCAGAAGGCCATCATGAGCACCACGAACACGACGCCGCTCAGGAAGATCAGCTGGTTGAAAGGCCGATCCCAGCGAAGGTGCATGAAGAAGAGCGACACGAGCGTGGCCTTGAGGCCGGCGATCGCGAGCGCCACGAGCAGGTTCGCCTCGCCCAGATCCACGTAGCGCACCGCCACCGTGATCACGGTCAGGACGATGAGCGCACCGCCGGTGGCGAACAGGATCCACGGAGCGACGAGGTGGCCGACGAGCGGCTGGCCGGCATGCCCGGCATCACTGGAGCTGGTGTGTGCGTGTCCCATGGTTCAGTCGATGAGGTAGAAGAGCGGGAAGAGGAAGATCCACACCAAGTCGACGATGTGCCAGTACAGGCCCACGAGATCGACCGGCGTGTAGTACTTGGGTCCGAACTCGCCGCGACCGGCGCGCACGATCAGCCAGCCGATCACGCCCATGCCGACGAGCACATGGATCCCGTGCAGCCCCGTCATGGCGTAATAGATGGCAAAGAAGAGGTGCGTGTTGGGCGGCATCGCGGCGTCCTCTAGGTGCAGGGCCTCGTCGCCGTGGGTGGCGGGGTCAGCCGCATGCTCGGCCGCCTTGGCGTCGATCACGGCCGGGGCCATGCCCGCGGGCCCCGCGGCCGGCGGGGCGATCGCGGTCTGCTCGCCTGCGGGCATCTGCACGAACGCCGGCATGGCGAGCTGCTGTGCCGTCACCGTTCCGGCCGACATCGTGGTCTGTGCGGGTGCAAGCGGCACCGGGGCCTTGGACGACAGCTCGGCTGACTGCAGGCCGCCGTCATCGGTCACCGGCTTGTAGAAGCCCTCACCCCACACCAAGTGCACATGGAACTTGTGCGTGTACTCGAAGTACTTGATGACCATGAAGCCCGCGGCACCGGCCATGGTCAGCCAGAGGCAGACCACCAAGGCGGTCTTGCGACCGGTCTGCGCGAAATAGACACCCATGGCCATCGTCAGGCTGCTGAGGATCAGCACCGCCGTGTTGATCCCGCCCAGGGTGGTGTCCAGGTACGCGCTCGCGTACGTGAACACATCGGGGTAGCGGTTGCGCAGCACCGCATAGCCCACGAACAGCGCTCCGAAGAAGAGCACTTCCGTCACGAGGAACAGCCACATGCCGAGCTTGGCGCTGTCGAACTGCTGCGCCGGCGTCTCGAAGTGGTGCGCCAGGAACGGGTATTCGGCGTTGTGATGACCATGACCACCGCCGTGCCCATGGTCGTCATGGCCATCGGCTGCGTGGTGGTCGCCGGCGGGTGCGTGTGCGCTCATCGGTTCAAGCCTTTGCCGCTGGGGGTTTCACGGTGACGTAGCCCTCACCGCGCTCGTCCCAATGCAGGTTGGAGAAGTCGTATGGATCGCCCACCTTGGGGGCCTCATGGAAGTTGTAGTAGGGCGGCGGGCTCGCGCACTCCCACTCGAGCGTGGCGCCGCCCCACGGGTTGGCCGGAGCGCGCTTGCCGCTGACCAGGCTCTGCACCAGGTACATCGCGGTGAGCAGGAAGCCGCTGGCCATGATGTAGGAGCCGATGGTGGAGATCACGTGGTAGATCTGGAACTCGGGCTGGTAGTCGTAATACCGGCGCGGCATGCCGTGGCTGCCGAGCATGAACTGCGTGAAGAAGGTGATGTTGAAGCCGACGAACACGATGGCGCAGGCGATCATGCCGAGCTTCTCGTTGTACATGCGGCCGGTGATCTTGGGCCACCAGTGGTGCAGCCCGCCCACCATCGCGATCAGCGCGCTGCCCATCATCACGTAGTGGAAGTGCGCCACCACGAAGTAGGTGTCGTGCAGGTGCACATCGGTGTTGAGCGTGGCCAGGTGAAGGCCCGTCAGGCCACCGATCGTGAAGAGGACGATGAACGCCAGCGCGTACAGCATCGGCGTGTTCAGCGAGATGGACCCCTTGTACAGCGTGCAGATCCAGTTGAAGATCTTCACGGCGCTCGGGATGGCCACGCTGAACGAGATCGCCGAGAACAGGGTGTTCATGAGCGAGCTCTGGCCGCTGGTGAACATGTGGTGGCCCCACACGATGAAGCTGAAGATGGCGATGGCCACCGAGCTGAAGGCGATGAATCGGTAGCCGAAGATCTGCCGGTGGCTGTGGACGGCGATGAGCTCGCTGATGATGCCCATGGCGGGCACGATCATGATGTACACCGCCGGGTGGCTGTAGAACCAGAAGAAGTGCTGGTAGAGGACCGGGTCGCCGCCCATCGCCGGGTTGAAGATGCCGATGTTGGCGATGCGCTCGACCACCACGAGCGCCAGCGTGATCGCCAGCACCGGGGTGGCCAGGACCTGGATCAGCGCGGTCGCATAGAGCGCCCACAGGAAGAGCGGCATGCGGAACCAGGTCATCCCCGGTGGGCGCAGCTTGTGAATGGTCACGATGAAGTTCAGCCCCGTGAAGATGCTCGAGAAGCCCAGGATGAACACGCCCACAATCACGGGGATCACGCCGCCGGCCGTGGTGGTCGTCGAGTACGGGGTGTAGAAGGTCCAGCCGGTGTCGAAGGAACCCATCACCAGGCTGACGACGGTGCAGATCGCGCCGCTGATCCAGAGGTGGTAGCTGAACAGGTTCAGGCGCGGGAACGCCACATCCTTGGCACCGAGCATGATCGGCAGCACGAAATTGCCCAGCGCCGCTGGGATGCTCGGGATGATCACCAGGAACACCATCACCGCCCCGTGCAGGGTGAAGAAGTGGTTGTAGGTCTCGGCATCGATGATGGTGCGGCCCGGAGTGAGCAGCTCGGTGCGGACGAGCATGGCGAAGATCCCGCCCACGAAGAACGACAGCAGCACGCCCACCGTGTACAGCACGCCGATGCGCTTGTGGTCGAGCGTGAGGAGCCACGACGGGATGCCCTTGTCGTGGATCAGGTAGTTGTCGCTCTCGGGCGTGTCGTAGGTCGGGGCTGCAGGGCGGGCTGGCAGGGTCGTCATGTCTGGTACCTCGTGTGTCTCGGGTCGTTGTTCAGGTGGTGGCTGGGCTCACTTCGCGCTCGCGGTCGGCGGCGCCTTGAGCCATGCTCCGGTCTTGGGATCGAACTCGTCGAGCTTCTTCATCATGCCGATCAAGGCATCGATCCCCTTGTCGTTGATCTGGCCCTTGAAGGTCGGCATCACATTGCCGTAGCCCTGGACCAGGTGCTCGCCCGGGTTGTAGATGCTGGCGCGGATGTAGTCCTCGGCCGTGGCGTACTGCTTGCCCGGACCGATCAAGCTTGAGTAGGTCGAGCCGTCGGCGAAGGCGCCGTTGCTGCCCCCAGCGCCGGTGACGCGCTCCCAGATCCCCTTCCAGCTCGGCCCGATGCCCTTGGTCCCGTCGAGCGAGTGGCACTGCGCGCAGCGCGCGTAGAGCTTGGGACCGGCCTTCCAGTAGAGCTCATCTTCGGGGATCTCGTCGAGCCAGTTCGCCTGCTTGATGGTCCACGCATCGAACTGGTCCTGGGGCAGCACGAACACGCGTCGGTTCATGTTGCTGTGGCCCGTCCCGCAATACTCGGTGCAGAACAGGTGGTGGCCGTCGGTCGGCCGGTCCATGCCCGTCGGGTAGTCGCACTGGAACCAGAGGTGGGTGTAGCGACCCGGCACCAAGTCCTGCTTCACGCGGAACGCCGGGATGAAGCAGGAGTGCAGCACATCGCTGGCGCGCATGATCAGGCGCACCGGCTTGCCGGCGGGAATCACGAGGTCGTCGGACTGCGCACCGTTGGGGTACTTGAACTGCCAACTCCACTTGTAGGCCGTCACATTGATGTCGTAGCTCTCCTTCGGCGGCGTACGCACATCGAGGTAGCCGATGAAGCCGAAGACGAAGAGGAGGACGCAGATCAGCAGCGGGCCGACCGACCACGCCAACTCGAGCGGGCCGTTGTGGTCGGGACCGTCGGTGCGGAACTTCGTGCCGACCTTGTGGCGGTACTTCCAGGCGAAGTACACCGTGAGCACGGTGTTCAGCACCAGGAACACCCACATGATGAGGTTGATCCACCACATCATCGAATCGACGTTGGACGCATGGGCGCTCGCGCCGATCGGCATCCAGAAGGTGGGCGGGGTCGGGCCGTCGGTGGCTTGGGCGAGGGTGAGCATGGTCAGCATGGACATCATGGGGATTTCGTCGGGTTCAGCAGGCCGCCGCCATCGGCGGCTGGAGTCGTCGGGCGCGCCGCTCCCGCAGCAGGGCCACGCCGACGGCCGCGACGATCGCGACCACGGTCAGCGCTCCACCGAGCTTCACGAGACGGAACACGAAGGGCACGTAGGAATTCGTCGAGGCGTCGTACTGGAAGCACCAGAGCATCACGCGATCCATGCTGCTGCCGATGGTGCCTTCGCTGCCTTCGACGAGGGAGAGCCGGAAGGTCTCCGACGGGAAGCGAACGCCATGCAGGTAGCGCGTGATCACGCCCTTGGGCGAGACCACGATCATGCCGCCCGGATGCGAGTAGTCGCCGTTGTCGAGGAGCTTGAACCGGAACCCAACGGCCTCGGCAAGACCATGGGTCGACCCGACGGGTCCGGTGAGGAAGTGCCACCCCTTCTCGGAACCCTTTCGGCCGTACTCGACCACATAGCCGGCCTTCTTGGCACGGGCGAGTTCGGCATCCTCGGAGGGGTTGATGCTGACGGCGACGACATCGAACTCGCTACCGACCGTCCAATCGATGCCCTGCAAGCCGCGCACGGCCTCGTTGAGCACCAGGCTGCACATCATTGGGCACTTGAAGTACCCGAGGTGGATGAGCAGCGGGCGGCCGGGCTTGAGCAGGTCGGCCAGCGTCACGCTGGTGCCGTCATCGTCGGTGAACCGAAGGTCCATGGGCACCGTCTCGCCAAGGTGCTCCACGAACTCGACACCTTCGAGTTCCCTGGGAAGTTCGTTGCTGAGCGCGGCCGATTCACCCGGCGCCAGCACGGGACCGCTCCCCTGCCCCACGGCCACGACGGGCAGCATCGATGCTGCGGCGAGTGCGAGGATGGCGAGTCGGATCTTCATGGTCAAACCGTAGGTCTGGTCAGGGGTTGGTGGCCGGAGGAACGGCGGGCGTTGGTGGTGCAGAAGGCTTGATTCCCTCGGCCACCAGGGCTTCCATGGCCTTCTCGACCGGGATGCGGATCGAGGTGCGTTCCTTGCCAGCGGCGTCGGTCATGGTGTAGGTGCCGTAGCCGGACAGCAGCGCCTGCTGCTCGGCCTTGAGGGCAGCCGGACCGAGATCCGGGGCATCGATGACCTTGGCCGCGAACTCGCGCTCGGCGGCGATGAAGTAGACGCAGCACACGAAGACAATCGTGGCCACGATCAGCAGGGTGCCAACGATCGACACGACCCAGGTGCCCACGGGCTCGGGGTCGTCAATTTGCGCGGACGGGTTGGCGGGTGCAGTGGACATGGGTGTGGCTCAGATGTTCTGGAACGCGATGCTCTCGCCCAGACGCGGGTCACGCACCGGGACGAGGTTGTTGCGGGAGAGCGTGCGTGCGGTGCGCCAAGCGAACAGGCAGAGCATGCCGCCGATGGTGCAGAGCGTGGCCAGCGTGAAGAAGCCGACCGGTGCATCCTTGTTCTTCTCGGCGAGCTCGGCATAGGTTGTGGCATCGGCCAGACCCGCGGGAATCACCGGGACGATCAGCCAGTAGAGGTCGACCGCCGACATGAACAGCATCCAGGCGGCAGCCACCGCAAGCGTCACGTTCCAGCGCTTCATCCAGCGGCTGATCATGAAGACGAACGGCACCACGAAGTGGCCCGCGATGAGCAGCCAGCTGAACACGGTCCAATCGCCCAACTGCCGGGACATGAACCATGTGGTCTCCTCGGGGATGTTGCCGTACCAGATCAGCATGTACTGGCTGAAGCCGATGTAGGCCCAGAAGACGATGCCGAAGGCGAAGATGTACTTGCCCAGGTCCTGCAGGTGCTCGCGGGTCACGATGCCCTTCAGCGCTCCGAGCGACTGCAGGCGGATCGTGACCAGTGCCATGGCACTGAAGCCCGCGGTGCAGCAGACGGTGAAGAAGTAGACGCCGAACATCGTGCTGAACCAGGTCGGGGTCAGCGACATCATCCAGTCGAACGCCGCGAAGCTGATCGTCAGCCCGAAGAGGATGATGCCGGGGCCGGCGAGCTTCTGCAGGCGCTCGGTGGTGGCCGTGCCGCCAACCGTGTCCTGCGCGGTCGAACCCTTGAAGAAGATCGTCGCCAGCACGGCCCAGACCGCGAAGTAGATCGCTGCGCGCAGCACGAAGAAGTTCGGGTTCAGCCAGCCGGCCTTCTTGAGCACATTCTCGTACTCGGCCGGCTCATGCTGCTGCATGTGCTCGAGGTTTGCCCACGGCCACAGGACATCGAGTCCCATCGCGTGCACGCCGGGCTCATGGTGCTGTCCACCCTTCCACCACAGCCAGAGCAGCGGCAGCATGAAGGGAATCCACAGCCAGCGCAGGTTGGAAGCGAGCACCTCGGCCGGACGCCGGACCGCCACCGACCATCCCGAGCGGGTCAGGAACTGGATCATCGTGAAGAACAGCCCACCCAACGAGATCGCGAGGATGAAGGTGAACGACACGAGGTAGAGCTTGGCCGTGGCGTTGGCATTGCCGCCCTTCCAGGCGAGCCATGCGGCTGCAGCGAGCAGCACCACCGCGGCAGGCAGCAGGCGCCCGGCAATGCGGGCGATCGCGGCATCGGCGCGCGTGTTCGAGGGGCCAAGGTCGGCGTGATCGTGCGAGTGGCTCATTGCACCTTGCTCCGTTGGTCAGGCGGGACATCCTGCAGTTGCGCATCAAAACTGCGCTGCAGGGCCTTGACGTACGCGACGATCGCCCAGCGATCGTCGGTGGGGATCTGCGTGCCGTAGCCGGCCATGTTGCGGATGCCGTGCGTGACGGTGTTGAAGAGCTGCCCGACCGGCTGCACCGTCACCGTGGGGTCATGGATGTTCTTGGCCTGCACCCAGACGGTGCCGTTCACCGGACCCGATGCGTTGGTCACCAGTTCGAGGGCACGACGGTTCACGGTGCCGTTGCCCTCGCCCGCGTAGCCGTGGCAGGCGGTGCAGTAGATGTTGAAGCGCGCCTGGCCTCGGCGCAGGAGATCCATCGACACCGGCAGGTCGCGCGGCATCGTGGTGACCCATTGGCCATCGACCACGCCGAAGTTGCGATGGGTGTCTTCCATCGCCTCATCGCGGGCAACCGTTCCGGCCGGCTGTGGGCGTGCCGAGCGGCCATCCGCGAAGAGCACCGACTCGGTCTGCGGCTTGAACTTCGGCTGCACATCCATGTCGAGGAACGGATGCAGCGGCGGCTTCTCGCTGGTGGTGTTGCGCGACTGCACCGCAAGGACCGGCGGGATCAGCGCGGCGCAGGCCGCCACGATGCCGAGGTAGAAGAAGATCTTGGGGGGCATCTGCATCATGACTCGACCACCTCCACGCTGGAAGCGCCCAGCGACCTCAGGAACTCGCCCGTCTTCGAGCGCAGGAACTGCGGGTCGCGCGCCTCGATCGAGATGAAGAAGCCGTCATCGGTCGCACGGCCGAACCCGGGGTGCTTGAGCAGCGGGTGGTAGAGCTCCGGCAGCTGGTTGAACGCCAGCATGCCGAAGGCCGCCGTCAGCGAGCTGAGCAGGATGGTGACCTCGAACATGACCGGCACGAACGCAGGGAACGAGAGCAGCGGCTTGCCGCTGATCAGGAACGGGTAGCCGGTGACCCAGACCAGCGCCCAGATGCTGTAGTCGAAGGAGTTCGTGAACGACTGCAGCAGGACGCCCAGCGTGCAACCCGCCGCACCAACGCCGAAGACAACCACCGGGAGGATCGTGCGGCTGATGCCCATCGCCTGGTCGATCCCGTGGATCGGGAACGGCGAATGGCAGTCCCAGTAGCGGTAGCCGGCCTTGCGAACGGCCTCAGCCGCGTGCATGAGTTCGGCCGGATTGGCGAATCGGGCCACAAGTCCCCAGGTCTGCGCGACGGATGGTTCCGTCGAGGCTGGGGCTGAGGGCGATGATGGTGTCGCGAACGTCGTCATGATCTGTGGTGCTCGTCTGGTCTCGTCAGGGCTGGCCGGTACGTGGATCCTGGAGTGCTGGCTGGGAGCCGGCGGGCGCACCGCCATGGTGGCCATGCGAACCATGGCCATGCGAACCGTGGCCCTTGGCGTAGCCCTCCCAGTGGGGGCTGGCCTCGGGCATCACGCCCTTGACTTCCGCGATGGCGATCATCGGCAGGTAGCGGCAGAACAGCAGGAACAGCACGCCGAAGAGGCCGAACGCGCCGAGCATGGTGGCAATGTCGACCCAGGTCGGGATGAACTGATCCCAGCTTGACGGCAGGAAGTCGTTCGCCAGGCTGCTCACGATGATCACAAAGCGCTCGAACCACATGCCCACGTTCACAAAGAGGCTCAGGATGAACATCGCGGGGATGCTCGTGCGGACCTTCTTGAACCAGAAGAGCTGCGGAGTGATGACATTGCAGCTCACCATGATCCAGTAGGCCCACCAGTACTGGCCGAAGGCACGGTTGATGAAGGCGAACTGCTCGTAGGGAGCGCCTGAGTACCAGGCGATGAAGAACTCCATCGAGTACGCGTAGCCGACCATGCACCCGGTCACCAGGATGACCTTGTTCATGTTGTCGAGGTGGCGCATGGTGATGATGTCCTTGAGCCCGAAAAGTTCGCGCGCCGGAACGGCCAGCGAGGCCACCATGGCGAAGCCGCTGAAGATGGCACCCGCGACGAAGTACGGCGGGAAGATGGTGGTGTGCCAGCCGGGGAGCTGGCTCACGGCGAAGTCGAACGACACGACCGAGTGCACCGAAAGCACCAGCGGCGTGGCCAGCGCGGCCAGGAGCAGATACGCCACTTCGTACCGGTGCCAGTGGCGGGCGCTGCCGCGCCAGCCCAGCGCGAAGAGGCCGTACGCGAACTGCTGGATCGTTCCCTTGGCGCGGTCGCGAAGGGTGGCCAGGTCGGGGATCAGGCCGATGTACCAGAAGACCAGTGACACCGTGAAGTAGGTGCCCACCGCGAAGACGTCCCAGAGCAGCGGACTGCGGAACTGCGGCCACATCTCCATCTGGTTCGGGATCGGGAACAGCCAGTACGCAAACCACACGCGACCGACATGGATGCCCGGGAACAGTCCTGCGCAGATGACGGCGAAGATCGTCATCGCTTCGGCGAAGCGGTTGATGCCCGTGCGCCACTTCTGGCGGAACAGGAAGAGGATCGCGCTGATCAGCGTGCCGGCGTGGCCGATGCCGACCCAGAACACGAAGTTGGTGATGTCGAAGGCCCACATCACGGGGTTGTTCAGGCCCCAGACCCCGACGCCCGTGAAGATGAGGTAGGTGACGGCCACACCCAAGCCGCCCAGCAGCGCGAGCGACACGCCGAAGGCGATGTACCACGCCATCGGCACATTCGGGTGCTCGGTCACGCGGCAGACCTGGTTGGTCACCGTGTGGAAGTCACCCGTGCCCAGCACCAGCGGTGCGCGCTGGCCGGGGGACTCGACGGTGTTGTCCATGCCGCTGGCCGGCACAGAGTGGCCCTGCATCGACGACGACGCGCTCATGAGTGCTCCTTGCCATGCGCATCGTGGCCGGGCGTGCCGTGACCATGCCCATCGTGCGCCGAGGGGCGCTCAATGGCCGGGTTCGTGACGCGCGCGACATAGCGCAAGCGGGTCTTGGTGTTGAGTTCCTCGAGCATCTGGTAGCTCGTGGGCTGGCGGTGCAGACGCGAGACCTTGCTGTTGGGATCGTTCAGATCGCCGAAGACGATCGCGCCGCTCGGGCAGGCCTGCTGGCACGCCGTCACGATCGCGCCGTCGGCGACCTTCCAGTCGGGGCTTCCGGCCGAGCCGCCCTTGCGGGCCCACTCGTTCTTCGCCTCGATGCGCGCGCGGCTGATGCGCTGCACGCAGAAGGTGCATTTCTCCATCACGCCGCGGATGCGCACGGTGACATCAGGGTTGAACTGCAGTTGCAGCCAGCGGTCGGGACCCTCGCTGATGTAGTACTCAGGCTGCGTCTTCAGCAGGCCTTCCTGGCGTTCGGGGGTACGCTTGTGGTAATTGAAGAAGTTGAAGCGGCGCACCTTGTACGGGCAGTTGTTGCTGCAATAGCGCGTGCCGATGCAACGGTTGTAGACCATCGAGTTCAGCCCGTCCGCGTCATGCACGGTCGCGGCCACCGGGCAGACCTGCTCGCACGGTGCGTTCTCGCACTGCATGCAGGTGACCGGCTGCACGGCGAAGCCCGTGGGCGAGCCCTGCGGACCCTTGAAGTAGCGGTCGATGCGCATCCAGTGCATCTCGCGGCCGCGCTTGACCATCGCCTTGCCGACGATGGGGATGTTGTTCTCGGCTTGGCAGGCGGTGATGCAGGCGCTGCACCCGGTGCAGGTGCCCAGGTCGACGCTCATCGCCCAGCGGAACTTGGCGCCGTCGAGGTTTGACTCTTCCCACAGCGACAGGCGATGCACGACATGCACGCGATGCTTGGCGAAATCGGGGTGATCGCGGTATTCGCCCAGGGTCGCCTCGCGCACCAGGCCACCGAGGCGCTCGGCCACGCCATCGGCGGGCACATTGGGCTTGAGCGCGGAGACGGTGGCATCGAACGGATTGATCGCACCGTGGTCCTGCGTGTGGGCGAACTCGTACGAACCCGGCTCCTTCGTGAACGTGCAGGCGCTGCTGAAGGCACCCGGAACCATGACGGCGTAGCCATCGAAGCCGCATCCCTCGGCGAGCCGGCCCGCGGCTGCGCCACGGCCGTAGCCCAGCGCCAGCGAGGCGCAACCGTCGGCATGGCCGGGCAGGACCCAGGCGGCGGCGACGACCGAACCCGACGGGGTGGTCACGCGCACCATGCTGCCAGCCTTGATGCCCATGCGCGATGCCATCGGTGGCGACACGAGCAGCGCGTTGTCCCAGGTGATCTTGGTCACGACATCCGGCAGTTCCTGCATCCAGCCGAGGTTGGCGAACCGACCGTCGTGCACCTTGGAGTCGAAGAACAGCTCCAGCTCCCCGTCAGTCGCGATCGACACCGGCGCGGCCGCCACCTTGGCGGTGTCGACCGTGAGCGAAGCCTGCGGCTTGGCGTTCGTGCCGGGCCACCATCCCTCGCTGAGGGCCGAGCGCCATGCCAGCTCGAAGTCGGCGCCTGACAGGCCGCTCTTGCGGGAGTAGACCTGACGCGTGAACTCATAGCCAGTGCGGGGCTCGCTTCCCGCGAGGCGGAGCATCAACTCGACCGCGGACAGGCCGCCGGCCTCGGCACCCATCATCGGAAGGATCAGGGGCTGCTGCAGGGACAGCGTGCCGTCCCATGCCGCACCGTCGCCCCAGCACTCGAGTGGATGGGCCGAGGCAATGACCCAACCGTGGCCGCACGCGACCGATGATTCGTCGTTGCGGTACGCCAAGCGGACCACATTGGGGATCTTCGCGATGAGTCCCGCCACGCCGAGCGACGCGGGCGCGTCGTAGGCAGGGTTGCCGCCGAGCACCACCAGCGTGTCGATCGAGGCCGCATCGCGGGCGAAGTCCGCGATGCCCGGGAGGGCGGCGGGTGCAGGGATGTAGCTGACGGTGATGCCGGCGGCACCGAGCTTCTGGTTGATCGCGGCAGCGATCGCATGGACCGCCGCGGGCTGCCTCGGGCCGGCGACGACGAGCGCCCTCCCCTTCGCCTCCTGCAGGTCCTTGATCATCGCCTCGGCAACCTTGGCGTCATCGCCCTCAAGGCGCGCCTCGCTGGCGGTGGCGCAGCCGGGCACGGCACCGAGCCGATCCGCGACCATCGCTGCGATCGCCTGCACTTGAGACGGCTCGACGGCGATGCGCTCGTCGGCGTTCATGCCCGTGAGGGTCAGGCGGCTCTCGACGCAGTAGAGACGGGTGAGTTGCTGCTGCTTCGGATCGGTCGAGTCGAGTCGACGGCCCTTCGCGTAGTCGCCCGCGAAGCGCACGCTGGACGGGTGATCCGCCAGGAAATCGCTGCCGAACGAGACCACGACCTTGGCCTTGCCGAAGTCAGGCAGCACACGCTTGGCGGCACCGAACGCGATTGCGGTGCCAGCCTGCTCGTGCGTCAATGCAGCCGGCGCGTGCACATAGACGCGAGCCTTCGGGAACGCCTTGGTGACGAGTTCGAGCGCCCGCGCGTGCGCTTCACCGCTGCTGGCTTCGGACAGGATCGCAAGACCCTCCCCCTGCTTGGCGCGGAGCGCATGTGCGTGCGTCGCCCACCAACCATCAAACTCAGGCAGGCTCGAGGGAGCGCCCTTCTGCGTGGTCGAGCGGATGCGATCAGGGTCGTAGAGCTCGAGGATCCGAGCCTGCGTCATGGCTGACGAGCCCCCGCTCGCCGAAGGATGCCGCCCATTGCCATCGAGCTTGATCGGGCGGCCTTCGTAGCTCGTGGCCATCGCCGGCACAGCAACGCCATCGACCTGCAGGCAGGTGGCGAACGCCACGGGGTGGCCCGCGATGCGATTCTCGGTGCCGCGAGCGGCTGGAACGATCTTGGTCTCGGGCCAACGCAGGCAGCCGCTGCTGGCGACGCCGGCAAGCGCGAAACTCGCGCCCATCACCTTGATGAACTGCCGACGATCCTCCTCGGAAGCCTCGCTCGCGCCCTCGGGGAACTCGCGGTCAAGGAAACTGCGGAACTCCGGGGTCTGCTGCAATTCCTCGACGCTGCGCCAGTGGGCGCGGCCCGTGGGAGCTGGCGCCGAAGGTGCTTCGGACGCTCGGGTTTCGCAGGCGGTCGTGGTCGTCTGGTCCATGTCTGGTCGAATCCTGGTGGTTCTAAGGTGGATCGCGGCGTGCGGTCAGCGATGGCATGTCGAGCAGTTCTCGCTCGGGTTGATGTGGTAGAGCTTCTTGAGCGCTTCGCGCTCCTCCGCCGTCATCTCGGTCCGCTGGTCCCAGGAGAGCTGGGTGATGCGATCCAGCGGACGGAGGTTGTCGGTCGGGTTGCGGTGGCACTCAAGGCACCAGCCCATGCTCATGGGTGCAGCCTTCTGCACGACTTCCATCTGGTCGATGCGACCGTGGCACTCCACGCAGGAGACACCCCGATTCACGTGCGCACTGTGGTCGAAATAGGAATAGTCGGGCAGGTCATGCACACGCGTCCACAGCACTGAACGACCGCTTTCGTAGCTCTCGCGCACGGGCTTGAGCCTGGGGCTGTCCTTCTGCACCTGCGTGTGGCAATTCATGCAGGTCTGCGTCGCCGGCACGCTCGCGTGAGCGGCGCGATCCACGGTGGTGTGGCAGTAGCGGCAATCGAGTCCCAGCTGGCCCACATGCAACGCATGGCTGTAGGGCACGGGCTGCGCAGGCTTGTAGCCAACTTCGATCGTCTTCGGGCTCCACGCGTACGCGATGAGGAACACGATGTACAGCGGAGCGATCGCGCCGCCTACGGCAACCAAGGGCAGGACGGCGTTCGACCAACGGGGGAACAGGAATCGGCTCATAGAGTGAACCCTATTGTGAAAACTTTCACGAAGGTCTCCGAATAGGTTAGGTGCGCCCGCTCGGAGGAGTCAAGGCAAGGGAAGAATGGGAGATCTGGTCCTATACATTATAGGACTTCCTCGAGCGGTGGATGCGAGCGCAGTTAGCCTCGGCCCGTGATCGATACGCACTGCCATCTGACCTTCCCGCAATTCGTCGATCGCGTGGATGAAGTCATGGCCAACGCCGCCGCAGCCGGGGTCAGCCAGGTCATCACGATCGGTACATCGAGTCCGGACGCCCGCGCGTGCCAGCGGGTCGCCAACGCCCACCCTTGCGTGTGGTTCTCCGCTGGCCTGCACCCCCTGCACTGCGACGATCCGAACGACTGGAACGAGTTGCGCGAGTGCGCCCGTGACACGCGGTGTGTGGCGTGGGGCGAACTTGGCCTGGACCGCTTCCACCGGACGCCATCCCTTGAGCACCAGCGGGGAGCGCTCCATGAGCATCTGGGCCACATCGTCCAGTGGACCGACCAAGGGCTGGCCAAGCCGATCATCATCCACTGCCGGGATGCCTTCGATGACCTCATCCCGATCCTGAAGGCGAGCGGGTTGCCGCCAGCGCGCTTTGTCTTCCACTGCTTCACGGCCGGACCGCGTGAGATGCAGATGCTGCTGGAGTTCGGTGCCAGCGTGTCCTTCACCGGCGTGGCCACCTACCGCAATGCGCCTGCGCTGCGCGAGGCCATCGCCATGGTGCCTCTTGAGCGCATGATGGTCGAAACCGACGCCCCCTTCCTCTCACCGGAGCCAGTGCGATCGGTGCGCCCCTGCGAACCGGCGTTCGTCGTACACACCGCACGCGCCATCGCGGTGCAGCGGGGCCTGGCTGCGACCGAGCTCGAGTCGATCCTCGACCGCAACGCTCGAGTGTTCTTCGGTCTGCCCACGCCCGATCCGGCCCACGCCGCGTCGTAGGATCCCACCGTGCCCCTGGACCAACGCAAGCCCGACGACGCCGTGATGAGCTTTGCGGATCACTTGGAGGAACTGCGCAAGCGGATCTTCCTGGCTGCACTGGTCCCCCTCCCCTTGGCGATCGGCCTGTTCTTCGTGGCGCCCCGGATCAGGGCCATCCTCACGGATCCAGTGCTTGAGGCGTTGCGCGCCGAAGGCCTGCCCGCCCAGCTCCAAGTCATGTCGCCGATCGAGGCGCTCGCGATCGACATGAAGCTCTCGCTGATCGGTGCAATTCTGGTCAGCCTGCCGTGGGTGCTCTATCAAGCCTGGCGATTCATCTCGCCCGGGCTGTATGCACACGAGCGACGCTTTGCGCACTTCCTCGTGCCGCTCAGCACGGTGCTGGCAGCCTGCGGGCTGGCGTTGATGTACTTCGCGATCCTTCCCTTGATGCTGCGCGGGCTGATCGCCATGAGCGGCAACATCCCGACGCTGGTCGAGATCACGCCATCGAGCGAAGCGGTCGGCCCCACGCTGCCGCTCCTCTCCATTGACCCGGCTTCACCGGCACCCGGCAGTTCGTGGGTCAACACCACCGAACACACGGTGCGCGTGGCGGTGCCCTACGGCGACTTGGGCACCCAGGCCGAGATCCTGTCCCTCCCCATGGTCCGCCCCGGAACGCTGATGCAGGTCTATCACCTGTCCAACTACATCAGCCTGATCATCATGCTGGCGCTCGGCGTGGCCCTGGGCTTCCAAGTGCCGGTCGTGACGCTGCTCCTGGGTTGGATGGGCCTCGTGGATGCACCGATGCTGCGGCGTTGGCGAAAGTTCGCGTTCTTCGGGGCGCTGGTCGTGGCAGCGATCGTGGCGCCCGGGGACATGGTGAGCCTGCTGTTGCTGACCGGACCGCTGTATCTGCTCTACGAACTCGGCATCCTGTTGCTGGTCTTCGCACCAGCAAGCCGAGTGGCTCGTGGTGCCGTGACGCGCGGACTGGTCGGGCTCGACCGTGGCGATGGTGACGAACGCTCCGACGAACGCTGATGCGCATCCACCGATCCAGGATCAGGCGACGTCGGCGACGGCTCCCGCCGGGCACGACCGTGACCGACCTGCTCATGATGCGACGCGCCCTTGATCTGGCCCGATCGGCGGCCGATCAAGGAGAGATTCCCGTCGGGGCCGTCGTCTACCGCGACGGACTGGTGCTCGGGGAAGCCGCGAACAACCGCGAAGCATCGACCGATCCGACAGGCCATGCGGAGGTGGTGGCGATGCGCCAAGCTGGTGAGCGCCTGGGATCATGGAGGCTTTCAGGCTGCTCCATCGCCGTGACGCTTGAGCCATGCAGCATGTGCGCGGGCGCCCTGGTCAACGCACGCATGGCACGCATCGTGTTCGGAGCGAGCGATCCCAAGGCCGGGGCGTGCGGCAGCCTCATGAATGTGCCGCAGGACACCCGGCTCAACCATCGATGCCCAGTCCTTGCCGGGGTCCTGAGCGGGCCATGCGCACAGGCACTCCGCATGTTCTTCCGGCGCCGGCGGTTGGAGCGACGGGCCGCGCAAGTGTCCCGATAACCGGATTTGGCCGAAAGATATCCCTCACCGCAACTTGTGGGGGCACCCCGCGTAACCGATGGTAGAGGACGACCGGGCTCAAGGCCCGTGCGGAGGGAGAGAGGGCATGGAACAACATCGTTCTCGCATCGCCATGTCGTGGCGCTTGGCCTTGTGCCTAGGCGCCTCTGTTGCGTTGGCGATGTCGGTTGGTGAGTGGGCAGCCGCCGACCTCATCACGCGCCCGCAGGCTCCAACGTCCGACCAGCCCCCGAAGCCCATCGATGAGAACGGCATCATCTCCGAGCGCTGGATCGGCGATCGCCTCGTGTCGTTCGGGGTGACTGAGGCCATAGCCGAAAGCCTGCTCAAGGTGCAGCTGCCGGACGGGTCATGGGTCAGCGTGAACTCCAAGGATGGCGTGTCGGCCAGTGGAACGATTCTGTCGACCGCAGTCTCCGACGGCCGCGAGGACTTGGACGAGACCATCACACCCGGCGCCGCCATGGCCAGCCCGAACGTCCACTACGGCATTCGCGTCGTGGGCGGCAGCACACTTGAGCACTCGATCCTCGTGTCGCCCATCTTCGACGACTCTTCAGGGGCCGATGCCTTCCCCGAGATCATCCTCGCCGGACCAGCTCCGGCGGTTGGCGCGGTGATCCGGGTCATGATCGGGGGAACGCTTGCCAACCCGAAGTACGCCGAGCAGTCCATCACGCTCGATGCAGCTCGAATTGCGACCGGCGCCATCGGCGAGTCCGTGTCGTTCGGGGGGCGCGTCATGCCGGTCGTGGCGATTGGCTTCGACCTGACTGAGTTCGGCGTCAAACTTGATGCCCCGGTCATCGGGCTTCAGATCACCGCCCCCCTCTCGACCGCGTCATCGGCCGATGGTCGCATCAATGGAGATGACGTGGCCTTCGCTGGTCGCGGACCGTTCCAGGATGCAGACGCGGGCAGCATCTTCGCCTCACGGTTCGTGTCACGCAGCAACCCCACCTTTGCGACTGTTGGCGTGGACGCCGGCTTTGACTTCAGCGAGATCAGCTTTGCCTCGACAGCCGCGCGTTCAGGAGCGACGCGCAGCGAAGCTCCGCTCAACCAATCGTCACAGGCCAACACAAGCACACGGCGCCAACAGCTGCTTTCCCCACCGCCGTTCGATCCTGACGATCCAGACCCGGATCCAGACCCAGACCCGGATCCAGACCCGGATCCAGACCCGGATCCAGACCCGGATCCAGACCCGGTCAATCCACCCGACCCCACCGACCCTGACGGACCGGATTGGCCGGATGACACGGATCCCGAAGATCCCGCGAATCCGAATTCAAATTTACCCGATCCGCCGGGAGGTGGTATGGACTGGCCGGATCACCCCGATGATCCCGATAGTCCCGATGTGCCGGATGTCCCGGCACCCGGAGCGATCGTTCTCATGTTCGGTGGCTCGCTCCTGAACTCTCGCCGTCGGCGCTGAGCGCAACGAGCATCTCGAACGGAGCAAGAGCCATCGCTTCTGCTCCGTTCCTGTTCCCGGGCGGTTGCCTCATCGCGTCCAGCATCGCGAGGTACAACATCAGTCATGCCTGAACGCGCGATCGACGCGGTGATGTTCGACCTCGGCGGCGTGCTCGTGCGCATCCGTCGCGACTGGACAGCGCAGTGCACGGCCATCGGAATGGCGCCTACACCGCGATCGCTCGAACCCGCCATGTGCATCGCGCGGAGCATCGCACTGGACGGCTGGCAGCGCGGCGACCATTCGCTCGAGACCTGCGAATCCGTCTGGGCATCGTCGCTCGAGCCTGGAACGCCGGCATCCACAGGCCGCGCGCTGCTCGAGGCGATCGTGGACGCTCCGTATGACGGAACCGTGGAACTGATCGACGAGTTGCATGGGCTCGGTGTCGTCACTGGCTGTCTTTCCAACACCAACCGCCTGCACTGGGAGCGGATGATCCGCGAGTTCCCCGCCCTGCGCCGCCTCCAGCATCGGATGGCCTCGCATGAACTGCTCTTGTCCAAGCCGGAACCCGCCATCTATGCGCATGTCACCAGTGTGCTGGGCCTGCCCTCCCATCGCATCCTGCTCTTCGATGACATGGCAGAGAACTGCGAAGGTGCGCGCGCTGCAGGATGGCAGGCGTGCCGGATCGACCACGATGGCCACACGGCAGCACAGATGCGTGGCCATCTCGTGCACCTGGGCGTACCCGTGCGGAGCGAGCCGTGACCGAAGCTCCCCGGCCGGACCACGGGTCGTTGCTGCCATCGCCCCTGCCGACGCGCGGGCTGCTCCCCGCAGGCACCCTCGGCGGCCGCATCAGGGAGCGGCCCGAGGACTTCCTCGTCGAAGAACTCCCGCTGTACGAGCCCAGCGGGGAGGGCGAGCATGTGTATGTCGGCGTGCAGAAGCAGGATGTCCAGCATGTCGAACTCGTCTCGATCCTCTCACGGCACTTCAATGTGCCTGCTTCGGCCATCGGCTTTGCCGGCATGAAGGACCGCCGTGCCGTGACACGGCAGACGGTCAGCATCCATCTGCCGGGGCGTGAGCCGGCAGCGGTGCAACTCCAGCACCCGCAGGTCATGCTCCTCTGGATGACGCGGCACGCCAACAAGTTGCGGCGCGGGCATCTTGCGGGCAATCGATTCGCGATCAGGATCCGCGGTCTCGATCCGCTGAAGGCCACCGTGGTCTGGTCGCGGCTGAAGGACCTCGCGCGAATCGGGGTACCCGACTTCTATGGTCCACAGCGCTTTGGCTACCGGGGCAACAACCACATCATGGGGCTGCATGTCCTTCACGCACGATGGCAGGATGCGCTGGATGAGCTCCTTGGGCTGCGCGGGACCGTCTTCCCGGAGCGCCAGCGTGAGCGGCGGGAGTTCTTCGCGCGCGGCGAGTTCGCCGCGGCACTCGATCAATGGGGCAGGAACGACCATGCCGAGCGCTCGGCACTTCGGACGCTCATCACGGGCAAGTCGCCCGAGTGCGCGGTGCTCTCAGGCGGGAGCATCGTGCGCGACTTCTGGATCGCTGCCCTGCAGTCGGCCGTCTTCAATCGGACGGTGCTGCGCCGGCTCGAGGCCGGCACCCTCGGCACACTGCTCGATGGCGACCGCGCGTACCACCACCGCAGCGGTCGCTCGTTCCGCATCAGTGCGGCCATGCTCGAGGCAGGCTCGGATGTGCTGCCGCGACTGCACGCGTTCGAACTCTCGCCCAGCGGGCTGATGCCGGGTTGCGACTTCGGTCCCGCCGAGGGCGTGCCCGGCGAGATCGAACGCACCGCGTGTGCGGACTTCGGGATCGATCCCGCACTCTTCGCGTCCGGTGCGCTGGCACCAACTGGCGCGCGTCGTCCCTTGCGTGTGGCCGTGACGAATGCGCAGTGCGAAGGCGGCTTCGACGAGCACGGCCCGTACATCCGCGTTGCGTTCGATCTGCCTGCGGGCGCGTTCGCGACGGTCGTGCTGAAGGAACTCCTGGGCGACCAGCTGACCGAAGGCACCGCGGCGGATCGCGCGGACGAACAGGGCACATCGTGAACCTGCTCGTGCGCGGCACGCGGTCGCGCTCGACCGGAGCGCCCGAACCGCCCCTCGCTGCGCGGCCTGGGGAATCGCGTAGGCGGCACGAGCGGTTCCCAACCACGGCGGGAGCCAGCCCAGCCGAGCAACGGATGAGGAACGCGCGCGGAGCCGGGCGCAGCGTGGGCGTCCGCGCGGCAGGGACCCGAGGGACCGCAAGGACGCGCGCAAGCGCAGTCTCGCGCGCTCAGTCGTCGTGATCGTCGTCCTCGTCGGCGACGAAGGGGAACGCTTGGGCGGTGTCGCCGCTCGAGGCGCGCTCGATCACGGACTCGGCGACCCAGATCTCGGCGCGGCCATCGGCGCAGAGCGCCAGGGCATCGCTTGGGCGGCAATCCAGGGCGACGGGGCCTTGGGCCGTTTCCAGCGTGAGCACGGCATGGAACGTGCCTTCCCGCAAGTCGATGATGTCGACGCGCGCGAGCCGTGCCCCGAGTTCGGTGATGACCTGATCCAGGAGATCGTGGGTCTGCGGTCGCTCTGGCTCCTCACCCTTCAAGCGTCGTTCGATCGCGTAGGCCTCGGGAAGACCAATGACGATCGGGAACGATCGGCCGGTCGCCACATCGCGTAGTTCCACAACCTGCATGTCGGCCATCTCGCGAATCAGGATCCGGCTGAGCTCGACTCGGATCGGTGTGGTGGGTTCGGCGGTGCTCAATCCGGGCTCCACGAACTCAGCAGGATGCCAAGGTCCGATCCGCCGATCTCGCAGTTGCCATCAAGGTCACCTGCGCACGACGCGCAGGACCCGCACGCGCCCCATCCCCCGAGCAGGATCGCGAGATCCGCACCATCGACATCACCATCGCCGTCAAGATCGCCCACTGGAGGCGCAAGCGCAGCGGCCATCGCGACGGCCGCGCCCGCGTCGAGCCGCCCTGCGCCGGTGAATTCGTCGACCCCGGCAGGCAACATGTCGACACTGGTGGCCGCGAAGATCGACCGGACCTGGGCGTTCGTCAGGCTCGGATTGGCCCCGAGCATCAAGGCCACGGCACCGGCGACATGCGGTGCAGCCATGCTGGTGCCGGTTCGGGTGATCACGCCACCCGAGGTCGTGAGGCTCAGCACATTCTCGCCCGGTGCAGCAAGATCCACTTCGGCTCCGTAGTTCGAGTTGACCCAACGCAGGTTGAGGTGGGTGGTGGCCGCCACCGCGATCGTCTCCGGCCAGCGCGCGGGGAACGCAGGCGCAGGCAGGTTGTTGTTGCCCGTGGCCGCCACCATCGGCACATTGAGCGCTTCACCGTAGAGCACCGCATCACGCAGCAACTGCCCGCCGGCGTTGGATTGCAGGCTCATGTTGACGACATCCGCCCCATGGTCGATGGCCCACACCAGGCCCTCTGCGACCCACTGCTCGAAGAAGGTGCACGGGTTGACGACGACGATCGGCAGGATCTTGGCATCCCAGCACATGCCAGCGATGAGCGCGGCGTTGTTGCCTGTGGCAGCGGCGATGCCCGTGACATGCGTGCCGTGGCCGCCGCAGGTATCCGTGGTCACGGTGGACTGCTGCGGCACGTTCCAGCCTGTCAGGATCCTGTTGCCAAACTCCGCCAGCGGCTGAACGCCACCATCCAGGAAGGCGATGGTCAGGCCAGTCGATGACGCTTGGCTCCACGCCGACACGGCGTTGACATCGGACCCGGGCACACCACCGGACTGTCCGGTGTTGCGCAGCGCCCACTGCTCCGGGAACGACGGATCATTGGGAAGATCGGCGAGCGACCCTGAACCATCGGGCTCGACCACCTCGAAGCCTTCCCAGGATCCAGCGAGCATGGCGCACGCACCAACGGGTTCGGTGCCGTTGGGAAACTCGAGCACGATCCAGCGATCAAGGCCGATGCGACTGGCCACGGGGTCCATGGCTCGGGCGGCACCCGCGCTGCCGGTCACGCGACCACCAAGTGCATCGAGGCACGCGGCTGCGCGCTCCGGAAGCTGTTGGACCGCTGGGCCCGGCTCCCACGCCCACGCAGCCACCTTGGCCTGCGCCCTGACGGGCGCTTGGGCGATGGCGGCTGTGAGGATGATGGTCGCCAAGGCGGGCATTGACTCTCCGGGAAAGCGTAGGTCGCCGCCAAAGCGCACGCCCGGGCGGCTGCCGACTAGGATCCGGCCCCCCAATCGTGCCATCCGCCCGGCTCCACGCCAAGCGTTGATTCGGAAGGACGGGCCCAAAGTTGACCGCTATCTGCATTCTCAAGGACCCCAGATGCCCGCCGGACTGCACACCTTCACCAGCGAATCCGTTTCCATGGGTCACCCAGACAAGGTCAGCGACCAGATCTCGGACGCTGTCCTCGACGCCATGCTTGCCCAGGATCCCCTTAGCCGCGTGGCCTGCGAGACGCTGGTGACCACTGGTTTGGCGGTGGTTGCAGGCGAGGTCACGACCAAGGGCTTCGTCGATGTGCAGAAGGTGGCGCGCGACACGATCAAGCGCATCGGCTACACCGAGGCTGGCGTCGGCTTCGACGCCGACAGCTGCGGCGTGGTCGTGACGCTGCACGCGCAGAGCCCCAACATCTCGCAGGGCGTCGATACCAAGGTCGGCAAGAAGAAGAAGGCCCAGGGTGCCGGTGACCAAGGCATGATGTTCGGCTTCGCGTGCAAGGAGACGCGCTCGCTGATGCCGCTGCCGATCTCGCTCTCGCACCGCCTGGTGGCGCGTCAGGCCGAAGTGCGCGAGAAGGGCATCATCAAGGGCCTGCGCCCCGATGCGAAGAGCCAGGTCGCCGTGCAGTACGACGGGCTGAACCCGCGCCGCATCGAGAATGTGGTGCTCTCGACGCAGCACTCTCCCGACTGGAACACCCGCCAGGATGCCTTGCACGACGCCGTGACCAAGCACATCATCAAGCCGGTCCTCGGCGACCGGTGGCACGACGGCATCAAGGTCTTCGTGAACCCGACCGGCTGCTTCGAGATCGGCGGGCCTCACGGCGACTGCGGCCTGACCGGCCGCAAGATCATCGTGGACACCTACGGCGGGCGCGGCCGCCACGGCGGCGGCGCCTTCAGCGGCAAGGACCCAAGCAAGGTCGACCGCAGCGCTGCCTACATGGCGCGCTACATCGCGAAGAACATCGTGGCGGCCGACCTCGCGGATGTCTGCGAAGTGCAGGTCGCGTACGCGATCGGCGTCGCCGAGCCGACGAGCGTGCTCATCGACAGCCACGGGACCGGCAAGGTGAGCGACCTGGCGCTGGCCAAGCTCGTGCGCTCGCACTTCGACCTGACGCCAGCCGGCATCATCCAGACGCTGGACCTGCTGCGCCCGATCTATTCCCCCACCGCCTATCACGGCCACTTCGGCCGCGAACCCGGTGAGGGCGGCAAGGGCACCTTCACCTGGGAACGCACCGATGTGGCGCCGAAGCTCGCCAAGGCAGCCCGGCGCATGGTGCGGGCGTGAGCGCAAGCCCAGCGCGGGCGGCGGCATTCGGTCGACTGGCGCGCCACGCCGCGGACTATCCCGAGTTCTCCTTCGGTGATGATGCACCCGCGGGGCTTGAGCCGCGGGATGCTGCACTCGCCCGAGCGATCGAGCAGTCCACGCTCCGCCACTGGCGCGCGCTCGCGCCTGTGCTCAGTGCGTGCGTGACGCGGCGCTTTGACGAAGTGCAGCCCGAGGTCCGCGGTGTCCTCATGGGCAGTGCGGCACAGTTGCTCGTGCACGATCGGCTGCCTGACCACGCGGTCGTCGACGACGCCGTCGAATGGACCAAGCTCGAGGTGCACGCCCGGCCGGCGGCCTTCGTGAATGCCGTGCTCCGCAAGGTGATCGCGCTCCGTGGCGGCCTGCTCGAGGCCAAGGACCCGGATGCCGCGCGCTGGCGCGAACGCCGCGATGCACTGCCCTTGTCCGACGGGCGCGTGCGGCTCCTCAACGATGCACTCCTTCCCGAGAGTCAGGTCCAGCGGCTGTCGGCGCAGTGCAGCATCGGTCGTGCGCTCTTCGAACACTGGACGAGCACCAAGGGATTCGAGCCTGCGGTCGCGCTGGCCGTCCAGTCGCTCGTGCAGCCAGGTCTGACCGTGACCGGGATCCCGGCAGGTGCGGTCGATCCGACGACCAAGGAGCCCTGGCCGATGGCGCCGCACGACGCCCCCGGCTTCATGGTGTGGGAGGGCGGGCACGAGCAACTGATGGTGGCCCTGCATGCACACCCCGAGGCGCGCGTGCAGGACCCGGCGAGTGCGCGTGCGATCGATGCCTCTCGGCATCTGCAACCCGCACGCATCCTCGATGCGTGTGCCGGACGAGGCACGAAGACGGCGCAGTTGGCATCGGCCCATCCGGCTGCCGAGATCGTGGCCACCGATGTCGATGGGCCTCGGCGTGCGGCGCTGCGCCAGCGCTTCAAGGGCCACCCGCGCGTGAAGGTCGTGGGCCCCGAGCAGCTGGCCTCGTTCGGCGCGGGCTTCGACCTGATCCTGCTCGATGTTCCCTGCTCGAACACCGGCGTGCTCTGCCGGCGCGTCGAGGCGAAGTACCGATTCAGTGCCAAGGGCCTGGCGAGCTTGGTCGAGCTGCAGCAGCGCATTGCGCTCGACCACGCGCCGCTCCTGGCCCGCGGGGGGCGACTGCTGTGGTCAACCTGCAGTCTGGAGCAGGCAGAAAACCGCTCGCAGGCGGAGTGGCTCTCGCGCAGGCTGAAGTGGCGCGTCGAGCATGACGAGGCGATGGCTCCCGTGGGCGTTCCCGGTTCGCCGGCGAATGCCGTACGCAATGGCTCCTATCACGCGCTATTGGGTTCGTGACGGCGAATCACATCGATCGGGCCCGGCCGCGCCATGCTGCAGCGAGGCGAAGCGCTCGATGCAGCTCAAGCGCCGCGCTCGACGGCCGCGAAGAGCTCGTACATCCGCTCGGCGCTTGCTGCTTCGTAGCACTGCGCGCGGAATGCCGCGTTGGACATCACGCGACTGATCCGGCCGAGGGCCTGGATGTGCTCAGCAATGCGGTCAGGCGGGCTCACGAGCAGGCAGACCAGGCTGACGGGGCGATGATCGATCGCATCCCAATCGATGGGTTGCGCAGGACGGCCGATCGCCAACCGGACCGCCCGTGTACCGGGGCACTTGCCGTGGGGAATCGCGAGTCCCTCGCCGATGCCCGTCGATCGCTGCTGCTCGCGCTCCCACACCGAATCGCGCAGGACCACGGCATCGCCGATGTCCCCCTGCGCAGCGAGCATGTCGACGAGTTCATAGATCGCATCCTGCCGCGTCAATGCATTCAGCGGCACACGGATCGTCGCGGGCGTGAGGATGTCGAGCAGTGCGCTCGGCATGGGGTCGGGGACTCTACCACCGCCGCTTCGGCGCGTGTCATCGGTGCAGTTCGGCCTCGAGCCGCTTCTGTTCCTCGGCGGCAAGGCGCTCGGCCTCGGCAAACGCCGCCTGCGCCTCCATCTCGCGGCCGGCACGCGCGCAGGCATCGGCCAGTGCCTCCCAGAGACCCCGCGCGGCCGGAGCCATGCGGACAGCCTCTTGCAAGGTGGCGACCGCCGCGTTGTTCTGCCCGAGACGAGCAAGGCCGTTGGCCTTGACGAGCATCGCACCGGCATTGCCCGGCGCCAGCTCGAGCGTGCGATCCACCAGCGCGATGCCCTCGTGGACCTCGCCATCGCCGGATCCACGCTCGACCAGGACCACGCTCAAGCGCCGGAGCCCGTTCAGGCTGTCGGGACGCGCCGCGACCCAGGCGCGGGCTGCCTCGATGGCCTCCTCGTTGCGCGCTTCGGACATGAGCCAGAGGATCTCCTCCTCGCGAATCGCTTCCCACGCCGGATGCCCGGCCAACGCGTCCGCGACCCAGGCACGCGACTCATCGCCCCGGCGAGCCGCGCGGAGGATGCGCGCCACGCTCATGGCGATGATCTCGTTGGTGGCCTCGGCATGCATGGCCTGCAGCAGTTCGAGGGCGCGCGCATGATCACGCTTCACGGCAGCGAGCCACGCCAGGCGCATGCTGAATTCGCGGTCCCGCGATGGCAACACGGCCCATCCCCCTTGGCCGATCGAGCGTGCGCGCGAGTACCACGCCGAGGCCGCATCGACGAGTTCGAGGGTCTCGCGGTCCGGGAGCACACCGTCGGCATCGAAGACCATCTGCTCGGCCACGAGCACCTTGCGATCCAGTCGATCCGCCGTCCACGCAGCCACGCCAGCAGCGGCAGTCGGCAGGACCACGGCGAGCGCGCCCACCGCGGCGATCACCGCCACGGCGCCGGCAGCACGCAGTCGTCCGGCTTGGCGCAGCACCACCCCAAGCGCCGAGGCATCGCGCGACGCAAGCGCGCACCACCCAGTCCAGACGACCCATGTGATGCACGCCGCAAGCCCGCTTGCAAAGAGCAAGGGCAGCAGCGAATACGCGGCCAGGAACGACACGCCACCGACAGCGGCGATGAGGACCTCGTTGGCGATGGAGAGATCGAAGAGCCTGGCCGCCGCGGGCACCGACTGGCCCGGCCCTGCACCGAAGCCGAACGAGAGCGCCTGCTTGGGACACGCGCTCACGCAGTCCATGCACTTCATGCAGCCGCTGTCGACGACCATGCGGAAGTCGCGAACTTCCTCGTGCACGCGGACATTGCTCGTGCAGACCGCCGTACAGTGGCCACACTGATCGCATGCATCACTCACGCGGATGCGTGCGCGCGCGAAGCGATCGAGCGGTGCGAAGAAACCGCCATAGGGACAGGCGTAGGTGCAATAGCCCTTGTTGCCGAGGAAGACGACCGTGAGCGCCCCGCAGACCAGCAGGAACGGGATCCCGACCGCCCAGCCAGGGAAGGCGGTCCAGTAGTCGTCGGTCACCAGCTTCATGCTGAAGCCGGGCCAGGTCAGGTCCGGCTGCATGATCGGGGCCAGAGCGAGCCGGTAGACCAGCGGCCACACGAACATGTACAGCGCCAGGAGGAAGGGCAGCCAGAGGAGCACTCGGCTGCGAAAGGGCCGCGGGCGGATGCCCAGGCGCGCCAGCAGCGCGGCGCACGCATCCTGCAGCAGCACCACATGGCACCCCCAGCCGCAGAACCAGCGTCCCAGGATCGCCGTGCTGCCCAGGGCAAGCGCAAAGAAGATCGTGCCGACGGTGATCACGCCGTGCTTGACGGTTTCCATCGTCTCGCTCGGCTCGATCGGCGCCAGCGTGGTCTCCGCCCAGAGCCAGTGGAGCACATGCACGATCATCAGCGCCTGGACCACGAGCAGCACGGTGAAGCGCTTGCGGGACATCCTGCTCACCGGTGCCGTCCGTTGGCCCGCGGCTGGCAGCACCCTGAGCGAGAGGTGGCGTGGTTGGCAGTCGGATGGCATGGGGTGTGCTCCTCGCGCCAAATCTATACTCATGACGATGCCACGCGATTACTACGAGGTCTTGGGGGTCAAGCGTGACGCGTCCGCCGACGAGCTCCGTCGCGCGCACCGCAAGCTCGCCCGACAGTGGCACCCCGACATCAACAAGACTCCCGAAGCCGCTGCGAAGTTCGCCGAGGCGCAGGAGGCGTACGACGCCCTGTCCGATGCCGACAGGCGAGCCCGCTACGACCGGTTCGGCCACGCGGGGCTCCAAGGCGGTGCCGGTGCAGGAGCGGCCGACCAGCCGTTCGGGGGCGGCTTCGGCGGGTTCGATCCATCGCAGATCGACCCTGAGATGTTCGAGCAGATCTTCGGCGGCATGGCTGGTGGCGGACGGGCGCGGGGCCGATCGCGCGGACCCTCCAAGGGTCAGGATCGCCACGCCGAGATCACCGTGCCGTTCCAGGTATCGATCCTTGGTGGGCGTCATGGCATCGGCAGCGGCGAGCATGCGCTCGATGTCCAGATTCCTGCTGGCATCGAGGATGGCACCCAGCTGCGCGTTCGCGGTCAGGGTGAGCCCGGGAGCAACGGCGGCCCTGCGGGCGACCTGATCGTCACGGTTCAGGTCGCGACCCATCCGGACTTCCGTCGCGACGGTGACGACATTCTCCGCGAGGTGCACATCTCGATCTTCGATGCGGTACTCGGCGCGAAGATCGATGTCCCCCTGCTCAAGGGCACGGTCATGCTCACGATCCCGCCCGGCACCGGGAGCGGCAAGCGCCTGCGTGTGCGCGGTCAAGGTGTGCGCCGAGCCACCGGAGCATCGGGTGACTTCCTCGCCATCGTGCAGATCGACGTCCCGGAAGGCCTCTCCGACGAGGACCGTGCGGCGCTTGAGGCGATGCGCGAGTCGGTGCGAAGCCGCGAGCCGTGATGCCGTCCTCGCGATCAGCGCGCGTAGCGCTGTCGGGCCTCGTGGATCGCCTTGCGGCACTTGGCGGCATCGTGCACGCATGTCCACGCCAGCCTGGCCGGCGCGCGGGGCGAGCGGCGGATCGCGACATGGCCCAGGCCGAGCAGCCATTCGGACTTCGTCGCGCCGGCATCCACGCACTCGGCATCGCGCAGGGGCATGGCTTGGACCCGCGGCACGGCGCCCGAACGCACGATGACCCGGCGATCCGTGAGCACATACACGCGGCTCCACCAGTCGCTGGCTGCCCACGCGAGCCGTGCGACCACGATCACGCCACCTGCCGCGACGGCATGGGACGCATCCCAGGGCACGCTCGAATCCGCGGTCGCTGCAAGCAGGCCGAGCGCGACGACGATCCCCATGCACGACACCCGCACGCTGACGAGCGGGATGAGCAGCGCCGACGGCTTGACCGCAAGCAGGATGATCTCGCCGTCATCCAGGCACTCCTGCACACCCGGATGCGCGACGACCTCGAGCGCCAACTCCGCGGCCGGAGCCTGCGGACTCACCGGATCACCTCGCGGCGCAGCACGCCGATGTATGGCAGGTTGCGGTACTCGTCGTCGTAGTCAAGTCCGTAGCCCACCACGAATTCGTCCGGAATGTCGAAGCCCGTGTACTCGCACGGCGTCGCCATGGCCTCGGGCTTGTCCTTGCGCACCAGGACGCATGTGGCGACGCTCGCTGCACCCTTGGCCATGATCTCATGGCGCAGCAGTGAGAGCGTGCGGCCCGTGTCCAGGATGTCATCGATGATCAGGGCGTGCGCGCCCTCGAGGCCGGCAGGCAGCGCACCACGGATCGCCGCACCCCTGCTCTCGGTGCTGATGCCGGGATAGCTCGAGACCGTGACCAGGCCCAGCCGTAGCCGATGCGGCAACTGCCGCATCAGGTCGGCGGCGAAGACCAGGCCTCCGGTCATCACCGGTACCAGCAGCAAGCGACCTTCACGGCCCGAGTAGTCCGAGGCGATCAGGGCGCCAAGCTCGGCCACGCGCCGTTCGATCGCCGCGCGGTCCACGAGCACCCGCTCGATGTCGTGGTCGAGCTGTGGCGATCGGTGCATCATGCGCCCTTCCCCACGCGCTCCATCACGCGCGCCTGGACGGTCTTGGCATCGACCGTCCCGCCCGAGGCCTTCATGACATGACCCATGATGCGGCCCATCGCCGCCATCTTGCCCGCACGCAGGTCTGCGGCAGCCTGGGCATTCGCCGCGAGAGCAGCGTCGACCCAGGCATCCAACGCACTGTCGTCGCGCACGATCACCATGCCGGCGCGCTCGGCCGCGGCGCGGGGCTCATCGTCGCCGTCACAGAGCATGCCGAAGAGCGCGTCGGCCGAGCCGGCGTTGATGGTTCCCTCGTCGCGGAGCGCCATGATCCCCGCGACCTGCAGCGGCGTGATGCCCGCTCGGTGCAGCGGCCTTTGGCGCTCGTTGGCGTGCTTCATGCCGACATTGAGCAGGAACTTGGCGATCGCCAGCGCCGCAGCCGGCACGCTGCCAGCGTGGGCCACGCACGCGTCGTAGAAGTCGCTGAGGTCAGGCTCGGCCAGGATCTGTTCGGCATCCTTGCGGGCGAGCCCCCAGCTGCCGAGGTAGCGCTGTGCGCGGGCGGCGGGCAGTTCGACGAGCTCGCCACGCACGCGCGCGAGCCATGCATCATCGACCTCGACCCAGACGAGGTCAGGATCGGGAAAGTAACGATAGTCGTGGGCGTCTTCCTTCTCGCGCTGCAGCACCGTGATCAGGCGCACATCATCCCAGCCGCGTGTGGCCTTCATGCCTCGGCCCATCACGCGTCCATCCTGCTGCCATGCCTCGACCTGCCGCACCGCCTCATGTTCGATCGCGCCCTTGAGCGCACGGAAGGAATTCAGGTTCTTCACCTCGACCACCGGCGTGCGGACCTCGGTGCCGTCGGCAAGCGTGATCGCCAGGTTCACATTGGGCTCGAACCGCATATGGCCCTTCTGCATGATGCCTTCGGTCACGCGCAGGTAGCGGCAGAGATCGCGGAGTTCCTGCGCGAACTGCACGACCTCGTCCGCCGTCGTGAAGTCGGGCGCCGTGACAACCTCGAGCAGCGGCGTACCCGCGCGATTGAGGTCGACGAGTGAACCCTCGTACTCATGACCACCGGGGAGTTCATGGCCGAGCTTGCCGGTGTCCTCCTCAAGATGCGCGCGGATGATGCCGATGCGGCGACCGCTGCCCTCGAGGCTCCAGGCGCCATCGGTGCACAGCGGCCGGTCGTACTGGCTGATCTGGTAGCCCTTGGGAAGATCCGGGTAGTAGTAGTTCTTGCGGTCCCAGCGACAGCGTCGCGCGATCGAGCAGCCCAGGGCCATCCCGACCTTCATCGACATCTCCACGGCGCGGCGGTTCATGACCGGCAGCGCACCCGGCAGTGCCATCACCAAGGGATCGACCAGCGTGTTGGGTGACGAGTCATACTGGCCGGGGTGGGCGAGGCTCGGCGCCCGCGTGAACATTTTGGTCCGCGTGGCGAGCTCGATGTGGATCTCAAGGCCGATGATCAGCCGGGTCGAGGCGATCGCGGGCATCTGCGTCGGGGCCATTCGTGGCATGATACGAGGCATCGCCGGAGGCCCCATGGACCCGATCTGCCTCGCCACCATCCTCATGTTCGCCACTGACCCACCGCGTCCGCTCGTCGATGTCGCACTCCGGCCGAGCCGGCGCTACATCGCACCCGACGCACCAATCACCATCGAGGTGGATGGATCGGCGCGCCCCGGGCTGTCGGTCCAGGTGCTCGACTCGATCGGGCAGAGGGTTGGAGCGGTGATTCCCGGCGCGCCCGCCGTCGACCTGCGCGATGCCTTCACGGCGGCTCAGGCTCCTGAACGGGCGGTGTTCGTGCAGGCGTTCATCGGGGAGGAAGCCGTCGGTTCACCATTGGTCCTCGAGCCGCTCCGTGCTGCACCGGCATGCCGCACGATCCGCGCCACCGGCCCACGCGCACGCGGTCCATTCACCAAGGTGGTGGGCTGGGGCTCGTCCGTGCTGCCGGGGTGTGAGGCGGAGGCCGCATCGGTTGCACCCACCTGGATCGCTGGCGATCCCGTGGTCACATCGGGCTGGCGCATCTATCCCGAACGCGATGCCATCATCGACACCGACAAGGGGCCGATCCGGATCGCCTTCGCCCCCGATGTCGCGCCCGGCACCGTGTGGACGACGCTGCAACTCGCCGAGGACGGGTTCTATGACGGCACGAGCTTCCATCGCATCGTGCCGCAGGATGCGCAGGGCCATCCGTTCGTGATCCAGGGCGGGGATCTGCACGGCTCAGGCAACGGCACGCCTGGCTTCAATGTCGCGCTTGAGCCGAGTTCGCTGCCCTTCGACTACGGCGTGGTCGGCATGGCTCGTGCCGACGAACCCCACAGCGCGGGCAGCCAGTTCTTCATCGCACTCTCGCGTGAGGGCACATCGCGGCTCGATGGCCAATACTGCGCCTTTGCCTATGTGATCGATGGCGCCTCGACGATCAACCGGATCGCTGCACTGCCCATCGATGATCCCGCGACCGGACGGCCCGTCAAGGCACCGCGCATCGAAGCCATGAAGCTCGTGCCGGCCCCGCCGCGTCTTGCCAAGGTCGACCGCACCGGCCAGCGCATCGATCGCGCCACAGCGCCGCCACCCGAACGCGACACGCGCTGACCGGCAGGCTCAGAGCTCGGTGTACTTGTCGCGGCGGCCACGCGCCTTCTCGACGGGGTACTTCTCGGCGTTGCGCTTGATCTTGGCCTGCGCTGCCTCGGCGAGATCGATGTCGAAGGCATCCGCCAGGAGGATCGAGAAGAGGAACACATCAGCGACCTCCTCGCGCACCCGCGCCACGGCCGCGGCATCGAGCCGCTTGCACTCATCGGTCGTCTTCCAGAGGAAGACTTCCTGAAGCTCGGCAGCCTCGATGGCCAGCCCTTGCGCGAGGTTTTTCGGATCGTGGAACTGCGCCCAGTCGCGCTCATCGCGGAAGGCAAGGATGGCCCGACGGATCGACTCGAGCCGATCTGGTGCGACCTCCATCATCAGCGACCGGCCGGCTGATGCATGTTCACGGTCACCTTGGTCATGCGCGGTGCCTTCTCCGGCGTGCCGTTGCGACGATCACGCAGCGGCGTGGCAGCGAGCTTCTCGACCACATCCATGCCCTTGGTGATCTTCCCGAATGCCGTGTACTGGCGATCGAGGTGCTGGCAGTGCTCACGGGTGAGGCACACGAAGAACTGGCTGCCGGCACTGTCGGGATGACCGCTGCGCGCCATGCTCAGGACGCCGGGAACATGCGGGCGATCGTTGAACTCGGCCTTGATGGTCCAGCCGGGGCCTCCCGTGCCGTCACCCTTGGGGCAACCGCCCTGGATCACGAAGCCGGGAAGGATGCGGTGGAAGGCCAGACCGTCGTAAAACCCCTTGCGGGCGAGCTTCAGGAAGTTCTCCGCGTGCCCGGGGGCCACATCGTTCCAGAGCTCGAGTTCAAGGGTTCCGTGGTCAGTCTCGACGGTGACGGTGGGGTAAGCCATGATGAGTGGACTGTAGCAGGCGTGCGCCCGCGGTTCGTGCCTTGGGCCGAGAGCGCTCGGATGACTGCATCAGGGCGTGATGCCGCGACCGGCGGTGAGCCGCTCCGCACGCTCGGCGAGGAGCCAGAGCGCACCATCGGCCTCCCAGCACGCTCCGCTCACGAGCATGGCCGTACCAACCGGAGCGATCCGCGCAGCCTCTTCCATGCGTTGCACGGCCGCGCATGGCACGAACTGCATGCGTCGCTGCAGGCCAAGGTCGTTGTCGAAGGTCAGCGCGTACCACGCGCCCGTGAGCGCATCACGCTCGATGGTGCATCGTTGGCGCTGCAGCGACCGGACCGGAGTCGGTGGAGGGCCACCCGGGTTGGCGACCGCCGCGCTCCTTGGTGCGGTTCCCGCGCGCTGCTCAAGCGCGCGCTCAAGCCTTGCGGCAACATCCTCGGGGGCGCTCGCACCCTCGCCGAGCGCCGCGTCGAGTCGCGCCTCGACAGAGCTGGCAGCGTGCTCGGGCGCGGTGGTGCCCGTGGCAGCCGGACTCGTGGGCTTAGGCGTGCGTTCCACTCGGGCCACATCGACCGGTGCGCTTCCCCCGGGCGGCACCATGGTCACCTGCGCCGTCATGGGCGGTTCGCCATCGAGGCGCGTGGCGAAGGTGGGCACGATGAAGTTCATGCCGCGGTAGGTCGTGATGATGCCATTGAGCCGGAACCAGACCGGCCCACTGGCCTGGGCCATGGCAGCGCGGAAGTCCGCGAGCAACGGGCTGGGCAAGAGCGGCGCACGGCGTTCGACGGTACCGAGGTACTTGCGCTGGGGAATCGCCACCAAGCCGCCCGTGACGGTCCGCTCGATTCGCACCACCAGACCGACCACATCGCTGCGATCAGGCAGGAGCGGTGGACGCGACCGGCTCGCCGTGGAGGTGATGTTGGCGTTCACCGGCGCCGTGGAAGCGGATGGTGCCGACGCAGCGGGCGGCGCTGCTGGAGCGCTCGCGGGAACTTGAGCTGACGCTGCTGAGCCGATCGCGATAACCGCGTACTGCACCAGCGACCAGTGTTGACGCGCCATCATCGGCATGCCACTATATCGGCTCGCCAGCAACGCTGGCCGCGTACCCAAGTGGCCTAAGGGGCTAGATTGCAAATCTGGTATTTCGTGGGTTCAAATCCCACCGCGGCCTTACGAAACGACCCCGCCACTCGGCGGGGTCGTTGTCGTTTGGGGATCTGCCGACTGCGTGGCTCGCCGCGCAGGGTTGGGCTCGCTTCGCGATCGTCAGCGACCGCGGACCTCGCCGACCTTGCCCGAAGGATTCACGTCGAAACCCGCCCGCGGCTTTTCCTGCGCGTCGTAGAGCACGCTGCCGCTGGCACCGTCGAGCAGCGTGAAGGCATCGATCCGCATGCGTTCGTTGGTGTCGAACCACTGCACGCTGGCTTGGCCCCCCGCGAGCGTGCTGGCATCGATCCGGCGCGCACCACCCTGGTCGAACCACTGCAGGCTGGTCTGGCCATCCGCAAGCGTGAACGCATCGAGTCGGCGATTCTCGCCGCCATCCAGCCATTGCAGGCTTGCGACGCCGTCAGTGAGCGTGAAGGCGTCGAGCCGCTTGCGTTCGCGAGTGTCGAACCACTGCATGCTGGCCTGGCCGTCCGCCAGGGTCGACGCATCCATGCGCAGGCGACCCGCACCGTCGAACCAGTGCAGGCTCGACTGGCCATCGGGCAGGGTCGTGCCATCGAGCCGCCGGGTACCCTCGGGGTCGAGCCAGTGCAGACTCGCCTGGCCATCGGCGAGCGTGAAGACATCCACGCGCACGGTCTCATTGGTGTCGTACCACTGCATGCTGGCGCCCCCATCGGAGAGCGTGAAGGCATCCATGCGGAGGTTGCCGGCGGTGTCGAGCCACTGCAGGCTGGCTTGGCCGTCAGCGAGCGTGAAGATGTCCATGCGGCGACGCTCGCGATCGTCGAACCACTGCATGCTCGCCTGGCCATCCGGCGTCGTGAAACCGTCGATGCGCTCGCGGCCTCCGGAATCGATCCACTTGAGGCTGGAGTTGCCGTCGCCAAGCACGAAGGCATCGAGGCGATCCTGCCCGGAGCGATCGGCGATCTTGAAGCTCGCCTGGCCATCGCGCAGGGTGGAGAGGTCGACGCGCCGGGTCTCGCCGACATCGAAGAGTTGCAGGCTGGCCTGACCCGTGGGCAGCGTGAACGCATCCAAGCGGCGGCGACCGGTTCGATCGAAGAACTGCAGGCTGGCCTGGCCATTCTCGAGCGTGCCCATGTCCATGCGCCGATACTGGTCCTGATCGAAGAACTGCATGCTCGACTGGCCGCTGGCGAGCGTGAAGACATCGAGTCGGATGCCCCCGAAGACATCGCTCCACTGCATGGCGGCATCGCCTTCACCGGTGGTGAAGGCGTCGAGGCGAAGGGCTCCATTGGCGTCGTACCACTCGGTCGAGGCATCGCCGTTGTCGGCGGCATACGCGATGAATCGCTCCATCCCGTTGCCATCGACGATCTCGAGCTTGCGCACCCGGAGTTCACTGCGGTTGGACGCGGTGTAGGCCACGACGCACGCCCCGATCGCGAGCGCCGCGAGGATGTTCATGGTCGTGCGCTGGCGTGCGACCGTGGCTTCAAGTTGCTGGACCCGCTCGTCGATGGTTGGCATGGTTCACCTCGGTCCCAAGACGGTACCCGAAGTGCCCGGAGATCCGAACGATTCCCCCTGCGCGACCTGCTCAGCCCCAGTCGCCAAGCAGGATGGCCAGATCACCCCCATCCACCACACCGTTCAAGCTCAGGTCGGCCGGACTGACGGCCCCCTGTCCCCACTGTCCAAGCAGGATCGCCAGGTCCGCGCCATCCACCACGCCACTTGAGTTGAGGTCGGCTGGTCGGTTCGATGGCGGCAGGTAGTTCACGACCAACAGCGGTTGATTGGCAGAAGCCTCTCGCGCATCGAACCGCTTGACCGTGGTCGCTGTGGCCTCATTGCCCTTGATGACCCAACCGTGGTTGGACGAGGGATTGTTGATCCAGCCCTGGACATCAGCCACGAGTGCAGCGGTCGAGTTCCAGGTGTAGAACCCGACCGACGAGACGCTCTTGGTCGCACTGGGCGTGCTCGTGAACACCCCACCGGGCGTCGGCCAGAGAACGGTCGGGTAGACCTGGTAGTTCCAGGTGCTGTCGCCGATGCCAGCGTTGGCACCCGCTCCACCGAACGCGAAGGCCGTGCCCTCGGTCCACGGCAGCGAGCAGCGATGCAGGCCGACGGTCTGCGAACCCGATTGCGTCTGGCTCATGGAGAGCCGGAGCGTGACGCTGGTGATGGTGCTGCCCGCCGGAATCGCGCTGAAGTTGAAGCGCATCAAGCCGCGGCGGATGGTGGCACCTCCATTGTCGCCGACACGGCCCGCGTAGACGTTGTAGGCAGCGCCGAGGGCATACTCGCCGGTGGGATCCTCGATGAGCGTGGCATCGGCCGCCGAGCCAAGCTGGATCGAGTCGGCTTGGACGGCGATGCAGGGCAAGGCCGCCAGAAGCACCATGGACCAAGAACAACGCACGCTTCAACCCCACGCCGAGAGAAGCATGCCGAGGTCGGAGCCATCGACCAGACCGTTCTCGTCGATGTCCGCGTCGCCAGGACCGCCCCACTGGGAGAGCAGCAGAGCCAGATCGCCGCCGTCGACCGTTCCGTCCTGATTGATGTCTTCAGGGCGCGGGGCGCCGTCGACCGTGATGGTGACATTGATCGTGCTTGAGTAGAACTGGCGGCCCGGGAGATTCTCGTCGCTTGACTGCACCTGCACGGTGGCCGGGTACGAGCCTGGAGCCATCGCGGCGCTGCCCGGAAGCCGCAGCCGGATCGTGGCCGGGGTTGCGCCCACCTGCGAGCCGATGCCCGCAACCGCGGAGATCGACTGGCCCGACGAGGTGGTGCCGTCGATGAGGAGCAGCGACGCCGTGCCCGCGAACCCGAAGTTGGCGATCGTGACATCGATCTCGGCGTTGGCGGTTCCGACCGCGAAGGACCAAGCCAGGGCCCGCGTGTCCTGATCGACCGTGGTCGAGAACGACGGATTGGCGTGTGCACTCACCTGCACGGAGACCGGGAGCTGGATCGTTGGATTCGCGGCCGCCTGCGCCGTAGTCGAGACCGTGACGATGCCCGAGGCGATTCCGGCCGACGAGGTGTCGAGCGCCAGCTGTCCGATCGCGGTGGCCGGCGCGAGCGGAGCCTGGCCGCTGGCCGAACCCACCACGGACTGCGAACCCGACACCGAGAAGGGAAGATCGTCGATCCCCGCTGCCCAGACGAAACTCGCCACATTGCTCACGACCGCTCGCACGGGTACGGCGGCACCGACCAGCACCCGGGGCGGAAGCGCCTGCAGGGTGGCCGACATCGCCGCGGGAATCTGGTACTCCATGATCAAGGGCATGTGGTCGCTCGCCTCGTGGAGCGAATCGGCGAGCGCGTTGCTGCGAGCGATGTTGCTGGGGTAGTAGGTGTTGTTGCCGGTATTGATGGCAATGTCGTAGTGATTGCCATCGTTGCCAAGCGTGCGGACCGTGCCGGGGAGGTAGGCCAACCCCATACCATCATTGAGCGCAGCGGTGAAGAGCTGCAGGTCGAATCGATCATCCACGCCCCCACCGACGAGGTTCGAGGTCGTCAGCCGGGGCGACTGGGTGTGCTTGATCGCATTCGACGCGCCGGTCCAGTTGGCCGTGCCCCAAGGATCGATCGCCGGATGCACGCCACCAGTCGTCATCGCCTCGTATCCCGACTCGGTGTTGGTGTACATGTTGTAATCACCGAGGAAGATGATGTTGCTGCCGGCAGGCAGCGTGTCGGCGTTGTTGCGCAGCGTCGTGACGCCGGTCAAGCGCTCCGCTTCATTCGCGCTGCCAGTGCTGGACTTGAGGTGCGAGCTGTACACATAGAGCCGCGCTGCCGTGCTCGTGTAGCCGCTGAGCTGGAGCAGCCAGCGATCGCTCTTTCGGCCACCGCCAGTGACCAGATCAAGGTGACCGCTGGTGATCTCCGTGAGGCGGCCCGTTCGGTAGAAGAGAGCCTGCGCACCCGTCGCGTTGTCTTCCGATGAACTCGTCGTGTAGGTCGCCAGCGTGTAACTCACACCAACGGGCGCAGAAGCGGCCAAGAGAGTGCCGAGCGGACCGACCGCAGCCTGTGTGCACTCCTGGAAGCAGATGATGTCGATGGGCTGGGCAGGTCCGATCGCATCGTCGGCATGGCACGCCGCGAAGACGGCCTGAAGATCCGATGCACTCCCCTCGAGTGCCGAAATGTTGTAGTTCACGACCCGAAGCTGCGCGGACGCAGGCAGGCATGCCATCAAGGTGGCGATAACGCCGGCACACAGGGACCGTGAGCTCATGGTGGAAGAGTAGACCGCCGCGGACCCCGCACAAGGCCGGGATCGCCAAACAATGCCATTTGGGGTGCTCTGCCTTCGTTCCACCCCGCCGGGAGCCTGGTCTGACCCGCGTACAATTCCCGGTCCGCCCCCCTGGAGCACCCCATGCGAAACCTGATCAGCAGCGCGCTCGCGCTCGTCGTCTCTGCCGCCGCCACCGCGCAGCAGCTTCCCGTGGAAGTCTTCACCCTCGACAACGGCATGGAGTTCCTCCTCGTGCCACGCAACGACCAGCCGAACACGGTCTCGGCCGGCTGGGTGGCGAAGGTCGGAAGCGCGAACGAGCGACCCGGCATCACCGGCATCAGCCACTTCTTCGAGCACATGATGTTCAAGGGGACCAACACGGTCGCCACGCGCGACCCCAAGCGCGACGAGGAGTTCCGCACCGGCCAGAAGGCGCTGCGTGACCGGATGAACCAATTGATCTGGGGCGACCAGTACGCCCGCTACTACCGCGGTGAGATCGACGATCCGTGGAACCCGGCCAACGACACGCCCGAACTCAAGCGCCTGCGCGCCGAGCTCAAGGCATCCATGGACGCCCAGCAGGGCCGCGCCAACACCGCGGCGATCAACGCGCTGCAGGCCAAGCTCGGCTCGATGGATCCGACCAAGGATGCTGACGCCATGAAGGCCGCCCAAGCCGAGATCGCCAAGCTCGAGGCCGAGCAGAAGACCCAGGGCAGCATCGTGAAGGACGAGTTCGACCAGCTGTACACCGCCGGCGGCGGCAGCCGGATGAACGCGTTCACGAGCTACGACCAGACCTTCTACTTCATCAATGTGCCGAGCAACAAGATGGAACTCTGGTGCTGGATGGAGTCGGATCGCCTGACCGACAGCGTCTTCCGTGAGTTCTTCTCGGAGCGTGATGTGGTGCACGAGGAACGCCGTCTCCGCACCGAGAGCACGCCCACGGGCACCTTCGACGAGCAGTTCGAGGCCATGTTCTGGCTCTCGAGCCCCTACTCCTGGCCGGTGATCGGCTGGCCGAGCGATCTCAACAGTTACACGATGGACGAGGCGCAGCGGTACTTCCAGACCTACTACTGCCCCAACAACCTGACCGGCGTGATCGTCGGCGACTTCGATGCCAACAAGGTCAAGCCCATGATCAAGCGATACTTCAGCCGGCTCAAGCGCGGCGCGACGCCGCCGCCGGTCGTCACGCTCGAGGTCAAGCAACTCGCCGAGATGCGCATGAATGCCGAGGCCGAGACCGAACCGCAGGTCGAGGTGCGCTACCACACGGTGCCCTTCCAGCACGCCGATTCGTACGCGCTCGAGGTGATGTCGCAGATCCTCAACGGCCGCACGGGCCGCCTCTACAAATCCATGGTCGAGGGCTCGGGCGTGGCCTCGGGTGCAGGCGCGCGCCAGGACTCGCGCAAGTACGCAGGTGCGTTCGCCTTCAGTGCGGAGGTCAAGGGCGAGGCGACGCCGAGCCAGCTCGAGGACGGTTGGTACGCGCAGCTCAAGCGGTTGCAGGATGAGCCGGTCGCCGACCAGGAACTGCAGAAGGTGCGCAACGGCATCGCAGCCGATGAGTACCGCCGTTTGCGGAGCAACTTCTTCATCATGCTCCAACTGGGCGTGAGCGCGTCCCTCGGTGACTGGCGCGAGGTCAACGCCCAGAGCGGCAAGTTGCTCGCCGTGACTCCGGCCGACATCCAGCGGGTGGCGAAGAAGTACTTCGACATCACCAACCGCAGCGTCGCGACCTACATCCGGAAGGCCGCCCCCGCGGGCAGCACCGCGGAGGAGCCCACTGACCCGGCGCTCGCGGCACTGCCTCCGCAGATGCAGGCGATGGCCAAGCAGGCCCTCAAGCGCATCGCCGCCGAGACTGACCTGGCCAAGCTCAAGGAGGGCGTCGCGCAGTTCGATGCCCAGGCCGCCGCGGCCCCCGAGCCCATGCGCCCGTTCATCGGGTTCATGAAGGACAGGATGCTCGCTCGCATCGCCGAACTCGAGAAGGGCGCTGCCCCGGCCGCGAAGTGAACCACACGACTCCACACACAGGACCACACACCATGAAGCACCTGACCACCACCCTGTCGATCGGCGCGCTCGCGCTGGGTTGCCTCGCGTTCACGGCCGATGACCTGCCGCGCCACCCGGGCGACATCGCCTATCCCCCGCTCGCCTTCAACCCGCCGAGCCCGTCGGAGTACCGCACGACGCTGCCTGACGGCACGCCGGTCTTCCTCGCCCCGTCGAAGGAGTTCCCGCTGATCAATCTCGTGATCACCTTCAAGGGCGGCAGCAACCTGGATCCGGCGGGCGAGACCGGCCTCGCCGGGATGACCGCCAGCCAGATGCGCCTGGGCGGAACGGCCTCGATGAAGGCGTCCGACCTCGATGAGCGCCTGGACTTCCTGGCGACCGAGATCGGCATCTCGTCGAGCGACTGGACCTCGTCCGCAACGCTGAATTGCCTCTCGAGCACCTTCGACGAGAGCCTCGCGCTGCTGGTCGACATGCTCAAGTCGCCTGGCTTCGATCCGTCCAAGCTTGAGGTCGCCGTGGCCGAGGCACTCAGTGAGATGAAGAAGCGCAACGACAGCGCGACGACCATCTCGGGTGCCGAATGGCGCCGACTGAGCTACGGCGAGTCCCACTACCGCGGCCAGCAGATGACCGAGGCCGGCCTCAAGGGCTTCGACGCCGACTCGATGCGCGCCATGGCAGCATCGATCTTCCACCCCGGCAACATGAAGATCGCCGTGACCGGCGACTTCGACCGCAAGGCCATGCTCGAGAAGCTCGCGAAGGCCTTCTCAGGCTGGACCGCCGGACGCGAACAGTCCAATCCGCCCGTTCCGGGTGCGACGCTCGTCCCGGGCATCTATCACGTCGAGAAGGACATTCCGCAGGGCAAGTTCACCATCGGGCTGCCCTCCATCACCCGGGACGATCCCGACTACATCGCCTTCTTGGTGATGAACGACATCCTCGGCGGGGGCGGCTTCACCAGCCGCATCACGCAACGCGTGCGCTCCGACGAGGGTCTGGCGTACAGCGCCGGGAGCCGCTTCAGCGCCGAGGTCTGGTGGCCCGGCCAGTGGGCAGCGGGCTTCGAGAGCAAGAACGCGACCTGCGCCCTGGCCGCCAAGCTCGTGCTCGAGGAGATGGCCCGCATCCGCTCCAACCCGGTCACGGCCGGGGAACTCGACACCGCCAAGAAATCCTTCATCGAGACCTTCCCCGAGACCTTCAGCAGCCGCGATGCGACGCTCAGCGTGTTCATGACCGATGAGTGGACCAAGCGCCCCGGCGACTACTGGTCGACCTTCCGCGCCAAGGTCGGCAAGGTCACGCCAGCCGATGTGCAGCGCGTCGCGCAGAAGTACCTCGACCCCTCGAAGGTCACGATCCTCGTGGTCGGCAAGTGGGACGAGATCGCCAAGGGCGACCAGGGCGGACGCGCGACGATGGCCATGCTCGAGAAGGACCTTGGTCCGACCAAGCACTTGCCGCTGCGCGACCCGATGACGCTCGCACCGCTGCCGATGAAGTGACCGGCACAGGCCGCCGTTCCGACGGATCCGGGAGCCCGCGATGGGCGCTCAGGCCGACCGGCCGAGCGCCCAGTTCATCTCCGGCATGCGCAGCAGCGCGCCGCAGCCGAGGTACGCAAGTGCACCGGTGGTCGTGAGGATGGCCAATTCCAAGGCACGCGCCGTCCAGCCATCGCCGAGGTCGACGGCGAGATCGACCGCCCACAGCACCGCCGCCATCACGCAAGCGCACAGCATGGAACGGAGCGCTGAACGCAGCACCGAAGCATCGATCCCCTGCCCGTGACGGATCCGCAGGATCCGGGCGAGCACCACGGCTTGCACCACCGCGCACAACGCCGTCGACCAGGCCAGCCCGGTCTCGCGCAGCGGTGTCCAGATCAGGACGAGATTGAGGGCCAGGTTCATGCCCACCATCACCAGGCTCACCTGGAGCGGCGTCCGCAGGTCACCACGCGAGTAGAACGCTCGCGTGAGGACATGATTGGCGCTGTACGCCCAGATCGCCGGCGCATAGGCGAACAACGCGGCCGCCACACGATCAGTGTCTTCAGGGGTGAAGGCGACGCCTTGGAAGGTGGTCGCGGTGAGCGGCACGGCGACCATCATCAGTCCGGTGCCCGCACCCATGCCGATGAAGACCGTGAGCCGCACGCCGCGCCGCAGGATGTCGCCGAAGGCCTCGTCATCCTTGGCTGCAGCCAGCCGCGGGAAGATCGCGGTGGCGATGGCGATGCCGAAGACACCGAGCGGGAATTCGTAGAGCCGCTGCGCGAAGTTCAGGGTCGTCTGCGCGCCCGCCTTGAGCGGGTACTCGTAACCAAGGATCGTCGGACCGACCACCGACGGCCAGCTCGCGATGAGGCTGTCGATGAAGGTGTTCAGTTGGAGCACGCCAAGCCCGAGCGCGGTGGGCACGAAACGAGCGAGCACCGTGCGGAACGACGCAGCCGCGGCATCCGTGCGTCCCCCGGGCCAGGCCCCCGCCCGGCGGAGCGCCAGGGCACTCCAGCCAACCTGAAGGATGCCCGCGATGAGCACGGCCCACGCGATCGATCGAAACGCATCAGGACCGTCGACACCGTGCAGATGCGCACCGGCGAATGCTCCCGCAATCATGCCGAGGTTGAGGATGATCGGGGCAGCCGCGGTCGTGGCGAAGACGCCGCGGACCTGCAGCACGGCACCGGCGAGTGCGACGAGGCAGACCATCGGCATGTACGGCAGCATGATGGCCATGAGCTCCTGCACGAGTTCGGCGTCCTCGCGGTCGAGCAGCCCCTCGGCGGCGAGCAGCAACACGATGCCCGCCGCGGCGATCACCGTCATCCCCACGGCGAAACGGCCCAGGACCAGCGCCGACAGCGCCCGGGCGCTGGCCGGGTCGTCGCGGTCCAGGCGTGCATACTCGGGCAGGAACGCGGCACTCAGGGCACCCTCGCCGAAGAGGCGCCGGAACAGGTTCGGCAGCTGGAAGGCGAAGAAGAACGCGTCGGTGAACGCGCTCATCCCGAAGAGACGGCTCATCGCCGCTTCGCGGGCGAGACCCGTCACCCGGCTGGCCATCGTCATCAGGCTGACGGTCCGTGAGTCTCGTTCGAGCGTTCCGGCCATGTGGTAGGGTGATCGGCATGAAGCGCGCGCTTGGTGCAATCACGGTTCTCCTGGCCGCCTGCTCGGCCCCGCCCACGCTGATGGACAGCGACATCCCACAGGTCCCGGGCCTGCTTGGCGTGCAGTCGATCGGCGTCGAGCGGGAGGATGGCCGGCTCATGCGCGGCACCTTCGTCTCGCGCGGCAAGGTGACCGATGCCCTGGCCCAGTCTCAGGCGATCGCTGGCGCAGCCGGGGCCAATGGATGGTCGGTTCGCGGCCCCAGTGGGACCAGCAACGATGCCAGCCTTGAGTTGACGAAGGACAACCGGCTGGTGCGCTACGAGGTTCGGGCCGACCGAGTCGACCCCGACATGGGCCAGGCGATCGTCACGGTGACGCGGGGCACCACGACGCCGGCGGCCAGCCCGTCAACCACCAAGTGAGGACCGGGTACCGGCGGTGAAGCCGCGACTTCGGGCGGTCGGTCGCCGGCATGCTGTCGCGTCAAGGCGTGCTCGACGCGCTGCGCACGCCACGCCTGCATGTCCACCGCCGATCACCGTCACATCAACCCCGCCATGCGTCAGCCTTCCTGCCGGACGGATCCGGCCGGCTGAACCCGGAACGGCTCCGCACATTCCCCGCAGCGTCCGAGACCGGATTCCGGCACCACGCCACGAAGGTCGTGCCCGCAGGCCAGGCACTCGATGCCCTCCTTCGCGCGGATCCGGACTGCTGCGCGTCGCGACCACCACAGTCCAGCACTTGCCGCCACCGCCAGCGCAACGGCATCGAGCATGAGGCGCATGCCCGGATCGACCTCGATACCCAGATACGGCTCAAGGGCCTCGATCCGACGGATCGAGAGTGCGATCGAGACCGCCATGATGAGGACCAGCACCACGCCGGCGATGCTGACCGGCACGAGACCGACGCGGATCCAGTGGCGATCCGGCACGCCACCGATGGAGCGCGCGAACGGCACCATCCACGTCGAAGTGGGCACGACAGCCCCGCACGCAGCGCAGGCCGGACCATCCACCCCCGGTGCGCCACAGGTCGGGCAGCATCGTTGCGCCCGGATGCGAGCCTCCATCGAGCGCATCATCACGATGATCGTGGCATGCAGCGCCACGGCCACGCCGAGCGTGGCACCGATCAGTGCGCTGTGCATCGGCTTGATCGGCTGTCGGAGCAAGGACTGTGTGGTGACCAGGATGACGCCGCCGGCCATCGCCCCGAGTGCCGAACTCGCGGCGCAGGCCATCCAGGCCTGGGGTCGGTCAATCACCATGCGCCACGCCAAGGCGCGCACTGCGTGGCCGGGAGTGCGCGGATCCCGCTGCAGCGCGATGATGACGAGCATGGCGATGGCGATGCCGCAGAGGTTGGCCACGGCATCCTCGACGCCGGCGTGGCGTTGCACGATCGGCAGTGCCTGCAACGCTTCATCAAGGATCGACCACGACGCCGCCACGAGCGCGAACAGGGGCACGCTGCGGATGAAGCCCGTGGGCCACCAGATGAGCGCAAGGATCATGAAGGCGATCGCATGCAGCACCTTGTCGCCTCCGCGCATGGGCCATTCGATGTGCAGGTTGGGCCAGTGCGTGGCGGTGAAGACGATGCCCAACGCCAACCATGCGAGTGCGCGCCACCACAGCGTGCCGCGCGCACCAGGCTGCATGGGTCATGCCCCGGCCGCAGGGGCATCCTGCGTCTGCGTTCCTGCGGGGACGGCCCTCGTCCGCTTGGCACGGGGCTTGGGTGCAGGCGCAGGCTCTGCCACGCTCGGCCACCAGCGCTCGAACTGGTGCAGCGCGATCTGCATGTAGTCGCCGGCACCAGGACACTGCGGGGCATAGTCGAAGATCGTCTGCCCGAAACTCGGTGCCTCGGCGAGCTTGATGTTGCGGCGAACGGGAGGCTGCAGGATCGCGCAGCCATCCCACGGCAGGCCTGTGCCTTCGTAGCGCGCGAGCTGCCCGGCGATCTCGTCGATGACGGCACGACCGTGCAGCGACTGCTGCTCGTGCTGGCAGAGCAGGATGCCCGTCACGCGCAGACGGGGGTTGAGGCCTTGCGACACCATGTGCACCGTCTCGAGGAGCTTCTCGAGTCCGCGCAGCGCCAGGTAGTGCGCGAGCATCGGTACGAACACTTCGTCGGCCATCGTCAGGGCATTCACGCTGAGCACACCAAGGCTCGGCGGACAGTCCAGCAGGATGAGGTCGTAGTTGCCGGCGACCGGCGCCACGGAACGCTCGAGCGTGCGCTGCATGTCGGGTCGCTGCGCCAGATCGCCCTCGACGAGTGCGAGTTCCGTGACCGCCGGCATGAAGTCGAGTCCCTCGCGAGCACGCACGATGACCGACGCTGCATCGATGTTCTCGCCGACGAACAGGTCGTAGACGCTCGGCTGCGTGGGCTCCGCTTCGACCCCGAAGTGCATGGAGAGATTGCTCTGCGGATCAAGATCGATGAGCAGCACACGCTTGCCGAGCCGCGCGAAGGCCGCGCCGAGGTTCGCCGTGCTGGTGGTCTTGCCGACGCCGCCCTTCTGGTTGAGCAGCGCAACGACCTTGGTGAGCGGCCTTCCTTGGCGAGCCATGGTCCCGAGTATAGGGAGGCCCGGGCGTGGCGCTGCCGGTCAACGCGACGCGAATGTCCAGTATCGGCGATCACCTCGGCCAGGTCGACAGATCGGCCTGGAGCATGCACGGCCCCTCGTGCCACGGCATCGCCGGCAGGCCAGCGCACTGCAGGTCGGTCATCCGGCAGCTGCGCTGGACGCCCAAGGGCAGGATCGGTCCGGTGCCGACCCACGATGCCGGCAAGCGGACCGTGGCGCGCCAGCGATCGCTGAAGTCCATGGTGAGCACGGTCGGGGCATCGCCGTTGGGTGCGTTGCGCAGGCCATCGGTGGCCAGGCCTCGCGAATTCACGATGATCTCGATGGCCGGCCGTGATCCGACCGCGACGGTGACCAAGTCTTCGGCATCGCCCCGCGCCGACACCGGTCGGAGCGCCTCGATGAAGACTTCCCATCCGTCCTTGGTCCGGCGCAGGCTCGCCGTCGTCTGCCAGCCGCTGGGGACCGGGGCGAGCCATCCGGTGCGGACCTCGGCGAGGCTCGCGGCCGGCAGGAACTGACGCAGCGCCAGGCCTGGCGGCACGACCGCAAACCGGCCAGGAGCCACCGTGAGCACGCTGCGGGCGTAGCCCGCCGTGATCGCCAGGCGCAAAGCCGTCTCGCTCGATGGATCGGGGCGTGCAAGCGTGACGAACCGGAGCTCGTTGGCACCGAGGACTTCCTTCTCGACCTGCGATGCACCCGTGAGCCACTCGATCGTGACGGCTTGCGCCTCGGACAGTGGATTGGCCAAGCCGATCGTGACCTGATCGCCGCCGTCGGACTCGACCCATGCCAGCGGCGAGAGCCGCGTGGAGAGCCACCCATCGACCTGCGTCACCATCGTGCGGTCATCAAGCGATGGATCGAGCATGAGATCGAGGAGCTGACCCTCGAGCGCCTCATCAGCTAGCCACGCAGCGATGGACAGGTCACGGCCCAGCGGGCTTCGGCCACGAGCCAAACCGGTCACCAGCGCGCGTGCCCGCGCTGCCAAGGCGGCATCAGCGCGCTCAAGTCGATCGAGCGCGGCAATCCAGAGGTACGCCACATGACGCGCAAAGAGCGCATCCGCCGGACCTCCCGACGGTTCCGGCGGTGCCTTGCCTTGGGCACGCGCCATGAGCGCCACCCGGAACCACTCGTTCGGCGCACCCAGGTCGGGCGTGTCGAGTGCGAAAGGTTCAAAGGCCGCGACCCCCTGCCCACCTCGCTCCTGCATTTCCATCCAACGCGGTTGGAGCGAGGATGCACCGAGCGTCATCTTGCCCCGGAACCCGATCGGCATCTCGAGGAGCGCAATGACCTGGCCAGCTTGGTCGGGCTCCTCTCGGCTCGACCACGCAGCCATCGGCGTGACGGCCGCCAGCTGGAGTGCACGGGTCCACGATGTGCGGCGTCCATCCGCCACGTTCTCCAGCACCGCAACGAGCGCCTGCAGCGTACGACCATCATCCAGTTGCACATCGATGGACGAGGGCCAAGCACCATTGGTCAGGCGCGCGAGCGGCATGACCATGACGCCGCCGCCCGTGGCGACCGGTTCCTTGGAACCCACCACGGCGACCTGTGCCGGACTCCCGGATTGGCTTGGCGCGACAAGCGGAGGCTGCTGCGCCGCTGAGCCTCGCGCACCGGCGATCATGCCCCGCCCGAGTCCCCGTGGCGCGTCCCTCGCAATCAGGTCAACGCCACGACGCGCACCGGTGGGTGGCTGACCCATGGCCTCCTGCAGCGAACCGGATCCGATGTAGTAGGTCGCACCGGGTGGTGTGACTTGGTAGTAGCGATTGCCGTAGCCGACATACGAGCCGCGGTCGTAGACCATGTAGAGCCCACCATTGCCGCGCATGTACTTGGTGTTGCCGTTCGAGTCCTGAATGGCATACACCTGGCGGAATCCAGTCGGCCCGCGCAGGTCTGGGCTCATCACGGTGCGGAGGTCATCGTTCAACGGCGTGTCGGCGCCGGGAGCAACTTGCGTGGCCTGGACCGGCCCCGGTGTCTGGGCCATGGCCGGGTGTGCGGTCAGCGCGAGCACGAGCGGGAACGCCATCACGAATCGCAGCATGCGAATGAGTCTAGCCCAGTGCGGCCGCGATCGAGCAACCGCCACTCAAATGAAACACTCGATCCGTGCCGTCGATGGATCCACGACATGAACCCCACCGGACGCACGGATCCGGATCGCCGCGAGCGGATCGATCGACTCGATCACGCCCTCGATGATGGAGCCGGCTGCACGGATGCGGACCGTTCTCCCCCGCAGCATGTCGCGGCGCCGAAAGGCCTCGATGGCCGCAGTCTGGCCAGCGGCAAGCTGGCGATCGAGTTCCGGTACGAGCGCCTCGAGGAGTGCGATGCGATCGATGCGAACCCCCAACAGCGCAAGGCTCGTGGCACGAGCCGCGAGGTCGCCCTCGAACGACTGCTGGGTCACATTGATCCCGATCCCCACCAACGATGCATCACCGTCGCGTTCGATGAGTACGCCACCGACCTTGCGATCCTCGATCATGAGGTCGTTGGGCCACTTCAGGCCGACCGTGACCGATGGTGCGATGCGCTCGATCGCCTCGGCGGCGGCAACTCCCGCCGCGAGGGCAATCCATGGTCCGTGGACCGCCGCGACCACGGTCACTGCAACACCGTCCACGCCCGTGTCCTGCCAGGTGCGTCCCTCGCGGCCGCGGCCACTGGTCTGCCGCCACGCCACGACCACATCGCCGGCGGCGCGGCTGCGCGCGAGGTCCTGCGTGGAGCCGGTCTCGCGGACCACGACCGAGCGGTGCAGGAAGCGAAGGCCGGCGCACGCTGCATCGAGCCGGTCTGGCCAGGCTTCAATGGGCAACGAGGCGGTGCCGCGCGGTTCACCGTGTTCGATGCCGATGGGCGCAGGATCGCTCACGCCACCCCATCCAGGCCCAGGTCAAGCGATCGAACGCCGTGGGTCAGCGCACCGACCGAGATGCGATCGACACCGGTCGCCGCGATGGAGGCGATGGTCTCGAGCCGCACGCCACCGCTTGCCTCGAGCAAGAGCCCTGGCGCACGCGCGCCACGACGGGCCACGGCCTCGTGAAGCATCGCCGTGTCGAAGTTGTCGAGCAGCACCATGTCGATCATGCCCGCAGGGAGATCCAGCAACGCGTCGAGCTGGTCGAGGCCATCGACCTCGAACTCGATGAACGCTGCACCGGCGGAACGGGCTTCGGGCGCCAATCGTCTGGCCAGATCGGCGATGCCGGCAGGGTCGAGCCCGGCGAGGTGGTTGTCCTTGACGAGCACCGCGTCGTGCAGCCCCATGCGGTGCGGCGTGCCGCCACCACAGGCGACCGCGAACTTCTGCAGGCGTCGCAGTCCCGGCAGCGTCTTGCGGGTGTCGCAGACGCACGCGCGCGTGTCAGCGACGAGGTCGACATGGCGACGCGTCACGGTCGCCGTGCCGCACAGGACCCCGAGCAGGTTGAGCAGTGTGCGTTCGCCCGCGAGCACGCCGGCCGATGGGCCGTGCAGGCGCCCGACCACGGATCCGGGAACCAGCGGGCTGCCATCGTCGAGCAACGGCTCCCATGTTGCACCCACTGCCGACGCGACGATGCCTGCCGTGCGCACCCCCGCCAGGACACCCTGCTCGCGCGCCACGACGGCTGTGCGCATCGTGGCCGCATCCTTCCCGCGGCATCGCATGACCAAGGCGCTCGTGAGGTCACCACGCTCGCCAAGGTCCTCGGCGAGTGATGCATGGACGACCCGCTGCGCCTCGCGCTCGCAGGCGTCGGTCCAGGCGGGCACGGTCACGCCACGAACTCCCGCATGCGTGCCGCGAGCGCGGCGGCTTCGGCGTGGTCGATCTGGCCGGAACGCCAACCGATGCCCAGACCGCGGCCGTCCTCGAATCGTGGGATCAGGTGCATGTGCACATGCGGAACGGCCTGGTGCGCGAGCGCACCGTTGTTCTGCAGCAGGTTGTAGGCCGTGGCGCCGGTGGCCGCGAGCATCGCGCGTGCCACCCTGGGCAGTGCAGCACCGAGCGCGGCTGCGTGCGCCTCATCGAGCTGGTGCAGGAACTCGACCTCCTGCCGTGGCACCACGAGCACATGGCCTGGAGCGAGCGGCGCGATGTCGAGGAAGGCGAAGACATGGGCATCCTCATGGACGCGGTGGCAAGGGATCTCGCCGCGGATGATGCGGGTGAAGATGGTGGCCATGGCTGGGTCCTTTCCGGCAGGATCAGGGGAAGAAGCCTCGGAGGTCGTAGACGCGACCGAGGTGGTCGAGCGCCGCACAGTACGCCGCGGTGCGCCAATCGCATTCGTAGCGCATGCGCGCAAGCTTCACCCGACGCGACGCCAGCGACACCGTCAGTTGCAGCCGCTCGTCGAACTCCGTCGGGGTGATGCTGGTGCAGGCGCGATTCTGCACCCACTCGATGTAGCTGCCGACGACCGCACCCGAGTTGCACAGCACGCTTGGGATCGCATCAATCGCTCGTCGAGCCAGGATGTCATCGGCCTCGGGCGTCCACGGCAGGTTCGCGGCCTCGGCGATGAGGGTTGGCGCGACCCACTCTGCACGCTGGGCATCGAGTGTGCGCTCACCTGCAGCCAGGATCAGAAGGTCGGCAGGCGTGCGGTAGAACGGTTCCTCGCCCACCGGATTCGCACCAGCGAAGCCGTTGGACCCGCCCACGGTCGAGAGGTGGCGCCAGAGCGCGATCGGGTCGATGCCCTCGGGATTCACGAGCGCACCGTTGCGGATGTGCACACCCACCAGGACAGCACCGCGGGAGTGCATGAAGCGGGCGATCTGGCTGCCCACGCGGCCAAAGCCCGAGAGCGTGTAGCGGAGCCCGTCGAGGTCGCGGCCGAAGTCAGGCAGCATTTCCTCGAGCACGGCGATGAAGCCTCGGCCGATGGCCGTGTCGCGCCCCGCATATCCACCGATCTCCGGCGGCTTCCCGGTCACGCTCGCGGTCATGAGTTGGCGCGTGGGTTCAGGCGAGGTCTGCGCAATCGTGTCGACGAACCATGCCATGGTCTGGCTGTCGGCGCCGACCTCGGGGCCGGGGACATCGTGGTCCGGACCAATCTGGTGGCTGATCGAGCTGGCGAAGCGGCGCACCACGCGCTGCAGTTCGTCGCGGCTGAGGAGCCGCGGGTCGCACGCCACGCCGCCGGCCGCGCCGCCGAACGGCAGGCGCAGCAGGCTGCATTTGAGCGTCATGAGCATGGCGAGACCCTTGAGGTCCTCCGCATTGGTGTGCGGGTGGAAGCGCAGGCCGCCCTTGAACGGGCCGAGTGCATTGTTGTGCTGGATGCGGTAGCCCGTGAAGAGCTGGTACGAACCGTCATCCATGAGCACCGGGAAGTGCGTCGTGATCTCGCTCTTGGGCTGCGCCAACACGATGCGCTGGTCATCGGGAAGACCCGTGAGCTGCGCCGCCTGCAGCATGCGCGGCAGCAACTGGTGGTAGAGCGAACCATCGACAGGCGTGATGCCCAGGCGCTCCATGATGCGCGCGGTGATGTCCATGCTGGTGGGACTGTTCAAGGCTGCTCCTTGGTGAATCGAACCGTGCCCCAGTGCTGGGGAACATGCATGTTGATTTCCCACTGCGGGGTCCAGGTCCAGTTGTCTTCGGGGCGCCCGGGCACCTTGGCATAGTTCCCATCACGCACCTCGAGCGTCCACTCCACACGGCTGAAGTTGATGCGCCAGGCATCGCCTTCGCGCGGCGGCAACGACACGGCTTGGTGCTTGATGCCGGTTCGGGGCGCACCCATCGGCTGCAGGCATGCCCAGGGAATCGCCAGCTCGATCGACCATCCATCATCGCGATCACGCGGGTCGTTGATGGTGCCGCGCAGGTCGATCCCCTGCCGCATGCCCACGGCATCCCATCCATGGTCCGCGGGGCCGCCCGCACGGTAGGGCGTGTGGAGGTAGAGATCGAAGACCGTGCCGAGCGCGTTCACCTCGATCTCGTAGTACTCGCGCGTGTCACCATCGGGGTCGATGAAGACCTCAATGTCATGGTCGCGGAAGACGATCTCATCGTGGCGCGTGAGCGTGGCCCAGAGATCGGGCTCTTGCATGTCGGCCAGTACATACAGGAACGCCTCGTCCCAGCACAGCTTCATCCGGGTCAGGAACCGAGGTGCCGTACGCGCGGGGCCCTCGATGTCGACGAACTCGGTCGACCACGGCACCGCCGACCACGCGCAGTCGGCGTCGAAACGGCCATCCAGGACCGGGGGGACGCGAACGAACGGTGCGTCGTAGGTCAGCGGCGCGTAGGCGATCGCCTGCGTCGGCACAGGCGCGGGCACCACATACGAGGAGCCGCCCGTGGTGCAGGCGGCCACGAAGCTCGTGGCCACCAGCGCGGCAACCGTGCCGATCCGCGTCATGTGAACGCGGCCTGCGCCGCGGCCAGCCGCGCCACGGGCACGCGGAACGGCGAGCAGCTGACATAGTCCAGCCCGCACGAGCCGAAGAACTTGATGCTCGCCGGATCGCCGCCGTGCTCGCCGCAGACGCCGAGCTTGAGCTTCTCGCGGGCCTGCCGGCCCTTCACGCACGCCATGCGGACGAGTTGCCCGACGCCGTCCTGGTCGATCGACTGGAACGGATCCTTGTCGAGCAGGCCCTTCTCGATGTAGGCCGGCATGAACGAGCCGATGTCATCGCGGCTGAACCCGAAGGTCATCTGCGTGAGGTCGTTGGTGCCGAAGCTGAAGAACTCGGCCGTTTCGGCGATCTCGTCGGCGGTCACGGCGGCGCGCGGAATCTCGATCATGGTGCCGATCGGAATCTTCGGCGCCTTGACACCACGCTCCAAGCAGACCTCGGTGATCGTGCGCGCGGTCAGGTCGCGCAGGCTGGCCAGCTCGCGGCGCGTTCCGACGAGCGGGATCATGATCTCGGGCTGGGCATCGATGCCCTGCTCGATGCAGTGCAGCGCCGCCTCGACGATGGCGCGGACCTGCATGACGAGGATCTCGGGATAGGTGACCGCCAGTCGGCAGCCACGGTGGCCGAGCATGGGGTTGTGCTCATGCAGCTGCGACACGCGGCGCTTGACCTCGCTCACCGGGACGCCAGCCTCCTGAGCGAGCTCTTCCTGCTGAGCGTGTTCGTGCGGCACGAACTCGTGCAGTGGCGGGTCGAGCAGGCGCACCGTGACCGGGTACCCGGCCATCGCCGTGAAGATGCCGACAAAGTCCTCGCGCTGGAACGGCAGGAGCTTCGCGAGCGCGCGCTCGCGTGCGCCGCGATCCGTGGCCAGGATCATCTGACGCACGGCCTTGATGCGTTCGCCCTCGAAGAACATGTGCTCGGTGCGGCAGAGCCCGATGCCCACGGCACCGAACTCGCGCGCACGGCGTGCATCTGCTGGGGTGTCGGCATTGGTGCGCACCTTCATGTGCGCATGCCGGTCGGCCCACTGCATGATGGTGGCGAAGTCACCTCCGAGCGACTCAGGCACCGTCCGCGTCACGCTGCCGAGCATGACCTCGCCGGTCGTGCCGTCGATCGAGAGCACATCCTGCCGGCCGAAGGTGCGGCCGGCGACCGTCAGCGTGCCCGCCTCGGTGTCGATCGAGAGTTCGCCTGCGCCGACGACGCAGCATTTGCCCCAGCCCACCGCGACCACCGCTGCGTGGCTCGTCTTGCCGCCGGTGCTCGTCAGGATGCCAACAGCCTTGTGCATGCCCTCGACATCCTCCGGGCTGGTTTCCTTGCGCACGAGCAGCACATGCTCGCCCGCCTGTGCGCGCTCCACGGCCTCGGCGGCCGTGAAGGCCGGCTTGCCGGTGGCTGCGCCCGGGCTCGCTCCGATGCCCTTGGTGAGCACCGTCACGCCGTGCTTGTCCTTCGCCTGGAAGCTCGGCAGCAGGAGCTGCGTCAGGTCGCCGGCAGGGATGCGCTTGAGCGCGGTCTTCTCGTCGATCAGCCTTTCCTTCACCATCTCCACGGCCACGCGCACCGCGGCGGTGCCGGTGCGCTTGCCGTTGCGGGTCTGGAGCATGAAGAGCTTGCCCTTCTCGACCGTGAACTCGATGTCCTGCATGTCCTTGTAGTGCTTCTCGAGGATCGAGCGCACCTTCAGGAGCTGCTTGTAGACCGGAGGCATCCAGTCATTCATCTCGCTGATCGGACGCGGCGTGCGGATGCCCGCCACCACATCCTCGCCTTGGGCGTTCACGAGGAACTCACCGTAGAAGACATTCTCGCCGGTCGACGGGTCGCGCGTGAAGGCGACGCCAGTGCCCGAGTCATCGCCCATGTTGCCGTAGGCCATGGCCTGCACGTTCACGGCCGTGCCGTTGAGGCCCTTGATGCCGTTGATGTTGCGATACGAGATGGCACGGTCGCCGTTCCAGCTCTTGAACACGGCCTCGATCGACAGTTCGAGCTGCTTCATCGGGTCCTGCGGGAACTCCTCGCCCACATGCTCCCGGTATACGCGCTGGTAGGCGAGGCACAGCTCCTCGAGGCCGACGGTCGGCACATCGGTGTCGCTGGCGACGCCGTACTTCGTCTTGATGGCATCGAACTCGCGCTCGAAGTGGTGGTGATCGACGCCCATCACGACATCGCCGAACATGTTGATCAGGCGACGGAATGCATCAAAGGCGAATCGGCGATTGCCGGTCTTCTCGGCGAGACCCAGCACGACCGAATCATTCAGTCCGAGATTGAGGACCGTGTCCATCATGCCCGGCATGCTGACGGCCGCGCCTGAGCGCACGCTGACCAGCAGCGGGTTGCGCATGTCGCCGAGCCTCTTCCCGAGTTCCTTCTCGAGCGCGGCGATGTGGCCGCGCACCTCGTCCATCAGGCCTCTGGGCAGGCGGCGACCCTCGGTGTAGTAGCGCGCACAGGTGTCGGTGGTGATCGTGAAGCCGGGTGGCACCGGCAGGCCGATCGAGGTCATGTCGGCGAGGTTGGCGCCCTTGCCACCCAAGAGCAGTTTCTGCTCGGCCTTGCCCTCGCACTTGGTCCGCCCGAAGTAGAACACCATCTTGCCGGACTTCGGCGTGCCGCCAGCCGAGCCGCGCACGCCCTTGGCCGCAGCCTTGGTCGGCTTCGAGGCCTTCACGGCCTTGGCAGGCCTGGACGCCTTGGCGCTCTTGGCCGCCTTCGCGTTCTTGGCGGGACGACGACGCAGGGTGCTCGGGGGCATGGTGTGGAGCCTTGTTGGTTGGTTCGCCGGTGGCCACCCGGGCACGCGGATCCTGCAGCAGGACCGCTCCCGGGCGGGTCGTTGAGTGTAGCGATTCCGCCTGCCGGGATCGCTAGGATCGTGCGATGGCCGTGGTCGTGTCATCTAGCCTCGACGAGCCGATTCGCCGGGCCTGCGGCTGCGCCGCCACGAGGCCTCTGGCGATCCTCTCGAGTGGTGGTGGTGGCCCTCACGCACGCACCAGCACGCTCGTCGAGGTCGAGCAGACGGTGCACGCGGCAACCGGCATGGGCGAACGACTGTTGAACACCCTGCAGGTGTCCGAGCGCAGAGAGGGCGGCGGCTGGATCGCGAGCCTCTCGTATGGACTCGGCGCGACGATCGAACCGACGGCGAGGGCGGCTGGTGTGCGCCACGAGTCGCCGTTTGGCGACGGCACGATGCTGCGCGCCCGTTGCGTCCACGCCTTCGATCACGAGCAGCGCGCGTGGACGAGCCCGGGGCTGCCACCCATCGCCGAGTTGCCCGCCACCCGGGCTGGAACGCTGGAACCGCAGACGAGCGATGCTGACTACGCGGCTGCCATCCTGCGCGTGCGTGAGTTGATTCGCGCCGGGGACATCTTCCAGGCCAACATCGCCCGTGCGTGGATGGGATTCGTGCCCATGCCGATGCGCGCGTGGGCGCTCGGCGTACTCGATCGGATTCCCGCGCGGTACGGTGCCTACGCCGAGCTGGGTTCGGGGCGCGCGGTGCTGAGCGTCTCGCCTGAACTCTTCCTGTCGGTCGATGCCTGCACGCGCACGGTCCGTACACGCCCGATCAAGGGCACGCGCGCGTCCGACGGCTGTGCCCACGAACTCGAACGCTGCGACAAGGAGCGCGCCGAGCTCCACATGATCGTCGACCTCATGCGGAACGACCTCGGCCGCGTCTGCTCCATCGGCTCCGTGCGCGTCAGCGAGCCTCGCTCGATCGAGCGCCATCCCACCGTGCAGCATGCCGTTGCCGAGGTCTCAGGCACGCTGCGGCCCGGGATCGGGCATGCGGAACTCCTGCGCGCGACCTTCCCGCCGGGCTCGGTCACGGGTGCACCGAAGGTCCGCGCGATGCAGATCATCGACGAGCTCGAGCCGTTCGAGCGCGGCCCGTACTGCGGCGCGCTCGGCTGGCTCGGCGACGATGGCGCCGTGGTGCTCAATGTGGCCATCAGGACCTTTGCTCTCCAGGAGGTCAAGGGCGGCACGCAACTCATGTACTGGACCGGCTGCGGCATCGTGGCGGACTCCGACCCCACCCGGGAGTGCAGGGAGAGCCACGAGAAGGCGGCCGTCGCACTGCTGGCGGTCGGCACCAGGCGGCTGCCTGGGGACCCGAGCCATCGTTGAGCGATGCCGGTCGGCCACGCACGGCAGGTCCAACATCACGCCGACGCCCCGCAGGCCGCGCTCCAGAGCCGCCGAGCCGCTCAGAGGATCTCGGCTGCGAGACTCGCGAGCTCGCTGCGCTCGGTCTTCGAGAGCGTGACATGGCCGGCGATGCGCTGGCCCTTCATGCGCTCGATGAGGTGAGAAAGGCCGTTGCTCGCTGCATCGAGGTACGGGCTGTCGATCTGCCCGATGTCGCCGCAGAGCACGATCTTGGTGCCATCACCGACACGACTCACGATCGTCTTGACCTCGTGTGGGCTCAGGTTCTGCGCCTCGTCGACGATGATGAACTGGTGCGGGATGCTGCGGCCACGGATGTAGGTGATCGGCTCGAGGACGATCTTCCCGCCTGCGACGAGCTGGTCGAGCCGCTGCTCGGTGCTCTTGCTGTCTGGCTCCGAGGAACCCCCGCTGCGCGTGCTCAGCAGGTAGGTGATGTTGTCGAAGATCGGCTGCATCCAGAGCGAGAGCTTCTCGTCCTTGTCGCCGGGGAGGTAGCCGATGTCGCGGCCGAGCGGCATGATCGGGCGCGCCACGAGCAGCTTGTCGAAGCGCTCCTCGCGCAGCGTCTTTTGCAGCCCTGCCGCAATCGCCAGCAGCGTCTTGCCCGTACCCGCGGGGCCGATCAGGCTCACGACCTTGACCTCGTCATCGAGCAGGAGATCAAGCGCCATGGTCTGCTGCACATTCCGGGCCAGGACACCGAAGACCGGCTTGCGGGGACCCGTGACGGGGATCAGGTGCGATGTGTCGGTCAGCCGCCGCGCGAGTCCTGTGTGCGACGAATCGGTCGAGTCGGCGAGCACCACGAACTGATTGGCGAGGATCGTGGTCGTGGCCTGCGCCGTGCCATCGGGCGCGACACTGGGAAAGGACTCGAGTCGCGACAGCGGGAGCTGGCGTTCGTCGTAGAGGTCGTCGATCAGGTCAGGCGGCACCGCGAGCGTCACATACCCCGGGTGCAACCAGTCACTCTCGATGCGGTCCGCCTCGAAGTCCTCTGCGGGGACGCCCAGCGCGTCGCACTTCACCCTTGCGTTGATGTCCTTGCTGATGAAGATCGCGCGGAGCCCACGCGCGTGCAGCGCATGGGCCACACCGATGATGCTGTTGTCCGCCTTGTCGGACGCGAGCTCCCAGCTGGGAGCTGGTTCGAACCGCATGATCCTGACGCTGCCACCCTGCTCGTTCCAGACCACGCTCTCGTGCAGCGGTCCTGCCTCACGCAACCGGTCGAGCGCACGGATCACCTGCCGAGCATTGCGCCCGGTCTCGTCGTTGTTCTTCTTGAAGCGATCGAGCTCCTCGATCACCATCAGCGGAATCACCACTTCATGCTCATCGAACTTGAAGATGGCGTTGGGGTTGTGCAGCAGCACATTCGTGTCGAGGACGAAGTGCTTTCGCACCTGCCGGCGTTCCTCGCTGTGCCGGCCCGATGCGGGGCTGGCGCTTGCGGACGGGGTTCGGCCGGCAGATCGAGGTCCACCCATGAAGCGCCTCCTGCGTGCACCACCTGCGGGCATCCTGCCCCTTCCGTGCACCTATGCACTCTACGATCTGAACCCGGGGGTGGCTTGCCCAAACCGCCAAGTTCCCGCGAAGATGCACATCATGCTGACCACCGACCTCCTCCGAGCGCTCGACCACATCGCCCCGAGATCCCTCGCGGCAGAGTGGGACAATGTGGGCTTGGTGCTGGGCTCGGGAACGCAGCCCTGCTCGCGCGTGCTGGTGGCCATCGACCTGACCGGGGATGTGCTCGACGAGGCGATTCGGCTGAACACGCAGGCGATCGTGCTCTACCACCCGCCGATCTTCGCGCCGCTGCGCCAACTGAATGATGGCAGCCCCCAGGGTGCCCTGCTCCTGCGTGCCGCACGGGCAGGCATCGCGCTGGTCTCGCCGCACACCGCGCTCGATGCCGCGGACGGTGGCGTCAACGATCTCCTCTGCAGTGTGGTCGGCGAGGGCCAGTCGACGCCGCTCGAACCCTCCGCCACAACACTGCCCGGCCAGTCGCACCGGGTCACCGTGCATGTGCCGATCGAGCATGTCGATGCCGTGCGCACGGCCATGGCGCGCGCCGGGGCCGGCACGATCGGCGAGTACACCCATTGCTCGTTCGAAGTGCTGGGCAGCGGGACCTTCATGCCGGGCGAAGGGGCACGCCCCCGAGTCGGGACGCGCGGGACGCTCGAGCGCGTGACCGAATGCCGGCTCGAGAAGGTCTGCAGCGCGGCGAACCTGCCGGCGGTCGTGGCGGCGATCCGCGCCGCGCATCCCTACGAGGAGCCCGCCTTCACCATCGAGGCTCTCGCACCGGTTCCCATGCCGCGTGCCGGGCAGGGCCGGCTGATGCGACTTCGCACGCCGATGACCTCGCGCTCGATCGCACGCGCACTCGCGGCTGGCCTGCGCTTGAGGCATGTCGAGCTTGTAGGCGAGCCATCGCAGCGCCACGCCGTGATCGGCTTGTGCGCCGGCAGCGGTGGCGAACTCCTCGCCGGTGCACGCCAGCAAGGCGCCACGCTCTTCATCACCGGCGAGCTCAAGCATCACGATCGGCTTGATGCCGCGGCACACGGTACGAGCGTGCTGCTGTGTGGGCACACCGAGACCGAACGGCCGTATCTGCGCGTGCTCGCGCGGCGCCTGCAGCGCCTGCTTCCCGGACTCAAGGTCACCATATCGAAGGCCGATCGGCCCCCTGCGCGCGTGTTGGAGGCCTGAATTGACGCCTCGACCCTGCGTTTCGAGGCCTTTGCCCATGACTCGATTGGTGCGTCCGCGCATGTGGTGTACCGTCACGGCCTGACCATGCACGCCCTCCACACGATCGTCGCCATCGGATCACTTGCCGCGCTCGCCGCCGTCACGCACGCCGGTGTCGAAGGCGGCATCCGTTGCTGGGGCTACAACGCTTCAGGCCAGTGCAATGTGCCCTCGGGACTGCCGCTCATGGCGTGGGTTGAGGGGGGGACGAACCACACGATCGCGCTGCAGAACAACGGGGTTGTGCGTGCGTGGGGCCAAAACATCTACGGCCAGACCAGCGTGCCCACGAATCTGGGCGTGGCGGTCGACGTGGCCGGCGGCTTCGGCCACTCGGTCGCACTCATCAGCAACGGCACCGTGCGGTGCTGGGGGCTCAATGACTTCGGACAGTGTGCGGTGCCAAGCGGCCTCGGCGTGGTCGCTTGGATCGCGACCTCGCTCGACCACACGCTCTCCCTGAACACCAGCGGCGTGGTGCGGGCCTGGGGCGCGAACCTCGATGGCCAGTGCAACGTGCCGACGAACCTCGGCGTGGTCGCCCGCATCGCAGCCGGCGGCTACCACTCCGTGTCCCTGAACACCGCCGGCACGGTGCGCTGCTGGGGACTCAACGATGCCGGCCAGACCGTGGTGCCGAGCAACCTGGGACCGTGCGTCGGCATCGCCGCCGGCTACTACCACACCGCTGCGGTGCAGACGAACGGCAACGTCCGGTGCTGGGGCGACAACGTCTACGGCCAGCTCAACGTGCCGACGAACTTGGGCCCGATCATCCAGATCGCCTCGGATGGTTACCACACCGTGGTGCTCACGAGCACCTACGGCGTGAAGTGCTGGGGCCGCAACACCTACGGCCAGTGCACGCTCCCCTCCGACCTCGATCCCGTCGATGGACTGGGTGTCGGCGGCAATCACACCACAGCCCTGCTGCGGGTGCTCCCGCCGTGTGCGGGCGACATCAACGACGACCGCGTGATCGACGGCTCCGACCTTGGTGTCATGCTCACCAATTGGGGAACGGCCACCGCCGGCGAACCGAGTGACATGAACAACGATGGCGAGGTCGACGGCGCGGATCTCGGCGCCCTGCTCACCCGTTGGGGCGTGCCCTGCCCGCTCTGAGCCGGCAGCGCTCGGTACTCCGCGGCGAACACGCACGCCGCATCATCCCCGCTTGATCGCGGTCAGCGCCCCGAGCGCGCAAGCATCGCGGCGCCGAGCACGCCGGCCTTGTCCTCGAGCTGCGTGACCAGCACATCGACCTTGCGCAGGGTCGATGGGAAGACATGGGCGACGATGCTCTCACGGACCTTGGCGGCATAGGGCTTGCCGAGCGCCTCGACCACGCCGCCGCCGAGCACGACCGTCTTCAGGCTGAGCACCGTGAGCTGATTCGCGATCGCCAGACCCAGCAACTCGGCACTCGCATTGACCACGCGCTGCGTGAGCTCGTCACCCTCGGCATACAGGTCGCGGAGCACCCCTGATCCAAGCGGTCCATCCTCCTTGTCGGCACGCACCTTGTGGAACCGGCTCGAGGGATAGAAGCCGGCGATCGTCTCCATGCTGCGCACGATCGCCGTGCGGCTGCAGAACTCCTCGACGGTCCTGTGGCCGGGCGCGCCGCCTGGCTGCAGGATGACCTGGCCGATCTCACCCGCGGTCCAGAACGGACCGCGCCAGAGGCCACCGTTCAGGATGAGCCCGCCACCTACGCCAGTCCCCACCCAGACCGCAAGCAAGTCACCCTTGCCGACACCGACGCCGAGCGTGGCCTCGCCCCACGCAGCAACATTGACATCGTTGTCGACGACGACCGGCACATCCAGGCGTTGCTGCAGCAGGTCCCGCAGCGGCACGTTCTTCCAGCCGAGGTTCCCGGCATTGATCACGACACCATGATCGAAGTCGATCGCACTCGGCGCACCGATGCCGACCGCGGCGAGCTCGGATGGCTCGATCGCCGCCTCGGTGCACGCACGCATCAAGCCCTCGACGATGCGGTCGAGCACGACATCCCTGCCCTCGTTCGCCTTGGTCTTGCGCTTGCATATGCCGACGATGCGGCCCTTGGGATCGACGATCCCGATGCTCATGTTGGTGCCGCCGAGATCGATGCCGGCGACGAGCGTTGGTTCGGTGTTGGACCTGCGCGCCATGCGCGGAACTCTAGCGGCTCAGCCCGGGATCGAGGCGCCCTCGCCCGACAGCCCGCTGCGCGCGAGGACCTTGCGCCACCATGCCCCGACGGAGTCGGCCACCAGGAGCTGCGCCGGCAGGAGCAGCAGCGTGAGCATGGTGGCGCTCAGCAGCCCGAAGCAGAGGCTGATCGCCATCGGGATCAGGAACCTGGCCTGGAAGCTCTGCTCGAGCATGAGCGGTGCGAGCCCGAAGACCGTCGTGATGCTGGTCAGCAGGATGGCGCGCAGGCGCATGGTCCCTGCGTCGATCAGGGCATCGTGCAGCACCATGCCCTTGGCACGGAGCTCATTGACGAACCCGACCAGCACCAGGGCGTTGTTCACCACGACCCCCGAGAGCGCCACGATCCCGATCAGGCTCAGGAACGTGAGTTCGTAGCCCATGATCGCGTGGCCCCACACCGCACCGATCACGCCGAAGGGAATCGTGGCCATGACGGCAAAGGGCTGCACGAATGAACCGAAGAGCCAGCAGAGGATGGCATAGATCAGGAGGAATGCCGTGAGTGCGGCGCGTGGCAGCGTGCTGAACGCATCCGTGAGGTCCTTCTGCCGGCCTCCTTCGCGCACGACCAACCCAGGCGTGTCCGAGACGATCGCAGACAGTGTCGGTGCGAGCGCTTCCACCACCTGCTCGGGGATCACGCCTTCGCGCACATCGCCGGTCACGGTGACCGTGCGCAGGCGGTTGGTCCGGCGGATCTGCGCATGTCCGACTCCCTCGCGTACCGTGGCCACCTCGGCGAGCGGTACGGGCAGGCCCGTCGGCGAGACCACCCACAGGTCCTGGGTGAAGGTCGGGGTCGAGCGCGTCGACGCATCGAGGCGCACGCGGACATCCACATCCTCGCGATCGGCGGTGAAGACATGGGCATCGAGCCCATAGACCGCACCGCGCACCTGCTGCGCCAGGTCGATCGGCGTGAATCCGAGTGCTGCTGCGCTGGGCTTGAGTTCCACCTGGATCTCGGGCGCGGCCGAGAGGTCGTCGTCATTGATGGAGACGATCCCGTCGATTCCGGCCATGACGAGCTTCATACGGTCGACGGCGCCGGCGAGGATCGAAGGATCCTCGCTGGAGAACTCGTAGGTGATGTCGGCACCGGCCGGCCCGCCGGTGACCTGCGTGATCCGGAGATCCTCGATCTCGGGGATCGCGCCGACGGCGGCGATGATCGAGTCGGCCACCTCACCGCTGCGGCGTTCGCGCTCCTCGACCGGCGCGAGCTGCACGAAGACCTGTCCGACATTGCCGTTGATCGAGTTCGCGCTGCCGGTCTCGTAGTTGATCGTGAATCCGGTGAGGGTGATCGCGGCGCGAACCTCGGGTTGCTGCTGCACCGCGGACTCGATGCGCGTGGCGATCGTGCGGGTGCGCTCGATGCTCGAGCCCAGCGGCAGGCGGAAGTCCACGAAGAAGCTCTCGGTGTCGTCGCTGGGCAGGAACTCGAACGGCACGCGGCCGCCGAGCACGACGCCGACGCTGACGATGAAACCTGCGATCGCGACGCTGATGGTCATCCAGCGATGGTCGACGGCCCAGGTCGCCACATGCCGGTAGCGCCGTTCGAGGAACGGCCACAGCCGTCCGTCGCGCCAGCGATCAAACGGCGCCGTGACCGAGTCGAGCCAGATACGGTGCCCCTGCCGCAACAGCGCGATCGAGTGCGCCATGTGGCTGGGCAGCATCCAGCTCGTCTCGATCAGGCTCACGGCAAGCGCCACCGCCACCACGATCGGCAGGTCGCTCAGCAAGTCGCCGATCGTGCCCTTGACGAGTGCCAGCGGGACGAACGCCACGATGCTGATGAGGATGCTGGCGAACACCGGCCAGAAGATGCGCGTGGTGCCCTCGACCGCTGCGCGCTCGGGCTCGGCACCGCGCCGTGCCATGTCATCGATCGACTCAGTGAAGACGACCGCGTCGTCCTCGAGCATGCCCAGTGCAATGAGCAGCCCGAACATCGTGAGCATGTTGATCGTCACGCCCGCAAGGTTCATGAGCAGGATCGTGCCGAAGATCGCCACGACCATCCCATTCATCACCCAGAACGCGCTGCGCACCGAGACGCCGAGGAGCAGCGTGAGGAACACAAGCACGGCGCCTTGCCACGCATTCTCCGTGACGAGGTCGATGCGCCCTTCGATCAGGCGCGCGAGGTCGTTGTGCTTGGCGATGCCCACGCCGTCAGGCATGGGGCCACGCGCAAGGCCAGCCTCCCATCCCTGCAGTCGCGGGCTGTCGAGCAGCCGGTCGAGCGGACTGGCCGACATGGTCTGCCCAGAGCGGGCCGCCACGTAGCCGCGCGTGAACTCCGCCATGCGGACGGCATCCTGACCCACCTCACGCAGGATGGTGAGGTTCGCACCGGGCTCGCCCTGGAACCGCCAGCCGATGATGTCGTCGGCGAAGCCTTCCACGACCGTCGCGACATCGCCGAGCGTGACCGATGTGCCGTCAGGGAGCGCCTTCAGCACGATGCCTTCCATCGCCAGCGCGCGTTCGTCGATCCCGCGCGTACGCACCGCGGCCTCGCCGTCGGACGAGCGCACCGCACCGCCGGGCACTTCGCGCATCCACGCGCCGACCGAATCGGCCACGCGCGTGATCGGGATGCCATGGCGCACGAGCTCCTCGTCGCGCACATCCACGCGCAGTTCGTCGTCACGCAGCCCCGCCACGAGGATCCTTCCCATGCCACGCCATCCGCGCAGGTCATCCTCGACCTCACGAAGCGCGGTCTTGATCGAGCGCGGGTCCACATTGCCGTAGACCGCCACCTGCACGACGGGCAGGATCGGCTTCCAGTCGATGACCTTCAGCCGGTCCGCCTCGGGCGGCAGGTCCTGCAGGCCATCGATGCGCGTGCGCAGGTCCTCGAGCTTCTCGTCGATGTCGATCCCGTCACCGAACTTGATGACCACCGCACCACCGCCCTCGACGATGTTCGTCGTGACCTTCTCGACACCGTCCTCCTCACGCACGGCGTCCTCGACCTTGCGCGCGAGGCTCTCCTCGATCTCGGCCGGGCTTGCGCCTGCATACGAGAGCACGACCTGCGCCGCGTCGGGATCGATCTCCGGGAAGAACTCCCGGCGCATCGTGAGCGCGCTCCAGACGCCACCGAGCACCAGGGCCCACATCACCAGCGTGACCGGCACGCGGTTGCGGATGCCGAAGCGGATCATTCCCTCGATCACGGCACTGTCCCGGGCGGGCCCTTGGGCTCGACCACGCTGGCCGCCGACTCGCCCGGTCGCAGCGGCTCGACGCGCGCACCAATTGCGATGCGGCGCGCGGCATCCAGCATCACGAGCGTGCCGTGCGGCAGCGGTTCCTCGAGCGCGAGCCACTCGACATCATCGATCCCGGATGCAGGCTGCGAACGACGGATCGCATAGGCAATGCGTACGGGCCGCCATCGCACTCGACCATCCTCGACCAGCAGCAGGCGATCATTGCGCACGCTGCGACGCGGCACCACGGTGCGCGGTGTCGCATCCGGCGCGAGGACCGTGGCCTCGACGAACGAGCCCGGCACGAGCCCAGAACCTCCCGGCAGCTCGGCCCAGGCCACGAGCGTGCGCGCCACCGGATCATCCTCCGGTGCGAGGCGCGTGAGCAATCCCTCGACGATGGTGCCGGAGGCGTCCATCATCTGGGCGCGCTGGCCGACAGCCAAGGCACCACGACTGGAGGCGGGCAGGGCGATCGGCACTTCCAGGCGGGACGGTTCGACGATGCGCGCAACCATGCGACCCGGCGCAACAATCTCGCCGGGCTCGACCGGGAGCGACTGCAGGATGCCCGAGATGGGTGCCACGATCGTGGATCGCTCGACTGAAAGCCGCGCCCGCTCCGCTGCCTCGGACTGGGCCTCGCCCTGGGCCGTCAGGGACTCGCGTCGGGGAGCGACCATCTCCAGTGCTTCGCGCGCCATCGACAATCCACGGTCGGCAGCGAGTACCGCCGACTTCGCCCGGTCGAGTTCACGCTGCAGCGCCACGCCATCGGCGAAGGCCGCTTCGACGCGCGCCACCTCCCCGCGCGCGAGCTTGAGCTCCTCGTCGGCCAGACGCAGCGAATCGGCGAGCGCGCGCTCCTCGATGTCGAGTCCCTGCGTCTGCGCACGCAGCGCCGCGAGCGACTGGAGTGCCGCCTGCAACTGCCGGCGGGCATCGTCGCCATCGAGTTCGACCAGGACGGCACCCTTCTCCACACGCATGCCTTCGCGGACTCCAGATCCGAGCGCCACGACCACGCCATCCACGCGGGCCGCAACATCGGCCGACTCGAGTGCGCGCACGGTGCCGAATCCACGGATCCCGCGCATCGTCGGCATCGGCGAGACCTCCATGACCGCGATCGGTACGGGGCGCGTGTCGGGGGCCTTGCTCGCCGCAACCGGGCGCGTGCGCACCATCCACATCACGAGCACCATCGCACTCAGCACGATGCCCAGGCTGAGGCATGCTCGGCGCACCAGATCCAGCCTCGATTGGCGGGGCGCGAACGGGGCATCGTGGTCGTGGTCGTCCATGGCGGAGAAGGGATCGTAGTCCATCCCACTTCGCTCGATGTGGTCATGCGGTTGCACGACGCCACTAGACTCCGCGCTCGCATGGCTGAATCACCGGCTAGCCTGAGTTCCAAGGATGTGGCGCATGTGGCGCGCCTTGCGCGGCTTCACCTCGACGAGGCCACCGTCGAGTCGTATCGGACGCAGTTGGCCTCGGTGCTCTCGCACATCGCGCGGCTCGGCCAAGTGGAGACCGCCAGCGTGGAGCCGATGGCCCATCCGCTCGATGCGGTCAATCGACTCGACGATGATGAGCCCGGCGCGGTGCTCACGGTCGACCAAGTGCTCATGAACGCACCAGCTCGCGAGGGTGACTTCATCGCCGTGCCCAAGGTGCTCGGAGGCGACAGCGCATGAGCCGCCCTGACGCCACCGCCGTCGCCTCAGCCATCCGCTCCGGTGCACTGCGTGCCGTCGATCATGCACGCGCCACGCTCGATGCGATCGATGCTGCGAACGCCGGACTCAACGCCTACCACGAGGTCTTCCATGAGGCCGCGCTCGAACGCGCCGCGGCGGTCGATGCGATGGTCGCTGCGGGCCACGACCCGGGCCCCTTGGCGGGGGTGTGCGTGGCGGTCAAGGACAACATCGCCACGACCCTCGGCCAGACCACATGCTCGAGCCGCATGCTCGAGGGCTACAGGTCACCCTTCGATGCAACGGTCGTCACGCGACTCGTGGGTGCCGGTGCCGTGATCGTCGGCAAGACGAACATGGATGAGTTCGCGATGGGTTCGAGCAGCGAGACCTGCGCCTGGGGCGTGGTGCGCAATCCGCACGATCCCACACGCACCCCCGGTGGTTCGAGCGGTGGTTCGGCGGCCGCCATGGCCGCTGGGCTGTGTGACCTCTCGCTGGGCTCGGACACGGGCGGCAGCATCCGGCAGCCGGCGGCCTTCTGCGGCATCGTCGGTCTCAAGCCGACCTACGGCCGCATCAGCCGCTGGGGGCTCGTGGCCTTCGGCAGCAGCCTCGACCAGATCGGGCCGTTTGCGTCCACGGTGCGCGACGCGGCCCTGGCCTACGGCGTCATGGCCGGTGTCGATGCACACGACTCGACGAGCGCCGCCGTGACGGTCGATGACTGGCAGGCCACCCCACCCATTGATCCGAAGGCACTGCGCATTGGCGTGCCGTCGCAGTACCTGCGCAACAACGATCCGGCGGTCGCCGAAGCCCTTGATCGGGCACTCGCGCTGCTGCGCGCAGCCGGTGCCACGATCGTGGACATCGACCTGCCGATGACCGACCACGGCATCAGCACCTACTACGTCATCGCTCCCGCCGAGGCGAGCAGCAACCTCGCACGCTTCGATGGCATCCGCTACGGACACCGTGCGGACCAGCGTGCCGGCGAGGGCCTCGAGGAGCTCTATGCGCGCAGCCGCAGCGAGGGCTTCGGTGCCGAGGTGCAGCGCCGCATCATGCTCGGCACCTATGTCCTCTCCAGCGGCTACTACGACGCCTACTACGACCGGGCCCTGCGGATCCGCCGGCTCATCAAGCAGGAGTTCGACACGGCCTTCGGGCAGTGCGACATGATCCTCGGGCCCACGGCGCCCACCGCGGCGTTCGCGATCGGCGGCGTGACCGACCCACTCCAGATGTACATGAACGATGTGTACACCGTGAACACGAACATCGCGGGCATCGCCGGGATCAGCCTGCCCGGCGGGACCGACCGTACGAGCGGCCATGCGCTGCCGGTCGGGGTGCAGTTGCAGGCACCGGCGTTCGCCGAGAGCCGCCTGCTGCGCGTGAGCGAGTTGCTCGAGCGCCTGCTGTCGGCCTGACGGACGATGCCGTCTCGAGCACCCGTCGCATCGCGTTGGACATGGCGTGTTCACCGAGCGACTCGGGCAGAACGCGCTGCCAACCACGGGCCAATCGCCGCGGTGGCTCCGCCACCCACACCCTGAAGGCCACCCTGCGCGGCGATGTCACCACCGTGAACGCCCCCGCCTCGACGATGCCGCGCACTCCCTGCCATGCTGTCTTGGGGTCGAACGCGCGTGGCGCCGCCGCCGAGGCATGCTCGATCGTCGGCGTTTGCCAGAGCCCAGCCCAGAGGCCTCGATTGCTGCGGCGGTCGAGGACGAGCCCACGCGCATCCTGCATGACCAGCGTCTCCCAATGCACGGTCGGGCGTGATGTCCTGGCAACCGCAGTGGGGATGCGATCGACCGTGGCATCACGATGGGCGATGCAGCGCGGGCGCCATGGGCACGCGCCGCAGCGCGGGGCCCTCGGGGTGCAGGTGAGCGCGCCGAGCTCCATGAGTCCCTCGTTCAGGGTCGCCGCCGACGATGCCCGCTCGACCAGGTCCTGCGCTGTCGACCAGAGCCACTCCTGCGTGGAGCGCGCGGCCGGGTCGAGGGCGCGACCATGCACCCGAAGCAGCACACGCGCCACATTGCCATCGACGATGGCCGCGCGCTCACCATGCACGATGCTGGCGACGGCCCCCGCGGTGTACCGGCCGACCCCCGGCAAGGTGGCCAGCTCGGCCGCGCGCTTGGGGACCTTCCCGCCGAACCGCGCCACGCAGGCCTTGGCTGCCTCATGCAACCGCAGTGCGCGCCGGTAGTAGCCAAGCCCCTGCCACATCGAGAGCACCTCGCCCTCGGTCGCGGATGCCAGCGCCGACACGGTAGGCCAACGGTCGACGAACGCCTCGAACCGCTCGACGACTCGGCTGACCTGCGTCTGCTGCAGCATGCACTCGCTGACGAGGGCGCGATAACCGCTCCGCTCGCACCGCCATGGGAGGTCTCGCGCATGCTCCACGAACCACCGTTCGATCGCAGCCGAGAGCCACTTTGCCGCGGGTGAACCTCGCGCCGACCCGGCCTTTGCGCTACCTTGGCGTTCCCCACGCCCGGCGTGACCACAATCGGTGCCGCTGCACCGCCCCGTGGCTCGCCCGCTGACTGAAGGAAGGTCCATGTCACGCCTGTTCTACTCGCTCGAAGAGGCCGCCGCGAAGCTCAAGAAGTCGCCTGCCGAACTCCTCCAGATGGCCCAGGCGGGTCAGCTTCAGGAGTTCCGGGACAAGGACCAGATCAAGTTCAAGGCGGCGGATATCGACCAACTCGCACAGACCGACGATGACGGTCTCGATCTTGAACTTGGCGACCTCGGCGGCGGCAGCAGCGGCTTTGAGTTGCCGCTCAGTGGCAGCGATGCAGGCATTCCGGCGCTTGATGGCGCTGGGCTGGATCTTGATCTCGATCTGGGGGCCCCCTCCTCAGCACCGATGCGGACCCCAGCCCCTGCCGACGACGACCTGCTCGGTGGCCTGGGAGGTGCCGACAGTGGCGCTGGTGGCAGCGCACCCCCGCCGCCCGTGGACGGCGGCAATGAGGATCTTCTGGGTGGCCTGGGACTTGCCGACAGTGGCGCTGGTGGCAGCGCACCCCCGCCGCCCGTGGACGGCGGCAATGAGGATCTTCTGGGTGGCCTGGGACTTGCCGACAGTGGCCCCGCTCCTGCGCCAAGCATGGGACTTGCTGACAGCAACCCTGGTCGTGCGGCCAGCGGTGCGCGACCGAGTATCGGCCTGGCCGACAGCGGTGCGCCGACCAGTTCTGGCATTGCTCCCGACGGCGGCCTGAGCGACAGCGGCCTGAACCTCGAAACCGTCGGCTCGGGCAGCGGCTTGCTCGATATGACGCGTGATGCCGCCGACGAGAGCTCAGCGGGCCTCCAGCTCTTCGAGGAAGTCTCGGCGGACGACTCCGCTCCCAACGCTGCGAGTGGCCTCTTCGCCGATGTCGGCGCGGGCGCCGAGGGCGAAGGCGAGACCCCTGCCGCGGCGATCGGCACCTTCGGCGTCGGTCAGGCCGTCGTACTGGAGGAAGTCAGCGGTGCGTGGAGTGGTGCAACGGTCGGTTTCATGCTTGGCGCGGCTGCATGCCTCGCCATCTGCCTCGTGATCGCGATCGACACCTCGCTCGGCGGCACGCCCACACTCACCGGCATGATCAAGGGCGACATGATGATCTGGGTCGGCGGTCTTGCCGGTGCAGTCGTCGTGTTCGGCGTTGCCGGCTTCTTCATCGGCAAGGCGACCGAGTGATCGATCGATGCTGCTGAGCAGGTACGGCCTGCGGGAGTGGGGCATCGCCACGGCCATCGCGGCACTCCTGTGCATTGGTGTCTTCGTGTGGTCCTTGCCGACCGCGCTCTACGCGGTGATCGGGGTGCTCTGGCTTGGTGTGGTGGCCTTCTTCCGCGACCCGCTCGGTCGTCGTCCCGCCACCAGTGACCCCGCCGACATGGTGAGCCCTGCCGATGGCAAGGTCAGCGCCGTGTTCACCCTACCCTGGCACGATGCCATCAGCGGACCGGCCACGGTCGTGCGCATCTTCCTCAGCGTGCTCGATGTGCACATCAACCGTGCGCCCTGCGAGGGAGTCGTCGAGGCCATCGAGCATCGACCGGGCAAGTACCTCGATGCGCGTACCGAGGAGAGCGCGCGTGTGAACGAGAGCAACACGGTCCGTCTGCGCACGGGAAGCGGCGATCCGGTCGGGATCCGCCAGGTCTCGGGAGCGATCGCCCGCCACATCGTGTGTGCCGTGGCAACCGGCGATCGGCTCGACCGTGCCCAGCGCTTCGGGCTGATCAAATTCGGCTCGACGACTGAGCTCATCCTGCCTCGGCCGGAAGCCGTGGAGGTCCGGGTGAAGGTCGGCGACCGTGTCACCGGGGGCGTGACCATCCTGGCCAGGCTCGAGCCGGACCACACGAACTGAGTGTGGTCACGCGGCCTTGCCGTGATCGTTCCCCTTCGGGCCATCCTTCGCGCGTGACTGGATCCGCTTGATCCGCGTCAGGCTGCTCGCCACGGACTCGCCGAGCGCATCGGCAAGTGGCGCAAGGTCGGGTGAGAACGGCCGATCGGCATCGCGGAAGAGCACGAGGACCGCCGGGCGCATCGCGCCTTCTCGGCAGGCCACGGTGCATACGGCCCGCCCGGGGAGCAGCCCCTGGAACCGACGGAAGGTCTCGGGAGGTGGCGTCGTGCCATCGAAGATGAGCGGCGCACCGTGCATCGCGAGCGATGCGCACCAGTCATCCGCGATCGAATCGAGCATCCCGCAGACGGCCGAGCGCGACACATCATCCCGCAGGTAGCCGCAGAGGTCGTACTTGCCCTCGCCACGCTCGACGAACACGGCGCAGTTCGCAGCACCCAGTCGGAGCACGAAGGCCTGTGCGGCAAGCTTGAGCATGGCATCCACATCGCTCTCGAGCGTCAGGATCGCCCGCAGCTCCGCTGCCGCCGCAGCCAGCGCCACGCGCTCCTCAATGCGCTCCTGCGCCTGTGCCAGGTCGCTCACCACGCCACCGAGCTGGCGGTTCAGGGCCTCACGCTCTCGGCTGAGCCGGCGGCATGCAGACTCGAGCACGCCCAGGCGACGCTCGCGCAACCGGCGTGCGACGCCCTGCTCCAGTCCCAGGGCGATGCGTGCACGGAACTCGGACTCGTGCTCCGCACCGCTGAGCACATCGACCACGCCCTCGCGCAGCGCGGCAAGCAGCAGGTCACGGTCGGCCGTGCGGGCGATGCACACGATGCCAACATGGGGTGCCAGGGCACGGATGGTGCGCAGGAGCCGAGCGCGTGCAGCACGAACGCCGTCCAGATCGATCACCACGAGATCGAATGGCCCCTCGCGCAGCAGTGTGAGCGCCTCGCGCACCGTAGCGGCGGACACGATGTGCGTCTTCCATCCCCCTGCCCCGCGTACGACCGGCGTCCACGCATCCGCCCGCGAGCCGCACAGCACGATCCGCGCAGTGCCGAATCGCTTGATGGCATCGGTGGTGATGGACGCGGCGGGTTCGCGAGTGGCCATGGCAAGTCCTCGGCGCATGCATCGTCCACCCCGAGGGACGGGTGAAGCGCAAACGAGGAAATGGCGCGAGACCGGCGCTGTTATCCGCCGTGCCGCTGCCGCCAGAGGGTGACCGCCTCGGGCTCGCGTGCGTATTCGGGACCGAGCGCAGCCGGGGGCACGCGGTGCCCCTTGTCCCACAGCCCCTGCGCCGCCAGCATCACCCCTGCTCCGGTCCAGATCGGCTCGACCATGGACACCCCGCCTGCATCGCACGACTGACGAAGCACCGCCGGGAAGTGGGCATCGGCAAGCACCACCGAGCCCGGTCGTGGGAGCCAGCTCTCCCAGCCGATCAACGACGCAGCGCGTTGGCACCAACCACGCTCGTCGCGCGTCAGCGTGGCGATCCAGGCGGTCGCGCCCTTCACGGCAAGCACGGCGTGAGCCTCAGTGGGCAGGTCCGTCGAAGCCGCAGGCCATGTCGAATGCACGGCAACGAGCGCCGAAGGCACCGCCAGGCACGGCAGCCCATGCACGGTGGCGATCGATTGCACCGCGGCGATCGTGGTGCGCAGGCCGCTGAATCCACCGGGCCCCACATCGACGGCGACCCATGTCAACTCGGCCGGCACCACACCCGCACCGCGGCAGGCTTCGTCGATCGACGGCCACAGCCAGTCACGCTCTCGAGAGGGATCGTCGTGATCAACGGCGAACACGGGGCTGCCTTCACGCCACGCCGCCACGCCGACGGACCGCTGCGAGCCGGTGATGGCCAGGCCTGCTGTCATCCCTCGAAACCAACCGTGGCAAGGAAGACCGCCTCGCGAGCCAGATCGGTCGCCGGCGGCAAGGGGCCCTCGAGCGGGATCTCGACGGCAACGCCGCGCGCGTGATCACTGTTGAGGATCAGGAGTTCAGGCGAGACAGCCTCGGCACCTTGCTCCACATGCGCATGACCGCACACCATCAGTCGTGCGCCGAGCCGCTCGGCCACACGAAGCGAACTCTCCGGGGTCTGGCCCCGGCCCCAAGTGAACTGCCACGCGAGGCCGTCATGATCGGCATACCCGGCACGATCGAGCTCACGCTCCAGTGCACTCATGTCGGCCGATTCAACCTCGAAGGGAGCCGGCGTGCTGTGTGCGCAGAACAGCCCGTTCGCCGATCGGACCGCGAGCGGCATGGCCAGGATGAATCGATCGACCGCATCGCTCACCTGCTGGGCTTCGTCACCGAAGACCCACTCCAGGCCATCGAGGAAGAGCTGGACCTGCTCGCCCGCACCCTTCGAGATCCGCAGCTTGCACAGTTGCGCAAGCTCATGGTTGGCCAGGAGCGGATGCACCTGCAGCGGATACGCCAGCACCAGCTCAGCCACGCGCACGAGCATGCGGTAGCTGGTGTCCATGCCGCCGGTGAGCGACTCGCCGTGGATCAACTCGTGAAGGATGACATGGTGGTCCGGCGATGCATCCAGACGCGCCAGCTGCAGGACCGCCTGCAGATGCGCGAGGTTGTCATGCAGGTCGCCGGTTGCCAGCAGCATGCCGCGCGACGGGATCCACTGGGTTGCCCCGCGTCGCCCCTCGGCGGTGCGCATGCACTCGGCCGCCGAGAGCAATGCCTCGGTGACCGCTGCGGCATCGCGCGCATCGACGCGGACGACGCTCACGGAACGAGCACCGCCACGGGGATCACGCCGGAACCGGTCGCCGTCGTGATCGTCACGGGGACCACGGAGAGCCCCGACGGCGCCTTGTCGACCATGAAGTCGATCTTGACGCGGACGAAGTCGCCATCGAGCTTGGACTCGGCGAGCGTGCAGACGAAGCCACCGAGCACGCAGGTCGCACCAGTCACGGCATTCCAGCCTTCCCGCACCGGGATGCGGCGCGCAGCCGGGTTCGTGCTCTCAAGATCGAGTTCAAGCTGCTGCTTGGTACCTCTGTCCATGCGGCCTGCCACGACGAGCGGATCCGCGAAGAACCACTGGCGGGCCTCGCGTGCATCCTTGTCGAAGAGCGTGCCGGTCGACTCATGGCGGATGCGCAGGGCCACGAGGGGCGCATCGGCACGATCGGTCGCCACCACGACCCACTGCGGGAGCGGTCCATTCACGCCGGCAGTGGTCCACGTCATCACATGCGATGCCTTCGCACCCGGCTGGGCTTCCGTGATGGGAAGGCCCCACGAGCCAATCACGCTGAATGGCGCGCCATCGCCGGACGCCAAGGTGAAGGTGCCCGATGCGACGCCCTTGAGCGCCTCCACATACTCGGGCGAGGCCATGATCGGCAGCGTGGCGGTTGCTTCCATCTGCGCGACCGTCATGCCGTACTGCTCGACGACGATCATGACCTTGGCATCCTTCTTGCCGGGCGTGCGCGGCACGGCCAAGGTCGCCTGCAGCTCGACCGAGCCGCCGGCAGGAATCGTCACGCCCTTGAGCGGGGTGATGTCGGTGCACTTGCAACTGGGCTTGGCATCGATGATCTTCAGCGGCGAGCCGGTGGGATTGCGCAGCGTGAAGGTGGTCGATTTGCGTGCCCCCGGCGGTACCGCGCCGAAGTCGACCATCGGTGGTTCGACGACCAAGGGGTGCCTCTGCTGCGCACCAGCGCGCGGTGGTGGGGCCTGCGCGACGGCCGGTGCCGGGGAGGACGCTGGTGCGATCGTCGCCGAGGTGGGAGTTCCAGGATCGCTCGATGGAGCAGTTGGACTGGGTGCGGAAGTGGCCGCCGCCGGTCGCGCAGCGTCGGCGGGCGCGGGAGCCCGCCCGCAAGCCGACGAACCGATGGCCAGGATCACGATCAAGGGAAGACGCATGCCGGTAGTGTAAGCCCCTGCATGCTTGCCTTCATCGATCTTGCGTCGCTCCTCACGCCTGAGCATCTGATCGCGCTCGTCACGCTGACCGCGCTCGAGATCGTCCTGGGCATCGACAACATCGTCTTCATTGCGATCCTCTGCGGCCGGCTGCCCAAGGACCAGCAGCCCAAGGCGCGGCGCATCGGCCTGATCGGTGCCCTGCTCATGCGCGTGGCCTTCCTGATGTGCATCAGCTGGGTCGCCAAACTGACCGAGCCCGTGACCACCTTCGGCGCGTTCGGTCACGAGATCGCACCCAGCTGGAGGGACATCGTCCTCCTCGTCGGCGGCCTGGTGCTGCTGGCCAAGAGCACCAAGGAGATCCATCACTCCGTCGAAGGCAGCGAGCATGCGCTGACCGCGGGCCACGGCGGCACATTCGGTCTGATCGTGGGCCAGATCATGCTGATGGACATCGTCTTCAGCATCGACTCGGTCATCACGGCGATTGGCATGGCCGAATCGATCACGGTCATGGTTCTCGCGGTCGTGATCTCCATGATCGTCATGCTCATGTTCGCCGGGCGCATCAGTGACTTCGTGCATCGCCATCCGACGGTGAAGATGCTCGCCCTCAGCTTCTTGCTCCTGATCGGCATGAGCCTGGTGGCCGAGGGCCTGCACTTCCATGTGCCGAAGGGGTACATCTACTTCGCGATGGCCTTCAGCCTCGGCGTCGAGACGCTCAACATCGTGGGCAAGTCGAAGGCCGCGCGCGCGAAGGCCGCCGGACCAGACACGCACTGATTGCCAATCCCGCTGGTCACGGAAGCGTGACGCGTCGGCCCATGATGGCCGCCTCGGAGCGAAGGCCCTCGGGACATCGCGCCAAGAAAAAGGGCCCGGACCGATCGGTCCGAGCCCGCGTGTGATCGCGAGTAGGAAGCGCGCTCAGGCGCCCCAGCCACCCAGCAGGATGCCGAGGTCGGCACCATCGACGAGGCCACTGCCGTCGATGTCGCCCGAACCCGCTCCGCCCCAGTTGCCGAGCAGAATGCCAAGGTCCGCACCGTCGACGATGCCGTCGCCGTTCAGGTCATTCGGGTTCGGCGTCGGGCAGGTCACCTCGCCGGACGCCGGGATGATCTTGTAGATCTGCCCGCCGTGGTCGGCCATGTAGAGTTCGCCCTTGGCATCCTCGCCGAAGGCAACGATCTGATTGACGGTCTGGTTGGCCACGGAGGTGGCCAGTTCTGCGTTGCGGGTCATGAACTCGGTCACGACGCCATTCACCATGCGGAACGACCATGAATTGTTGGACCCGTAATCGACATAGAAGTAGATGCCCTGCATGTCGGGCATGGCGCAGCCGCGATAGACGCGACCGCCGGTGATGCTGTACCCGCCAGCGGTGTTGTGCGCGTAGGTGCGGACCGGGGCCGTCAGGCCGGTGCCGTTGCAGGTGCAGCCTGACAGGCCCGTGCAGGAGGTGCCTTCCGTGCAGCGCCATCCGTAGTTGCGGCCGGGCGCGGCGCCGTTGGGCTCGTAGTTCACTTCCTCGACGGCGTTCTGGCCGACATCGGCGATGTATATGTCGCCATTGGCCTTGTCGAAGCACCACCGCCACGGATTGCGCAGGCCGTATGACCAGACCGTGTCATCAGCGGTCGTCGCACCACCCATGAAGGGGTTGCTGGCTGGAATCGTGTAGTAGGGCGAAGTGCCACCGACAGTCGGCGTGATGCGGTGCATCTTGCCGAGTCGGCTGCTCAGGTTCTGGGCGACGTTGCCGGGATCATTGGCGCTGCCGCCGTCGCCCGTGCCCATGTACAGGTCGCGCGTGCCGGGCTTGAAGTGAATGTCGCCGCCGTTGTGGTTGGTGTACGGATCCGACCAAGTCATCATGACCACGCCGGTCGGGTTGGCGATGTTGGGGTCGGCAGAGACCGTGTATCGCGCGAGATTGTTCGTCCCCGTACCGGTGTAGTAGACGTAGAACTGTCCGTTGGTTGCGTAGTCGGGGTCGAAGGCCATGCCGAGCAGCCCCTGTTCATCGCTGGTCGACGCGCCGCCGGTCACGATCGGATCGATGTTCAAGAACGCCGTCGCGCGGAGCGTCGGGGTCGCGCCAAGATCGATGATGCGCACGCGACCGGCCTTCTCCAGAACGAAGAGACGCGTCGCGTCGCCGGGCGCGTGGCCGATCCAGGTCGGGTAGACGAGACCAGTGCCGATGACCTGCTTCGGCTTGATTGGCGTGACGCCAGCTAGTGCGGAGGCCGAGACAGCCAGGACGGACAGTGCAGCGATGGTGGTGTGCATGGGTCGTTCTGTGGGGAAGCGTGAACAGGCAGCCGAGTGCTGCCAAGCGACTTGACTATACGCCCCTCCAGGGCGAACGCCACCCGATTGTGCGCGATTCGGCTCCGTTGCACCCCTGTGTGGGCTCGCCAAGCGGCTTGTGGACCGGCTTATGGACGCGCCAGGACCGCCTCGATTCGATCAGCGGCCGCGCCGAGTTGGTCCATCGATGCCGTGGCAGCGGCCGGATCCGAGTCCGCAACCGCCGCCTGCAGCCCAGGCAAGACCCATGTTCCGTAGCCCGAGTCGCGGTCATTCGAGGCAAACACATTGCGGAACCACTGCCGACCAGGCAATCCGGCAGGATCGATCCAGCATTGCTGCACGGCTTGGGCCCTCTCACGCTGGGTGGGCGAACTCCTCTTGATGGTTCCCGCGAGCGCATCGAAGCGGTCGGCGAGGGTGTGGGCCCGTGCGGACGCATCGGGCGACAGGCGCGCGGCGGTGGAGCGGAGCCCGGCAGCGGCAGCCGCGCACTCGCGCCACGGCTCGGGAGTGCCCGTGCCAAGTGCATCGACCAAGGCCACCGTCATGCGCGTGAGCATGGACGCTCCCGCGTAGTCGGCGCCGACCGTGCGTCGATACCAGAGCAGCGTGTCGTAGTTCGAGTGGTAGCTCGTCCCTTGCGAGCCGCCTGCGAAAAGGCCGATCGATGGCACACCGGCATGGCACAGAAACGGCTGGTGATCGCTGCCGCCACCAAGATCGCCCAGCGGAAGCGCACCATCTTTGGCGCCCAGGTCAAAGAGGGATCGAGCGGGATCGACCGCGCTCGGCACCCGCTTGGCCGCATCCTGCACGATGCCCCGGAGTGATGGGCTCGCCGACGCGCCGAAGTTCACCCCCATCGCAGCCATGTCGAGATTGATGTAGCCCACGCAGCGCTCTTCGAGCATCGCGCGCTCGCGCTCAACCCACTCCGTGCTGCCGACCATGCCGAACTCCTCGGCGCCCCACGCACAGAACAGCGTGTCACGCGCCGGGCCGCGTCCGGCCTTGGCCTGCATCGCGCACTCGCGCGCCGCCTCCATGAGCACGATCGTGCCAGCGAGCGGGTCCGCGGCACCGAAACCCCATGCATCGTGATGGCAGCCGACGACCACGAGGCCGCCGTCCGCAACGCGACCCGGCAAGCGCGCGATCACATTGGCTGACTGGACCACGGCGGGCTCATGCGCCACCGCCACCCTGACGCGCAGTTCAGGGCCACCCGTGAGCAGCGTGGGGCCCTCGAAGCCCGTGGCCCATGAAGGATCGAAGAGCGGCGCACCGCGCATGCGGCGCACGATCTCGCGCGCTGCACCATAGCCGATGGGCTGCACGGGAATCCTCGGCAATCCGACCGATGCAGGATCGAGCCGCTCGGCATGCTCGGTCGCCTCGCGTCCGGGCGTGAGCGGATCGCCCGAGTAGGGCAGCGTGTTGATGCTGCCGCGCTGGATGCAACTCGCATTCGCCCAACCACCGTCGGGCCAGGTCGCCCCCTTCGCGGGGCCGCTGTCGGCTGGGTCCGTGAAGATGACCATCGCGATGGCTCCCGCCTGCTCGGCGAACTTCACCTTGAAGCCGCGGAAGTTCCCGCCGTAGCGCGCCAAGCACACCTTCCCCCTCAGATCGATCCCCTGCTCGCGGAGCCGGGCGAAGTCGGCCCGCGTGCCGTAGTTCACGAAGACGACCTCGCCGGTCGCGTCGCCCTGACCGCTGTAGGCGTTCCACGCGAAGGTGAGCCCGGCATGCGCGAGTTGCGGATCGATGGCCAGGTTCTCCTCGCGAACGGCGAGCCGCATCACGCCGCGACGCGCGCCCGGCGCGGTCGGCTCGGCGAGCGGCATGCCCGCCGGTGTCGCCACGATCTCGACGATCGGTTCGCGCGGCCGCGGCAGGTACGCCCAGAATGGATGGACCTCGACCTCAAGGCCGAGGTCGCGGAACGAGCTGGCGATCGACTCGATGACCTTGGCATCGCCCGGCGTGCCGGCCATGTGCGGCTCGGCCGCAAGCAACTCATGCCATGCCGCGAGGCGCGCGGCCATGGACCCTTCGGGCGGCGCGGCCGAAGCCTGCGCGAGCGCAAGCATCATCAGCGTGGTCACGATCATCGGTGCACGCTAGCACGCGGCGTCACCGGGGTCAGGTCGCCCGCCTGCCCACATCCGCCCACGGTCAGGGCGCCGCGACACCATCGGTCGATCGGCCAACCGTTCGTGCGATGCACCCGCTTCGTTCGCGATCAGTGGCTCGGCTTGCCGCCCGCGGCGGTTCCGAAGATCGCAGGCCACGGGTTCACATTGTGGCACGCGCGGCCGGTCTTCTCGACATAGTCCTGGTGGTACTCCTCGGCCGGGTAGAACTCGCGCGCCATCTCGACCTGCGTGACGATCGGCTTCGTGAACGCGTTGCGCGCCGTGAGGTCGGCGACGAACGCCTTCGCCTGCTCGAGCTGCTGCGGGCTCGTGCAGAAGACCGCACTGCGGTACTGCTCGCCGACATCGGGACCCTGGCGATTCAGCGTCGTCGGATCGTGCATCTGGAAGAAGCCCTCGAGCAACTGGCGGTAGGCGATCACGGTCGGGTCGTAGACCACCTTCACGCTCTCCGCGTGGCCGGTCGTGTCGTTGCAGACCTCCTTGTAGGTCGGGTCCTTGGTCTTGCCCTGCTGGTAGCCGCTCTCGGCGCTGATCACGCCAGGAGCCTGCTGGAAGATGTGCTCGACACCCCAGAAGCAGCCTCCGGCGAAATAGGCGGTCTCGGTCTTCACGGGTTCTCCTCCTGCGGGCCACGGCTGGCCCTTCTCGACGAACTGCAGGCTCGCACTGTTCAGGCAGTAGCGCAAGCCGGTGGGACGGGGGCCATCCTCGAACACATGGCCCAGGTGCGCGCCGCATCGGGCGCAGTTGATCTCGGTGCGCTCCATGCCGTGGCTCGAGTCGGATCGCTCGGTCACATGCAGCGGATCGAAGGTCGTGTAGAAGCTCGGCCAGCCGGTGCCGGAGTTGAACTTGTGCGCGCTGGTGAAGAGCGGCAGCCCACAGACGATGCAGCAGTAGCTGCCGTCCTTCTTATTGTCGAGCAGGTTGCCGCAGAAGGCCGGCTCCGTGCCGGACTTCTGGGTGATGCGGAACTGCTCCGGCGTGAGCTTGGCGGCGAGCTCGTCGACCTTGGCCTTGGAGTACGGGGTGACATCCCAGCCGGCGCGGGAATAGATGTGCTTGGTCGTGGATGGCTTCATGGTGGTGCCCGCGGCCTTCGGTGGCGTGGTGCTCGTGGATGCAGCCGGCAGATCGACGATCACGCCCCGGCGCATGCCTTCGCGAGCGGCGAACGCGCCGTACACGGCAACGGCTACGGCGAGCGCGACGGTGACGAACAGGCTTCGGCTCATGACGACAGCATAGGAATGCAGGCGGACCGTGTCACAGTGCGCCCAGGCTGATCGTTGGATTCCGTGGCAATCCGAACGAAGTTCCGGGCCATCCGTTGCATCCCCGCCCGGACACCGTACGATGCCTTCTCTTTGGCAATTCGGGCCCGACCTGGCTTCGACCGGCCATGTCGTTCATGCAGTGGCGCGTCGTGGAGCATCCCGGCCACGTAAAAAGGATGCAACACTTACGACTGCCAACACGCAGTACGCTCTTGCGGCCTAACTAGTGCCGCACGGCAAACCCCTGACGTCCGATGAGGGGGGCGCCGAAACACATCGGGCTGGGTTCCCGGGGCTGGCATGCTTCCGGGAGCTGACACTCGCATGCCATGGTCCACGCCATGCGGCCACCCAGCAGCGGCGCGGACCGAGATGGAAGAGGTGGATACACGCGTAGAGGCTGCATGGCCGCTGGTTCGGCACGGGGGTTCAACTCCCCCCGGGTCCATTCGCTTTGCACGATGCACCAAGCAGTCGTCATGAATCCATGATGGCCGCCCGGTGACCGAGTGCGGAGCTCCGCCCAAGGAATGATCGCGCCCTCCCCATCCGGGAGGGCGCTGTCGTTTGTGTCGCCTTGCGCATGGTCGCTTCGACGGCGGTGGCTTGCCGTGGGCACATCGCATCCGAACGATCCTCACCGCTCCCAGTCGTGCGTGCGATCGGGATCGGGCACTGGCATCGGTCCGGGCATCGTGGCCTGCGCTTCGCCGAGCACGGTGCCGGTGGCGAACGCGAGGTCGACCAGCGATGTCTCGTACTGCGCCGCGGCTTCGACCTCGCGCGACTGGGCATCGGCCAGGCGCGCTGCCGCGTCAAGCACTTCGATGCTCGTGCGCAGCCCCACATCGAACTGCCGCTGCTCGGCGAGCAGCGTGCGGTCGGCGAAGCTCGCCTCGAGCCGTGCCGCCACCACGCGCCGCCATGCGCCACGCACATTGTCGACGGCGTCATGGACTTCCTGGGTGATCGTCTGGACGCGGCTTTCCTTGGTGGCCAAGCGCTGCAGCCGTCGCGCGATCGCCTGGCTCAGGAGAGCGCGTCGCGCCTCGTTGCCCAGCGGGATGCTCGCATTGACGCTCGCGATCAAGGGATCGGCATCGCCCAGACTGCCGTAGGCCGAGGCCAGGCCGGTGTCGTCACCGAGCACCTGATACTGATAGTCCATCGTGAAGAGCGGCAGCGCCTCGTTGCGGGCAAGGGCCACGCGCTCGGCATCGATGGCCAGCTGCAGTTCAAGGTCAAGGAGCTCCATGCGGTTCGTGAGCGCCATGCGCGTGAGCTTGGCCGCATCGAGATCAAGCCCGAGCGGTTCGCTGGGCGTGGTCGGGTCCAGCATGGTCGGACCATCGACCGGGAACTGCGGCGCATTCATGAAGCGCTTGAGCGCGCGGGCCCGCAGGCGCAACTGGTTGTCCGCCACGATGAGTTGCTCGATGGTGCGACCGATGCCACTCTGGGCGCGGAGCAGTTCGATCGGCGCGACCTCACCCTGGTCCACGCGGCGGCGTGCCCGTGCGAGCTGCTCCTCGGCCAAGGCGTGCTGTCGCTCCCGCACGTCCATGATCCGCCGTGCCGCATAGAGCTGCCAGTAGGACCTTTCGGCACTGGCGAGGATGCGGATCGTCTCGAGCAGCGTGCGCGCATCGACCTGCTGCGACTCCATCTTCGCAATCACGATGCTCGCCGTGTTGGCACGCAGCCCGAAGCCACGCAGGATCGGCATCGACAGATCGAGCTGGAAGCCCGCTTCCCATGGCTCATCCGACAGCAGGCTGTCCGCCTGATTGAAGAGCGTCCCGACACTGAGCACACCACCGGTGGCGAGCGGGAAGTCGATCCCAAGCGAACCGGAATTGTTGGCCGTGGAGTCGCCGGCCTCGAGGTTCTCGACCAGCGTGTTGTCGTCGTAGGTGTAGCTGGCCTGGAGCACAGCCTCGAACTTGGCAATCTCCGCATCGAGTGCGGTCACGCCGAGCGTGGGGTTGAACTGCTGCACGCGGACATCGAGGTTGTTCTCGAGCGACCACTGGCGGACATCGGCGAGCGTGACCGTGGCACGCTCGGGATACGCCGGCGCCGAGTAGTCGCGCTTGCTGGCCTCATCGACCGCGGTCTCAAGCTGGACCGGCGTCGTGGCTGATTCGCTCTCGGGCTTCAGCACCGGTGGATGGGCCAGCCGCGCCGGATCCACCTCCGGCAGGAGCGGCGCATCGACATAGTCGCGACCGTTGCATCCGGCCGCGATCAGCGAGGCCAGCAGGACCAGTCGGAGTCGGTCACTCATGGCGGAGGGCCTCGATCGGATCGAGCTGGGCTGCCTTGATGGCCGGGAAGAGACCGAACAGCACGCCGACGACCGCACTGAACAGGAAGCTGCCGAGCACGGCCCAGAACGGCACGCTGGCCTGTTCGAGCTGCGCGCCGGGAATGTGCGTGAGCCCGAAGGCCATCAGCTTGCCGCAGGCCACGCCGACGAAGCCGCCGCTGAAGCAGAGCGCGACGGCCTCGAGGAGGAACTGCACCATGATCGCGCGACCGGTCGCCCCGACCGCCTTGCGCAAGCCGATCTCGCGCGTGCGCTCGCTCACCGAAACAAGCATGATGTTCATGATGCCGATGCCGCCCACAAGCAAGCTGATGCCGACGATCCCCCCTGCCACGGCCGTGATCCCGGCCGAGAGCGTCTTGAACTGCTCGATGTAGCGATCGATCGCCTCGACGCGGAATGTCTCGGACTCATTGGCCCGCAGTCCGCGCGCCTTGCGCAGGAGGAAGCGGCACTCGGCGATCGCCTCCTCGGCCTGCCCGGCGTCCCTCAGCAGCGCGCTGAAGCGGATGAACGGCGTGCGGTCGGGCGTGAGCTTCATCGCGAGCGAGAACGGGATGAACACCTCGCTCGCCTGGGTTTCGAAGCCGAACATCCGGGACTGCAGCGTCTCGACCACGCCCACGACGAGGAATCTGCGTCCCGCGACGAGCAGTGTGGTGCCGGTGGGATCATTGGGAAGGCGCAGCTCCTCAATCGCACGGTCATTGACGAGGCAGACCTGGCGTGCGTTGTCCTCGTCGACCTGCCCGAACGCGCGGCCCATGATGACGCGCCGGCCCTCGACGGGGTGCCAGTCGGGCCAGATGCCAACGACCTGCATCGAATCGAGCTTCTTCGTGTCGCTCTCGACCGCGCCGGAGATCTCGATGATCGGAGTGAGCGCCTTGAGCGAGGTCGCCTGGTCGCGCAGTTCGATCGCCTCGGAGGGCTTGAGCCGCACGCTGTCCCACGGGTACTTGTTGCGGGGTGCATCGCCGGGCCGGTTGGGGAAGATGAAGACGCGGTTGGCGCCGAAGCTCTCGAACTCCGTGAGCACCTTGGCCTTCAGGCCGCCGAGTGCCGCGATCACGGCCGTCACGCTCGCCACGCCCACGATGATGCCCAGCGCCGTCAGGACGCTGCGGGTCTTGTTCGCCCAGATCTGGCTGAACGCCAGCCAGAGCGACTGGATCCAGAACTGCGGCGTCAGCACGGCACGCTCCCCCGCTCGCGCAGTTGACGGGCGATGGGACCGACCGCCTCGTCCTCGACCGCAGGAAGGTCGCTCAGAATCAGCCCGTCGCGCAGGCGCACCACCCGCTGGCAGTGCGCAGCGACCTCGTTCTCGTGCGTCACGATCACGATCGTCTGGCCATCGGCATGGATGCGGCCGAAGACCGCAATCAGCTCGGCGGTGGTGGCCGAGTCGAGGTTGCCCGTGGGCTCGTCGGCCATCAGGATCGCGGGATTGTTGAGGATCGCGCGCGCGATCGCGACGCGCTGCTTCTGCCCGCCCGAGAGCTGGTTCGGTCGGTGATGGAGGCGATCCGAGAGTCCGACGCGCGCCAGCGACTCACAAGCCCGCCGCTCCCGCTCCCGGCGCGTCACGCCGCCGCGCGCGTAGATGAGAGGCATCTCCACGTTCTGCAGTGCGGTCTGGCGCGGCAGCAGTTCGAAACTCTGGAAGACGAAGCCGATCTTCTCGTTGCGGATCGAGGCCAGCTCGTCGGATCCCATCCGCGCAACCGCCTTGCCGTCCAACTCGTACTCGCCGCGCGTCGGACGGTCCAGGCAACCCACGATGTTCATCAGCGTGCTCTTGCCGCTGCCCGAGGCACCCATGATCGCCACCATCTCGTTCCGGCCGATGGCCAGGTCGATGCCGCGCAGCGCCCGCACCTCGTCGTCCCCGACGCGGTAGGTCTTGTGGAGGCCCGTGACGCGGATCATGTGCCGATCCTGACCTCGATGGACGCGCCGCCATCCGGGGTCGCGGCCGCTTCCGTCACGCGCATCCCATCGCGCAGCGTGTCAAGCGCCTTGTAGGGGCCCGCCACGACGCGATCACCTGCGGAGATGCCCTCGAGCACGATGGTGTCGGTGAGGCTGCTCTGGCCGATGCGGACGGGCATGGCCCGCGCAACCCCGCCCTCCACCACGAAGACCACGCTCGCCACCTTGCGTGTGCGGTCCACCAATGCACCGTCCCGGACCGACGCCGGCAGGTCGTCGAGCTTCCGTTCGACCACGGCCTGGGTCGGCACCGCGATCCCGTTGGCCGTGGCGAGCTGGATGTCGGCGTTTGCGGCCAGCCCGGACAGCAGCTGGTCCTGCTCCGACAGCGCCAGATCGATCTCGACCTTGTAGGTGCCGCTGCCACCGGTCGAGCCACTGGCCGAGATCGTCGCGGAGCGGCCGGCATTGGAGCGATCCATGGCGATCTCGGCCACCGTGCCCTTGAAGGACCGATCCTTGTAGGCGTTCACGAACACCTCGGCCAGCTGGTCGAGCTTCACGCGCGCAATGTCGGCCTCGGCGACCTCAGCCACCATGCGCATGTGCGAGAGATCGGCCACGGTCATGATGACCGTGCCGGCATTGTTCATGGTGCCCACGACGACGAGCTCGCCCACTTCGGCATTCAGGCGGATCACCACACCGTCCATGGGGCTCCGCAGCACCGTGCGCTCGCGGTCGCGCTGCGCCCGCTCGATGTCTGCAGCGCTCGCCGCGACACTGGACTCGATGACGCCGATGGTGCGCTCGCTGGCTGCAAGTCCGGCCTGGATGTCCTGCACCCGGGTCTGTGCTTCTTCGAGCGCCTGCCGGCTGATGTCGCCCGAGCGGAAGAGGGCTTCCTGGCGCTCGAGCGCCGACTTGGCCGTCTGCAGCTGCATGCGCGGGCCGTCGAGCCGGGCCTTCTCGGCGCCCAACCGACCGCGCTCGGCTTCGAGCCGCGCCGTCGCTGCCGCCAGACGCGCCGAGAGGTCACGATCGTCGAGCCGGACGAGCACATCGCCCTTGCGGACCGACTGCCCCTCGCGGAACGGCAACTCGACGATGCGCTCGCTCACTTCGGCGGAGATGTCCACCTTGATCATCGGTTCGATGTACCCGGGCGCACTCGCCGTCTGCACGACATCCCGCACCGCGGCATCCTCGAGCCTGACTTCCACTCCACTGCCGCCGCCGCCGAAGCTGGGCAGCATGGCGAGCAACTCACCGCCGCCCACGACCGCGAAGACGACCGCGACCGCGAAGAAGATGCCAAGTGCCGAAAGGAATCGATTCACAGGTGCTCCGTGGGACGGTGAATGCTACCGGCGAGGCATCACGCGACGGAGCCTGCGTGGTCCTTCCACAACGACGCGCACAAGGCAATCCCCCGTGCCCCCACGCGGGGAGGATCGTCAAGAAGTCCGTGTTATGGGCAGGGGACCGCGAAACTCGTCAGGAACACACCGAGGTCCGCACCATCCACCACCGGGTCTCCGGTCAGGTTGATGATCGGGTCCTCGGTTCCCCACGCACCGAGCAACTGGCCGAGGTCAGCGCCATCGCGCTGCCCGTCGCCGTTGTAGTCACCCGGACATCCCTGGGCGATCGCACCACTCTCGGCAATGATGCGGAAGCATGTGTTGAGCCAGTACGGCGCGACATCGTTGGTGACGCACGGGGGTCCGTAGTTCGTCACGGAACCGACCCGCAGGAAGCCCTGCACGATGGTGCCGGGGAAGATGGACGAGCGCCACATGTAGGTGCCGGCGGAGTCGGAGAGCGGCACGGCCTCACCGGGGCTCGTCTGGTCGACGCTTCCCCATGCGCTCACGAACCACGCAAAGGCCGCTGGTGACGCTGGGTCGCACGTCCCGCTCGCGGAGCCGACCGTGTTCGCGCCCCAGACGCTCAGGAAGTAGGTACCCGGCTCGAGCAGCAGATCGACCGGGATTTCGTAGGTCGACAGGCTCCCTGTGTCATCGGCGTTCTCGTTGTACGGCGTCGGCAGCGGCACGATGCCCGACTGCACCTGATCGCCGTTGATGGGTCGATTCGATCCTGTGCGGCGCCAGACGGTCCAGGCAAGATGCGTGGTGGTCGGGATGTATTGCGTCGAGATGAAGCCCTTCACCACGAGCTTGCGCACGCGCCATGAGGAGAAACCGGGGTCGGTCGCTGGCATGAAGAACGCCTGCGCGAGCCAGCGCTGCGCATTGGTCGCATTGACGCATCCGCTCGTGATGCCCAGGTTGACCAGGTCACCGGTGTCCGAACGCTTGACGGAGTGTTGCGGTCCGGTGTCGAACACCACGCGTTCGAAACTGGGAACCAGCGTGAGCGAGAATTCATCCGCGCTCTCGGGCCCTTGCGTGGCCTCGTCGTACCAGCCACCGATGCGGACGAGGAAGTGCTCGTCCTCCTCGCAGTTGGGCAGGTAGACCGTGGTCGGTCCGCCGCCCTCGGTCGGGTTGCAGGTGTCGTCACGGCAGCCGATGAAGGCATCAGGCAAGCGCTCGACGAACTCGGGCGTGATCGCGGGAACGGTCTCGCCCGAGCCAAGAGCGTAGACCTCGATCACGCTGTCGTCGGTCGCGGCCGCACCGGCGCAGAGCGAAAGCGTCAGGTTGCCTCGGCCGGGTGCCGTGACGGTGTACCAGAGGTCCTTGCCGCAGGCGTACTGGCAGGGCGACTCGACATCGATCGGACCATCGGTGCCGGCATTCGAGTTGTCGACCACCAGGGGCGAACCGATCGTGATCGATGCCGGCGAGAGGATGCAGTCGTTCGCGGGTGCGCCAGTCGGGCTTGAGCAGGTGTGCGCGAAGAGCTCACACTCGGTTGCGGCACTCGCCGCGCACTCTGCATCCCATGCAGTTTCGCAGCACGCAGGATCGATGGCGCAGACCGGACTGCAGCACGCGGGGTCCGCGCAACCGGGCGTCTGATGTGCCGTGAGGCAGGGACCTGCGTCGGTCGTGCAGCTGGGCACATCGACGGCGGCGAACTCGATGGTGACCAGGTACTTCGACGTGCACGGCCACTGGAAGTCGGCTGGGCCCTGCGGGGGGGGATTCGGTTCGAGCGGCGCGCCAAAGACCAGCAGGTGCTCGCCGGTCTCCAGGTACACGCGCCCGGCATTGGGGCACTCCGCCGACACCGATGAGAACACCGTATGCGCGGCACGGCAATCACCTCCGCGCATGATCCAGAACTCGCTCTGTGCGATGGGGCCGCTGCCGTCGTCCTTCTCGGTGACCATCGAGAGATCGATGAAGCCTGCGACCTTGACATCGATCAGGTACCAGTCGAGATCACGGAAGGCCACGAGGCCCGCGGTGGTCGAGACCGGATACGAGCCAATCGTGCCGTGGATCTGCAGGATCGTTCCATCGACCATGTTGCCGGCTGGCTGGAGCAGCTGGCCGCAGGTGCCACAGCCGCCGTTGGCGTCGGCGTAGTCACGATCGGCGCAATCCGTGCCCGTGAACTCATCGATGTTGAACAGGGCATCAGGCGGAATGCTGAAATCGCACTGCGCCAGCGCCGTGGGGGCGAGCGCCAAAGCAGCGCCAAGTGCGGTCATCGAGGACAGGCTCATGATCCCTGGGTGCATGGTGCTGATCCGAGAGGAAGGGGCGACTGGCCACGCGGCCAGCCCAATCATCGGCACGCGTACGGCGTGCCATTGCTCTACATGGTGAAATCAAGCGTCGTTCGGGGCCAACGCAATCTCGTAGGTCGCGATGATTTCCGGCCATATTCCCCCAATGGGGCTCCTGCCCGGACAACCGTTCGTGCGGAACGATGGCACATAATCGATGGCCTTGCCGTCAGACAGTGAGTCCGACCCGTTCAGCGCACTCGCCAGTCGATGACCAGTTTTCCGCACTGCTCCCCCGCCTCAAGGCGCTCGAACGCCGCTTGGGCCCGGCTGGGGGCAAAGACCTGATCCACGACGGGTCGAATCGCGCCGGCCCGCAGCAGGCTCACCACCGACCGGAACTCCTCCATCGTGCCCATGGTCGATCCGATGATGCTGAGTTGGTTCCAGAAGACGCGGGCAAGGTCAGTCGTCGCATCCGGCCCCGTCGTGCATCCGCAGGTCACGAGCGTGCCTCCGCGCGCGAGCGACTTGACGCACGCCATGTGGATCGACTTGCCCACGCTCTCGGCCACCACATCGACGCCGCGGCGGCCGGTGACCGCACGCACCTGCTTGCTCCAGTCGGAGCCATCATCGAGGATGGCATGGTGTGCGCCGAGTTCGAGCGCGCGATCGAGCTTGGCACGATGACGGCTCGTCACGATGACGGTGCAGCCGAAGTGGCGGGCGATCGCCAGACTCGCCATGGCCACGCCGCCGCCGATGCCCGGCACGAGCACCGACTGACCCGCCTGCACTCGTGCACGGGTCACGAGCATGCGCCACGCCGTGAGGTGCGTGAGTCCGAACGCGGCCGCCTCGATCGGATCGGTCTGGCCGACCTCGAGCAGGTTGGTGATCGGTGCCTTGAACCGTGCAGCGTTCGCACCCGGGGTGTGCTCGCCGATCATCGCGATGTCCTCTCCCGCAGGCCAGGACCCGGGCACGCTGCGGTGCGGCTGCACCACGGCGGCATTCAGCAGCACGCGCTGGCCGATCCAGGCGGGATCAACGCCCGGGCCGACGGACTCCACGATCCCGCATCCATCGCTGCCGCTGGTGAACGGATAGTTGGTGTCCACGCCCGGCAAGCCGCGGGCCACCCACAGATCAAGGTGATTCAGCGCACTGGCCTCGGTCCGCACGATGGCTTCACCGGGACCAGCGACGGGATCGACCGCATCCTCGATGCAGGAGACATTCGGAGCGACCGGTGAACCTCGACGCGCGGTGACGATGGCCTTCATTGGATGCGTACACTAGTCCGATCATGCCGATCGTGAGGATCGCCCTTGTGGCTCTGATGCTCGTTGGGTGCAGCGACGCATCCGACTCGACGCCGAACGCAGCCGCCGCCCTTGCGCCTGAATCGGCACAGTCATCCACTGCGGCAGCCGAGCCGGCGCGGGACCCTCTGCCGGTGGCTGATCCGCCGGCTGCCGTGCGGCAGGCCGGGCCCACCACGGCCAGCTCGGTGACGGTCGACAAGGCGACCGTCGACTTGGGGTTCATCACGCCCCGCTCCACGATCAATCACACCTTCCGCATCACGAACACCGGCCGCATTCCCCTGAAAGTCATGGCCGTCAAGCCCAGTTGCACCTGCACCACGACGATCAATCTGGATGGCAAGGTGATCGCGCCGGGCGCCACGCTCGATGTCCCCGCGAGCATGCGTGCACCGGCATCGACGGGGCAGAAGCAGGTCGTGGTGAATGTGGTGCTGCAGGGCATTCCCAACGTCGTTGAGCTCCGCATGGTTGGCGAGATCGCCTTCCCGGTCCGGGCCACCACGATGGTCCAAGGCAAGGAAGTGCCCTATGTCGATGCCGACAGCGATCCGTCGCGGGTCCGCGGCATGGTGAAGCTCAAGTCGACCGACGGCCGGCCGTTCCTTGTGCGCGCCGTGCAGGGCCAGCCGCCGATGATCGAGTCGTTCGATCCGTCCAAGGATGCGCCCCGTTCGGAGTACCAGGTGGCCTATGACCTCACGCGCTTGCCCAAGGTGCCGCCCTACCTCGTGATCGAGACCGATCACCCCGAGGCACGGCTGATCGACCTGCGTGTGCGGCATGCGACGACCCAGATCAAGCCGGTGCTGAGCCTGTCGGAGTTCCGCGCGAACGCCGGTTGCGTGAAGGTTGGTGCGGTGGTCGGCATGGACATCGAGATCAAGAACCTCGGCGTGATTCAAGTGACCTCGGTGCGCAGCGTGGATCCGCGCTTCACGGCCACGATGGTGGGCCAAACCGGCGATTCCAAGTTGCGCACCGTGGCCTTCACGGTCGTGGCCTCGCCGCAGGCAGCCGGCTTCTCGATCTTGCCCGTCGTGATCACGGCACTCGATCCGGTGAGCAAGCGCAACATCGAGAGCGAACTGCTCGTCCTCGTCCAGGTCGATCCCTGACCGCTCCGCTAGACCAGCCGCACGAGGGGATCCGCCGGATCGATCACGATCCAGCCATCGAAGGTCACATGGGCCGAACCCGTGATGGTGGGCACGATCTCACCGCCGACCATGTCGTAGGTCGCCTCGAAGCGTGTGCCGAGCACTGACTCCTGCACCCATGTCGCTCCGGGGGCGAGCCGGCCATCCGCGACCAGACACGCCACACGCGCGCTCGTGCCGGTGCCGCAGGGCGAGCGATCCCACTCCGCTCCCGGGCAGAGCACGAAGGTGCGGGCATCGGCGCCCGGTCCGACATGCTGCCCGGAGTCACCAAGCGGATGCGACGGATGCCCGGCGGCATCGTGTGCATCGATCGAGAGTTCGACATGATCGATCGGCGAGCCATCATCACCACGAAGGCCTGCCGCGTCGCAGGCGGCTCGCACGCGCACGCAGAAGGCGGTGAGCTCCTGCACCCGATCCGCCGCGATGGCTTGCCCATGGTCATGGCAGATGAAGAACCAGTTCCCGCCCCAGGCGATGGCACCGTGCACCACGCCGTGGCCGGGCACCTCGACAGCCACTCGGCGATGCGTGACGCGGCTGGGCACATTGCGCACGCTCACGCGACCATCGGCATGCATGTGCGCAACCACCGATCCCACCGGCGTCTCGATCAGGTGCTCGCCCGCGGCAAGCCGACCCAGCGCGGACAGCGTGCGGACCACACCGATCGTGCCGTGGCCGCACATGCCCAGCGTGCCGATGTTGTTGAAGAAGACCACGCCGAACGATGCGCCCGGCGCCGTCGGTGGCAGCACCACCGCGCCGACGAGCCACGCGTAGCCGCGCGGCTCGTGCATGATGGCCCGCACCACCGGCGCCCAGGTTCCATCGATCGCCGCACGCACCTCGCACGGGGTGCCGGCCAGGCCCGGCAGGCCATCGACGAGCGTGCGTGTGGGTTCACCCTCGGTGTGGCTGTCGACGCAGCGCAGCCGCAGCGGGGCATGGTTCGGCAGCGTCACGGCGGCGGATCGTAGCGGTCCGGACTACAGTTCCCCCCCCATGACCACGCCCGACGCCTGGCGAATCCTGCACACCGCGCGACTCAACAAGGGTACGGCCTTCACCGAGGCCGAGCGCGAACGCCTCGGCATCACCGGCCTCCTGCCCGACGGCGTCGAGGGGCTCGACACGCAACTCCTGCGCATGCGCGCACACCTCGATGCGAAGCCCACGGCGCTCGAGAAGTACATCTATCTCTCCGAGTTGCAGGACCGGAACGAGCACCTCTTCTATTCCCTGCTGCGCAGCGATCTGCCCAACTACATGCCGCTGGTCTACACGCCCACCGTGGGCGAGGCCTGCCAGCGCTTCGGCCACATCATGCGCCGGCCGAAGGGCCTCTACATCAGCATGCGCCGCAAGGGGCGTGTGGCCGAGATCCTCCGCAACTGGCCCGAGCGGGAAGTGCGATTCATCGTCGTCACCGATGGTGAGCGCATCCTGGGACTGGGCGACCTTGGCGTCTGCGGAATGGGGATCCCGGTCGGCAAGCTCGCGCTCTACACCGCCTGTGCAGGCGTTCCGCCCGAGGTGTGCCTGCCCGTGGTGCTCGATGTCGGGACGAACAACGAATCGTTCCTCGCGGATCCGCTGTACCCCGGTGCCCGCCACCTGCGCGTGTCGGGCGACGAGTACTTCGACTTCGTCGATGAGTTCATCGAGGCGGTGCAGGAGGTCTTCCCGCGGGCGTGCATCCAGTTCGAGGACTTCACCAACAAGACCGCGATCCCGCTTCTTGAGCGCTACCGCGACCGCATCTGCTGCTTCAACGACGACATCCAAGGCACCGCCTCGGTCGCGGTCGCGGGGCTCTTCGGGGCGGCGCGCATGACGGGATCGTCGCTGCGCGATCACCGATACCTGTTCTTCGGTGCCGGCAGCGCGGCGGTCGGGATCGCCGACCTGATCTGCATGCAGCTCATGCGCGAAGGCCTGCCTGAAGGCGATGCCCGCGCACGGTGCTGGTTCATGAACTCGAAGGGCTTGATCACGAGTGCGTCGCCGGGGCTTGCCGACCACCAGCAGCGCTATGCGCACCCCTTCGCCGGCGGCACCGCGACCACGCTCATCGATGCCGTGCGTGCGGTGCGGCCGAGCGTGCTCATCGGCGTCAGCACGGTGGCGAAGGCCTTCACCGAGGAGGTCATCCGCGAGATGGCTTCACTCAACCAGCGGCCGGTCATCTTCCCCTACAGCAACCCGACCTCGTGCAGCGAATGCACCGCCGAGGAGGCGATCCAGTGGTCGGATGGCCGCGCGATCTTCGCCAGCGGCAGTCCGTTTGCGCCCCTGCACCACGATGGACAGCTGTTCGTGCCCGGTCAGGGCAACAATGTCTACATCTATCCGGCGGTGGGTCTTGCGGTCTATGCCACGGGTGCGCGCCGCGTGACGGACGAGATGTTCCTGGTGGCTGCCGAGGCGCTCGCGGAGCGGGTCACGGCGCAGGATCTAGATGTCGGCCTGATCTATCCACCGATGTCAGGCATCGTCGAGACGAGTTCGTTCCTCGCGGTGCGCGTGGCGCGGCTCATCGTCGAGCGCGGGCTCGCCACGGAGCAGTCGGCGATCGATGGCATCGCGTACATGGAAGAACTGATCCACCGCGTGCAGTACGACCCGCACTACCCATCGATGCTCTCCTGAGGCCACTCGATGCCGGCGAGGTGGCGCTCATAATGCCGCCACCGCCCCACCGATGAGGTGTACAGCGGCTTGCTCACCTGGTCGTAACTCAAGGTGCGCACCGTGCGCCGCGAGGCATGGAACAACTCCACGGCTGCATCCCACGGCAGTCCCACATGCGCGAGCAGGCGCTTGAATTCCGGTTGACCGAAGGTGACCAGATCCTCGTAACGGACACGAAGCACGGGCTGGGGGATCACGGTTGCCCAGTGCTCCATCATCCGTCGCGAGGCGCGCCATGCAGCGGCGACCCACTCCGGGCGGGCGGTCCAGGGAAACCGCGCTGCGTTGAATGTGCCAAAGACGCACGACACCGCTACATCCCGCGGATCCCGCACGACCTCGACCAAGGAGGACTTCGGGAACAGGGTGGCGAGATGGCCGAGCACGCCGGCATTCCCGAGGGCCTTGTTCGCCACGCGCGAGGCACCCGGTGCCAGCCGACGGAGTTCCGCCAGGTACCGCGAACCGATCCGCACCCCGGGCTCGGGGCGGCGCCCCGGTGTACCGATCGACTCCGCCCACCGCTCGAGCAACTCGAGTTCGCCAACACCCGCCGCACACGGATGGGCGTGAATCAGTTGGTCCACCAGGCTGGTGCCGCTGCGCGGCATCCCGTTGATGAAGATGGGCAGCGCATCATCAAGACCATCACCATGCAGCTCACGCAGGGCCTCGCGCGACCATCGTGCAATCGTCGCACTGGCCGCGGCATCGAGCGAGGTGGGATCGAACCGAATGCCGCGCTCCGCGTGGCTCCGCATGGCGCTCGCCCAGGCTTCGTCGTAGCACCCTGCACGGTCGAGCGCCTTGGCGCGCAGGTGCAGCAGCATGGTCGATGCGATGGTGCCCCCTCCTGCGGCCGGGAGCGCCGCATCGATGCGCGCAACGGCTGCCTCGCACCTGCCGTCGCGCACCTCGAGCTTGGCGACCTCATGGGCGGCGCGTGGATCGGCCGCCGTCTCGGACGGGAGGGATGTGGCGAGTGGACCGAGCCTTGCGCGCGCCTCCTCGATTCGGCCTGCCTCCTCGAGCGTCGTGACGAGTGCCAGCAGGAGTTCACGCGACTGCGGCACCATGGTGAGGCCACGCTCGAAGTCCACGAGTGCCTCATCGGTCCGGCCCAGGGACCGCAAGGCATCACCGCGGACCATGCGCGGCTCGGGATGATCGGTGATCGCCAGCGCGCGCCCGGCCATGGCGATGGCCCGCTCGTGGCGCTCCAGTGCACCCAGCACGCGCGCCGCGATGCTGAGGAAGGCTGGCTCGCGCGGATCGGTACGCACGGCGAGTTCGGCCAGCTCAAGCGCGCGATTGAGGCGCCCGGCCATGAACTCGGCGCGGATCGGCCCGAGTCGCCGCTCGAGTGATGCAGATGGAACGTAGCCACGTCGGTCCATGAGCCCGACTCTAGCACGCATGGATCGTGCAACGACCCGGTAGCCTGCTGCGATGCACCTTGAGCAAGCCATGTGGCGCGGTGTGATGCCCGCGATCACCACGCCCTTCGACGCGGCCGACGAGATCGACCACGCGTTCCTTGCGCGCCATGCTGCGTGGCTGGCGGATGCGGGGTGCACGGCGATCATCGCACCCGGTTCGCTCGGTGAAGGCGGCACGCTGTCGCATGCCGAGCGCGTGGACCTGTGGCGCACGCTGCTGCAGTCGGTCGGTGGGCGCGTACCGATCGTGGCCGCGATCGCCTCCGCGAGCACGCGCGAGGCCGTTGCCCTCGCTCGCGATGCGGCGGCAACCGGCTGCGGCGGCCTCATGGTGCTGCCCCCCTATGTGCACCAGGGACCATGGGCCGAGGTCCAGACGCACATGGATGCGGTCTTCGCTGCAACGCGCCTGCCCTGCATGCTCTACAACAACCCGCACGCGTACGGTGTCGACATCGACGCCAGGCAGGTGGCCGGGTTCGCGGCGCGGCACGCCAACCTCCACGCGGTGAAGGATTCCAGCGGCGATGCCCGTCGTACGACCGCGCTGCGAGCCGAACTCGGTGACCGCGTGGCCTGCTTCGTGGGACTCGATGACATGCTCGTCGAAGGCGTCGCTGCGGGAGCGGTCGGCTGGGTGGCGGGATTGGTCAATGCGCTGCCCGCCGAGAGCGTGCGGCTCTTCGACCTCGCTCGTGCCGGTCGGCTCGACGAGGCTGCCGCGCTCTACCGATGGTTCCTGCCGCTCCTGCGCATGGACACCGTGCCCGAGTTCGTGCAGCTCATCAAGCTCGTCCAGTCCGAGGTCGGCATGGGCACCGAACGAGTGCGAGCTCCGCGGCTCCCGGTCACCGGGCGAGCCCGCGACGAGGCGCTGGCCACGATCAGGGCCGCCATGGCGGAACGACCCGTGCTTGACTGTTGAGTTTCTGCTGTTCTTCAACAACAGGACGCAGCCCACGCGTAGCCTGCGGCCATGCGCATCCTGATCCTCGGTGGCACTGGCTTCCTCGGCCCCCATCTCGTCGAGCAGGCCATGGCCAGGGGCTGGTCGATCACGCTCTTCAACCGGGGCAAGACCGACCCCGCTCGCTTCGCGGGCGAGGCGTTCAAGGGCATCGTCCAGCTGAAGGGTGACCGCGATCCGGACCGGGGCGATGGCCTCGCGTCGCTCGAGTCCCTGGTGACCACGATGCGCAAGGAGGGCACTCGCTTCGATGCGGTGATCGACAACTCGTCGTATGTGCCGCGCATCACGAAGGCATCCGCCGAGTTGCTCGAGCCGGTCACGCACCTGTACCAGCTCGTCTCGACGATCTCGGTCTACACCGACAACTCCGTGGCACCCGATGAATCGACGCCTGTCGGCACGATCCCCGATCCGACGGTGGAACAGGTGACCGGCGAGACCTACGGCCCCCTGAAGGCCCTCTGCGAGCAGCAGGCGAATCTGGCCTTCCGCGACCGGTCATGCGTCGTGCGACCCGGCCTCATCGTGGGGCCCGGCGATGACTCGCTGCGCTTCACCTACTGGCCCGTACGCATCGCGCGCGGCGGTCGTGTGCTGGCCCCGCGTGCGCCACGGCCGAACGAGGTCCGTGTGCAGTTCATCGATGTGCGTGACCTTGCCGCGTTCATGCTCAAGCTCGTCGAGGATGGCCATGCCGGGACCTATCTGGCCAATGGACCCGAGGGACCGCTCAACTTCGAGGAGATGCTCGCGGGCATCAAGGCGACGGTGAGCGATCCCGTGGAGTTCATCTGGTGCGACGAGCAGTGGCTGCTCGAGCAGAACCTGGCACCGTGGATGGGCTTGCCGCTCTGGATCCCGCAGACGCCGGAGCACGCCGGATCGGGACGCGCCAACTGTTCCAAGGCCTTCAACGCAGGGCTCGCATGCCGACCGCTGGCCGAGACCGCGCGCGACACGATGGCCGACTTCGAGCGCACCAAGGCCGAGCGACCGGCGACCTTCGCGTGGGGCGGGCGTGCTCCGGGCATCAGTGCCGAGCGCGAGGCGGAGTTGTTGAGGGCCTGGGACGCGCGGGGGTGAGCGACAGCGCTTGCCCCGATCGTGGTCGCGTCGTTCAGCGCAGGAGCGGCGGCCTGAACTGCACCGGCACGGCGTCGTAACATCGCCGGGCGGCAAAGCGCAGCATGCTCGTGGGAAGACCGACGGCGGTGTGCGCGGCCGAGCCCGTCGCCGGGAATGGCCCGCCATGCACCATGGACTCGGTCACGGCCACGCCAGTAGGCATCTTGTTCATGAGCAGTCGACCGCAGGCGGGCCGCAGTCGCGCCAACCATGAAGACACCGCCTCCTGCGGTTGATCGGCGCCGCACCAGAGGCCAGTGGTCAGTTGCCCACCGATGGCGGCATGGATGGACTCGGGCGTGACTCCATCGAGCCAGAGCACGAGACCGAGGGGGCCGAAGACTTCCTCGAGCATGCCGGCCCGGAGCGCCGTGGACGCATCCGCACTGCACAGGGCGGCCCGTGCGCGGGCGCCGCCTGGCGAGCGCGTCGATGGATCCGTATGCAGGACGGCACCAGCCGAGCAGAGCCGCTCGACACCGCTGCGAAACTCGCCAGCGCCGTGGATGCTGAGCAGCGTGGCATCGTCGAGGGCATTGAATCGTGGCGCAAGGCGCGACACGATGCGATCGCAGGTGGCGCGGTCAGGCACCAGGAGCAGCCCAGGCTTGGTGCAGAACTGCCCCGCCCCGAGCGTCACGCTCTGCAGCCACGCATCAGCGCAGGCATCGACCGACACAGGATCCGTGGCCACCAGCCAGACTGGATTCACGCTGGACATCTCGAGGAAGGCGGGCACACCCACGCGATCGCATGTTGCCTTGATCGCCAGACCCGCCCGACGACTGCCGGTGAAGGCCACCGCCCCGATCGATGACTCGATGAGCGTGGCGAGCTCGGCGGGATCGGCATGCGCCATGAACTGGAAGCACCCCGACGGCATGCCGGTGGCCTGCACCGCCCGGTGCACACACTCGGCCAGCAGCACACCGGTGCCGGGATGCAGTGGATGTCCCTTGGCGATGACCGCATGACCGCTCGCGAACGCTGCCACCGTGTCGCCGCCCACACAGCCGTGATAGGCAAGCGGGAAGTTGTTCGGGCCGATCGAAAGCACCGGCCGATCAAGGGGCTCGAGCATCGAGGCAACGCCTGCTGCCTCATCGCGCCGCGGCCGGCGCCAACTGAGTCGCTCCCCCAGCGCCGGATCACCTGCCATGGCGCGATCGACGGCCGTCTGCTCGGCATCGCAGCATGCAGCGGCCTGCTCGAGCTGCAGCAGCGTGCGGCCAAACTCGACGGTGGCAAGGCGGGGCTCGGCAGGCAGGGCCGTTTCACGATGCGCCGCATCGACGATTGCGGACTTCGCATCCTCCAATTCGGCCGCGATGCGTCGCAGGAAGGTGCCGATCCGTCCGGGTTCGTGCAGGGCCAGGCGGGCCATGCTTGGCTGGGCCGCGCGGGCAGCAGCGGCCATGGCCGACAGCTCGGCCGCCGTGCTGATGGGGTAGAGCTCGGTCAGGACCTGATCATCGATCGGGCTGACGGCCATGAAGGAGCGCGTGGAGTCGGACTCACGCCAGCCATCGCCGATGAGCACATGGGCGCGGGGCGTCATCGACGCTCGGGAACCGTGGGTCATGGCAGCAGTGTAGGCCTGGCAAAAAGGGGACCAGCCGCTTCCCCTCGAAGCGGCTGCCCCGATGATCGGCTGTTGGTTCTGCGGCACTTCGTTGCAGAGGCCGACCGGAGTCCCTCAAACTCCCTCCACCGTCACCATCGATTCCATGACGAGGCCACACAAGCCCAGGTTCAGATTTTCTGCGCTGCCCCATTGCATCGGACCTGCATCATGGCTTCGTCGGCCGCGGCAACGCCGCATCGCGCGAGGGATTGCGTCGTCGGCGTGGCGGCACGGGTTCGCCATCGGCCGCCGCATCAGCACGCTCACCATCGCTTGCGTACCACGAGAGCCAGCGCTCGCGAAGCCCTTCGCCCCCTGCCGTGGCAAGATCCACCCACTCATGCACGAGCGCACCGCCCGGAAGGTCGCGCACGGGATCCTGCAGCACCGCCGTGAAGAGCAGGTCGTGGAATGCATCGTCATCCAGATGATCAGTGGAACTGAAGTAGATGTCATGCCACGCCAGCGCAGCGATCACCAGTGCCATGCGGCACAGGCGACCGTGCGGGCAGGCAGGATCGTGCGGTGCAAGATCCACGCCGAGCGAGAGCACCTGTGCAAGGTTCGTGGTCAGGGGCGCGCGCTCGGCATCATGCATGATGGTGCACACCATGCGATCACCATGTGTGCCCAAGGCCACGAGCTCGTCGATGGCCTGTTCGCGTGCGCTGCGCTTGGACTGCATGTGCCTGGTGATCGACGCGGGGTCGAGCTGGCGATTGGCCCAATCGAGCGCCATGCCCCACGCGGGATCCGGCGTGCGCCCCGCGCTCTCGCCCCCCAACCAACCTCCATGCGACGCGCCCGAAGGCTCGTGCAACTCCATCGATTCGATGCTGGCCACCATGTGTTCCCCCTGCTGGATTGACGCCACGGACGCCCGATGCGCCCCGACCGATGGACACCGCGCCCATGGCCGTGAAGGACGCATCCTCGGGCACCCAATCCAGCCCTCACGGAGAACCTCCGTGAATTCGGTGACATTGCATCGATCGAGAGCGGGCATCCCCGCCAGACCGATCACGGCCTGAACGCACGAGGCTCGACGGGGTGACCGCCGAACTCGTTGGCGGACCTGACCCATGTTCGCACCGGGACATCCGCGCAGGGCACGGACCAGTCGATGTCCACCTCCATCGACTCGCCGTCGAGCAAGGTGCGCAGGTTGCCATGCGTGCGCTCCCACGGCCAGAGCGGCTCGAGCCATGCATCGACCAGCAACCCGCGCGAGGTCACGCGCCATGTCTCTCGGCGACCGCCTGATGCCGAGCGCACGCACTCGCGCAGCGGTTCCTGGAACGGAAGACGCATCATCACATCGCGCTGCGGGAGGTGGATCGAGCGTTCCTCGCCGCAGTCGGCCATGAACAGCTCGCACGCTGCATCGGCAATCCCGCCCACGGCGTCCTCGGCGGTGCACACGATCGAGGCCGATCCCGCCCGCACTGCGAACGGAACGCGCACCATGCGGATCGCGCGTCCATCCGCACCGACCCGGCGTACCGTGACGGTCGATGACCACTCGTCTGCCGTGTCGTTGATCGCCAGGACCTGCGTGGTGCCGTTGCGCGGCACGAGCACCACGGCACGCGGAGCACACGCGCTGCGCACGGCATGGAACGCGGGCTTCGGACGGCCGGCGACATCGATCACGCTCCAGCTCGGACCGGTCCAGACATCGTTCCACTGCCAGAAGAGCGCGCCCATGCAACGCGGCCGGTTGGCGCGGTACCACTCGATGGCCCATCGCATCGCGCGGGCCTGCAGGAGCTGGCCCTGCCAGACCCATTCCCCGAAGTCCCTTGTCGGCGTGAACCACTGCGGCAACAGCGTGCCGTACTGCTCGTCGTCACCGCCCCACGCACGCTGCCGGGTGGCGATCGCCGGATGGCCGATCTGCAGTGCCTCGTCGCCAACGGCTCCGCGCCAGGTGCAGACCGCGGGCTGGCTCTGCTGACCGAACTCGCTGCAGAACCTGGGCACCTGCTCACGGTACGCCTCGAGCTTGAGGTCCCAGGTATGCCGATCGCCGCGATCGGGATCGTTGGGATGCACCTCGAGCGAACCCGACCATGGGCTCTCGGCCCAATACGGCCGCGTCGGATCCCGCTCGGCGCAGATCGCCGGCAGCCACTCGAGCCAGATGCGGCGGCCCCAACTCTGGTCCGGCTTGAGGCGCTCACGGAAACCCCACGAGAACCACGCGAGGATGTCCTCGTTGCCTCCACACCAGAGCACCACGCTCGGGTGCGCACTCAGGCGAGCGACCTGATGCCGTGCCTCCGCCTTGATCGCATCCTCGTAGGGCTGCTCCTCCGGATAGGTCGCGCAGGCGAACATGAAGTCCTGCCAGACCATGAGCCCGAGTTCGTCGCATGCTTCGTACCACCACTGCGGCTCGTACTGGCCACCGCCCCACACGCGCAGCATGTTCAGGTTCGCATCGCACGCCTGCTCGAGCAGCGCGCGGGCCCGCTCCCGGCCACCGGCCATCGGAAACGGCGAAACGGGGATCCAGTTGGCACCGCGACAGAAGACAGGCACACCGTTCACCCGCAGCGTGAACGGCGACCCCGGATCATCGGGCCCGGGCGCGGAGTCGAGCGCGACCGATCGCAAGCCGATCCGGCGCGACCAGGAGTCCAGCGCATGTCCACCATGGCGCAGCCGCACCGCGAGCGGATGCAGCCGCTGGGAACCCATGCCGCGCGGCCACCACAGCGGCGGACGGTCGATGCTGATGGTGATCGATGGCGACGAAGATCGCACGCGCATGCGCTCGTGCACCAAGCGGCCGTCGTCGAGCGAGAGCTCGACCTCGAGCTCGAGTCCATCCGGCGCAGTGCCCTCGCGCGAGAACTCAAGATCCACCATGACCTCGATGGTCGCCCGCTCGGCCGAGCACTCTGTCACCAGCGGGCGAACCTGATCGATGCGCGCCACGCTCCACGCGTGGATCCAGCACGGACCGAGGCCACATGAGGGAAGCCTCGGACCCCAATCCCAGCCGAAGCTGCACGCACTCTTGCGCAGGAAGGGATACGGCGTCCAGCCACCGTTGACCGGCCGCTCGCCGAGGGTGCGGGCGCGCGCGAGTACCGTCGTCACCGGCCCGTCCAGATCGACGCCGATGGAGTTCCCCAGCGTGCGCACGATGCCCCGCACATCGAAGCGCCAAGGCCGGAACTGATTCTCGACCTGGCCCAAGCATCGACCGTTCAACCAGACCGAGCCGCAGGTGTCGATCGACTCGAAGACGAGGTCGATGCGTTCATGGCTTCGTGTGCTCTCCTCGAGATCCACCGATCGGAGCCAGCCCCATGCGGTTCGGCCAACCCAGTCCTGGGCCGCTTCACCGTCTCCGCGGTCGGGATCTGCGATCACGCCCGCAGTGCGCAAGGCATCGTGCACGCAACCTGGAACGGTCGCCGCCAACCGCTCGCCCATGATGCCCTCGGGCGCGGCGTGCTCACCAAGGTCGCACGGCTGGCCGTGTGGCGTGCCGGGCAGCCTTGGCGCGGACGCGATCGCGCGAACGGTCCAACCATCACCTGCGATCGACTGGATCATGGCGTGCGCACGCTAGCACGCGCGTGCGTTCGGCCGGGCGCTCAGTGCACTTGGCCGTCATCGCGTTCGTCGGGGCGATAGGTCCGCAGGTCGCGACGCAGTCGTGCGTAGTCGCGCAGGCCGCCGACGGTGAACCACGCCATCACGACCGTGCTGGCCGCCAGGATGAACCAGCTCCAGAGGCCCCAGTACCACGACCACTGCGCGTCGCTCACGGGTTCGCCCTGAGCCTTGCGCCAGAGGAGCCAAGGCGTGGCAACGCAGAAGAGCGCCGTGAAGGCCAGCGGCCACGCGAGCGTGAGGACCGCGACGAAACGGTCCCAGCCCTTGTACTGGCGATCGAAGCCGAGCTTCTCAAGCAGCGTCGTTGGCGCCGCGTCGGCCTCGGCACCGCCTTCGATGCGCCAACGGCCCCGGTGCAGCATGCGGTCGAGGTCGAACCATCCATCGGCGGCGAGTGACCCGGTTGGTGAGTGCTGCGGCAGCGCACGACCGAGCAGGCTGCCGACGATGTACGCCGCGCACGCGACCATCATGGCGGCGAAGCTCAGCTCCATGCCGGTGAAGTGAGCGCGCAACCACATCGCGACCGCCGAAGAGGCAGCGAGCAGCGAGGCTGCGTTCCCCGAGCTCCACTGCTCCAGCATGGCGTCGGGCGTATTGAGGGCGACCACCCCGACCAGGCACACGACCATCCCGGAAACCATCGCGCTCCACGCGCCGATGGCGTTGCCCCATCGTGTGTAGAGCCCACCGACGATCACCGCACCGCCACCGGCGACAAAGATGCTGCCGGTCAGCGCGCCGTACATGGCGACATACTCCTTGGGCTGCCAGTACCAGCTGAAGACGAAGGCAAAGGCGGCCACGGCGAGCACGGCACCCTTGAGGAGCAGCAGTTGCCCGCGTGGTGACATCGGCCTGCGCCGAAAGGGCAGCACGATGTCCTGCACGGCAATGCTTGCCCACGAGTGCATGTAGGCACTGTCGGTGCTGATCGCGGCGCCGAGCATCGCCGCGACCACCAAACCAAGCAGCCCGGTCGGCAGCATCACGCCGAGCGCCAGGGGCACGCGCATCTCGGCCTGCAGCGCCACAGTCGGCTGCGCGGCGATCTGGGCCTGCAGCGGCGCGGCTGCCTCGGCCCAGTCCGGGTGCGTGAGGAAGGCGCGCACCGCCAGCGGGATGAGCACCGTCACGAGCATCAGCGTGCGATAGCGCCAGCCATTCAGAAGCTGGCCCATGCGGGCCTCGTGCGCATCGCGCGCGGCGCTGTTGTAGCCCTGGTCCCCCTGCCACGCGCGGCACGCGTAGAAGAGCGTGAAGGCGCTGATGAGCCAGTAGATGACATTGAAGTTGCCCTCATCCTCGAGCCCGAGCGGATTCACCATGCTCTTGCCCGCAGGCAGCATGGCCATCGTCTCCTCGAGCTTGAGCCAGGGGAACTTGAGCAGCACCCAGTAGCAGACCGTGACGAAGGTGCAGAAGCAGAAGACGCCCTGGAAGAAATCGGTCACGAGCACCGCGAGCATGCCACCCGCGAAGACCATGAAGACCGCGAACGCCAGCAGCGCGCCCATGACCGCAGGGAAGGTCTCGATCGCCATGCCCGCGACCGTGAACTCCGCAGGCAGGCCGAGCATGGCGATGAAGAATCGCGCCGTGACGCCGGGGAAGATCGCGTAGTTGAGGATGCCGCTCACGAACGCGACCACCCCGCTGAAGACCCGGAATCGCTTGGAGTAGCGCATCTCGAAGAACTGCGCAAGCGTCATCGCGCGGGTCTCGCGGAACCGGTAGATGACCCAGCCGGTGATGGCCAGCAGGATCAGCGACGGCCCTTCGAGGTAGCCCCACCAATACTGCGTGAAGCCCACGTCGTAGCCGAGCTGGAAGTACCAGACCAGCGTGATCACGCCGACCTGCGCCATGTTGTAGGAGACGGTGAGCAGGTAGCGGCCCGCGAGCCGGTTCGCGCTCAGGAACCCGCTCACGCTGCGCGCATGCTCGCGCATGCTCCAGGCCGAGAGCGCCAGCGCCGCGACGAACCCGATGACGATGAGCCAATCGACGGTCGCGAGCGTCATGCAGCCATGCTAACGACGCCCCGCCCGTCGGATCCGCAGCGATGCGATCTCGAAGGCGCGCATGCCGAGCCACCAGCCATCGCGGTCCGTGCACGGCGCGAGCCGCGAACGCGCGATCGGTGCCTCGAAGAAGTCGCAGCGCACCACATCCCGGTGCGGCATCGTTGGCGACACCAGGACCTGTCGCGGTGCGCCCGAGTGATCGACCAGTCGCACCACCACATCGCCGCTGCCATCGGCCGCGGGCTTCATCGCGCTCACTTCGAGCAAGCCATCGCCGAAGGCGAGGATCCCGACCGGGTGCATGCCGGCGGCCGCCGCCCCCGCGCGACCCGTCGCCACCGTGATGGGCGGGTTGTTGAACCACTCGGCCTCGACCGCGACCGATGATGGGTCGGAACCCACCGGCAGGATCGCGTACTCGAACTCGTGCACGCCGCGGTCGCAGGTGGGGTCGGGGAAGTTGGGGCTCTTCACAAGCGTCAGGCCCATCGCGCCGAGCTTGCCGCTCTTGCCGAAGATGCCATCGTCGAGGATCGCCACGCCATCCTGGCCATCATGGATGAGCATCCAGTCGTGACCTGGCACCTCGAACTGCGCGGCCTGCCAGCTCGTGTTGTCATGCGCATCGCGGTCGACCCAGCCGAACTGCGTGCCGAAGCGCACGGTGCGGCTGCGAAGCGCGGTCGGGAAGAGTGCCCGCAGCAGGGTGCGCTCCTCGCGCCAGTCGAGCCGGGTGTGGATGCGCAAGAACGACTCGCCCGGCCGCAGGCTGCAGGTCTGCACGATGCGGCTCGCATGGCCGAGCGCGCGCTCGATCCGCAGCATGGGTATGCCGCCGCGCACGGCCGGGGTGATCGTGGGACGGCCGGTGATCGGGATCGGCTTCTCGGCATGCTCGCGGTCGGTGTCCCACGCTTCCCATCGGCGCGGGCGATCCTCGTAGAGCGCGAGCTCGTTGAGCCCATGCCCTTCGCGTGCGGTGCAGGAGATGCCGTCACGCTCGACCCAGCTCACGCGACCCTGCGCGTCGAACTCGGCGACATCATGGCCGAGCGTGAGCGTGGTGCGCGTGGCCTTGGCCCGCGCGGGCTTGGTGCGGCGCACGGCCGAGACGCCGCACTCGGGGATCTCCTGGATGCGCGGCTCGTGGGAGCCGGCATCGCCGGCTGGCTCGGACTCGATGGCGGTGCTCGATGGGTTGAAGACCACCTCGCCAGCGGCCGGCACGCGCGCACGGATGCGCGCGAGCCCGTCGTCACGCAAGGATTCGAGACGCTTGAGCGCGCCCCCCATGGCGATGCGCGCATCGTCGTAGACGGCCTTGATGCTCGAACCCGGCAGGATGTCATGGAACTGGTGCAGCAGCACGGTCTTCCAGAGTTCATCGAGCTCGGCAAGCAGTGCGCGCTCCCCTGCCCGGGGCATCGGCGCGATCACCGCGAGCATCTCGACCTGACGGAGCAGACGCTCGCCGCGGCGATTGGCCTGCTTGATCCAGCGCTGGCTGGTGTAGGTGCCTCGGTGGGCCTCGAGATAGAGCTCGCCGTCCCACACCGGGATCGGCTCACCGCGGCGCTCGCTGGCGCGCGCCTGCCGATGCAGCTCACCGCAGAGATCTCCTGCCTTCATCGGGTCGCAGGCGGGAAGCCCCTGCGATCGCTGCGCATTCGCTGCACGCTCGATCTGCGACGGATCGGGCCCGCCGCCGCCATCGCCCCAGCCGTACGGCTGCAGGTAGGCGCGCACGCGCCCACGATCCTGGCGCTCGATGTGGCGCGCGCCCGCCACGAGATCGTTCGGGAGGAACTCGCTGTTGTAGTTGTGGCCCGGCGTGAAGTGACTGAGCACATCGGTGCCATCGAGCCCACGCCAGCGGAAGGTCACATGCGGGAAGCGATTGGTGCCGCTCCAGATCATCTTGTTGGTGATGAAGGTGTCGAGGCCTGCCAACGCGATGATCTGCGGCAGGCATGCGGGGAAGCCGAAGGTGTCGGGCAGGTAGAGGAACCGCTGCGGTGCAGCGGCCCCGAACTGCTCGCGCCACCAGCCGGTGCCATGGACGATCTGACGGATGAAGCTCTCGCCGCTCGGGCAGGTCCCGTCGGGCTCGATCCACATGGCGCCATTGGGCTCCCATCGGCCGGACTTCACGGCCTTGCGGACCTTCTCGAACAGTGCGGGGCTCTCCTCCTGCACCATGCGGTACTGCGCCGCCTGGCTGCACAGGAAGGTGAAGCCCGGGAAGCGCTCGATCGAACGCAACGCCGTGGCGAAGGTCCGCACGCACTTGCGACGGGTCTCGTCGATCCGCCAAAGCCACGCCGTGTCGATGTGCGCGTGTCCGATCGGGACGCAGGTGGTGGCATGCAGCGGATCGGCGGCACCCTTCAGCAGTGCATCGAGCGCATCGACCTGGGCGAGCACGACCGAGCGCGAGATGCTCCCGGCCGGGATCGCACGCACGATGGATGCCAGCCCCCGACGCAGGTCATTCGTCCGCGGATCCTCGGCGTTCCCGTGCCACAGGCAGCGGCGCAGGAGATCGAAGCGCTCGGCGAACTGCCAGACCGCTTCATCGAGCACGACCAGTTCGGCGCACTCGAGCCGCCCAGGCTTGCGTTCCTTCCAGCGTGCGCGGACCTCGGGCTGGTCCCACCAGAAGGTCGTGGCGCCCAGCGGGAGGTTGCACGCAGCCTCGATCCAAAGATCGACCCGCTGGCCCGTGCGGCCGCGCGAGCGGTCGTTCCACACGAGCGGCGCGATCGGTGCCGTGTCGTGATAGGGATCGAGGCCCGCATGCGGCACTCCATCGATCCAGACACAGGCCTCGGTACCGCTGGAGAAGCGCAGGAGCACGCGCTCACCGGCGAACTCTCGCGGCATCGTGCCTTGGACGCGGAACCACGCAGTCGACCAGATCGGCCCCCACCGGTAGCCCGGAGCGACCTTGGTCCGCTTCGCGCGCTGCGCAACCGTGGGCGCCACGCGCTCGGCACAGTGTGCGACCTCCACGCCAAGCTGCACGCGTCTGGGCATGGCGAGCGGGCGGAGGAGATCGTTGCAGAACTCCTCGAAGCGGATGGCATCCATCTGGTGGTCGGGCAGCACGGAGGCAGCGTACGGCCCAAGCGAGGACGACACAGGGCAGCACCCTGCCGAACGAGCCGGTGCATCTCAAACACAGGTGACGCCCCATGCATCGCAGCACAGCGCGCCGGACATGGGTTCATGTCGGTTCAGCGTGATTATTCGTCGGCCGAGCATGGCCGAAGTCCCACAGCACTCCTTGCATGTGGTCCATGGAGACCTACACTACTGCCGTGCGCTTCCTGACCGTCCATCTGCTCGCGATGTGGATCGCGATGTGCTGCTGCCAGTGGCGTGCCGTGGCGTCGAGCCTTGGCATGAAGGCCATGCCGTCGTGCTGCGAGACTGCCGAACCCGCGAGCGACTGCTGCAGCGATCGCACCGGCAGCGAGGACTCCACGCCCGAGGACCCCACCGAGGGCGGCTCCTGCGCAGGCTGCTGCAACAAGGGGCCGGCCCCATCGGCCCAGGACCTTCCGGATTCGCTCTTTGAGTTCCACCTCGATCACCTCGGCACCATGCTCCTGCACATGCCGAGCATCGCCTTGCCATCGGTCGATCCCTCGATCGAACTTGGCACCGTGTGGCACCCGCCACCGGGGCGATTCCGACCCATCATCTGCATCCTGACCGTGTGATGGTGCGCTGATCGTTGCCGCCCCCTGATGGGACCGCGGCGCTGTCTCGCACCTCCATACGAAGGATCACCATGCCAAAGCCCCTGCTTCGGGCTGTCCAAGCACCCGCCGTCCTGCTCGTGACTGCGCTCTTGGCCACAGCCTGCACCGCGACCGACCATCACGACGCCTCGCGCGCTTCGCTCGAGCGCGACCTTGCGCGCGCTGCGCTCGATGGCGGCGCGAAGAGACTCCCCACAGACACCGGCGCACCACCGGTCGATCGCCCTCTGACGGCCGACGCGGCCGTGATGACCGCTCTCGCGCGCAACCCGTCGTTCCGCGCCGACATGCTGGCGGCACACGAAGCTGCGCTCGCGGTCGATGCCGTGGCACTCGGCCCGACACCGATGGTGATGCTCGAGATAGGAGCCCCGATCACGGACACGGCCACCGTGCCGGTCCTCGCGCTGCTGACCACATCGCTCACCGATCTCATCACGCGCGACGACCGCATGGAGGCCGCAAGCCTTCGTGCCCAGGCCGCACACCTTGCAGCGATCGATGCAGCCTCCACGCTCGCCGCAACCGTGCGCGAACGTCACGCCATGGCATGGCAAGCGCAGGAGTCACTGCGCCTGGCCCACCTCCGAATGTCCCTTGCACAGACGGAGGCCGACCGTGAATCGACGCTGGCGGCGAAGGGCCTTGCCTCCGCTCGCCGCGATCAGGCTGGTTCGGCGATGCTCGCCACGACGCAGGCTCAGCTCGAACAGGCCCGCGCCGCTCACATCACCAGCCTTCGAGCGCTCGCCATGGCGATGGGCTGCGCGCTGGACCGGACCGACTGGACGCTTGAGCGGCCGGCCTTGCCCGCGCTGCCTGAGCGCGAACTGCTGTCGAGCAGCCTCGAGACACCCGCTGCACGCATGGCCATCGCCCTTGCGGCGGCCACTCGCATCGAGGCCGGTCTGATCCGGTCCGGCCTCGCGCAGAACGCGAACATCGGCACCGGCTACATGCAGGATGAAGAAGACATGCGGGCGATCCCCATCGTGCTGCAGTTCGCCCTGCCCATCGGTGGCGAGGGTGCCACGCGCGACGAACGCGCCACGCTGCTCGAGGAGGCGGCCGGGCTTCGCGCCCAAGCTGCGCTGCAGGAAGCGCACGTGCGGCTCGCCGACGCGATCGATCGCGAGGCATCGATGCGTGCTGCCGCCGACGCACTCGAGCGCACCACGCTCGCCGCAGCGCGCGCCCAGCAGGAACGCATACGAGCCTTGGCCCAGCGCGGTGCAGCCACCGTAAAGGAGCGCGACCAACTGCATCTGGCCCGCATCGGGGCCGAGACCGAGGCACTGATGGCCCATGCCTCGGCCTGCATCGCCGCCGCGCAGCGCGTGGCCGCGAGTGCCGGCATCGATCTGGCTCACCAAGACGACCAACCACGGAGTGCATCACGATGAGCCAGTTCCCATCACCGGCCGCCATGATCCCGCCACCAAACCGCCGCGCGACGCGGCTCTTCGCCGTCGGGGTCTGGACCTGCGCGATCAGCGGCGCCATCGCGCTCATCGTGTTCTGGCTTGGCCGACCGCAGCCCGTTTCCGTCACGCGTGCCGTCGCGCGCGAACTCGGCTCGTCCTTCGCCGGCAGCATCGTGCAGGCACCGGGCTGGATCGAGGCACGCCCCTACGCCACGCTCGTCCCCGGGCTCGTCGATGGCACGATCACCTCGGTCCGCGCGATCGAGGGCGATGCCGTGAAGGCCGGCCAGGTGCTCGCCACCATCGATGCGCGCCCCTTCGAGGAGGCCGAGCAGCAAGCCGCAGGTGCCTATGCCATGGCTCGCGCCGAATCGTCGCAAGCGCGGCTCCAGCACACGCTCGCCGAGGCTCGGCTCAGCGTCGGCGAGGCCGCGCAGGTCGATGTCGATCTCGCTGCGGCACAGCTCGCGCGCGCCGAGGGCTCGGAAGTCATGGCGCGTGGCGCCTGGGAGCGTGCCGTCCTCGATGTCGAGCGCTGCAGCGTGGTCTCGCCGGTCGATGGCGTGATCTTCGAACGGCGCGTGGAACCGGGTGAGCGCATCGGAGGCGACATGGAGAACGAAGGCGCCATGTTCGCGATCTTCGATCCCGCCATGGTGCAGGTGCGCTGCGATGTGCCACTCGCCGATGCCGGCAGCGTGCTGCCGGGCCAGCTGGCCGAGGTCACGGTCGATGCCTTCAAGGGTCGGACCTTCCACGGCACGGTGCTCGTGGGCGGCTTCAGGGCCGACATCGCGAAGAACACGCTCCAAGTCAAGATCGGCCTTGATGATGCGGATGGCCTGCTGCGCCCCGACACGCTCACCCGCGTGCGCATCATGGTGCCTGGTTCGAACGCCGCTTCCGTGCGCACGCAGGTGGTGGTGCCCGCCGACTGGGTCGTACGCGATGGCACGCGCGCGACCGTCCTCGTGATGGATGCCGGCGTCCTGCGCCGCATCGATCTTGGCGAAGCGATCGACACGGGCGATGGCTGGCTGGTCGGCGGCGATGGCATCCGGCCCGGGGAGGTGCTCGTGCACCCATCGCATGCATCGCTTCCCGATGGCACGCGCATCGCTCCCAGGGAGGAGACCCCATGAGCCTCATCGAATGCCGTTCGCTCTGCAAGGACTACCAGCGCGGTGGCGAGGTCGTGCATGTGCTCGATCACCTCGACCTCTCGATCGAGCGCGGGTCCTACACCGCGCTCATGGGCCCCAGCGGCAGCGGCAAGACCACGCTGCTCAACCTGCTTGCCGGCATCGACCGCGCCAGTTCCGGCGAGCTCCTCGTGGATGGGACCGACCTTGCGCAGCTCGATCGCAACCAATTGGCAGGCTGGCGGTCGCGTCATGTCGGCTATGTGTTCCAGCTCTACAACCTCGTGCCTGTCCTGTCGGCGTACGAGAATGTGGAGCTGCCACTCCTGCTGCATGACCTCACGGCCGCCGAGCGGCACCGACGCGTCGTCGAGGCGCTCGAATCGGTGGATCTCGCGGAACGCCATGCCCACCTGCCGCGCCAGCTCTCCGGTGGGCAGGAACAGCGCGTGGCGGTCGCACGCGCACTCGTCACGCAGCCTGCGCTGCTCCTGGCCGATGAACCCACCGGCGACCTTGACCGCGCCAACGCCGGTGCCGTCATGGACCTCTTCGGACGGCTCCACGCCGAACGAAGCCAGACCATCGTGCTGGTCACGCATGATGACTCGATCGCCCGCCGGGCCGAGCGGACCGTGCGACTCGAGAAGGGCCGACTCGCCACCGTGGAGGCTGCACGATGAGCGCGCTCCTGAGCAGGATCCGCTACGCGCTCCGCAGTGCACGCCGCCAGAGGCTGCGCACCGTCGCGCTGGTCGCCGGCGTCGCCCTGACGACAGCCCTCGCTGCAGTGATCGCATGCATCGATCTCGGCGTGCGCGACGCCACCACCACGCGCACCGGCGAGACTCGGCTGATCGTCTACCGCGAGAACCGCTTCTGCCCCTTCGCCAGCTCACTGCCCCAGCGCTACGACCGGCAGATCGCCGAGCTGCCCGGCGTGGCTGCCGTCGTGCCGGTGAAGATCATCGTCTCGAATTGCCGCGCCTCGCTCGATGTGGTGACCTTCCGCGGCGTGCCGATCGATGACCTGCGTGTGATGGCACCGAGCCTGGTCGCTGGCTCGCTCGACGCCTGGGCCAGCCACGGCAATGGTGCACTGGTCGGGCGGGAGCTCGCGGCTCGCCGGGGGCTGAAGGTGGGCTCCTCCCTGACGGCGGCCGGCATCGATGTCGTGATCGACGGGATCCTCGAGAGCGATGACCCGCAGTGGCGCAACAGCGCGCTCACGCACCTGGCCTACCTGCAGGAACGGGCCGCGCGCGGCGGCACCGGCGGCATCGTGACGCAGTTCGACGTGACCGTCAGCGATCCGGCACGGCTCGAGGAGGTCGCTCGGGCCATCGACGAGCGCTTCAAGGCCGACGAATCCCCCACGGCCACGCGTCCGCAGACTGCGTTCGTCGCACGCGCGGCACGCGATGTGGTGGCGCTTGCCGGCTTCAGTTCGCTCATCGGGATCGGTGCGGTGCTCGCAGCCTTCGGCCTGCTCGCCACGACGATGGTCAATGTCACGCGGCATCGATCGCGCGAGTTCTCGGTGCTGCGCACGCTCGGCTTCACCGATGGCGGCATCAGCGCCATCGTGCTCGCCGAGGGGGCCTTGGTCGGCGGACTGGGTGGTCTGCTCGGTGCAGGCGTTGCATGGTTCGGCCTGGCGCGCGCGGGTCTGGCCTTCACCATGGAAGGCATCTCGATCACGCCGCGGCTGGATCCCACCATCTTCATCATCGCTTCAGTCGCGGCACTCCTGGCAGGGCTGCTGGCCACGGCAGTCCCGGCATGGACCGCCTCGCGCGCTCGCTTGGTCGACCTCCTGCGAGGCGCATCATGACGACGCTCCCGCTGGAATACTCCCTTCGCGGGCTCGCCCGTGGTCGCAGCCGTACGCTGCTGGCGCTGGCCGGATCGCTCGTTGCGGGGGCGCTCATCGCCACGGCGTCGGCCTTCCTCGGCGGCATGGAAGCGGCTCTTGGATCGACGGCGTCACCTTCGCGCGTGATCGTCATGGGTGCAGGCAGCGAGGAGTCGCTCGAGCGCAGCGAGATCGGCGCACGCGCGCCGGGCATCCTGTCGGCGAGCGTGCAGGGCATCCGGCGGACGGCCGGCATGGAGCATGTGAGTGCCGAGACCCATGTGGCCCTGCCCATCGCGGTGGACGGCGCCGAGGCCACGAGCGACAACGGACTCGTGCGCGGCATCGGTCCGGCCGCCCTGCTGGTCCACCCCATCGTGCGGATCACCGGCGGACGCTGGCCCGAGCGCGGGGCAAGCGAGGTCCTCGCGGGAGCGAGCGCCCTGCGCCGGCTCGGCATTGATCCATCCACCGCACTCGGCAGTCGCATCGTGCTCGCCGGCACGCCACTCACGATCGTGGGCACCATGCAGGCGCCGGGATCGACGATCGACGGCGAGTGGTGGATGCCGCTCGAGGACATCACCACCCTCATGCGGCGCGAGACGATCTCGTGCGTGATCCTCGATCTCGACCGAGCCACGATCGGCGATGTGCAGGCCTTCACGGTCTCGCGGCTGGATCTTGAGCTTGCCGTGCTTGCCGAGCTGGACTATTACGCCTCGCTGCTGGCCTTCTTCAAGCCCGTGCGCCTGCTCGTCGCTGTGGTCGCGGGGCTCATGGCCCTCGCTGCGGCGCTCGGAGGTGCGAGTGCGCTTGCCGCGGCCTTCAGTGAGCGCGTGCGCGAGAATGCCGTGCTCGAGACCCTCGGGTATCCACGCCATGCAGTCATCCTCGATGTCCTGCTGCAGTGCACGATCATCGCCGCCGCTGGTGCCACCGCGGGCGGGCTCCTCGCGCAGTGGCTGCTGAGCGGCCTCTTGGTCGAGTTCAGCATGGGCACCTTTGCGCTGCAGTTCGATGCGCGGTCCACGCTCCTGGCCGTGGCGACCGGCTTCGTCGTGGCGATCGTCGCCGCCTTCCTCAGCACCTGGCGCTGGATCGGGCTGCCGACGCCCGAGGCGCTCCGGACCACATGACTCGACGCCAATCCACATGGCGCACCGCCGACACGCTCATCACCCCAACCAACTCCCAAGGATCCACGCCATGCATCATGCCAACTCGCTCATCCTGGCTTCGTTCGTCCTCTTCGCCTCATGCGGCGGACAGGGTGATGGACACGATTACACCCACACGCAGCACGACCACGGTGCGTCCACGGCACCCGCAGCCCCCGAGGGCACCTTCCCCGCAACGCTCTTCGCCGGCATGCCGACTGGCGAGCCGATCGGTGTAGGCACCATGAAGCCGACCGCCAAGGAGGGCGACCGTGTGATCGTGGTGGGCAGGATCGGCGGAAGCAAGGATCCCTTCCTCACGGACCGGGCCATGGTCACGATCGTCGATCCGAGCGTGAAGCTGTGCGGCGAGGATGCACCCGGCGACGACCACTGCACGACGCCGTGGGACTTCTGCTGCGAGCCGCGCGAGAACCTCCGGAAGATGTCCATCACGGTGGTCGCGCATGCTGCCGACGGCGGACCGATTCCATACACGCTGCTCGGCCAAGGTGGGCTCAAGCCTGGCGCGCGCGTGGTGGTGGAGGGCACCGTGACGACCGTCGGCCCGGACGGCGCCGCCATGATCGCGGCCGAGCGCATCCTCGCCCGGTGAGCGCCGCTAGAGTGCGACGGATGCTGATCGGGCTCGATGTCGGTACCAGTTCGATGAAGGCGCTGCTCGTGGCACCGGATGGTGCCGTCGCCGCCGCGGCAACGCGCGAGTACGCCTTCGACACGCCACGCGCAGGATGGGCGCAGACCGATCCGAGGATCTGGCGCCGTGCAGCCATCGAGGTGCTGCGCGAACTCGCCGGCCATCCGCGGGCCAACGGCATCCAGGCGATCGGGCTGACGGGGCAGATGCACGGCCTGTGCCTCGTCGGTGACGATGGCGAACCCCTTGCGCCCGCGATCATGTGGAATGACCAGCGCAGCGCACCGCAATGCGAGCGGCTTGAGCGCTCGATCGGCACCACGGAACTCATCGCGCGCACCGGCAATCGCCTGCTGCCGGGATTCACCGCACCCAAGTGGTCGTGGGTCATGGAGCACGAGCCGTCGATCGCGCGTGCGACGCGCCATGTGCTCCTGCCCAAGGATGATGTCCGATTCGCACTCACAGGCACCGCCGCCACCGACATGAGCGATGCAAGCGGCATGCTCCTGCTCGATTGTGCGAACCGACGCTGGAGCGAACCCATGTGCCGCGACCTCGCGCTCCCCATGGATCGGCTCGGTTCGCTGCACGAATCGCACGAGCCGTGCGCACAGCTCAATGCGGCGGCGGCAGCGGCCACTGGGCTTCCCGCCGGGCTTCCGGTGGTGGCCGGTGCAGGCGACCAGGCCGCGCAGGCCCTTGGCACCGGCATCATCGAGGACGGCCAGGTGAGCTGCACCATCGGCACGAGCGGGGTGGTCTTCGCTGCGGGCGATCGATGGCGCGCGAGCCCCGATGGCAACCTCCATGCCTTCTGCCACGCGATACCCGGTCGATGGCACCTGATGGGTGTGATGCTCAGTGCGGGCGGGAGCCTGCAGTGGGCCAGGCGCACCCTCGCGCCGGATCTCGCCGAGGCCGCGCTGCACGCCGGCGTCGATGCCTACCCACTCATGATCGAGCTTGCTGCAGCTGCGCCCGCTGGCTGTGACGGCTTGGTCTTCCTGCCCTACCTGACTGGCGAGCGCACGCCGCACGCCGATCCCCGCGCGCGTGGTGCGTTCATCGGCCTGACACCGGCGCATACGCGCAGCCACCTCTTGCGCGCCGTCGTGGAGGGCATCACGATGGGGCTCGTCGATGGCCTCGATGCCATGCGTGCGATCGGGCTCACGCCGCGCTCGATCCGTCTCTCCGGCGGCGGTGCGCGAAGCGCGTGGTGGCGACAGCTCTTGACCGACGCCTTCGCCGTGCGCACCAGCACCGTGCAGGTCACCGACGGCGGCGCGTACGGCGCCGCCCTGCTGGCTGGCATGGGCACCGGATGCTGGCAGGATGCCGCGCACGCCACGCGCCACCTGCGCGATCAGGATGAGTGCACGCCATCGAGTGGCAATGCCATGCTGCCGGATCGCCATCGTGCGGCCTATCGTGCACTCAGACCCTGGTTCAACGAGGCCAACCCATGATCTGGTCGCTGCTCCTCATGACGCTCAGCATGCTTGCCGTCGCGTGGCTCGCGTGGAAGCTCGTGCAGCGGCAGGAGCGCGGCGACGACCAGCTCGAGTCGCTGCTCAAGAAGGATGATGATCGTGCCGAACGGGGGCTTCGCCGAGCGGCGGGCCTGCCGGACAAGCCGACCGATGGATCAGAGGACAACACCCGGCGCTGAGGCGCATCGATCGGGGCAGGCCGTGCGTGCACCGTGGCTGCACTGCAGTGCGCTCGACCTCACCAGGTGTTCTTGCGACGCGCGTCGTTGACTGAAGTCTGCAGGTGCTTGCCGGGGCAGGCGGTCTTCGCACCGGACCACTCACGGTGCGTGAGGACGCGGCCCCGGCTCAGCTTGTACTGCGCGAGCAACTTGCGCACATGCCCTCGCAGACCATCGAGCTGACGCGGTGAGGGCTTCTGGATGTCGAAGTTGCCCAACACGAGGATGCCGATGTTCTGCTCGTTGTGCTTGGACACATGCGCTCCCTGCCAGCGCAGGTTGCGACCTTCCCAGACACGGCCCTCGCGGTCGACGATGTAGTGGTAGCCGATGTCGCTGAATCCACGGCCGCGATGTCCGCATCGGATCCACTCGATGCGCCCGGCCGTAGCATCCATGCTGGTCTCGATCATCGGCGAATCCAGGCCATCGTGATGGATCGTGACCCACTTGATCGGCACGATCATCTTGTTCAGGTCTCTGGTGTCGGGCGTGCCGCGAGCCCAGCGCGCGCGCGGTATGACCCCGTCGACGGCCTTGGCGTTCAGGTCGGGCGCGATGTTGGTCGAGGTGGATCCCGCCGGTGCCGGGCCAGTCGCCACGGGCGGGGTCGGGCCGCCGGGTCGAACCGGATCCGGCCAGATGGGATCGGGAACGAGGAATATGCTTGAGGTCGTCGGCGCCGTGGTGCATGCGGCCAGCAAGCCCATGCCCATCATGAGGATCGATCGACGCGCCACACTCGACGCAGCGCCATCGGCCACCAAGTCGTATCGAGGCAGCGATCCATCGAGCACGGACGGCTCGGTCGCCCCGCGGGCATCGCCTGCGTGGCTCCTTCCCTCGATCGCCGCGTGCTGCTCTCTAACCATGACCAGACCTCCGTGTCCAAGCCCAATCTCATCGTCCATGACGAGCGGTGGCCTTCAGAGATTAGCCCATGCCATCGCACGCCCGGACACCGACTTTGCGCCGGAAATTCCGGGCTTGGCACGACGCTGGTGATGATGCCCCGCACCCCCCTTTCCGGTACACTTTCAGGGCTCCCCGGTGGGGTGCATTCCACCCCACAATCAGCCCCCAAGGCGCAGGGTCCATGACCGAGCAGACCACCCCAACCGAACCCACCACAGCCGCACCGGAGAAGTACACCAGCGAGGAGATCCAGGTCCTCGAGGGACTGGAGGCGATCCGCAAGCGCCCCGGCATGTATGTCGGTGGTACGGGCATGAACGCCCTCCACCACCTCGTCTACGAGTGCGTCGACAACGCGATTGACGAGGCGATGGCCGGATTCGCCACGAGCGTCGATGTGCGCATCGGCGTCGATGGCAGTTGCGCAGTCTCGGATGACGGCCGCGGCATGCCGGTCGACCCGATGAAGCACGAGAACCCCAAGATCAACGGCCGCCCCGCGGTCGAGGTGATCCTGACGGAAGTGCACGCCGGCGGCAAGTTCGACAACAACGCGTACAAGGTCTCCGGCGGCCTCCACGGGGTCGGGGTCAAGTGCGTGAACGCCCTCAGCGAGTGGACCGAGGTCATCGTCCGCAAGGCAGGCGTGCAGTGGAGCATCAGCTTCGAGCGCGGCAAGGTCACGCACCCCCTGCACCAGGTGTGTGCCGACTTGCCGACCACCGAGCGCGGCACCACCATCCGCTTCCTGCCCGACGCGCAGATCTTTTCCGATACGAACTTCCGGTTCGAGACGCTGGAGTTCCGCCTTCGCGAGCTGGCGTACCTCAACCCGGGCGTCAGGATCCGCCTCGTCGACGAGCGCGTCGATGCCTCGGGCCATGTGCGCGATGTCGCCTTCCGCGATCAGGATGGCATCCGCGCGTATGTGCAGTTCCTCAACTCGGGCCGCACCACGGTGTCGAGCTGCATCGGCATCGCACGCGTGGACGAGGCGCGCGGCCTGCGCGCGGACATCGCGCTCCAGTACACCGACGGCACCAACGAGAACCTCCTCGCCTTCGGCAACAACATCCGCAACCCGGACGGCGGCACCCATGTGGTCGGCTTCAAGACGGCGCTCACCCGCGTGATCAACGGCTATGCGCGCGAGAAGGGCTTGATCAAGGACCTCGTTCCGACGGGCGACGACCTTCGCGAGGGCCTTACCGCAGTGATCAGCGTCAAGCTGCCGAGCCCTCAATTCAACAACCAAACCAAGGAAAAGCTTCTCAACGAGGAGATCGAGGGCTTCGTGAGCCAGGCCGTGGGCGAGGAACTCGCTGCGTGGCTCGATCGCAATCCGGCCGAAGCCAGGAAGATCTGCCAGCGCGCCGTGCTCGCCGCCGAGGCGCGCGAGGCCGCACGCCGTGCGCGCGACCTCATCCGGCGCAAGAGCGCGCTCGGCGACAACGCCCTGCCCCAGAAACTCGCCGACTGCTCCAGCAACGATGTCGAGCGCACCGAGATCTTCATCGTCGAAGGCGACAGCGCAGGCGGCAGTGCCAAGGGCGGCCGCGACCATGTCCACCAGGCGATCCTGCCCCTGCGCGGCAAGCTGCTGAATGTCGAGCGCTGCCGGCTCGACAAGGTGCTCGCCTTCGAGGAGATCCAGACCCTCATCCAGGCACTGCAGTGCGGCATCGCCGATGAGCTCGATCCCGCCAAGCTCCGCTACGGCCGCATCATCATCATGACCGACGCCGATGTCGACGGCAGCCACATCCGCACGCTGCTGCTCACCTTCTTCTTCCGGCAGATGCAGGAACTCGTCCGACAAGGGCGCATCTACATCGCGCAGCCACCGCTCTACCGCGTCAGCCGCGGCAAGACCGGGCAGTATGTGCTCAATGACAAGCAGATGAGCGACACCCTCGCCGGCCTGGCACTCAAGCGGGCGGTGCTGGTCGTGCGTGGAGCCGACGGTTCGATCGAGCGTGCCATCGAGGGCGACATCCTGCAGCGCGTCCTGCGCCAGCTCCACCGGCTCGACGAACTCGTCACGGTCAGCAAGCGCCGCGGCATCGTCTTCACCCGGCTGCTCGCCGAACGCGCCAACGACCCGACCGGCAAGGGCCTCCTGCCGCGGTTCCTCGTGAGCTGGGGCGGCGGCGATGCGCTCTGCTGGACCGAGGCCGATGCCGCTCGCGTCGCGCAGAAGCGCAACCTGCCCGCCGACAGCATGCGCGAACTGCATGAGAACTCGGAACTCGAGCGGCTCTTCGGCCAGCTCGCGCAGTCGGGCCTGGACATCACCGACTTCGCCCTCGTGCAGGAAGAGAGCGTGGCCGGCGAGAAACTGCCCACTCGGTACGGCTGGCTGCTTCGTGCAGAGAAGGGCGCCAAGCCCAAGGCGGATGACGCTGCTCCATCGACCGAGCCCGACGACGACGGGGAACCCAAGCAAGCCGTGGGTGGCGGACGCGCGAACGCCAAGTCGGATCCCTCGAAGGACGAACTCGTCGAGGTCGCGAACATCCCCGGCATCCTGCACACGCTGCACGAGGTCGGCCGTCGCGGCATCGAGGTCCAGCGCTTCAAGGGGCTGGGCGAGATGGAAGCCGAGCAGCTCTGGGAGACCACGATGGACCCCGCGCGCCGCACGCTGCTGCGCGTGAGCATGGAAGCGGCCGCCGAGTGCGATCGTCTCTTCAACGTGCTCATGGGCGAGGATGTCGAGCAGCGCCGCGCCTACATCGAGAAGCACGCCCTCGAGGTCAAGAACCTCGACATCTGATCGCCCACGCGGCCTGTCGGTGGGCATCGGCGCGACGAAACATCCGCCAACGCGGACCTGGCGCCCCACCGAACAGCATGGAATCCGGAAGAAGCGTGTTGCCCGGCCCCGCATCCGGCGTAGCGTTGCGGCATGCCGCTCCTGAGTGCCCTCCTCGCTGCCGCGGCGATGTGCGGCACCGATCAATCTCCCGCACCCGCGCAGTGGCTCATCCCAGACGACCATGGGCGCTTGGCCCCGGCACCGGGCCTGCACCACGCCCTCCTTGGGTCCGTTCGCGGTGCGGGTCCGGCCACGGGGCAACCGATCAAGAGCGGCATGCTTCAGGCCGACCTGCCGGTCGGCCCGCTGGGGACGCTCGCGGTCGAGCTGCGCGCCATGCCGGCAGTTGCCCACGACGCCGTGGTCGAGGTCGGCTCCAGCACACGGCAGCAGCATGGAGGACTCACCACGGTGCTGCACGACATCGTGCATCTGCAGGGATCGGTGATCGGTCATGCGCACTCGAGCGTCTACATCGGTGTCGGCACGACCGGGATCGCCGTGACGATCGACCTCGGCGCCGGACAAGGCTTGTGGACGCTGCGTCGCGCTGGCAGTGATGCGCCCGGTCTGTGCTCCGGTCCGGTCGAGTTCGTGCGCAGCGCCGGGACGAGCGCGCCCGAGGTGCCGACATGCGGCACTGACTGTTCCGGGGATCACGGCGGCCATGACGGCAGCCTTGCGGGCACGGGCGTGATCGTGCCGGGTGCCCGTCCGGTCGTCGAGCTCGCGGTCGACAGCGACTTCGAGTTCCTCCGCATCTTCAACGGCGATGGCGTGGCTGCCACGGAGTACATCGCCACGCTCGTCGGGGCCGTCTCGGCGATCTTCCGCCGTGACTGCGACACGACGATCTCGCTGGCCTATGTGCGGCTCCAACCCGATGCCGATGACCTCTTCAACGAGCCCAATCCACTCGGACCCTTCCGCACCTGGTGGAACGAAAACGGTGCCGATGTCGACCGGGACCTGTGCACGCTGCTGACCGGTCGCCGCAACCTTCCGTACGGGGGAGTGGCCTGGCTGAACTCAGCCTGCACCGACTACGGCTACTGCGTCAACGGGTACATCAACGGCCGCTTCGTCGACGCCTTCGCGACGAACCCTGGCAACTGGGACATCAATGTCACGGCGCACGAGCTCGGGCACAACCTCGGCACGCTGCACACGCACGACTACTCGATCGATGCCTGCGCGTCGGGAACCGTCCAGCGCGGCACGATCATGAGCTACTGCCATGTCGTCTCCGGAGCGAGCTCGAACATCGACCTGCGGTTCCACGCGGGGACCGTCGATCCGATCAAGGCCTTCGTCTCCACGGCGCCATGCCTGTCCCACGACTGCGACGACGACGGACTCGACGATGCCGAGGAGATCGTGGCTGATCCCCTGCTTGACCTCAACGGCGATGGCCTGCTCGATGCATGCCAGGATTGCAATGGCAACGCGACACCCGATCCCGTGGAGATCGCCGCCGGCGCCCTCGTGGATGCCAACGCCAACGGCCGTCCTGATGCCTGCGAACCCGATTGCGACGGGAACGGGGTGTCCGACGCGATCGATGCCGCGCTCGACCCTGCTGCGGACTCCAACGGCGACTTCGTGCTCCAGTCGTGTGAGCCTGACTGCGATGGCGATGGCCTTGCCGACAGCGACGATCTGCTGGCGGACATGTCGCTCGATCGCTCGCGTGACGGCGTACCGGACGCCTGCGAAGACTGTGATGGCGACGGCATCGTCGACTTCCTCGAGCTCCAAGGTTCGATGTCCCGCTGGGTCGGGTCACGAGATGACGCCTTGTTGCGCGAACTCGACCCGCGATCGGGCGTGCTGCGACGGACCCTCGTGCTGGGCACCGCCCCGATCGAGGATCTCGTCATCGCACCCGACGGACGGCTGCTGGCCCTCGAAGGCCTGAGCGCATGGGTGCTTGACCGCTCATCGCCGTCAAACCAAGCCGTGCGCTGGGGATCGGCCTTCGCGAACCAGCTCCGCGCGATCACGGTCACACCCGATGGCAGGATCGCGGTGATGCAGCGCAACGGTCGAACCAGCCTGCACGAGCTCGATGGAACGCTCTCGGAGAACTGGCTCCCTGCCTTCACCGATGTGGATGCACGCGATCTCATCTTCCGCAGGCTGGCCGACGGAACTCACGAGGCGGTCGCGACCCGGAGCAATGGCGTCGTGATGGCCTTCTCGTGGCCGCAAGGAACCGCGCGCGTGCTGGCAGACCTTTCCGCGCAGACACCCGACCTGAGCGGAGCGTTCGCGATGAACGATGGCTCCATCTTGCTCGCGGCCACGGCGCTCGACCGCATCATCAAACTCGCCGTGGACGGAACCGACCTTGGCGAGTGGGATGTCGACAATGGACTCTTGCTCGACGGGGTCGTGGCCCTGTGTGCGGCCGGTGACGGACACGCGGTCCTTGCGGCTGCGCCCAACAGCAGCTCGACGGTCAATGGCTTCGCACTCTCGAATGGGTACACCGAGCGCACCTACCGCATCTATCCAGCGGATGCGCCACGACCCAGCGCGATCGTGATCGCCCCCCCGAGCGCGACCGATACCAACGGGGACCTCATCCCCGACGAGTGCGAGACCCCGGCCAGCGACCTCGATGGCGACGGTGATGTCGATGGCGCCGACCTGGGCATCATGCTGGCTGCCTGGGGCGACTGCGCCGGATGCGCCGCCGATCTCAACGGCGATGGCACGGTGGATGGCACCGACCTCGGCCTGCTGCTCTCGTCCTTCGGCGCGTGACGCTCACCCCGCCTCGGCGAACCCGCGGGCGCGGAGCTCGCAGGCATCGCATCGGCCGCATGGCGAACCGTCGGCTGCCGGGTCGTAGCACGAGATCGTCAGCGACAGGTCCACGCCGAGTTCGCGGCCGAGCCGAATGATCTGCGCCTTGCTCAACTCCTGCAGCGGCGTGTGCAGACGAATGTGCCCGGACTCGACGCCCGCGCGTGTCGCCAGGTTGGCCACACGCTCGAACGCCGCGATGAACTCGGGCCTGCAGTCCGGATACCCCGAGTAATCGATCGCATTCACGCCGATGCCCAGATCGAATGCACCGCGGACCTCGGCGAAGGCGAGCGCGAAGGCGAGGAAGATCGTGTTGCGCGCCGGCACATAGGTCACCGGGATCGAGCTGGCCATCTGCGCCGGCGAGCGGTCCTTCGGCACGGCAATGTCGGCCGTGAGCGCGCTGCCGCCGAAGGCACGCAGGTCGATGCGCTGCACGACATGCTCCACCACGCCGACCTGCTCGGCCACACGCACTGCTGCCCGCAGCTCGATGCTGTGGCGCTGTCCGTAGTCGAAGCTCAGCGCATGCACGGCGAATCCCTCGTGCCGGAGCCAGGCCGCCGTCACGGCGCTGTCGAGCCCGCCCGAGAGCAGGACCACCGCACGGCGGGCCGAGCCGGTATCGCCTTGCTCTGAGGCCGGGCCGCTCATGCCGGGCTCGGCACGGTCTCGAGCACATGCTGCACGATGCGTCGTGCCGCATGCGTGTCACCGAACTCCATCGAGCCGCGAGGCATGATGCGGTGCACGAAGACTGCGGCGGCGTTGCCCACGATGTCCTCCGGCGTGACGAAGTCGCGCTCATCCATGTACGCCGTGGCGCGCGCCACCTGCGCCAGCGCGAGGGCACCACGCGGACTCACACCCAGCTGGAGTTCCTCGTGCTCTCGCGTGGCCGACGCGAGCGCGATGATGTAGTCGACCAGCGGCTGCGCAAGCCGGATGCAGTCGACCGCCTCCTGCATGGCGATCACGCCCGCGGCATCCATGACCGGCTCGATCGACGGCAGCGCCGTGCGCCCGGGCTGCTGCAGGATCACGCGGCTTTCGTCGTCGGGGCTGGGATAGCCGAGCGTGACGCGCATCAGGAAGCGATCGAGCTGGTTCTCGGGCAGGGTGTAGGTTCCCTCGAACTCATAGGGATTCTGCGTCGCCACCACCATGAAGGGCTGCGGCAGCCGGTGCGTGATCCCCTCGACGGTGACGGAACCCTCGCCCATCGCCTCGAGCAGAGCGCTCTGCGTACGCGGCGTGGCGCGGTTGACTTCGTCGGCAAGCACGATGTTGGCGAAGACCGGCCCCGGGCGGAACTCGAACTGACCACGGTCACGCAGGAAGACGCTTGCACCCGTGACATCGCTCGGCAGGAGATCGGGCGTGCACTGGACCCGACCGAAGGAACACTGCAGGCTGCGGGCAAGCGCGCTCGCCAGCGTGGTCTTGCCTACACCCGGTACATCCTCGATCAGGGCATGGCCGCGCGCGAGCAGGCAGGTCACGAGGCGATCGACGGCCTGCCGGTTGCCCAGGTAGGCCGTGCCGATCGTCTCGCGCAGCTTCTTCACGGGTGTCATGAATCGGCGAGTATAGGTGCGATAGGCTTCATCCATGTCCGTGCGCATCGGGATCCACCTGCCCTGTCGAGCGTGCCGTCACGACCTGAAGGGCGTTGCTGCCTGGGAACGATGCCCCGAGTGCGGCACGCCAATCATGACCACGCTGGTCGAGTGCACGGATGCGGGTGTGCGCGGGTTGCTGCGACTGCGCCATCCATGGTCCGTGGCGATCGGCCTTGCACTCTGCTGCGTGGCACTCACGCTCTGGTGGACCTGCCTCAGCGGTCCTGCGGGAGCCGCGCGCGCACTGACCTTCGTCGCCGAGGGTGCGCCGCAGACGCCGCGCATGGCCACGCTCATGGCCTCGATCGGTGGATTCGCGGCATTGCTGCTGTCGTGCATCGGGGCTTGGCTCATGTCGCCGCGGGGCGACGATGTCCTGGCTCACGAGTACGGCAGGCTTGTGCCTCGTGCGCTCTGGTGCCTTCCGGTGTGGCTGGCCATCGATGGAGTGCGCATCACCGGCGAGCTCTCGATCTTCACACCGCCTCTGGTCGGCCGTGGCTGGTCCATCGCCTGCCTGGCAGCCGAGACCGGGCTGGCGTGCATGGTCGCCCTGGGTTTGCGGCACGCGTTTGTGGTGCTTGGACGCCGCAGCCGGACCTACCGGGAAGCGCACTTGGCCCGGCAGGACCTGGATCTGCTGGGCCTGGCGGGGCTGATTCTCCTTGCCCTGGCCACAGCCGAGGCTGTCTTCATCCAACGCCAACACTTCGACTGGGTGGAGATGGTGCGCGTCATGATGCTGGTGGTCGGTGGACTCCTGAGCTTGGGCATGCTCTATCTGGCCGCCAACTCGGTCTGGGTCGCCCGCAGCCTGATGGCGATCCAGTTGCCGTTGCACGAGGTCCTGACCGAGGATCCGCGTCCTGAGTGATCGCTGCCGACTTGGCAGCAGTTCGAACGCTGGGGGGCGCTGCTGTCTGTATCCAATAATACTGGAGTTCTGAATCCCTCCAAGTGGGCCTTGCCCATCCCGCGACCTCGAATTCGTGCCAGTTGGCACGCAGATTGCTCAGCCACGCGGTCGCGGGCGAGCCCGCGCACCGACCACCCAACTGGAGAATCCTGAACCATGGCTGCGAAAGAACTGACCTTCGATGTTGATGCCCGCAAGAGCCTCTTGGCCGGTGTCGAGAAACTCTCCTGTGCCGTCAAGAGCACCCTTGGCCCCCGCGGCCGCAACGCGGTCCTCGACAAGAGTTGGGGCGGACCCACCGTCACCAAGGACGGCGTGAGCGTGGCCGAGGAAATCGAGCTCCGCTGCAAGGTCGAGAACATGGGTGCCAAGCTCGTGAAGGAAGCCGCCAGCAAGACCAGCGATGACGCTGGCGATGGCACCACCACGGCCACCGTCCTCGCCGAGGCACTCTTCCGCAGCGGGCTTCGCTATGTGGCCTCCGGGGCCGATGCCAACTCCGTCGCACGCGGCATGCGCAAGGCCGTCACCAGCGTCACCGAAACCATCCGCGACATGGCCAAGCCGGTCAGCTCGATCAAGGGCGGCATCGCCGCCGTCGCTGCGATCAGCGCCAACAACGACGAAGAGGTCGGCACCATCATGGCCGACGCCTTCGAGAAGGTCGGCAAGGATGGCGTCATCACGGTCGAGGAAGGCAAGGGCCTCGAGACCTATGTGGATGTCGTCGAGGGCATGCAATTCGACCGCGGCTACCTCAGCCCGAATTTCGTCACCAACGTCGAGAAGATGACCGTCACGCTCGACAAGGCCCTCGTCCTGGTCTACGAGGACAAGATCGACTCGATCACCAAGCTCGTCCCCTTCCTTGAGAAGGTCGTCGCCTCCAAGCGACCGCTGCTCATCATCGCCGAAGACGTCACCGGCGAAGCACTCAGCGCGCTGGTCATCAACAAGATGCGCGGCGTCCTCAACGTCTGCGCGGTGAAGGCGCCGGGCTACGGCGACCGTCGCAAGGCCATGCTCGAGGACATCGCGATCCTCACCGGCGGCACGGCGATCATGAAGGACCTGGGCATCGAACTCGACAAGATCGAGATCAAGCAGCTCGGCCAGGCCAAGAAGCTCGAGATCACCAGCGAGAACACCACGATCATCGAGGGCGCCGGCAGCACCAAGGCGATCGAGGGCCGCTGCACGCAGATCCGTGCCGAGATCGAGCGCACCGACAGCGACTACGACCGCGAGAAGCTCCAGGAGCGCCTGGCCAAGCTCGCTGGTGGCGTCGCGCAGATCAAGGTCGGCGCCCACAGCGAGACCGAGCTCAAGGAGAAGAAGAGCCGCATCGAGGATGCGCTGCACGCGACCCGCGCCGCGGTCGCCGAGGGCGTCGTCCCCGGCGGCGGCACGAGCTTCGTGCGCGCCGTGCCCACGCTGAAGAAGCTGCGCGATTCGCTCGAGGGCGACGAGGCCTTCGGCGTCGATGCCGTCCGCGAGGCGCTCGTGGTGCCGCTGCGAACCATCGCCGACAACGCGGGCGAGAAGGGTTCGGTCGTCGTCGCCAAGGTCACCGAGATGAAGGACACGGAGGGCTTCAACGCCCTCACCCGCAGCTACGGTTGCCTGCTGAAGGACGGTGTGCTCACGCCGGCCAAGGTTGACCGCACCGCGCTGCAGAACGCATCCAGCGTCGCCTGCCTGCTGCTCGTCACCGACTGCATCGTCGTCGAGGCACCGAAGCCCAAGGATGAGGGCACGGGCCACGACCATGGCCATGACCACGATCACGGCGGCGGCATGGGCTTCTGAGCCCACATCCCGTCACCGACCATCGCCAGAACACCTCACGACACCACCGCAAGGAGCACACCATCATGTCCACCGTCCGTCCGCTCGAAGATCGACTCGTCGTCAAGCCCCTCGATGCCGAAACCAAGACCGCCAGCGGCCTCTTCCTTCCTGAAAGCGCCAAGGAGCGCCCCATGCAAGGCAAGGTCGTCTCGATCGGACCGGGCAAGCTGCTCGACTCCGGCGAGCGCATGCAGCCCGGCGTCAAGAAGGGCGACACCGTCCTCTTCAGCAAGTACGCCGGTACCGAGGTCGAGATCAAGAACGTCAAGCACCTGATCATCCGCGAGAGCGAACTGCTCGGCGTGATCGAAGCCTGAACCAGCCGCAACCCAAAGGAATCCAGACATGGCACAGAAGCAGATGAAGTTCTCCTCCGCCGCCCACGCCGAGCTCAAGCTGGGCGTCGATGCGATCGCCCAGGCCGTCGCCGTCACCATGGGCCCCACCGGCCGCAATGTGGTCATCCAGAAGTCCTTCGGCAACCCGCATGTCACCAAGGACGGCGTGAGCGTGGCCAAGGAAGTCGACCTCCCCGGTCCCTTCCAGAACATGGGGGCCAAGCTCGTGCAGCAGGTTGCCAAGAAGACCGCCGATGTCGCTGGTGATGGCACCACCGCAGCCACCGTGCTGACGGCCGCGATCTTCAACGGCGGCCTCAAGTTCATCGCCAGCGGGGCCAACGCCGTGGCCGTGCAGCGCGGCATCAATGCCGCCGCCCGCGCCGCCGCGGATGCGATCACCGGCTCCGCCCAGAAGGTGCGCGGCAAGGCCGACCTGCAGAAGGTCGCCACCGTGAGCGCCAACCATGACACCGAGATCGGCGACCTGATCGCCGAGGCGATCGACAAGGTCGGCGCCGAGGGCGTGGTCGAGGTCGAAGAAGGCAAGTCCGCCAGCACGACGCTCGACTACGTCGAGGGCATGGCATTCGACAAGGGCTATCTCTCGCCCTACTTCATGACCGACCCGAAGAAGGCTGAGTGCGTGCTCGAGAACGCCCATGTGCTGGTCTACGAGAAGAAGATCTCGAACCTGCCTGACCTCCTGCCGCTGCTCAACAAGATCGCGACCGATGGCAAGCCGCTCTTGATCATTGCCGAGGAAGTCGAGAACGAGGCCCTGGCGGCGCTCGTCGTGAACCGCCTGCGTGGCGTGCTCCAGGTCTGTGCGGTCAAGGCCCCGGGCTTCGGCGACCGTCGCAAGGCCATGCTCGGTGACATCGCCGTGCTGACCGGCGGCCACTTCATCAGCGAGGACCTCGGCCGCAACCTGGCGGACATCACGCTGGACGAACTCGGCAAGGCGCGTCGCATCGTGGTGACCAAGGACGACACCACCGTCGTCGAGGGCGCCGGCAAGAAGAAGGAGCTCGAGGCCCGCGTGGCGCAGATCGATGCGCTCCTCGAGGCGAGCACGAGCGACTACGACCGCGAAAAGCTCCAGGAACGCAAGGCCAAGCTCACCGGCGGCGTGGCCATCATCTCCGTGGGCGCTCCCACGGAGATCGCCATGAAGGAGAAGAAGGACCGCGTCGACGACGCGCTGCACGCAACCCGTGCGGCCGCGAAGGAGGGCTATGTGCCCGGTGGCGGCGTGGCGTTCCTGCGCGCGATCACCGCCGTGAAGGCAGCCCGCAAGAAGGCCGATGGTGACGAGGCCTTCGGCTTCGACATCGTGGCCGATGCACTCCGCGCGCCGACCTGGCAGATCGCAACCAACGCCGGCCAGGACGGCGATGTCACCATCGAGAAGGTGCTCACCGGCCAGGGTGGCTACGGCTACAACGCCGGCACGGGCGAGTTCACCGACCTCGTCAAGAACGGCATCATCGACCCGTCGCTGGTCGCAACCACCGCCCTGCTCAATGCAGCCAGCGTGGCCGGCCTCATGCTGACGACCGATGTGCTCATCACGGAGCTCAAGGACGACGCCACCCCGGTCGAAGGCGGCGTCAACTGATGACGTGCGCCTCTCGGGGGGACCGGGCCTGCGAGGCCCCGGCCCCCCGTTTCAGTTCCATCGCCGCCACGCTTGGCGGCTGAAGCGGAGCCACCATGGCCGTCGAACGCTGCTACTACCAGGTCCTCGGCGTCGAGCGCACCGCCAACGGCGATGAGATCAAGCGCTCGTACCGTCGGCTCGCCATGAAGTGGCACCCCGATCGGAATCCAGGCGATGCCCAGGCCGAGGTCGAGTTCAAGGCTTGCGCCGAGGCCTACGAGGTCCTCGGCGATCCCGAGCGACGCGCGCGCTACGACCAGCACGGCCATGCAGGCCTCCGTGGGACACCGGGCCATGACTTCAACCGGATGCGTCCGGACGACATCATGGACATGTTCGCCGAGCTCTTCGGCGGCGGAAGGCAACGAGCGCGTCGTGGCCCTGCGCGTGGATATGACCTTGAAGAGCAGGTCGAGATCGAACTGGCCGATGTCCTGAAGGGCAAGGAGGTTGAGGTCGCCTTCTCGCGGCTCGACATCTGCGCCACCTGCGGCGGCAGCGGCGCAAAGCCGGGCACGAAACCCAAGCAGTGCGCCCACTGCGGCGGCCGGGGACAGGTCGAACAGATCGGCCTCGGTGGGCTCTTCCGCATGGTCAACACCTGCCCCGCGTGCCGCGGCCGCGGCACGGTCATCACCGATCGCTGCGAAGACTGCCGTGGCTCGGGCCGGGTGAGCAAGCGACGCAGCCTTCGCGTGAAGATCCCTGCAGGCATCGACGATGGCCAGCTCATTCGCGTCTCCGGCGAGGGTGAACCCCCGCCGCCGGAAGCGAGCCCGATGGGACAGGGCGAACGCGGCGATCTTCATGTTGTCGTTCGGATCAACGAGCACGCATCGTTCACGCGGCACGCCAACGAGATCATCATGGCGCGTGAGATTTCGCCCGCCCAGGCAGCACTCGGTGCGACGCTCACGATCGAATCGCTCGATGGCCCCGTCGAGGTCGAGGTGCCGGCAGGAACGCAGCACGGTGAACTCGTACGCGTTCCCGATCGCGGCCTGCCGTCGCTTCGCTCGTCGCGGCGCGGCGACCTGGTGGTCGGCTTCACCATTCGCGTGCCGGAGCAGCTCACGGCCCGACAGCGCGAGCTGTACACCGAACTGGCCTCGATCGAGGGCGATCCCGTGCACGAGGGCTCGCGCAGCGTCTGGGACAAGATCAAGGACACCTTCACGGGATCATGAGCATGGACACGACTGAACCCAAGCCCGACGCCACGCCCGACGCCACGCCCGACGAGCCGGTTGCACCGACCATCGAGTCGCTTCAGGATGAACTCGTGCGCAAGCACGACGCCTACCTGCGTGCACTGGCCGAGTCGCAGAACATCCAGCGAAGATCGATCGAGAACGAGTCCCGCGCACGCCACTCCGGCATCGTGCAGGTCGCCAATTCCCTCGTGCCGGTGCTCGAGCACATGGACTTGGCGCTCGCGCAGGACCTGGCCACGATGGAACCGGCCAAGCTCGCTGCCGCCGTGATGATGCTGCGCGCCGAACTGCTCAAGGCGATCGAGAAGCATGGCATCGTCCGCATCGATCCTGCACGCGGCGATGCCTTCGACCCCAATTGCCATCAGGCGGTCATGCAGCAGCCCGCCGATGGAGTCGCACCGGGCTGCGTCGTGCAATGCTTCCAGTCGGGCTATCGCCTCGGCGACCACATCCTGCGCAGCGCGAAGGTCGTGGTCAGCCCCTCGGAGTGACGCATGCCGACTTACGAGTATGTCTGCAGTGCCTGCGGGCATGAATTCGAGGCGTTCCAGTCGATCACGGCCGATCCCATCCGCCTGTGCCCACGGTGCGGCAAGCGGAAGGTCGCACGCAAGATCGGGATCGGCGGCGCGGTGATCTTCCGTGGCGGCGGCTTCTACGAAACCGACTACCGCAGTGCCGATTACGAGCAGGCGAAGAAGGCTGACGGGGTGCCCGCAGCCGCTGCGACGACTGGCGCGGCGGCCAGCAAGGATGCCACCGCCGGCAACGGCGCCGTTGATGCAGCCGGGACCAAGGACTCGCCTGCCGGAGCCAAGGCCGCGCCCACCTCCGGATCAACCGAGGCCACTCAGCGCACCAAGCCCGACGCGAGCGAACGCACGAGCGGCGAATCAACGGTTCCCTCCGAAGCTCGCGACGCATCGGAGCGCAAGGGTGCCTCGAGTCGTGGCAAGAATCATGCGCGCGAGGGCCGCGGCGTCGGCAATGTGCTGCAGCTCGGTCGCACGAACGCCACGAAGTCGTCGGCAACGAAGTCGTCGACAACGATGTCGTCGGCAACGAAGTCTTCTCCCCCGTCCAAGCCTGCGCGCCCCTCCACGGGCAAGCGCAAGAGCAAGGGCCGCTGAGCATCGGCCGGCCCTCGATCCTGCTTCAGGTAGCCTCACTCCATGGCCTTCAATTGGCGCGCGCGCATCCTTGAACACCTGGCGCACGCCGCCTATCGACCCACTCGGCTCCGCGAACTCGAGCGCATGATCCGCGTGCCCGATGCGGAGTCGACCTCGTTCCGCGAGTCCATGCTCGGTCTGCAGGAAGAGGGCGCCATCGAGATCGCCGGTGATGACACCGTCCGCCTGCCTCGCATGGGCGACGAGATCACTGGACGGATCCGCATCACCATGCGCGGCGATGGCTTCGTCACGCCCGAGCGCCCCACCCGCGAGGGTGACCTCTTCGTGCCCGGCGGCGCCACCATGGATGCCATCAGCGGCGACCGGGTGCGCGCGCGCGTCTCACGCAAGACCGATCACTACGACCGCCCATCGCAGTCCGATCGTCCAAGCGGACGCGTGGTCGAAGTCCTCGAGCGCGCGCAGACGCGCTTCGCCGGCACGCTTGAGAAAGATGGGCGCCAGTGGATCGTGCGGCCCGATGGCCGCAAGCTCGATGGCCCCGTGATCGTGCGTGATGCCGAAAGCAAGGGCGGCAAGCCCGGCGTGAAGGTCGTCTTCGACCTGATCCGCTTCCCCACCGAGCACCGCTGGGCCGAGGGTGCGATCGTCGAGGTGCTCGGCGAGGCGGGGCAGCCCGATGCCGAGACGCGCAGCGTCATCATGTCGTACGGCCTGCGCGAGGCGTTCCCCGATGAGGTGAGCGAGCAGGCGGCGCGTCTTGCGCGCGAGTTCGCCACCGAGCAGGAAGCAGGCTCATGGCCTGATCGGCTCGACCTCACGAACGAGCTGACCTTCACGATCGACCCGCCCGATGCACGCGACTATGACGATGCGATCTCGATCGCCTGGGACGAGGAGCGGCACGAGTGGACCCTCGGCGTGCACATCGCCGATGTCGCGCACTTCGTGCATGCAGGATCGCCCCTTGACAAGGAAGCAGCCGCACGCGGCAACAGCACCTACCTTCCCCGGCGGGTGCTGCCCATGCTGCCGGAAGCGCTCTCCAACGGCGTCTGCTCGTTGCAGGAAGGCGTGGCCCGGCTCACGCGCAGTGCCATCGTGAACCTGGACACCAAGGGGCGCATCACGGGAACGCGTCTTGCCGCCAGCGTGATCCGCAGCCGCAAGCGCATGACCTACCTCGAGGCGCAGGCGGTGATCGACGGCGACCTCGACGAAGCAGCGCGCCATGCGAAGACCGAGCCCGTGTGGCCGCCCGAACTCATCGAAGCGCTCAAGCAATGCGACCGCCTGGCGAAGGTGCTGCGCAAGCGCCGGCTCGACGCCGGCATGGTCACGCTCAGCCTTCCGGAGAGCGAGCTCGTCTTTGACGCGGACGGTCGCGTGGCCGATGTCATTCCCGAGGACGGAGCGTTCACGCACACGCTGATCGAGATGTTCATGGTCGAGGCGAACGAGGCGCTCGCGCGAACCTTCGCCGACATCACGGTGCCGCTCATCCGCCGCGTGCACCCCGAGCCGGCGACGACGGAGTTCACGGCGCTGAGGCTTGCTGCCCGCACGGTGGGTCGCCGCCTGCCGGATGAGCCGACGCGGCACGACCTGCAATCGATCCTCGACCAGACCCGCGGCACACCCGCCGAGCGCAGCGTGCACTACGCCGTGCTGCGCAGCATGAGCAAGGCGATCTACAGCCCGGCGATGATCGGGCACTTTGCCCTGGCCAGCGAGCACTACACCCACTTCACGAGCCCGATCCGGCGCTACCCGGACCTGCTCGTCCACCGCGCGATGGATGCCTACCTCGCCGAGACCGACAACGGTGCGCATCCACCCGGCGGCCGTGGCAAGCGCGATCTCGCGGCGCGGCTCATGGGCGACCCGGGTGTCCTTGCCGAGGAAAAGCTCATCGAGTTCGGTCAGCACTGCAGCTCGACCGAGGTGCAGTCCGAGGGCGCCGAGCGTGACTTGCGCACCTTCCTGGTGCTGCAGTTCCTCGAACAGCACCACATGGGCGACGAACTGCCGGCAGCCGTGACTGGACTGTCACCGGGCGGCAACGGCCTCTTCATCACGCTCGAGAAGTACTTCGTCGACGGCTTCGCCAAGAGTGCCGAGCTCTCGGCCAACAGCGGCCGCACCGAGCGTTGGGAGATCGACGAATCGAGCGGGCGCCTGCGTTCGCAACGATCTGGCGCGCACATTGGCGTGGGCGACCGCGTGACCGTGCGCATCATGTCGATCGACACGGCCGCGCGGCGCATGGAGCTCATGGTCACGAGCACGCTGCAGAGCGCTGCAAGCGCCATGCCGAGCATGCGCGGCGATGGCTTCCGTGACTTCACGAGCGGTCGCGGCGGCAAGAAGAAGGTCAAGGGCCACAAGAAGGGCTTCAAGCAAGGCCGCCGGGGCAAGAAGAGTTGGTGAGCCGGCGGGTGGCGCGCGGTGGGTGCTCTTCAGGGCCCTCGAATGCACCACACGCCCTCGGACCGGACTTCGGGAGTGGATCTGCCCGGCACCGCCGGTACCGTATGGGCATGCGATCCCGGATCTCGTTCGCCCTGCTCGTTGCGCTGCTTCTGCTTCTCCCGTGCACCCAGCCCCTTGCTGGTGCCCCCATGATGTCGACCATCCACTTCCGAAAGGGCGCCGGGTCAGCCGAAACGCTCTTCAATCTCTCGTCCACGCGCTTCTATGACGGTGCCGGAAGCAGCAAGACGCTGCTCACCATCAGTGGCGACCGCGTCTACGAAGGCGCAGGAACGGCGAAGACCCTGCTCACCGTGCGCGATGGCCGTGTGTATGAAGGGGCCAGCACGGCCAAGACGCTCTACACCATCAAGGACGGTCGCGTGTACGAGGGCGCGGGCACCGCGAAGACGCTCTATACGAGCCGCGATCGCCGGCTCTACGAAGGAGCGGGGACTGCGAAGACACTCATGAACTGGGACGGTGGACTGAGCGAGGTTGAGTTCGCTGCAGCGGTCTGGCTTTGGACGCACCGATTCTGAGCGCGGACTGCGTGAGGCCGAGTCGCCGCCTGGCGCTGGACCCGCCGATTCCCGGGAGCCGCTGATCGATCACGCAAAGCACTCGCGCCAGAAGTCGCGCGCCCGCTCGCGTGAGCGTTGGTCGGCACGCCGCTGGTAGACCGTGCCGAATGCCGCGTTGTTGGCCTCCGGATTCGTGAAGGCGTGGACCGTGCCGCCATACGCGCAGACTTCCCAGTCGGCCTTGCGTGCCGTCATCTCGGCAGCGAATGCCACGAGTTGGTCGGGTGTGGCCATCGGGTCGTCGTATCCGTGGAGCGCGAGGACCTTGGCCGTGATGGGCGCGCTCGGCGCAGCTGGCGGCGGCGTGAAGAGCGCGTGGAACGCGGCGACGCCGCGCAGGCCCGCAGCAGCGTGCCGAGCGGCATCGAGGACGCACAACCCTCCGAAGCAGAATCCCATGGCCCCCATTCGCGTGGCGTCGACGCCATCGATCGCGCGAGCCGCCGCGAACGCCGCGTCGAGTCGTCGCTTCAGCAAGGCGCGATCCTGCATGAATGGCGTCATGAGCGCGGAGCACTCCTCGTTGGTCATCCCGAGCTTGCCGGTGCCATACATGTCGACCGCGAAGCCGATGAAGCCCATGCCTGCAAGCTTGCGCGCCTCATCGCGCACGAACTCGTCATGGCCGCGCCACGCGTGAAAGACCAGGACGACGGGCAACCTGGTGCCGACATCTGGAGCCGCCATGAAGCCTCGGAGTTCGGTGCTGCCGTCGTGGTAGGTGATCTCGCGCGTGTGCATGGTCCAGAGGGTAGCGCGGCAGCAGATGCTCGCGCTCTCGCGGTTTCCTTGCCGCGCAGATGAGCGGCTCCCTCATCTGCCGTGCTTCGAACCGCAACGGCATCACCCCGTCGGTCATGTACGCCAACATCGGGTTCCGTTCCGAGGATGCGTCGTCCGCAGGTGGACGAATGCACAAACTCGCACCGAAGTTCGGGCGGCTTTCCCGGAATGCCGTGCGAAGCGTGCGATGATGGGCGCGGCTTTCTTCCATCCGGGGACCTTCCATGCGTCATGACTCCATGTCTTGGCCACGGCCTTGCGCCGCGGTCATCCTGCTCTCACTCCTCGTCGTACCGTTGACCCATCGGGGCATGGCGCATGGAGGGACAACCCTGGCCCCGCTTGGCCCCGTGGCCATGGCCCCGCCCGCCCCAACGGCATGGCAGGTCCATCAGGAGATCGTTCCATGCCCCGATGCGCCTCCACTGGGTCGGACGGTTGCCATGCACGGGACCTGGCTGTTCGTCGGATCGTGGCATGACCATGACCTTGGCGTCACGCCACCGGTCATCCATGCATCCCGACTGAGTGGACAGTTCTGGTCGTGCGACACGCCGATCGAGCACCCTCTCCTCGATCCCTACGCCGACTTCGGCCGTGCGATCGCCGTCCATGGCGACCTGCTCGCCATCGGCGCCCCGCGCGAGACCGTCGAGGGCCTGCACGCTGCCGGTGCAGTCCATGTCTTCCAGCACCAGGGCGATGCGTGGCGTCACCTTGGCACGATCCATGCGCCGGTCCTCCAAGCTGGTGCAGAGTTCGGGGCCTCGGTCGCACTGCATGGCCAGCGGCTCATCGTTGGCAGCCCGCGCTGGGACCACGGTTCAGCGGGCTTCGAGGAAGGTCGTGCAGATCTGTTTGCCATCACCGACGCCGGCATCGATCATCGTGCCGCACTCCACTCCCCCACGCCAGTCCAAGGTGGCCGCTTTGGCTTCTCGGTGGCCATCAGCGAGACCATCATGGCCATGGGTGCGCCATGGGAGCCAGGCGCGACCGCGTCCATTCGTGGGGGTGCCGTTCATGTGGGCATGGTTGCTGCCGCCGGTGAGTCAACTCCCGTGATCACGGATCGCCTTGGTGCGCGTGCTGCCAACGAGTGGCTCGGCTGGTCGATCGCGCTGACGGACCATGAGCTTGTCGTGGGTGTGCCGCGTGCCGATGGTGGTGCGATCAGTCCATCGACGATCGGGCGTCGGCGCGGTTGTGTCGTCACGGCCGGGCTCACATCAAGCGGACTGCTCATGGATGAGCAACGGGTGTGGGGGTTCACCCATCCCGAGGAACATGTCGGGCTGTCGGTGTCAGCGTCGAGCGGCTGGATCATTGCAGGTGCCCCGACGGCCACCGATGGTGAACCGAGTCAGGGTGCCGTCTATCTCTTCAAGCGAACATCGAGTCGGCCGGGCAGCGATGGGCCAAGTCGTCGATGGCGAACCATGCAACGCATCGTCGCTCCAAGCCCGATCGAGGGCGAAGGTGTCGGTGCCAGCGTGGCCATCTCGGGCCCCTGGGCAGCTGCGGCCCGAACAGGCGATCCGGAACAACCCATCACGCCCGGCGCATGTCTCCTGCTCTCACTGGACTGGGTACAGCCGCTCGATGACCTCGCGCCAGCTCTCGGCGCTCTCGCACGCGATGAAGGCATCCTTCACTGATCGCGCATCAGGGTGGTGGGCAGCGAACTTGATGCCGAACTTCCGCATGTGGCGGCTTGTGGTCCGATCCCCGTGGATGATGCTGGCCAAGCGGTAGTGCTCGAGCAGCACATCACGCTGTTCAGCCACCGAGGGGACGGTGGGCTCGCGGCCCGCCATCATGTCGCGCGCCTGCCTGAAGATCCATGGATTGCCGATGCAGCCCCGGGCCACGCTCACCCCGGCTACGCCGCACTGATCGAGCATCGCGAAGATGTCCTCGACGGTCCAGATGTCACCACTGCCGAAGACGATGCGGTCCGGCCGGCGCTGCACAAGGTCCTCAAGGAACTCCCAGCGCCCCGGCCCCTCGTAGCGTTGCTGCACCGTCCGGCAATGCACGGTCGTCCAGGCGCAACCCAACTCGTACGCGGCATCGAACACCGTCCAGAATCGCCGTTCCGATTCGGGCGAGTCATCCCATCCCCTGCGCAACTTGACGGTGCATGGCACACGACCGTCCACGGCATCGATCACGGCCCGAAGCACCGGGATGGCGTCGTCAGCGTGGTGCAGGAAGTGACCGCCACGGGAAGCACTCTTGATCTTCTTGACCGGGCACGCCATGTTCACATCGATCAGGTCGTAGCCCATGCGCACCAGGATGTCGGCGCCCTCAGCCATTTCATGCGGCGTGGTCCCCATGATCTGGCCCGCGATCGGGTGGTCGTCGGTGCTCGCGGCGATGTTGTCCTCGATCTCGCCCATGCCGCACTCGGTCGCGATCAAGTCGGGGTCTTCCTTGCGCCGTCCCTTGCCGCCGTTGATCAATGTGCGGTCGAGCAAGGCTTCCGTCACGCAGAATGGACACCCCTGGCCACGCGCGATCAGCCGCATGGCACCATCGCTGTACCCAGCAAGGCCCGCCTGGAAGAAGGGCGCGTCGAACCCCGGCACCAGGGCGACGACCCGCGGGTCGGCACGGGCCATCCGTGCCGTCGCGGCGATGGGCCTGCTCAGCCGCCGAGGGGGCAGGTCGGATGGATGCAGCTCGACGCTCACGCCGCCAGTGTAGGAGCCGTACCGGTCACCACCGATACACTGCCGTCATGCGCCTGATCCTCTTTCCGATCGCCCTGCTTGCCGGATGCGTGCACACCGTTGATCTTGCTCGTGCGACCCGGCCCTATCCGGTCGGTCGCGTGCAATCCTCGGTCGAGCAGATGCAGGTGGTGCAGGAAGACCTCGCGATCCGGATCACCAACGGCACCGCGGTCGCCTACGACAACGCCAGTCTCTGGGTGAACCGCCGATTCGTGAAGGACAATGTGACGATCCCAGCCGGCGGCACCGTCACCATCCAACTTGCCGATCTGCGCGACCAATGGGGCGAGCAGCCCTATCCACGGGCACTGTTCCGTGCCCGCCAACCGACGACGATCGTTCTCGCGCAACTCGAGGCTGCGCCCGAGCAGCCCCTTGTGGGGCTGGTGGTGGTCACCCCGCGCGTGGACGCGCTGCGCTGAGCCGTCAGCCGCTGCACGCCCCCATGCGTCGAGCATGGCGCCCAGGTCGATGCCATTGACCACGCCGTCGCCATTCAAGTCGGCCGCAATGCCGTTGCCGGTACTCGACCACGCCGCCAGGAGCCGAGCGAGGTCGGCGCCAACGACATGGTCCTTGCCGCAGGCGATCTGGACGACTGTCCCAAGGTCAGCGGGTTGCGGCGGTGTACCTGCGCCCCACGAGCGCACGCTGCCACAAGCAAGTTGCCGAACATGACGACCTGTCCAAGCCCCGACGGGGCCTCTGGCGGCCTCAGAACCCGACCTGGTTCTGGTTGCCCTGCTTCACGATCGTCTTCTCGTCCTCCCAGACCACGCGATTGTTGGAAGTGTCGACCAGGCTCATCTGGAAGATGTAGGCCACCTGCCGGGTGCTGCCTGCCTTCGTCCGATCGAAGAGGATCTTGCCGCTGAGCGTGAAGTCAGGCAACTCAATCGGCTGACGGTCCGTGCCATCCTGGAAGCGCTTCATCTGGTTCGCCTGGTCCCCGAGCGGGTCTTCCTTCACATTGCCGAGCGTGAGCTGCTGCGTGACCTGCGCGCGACCACCCTTGAGGAGCGCCACACGGATCTTCTTGATCAGTTCGTCAGTGTCGAATTGCGTGTCAGTGCGGTTCTCGACCTTGCTGATCCCCAGCAGCGCAGGCTGGTGTGCAGCCTTGGACAGCACTCCTGTCTCGACCATGGAATTCACCATGGCATCTGCCGCGCTCGCGAAGTCCTGGATGTCGACCTTGTTCAGGCTCACGATCAGCGCGGTGCCCTGAGGGTCTTGGTATCGCGCATTCTGGCAACCGGCGACCAGGGCAAGGATGACGGGGATGGTGATGGCGGTTCGGTGCATGATGTGCTCCATTGAGATGCTGGGATCGTCAGTCAGTTGTTCGGGGTGAAGGGCTGCTTCTCGTCGCTGAGCTTGAGCACCCAGCGTGAGCAGGTGCGGGTCGGTGCCACGGCACCGAGCGTGATGGTCTCCTGGGGCTTGATGAATCGGTTCTGCCATGTCGCCGTGGCCGAGTCGATCTTCATGCCTTGGGCGTCGTACCACTCGAAGAGGTAGTTGAAGCGCTGCGGATTCAGCTGGTCGCTGCGGACATCGATCTGCACCTTCATGGTGCCGTCGTCGAGCCGGCCTTCGCGCACATTGTCGACGGTGGCTTTGTATGCCAGCCAGCCGTTGGTGACGACGCTCGTATAGCCGCCCTTGCCGGTGGAGGTGTAGGTGTTCGTGGTGTTGCAGCCAGCCGACAGGAGCAGGATGCCGAGGGCGTGCGATGCGAGGGTGCGAATGGTCATGGGATGCCTCCAAGTGTACGGACGGCGCATGGACGGCCCGCTGCCGTTCCACGCAAATGGACGATCGTGGCGTGCCCGACGGGGCACTCGAGTGGGCCGATGGTCTCGCCGCCATCCACCGTGATGGTGATGCGCCGGTCCGGCGGTACCGGTACCCGGGCCGAGAGCACCTTCTTGGGCAGCGTGGTCCAGGTGCGAAGGTCTGCGCTGTTCATGCCGACCTGGTAGAGCGAACCGGCAACTGCACCCCATGACCCCAACTGCTCCTGCAACTGCCAGGTGAGGATGGCCTTGGTCGCACTCGAGAGGAGCGTGGCCGTGATGATGGCGGGAAGCTCGTCGTTGAACTGCCGCCCCCAGGCCGAATCGATGTCGGTGAGGAGCGACGAACGCACGCTCTCATTCCCTGCCATCACGGTGAAGCCCGCCGGCCCCATCTGGCGGAAGACCGGCTCGGGGAAAGCCGCCCCCACATAGGGAACCTCGGCGATGAAGAGCGGGATGTCGATGCGCCGTTCCTTCAGGCTGGGCGCGAGTCCGCTCTCGAGCACGACCCACGCCATGTCGGGGATGCCCTGGCCCGCAAGTGCAGCCTCGGCCATCGCGAGATCCGCCATCGCGTGCGCCCGATCGGCCTCGGGCAGCATGCCCGCCACGCGCCCGAAGGACTGCCGCGCCTGGTCAAGATCGCTGGGTTGACCCGTCGACCAGAACCAGACACCACGCAGGAAGGTCACATACGGCACCGCATAGTCGGCGTAGCCCTGCATGGCGCGCACCGGCGCGTAAGCCGTGCTTGCCTGCGCACTGAACACAGGGTCCCGCTGTGCCGCCGTGATGTTGTACCTGCTTGCCCGTGCGCGCTCATCGACCTTGGCCTGGAGCTCCTCGATGCGCTTGTGATTGCGCTCTTCCGCATCGTCCTGCCAAAGCTTGGCACGATTGAGTTCGACACCCGCCTCGGCCACGCGGCCGACTGACCAGTAGTTGATCGCCTGCAGCGCATTCATCATGATGCGATCGATCGGGCGTCCGCGGAACGGCCGCACGGTCTGATTGGTCACGAGCGCTGCCGCCTCGGCGCTGATGCTGACCTCGGCCTTCTCATCGAGGTACGGCCGCGCGATCGCATAGGCCGCATCAAGACTGCGGACGCTGCCGCCGGTGTCGCCAGCCGACTGCAGGACCTCACCAGCCTCGAGATGGAAGACCAGTGCGTTCACGCCGTCGTTGGCGAACTCCTGCTCGACCTCGCGCATGGCATCGGCTGCCTTGGTCCAATCGCCCTGGCTGAACGCGGTATCGACCTCGCGCATGCGGTGGTTGTGGCTGCACGCCGACAGCAACATCGCCGCCGCCGCTGCGGCAGGGAGCATCCCGTGCATGACAACCGGTCGGGACATGCTCGGTTCCCCGTCAGGGAACTGGCACAACCGGCACGGCACCACCGCCGCCGAACGGCCACCACGGCGCCGGCACGAGCGTGGGCGCCTCGTTGGTGTCGACGTTGATGTCCGACTGCTGATCGATGACCATGCGCGAATTGCGGATGAAGTCCGCCATGGCCCGGATGCGGTCGACCTCCGCGTCATTGAGCGCCTGACCACGCTTGAGGCCCTCCAGGAAGGCAGTCTGTTCCTGCCAGCGTGCGAAGGCTTCGGGTGTCATGCGGAGCCCGACCTCAAGCTGCATGCCCGACTTGACCAGCACATTGCGCTCCCATGTCTCGAAGCCGGATCCACTCACACGCACCTTGTGGGGGCCCGGGGTCATGTCGAGGGGTTGCCCGTGCTGGCCAATCACGAAGCCATCGACCTCGACCGTGGCTGCGACGGGAGCGAGGTCATAGTCGGTCCGCGAGACCACGTACTGGCCGTTGGACTGATCGAAGAAAATGCCCGGCACGCGAAGGTCCTGCATGACCGCACGGACCACCACGCCGCTCGATGGCGATGCCGCGGCCGCGAAGGCAGCGCTCGTGGCAGCCTTGGTCGAGGCATCCTGCGCGACCTGTGCGCCGCAGCGCTGGATGAGACCATCCAGCGGGTTGACCTCCTGCTTCAGGCCAGGGGTCTCACGCACGATCGATGACTGCTGCGCGACGCCCGCGCCGTACACCAACCCGGTGCCAACGCCCGTGAGCCGGTAGGTCACGGTGAGCGTCCAGGTCGTGGCCTTGCTCTCGATGCCCTGGCCCTTGAAGTCGCTGGAGGAAGGCTGATACGACGAGAGGCTCGCCAGCAGCATCGCGTCGGCGCCCATCGCCCGAGCGAGCGAAAGCGCATTGGCCTCGTCGCTCAGGATCCGGTCGAGTTGCTTCTCTGGATCGCTCTCGGTGCCGGCATTCTCGCCCTGGATCGCAAACCGCGCCACGGCGTTCAGCAGGTCCTCGCGACTCATCACCGCGAAGCGCCGCGGATCGAGGCCTGCCACGATGAAGTCGTTCATGACCATGACCTTGTCCGCCGGCACGGCGGCACGATCCTTCACGAAGACTGCCGTCCGCAGCGGGCGATCGGGCACCGACTGCTCGGCAACGCTGCCCGCTCCACCGGCACCGCCCATCGCACCCTCGGCTGGCAACGCAGCGACCACGCGCTTGACGAGATCCTTGGCCAACGCGACGGCCACCTCGCGCACCATCGGCTCGGTGACCGAACCGCCGCGCACCTCGCGGCCACTCGGGTCGGCCAGCACCGTGTTGGCCGAGCCCTCGCCGGACACGCTTGCCTGCACGGCACCAGTCGAGCTGTCATACAGGGTCGCGCTCGCCGTGAGCCGCACCGTACGACGCGTCATCGCCTGATCGACACCCGGGAAGGTCGCCCGCTCATCACGATCCTGGAAGTCATCGATCGTCGTGACGAGCAGGAGCCGGGAGCCCTTGATGCGGCCCGGCTGAGCGGCCTCAGGATCGTTGGGATCCACATTGCCGCTGCCGGTGAAGTCCTGCTCCTTCTGCAAGGCATCCATGTCACTGCGGGCCACGGCCTGGAATCGTCCGGTCGCCATGAACTCAGGGATCAACTGCGCGGCGAATGAGTTCACGAGCCGACTGAGCTCGATGGGCTGATCACGCTGTGCGGCGCCCTCCGTGGCTGCCGGCGACACCTTCGGCTGGGCGATGGCCAGCGCGGGCTTGGCGGGAGCCTGCGCGACTGCACCGTGGACGGCGACGAGTGCCAGCATGGCACCGACGAGAGAGGACATTCGGTTCTTCATGGATGGGTTCCCTGGACCACTGACCTGGATCGACGGACCTGGAACGGCTTCCCTGAGCCGGACAACGCCCCGGAGTTCAGGCGAGACCAAGCCGACGGCGCTTTTCGTCCCACTCGGCCTGCTCGCGCTTGTTCTGCGTTGCCAGCGGCGAGCCAGTTCGCAGGGACTCGATTTCGAGGCGGCTCAGGTGCATGGCCTCAAGCCGATAATCCTCGAACGCCTCGCAGGCCTGAGGGACGATCGGCTTGAGCATGTCGTACATCGCCCGCGCGTAGTCCTGGATCTCCTGCTGGGCGTGGGGATCCATCCGCAGGCTCAGGAAGTGGAAGATGTTGTGCAGGTCGCACTTCCAGTACCACTCGGTGTAGACGCTGACCGGCAGTGCCGTGCGGGCGAGTTCGCGCGCCACGCCCTTCTCAGTGAGCTTCAGGTACTCCCGGTAGTGGGCCTCGGCCTTCTCGAGCAACTGAAGGAAGTCCTCCGCGGTACCGGCGTCGATCGGCTGGTCGCCGCCCTGCCGATTGCTCGTGCTCTGCTTGCGCACCATCTCGGGGCTCGGCCGGTAGAACCGGTCGGGCACGATCGAGTAGCGGGCGCTGTACTCGTTCACATTGGCCGTTCGGTGACGGATCCACTGGCGCGCGATGAAGATCGGCATGGCGACATGGAACTTGAACTCGACCATCTCGAATGGTGTCGAGTGGCGGTGGCGCATGAGGTAGCGCACGAGACCACGATCCTCGCTGACCTGCTTCGTGCCCTGGCCATAGCTCACGCGCGCGGCCTGCACAATGGCGAAGTCGCCGGTCTTGCCCTCGGGCACCATGCGCGGCATGCAGTCCACCAGGCTCACGAAGCCATGGTCGTGCACCTTGATGTCCCATCGTGAGTTGCCGCCCATCACGTCCACCATGGGACCCTCGGGCGCAACGCGGGTGAATCGTTCTCCAACCTCGATGTGCTGCGTCATGACCCCGGAAGTGTCGCAGAAATCACGGCGTCGCTGGTACGGAATTTCCAGCGAAAACGGCCTGGTGATACGCGTCAATCCAACCGTTGACGGTCTCGAGCGTGCCGATGCCGGTGGCCTTGCCGCCGGCGGAGAGCCGCGGTGCGCCCACGCCCTTGGGATCGAGGCTCAGGACCACCATCCAGGCATCGCTCCAGGGTTCGAGCCCCCCGGGGCACGCCTCGGCGGGCGACCCGGGCCAGCGCCCGTCTCCTCCAGGCAGCGTGTCACAGGCGACGGTCGCCGTCGACGCCAGGTCCTTCGGCCACGCGCCGCTGGCGGACGCCGCGCACAGCATGCGCCAGGCTGTCGATCGCAGCTGCCGATCGGCGATCACGGCGCGCTCGCGCACGCCCGCCGTGACGATGCCACCCCAGACGAACGCGAATGCGCTCAGGAGCACGAACAGCACGGCGAAGACGATCGCCAGCCGCCGTCCGCCCGCGGTGGATGCCGGCGGCTCCATCATCACGCCTTGGCCGCTGGAGCCATGATGCGCTTGCGGTGCGGATCCGCCTCGGGAACCGCATCGACCAGTTCCTTGGTGTACGCCTGCTTGGGCGAGCGGATGACCTCGTTGCGCGTGCCCATCTCCACGATCTGACCATCGCGCATGACCGCGATGCGGTGGCAGATGTGGTGGATCACCGCCATGTCGTGGCTGATGAAGAGGTACGAGAGCCCGCGCTCGTCCTGCAGGTCCTTGAGCAGGTTGAGGATCTGGCTCTGGATGCTCACATCGAGCGCGCTCGTGGGTTCGTCGCACACGATCAGGTCCGGGTCGAGTGCCAGCGCGCGCGCGATCCCGATGCGCTGACGCTGGCCACCGCTGAACTCGTGCGGGTAGCGGTCAGCCGCCTGCTTCCAGAGACCGCAGCGCACCAGCAGTTCCTCGACGCGGCTACGAAGCTGGTCGCCGGTGGCCAGACCATGCACCAGGAGCGGCTCGCCGATGATGTTGCCCACGCGCATGCGGGGATTCAGGCTTCCGCCCGGATCCTGGAAGATGATCTGCATGCGGCGCCGCAGGGTGCGCATGGCCTCAGGTGCCAGCGAGAAGATGTCCTGCCCGTCGAAGTTGGCCGTGCCCCCGGTGGCGGGAATCAGTCGCAGGATCGCGCGACCGGCGGTGGTCTTCCCGCAGCCGGACTCGCCGACCAGCCCGAGCGTCTCGCCCCGGTTGAGCGTGAAACTCACCCCATCCACGGCCTTCACATGGCCAACCGTCCGCTGCAGCAACCCGCGGCGGATCGGGAAGTGGACCTTCAGGTCCTTCACCTCGAGGATCGGTCGGGACATGGCCACAAGCCTAGCGTCCAGGTGGCTGCATCGGGATCGCCACGGTCTGCGATCGGCCATCGGGCAGCACCACGCTGAACTGCACCCGACGGGTGATGTCGGGGAACGAGTTCGACAGGATGCGCTGCAGCCGGGTGTACAGGTCCGACTCACCGAAGACGGCCTGCCCCTCGATCGCGATGATCACCGTGCCCTCCGGCAGCGATGCCGCGGCCTCGGAATCATCCTTGACCGACTCGATCAGGACGCCACGCCTGTGCTGCACACCGAGCGCCGCGCACGCGTCCTCGGTGGCATTGGTGAGTTCAAGCACACCAGCCTTGCGTAGGGCCGACAGCAGCGCGGCGGCGTCGGCCTCGGCCGGCCGTCGACCGATGACCACCTTCACTTCGCGCACGGTCGGCGGCGCATCGCCTTCGGGCGGTTCCCACAAGAGCAGCCGGGCAGATGAACCCGGTCGTTGCGTGGCGATCAGGCTCATCAGCGCCTCCATCGTCACCACCGTCCGCTCGTTGATCTCCAGGATCACATCGCCGGGATCGATCCCAGCCCGCTCGGCAGCCTCGCCAACGCTCACGGCCATCACGGCCAGGCCATCGCGCTCGCACTGCTCGATGGCGGGGATCATGAACTCGGGCACGGCATCCGGATTCCGGCCTGTGCGCGAGAACCGCTGCTGCAATTCCCGGAGCGACACCGTGTTCACACCCAGATACCCCTGCTCGACCGTGCCCCGCTCGAGAATCTGGCCGACCACGTTCTCGATGATGTCCATGGGGATCGCCAGACCGATCCCACCGAACTGCCCCTGGCTGAACATGGCACCACGACCGGTGGCGATGGCCGTGTTCATGCCGATCACACGGCCATACACATCACACAACGGACCGCCCGAGTTGCCGGGGTTGATCGCTGCATCGACCTGGATGAAGTTCTCGTAGTCGATCGATGAGAGCCCTGCAGTACGGCCGACCCCACTGACGATGCCCGCACTCATCGAGAAGCGGAAGTCGAACGGCGAACCGAACGCGAAGACGAGTTCGCCCTGCACGGGCGTGCGCTGCGAGCGCTCGGCAGCCATGAGCCCGGTTCCCGAGGCCCGCAGGACCGCAATGTCCGTGCGGAGGTCGAGCCCGACGATCTCGGCCGAGAGAACGGCTCCGTTGCTCGTCTGCACCGTGACGATTCCGGCACCATCGACGACATGCGCATTCGTCACCACAGAGCCATCCGAGTCGTAGACCCACCCGCTGCCGGTGCGCAGGCCGCCGCGACCGTTGATCACGCTCTCCACGAGCACCACGCTCGGTTCGACGACCTGCGCAAGCTCACGCTGTGACTCGCTGATCTCTGCCAGCACATTGCGGCGGCCAAGCACCTGGCGTGACTGCTCCGCCTGCAGGGCAGTACGCTCGTCCACCGCGCGCTGGGCGATCCTCGGTGTCGCCCAAAGCACGAGTGCACAGCTCGCTGCGACCACGGCCGCGGGAGCCAGCGACGAGATGCGCGACATCAGCCGCTCCTCGAGGCCAGCGCCCGGCGGAACGCCTCGAGCTGCTCCGGCGGCATCACGATCGGATGCTCGCCAAGATCGTTCGAGGCCACGCGCTCGCACCAGACGCGGCTGGCCTGCACGAGTCCATCGCCAAGCCGGCAGGCGGGCGCCGCGAAGGCGGGCTGCCACTCGGTCATGCCCAGCAGGTCATGCAGCACCACAACCTGTCCATGGCACGCGGGCCCTGCCCCGCAACCGATCACGGGTACCGAGGATCGCTCGACGATCGCCTGCGTGACTTCGGCGGGTGTCGCCTCGACCAGGAGCATCGAGGCACCTGCATCGAGCATCGACTGTGCATCATCCAGGAGCGCCATCGCGCTCTCGACGCTGCGACCCGCGGCGTAATAGCCCCCGTGCTGCATGGCATGCTGGGGGCGGGATCCGATGTGCGCCACCACGGGAACGCCGGCCCGCACCATGCGCGACACGAGCGGCGCGAAGGATCGATCGACCTCGAGCTTGACGAGGTCCGCCAGCCCCTCGGTCAGGAATCGACCTGCGTTGCGGATTCCCTCCGCATCATCGGCCTGGTAGCTCATGAAGGGCATGTCGCCCATGACGACCGTGTTCGGCGCACCGCGCTTGACGCCCGCGGTCAGCGCGAGCAGCACATCGAGCGGTGCATGCACGGTGCCCGGAAGCCCAAGCACGACCTCCGCCGCGGTGTCGCCCACCAGCAGCACATGCACACCCGAACGCTCGAGCCACCGTGCGGTCGTGGCGTCGTAGCAGGTCAGGCACGCAAAGCGCTGCCCGGCGCGCATCATGCGCAGGAGGGTGCGGATCGTCACCGGCTGTCGTTCTCCGGCTTCGGTCGAGGTCGCTTCGATCATGCGGGAAGTGTAGGCGGGGGATGCCCGATCACATCAGCCGTCGAACGGGGTTCACGACCATCCCGTCACGGCCCAGGACAAGCACATCGGCCACCTCAAGCGCCTCGCGGAAGCTCTCCTGCGCAGCCTCGAGGTCCCAGCAAGGGCTGAAGACCTTGCCCTGCGCCAGATGCTCCAGCGTCGGAATCGCGTCACCGCACACCAAGGTGGCACTCGATGCGTCCAGCACCAGCAGACCTGCGCTCCCGGGCGTGACGCCGTACATCGGATAGAGATCGACCCCCTCGACCAGGTGATCCTCGCAGTCACGGCAGCGCGCAAGCACCGCCATCTCCGATTCGACCAGGCGGATCAGGTCGTGGTCCTCGGCTTCCTCGGCCTGATCAAGACTCTCCCGGAGGCTCGCCTGCGATGCTTCGCGCTCGCGTTCGGTGATCCACCACTCGGCCTTGTCGAACACCGCAATGCCGCGCCGGCGCATCGGCTGGAAGCTCGTCAGGAAGACATCGGTGATCGCATCAGGTGGATGGTTGGTGCGCTCCTGCATGCGTGGCACGAGGACCTGCGTGGGAAGGCTTGGATCGACGATGATGCGTCGACCTGACGCCTCGATGAGCGTGGTCGTGGCGTGCGCGGCACGCACATCGCCCTTCTCGCCCCACAGCGGATGGCCGGACATGGCACCGAGCGACAGAACGCGGATCGATGGGGATGCCATGGGAGGTGCTGCGCAAGGGCTGGGAGTCGTCGATCAGGGATCCATCAATCCTGGGCCTGCTCGGCGCGCAAGCGTCCGAGCGGATTCGATGGGTCCTCGAGCTTGGCGCGAAGGGCCCGTTGGACCCGATCAGGCACGAACGGCGTGAGCGTGTCCATGCTGCCGCCGAACGCGGCGATCTGCCGGATCAGGCTGCTGCTCGCATAGGCGTACTTCTCGCTGGTGAGGATGAAGACCGTCTCGATGCCGGCGACCTGGCGATTGGTGATGGCCACCTGACACTCGGCGTTCAGGTCCGTGACATTGCGAATGCCGCGGATGATCGCGCTGGCGCGGACTTCGCGTGCGAAGTCGACGGTCAGGCCCGTGTAGTGCGCCACGCGCACCGTGGCCCCTCGCGGGTGAGTCGCCAGCAACTCGCCCACCAGCTCATTGAGCAGTTCGACACGCTCCTCGAAGCTGAAGACGCCGGGCTTGTCGGGGTTGTGCCCCACGGCGATCACGATCTCGTCAAAGAGGCCGCGCGCACGCTGCAGGACATCAAGATGCCCGTAGGTGACCGGGTCGAAGGATCCGGTAAAGACGGCCAGATGGTGTGCCACGGGCGCAGTCTATGGTCTTTCGCTCGGTGCGCAGAATAATCGATCGGTGCGCTTGCACCGCATGCGTCTGGAATCGACCTTCCGCGGGTGGCGGGTGAGTCTGCCCGCTGGGTCTCTCCGGAGTCAGTTGGGAACGGACCACGGGCGCCACGCTGTTTGGACCCTGGATCGGCCTTGCTCGGTGTGTGCCTCCCCGAGCGAGGCCTTTTCCATTGGTGTGTCCTTGCCGGGCGGGGGCGGACCGTGCGTCGCCTCAATCGGCCAGCGAACCCAGGCCCGACTGCTCGAGGATCAGCCTGAAGTTGTCGCTGAACACGAAATTGTGCTCCGGGAACTGCAAGCCGCTGCGGTTGGCATCGATGTGGCTGAACATCAGGCTGATCTCACCGATGCGCTGCCATGACCCCGTGCGGTGGTCGAGCACATCGATCACGCCCATCGTGCTGGCGCCGGCGGCGTCCATGCGCTCAATCGTCGCGTCGTAGCGGATCGTCTGCCCAGGAATGACCTCGCGATCGATGCGGGCATCGTTCACCTTCGCCAGGATCACCTTTTCCCGGAAGCGATTCACGCTCCCCACCAGGACACCGGCAGTCTGCGCCATGCCCTCGATCATCAGGCTCATGGGCATGACGGGGCATGCCGGCCCATCCGGACCTGCGGCGAAATGCTGGTGCAGATGCTCCTCGGCCAAGCTCACATTCTTGACCGCCACCATGCGGCGGTTGGCTTCGAAGGTCGTGATCTGGTCGATCCACATCCATCGCATGGGCGGGCGTCCTGTCCTCGTGGAGCTCCCTGCGGCCACGGCGCAGCGCACGCCGTGCGGGTCTGCGTCAGTGACCGAGCTTGCGGGCGACGAAGTCGCAGAGGCTCTTCACGGTGAAGAGTTCGCTCACCGATTCGACGCGCCGGTCGATGTCGAAGGCGGCGAAGTTCACATGGGGCATCTTCTCCTTCAGGAGTGCCATGCCGGCATCGGTGAACTTGCCGTCCTTGACCAGGTCGGGATTGGCCATCAGGTTCTCGGGGAAGAGTTCGCCCTGGCCGATCTTGAAGGGCCGATCCGGCGTGGTGAAGGCCTTGTCGAGCCGGAAGGTGATGTCGAGGAAGTCGATGCTCTCCGCCCCCAGATCCGTGGTCAGCACGGCATCGGGGGTGACATCACCCTCATCGACCCCAAGGGCGTCCACCAGAACGCCCTGAACCTTCTTGAAGATCTCGTCACTCGTCAACGCCACATCAGGCCTCCCTCAAGGGGTCAATGCTCAGAGCGGGTGAATGGGCCGACATCGGCCTTCAGGACCCGATCGGTGCAGGAATTCGGACAGGTCGCATGATAAGGCGGCCAGTGCAAGCCGTGTCCGGCGCAGCATCGCCAAACCGGATCACCGTGGCTGCGCCCTTGAGCTGCCAGCCGCCTTCGGTCTCCCGGTCGAAACTCACCTCCATGCGCAGCGTGTCGCCTGCCCGCACGAAACTGCCGTACTTGAGCCCCTTCACCCGACCGAGCACGACCCGGCCGCATCCGCGCCCCGCGAGCAGTTCGCGCCCGGTCTGGACCAGCGCCTCGAGCATGAAGACGCCTGGCAGCACGGGGAAACTCGGGAAGTGGTCCTGCAGGTACTCCTCGGCGATGGTCACGGTCTTGATCGCAACCACGCGGTCGGCGGACCGCTCGAGCACCTGATCGACGAGACAGAAGTGCATGCGACGGGAAGGTAGCGAAAGCCACCCAAATTGGCTTATCGGCAAGGCCCCGGAACGCCGATGAATCAGCATGGCACGGACTTCGCCTACGGCTGTTGCACGCCCCACGGGGCGCGCTGTCCTCGACCTCCCCCCTGCCCCGCTCACGCGCAAGATCGGCTGGATCGCCGCCTTCGCAGCGTGGGTTCTCGTGGCGCTTGCCTTGGTCTCCTTCGATGTTGCCGATGCGCCAAGCCGCACGGTCGCGTCGTGGAACCAGCCGCCGGCGAACCTGATGGGTCCTGTTGGCGCACTGGTCGCGTTCACGGTGTACGAGGCATTCGGGTTCGGCGCATGGATCCCCATGATCCTGGGGGGCATTGCACTCTGGGCCACCTTCACCGGTCGCACGATTTCGCACCCCATGGTGCGCATCCTGGGTGCAGTGATCGCGATGATCGCCTTCAGTGCGCTCCATGCCACCTGGTTCCCTCGGCTCGGTCCGCTCGCAGGCGCAGAAGCGGGCCTGATCCCCCAGTGGTGCTCGCAGCAGCTCGTGGTGCGGTTCAACGGCATTGGAACGAGCCTGATCCTGCTGCTCGCGCTCGTGCTCGGGATGATGGTGGCTGCCGACGAACTGCTCGGCATGCTGCCCAAAGCCCTCGCGCGCGTGGGTGAAGCCCTTGAACCGCTGTGGAAGACCGACTGGCGCGGCCTGGTCGCACGCGTCACGGTCAGGCCTCAACCGATCGTGGCCACCATCGGCGGCAGCACCGCACCGGCCACGGTCGAGTCCACGGCTCGCCCGATGCGTCGCAAGGCCAAGGCTGTTGCCATCGAAACGGAGGTTGACGACTCCGCCGTGGCCGTACTCGATGCCGACGATGCGGGTCGCGACGAGGAGGAGGTCGGGACCGAGTGGAACGAGGAGTCATCGTGCGAGGACGAGGCTGCGGAGATCGATGCCGACGGGCCCGAGGGCGATGCTGCCGACGATGAACCCAAGATGCTCACCGAGGAGGAGCTGCGCGAGCGCATGGCCCGCCTTCCCCTGCGGATGTCGGGCGCGTCCCCGACCGTGGTGCGCGACCAGGACATCCCGCGCGCCGAGAACTACGAGGGCTACCAGTTCCCGGGCATCGAGCTCCTCGACGAGCCCGAGTCGAACTTCAGTGCCACGATCGAGGCCTATGTCCGCGACCAGGCCGCCACGCTCACCCAGACGCTGGCGACCTACCAGATCGAGGGCGAGGTCGTCGGGATCGAGAGCGGGCCGGTCGTCACACTGTATTCCGTGGAGCTCGCCGCCGGCACACGCGTGGCGCGGCTCGAGACGATCAGCAAGGACATTGCACGCGCGCTGAGTGCACCGAACATCCGCATCATCGCGAACATGGCTGGCACCACGGCGGTGGGCATCGAGGTGCCCAATCGCCAGAAGGAGAAGGTCCGTCTCAAGGAACTCATGTCCGGCGGGCAGTCGCAGGGCATGCGCCTGCCGATGTTCTTGGGCAAGGACAGTGCCGGTGAGCCACTGGTCTTCGATCTCACCAAGATGCCACACATGCTGATCGCCGGCACCACCGGCAGCGGCAAGAGCGTGTGCATGAACAGCATCATCATGTCGTGGCTCTACACCAAGCGCCCGGACGAGCTCAAGCTCGTGCTCGTCGACCCCAAGATGATCGAGATGAGCATGTACGCCAACATCCCGCACCTGATGGCGCCCGTCGTGACGGACATGGGCAAGGCATCGGCGATCCTCGAGTGGGCCGTGACCAAGATGGAGGAACGCTACGAGTTCTTCCAGCGCGCGCAGGTCAAGGACATCGTGACCTTCAACGACCTCGGCGAGAAGGAGCTCTTCGAGCGCCTGAACATGGCCGACGCGGACGAACAGGCCAAGGCCAGGATCCCGAAGAAGTTCCCCTACCTCGTCTTCGTGGTCGACGAACTCGCCGACCTCATGATGACCAATCGCGAGGTGGAAACCAGCGTCGTGCGCATCGCGCAGAAGGCGCGTTCCGTCGGCATCCACCTGATCCTGGCCACGCAGCGCCCACAGGCCAATGTCGTCACCGGCCTCATCAAGGCGAACATGCCCTGCCGCGTGGCCTTCAGGGTGGCCAGCGGGATGGACAGCCGCATCGTGCTCGACCAGAAGGGTGCCGAACTGCTGCTCGGCCAGGGCGACATGATGGTCGTCACGCCGTCGAGCAGCGATCTGCGTCGCTGCCAAGGCACATTGGTCACCGATGGCGAGATCCGAAATGTCACGCGGTTCCTGAAGGATGTCGCGCAGCCGAGCTTCGAGCGATCGCTCGTCGCGATCCGAAGTCAGGCCGAGGCCCAGGCGGCGGGTGACTCCGAACAGACCGGCGAGTTCAGCGCCGAGCGCGATCCGATGTTCGATCGCGCCGTCGAGATCATCATCGAGACCGGGCGCGGCAGCGTGAGCCTGCTGCAGCGCAGGCTCTCGATCGGATACGGACGCGCCAGCCGGCTCGTCGACCAGATGGGTGCGGCCGGGATCCTGAGCGACCACAAGGGTTCCGTGGCGCGCGAGGTTCTCATCACCATGGAAGACTGGCAGCGCATGAAGGCGCTCGAGGCCGGCGACGATGGCGAGTCCGACAGCGCCGCGTCCGGAGACGGGACCATCAACGAGACCGACGACGCCGACCGACGATGAGTGCGATCAGGCGCGCCAGCCGGTCTTGAACTGCTTCATGGCGGCGATGAACTCGTCCTCCATGCCCTTGAACGACCTCTTCTCGGCGAGTTTGGCGCGCAGCGCGCTGCCGCCACCCTGGAACCACCCCAGCAGGTCGGTCTCGAACTGACGGACCTTCGCCACGGGGACATCGTCCATGATGCCCTTGCTGGCGGCGAAGATGCCCAGGCACTGGTCGATGACGTCGAACGGGATGTACTGGCCCTGCTTGAGCAGTTCCACCATGCGCGCACCGCGATCGAGCTGGCGCTGGCTGGCTGCATCGAGCTCGGTGCCGAGCTGGGCGAACGCCTCGAGTTCGCGATAGGCAGCAAGGTCAAGGCGCAGCGAGCCGGCGACTTCCTTCATCGCCTTGATCTGCGCGTTGCTGCCCACGCGGCTCACCGAGATGCCCACGTTGATGGCGGGGCGCACGCCGGCGGCGAAGAGTTCAGGCTGCAGGTAGATCTGGCCGTCGGTGATGGAGATGACATTCGTCGGGATGTACGCCGACACATCGCCTTCCTGCGTCTCGATGATCGGCAGCGCGGTCAGCGAGCCGCCGCCGTTCTCGGTGCTGAGCTTGGTGGAACGCTCGAGCAGGCGGCTGTGCAGGTAGAAGACGTCGCCGGGGTACGCCTCGCGGCCGGGCGGACGGCGCAGGAGCAGCGAGAGCTCGCGGTACGCCACGGCCTGCTTCGACAAGTCGTCGTACACGCAGAGCACATGCTTGGGGCCGGTGTACTTGGCGTCCTTGCCCTTCCACATGAAGTACTCGCCCATCGAGCAACCCGCGTACGGAGCGATGTACTGCATCGGGGCGCTGGAACTGGCGCCTGCGGCCACGATGATCGTGTAGTCCAGGGCACCGTTCTTCTTGAGGGTCTCGACGACGCCAGCGATGGTCGATTCCTTCTGGCCGACGGCGACATAGATGCAGACGACCGCGTCGGGCGTGCCCCAGTACTTCTTCTGGTTGATGATGCAGTCGAGGCAAACCGCGGTCTTGCCGGTCTTGCGGTCGCCGATGACGAGCTCGCGCTGGCCACGGCCCACGGGGATCATGCTGTCGACAGCCTTGATGCCGAACTGCAGCGGTTCCTTCACGGGCTGGCGCTTGCTGATGCCGGGGGCGACGATGTCGACCTTGCCGGTCTGCGCAGTCTTGATGGGGGCGCCACCATCGATCGCCTTGCCGAGCGGATCGACCACACGGCCGAGGAGTTCGGGGCCGACGGGCACTTCGAGCAGGCGACCGGTCGCCTTGACGGTGTCGCCTTCGCGCACGAGGGTGGGATCGCCGAAGAGCGCCGCACCGACGACACCCGATTCCAGGTTCATGACCTGGCCGGTGATCGTCTTGCCGCCGACGCACTGGAACTCGAGCAGTTCGCCGGCCATCGCGCTCGACAGGCCGTAGATGCGGGCGATCCCGTCGCCGACTTCGATGACTTGACCGACCCCGCTGACCTCGAGCTGGCTGCTGAAGGACTCGATCTGCTGCTTGATGACCGAAGTGATTTCGTCAGTCTTGATCTTCACGGTTGGACCTCTGCTTTCGGGGTTCTGCGTGCCCTGCTCGGGCGGTTGGTTCGTTCGGGTTCAGGACAGGAAGCGGCCGATGTCGGCGCGCACCTTGGCACCGGCGTCCTCGATCAGCGAGCGCCGCATGCGGCGCAGCTTCGCGGCCACCGAGCCATCGATCAACTGGTCGCCGATGCGCAGCTTCACGCCGCCGACCATCGACGCATCCTTGTACAGGTGCAGCACGGGATCGCGGCCCAGGCGCGACTTCAGGGTCGTCACGAGGTTCGCGCGCGCGCCGTCATCGAACTGTCCGTCGACCGTGAAGACATCGACCTCGACCTTGCCGAAGCGCTCGTTGAGCAGCTTCGCGAAGGCATCGGAGATCGCTTCGAGCTCACCCAAGCGGCCCTTGCGATTGGCCACGAGGAGGAAGCGCAGCACGAGGTCGCTCACGCGGCCCTTCAAGAGCGACTGCAGCGCGGTCTCGCGCGCGGCGGTGTCGATCGCCGGCGAGCGCAGGAACTCCGCGAAGCGGCGATCGCCTCGGATGATCTCGACGAGATCGACCAACTCATCGCCAGCGTCTTGCGCGGCGGCGTCGCCGCCCTGCTTCGAGGCGAGCTCGAAGAGGCTTTCCGCGTAGACGCGGCCGACGCTGTTGGTGGTCGTGGACATGATCTGCCTCGGAGGTTCTGGCCTCAACGGCCGCTGCTGGCGAACTCCTTGATCGACTGCTCGACGAGGACCTTCTGGTCCTTGGCGTCGATCACACGCCCGAGGACCTTGCTGGCCACGCTCACGGCGAGTTCGGCAGCGTGGGCCTCGAGTTCGGCCACCGCCTGGCGGCGTGCGGCGTCCATCTCGGCGTTCGCGCGCTTCTTCAGTTCGGCCAGTTCAGTCTCGCTGCGCGCGCGAAGGTCATCGGCGGCCTTCTGGGCCTGCCCACGAGCTTCCTTGATCATGGCGTCGGCGTCATGCTGCGCCTGAATGAGCTTGCGCTCGAACTCTTCCTGCGCAGCCTTGGCCTGCGCACGGGCATCCTCGGCAGCCTTGATCTCGCCGAGGATCTTCTCGTTGCGCTCATCGAGTCCCTTGGCGATCTTCGGCCACACGGCGACGGAGAGCACGATGACAGTCAGCAGCGCCACGCTGACGGCGGTGGCCAGCGGCAGGACTTCCACACTCATGGGGTTGGCGTCGGCAGCAAGCATCAGCACGGGATACCTCGGTGGTCAGGGTTCCAACATTCGGTGAAGGGTCGGCCAGGCAAGCGGCCGGGACCCGCCGGTACGGACGGGGCCCGGCATGCTTGATCCAGCCTGCACCATCGTTACGGGAAGGCCTGGAGACCAACGACGACCGCGAAGAGCGCCACGCCTTCGACGAGCGCTGCGGTCAGGATCATGTACATGAACACCTTGCCAGCCACTTCGGGCTGGCGGGCGATGCTCTCGACCGCGCTGCCGCCGATGCGGCCGATGCCGATGCCTGCGCCGACCACGGCAAGGCCGGCGGCGAGGCCGGCGCCGAGGCCCGAACCCTCATTCATGGCGTTGTCGGCGGCGAACGTCGACTCGGCCCCGAACAGGCAAAGGGCGGCGAACGTGAGGAGAGCGAGGGTCATGTGCTTCATTTTGGGTTGGCTCCAACGGCGCCGTGGGTCTGCGCCTCGTGCAGGCTGAACTCGGTGCCCCCGGCACCCACGGCCGAGGGGGGGAAAGTGTAGCAACGACGGTTCAGTGCGCGGGAGCAGGCTCCGCGTGCGTCTGGCCGTCATGGCCCTGGTCATGGCCGTGCTCCTCGTGGCCGTGGTCTTCATGGGCCATGAGGCTGATGAACACAGCCGTGAGGAACATGAAGATGAAGGCCTGGAGGAACGCGACGAACAATTCGAGGAACGTGATGAGGATCGCGAAGAATCCCGCCACGAGGGTGATCGACCCTGCGGCCCACGCCGGTCCACCGGCCTTGAGCACCGCGGCGCCGAAGCCGAAGAGCACGGCCATCAGGGTGTGCCCGGCGACCATGTTGGCCATGAGGCGGATGGCGAGCGCGGCGGGCTTGATGAACATGCCCGCCAGTTCGACCGCGAAGATGATGGGGATGACGATCCAGAGTGCCAGCGGACCGTGCACGACATCGTGACCGCCGCACAGGTGCTCAAGCGTGCCCTTCACGCCAAGGTCCCGGAACGACTGGATCCAGATCGCGACAAAGCTGATCGCCGCAAGACCGAGCGTGACGGAGAAGCACGCTGATGCGGTGCCACCGAAGTAGATCGCGTTCGACGAGGCGTGGGCCATGTCGGCCTCGGCGGCCGCATGGTCGCCCATGACGACATGCAGCAATTCCTGCAGGTCGGCGAATGGCACCAAGCCGAACAGGTTCAGCGTCAGGATGAAGAAGAAGAGCGACAGGAGCAACGGTACCCAGCGCTTGGCCAGACGCTCGCCCATGACAGGCACGAGCATCTGATCGCGGAGCGTCACCACCATCACCTCGATGATCTGGGCGATGCGGCCCTTGGTCACGAATCGTGCATTGCCCTCGCTCGCGGGCCCCGTGGAGATGCGCGACGCAGCCAGCAGAAGAAGGCCGATGCAAACGATCGATCCGACCACCAGCGAGATGACGCTGAGGGGAAGTGTCGTGCCGCCAACCGTGATCGCGCTGGGCCGGTCGAGGACATGCGCCAGGGGATTGTCGCCGGCAGCAAGAAGGAGGGTGTTCATCATGATGCTGAGGGGGAGTTCTTGTTCCCCGAAGCCTTCAATGGCATCCGTCCGAGGACTGGTCCGAGCACGGTGGCAATGATGGCGGTCTCAACCACCAGGAGTGCCAAGTACGTGAAACCTGTCACAAGCACGAACACCCTGGGCTCTCCGGGGGAGCGGAAATATAGCAACGCGGCGAGACCACCCGTGGCGAGGATTCGCACTCCGCTTGCTGCCATCCAAAGAGAGGTCCAGGTGCTGGCCGGCCGCCTCGCCGATGGCCAGAGGATCGCCAGACCCAGGAGATTCCCAATCAGGGCCGCCGATGCCCCCATTACTGCTGCAAGCCAAGTTCCATCAGGTACTTGCAATCCAAAGAGCGGTAGCAGAACGCTGCTCACCAGTACACCGAGACCTGCGCAGATACTCCCGCTCAACAGCAGCCCGATCGTGATGTGGCGGCCGGGAAGCGCGAAGATCGGTTCCCCTTGGGGGTCACGCTCAAGGTCAACGAGGTCGTCAGCCATCTGTGTCCTGTTCCGGAGGAGCGGCCTCCGACCGCTTGGTGCGGCGCTCGATCGGCTTTCCACGCCCCTCGAGGTACGCGTTCATGCTCAGTCCACCCCGGATCAGGCTGTACATGGCCACGAGAATGCCGATGCAGGCGCCGATGGTCATCCCAGTCGGCGCGGTCCCCCAGAAATGGTCAACCAGCCAGCCGATGCCCGTGCCCGCCAGCACCTCCGAGAGCATCGCCCAGGCCAGACCCATCGTGCGCAGGCCGATGCGCATCTCCTCGCGCTCCTCGGCGGCCTTCTTTCGGGTGATGTCAGGATCGACGGGCACGACATGAGCCTACCGGGGGCCGCGCGTGCGCGACGGGCTACACTTCGCCCCGCCATGGCCATCCGCGACAGCGAGATCGTCGATGTCACCCCGAAGCGGCTCGATTCCACCGAGAGCCTCTTCGTGGTCAATGTCATCAAGGGACTCGGCACCACGCTGCGCCACTGCTTCCAGAACATCGGACGCGACGGGAAGAACAAGGACACGCTCTGGGTGGTCCAGTACCCCGAAGAGAAGCGCGATGATCGCCCGGTCGAGGAGGGTGGCCAGTACCGCCCCTACTTCCGGGGCGTGCACCGGCTGAACAAGGACGAGGACGGCCGCGTGCGCTGCGTGGCCTGCTTCATGTGCGCCACGGCCTGCCCGGCGAACTGCATCCACATCGTCGCCGACGAAAGCCCGTGGGAGGACCGCGAGAAGTACCCCAAGCAGTTCGACATCGATGAACTCCGCTGCATCTACTGCGGCATGTGCGAGGAAGCCTGCCCGGTCGACGCGATCGAGCTCACGCCCCACTACGAGGTCACCGGCCTCTCGCGCAGCGAGCTCATCTTCGACAAGACCAAGCTGCTGCAGGTCTTCGACGAGACGATCGCCGAGAAGCCCATGTGATCCGTGATTGGCACGCTCGCGCGCGTCACTGGCCCTTCTTCTTCTTGCCTCCGCCGAACAGGCCATCGAGCGCGTCGATGACCCGATTCGCCCCCTCGATGGGGTCGATCTTGCCGACGACGGGGCGGACGCTGACATCGAGTGGGACCTCCTTGCCGTTCACCGGTCCGAGCGGGCCGCTGAAGGTGATCTCGAGCGCCATCAGGTTGCCCAGGTCGAGCGGCAGCACACTCAGCGCGTCGCTGATGTCCTTGATCGTCTCGTCGACCGGACTGCTGATGCCACCGGCGACCCCCGCGACGGTCCGGACGATGCTGCTCACCGGATAGCGGGCACTGATCGCGCGTGCCCGGGCCGGATCACGCGTGAGATCGATGTCCCCGGAGAAGTTCAGCACGAGTTGCCACTGCGTGCCGATGCGATCCACACCGATGATGAAGTCGTTGTAGGTGAGCTGGCCCGCGCGGATCGAGGCCACCAGGGGCCCGATGTTCGCCGGCACGATCGGATCGACCGACGACTTGAATTCCTGCAGCACGCCGAGCAGCTGGTTGGACTTCTCGACCTTGGCCTCCCCGACATCCATGTGCGCATCCGCCTCAAGCCGAGCCAGGTTGCCATCCATCGGCCACCGCAGCCGTGACAAGGCCACCTTCACCGGAGGCGCCTCCTTGATGTCGGAGAGGATCGGATTCAAGGGCTCGAGGAGCTCGCTCCGGATCGCATCGTTGAGGACGAGCGAGAGTTCGATCGGCCGATCCGGGTCGACCTGCACCAAGCCGTCGGCCACCTTGATCCGAGGCGCGCGCGCATCCAGGAAGGTCGTGTCGAGGGTGGCCGAGACATCCATCGTGCCCGGCACTGGCGAGATCACCTCGATGGTCGCATCCGCACGCTCACCGCACGCACGAACGATGATGCCATCGGTCACCGCAAGCGCATCGAACCACTCGAGGGGGAAGTCCGTTGCCTGCGCTTGCGCACGGACCACCATCGCGGTGCTCGCAAGCGATCCATCGGGTCGGCCGAGCGCGTCGATCGTGCCCTTGGCGATGACTGCGCCGTCACGCTCCTTCTCCCCGAACGCCAGCGTGGCGTTGAATGCGCACGAGCGACCGATCGCATCAGCCCTGAGGTCAGCACCGATTCGCTCGATGTGCAGCTCCACGGCACCGAACGCTGCATCGATGGCACCCACCGCGATCGAGGCATCCACGCTCGCCTCGGCGAGCCGTGCAGGCACCGTGATGCGGCGAAGATCGATCGATGCCGAGAGAAGCGCCTTCGGATCGAGTGTGAGGCGCCCGCTGCCCGACGCCTGGAACGCACCACCCTTCGGCGACGCGGCCGCAGCGGGTGTGTGCGCGGCAGCGATGAACGGCTGCACCAGCGCACCCGGTGCCGAGACCTTGACGCTTGAGCCACGCATGTCGATCACGCCGTCGTCATGGAGCATGCCCCGAAGGTCGCCCTTCAGGTCGAGGTCGATCGTTGCTGGATGCGACGCGCCGCCGTCGATGGCGATGTCGGTGGTGATCGACAGTTGAGCGCCGGACTCCAGCGACGCGATCGCTGCCGTGAGCCGCGTCTGGTCGAGAGCCATCGACATCGACTCGGTCGGTCGTGCCGTGAAGGCGCCGATGGATGCATCGGCATGCAGCGCGAGGCTGCGCCGATCGGTGCTGGCCTGCACCCCCGTGAGCGTGGCGGCCATCGGCACGATCGTCGCATCGGCCCAGTCCGCTGCGACCGGATCGGTACCGGCCAGCACACGATCCATGACCCGGCGCGGCAGCGAGCACGCGATCGTCGCGGCCGGCATGCGCAGCGCACGGGCGGACTCGTCCGCCGCTGCCGGATCGAGCTCGACCTTCGCCGTGGCGGAGAGCCGGCTCAGCGCGGCCGTGAGCTCGAGGGCATCGTGCCCACCCTTGCCCGACCAGGTCACCTCGACGGTGCCCGGGCCTGCTGCCGCGGGCAGGTACGGACTCTGGGTGAACCGACCGAGCAGATTGGTTCCGACCGGGAGCGTGGCGCGCACGGTGGCACTTCCGGAGGGCTGACCCGAACCGGGGAGGACGAGGGCGAGCTGCCCCGTGGCCTCGACCTCGCCGGGCACGGCGGCGGCGATCGTGCCCGACCAATCAAGAACGCCCGATGCCGTCCGATTCGCCGTGCCATCGATCGCCACCCGCTCGAGCACGATGCTCCCGTCCAAGCCCGGGCACGCGCTCAGCTCCAGCCGATCGATCCCCAATTGCAGTTTCTCTGCCTTGACCTCAACAGCGTCCGGACTCGGCGCGGGCGTCAGGAGCGTGAGTTCGTCGCAGCCCACCGCCATCCGAGCGGGGGCGGAGAGCCGCAGACCGTCGATGCCGAGCAGCTCGGAAAGCCCGTCTGCGACCGTGATCGAGCCCTTGAGGCCCTTGACGACGGTCCGCTCCGGCGACCACTTCCCTTGCGCCGACAGGTCCGCGGCTGGTCCCTTCAGGACGGCTTGGACCGCGACGGCATCTCGGTTCCCGTCGAACTGCACCGTCAAGACCGGTCGACCAAGCCCCACGAGCCCGGACATCCGCTGCATGCGCTCGGGAACATGCGGCACCCGAGACAGGTCGATCGCATCGACCTGGATCGAGCCGCTGGCTCGGGCGGCATCGAGCGTGACGGCCCCCGCGTTCGTGACGATCCCAGCCAGGGCAAGGTCGGCCTTCGCCACGAAACCGCTCGCGCCGCCCGCGACGGACACCTGCACGCCCTTCGACAGCGCCTCCGACCGGAGCCCGACGGTCGTTGCCGCCACATCGAGCCACGCATCCGGACCGACCACTCCGCCAAGCGTGAGGGGTTCGATGCCCACCGTCGCCACCAGCGACGCCGTGGCAAGGTCGGGCCCTGAAGCACCGACAGCGAAGGCAGCACGATCGATCGTGATCGTGGTCGATGCCGGGCGACGAAGCGTGAGACCTGTGCCATCGAGCCACTCGTTGCCCACCATGGCAGCGATCGACGAGCGTTCAAGCTCCACGCGCGCACCCGTCACGCTGCCTGACTCAAGATGCGGCACGATGAATGCGGCGATCGATCCCTGCGCCACACCGCCGCCAAGCGTGAGTTCGGCCTGGACGCGATCGGCCAGTCGCGATGTGCGTACCCCAACCGTGACATCGCCGAGATCCAGGCCGGACTTCGCCTGCTCGATGCCATCGATCACCACACCCTTCATGGCGACCGTCGCGATCGCCTGGATGCCCTCGAGCGGACGCTCGCCCATCGGCACGATCGCTCGCTCCACACGGAGCGACAGCGGCACGTCGTTCATGGCCGGCACACCGAAGTTCTGCAGGAGCGGCTTCGCCAGCGTGGTGTCGAGCGCCACGCCTTGCACGATCGCTTGGTTGGCCACCTCATCAAGGCGCCCTGTCCCAGTGAGCGTGAAGCGATCGCTCCGCGCCGCCAAGGTGGCCGAAGAACCGCTGAAATCCAGCGTCGCGATCACCGTGTCACCGAGATCGCGCGACGCATCGAGGCCAGTCCCGTCCAGGAACGGTGCGAGCACGGCCGTGGGCACGGAGCCAAGTGCGATCTGCCCTGCGGCCGTGGCCTTGGAGGAAAGTCCACCCGCAGGCGTGAGCAATCCATTCACTCGCACGCGGCCACTGGCGGTGCTCGGCGCATTGCCCTTCGCTTCGAGCGATGCATCGAACTGGACATCGAGCGCACGCGCGAGACTCTCGGCCTTTGCCGTCAGGTCAAGCGATCGCACCACCACATCCTGGGCGCCCGCCGAAACAGGCAGCGCCGTGGCCTTCACGGCAAGGTCCACGCCCGCCGTCGTCGGTGTCACCACGCCATCACGACCGAACAGATTGCGCAGCGTGGCGTCGACCTCGAACGATCCGCGCTCGGCATCGATGGTGGTGGATCCCTTGGCCTTCACGGTGGCATCGCTGCCACCCAAGGTGATCGTCGCACTGGCACCCTCCACACGCACCGTGCGCCCAGCACCCAGTGGCTTGATGACGACCTTCAACGGATCGATCGAGACCTTCGCGCCACGCATGGGTGTGGGCAGCGACACCGGCGCAGTCGGTTCCCTCGATGTTGAACTCCCCGCCGACGATGTCCGTGCAGCCTCGGACGGGGGCTGCAGCAACTCCAGCAGCGTGATCGATCCATCCTCGCGCGAGGCCGTGTCCACGCTCACCCCGATGCGCACATCGAGCGATTCGCTCGCCCGCAGCAAGGCCAACAGCCCGTTGTGCACGCTGACCGTGGCATCGACCGCATCGTGCTGGCCGCTGATTCGGACCTGCCACACCTGAGGTCCCGACCAGCTCACCTTCGCATCGACCAGATCCACCGTGCCGCGGACATGCGGCGCAAGCTGGTCGCGAACGACGCTGCGAAGGATCGTGGCGCTGACGATGCTTGGCGCCAGCACCACCAGCACGGCGGCCACGATCAGCCCGATGCCGAGGGCGATCGCCACTCTTCGCACGCGCCGCGATGATGGAGCTCCCCTGCTCATGCCCGGATCGTACGGCTCGCCGACGCCGGGGTTCGATCAGTCGACGGCGACCGGCTCCCGGGTGGAGGCCGGCACGAGCGCGAGCATGCGATCGATGGCCAGTCGCGCCAAGGCACGCGCCTCGGGATGCACCGAGATCCGATTGACCACTCGGCCCTGTGCAAGTTCGTCGAGCACCCAGAGCAGGTGCGCCTGGTCGATGCGGTACATGGTCGTGCACAGGCACTGGCAGTCCGACAGGATCCGCACCTCGACGCCGCGTTCGGCCGCGCGCGCCGTCAGGCGGTTGACGAGGTGGATCTCGGTGCCCACGGCGAAGCGGGAACCGGCCGGTGCGGCCTCGATCTCCCGGATGATGTACTCGGTCGATCCCTTCAGGTCAGCCAGGTCGGCGACTTCCTGGCAGCACTCCGGGTGCACGATGACCTTCATGCCGGGCTCGTTCGCGCGGATCCACGCCACATGCTCTGGCCGGAACAGCTTGTGCACGCTGCAGTGGCCGGCCCACAGCACGACATCGGCATCGTGCAACTGCTTGGTGGTGAGCCCGCCTCCGGCCTTGCGCGGCTGCCAGAGCGCGCACTGCGCCCTCAACGAGGAATCCGCGGCAGCATCGACCTCGGTGATGAAGCCCCGCGTCTTCGCGGTGTTGCGCCCCAGGTGCTGATCGGGCAGGAAGAGCAGCTTGACCCGCTCGCCGCGCTCAAGCCGACGCTCGCCGCCTCGGAGCGCCCAATCGAAGACCAGATGGGCGTTGCTGCTCGTGCAGCACGCGCCGCCATGCTGGCCGACGAAGGCCTTGATCGCCGCCGAACTGTTGACATAGGTGATCGGGACGACCCGCACGCGCTCACCGGCATGCGCCGCGGCGATCGCTTCCCAGCACGCCACCGTGTCGTCCCACGCGGCCATGTCGGCCATGCTGCATCCGGCGCCGAGATCCGGAAGGATGATGTTGACGGTGCCGTCCGTGACGATGTCGGCTGTCTCGGCCATGAAGTGCACGCCACAGAAGACCAGCGACTCGCTGCCCCGCCGGCGCGCCTCGACCGCGGCCATCTGCGAGAGCTTCAGGCTGTCGCCAGTCAGGTCCGCGTGCTGCACGACCGCATCCTGCTGGTAGTGGTGGCCCAGGATCAGCACCCGCGTGCCGAGCTCGGCGCGACGGGCCGTGATGGCCGCCGCAAGCGCGCCGTCCTCCATCGATCGATAGCGTTCAGGCAGCGGCGGTTGCCAGAGCATGGGCCGTGAAGTGTAGGGCCTACCATGCTGCATTCCATGGACGACGACCTGCTCGTGCACGCTCCCGCAAAGCTCAACCTGGCGTTGAGCGTGGGGCATCCGCGTCCGGATGGGTTCCATCCGCTGTCGTCGTGGATGGTCACGCTCGGCTGGGGGGACTCGATCTACCTGCGCCGGCGCGATCCGGGGAGCAATTCGCTCTTCGCCAATGTCTGGGCAACCGATGCGCCCCACACCCCGGACCTGGACTGGCCGCTGCGCAGCGATCTCTCATGGAAGGCGCATGCGGCGATCGAGCGGGCTGTCGGGCGGCAACTGCCGGTCCGCGTGCGGGTCGAGAAGCGCATCCCCGTCGGTGGCGGGCTCGGCGGCGGCAGCAGCAATGCCGCGGCGGTCTTGCGCGGACTCGATGAACTCTTTGACCTCAGGCTCGGCAACGAAGCGCTGCGCGCGATCGCCGCCGATCTCGGCAGCGATGTCGCGTTTCTCGTCGAGGGTGGCTCCGCGATCGTGTCGGGTGTGGGCGAGCGCGTCGATGCCCTGCCTGATGTTCCCCAGGTGCATGTGGTGCTGTGCTTTCCCGACGCACATTGCCCGACCCCGGAGGTCTACCGCCTGTTCGATGCGATGCGTCCCGATGCCGGCGACCCCGAGCACGCGCGCGTCCACGCTCTGGCCACGGCAGATCGCATCCGGGCACACGAGCCCTTCAATGACCTCGCCGTGCCCGCCCGTGAATCGAGCGAAGCGGTGCGCCGGGCCATGGACGAGATCGCCGAGGTCACCCAGCTGCCGGTGCATGTCTGCGGCAGCGGCAGCAGCCTCTTCCTCGTCTGTGATGATCCGATCCATGCCGAGCATGTGGCCCGGATCGTGGTGAACGAGGCCGCCGTGAAGGCGGTGGCCACGCAGGTCGGCGGTCCCGGCGGGATCGTCCGGAACCCGCCGCCCGCGCGCCGCACCTGCGCATAACGCATGCCGGGCGCGCAGGCCGGGCTGCGTACACTTCGCCGCTTCGGAACCGAACACCATGACGACCCCTTGCAGCACCGCGGCCTCCGCACCGAGCACCTTCGTCCCCGCCGGCCTCGACGCCTCGTCGTGGCCCCAGCTCGAGCCGCTGTATCGCGCGCTCATCGACCGCCCGCTGAAGTGTGCCGGCTGCCTCGAGCGGCTGCTCCTCGACCGCAGCGACCTCGACGCGATGGTCGCCGAGACCGAGGCGAACCTGTACATCGCCATGACCTGCGACACCGAGAGCGAGCCGCGCCGCAAGGCCTTCCTCGACTTCGTGCAGGATGTCGACCCGCATCTCAAGCGCATCGGTTTCGAGCTCGACCGTCGCATCGTCGACTGTCCATTCACCAAGGACCTCAACCAGCAGCGCTACGGCGTGCTGCTCCGCGGCCTGCGCCAGGAAGTCAAGCTCTTCCGTCCAGAGAATGTCGAGATCCAGACCGAGTGCACCAAGCTTGAGCAGCAGTACAGCCAGATCTCCGGTGCCATGGCGGTCGAGTTCGATGGCAAGAAGCAGACGCTGCCGCAGATGGCGCGCTACCTCGAAGTGACCGACCGCAGCGTGCGCGAGGCCAGCTGGCGCGCCGTGGCCGACCGTCGGCTGCAGGATGCCGAGGCGATCGACGGCATCTACGACCGCCTCGTGGCGCATCGTCATCGCATGGCGCTGAACGCCGGCTTCGACAGCTTCCGCGACTACCAGCACCAGCGCATGCATCGCTTCGACTACACGCCCGCCGACTGCGAGCGCTTCCACGCGGCCTGCGAGCAGGTCTGCGTTCCCCTGATGCGCCAGCTCAACGAGGAGCGACGCACGAGCCTGAAGCTCGACACGCTGCGTCCGTGGGACCTCAAGGTCGATGTGCATGGTCGCTCGGCCCTTCGGCCGTTCGAGACCGCCGACGAGCTCGTGGACCGCTGCAGCCGCGTCTTCCACGACATGGGTGGCGGCCTCGGCCCGCTGTTCGACTCGATGCGCTCGGGTCAATGCCTCGACCTCGAGAGCCGACAGGGCAAGCAGCCCGGTGGCTACCAGTACCAGCGCCAAGCCAGCCGCAAGCCGTTCATCTTCATGAACGCCGCGGGGCTGCAGCGCGACCTCGTCACGATGGTGCACGAGGCCGGTCACGCCTTCCACAGCATGCTCTGCTCGCACGATCCCTTGCTGGCCTACCGCGGCAGCCCGATCGAGTTCGCCGAGGTCGCCTCGATGAGCATGGAGCTGCTCACCTTCCCGCACCTGGGCCACTTCTACTCCGAGCAGGATGCCGGACGCCATCGCCGCGAACTGCTCGAGGGCCTCACCACGCTGCTGCCCTGGATCGCCACGATCGATGCGTTCCAGCACTGGGCCTACACGCACCCGACCCACACGCGCGCCGATCGCATCGCGTACTGGCTCCATCTCAACAGGCGCTTCGGTGCCGATGCGTCCTGGGCCGGCTGCGAGCGCGCGCTCGAAACGGCGTGGCAGCGCCAAGGGCACCTCTTCCAGAACCCCTTCTACTACATCGAGTACGGCATTGCGCAGCTCGGTGCGCTCCAGCTCTGGCTGAAGGCACGACGCAACGCCGGTGCGGCGCTCGAGGCGTACAAGCGCGCCCTCTCGCTCGGCGCGAGCCAGCCGCTGCCGGAACTCTTCGAGGCCGCCGGCCTGCGCTTCGACTTCGGACCCGAGACGATGGCGAGCCTCATCGACGAGGTCCGCGGCGAACTCGCGACCATTCCCGACTGACCTGACCCCGGACCATCCAACCCACCACCCGACACCACCACCATGTCCCACCATGTCGCCATCCTCGGAGCCGGCAAGATCGGCCGCATGACCGCCCACTTCCTCGCCTCATGCGGTGACTACACCGTGCGCATCGGCGATGTCCACGAACCGAGCGCCCTTGCCGTCGCACGCGACGAGCGGATCGACGGGCGACGCGTGGACTTCAGCAGTCCCGCGGAACTCGCTGCCTTCCTCAAGGGTGCGTGGGCCGTCGTGAGCTGTGCGCCGTACCGTTGCAACCTGGGCATCGCGCTGGCCGCGAAGGACGCCGGCTGTCACTACCTCGATCTCACCGAGGATGTCGCCGTGACCAAGAAGGTCATGCAGCTGAGCCACGGTGCCTCGTCGGCGTTCATCCCGCAGTGCGGACTGGCACCCGGGTTCATCACGATCGTGGCGCACTCGCTGCTGCGCGAATTCGAGACCGTCGACACGGTGCGCATGCGCGTGGGCGCACTGCCGCGGACCCCGAGCAATGTGCTCCAGTACAACCTGACCTGGTCGACCGACGGCCTGGTGAACGAGTACTGCAATCCCTGCGAGGCGCTGGTCGATGGGCAGATGTGCCTGGTTCCCCCGCTCGAGCAGGTCGAGCGGCTGCACATCGAGGGCTGCGAGTACGAGGCGTTCAACACCTCGGGCGGCCTGGGCACCCTGGCGGACTCGCTCCGCGGCAAGGTGCGCAACCTGAACTACAAGACGATCCGCTTCACCGGCCATGCGGAGCAGATGCGATTCCTCCTCAACGACCTGCGCTTCATCGAGCACCGCGACGAACTCAAGGCGATCCTCGAGCGAGCCGTGCCCGGCACCGATGATGACCAGGTGGTGATCTTCGTCAGCGCCGCCGGCCAGCGTGGCGGTCGCTTCATGGACCGCACCTGGGCGCGCACCGTGCTCAGCCGCGAGATCGGTGGGCGCCACTGGACCGCGATCCAGGTCACGACGGCCGCCGGCATCTGCGCCGTGGTGGACATGCTCAAGGAAGGCACCGTGCCGGCCAAGGGCTTCGTGCGCCAGGAACAGATCGGTCTCGACGCGTTCCTCGCGAATCGCTTCGGCCGCCACTACGCCTGACGCACGCCATGGGCGTCATGCCGGTCTATCGCGACGCGGGCCCCGAAGATGTGCCCTCGGTCGTTGCACTCGTCGAGCGGGCATACCGCGGCGAGGCGAGCCGTGCCGGCTGGACGACGGAAGCCGACCTGCTCGATGGCCAACGCACCGACGAGCGCGAGATCGGTGAACTCGTGCGTGGCGAGGGCTCGCGCATCAGGTTGGCGTTCCTTGATGGCGTGCTGGTGGCGTGCGTGCGCATCGATCGGGGATCGGGGTACGGCCATGTCGGCATGGTGTCCGTCGAGCCGACGCGCCAGCGCGACGGGCTCGGACGCCAGCTCCTGGCCGAGGCCGAGCGCGTGATCCGTGATGACCTGGGGATGGACCGCGCACGGATGACCGTCATCGGTCAGCGCGTCGAACTCATTGCCTGGTACGGGCGCCGGGGCTATCAGTCCACCGGTGAGCGCGAACCGTTCCCCTACGGGGAGCGCCGAAACGGCCTGCCGCGACGGTCGGACCTCTACTTCGAGGTCCTCCAGAAGCACCTGCGCTGACAGCGTGGGCGAAAATACCCTCCTCACGCTTGCCTTCCCCTGTGCTGGATCGGACGGTTGGGAGCGCACGACTGGGCGTGCGCGGAGGCCAGCACCATGCAGCAGTACGACATCCACCACACGCTTCGCAAGATCATCGCAGCCGCCGCCAGCTTCTGCATCGGCCTGCTCATCGCGCGCGTGATTGGGCTCTGAACGCGTCGAAACGGCGCGATGCCGTGCGCTTCAGCGCACCCGCACATCCAGGATCGCCACCTCGGCCGGGCGGTTCACGCGCAGCGGGAACCAACTGCCCACCCCACGCGTGACGAACACCGAACTCGCACCATCGTGATAGAGCCCGTCATGCAGGGCACGGCCCCTGGCCGGCCGGCTGCGGTCGCCCGCACCACGCGAGATGCCGATCTGCAAGCCATGGGTGTGCCCTGACAGCGTCAGCGGGATGCCATGCTGCACCGCAGCACGGAATGCCGCCGGGTGGTGCGCCAGCAGGATCGGTGGAAGTTCCTTGCGTCCATCGAGCATCGCCTTGAGCCGCTTCTGCGCATCGCGCACACCAACGGTCCAGTCGAGCCCGGCCACCATCGGCCCCGACGGCAGCCGTGCGACCTCATCGCGAAGGACGCGGATGCCGCTGCGCCGAGCATGTCGCGCGACGGAATCCGCGTGTTCGAGATGATCGTGGTTGCCCATCACCATCACGGTGCCCAGGCGCGATGTCATGCGCCCGAGGGCCTTGAAGACCGGTTCGCATCCGGCGAGTTCAAGATCGATCACATCGCCGGTGCAGGCCACGAGGTCCGTCTGCTCGCCCTGCGCCAACTCAATCGCCTCGAGCGCGCGCTCGACCGGAATGAGTCCGCCCACATGGAAGTCGCTCAGGTGCGCAATGCGCAGGCCGTGCAGGGCATCCGGTGCACCCGGCAGGAAGACCGGCACCTTGCGCAGCACGATTGGCTGCGCAAGGTGCGCGCGAGCGAGTCGCCCGCGCGAGAGCCGGTCCGGCAGCACGGTGAGCAGCGAGCGCCGGATCGATGCGCGCCCGAACGGCGTGAGCGGTGTGAGTGTCGGCTTCTTCCGTGGCATGTCCGCGGCCGTGTTCAGAAACGGAGTTCGAGGCCCGCCACCAGGCCCTGAAGGCTGCCGCTCATCGAGTCGCCGTGGTCGGCGGCATCCCAGTTGAGCAGGCGATAGCCGCCGGTGATGGCCAGGTTGTGCAGGACATCAAGGGAGAGATCCGCCCGGACGAACCAGAGTGAATCGCCGGACTCGACGCCAGGTCCCCAGCCGGCGGTCGCGGCGATGCGAAGGTGCCCGAGCCAGTCGACATTGCGACGCAGGTCAAGGTCGAGCTCGATGCCGCCACCGATGACCGGCGTGATCACCGAGAGATCGATCGAATCGCTCGCGGTCGTCGTGCGATCGGTCACGGACTGCTCATACGAGACCGCATGACCGCCCACGAGCCCATTGAAGCGAAGGTCGGCGAAGGGCCGCCTCGCGCCAGCCGGTGCATCATCGCCCATCCAGGGATGACGATCGGCCGCGTACGGCCGGTAGAAGGTGATGACGATGTCGCCCGCCACGCCCCAGGCATCGGCACTCGAGGAGAGCGCATCACCGGCGCTGAAGGCCACTGATCCGAACTGTCCTGCTTCGGGCGCCAAGGTCGATCCATCGGTGGAGGACCAGAAGCCGTTCACCACCAGCGCCAGGGCATCCCAGCGTGCGGTCGCGGTCAGCAGCGGTACGACCTGCGGATCGTCGAGGTCGAAGTCATCCTCGATGGTGACGGGGGGTGCCGACGATGGCGCGTTGATGGTGCCGTTGAGGCGCGCGAACCACGCGCGTGCGGCGAAGTCGAAATGCGGCGCTCCCTCCGAAGCGACGGGCGGCAGGACCGGCGCGGCGGGCACGACGGACGAGGATGGGTTCACGGCCGCCCCTGTCGTTGCCGGCGTCGCAGTGCTGGACTGGGTGAGCACGGCAGCGACGAGCGTGAGGGTGATCGACTCCACGGTGCAAGGCTAACGCAGGCCTGCAAGAATGCCGCCATGTTCCCGCGTCCTGATCCCGGCGCTCCACCGCCGCGCCGTCCTGCGCGTCAGGGCAACGCATTTGACTGCGGCCCGCGTGCATGGATCGATCCGGCGGGCCTGGACTTCTCGTTCAGCCGCAGCGGCGGTCCGGGCGGCCAGAATGTGAACAAGGTCCATTCACGGGCGGAGCTGATGGTGAGGCTGGCCTCGATCCATGGACTCGATGAGCGCGCCCTCGAGCGTCTGCGCGATGCGGCAGGATCGCATCTGGTGCACGGTGACACGCTGCGGTTCACGGCGGAAGAGCACCGTTCGCAGAAGGCGAACAAGGATGCCTGCCTCGAGCGGCTGCGCGAACTGGTGCTGCGCGCGAGCATCCCGCCGAAGGTGCGACGCAAGACGAAGCCCACGCGCGGCTCGATCGAGCGCCGCCTGGAGTCCAAGAAGCGCGAAGGCGAGAAGAAGCGCCAGCGCCGCTGGGACGGCGCGTAGGCCAGCGCCGCTGGGACGGCGCGTAAACCAGCGCCGCTGGGACGGCGCGTGAGCCAGCGCCGCTGGGACGGCGCGTAGGCCACCCGCTCAGTCCTTCCAGCGCACCTCGCCCGTGCCCTTCTCGATCGAACCGATCACCGACGGCTTCTCTCCCATGCGCTTGAGCTTCCTGACCACTGCCCTCGCGAAGTCAGGCCGTACGAACAGCACATAGCCGATGCCCATGTTGAAGACGCGGAACATTTCCTCGTCCTCGATGCCGCCGTGCTTCTGCAGGAACGGGAAGATCGGATTCGGCGTCCAGGCGGCTCGATCGATCACGCAGTCGAGGTGGCTCGGCAGCGCGCGGCTTGCATTGCCCGGCAGGCCCCCGCCAGTGATGTGCGCCATGCCGCTGATCACCATCTTGCGCCGGTAGCCAGCCAGCAACTTCACGATCGGCTTGGCGTAGATCCTCGTTGGTTCGAGCAGCACATTCCAGAGCGGCTTCTTGCCGAGTTCGGGATACACGCGATCCATGTCGAGCCGCGCATCCTTCACGATGCGGCGTACGAGCGAGTAGCCGTTGCTATGGACGCCGCTTGCGGCCAGTCCGATGACCACATCGCCCTTGCGCACGAGCTTGCTCGTGATGATCCGTCTGTGTTCGACGACTCCCACGCAGAATCCCGCGATGTCGAAATCGCCCTGCCGGTAGATGTCCGGCATCTCGGCGCACTCGCCGCCGATCAGCGCGCATCCGGCCTGCTCGCAGCCCTTGGCCACGCCATCGAT
>Ga0194131_10000026_pt1 | contig 209580 bp, 230 predicted proteins | sample TA2KigO120mmetaG_FD_148631 | JGI IMG/M metagenome (GOLD analysis project Ga0194131, IMG submission 148631) | Freshwater microbial communities from Lake Tanganyika, Tanzania - TA2015053 Kigoma Offshore 120m | ecosystem: Environmental > Aquatic > Freshwater > Lake | place: Tanzania: Lake...
TGATAAATATGAAGATAAGGCAGTTGAAGAACTTTTATTAGCAAAGAAAAAACTAGAAAAACTCGTTAGTAAGGTAGCTGGATTACCAGAAAAACTTAAGAAAGTAGGTTTCTTTTCCGATGGTTTTACAAGTATTGACCAATACCTTGAAGGTAGAATAAGTACGAGTGGGACAAAGTCAGATGTAATTAGTAGATATTTATATGAAGTCTCTTGGGACATAACAGAGCAAGGACAAGTAGATATTCTTGATGATTATACGGTTAGCCCAGAAGGTAGACCAAGGATAGTTCAATTTTCTGACTCTCTAAAAAAGAGACAGGAATTAAATGAAAATCTAAACATTCAACAACAAATAACGCCGTGGGGTTATTGGGATTTTCTAGATATTTTATCTGACAAGGGTGTTTTTGTTTGGTCAGATTGGAAATCTAAATATCCAAATGTAGACCAGAATTATTTATCTGAACTTCTTTCTATAAAACAAGAACTACAGGAAAACAAGCCGTCAGATAATACTTTCCCAAGAATACAGAAATCAAACCGAACCTCTACTCGTGAAAGTAGAGTGCCTACCTATAAACATTATTTAGAAAGAATACACCTATACTTACTCAAAGAAGCGAATAATTTTCAAAACAAAAGCAGTAAATCAGATGTAAGTTTAAATCTAGATACAGCGGTTCTTATAATTAATGGTCAAAAAGTTGAACTTAGAAAGACTAGTAAGCAATTTGAGTTAATGAGAGTTATTTTTACTGATAAAGAAAAAGACTGGCAATTGTCTGAGGTGGCAGAACAGATGGATAAATATAATGAAAAATGGAAAAATCTTTATAATCTTGTTAATGCAATAGAAAACAAAATCTCTACTGAAACGGGTATTAAAGACTTCTTTCAAACCACAACGCAGTCAGTCAAAATAAACAAAAATTATTTAAGATAATCTTAAATAATCTTAAAATTCTCAATTGATAACCTTTAGTTAAACCTACGGGTTATTTTATGTCTGAGAAAGATAAAAAAGAAATATCAAAACCAGACTGGTCGTTAAAAACTCTATCAGAAATAGAGAGAAAGAACGCTTTAGATTTTTTCTCTTTGCTTCTAAAGGTTGATAAAAGAATTAACCCCCAAATGTATGTTAGACACAATAATTCTCTCAATACCCAGAGGGTCGTATAAGTTAAACCCTGATATGTTTACTCCGAACGCCAATATTCTCAAAAGTGAAGGTAATTATCTAGTGAAATGTGTCAGTAATCCTAGAGATGCTGACAAGAAAAAAGGTATCTATCAAGTTCGTCTAACCCTAATAAAAAGACCGACAAAAAGAGGTAGTGAAATACCGCTTAAGATTGAGTTCTCTGTTCCAAAGATGATTTACGGAAACAATGTTGAGGAAGTTGAAGAAAAAGACTTTGATACGGTCATTAAAGCTCTACATAAATCCGTTCAAGATATGGGTGCTCTGGTTTCCATTGATGATTTAAAGAAAGCCACTGTTTCTGTGTTTCATCCATCAAAGAATGTCATCTTGTCTGAAGGATATACTTCTGGGTTCATTATCAATGAAATAAACAAGATAGATGCAACTAAAAAGATGGACTTGAACAAAGATAGTTTCAGAAATAACGGTCAATCCATTCAGTTCTATACAAACTCTCATTCACTTGTTGTTTATGACAAAATTCAAGACCTTCGTAAGCCAGAGAAGAGAGCAATGGATAAAGACCAAAATTCAATTCAAGGTTCACTTTTTGATTTGCTCATTGATAAAAAGAATAAAGCAGAAATTCTTCGTATTGAAGTTCGCTTAGCAAAGAAAGTGAAAATGAACTCAATTCTAAATGAGCTTGGATATGCTAAAAATCCAACCTTTCAAGACATTTTTAAGAAGGATTTATGCCAGAAAGTAGTTAATAACTACTGGAATGAATTTATTGTCAGTAAAAATCTTTTTCTTTTTGATTTTGAGGAAAATCCACAAAAAATTCTTGAAAGAGTTTTCAGAAATAGACCAAAAACTAAAGGAAAACAATCAGTATATCTTATTGGACTCTGGGCATTGAGTAAAAAGGGTATAAGAGGTGCAAGAGCTGTTCTTGAAAGACATATTGATGGAAGGACTTGGTATAGGATGGCAAAAGATTTGTTGTTCTTAGACCAAATATCAATCAAGTCTTATCACGGATGGGTCAAGCAAATACAAGAACAATTAGAAGATTATAAACCATATAAAATAAACAAAAATGAACTACAACAATAAAAGAAAAGTAATGAAAAAATTAAAAAGAGATTTCTTTATGGAAGGTATAGCTAGAGAATGAGAAGAGGAACAAAGACGGCGTTTATCAGAGGCAATAAAGCAATGTATTAGAAGGAAAAAGCTGTCCACTCGTAAGATTGCATTGTAAACCATTGTAAATTATTATTAAATAACAATATAACTATGAAAAATGACTTCTACGCGGCACAGGAACTAGCAGATAAGTTGAGAGTGAATGTAATGACTATCTACCGCTATATCAAAGCCAAGAAACTCAAGGCACATAAAATCGGAAAAGAGTTTCGGATAGATAAAGATGAGTTTGAAAGTTTTCTTAATAAAGTAAAAACAAAATAATGAAAAACTTTCTATTTCAGCATTGGTTTAGGTTAACTTTGGTAGCAGTATTTATTGGGCTTGTTACATCTGGAATGGTTTTATATTCTAAACAGCAACAAAATTCTCAACTTATTTTACAAAAACAGTTGGAACTTCAACAAAGAGAATTAGAACTTAAAGAACAAACTGAAATAAATAAGCAAGAACAACAGGCTCAAGCTGACCTTAAAAAAACCCAAGACGCAAATAAAAAACAATTAACGCAACAAAAAATCAATAGCTGCATAATTAGTGCTCAGGTAGAAAGAGATAGAAGAAAGAATAACTTAAGACAAGTTTGGTTAAGTTGCACACTAGACCCACTATTTACATATGATGAATGTGAAAAGTATCGCGATTATAGTGATGTAGATGATATGTATAAAGGTTGGGAAGCTAATTGTGAGCGAGGTATTGATAATGGTTTCTAAAATTAAATGAAAGCAATAATCTTAGCTAGAGTTTCAGATAAAAATCAGGACTCAAACGAGGCACAGCTTTCTCGTATGAATGTTTATGTAGAAGGTAAGGGTTTGGATAAGTGGAAGGTCTTTAAGATAAAAGAGTCATCAACTAAAGGAGAGCGAAAACAATTTACAGAGATAATTGAAATTATTAAGCAATCAAAGGAAACGCTTGCTTTGGTTACAGACACGGTAGATAGACTACAAAGAAGTTTTCGTGAGTCAGTGGTTCTGGATGATTTAAGAAAGGAAGGAAAAGTAGAGTTACATTTTTACCGAGAAAATCTTGTAATCAATCAGAAATCAAATAGCTCTGAACTTATGCGTTGGGATATTGCTGTTATGTTTGCAAGAAATTATGTTTTGCAGTTGAGCGATAACTTAAAACGAAAGCAAGGAAAGATGAGGGAGGATGGAGAGATAACAAGTGCACCTCCAATCGGGTATAGAAGTATATACAACGACAATCCGTTAAGAATGAGAAGGATTGATGTTGTGCCAGATGAGAAAGCACACTACATCGTTATGATTTATGAGGAATATGCTAAAGGAGATATTTCTGTTCAGACTCTTGCTGACAAAATGTATGAACTTGGTTTTAGAAGTAAAATAGGAGGTAAGGTAAATCAGGCAATGATTTTTAAGATACTGAACGACCCTTTCTATTATGGCTTTGCTTATTCAAGAACTCATAAGTTGTTATATGCACACAAATACCAGACCATTATTTCAAAAGAACTCTTTGATAAATGTCAGGAAGTAATGGAAAGACATAATAAAGTCCCAACAAAGTATGCTTCAAAACCTTTTATCTTTAGAGGTTTAATTGTATGTGGAAAGTGTGGAGGTGTTGTGGGCGGCCAGTTACAGAAAGGTAGATATGCTTACTACAGTTGTTCAGGATTTAAGAACTGTGAAAGAGTATATGTCCCAGAAAAAGACCTTCTAGGGCAAGTATATGAGGTTTTAGACAGTATTAAGCTCTCTGATGAGCGTATAGAAGAGATTACAGAAGGTTTAAGACAGATAGGTAATAATGAAAATAAGTTCTATAAAAGCAACCTGAAGCAACTGAAGGCAGAGTTTGATGTTTACGATGCAAGAATAAAGAAAATGTATGAGGATAGACTAGATGGTCGTATTACGGATGAAATGTATGACAATTTATTACGAGAATACAAAGGAAAGCAATCGGAATTACTTGAACAGATGAAAGGTCATTCTGATGCTGACGAACAGTTCTATATCAGTGCAAATACAGTGTTAAATCTTGCTAAACGAGCAAAGGAAATCTTTATGAGTTCTGAAGTAAACGAAAAAAGGCAACTTTTGGGCTTCTTACTTTCTAACTGTGTACTAAATGGAAAAAAGCTAGAGTTTTCCTTGCGTTCTCCATTCAATTTGATGGCATTAGAGCCAGATACTCTTACTATGCGGAAGGGGAGAGATTCGAACTCTCGATACCGTTTCCGATATAGCAGTTTTCAAGACTGCCGCCTTCAACCACTCGGCCACCCTTCCCTTGCCCGCCATAGCGTACTCGCATCGGTGAGCTTATTTTCTATAAAGAATTCTTGAAAAATACTAGCAAATTTTTCCCCGTTTTGCGAATTCTCCCTCTTCCTATAAAATAAAAAGGTACTAAGTTCATGCCTAAAGTTGCCGCGAAAAAAACCACTAAAAAATCCTCAACCAAAACCACGCGAGACACATCAAAAAAATCCGCGGGACTTCCTATCGATCTTCCAGCTTCCTACGATACTATTGATTCCCCCTTCTCCTCTTATGAATCGGAGACTACTTCAGACTTTTTCCGCAAACCCGAACCTTCCTCTCCTATCACTCTCGTCGACACCCCTTCTTTTGAAGATCGTCCCCATTCTTTTTTTAAAAAATTCGCCCACGCGGTGAAAAAAATCCGTTTCAATCGGCAAATTTTCCGAAATAAGTGGGTCCTTAGTCTCCTCCTCCTTCTTCTCTCCACCGCTCTTTATAGCATCTTTAGCAATGGCTCGAGCATCCCTGATAACGAAAAAATTGTTAAGATGGTCTCCCGCCATATCCTTCTTCCGGAAGGCGAGGTACCGATCATTATGAGTATTGGCGAGGCGGAAAAACTTTCCTCCTCCCAGTCCTTCTTTAATGACGCAAAAAATGGCGACTATCTTCTAGTCTTCGAGCGTGCGGGTAAAGCCATCATCTATAGTCCCGACCATGATCTCATTATTAATTCCGGTTCCATCGCTAGGCAGTAATACTGAATAGGGGTTAAATTTTCAGACTATTTGATTTACAAAAGACAAAATTTTGACGTGCAGCAAAACATAGCAGGGACCAGGGCTTTAGGAGAGATGGCCTCATGGGCATACGTCGCGACTTTCACATTCCTCTCTTCATTAGCGATAAAGAGGAGAGAATTTTTTTATTCGGAAAAAAGATGCGTTACACTGTAAGAACAATGTCTGACTTTTATCGTTTTCTTTTTCAAATTATTATCCTCATCTTCTCCGTCATGATCCATGAAGTCGCTCATGGCGCCGTTGCTTTAGCCTACGGCGATGATACCGCGAAGCGCGACAATCGTCTCAACCTTAATCCTATTAATCACATCGATCCCTTTGGGTCGATTATTCTCCCACTCATTCTTGCCATTCCTGCTCTCTTTGGCATACAGCCAATCATCATTGGGTGGGCCAAGCCTGTTCCCGTTGATATGCAAAAAGTAAAGGCTAAAGATATTCGCAAAGCGAGCGCTGTTATTTCCTTCGCCGGTCCCTTGTCCAATCTTATCATTGCCTTTATCTTCGTCGGCGCCCTGACTTTTACTCTCTCCTCGCCACTCTCCGCCCCCATTAATCAGACTTTTATTGGGATTGCAGTCATCAATATCATCCTCGCCGTCTTCAATCTCATCCCTATCCCGCCCCTTGATGGCTCCAAAATTCTTGCCTACCTTCTTCCTCATTCCTTCCGCGGTTTCGAGACTACGCTCGAGCGCTTCTCCCTCCCGCTCCTTCTCGCCTTGATCCTTTTCGGCGACGGTCTCCTTCGCTTCCTTTTAGGTAGCATCCTCAAGCTCTTCTTCTGGATCTTCCAGCTTCCCCTCGGCTAAAAACCTGATTTTATTGACTTATTATGCAGGTATGGTATAATAAAAAAAGGGTTGTATCTCTGCTTTTTTAAAAAGGATCTTGTTGTGGCTGAAAACTACGAAAAAAAAAGAAAACCATCCAAGAAGAAACCTTCTTCTGCCGAAAGCGGGGGTGAAGAAAAACTTCGTCCCGGCTACTGTTGGGAACGCTCTTGTGCTGACGGTATGACCTACCAAGTCCCAATCAAGCTCACCCGAGGTTAGAAATCTTTATTTCTTCCTCAAGGCCGCCTTCTGGCGGTTTTTTTATCAATAAACCTTGACTGAAAAAATAGAGTTTGCTACCATAAGCGCCAATACATCATAAATTTAAAGCGAAGTAGTTTTGGAGGAAATTTCGATTTTCTTTCTGAGTATCGAGCGGAGCATACATGCTAGAGCTTAAGTGTGTGAACACCGAACGGAAGAAAAAAATTGAAATTAACCTAAAAATACGAGCGCTATCACAGCATGCCCACATATCGGCAACTAATTAAGAAAGGCCGCGCGCGCAAAGTCGTAAAGTCCAAAGCGCCCGCCCTCTGCAACTATTTCAACACGGTACTCAACAAACCCGTTATTTCTGCCTCGCCTTTCAAGCGCGGTGTTTGTGTCAAAGTCGCTACCATGACCCCAAAGAAGCCAAACTCTGCTCTTCGTAAGTTTGCCCGAGTCCGCCTCACCAATGGCACCGAAATCACCGCTTACATTCCCGGCGAGGGCCATAATCTCCAAGAGCACTCCGTCGTCATGATCCGCGGTGGTCGTGTAAAGGATCTTCCTGGTGTCCGCTATCACATCGTCCGCGGTCGCCTTGATACCTCGGGAGTAAACGATCGCAAACAGCAGCGCTCCAAGTACGGCGCTAAAGTTGGTAAAAAGAAATAAAGATAAAAACTATTAATCATGAGACGAGCTAGAAAATATCGCAAATATCACAAACCAGATGCTAAGTACCAGAGCACCGTTGTCACCCGATTTGTCAATTACTTAATGGAAAGTGGCAAAAAAAGTGTCGCTCAAGGTGTCATCTATGATGCCTTCGATATAATAAAAGAAAAAGCTAAAGAAGAGCCTCTTCCTATTTTTGAGCGCGCCTTGGAAAATGCTGCTCCTCAGCTCGAAGTAGTCACGACAAGAGTCGGTGGCGCCAACTACCAAGTCCCTCGAGAAGTCCGCGATGACCGCCGCTTCATCCTTGCTGCTCGCTGGATGATTGAGGCCGCCCGTAGTGTGAAGGGTAAGCCGATGGCCGTAAAAATCGCCGAGGAAATCATGGCCGCCGCCAAAAACGAAGGGAATGCCGTCAAGAAAAAGATCAACACCCACCGTATGGCTGAAGCCAACCGCGCCTTCGCTCACTTTGCCCGTTCCTCCGCCCCTCGCCACTAATTTTTCCCCGCCCGACTTTGAGTAGTTTATATTTTTTTAGTCCTACTATAAATAACAATATATTGTAAAATACATCACCATTATGGCCCGAGAATATCCTATAGAAAGAGTTCGCGATATTGGTATCGTCGCTCACATCGACGCTGGCAAGACTACCGTCTCCGAGCGTATTCTTTTTTATACCGGCGTTTCCCATAAGATCGGAGAGGTACATGAGGGCGACACCGTAATGGACTGGATGGAGCAGGAGCGCGAGCGTGGTATCACTATTACCGCCGCCGCCACGACCTGTTTTTGGACCCCGACCTATGCAAAGGATAATAAGGGTCAGGATTACCGAATTAATCTCATCGACACTCCAGGCCACATCGACTTTACCGTTGAGGTGAAACGCTCCATGCGTGTCTTAGATGGTGCTTGTGTCGTCTTTGATGGCGTAGCTGGCGTGGAAGCGCAATCCGAGACTAATTGGCGCTATGCCGACGAATACATGGTGCCCCGCATCTGCTTTATTAATAAGCTCGATCGCACGGGCGCGAGTTTTGATAATAGCTTCAAGTCTATTTTGGATAAATTAAATCCCAACGCCATCCAAATGCAGATTCCGATTGGCATGGAAGGAAATTTTGAGGGTCTCATCGATCTTCTGTCTGGTAAAGTCTACCGCTTTGAAGGTGTAAAAGGTGAAAAAATAATCGAAAGCAGTGATATTCCTGAGGACTACAAAGAACAGTATAAAGAAAAGCGGGGGAAGCTCATTGAACGCATCGTCGAGCATGACGATACCGCTATGGGAAGCTATCTTGAAGGCGAGGAAGTCTCTGTTGCGGATCTAAAGCGCATTCTCCGCAAAGCTACTTTAGAAATCAAGCTTATCCCAGTCTTCACCGGCTCCGCTTTAAAAAATAAAGGTGTCCAGCTCATGCTTGATGGCATCATCGACTATCTTCCTTCTCCTGCCGATGTTCTCCCGGCCAAAGGCACAGATCCGGATTCCGGCGCCGAGATCACTCGTCTTGCCACTGATGATGAAAAATTCTCCGCGCTTGCTTTCAAAATTGCCGCTGATCCTTTTGTTGGTTCCCTCACCTTTTTTCGAGTCTATTCGGGCGTCCTTCGTACCGGCAGTTACGTCTTTAATACCAATAAGGGAATCAAGGAGCGCGTTGGCCGCATTCTCCGGATGCACGCCAATCACCGTGAAGATGTAGAGGAAATCCATGCTGGTGACCTTGGCGCCTTAGTCGGTATGAAAGATACCACAACTGGCGACACCCTAGCCGATCCCGAAAATCCAATCATTCTCGAAAAAATTATCTTCCCCGAACCGGTTATCAGTATGCGTATCGAGCCCAAGACCAAAGTCGACCAGGAAAAAATGGGTATTGCCCTCCGTCGTCTTGCTGAAGAAGATCCAACTTTCCGCGTAGGTGGCGACGCCGAAACCGGGGAAACTATTATCAGTGGCATGGGTGAGCTCCAGCTTGAGATCATCGTCGACCGCATGAAGCGCGAGTTTAAGGTAGAGGCCAACGTCGGCCGTCCGCAAGTCGCCTATCGAGAAACCATCCAAGGGAGCGCCGAAGCCGAAGGAAAATACATCCGTCAGTCTGGTGGTCGCGGTCAGTATGGTCATTGCTGGCTCAAAGTGGAAGCCAATGAAAAAGGTGCGGGTTTTGAATTCATAGATGCTATCAAGGGTGGTGTCATTCCCCGTGAGTACATCCCAGCAGTAGAAAAAGGTGTCAAAGAAGCCGTTGAGAGGGGAGTCCTCGCCGGCTACCCGATAGTAGACGTCAAAGTCACTCTTTTTGATGGCAGTTTCCATGAAGTTGACTCCTCCGAAGCCGCTTTTAAGATCGCTGGTTCTATTGCTTTCCAGGATGGCGTTAAGCAAAGCAAGCCCGTCCTTCTTGAGCCGATCATGAAAGTACAGGTCATCACCCCAGCCGATTTTATGGGTGATGTCACTGGTGATATTAGCTCCAAGCGCGGCCGAATCGAATCCATGGACGACCGCATGGGCGTAAAGGTAATTGAGGCTCTAATTCCTCTCTCTGAAATGTTCGGCTATGCGACTAAACTTCGCTCGATTACTCAAGGCCGTGGATCCTTCTCGATGGAATTCAGCAACTACGAGCCAATGCCAAACAATGTTGCTCAAGGCATCATCGAAGGCAAAGCCCAAAAGTAAACTGTGCCTGTCATAGTCTACTGCAATTTATAAAAAACACTGTCGTAAAATATAATAAATATTTTACGACAGTGTTTTTTATCCCCAGTTTGACAAATAAGAAAATTTAAGTATACTAAATATTGTCAAATAGTGAGTTTTTTTGCACCTTAAATTTCCTCTAGAAACAAAAAGGATCCTTCCTATGCATGAACATTTAAACTTCCGATCCATCACGACTAAAGAGGTATTTAAAATCCTCTTTGATGTGAACAGCGAGGCCTTCGAAGCCAACTTTTTTGCTTTTATCGGAGAACATTTTTCCGAAAGGATCAAAGAAGAACTCTTCCGACGCTACGATCATTACCAACGCGGCGGCAGAAATGATATCTTCGACGACAACTTCTGGAATTCGTATCTGAGTGGTCTCAATCTGATGCCCGAATCAAAAGCTCATCTTGGAGAGGAGCTCGCCGAGCTTTTGACGTCTTTCCGAGCCGCCATCGCTCTTTGCTAACATCCTTTCTCGAATCATCCCTCGCTCTTCGCAAAGGAAGTTATTCATGACCTTGGACGAAACCAGTCAATTTGGTGACGTGATCAGATTTCTAAATTCTGATCAAGGGAAGTCAAAGCGTCTCGCCGCCCTCCGTCGCATCCGCAAAGACCAGTTGTCAAAACTTACGCAAGCCGACCCGGTGCTCTACCTGCTCTTCATCCGTGCTTGCCGAAATAAGGGTAAGCATACTGATCTTGAAAAAAACTTCTTTCGGCTGGTCAATGATTTTTCAAGCGACCCTGCCGCCCTTCGTCAAGATCTTTCCACACTTCTCAAAGCCGCCTAACAGTTTGTCTCTGAAACCCCCTTATCCCTGCACTCTAGAGTGCAGGTTTTTTTCATAAAATGATATAATAAAAACAATGCCTCTTTTCATAAAAATCCTTTCTCTGGGGATTATCGCCCTTGGCGGCTACTATTATTTTTTCAGTTCTCCTATCCTTATTAAAAAAGTTTCTTTTAAAAGCGAAGATGGCGTTCGCCTAATAGGCAATTATTACCGAAAAAAAGATGCTGTGCAAGAAAAAGCTGTCATCCTCGTTCCCGGCCTGCCCGCAACAAGAAAAAGCCTCCGAGAGCTCGCCACTCGTCTAGTGAAAGAAGGTTTTTTTGTCCTCACTCTTGATCTCCGTGGTTCCGGTGATTCCACAAAAGGCATTCATCCGCCTACTAACTTTAACGAAAAAAAATATAAAGCCTCCAAGCTCGACCTCGAGGCCGCCCACACCTGGCTCTTTAATCAGGGCTTTCGTGATCCGGCTATCTACATGGGCGGTGTGGGAATTGGCGCTAATCTTGTTCTGGAGTATGCCAGCCTCCATCCAAAGACTCCCGCTCTTTTTGCCCTTTCCCCGACTCCTGAAAGTTTTGGGATCCGGCCGATGGATTTCATTGGCAATATCAATCCCTCTATTCGCATTCTTTTCCTCACTTCCACCTCCGAGCTCGAAAATCGCCAAGCTATAGATATTTTCTCTTCATTCTTGCCAAATTCTTCTACTCAAATCTATAAAGTAGGCGGTCACGGATCTTCGCTCCTTTTACAATATCCCAAAGCCGCTATCGATATCATTAATTTTTTCCAGTAAGGATTGACAAAAGAAAAAGGGAAATATACAATAAACTTTACAGAAAAAATTAATTATTAAGTAAATAAGTAAAGTAAAAAAATGGCTGAAAAGGCAAAATTTGAAAGAAACAAACCGCACGTAAACGTCGGTACTATTGGTCACGTTGACCACGGCAAGTCTACAACCACTGCCGCTATCACCCACGTCCTTCACTTGAAGGGACTCATCGCAAAAGAAGTCGGAGTTGATGACCTCGATAAAGCTCCGGAAGAAAAGGCGCGTGGAATAACGATCTCCATTCACCACTCCGAGTACGAGACCGAGAATCGTCACTATGCTCACATTGACGCCCCTGGTCACGCAGATTACATCAAAAACATGATCACTGGTGCCGCTCAAATGGATGGCGCCATCCTCGTAGTTTCCGCCGCTGACGGCCCAATGCCGCAAACTCGCGAGCACATCCTTCTCGCTCGCCAAGTCGGCGTACCTTCGATTATTGTCTTCTTAAACAAGTGCGATATGGTGGATGACCCTGAGCTTATCGATCTCGTCGAGCAGGAAGTTCGTGAACTTTTGAAAAAGTATGAATACCCTGGAGACACGACTCCAGTAGTCCGCGGTTCCTCTTTGAAGGCTTTAAATGCTACGAGTGTTGATGATCCGGCCATAAAGCCGATTCTTGACCTTGCTGCCGCTTTAGATTCTTACATTCCTCAGCCTGTTCGAGATACTGACAAGCCCTTCCTTATGCCGATCGAAGACATCTTCTCAATTGAAGGTCGCGGTACCGTCGTCACTGGCCGTATTGAGCGCGGTATTATGAAGGTTAACGACGAGTGCGAAATAATCGGTCTTAAAGACACCCAAAAGTCCGTTATTACCGGTATTGAAATGTTCAATAAACTCCTCGACGAAGGTCGGGCTGGAGACAACGTCGGCGTCCTTCTCCGCGGTTTGAAGAAAGAAGATGTGGAGCGCGGCCAAGTAATCGCGAAGGGCGGTTCGGTCAACCCACACACTGATTTCGAAGCGGAAGTTTATATCTTAAGCAAAGAAGAAGGTGGTCGTCACACCCCATTCTTCAAGGGTTATAAACCGCAGTTCTATATCCGCACCACTGACGTCACCGGCGAAGTAATGCTTCCTGAAGGTGTTGAGATGGTTATGCCCGGCGACACGATTAAATTCAATGTTAAGTTGATCGCTCCAGTCGCTTTGGAAGAAAAGCAGCGCTTCGCTATCCGCGAGGGTGGCAAGACTGTTGGTGCCGGCGTGGTCACTAAGATTAATAAGTAATATTTATCTCAAGCTCTTTGAAGATTATGGCTACTAAAACAGATCAAAAAGACAAATTACGCTTACGCATCAAAGCCTATGACAATAAGCTCATCGACAATTCCTGTCGGCAGATTGTCCAGGTTGCCAAGCGTCACGATGCGGAAATTATTGGCCCTATTCCGCTTCCTACTGAGACCAGAAAGTACACTGTTAATCGATCTACTTTCGTCCATAAGAACTCTCGGGAACAGTTTGAGCTGCGGGTTCATAAGCGCCTCATTGATATTTTGAATCCTAATGTGGCAATCATCGAATCCCTTTCCAGCCTTAATCTTCCGTCGGGTATTGATATTGAGATAAAAATGGTGTAAACTACCTGAGTTAATTGATTCCTAAACCTCTGACCCAATGCGTCAAGTTTAAAATGTGGTAGCTTGATGGACATAAAAAACGTCCGGATCGCTCCGGGCGTTTTTTATCGGCAAAAGAGGAAGGAGATCTAAGCCAAAATCATGAAAAAAATCATCGGCGAAAAACTGAAAATGACCCAGGTTTGGAAAAACGATATTGTCGTCCCAGTTTCCATCATTCGGATTAAGGAAGATTCTGATTTTTCCGACTTAAAAGAAGGTGTCCTCGTCAAAGTAAGCGGTCTTAACAAGGGGCATGGTTTTCAGGGTACGGTAAAGCGGCATGGTTTTGGTGGTGGTCCTAAGACGCATGGTCAGAAAAATCGTTTCCGTGCCCCGGGTTCTATCGGTCACACCGCACCTCAAAGAGTTATTAAGGGAAAGCGTATGGCCGGCCGAATGGGCCAAGAAAGAATCACCGTCAAAAATCTCAAAGTAGTCGAAGTCATCGCTGATACTCGTGAGCTTTTTCTCCGTGGCGCTGTCCCTGGTAGTAAAGGTGGCAAAATTGAAGTCTACTATGAAAACTAATCTCTACAATTTGGATAATAAAGTAATCGGCGAGATTGACTTGAGCGACGCTATTTTCGGCCGCGCTTGGAATCCTGATCTCGTTCATCAGGTAGTAGTAGCAATGGATGCTAACGCTCGTTTGCCATGGGCGCATACCAAAACTCGTGGAGAAGTTCGTGGTGGTGGCAAAAAACCTTGGAAGCAAAAGGGGACTGGCCGTGCTCGTCATGGCTCTACTCGTTCTCCTATCTGGGTTGGTGGTGGTATTACTTTTGGTCCGAGAAACGACCGCAATTATTCCCAAAAAGTAAACAAGAAAATGCTCCGCGCCGCCTTGCACAGTGTTTTGGCCAAAAAGTTTCAGGAAGGAGAGGTGAAGATTGTTTCTGATTTTACTTCTGCTAATTGGAAGACAAAATCCGCCACTGCTATTTTGAAAAAACTCGGCATCGAAAACGCCTCTATTATTCCTTCTCTTGAGGATAAGAATTTAAAAATCGCTACTCGCAACTTGAAAAAAATTTCCTGTCTCTCCGCCACTAATTTAAATATCTCAGATATCATTCGGCACAAATCCGTCGTCATTTCCGCTGATAGCGTAACTGCGATCCGATAAATCTATGAACAAGTTTTTATTAAAAAAACCGATCGTTACCGAAAAATCCTCCAAGGCCTCCGAGACTGGAAAATACACCTTTATGGTTAAGGATGAGGCAAATAAAGTAGAACTCAAAAAAATTCTTGAGAAGACCTACAAAGTAAAGATTATTGGTATCAATATTTTGAATACGCAAAAGAAGCAGAAGCGAGTCGGACGCTTTATCGGCTTCAAGCCGGGTTATAAAAAGGCTATTGTCACCTTAAAGGCTGGAGAAAAAATAACAAATATCGGTTAATCCCACTCTTATGAAAAAATACAAACCGACAACTAAATCTCTCCGCGGTACTACTGTAGTAGACTACAGCTCTTTTGTGACGACCAAAAAGCCATTTAAGCGTCTCACTGAGAGAATTAAACAAAGCGCTGGTCGCAATCATCATGGTCGCATCACCATGAGGCACCAAGGCGGTGGCAATAAAAAGACCTATCGGACCATTGATTTCAAACAGGATCGTTTTAATATTCCCGCCCGAGTGGAAACTATCGAATATAGCCCCTATCACAGCGCCTTTATTGCTCTTGTAGTTTACAAGGATGGTCTCCGCTCTTACATTCTCGCTACCAAAGACGTAAAAGTAGGGGACATTCTCACGACCTCCGAAGATGCTAAGCTCACTCCTGGCAATCGCCTTCCTTTGAAAAAAATCCCCGTTGGTTATAGCGTAAACAATGTTGAGCTCACTCGCGGTACTGGTGGCAAAATTGCCCGTTCCGCCGGCACCTCCGTCGAAATATTGGCACACGACGCCGGCTATACCGACTTAAAGCTTGGTTCCCGGGCAGTCCGTAAAGTCTCCTCCGAAAGCTTGGCGACTATCGGCCAGATATCCAATATCGAATGGTCACTAGTAAAGATTGGTAAGGCCGGTCGCAATCGCTGGCTCGGTGTTCGTCCAACCGTCCGTGGTACTGCTATGAATCCAGTTGATCACCCTTATGGTGGTGGAGAACAGAAACAACCTCGTGGCACTAAACGCCCGAAGGACATTTGGGGTAATATCACTGGTGGCAGAAAGACCCGAAAGCGCAAGAAGTGGTCTGATCACCTCATTGTTTCACGCCGTATCAATAAAGTAAGAAAATAAACCTATGAGCAGAAGTTCTAAAAAAGGTCCATACGTCGACCAGAAATTAATTAAAAAGCTTTCAAAGATCAGTCCGTCTGATAAGACCGTGATTAATACTTGGGCTCGCGCCTCAGAAATTTCTCCAGAAATGGTTGGCTTCACTTTAGGAATTCACAATGGCCGAAAGCACATTCCAGTCAAAATCCGCGAAGAAATGGTTGGTCACCGACTTGGTGAATTTTCTCCTACCCGCACCTTCAGTAAGCACGGCGGTAAAATTCAAAAAGAACTCGAGCAAAAAGCTGCCTTAGCCGCTAAGACCGCCTCTCAGGCCGCTAAGACCGAAGGTAAGAAATAAATATTTCTATGAAAGAAACTACTGTAAAACTTCGATACTTGAAGATGGCGCCTCGTAAGGTTCGCTTAGTTGCTCATTCGGTTAAAGGTCTTCATACCACTGAAGCCGAAGCTCAACTCATGCTTCGTGCCAAGCGCGCCACTACTCCAGTCATTAAGCTCATCCGAGCTGGGATTGCGAGCGCCCGAGAAAAAGGTATGAACCCAAATGCCCTAGTAATTAAGACTTTTCAAGTGGACCAAGGGCCAATGCTAAAGCGTGTTCTTCCGGCCGCTATGGGTCGCGCCAACACCATGCAGAAAAAAATGAGCCATCTCACCTTAGTTCTTGCCGAAGGTAAAGCTATTCTTCCTCCTTTTAATATTGTTCGAAAAAAACCAAAAACCGCCAAAGAAACCGTAAAGCCCATCAAAAAAACCGAACGCACAGAAAAAAATAAAGAAAAAAATAAGGTCGTTGTCGAGGATAAAAATACCGGCATCATGAAAAAAATATTCCGTCGGAAAAGCGTCTAATTAGACAAAAAAGACACTAATAATTATAATTAGGCACTAAAAGTATGGGACAAAAGATTAGACCAGATTCGCTTCGGCTCGGCATTGTTAATGATTGGCACGCCCGTTGGTTTGCTAAGAAGTCTTTCCGCACCTATCTGCAAGAAGATGTGGTTATTCGCGCCGCTGTCATGAAACGCATCGCCACCGCCGGCGTGGTAAACATTAAAATAGAGAGAAACAGCAGTAATGACTGTCGCGTCACTATAAAAGCCGCTCGCCCAGGTCTCATTATTGGTCGGGGAGGAAAGGGGATTGAAGAACTCACCGCTTTTATCGAAAAAGCCTTGACCACAATGCGCAAGAAAAATAATCTTGCAAAAGGTCCTCACTCCAAGCTTAAAATCTCCATTGAAGACTTAAAAGCGCAAGACATTTTCTCTGCCGTCATCGCCCAAAATATCGCTCTTGATCTTGAAAAGCGTATGCCTTTCCGTCGCCTCTTAAAGAAAGCAATCGATACCGCCATGCAAAACAGAGATGTGAAAGGCATAAAAGTCCGGGTCTCCGGTCGCTTAAACGGCTCCGAAATTGCCCGTAGTGAATCTCTATCAAAAGGCAGTCTTCCCCTCCAGACTCTCCGCGCGCTTATTGACTATGCGGAAGCCACTGCTTTTACTACCTATGGCACAATCGGCGTCAAAGTTTGGCTTTACAAAGGCCAGGTTTTTGAAGATAATAAACCCTCAAAAGAAAAATCCGGCGATTCAGAAAAATAAACCAAAAGTATGTTACTTCCTAAAAAGGTCAAACATCGAAAGTGGCAAAAAGGCCGGTCCCGCAAGCGGACCATTGAGACTCGGGGCACCAAGCTTTCCTACGGAAGCTTCGGCTTGAAGGCCGAATCCGCCGCCTGGATTACAAGTAAGCAGATCGAAGCCGCCCGCCGCACGATCACCAACTTTTTAAAGCGAGAAGGCACCGTCTATATCCGCATTTTTCCAGATAAGCCAGTCACCATGCGTCCGCCAGAAGTTACTATGGGTGGTGGCAAGGGTGCCGTTGATCACTATGTCTTTGCTGTCCGTCCCGGTCGCGTCCTCTTTGAAGTCGATGGAGTAGATCAAAAGAAAGCCGATCGAGCCTTGAGCCTTGCAGGCTACAAGCTTCCGGTGAAGACCCGCGTCATCGGTAAATAATTTTTATGAAAAAAGATGAGCTGAAAATCCTCCGATCTAAATCTGTTTCGGAACTCAAAAAATCAATCTCTGAGGCTAAGGACCGCCTCTGGAATTTTCGCAATGAATTATTAAGTGGTAAAGCTAAAAACGCCAAGAAATTGAAGGCCGAAAAAAAGCTTATCGCTCGTCTCAATACCTTTGCAAAAGAACAAGAACTTAACTCTGGAAAGACAGCCAAATAAACCAAAGCTATGAAATCTATAGATAAAAAAATCATCAAGCGGACTCTGCAAGGAGTAGTTGTCTCCGACAAAATGCAGAAGACGGCTATCGTCGAGGTCGAGACCGTCAAAAAACATCCTCGCTATGAAAAGCACTATAAGGTCAATAAGCGCTACAAAGCCCATAATGAAGACAATCAGTATAAAGTTGGTGATGTAGTAGTGATGGAAGAAACTCGTCCATTGTCAAAAGATAAAAGATGGGTTATAATTAAAAAATCCTAAATCTATGTTGCAGTTACGGTCATTAGTAAAAGTCGCTGATAACACTGGCGCCAAAATAATCAATGTCTTCCGCATCCTAGGTGGCAGCCGCAAACGCTATGCTCGCTTGGGTGAGATTTTGATCGCTTCCGTGCGAGAAGCCGAACCCCGCAAGCAAGTCAAGAAAAAAGACATAGTCCGTTGCGTCGTGGTCCGTACTGCCAATCCCATCCGCCGTCCTGATGGTTCCTATCTCCGCTTTGATGAAAATGCTGTCGTGATTATCAATGAAAAAAATGAACCTCGCGGTACCCGTCTTTTTGGTCCCGTTCCTCGCGAGCTCAAAGAAAAATACGAAAAAATTTTTTCTTTAGCGGAAGATATTGTCTAAAACTATGGCTATCAAAATAAAAAAAGGAGATATGGTCCAAGTGTTAACCGGTAAAGATGCGGGCAAATCCGGCAAGGTTCTTGAGATCGACAAAAAGACTAGCCGTCTCCGTGTAGACGGTATCAATGTTTTCAAGAAATTCGTAAAGAGTCAGACTAAGTCCGACAAAGGCAGCGAAGCGGTCACTATGAACCGTTCTCTTTCAATAAGCAATGTTTTGATTCTCTGCAAGAACTGCGGCAAAGCGTCTCGGATCGGTTATAAGATCGAGGGTGACAAGAAATTCCGCATTTGCAAGAAGTGTAAAGCGGTAATCTAAACCTATGAAAAAGACTGGAGAAAAAAACTACAGAAACGAATTCGAAAAAGTGGTAGTCAACAGCGGTATCGGCCGCTTGTCGATCAACACCCCCGGCTTCGAAGACAAGCTTCTTCCTGAAATCATGAAGGAGTTTACCGCTATCACCGCCCAAAAAGGAATGACGAGACCAGCTAAGAAGTCCATTGCCGGCTTCAAGACCCGAGAAGGCAATATCGTTGGAATCAAAGCCACTCTTCGCGGCAAGCGAATGGTTGATTTTCTCAATCGAATCATCAAGATCATTCTTCCTCGTCTCCGTGACTTCCGCGGCATTGATATCAATAATGTTGATACCCATGGCAATCTTTCCATTGGTCTTCGCGATCACGTCGTTTTTCCAGAAATCAACCAAGAAAATAGTCGCGCCGCCTTCGGTGTCGAGATTACCATTGTTCCCAGAGTTAGGAATCGCGACATGGCTATCGAGACCTATCGTGAACTTGGCATCCCGTTTCAAAGATAAAGTTGCAATTAAGCTCTAAACAAGTTACATTCACTAGACAAAAATATGGCCAAGACTTCCGTAATCGCTCGCTCGCAAAAACCGCCAAAGTTTTCTACTCGGATTGTCCGACGTTGTTTTCGCTGTGGTCGTAAGCATGGCTATATGCGCGATTTCGGCATCTGCCGCATTTGCTTTAGAGAAATGGCCAGCAAGGGCGAAATTCCTGGAGTTCATAAATCTAGCTGGTAAACAAAAGATATGTACGGACAAATTCTCACTCGCTTAAAAAACGCTACTATGGCTCGCCATGACGCTTTCCGTGTCCCGCACACAAAGCGCAGCTTAATCATCGCTGAAATCCTAGAAAAAAATGGTTATATAAAAGGCATTGCCAAAAAAGGCCGCACTGAAACCAGTCGCTTTTTAGAGCTTAAGATTAGCTACGACGAAAATGGTCGTCCCGTATTCAGCGATTTCAAGCTCGTCAGCAAGCCTTCTCGCCGTCTCTACGCTGGCTATAAAGATTTCAAGCCGGTAAAAAGCGGTTATGGCCACCTTGTAGTCAGCACCCCGCAAGGGATTATGACTAGCAAAGAAGCCCGCAAGCAAAAAGCCGGCGGCGAACTCCTCTTTGAAATCTGGTAACCAAAAAACCGCAAACGCGGTTTTTTTTCTGGTATTGTCATTCTGAACTCCTAGAAGCGATTAAGCGCTCTCTAGAGAACGGCAAGAAACATAGCCGCTCAATAATGGACGATCCTAAGGGAGAGATCATTCAGAAGGCATAATCTTCTTCAAATATCTAAATTTCACCCACTTACCCCGCATCTTGCGGGGCTTTTCTTTTAAAAATACAAACCATCTTGCAAAACAAAACGCAATTTGCTAGACTTACGCTACTTTTCTAAATACATGAGCCGCTTAGGAAAAAAGCCAATTGAGATCCCTGAAGGGATCGAAGTCACCACTTCTGACTCTATCATCACCGTTAAAGGCAAGATGGGTACCTTGACCGTACCCATCCTCCCTTTCATCAAGGCTGAAGCCAAGGATAAAGCTATGACCTTTGAAGTCTTGGGCGACAATCACCAGGGCTTAATCAATCTAGGTACCATCGCCTCTCTTTTTAAAAATGCCTTAGTCGGTCTCGAGACTGGCTATGCTAAATCATTAAAGATCGAAGGTGTCGGCTATAAAGTCGCCGTTGAAGGTAAAAATCTTTCTTTCAATGTCGGCTTCAGTCATCCGGTAAAGTTTATCGTTCCCGAAGGCATTAAAGCAGAGGTGGATAAAAATACCATTAAGATCAGTGGTATCGACAAATATCTCGTTGGCCAGACCGCGGCCAATATCCGCAAGATCAAAAAGCCCGAGCCCTACAAAGGCAAGGGGATTCGCTACGAAAACGAAGTCGTTCGCCGCAAGGCCGGCAAGAAAGTCGGTGCCTCCGCCGCCTAAACCATCACGACCATGAAAAAAATTCTTATCAACAAAAGAAAGCAAGCTCGTGCCAAGCGCATCCGCGCCAAGATTTTTGGTGTTGCGGCAAAACCCCGCCTTTCCGTCTTCCGTAGCAACAAATACACTTATGCTCAGCTAATCGATGATAGCAAGGGAATAACTCTTATCTCGGGCAATACAAAAACTGAAAAAGGAAAAAAATCCGAACGCGCTCTTACCCTTGGCAAGAATCTCGCCGAAAAAGCTAAAAAGTCCGGCATTGAAGCCGTCATCTTTGATAAAGGTTCCTATAAATATCACGGTCGGATAAAATCGATTGCCGATGGCGCTCGAGAAGGTGGACTCAAATTTTAATACATAATTATGGAAAACACTCCAAACAAAAATATAAGTGCTCCTCGCTCCAGTAATCAGCGCAGCTACTCCTCCGATCGTGGTCCTTCTCGCGATGGCGCTCGCGGTCCTCGCCGTTTTGGTGACAAGAAGCCCGCTCCATTTATAAAAACTGATGGTTTTAAAGAAAAAGTGATCGACATGCGCCGCGTCACCCGCGTGGTCGCTGGTGGTAAGCGCTTTCGCTTCCGGGCCACAATCATCATTGGCGATGAAAAAGGCCAGGTCGGTGTCGGTATTGCAAAAGGCGCTGATGTCGCCCAGGCCGTTGATAAGGCTAAAACCGCCGCCAAAAAAGCCTTGATCCGCGTAGGCACTAAAGGCACCACTATTATTCATGAAGTAAGCGCCAAGTTCGGCGCCGCAAGAGTGATGATCAAACCTGCTCCGGTAGGTCATGGTCTCCGGGCTGGTGGTTCTTCCCGCGTCGTGCTTGCTATGGCCGGCATAAAAGACGCGATCGGCAAGACCTTAGGCTCGACTACCAATAAGCTCACCAATGCGATCGCCACCATCCACGCCTTGGAAAAAATCAAGGTAAAGCCCGCCGCCCCGAAGGAAAAAGTCGCATTAGAAACCTCTGCCCCCGCGGCCGAAACGAAATAAATCTATGCAACTTCACGATTTACGTCCTCATCACTTAAAAGAAAAGAAAAAAACCCGCGTCGGCCGTGGCGGCAAACGGGGCACTTACTCTGGTCGCGGTAGCAACGGTCAGAAACAACATGCCGGTCGCCGCATCAAGCCCGCTATTTCCAATCTCATTATTCGTCTTCCAAAACTCCGGGGTTTCAAAAATAAGCCCAAGAGTCCCAAGGCGATTATTATAAACATTAAAGATCTTGCAAAGCTCAAAAGCGACATTGTCTCTCCCGTCACTCTTCTTGAGGCTGGCTTTATTGTAAAGCGAGACTTAGGGAGCAAGATCAAGCTCTTAAGTGATGGAGAAGCTATGAAGGCCTATACAGTGAGCCCCGAAATCATCACCTCCGTTCTTGCAAGGAATAAGATTGAAAAAGCCGGCGGTAAAGTCTCTGCCGACGTTTCTTCTGAAACAAATAAGGTACAATAAAAAGTACAATATGTTTGAAAAAATACTCCGTATTGTGAAAAGCCCCGACCTGTTAGGCCGCATTGGGATTATATCCGGTATACTCATCGCTTTCCGCCTGATGGCCGCTGTCCCGATTCCCGGTATCGATTCCACTCGGCTTATCGACCTTTTTAATTCTAATAGTATCCTAGGCTTCTTAAATGTTTTCTCCGGTGGCGCCTTAAGCAGTCTCTCGATCGTCATGCTTGGCGTTGGTCCCTATATTACTGCGAGCATCGTCCTTCAGCTTCTCACGATGATCTTCCCAAAGCTCAAGGCCCTGTATTATGAAAATGGCAGCCGAGGCCGAGCTCAGCTAAATCGAATCACTCGTCAGCTCTCCGTCCCGCTTGCCGCCCTTCAGGCATACACATTTTTAAATCTTCTTAATCAGCAAGGTGTCTTCACTGACTTTACTCCACTTTCCGTGATTACCAATGTGATTGTCGCCACCGCTGGTAGTCTTATCTTGGTCTGGCTAGGAGACATTATCACCGAACAAAAGCTCGGCAATGGCGTCTCCCTCCTCATCTTTGCCGGTATCGTAAGTGCCATTCCCGAGACTATCCGCAATTCTATCCTTACCTATGATGCCGGTCAGCTTCCCACCTATATTGCCTATGCGTTGATTGCTATTGCGGTTGTAGGAGGTGTCGTCTTGGTCACCCAAGGTGAGCGAAAGATCAATATTCTTTATGCTCGCCAAATCCGGGGTATGAGTACCGGTGGCGCCATCAGTAACACCTCCTATCTTCCTATCAAGGTCAATCAAGCTGGCGTCATTCCCATCATCTTTGCTGTCTCAATCATTCTTTTCCCGCAATTTCTCTCTCAGATAATCGCTCTCATCTATCCGAGCGTTGGCGCAATCCTTGCAGACTGGAGCAATTACCTTCTCCAAAATCAGTGGGTCTATAGCATCATCTACTTCGTCCTCGTCTTTGCCTTCACCTTCTTCTATACCTCAATCACCTTTGAGCCCAAAGAAATTGCCCTGAATCTTAAGCGTTCCGGCGGATCGATCCCTGGTATCCGTCCTGGTGAACCCACCGAAGAACATCTCGGCACTATTTCCAATCGAGTTACCCTCTTTGGCGCGCTCTTCCTCGGCCTGATTGCCATCTTCCCCAATATCACCCAAGCCATCACCGGCGCTACTAATCTCTCCATCCAAGGCACTTCTCTCTTAATTGTCGTCTCTGTCGCCCTTGATTCCATCCGCCAACTAAACTCCCAGCTCGCCCTCCGCGAATACGAAATCTCTTAAAAAACGCTTAGGTAGGATTAGGATAGTAAGCAGTCTGAAATGGTCTGAGCCAAAAAATGGCGCAATCTTCTCAAATATCTCTTCTCCTAAAAGAGCCTCAAAAATTTTATCCTCACCCCCGTATCAATGGGGGTTTCTTTTTTAAATACATTTATCTTACGGCCGTAAGATCGTTATATCTTTAAAATTTCAAAATCTCCCCAAAAATGCTACTCTTTCTTCAACATGACCTCCTGGAAATCCCAATCTTTTGTTTTCATCGGCCACTCCGGCTCCGGAAAAAGCCTCCAAAGCCACCTCCTTGAAGAGGCGGTAAAAAAAGACGAGCCTGAAGCCGAGATAGTAAGTTTCTCCGTCGGCTCCCTCTTTCGCGCCCGCGCCGAAGGCGCCAATTTTTTCGCTCAAAAGATAAAAAATATTTTAATGAATGGCGGCCTCCCACCAGCCTGGCTCGCCGAGACGCTCTGGATCGAAAAGCTCGCAAATAGCATCCACTCGCAAGACGCCATAATCTTGAGCGAGAGCATGCCCCGCCGCCTACATGAAGCTGAAGTCTTTGACGACATTCTCCGTTTTCTCGGTAGGCCAAGAGCTATCCCAATATACCTCGACATTCCTAAAGATGAATCTCTCCGCCGTTTGAAAGAGCGAGCCGAACGCACCTCAGATAAAGACCCGAAAGCTCGCGAAGCCCTTTCCGCCTGGTTTGAGCGAGAAATTCCTGCTATTTTGAATTACTATGATTCCCGGCTTATCTCTATTGATGGAGTAGGGGAGATAGAAGCGATTCACGAAAGAATTATGACCCATCTCTCTGAAAGTGGGCCTCTCTTGAAGAAAAAATAGCAAAGAAAGTAATAGAAAATTTTGATTCACATAAAATCTAAAGATGAAATAGCTCTGATGAAAGAGGGTGGGGAAATCCTTCGGCACATCAAAGAAGAGCTTATTAAAGTCATCCGCGTCGGGACCTCGCTCCGCACCATCGATGACTATGCCTCCTCTCTTTTTGCCCGCTCCGGTGGCAAAGCGGCTTTCTTAGGCTACCGTCCCCAAGGTGCAAAAAAAGCCTACTCAGCCTCGATCTGCACCTCAATAAATGACATCATAGTCCACGGCCTACCCACCGAATATGCCATTAATCCCGGCGACGTAGTCAAACTCGATCTTGGTATGCTCTATAAAGGTTTTTACACTGATACTGCCACCACCATCCTCGTCTCCCCAGTCAAAAAAGAAGTAAAAAATCTCCTTCTTGCCGCCGAAGTCGCCCTCGCGGAAGCCACCCTCATGTGTTCGCCCGGTCGCTCCATCTTTGATATTTCCAGAGCCATTGAGCGCACTGCCCGCCAATATGGCGTCTACCCCTGCATAGGTCTCACAGGCCACGGGATCGGCCGCAATCTCCACGAAGACCCCTGGATCCCAAACGATACAAAGTATGCCTCAAAAAAGATAGAGATAAAACCTGGCATGGTCCTTGCCATTGAGCCCATGTTTGCCTTAGGTACCGCCGAAGTCATCGAGCTCCCCGACGAAAGCTATGCCACCAAAGACAGCTCCGTCTGCGTCCATGTTGAACACACAATCGCCATTACCGAAACAAGCCGGGAAGTCCTCACCGCCTAATCCTAATTATCTTCTCTCCTTCCTTGTCTTCATAAGCAATCTTGTCGAGCAAAAAAATCTCAGTCTCTTTATCCTAAAGCTCGACTATCTCCGGTCTCGTTTCAAATCTCCTATCTCTATTGGCCTTGTCCATTCCAAAAAAGAAACTATTACTGCCAAAGAAATTATTTTCTGCGAAAAAGCTACACGCTTTTTCCCTCACCTCTTCCTCATTCCTGACCATCCCCAAAAAGAAATCGTCTATAAGCACGCTTTAGAAAAGACCAAAAGCGACTGGCTCTTTTCTCTCTGTCCTCAAAGCTTCGCCGCTGAAGAAAAAGAAATATTACTCATCCTTAATCAGCTAAACGAAAAAATCGACCTTCTCCTCTTCGAACGAGAAAAAAAGTCTTCATTTTTTCGTTCTCTTCCCATTTCCTTTCTCTTTTGGATAAGAGGCCTCTTCATCAAAGATCTTCGCAATCCAAATTTTGTCATCCACCGCGCCCTCCTCCACTATATTTTAAATATAGAAGAAAAATCCCCTGATTTTTTTATGGAAAATATCATTCTAAAAAGTGATGAGCACGGCGCCCGCATCAAAGTCTTCCCCCTTAAAAATCTAAGCTTCCTTTCTCCCACCGAAAAACATCCCCCCTCTTTCCTTGACGCTTTCCGCTTTGTATGCAAAAATCTAAAAGCAAAAAAGTAGCCTAAATAACTACGAAAAAGTGAGCAAAATTGCAAGCGAAGTAATTTTGAATTGAGTTTTCGATTTCTTTCTGAGGAGAATCCCAGGGTATTCTAAAAGAAGTATATATTTGCCTCGCTGATGTGTACTCGAGAAAGTGGGAAAAGCCAACGTAGAAAAAAATCGTAAAATCCGCCAAAAGTACGAGCATATAAATAATTATGAGCATCAGTGAACAACAGTACTTTACAAAAGACCGTCTTGAAGAACTTAAAAAAGAACTCGAAGCCCTAAAGCATGATGGTCGTATTGAAATCTCCGAGCGGCTGAAGCGTGCCAAAGATCTGGGCGATCTTTCAGAAAATGCCGAATACCAGGAAGCGCGGGAATCCCAAAATATTCTAGAAAAAAGAATCTTCGAACTCGAAGAGATGATGAAGCATGCCGTCATCATCAAGAAATCCAGCGATCACACCCAAGTACGCATTGGCTCCACGATTATGACAAAGCACGGCAGCAAAGAACTCAAATTTACCATTGTGGGTGCGAATGAAGCTCGCCCTGAATCCGGTTTTATAAGCAACGAATCTCCTATTGGCAAAGCCTTCCTCGGAAAAAAAGCTGGAGATGAAGTCAAATTTAAAGCTCCCAAGGGAGAAATGAGCTATAAAGTAGTCTCAGTAGATTAATCTTCCTCTTATGCTCGAAGATCTCATTGCCGACCGTAAAAAAAAGCTCTCTCATTTTATCGAAGCGGGAATCAATCCGTATCCCGCTTTTGTTTCTGCCTTCACTCCGATAAATAAAGTAAAAGAATCCTTTACTGTTTGGTCGGAAGAAAAAAAAGATATCACCATTGTTGGCCGCATCACTGGCATGCGAGGCCAAGGTGGCGTCTTTTTTCTAGATATTTTTGATGGTACGGATAAGCTCCAGATAGTTGTAAAAAAAGATACTGTAGAAGAGCACTACGCTCTCTATCAAAACAATCTTGACATTGGAGATTTCTTGGAAAGCTCTGGCACTCTTTTTGTGACTGCAAAAGGTGAGAATAGTCTACTTGCAAAAAATCTCAAGCTTCTTGTAAAATCCCTCCGCCCCCTTCCCAGTAGTTACTATGGATTGGAAAATGAGGAGTTAAAGCTCCGCGAACGCTATCTCGATATCCTGACTGATCCCTTCGTCCGCGACCTTTTTATCAAGAAAAATATTTTCTTTACCTCTCTTCGCGACCATCTCAAAAAACATGGATTTCTTGAAGTAGAGACTCCAGTCCTCGAGTCCATCGCCGGTGGCGCCGAAGCCGAGCCTTTTATCACTCATCACAATGCCCTTGATCGCAATTTTTATCTTCGGATTTCCCTCGAGCTTCCCTTAAAAAAACTCCTTGTCGCCGGCTACCCTAAAGTCTTTGAGCTCGGCCGCGTCTTCCGCAATGAAGGCATTGATGCTGAGCATCTCCAAGACTACACCCAGTGCGAGTTTTACTGGGCCTACGCCGATTATCACGCGCTCATGGACTTTACCGAAGATTTATACAAAAAACTCGTAAAAGATGTCACTGGCGGTCTCACGAACGAAAAAGATGGTCACACGCTTGACTGGAGTAAACCCCTCCCTCGCCTTAATTTTTGCGATCTTTTTGAAGAAAAATTTGGCCTAGATCCCCGCACCGCAAAGGAAGCTGAACTCACAAAAAAAGCCAAAGAAGAAAATATAAAGCTTGAAGGCCATGAAGAAGCCGGCCGTCTCATCGATCTCCTTTACAAGAAAAAGATTCGCCCCAATCTCATCCAGCCCTGTATTCTCATGAATCCGCCAGTGGTAATTGAGCCCTTAGCTAAAAGAACTGAAAAAGATCAAGCAGTTGTCGAACGCTTCCAAATCATTGCCGCCGGAAGTGAGCTCGGCAAAGGCTTTAGTGAACTCAATGATCCACTCGACCAACGCACCCGCTTTGAGAGCCAGATGGAGCTCCGCAAGAAAGGGGATAAAGAAGCCCAAGAGCTCGACGAAGACTTCTTGACCGCGCTCGAGTATGGCATGCCTCCAGCCGCCGGCTTTGGTCTTTCCGAACGCCTCTTTGCCATCATTATGGATCGACCCGTCCGCGAGACTGTCATCTTCCCCTTAATGAAAAACAAAGGTACTTTGTAATCAAAGTACCGCAAGCACGATAAAACTATTTTAAAATACCCTACAAATAGTAAGGTATTTTCGCTCTAATCACGCAAAGTAATGTGGAATATATTTGAGAGTTTGACATGTGAGCACCGAACGCAAGAAAAAAATCGAAAAAGACCTAAAAGAACGAGCGCCTAGTAACCAGTTGTAAAGGACCTGTAGAGAAGCATAATATAAAGTACACATGAATCTCCCTCCCTATAAGGCCTGGATCAATCTTAGTAAGTCCGCCATTGATAAAAATCTCTCTTTTTTTCGCTCTCTCCTCACTCCCAAAACCAAGCTTTTTGCCGTGATAAAAAGCAACGCCTATGGCCATGGCCTCCTCGACTTTTCCTCTATGATTAGTGAATCAAGAAAATGCGATGGCATCTGCGTCGACTCCGTGCAAGAGGGAATTGCGCTTAGAAAATATATCAAAAAGAAACCTATCCTTGTCCTCGGCGCCACCCTTCCCAAACTTTTTCCCTTGGCCAAAAAAAACGACATTATAATCACCTTATCAAACTTTGATGTTCTAAAAGCCTATCTTTCCTTACCTACTACTCATCGTCCTGACTTTCATCTTAAATTTGATACTGGCCTCCACCGACAGGGCTTTCAAAAAAATGAACTCCTCGAGCTCATTCATCTCTTAAAAAAAGAAAAGCTCCGCCCGCTAGGCCTCTATGCTCATTTTTCCGGCGCCCGCAAAGAAAGAAAAGAAGAAACAGAAAAAGAATTTATTCAATTCATTTCCATAATTAATCTTTTTCGGCAGACTGGTTTTAAAAAATTCCTCTCGCACATCAGCGCTACAGGCGGCACCCTCATGAATCCTAAATACCATCTCGATCTTGTTCGCATCGGCATGGGACTCTTAGGCTATGAACCGCACGAAGAATATCATAATCTCTCGGTCACCTCCCTCTCTCCTGCTCTTTCTTTTCACTCCTACCTTTCCGAAATAAAAAAAATCCCCAAAGGGGAGGGAATAGGCTACGATGGGGTAAAACAGACTAAAAAAGAAATGAAGATTGGCATCGTTCCTATTGGATATTGGCATGGCATCCCTCGCGCGCTTTCTGATAAGGGTAAAGTTCTTGTCCGAGGCAAAAAAACCTCTATCCTTGGTCGGATTTCCATGGACATGATTACTATTGATCTTTCCCATATCTCCGAAGCCTTCTTTGGCGATCCAGTCACGCTGATTGGCACAGATGGCAAAGAATCACTCTCCGCTCTTGATCAAGCCAAAACAATAAATGCCTCCCACTACGAATTTTTAACCCGCCTTAATCCGCTCATTAAAAAATACAACATTGAATAAAACACTATGAAAAAAATATATTTTCTTCTCTTCCTTATTTTTATCCTCTTTTCAGGCGGCGGCTATATTCTAAATTCCAAAGGTTTTTTTAATGTTCGATCCATCTCCGTAAGCGGCGCGACCACTACCGAGGAAAAAGAGATTATTTCTTTCTTTAAACAACATGAAACCCAAACTAATTTTTTCTTAATAAAACAAAATGCTTTCATCCCAAAAGGTGCTCCCGCTATCAAAAAAATCACCATCATTAAAGATTTTTTAAAAAGAAACATTAAACTCCAAGTGGAAGAACGGACGGCAATTGGCATTAGTTGTTTCTCCAAAGAAAATATGTGTTTTTATTTTGATGATCAGGGCATTCTTTTTGCTGAAGCGCCTCGAATCCAAGGCGGTAAGCTGTTGATTTTCAGCCTTGACGCCGAGAAGCAAAAAAAACTTGGGGATATGGTTATCCTATCCCGCTTCCTCCCGGCGCTCATATATTTTGCCACTCATCCGCCTAAAAATATTTTTTTTAATAAAATAATCATCGACGAAGCCAATCAAGAAATCCGCGGAATAATAAGCCGGAGCAATGGTACTCTTTTTCTCAGTCTCCGCTTCTCTCCTAAAGAACCTCTCCTTGCCCTAGAAAAACTCTTAGAAACTAAAAAACCTGATCCACTAAAGCTCTCTACCCTCGACTTCCGCATCGAAAACCGCTTTTATTTCCGGTAAAAATAATATAGAATTACAGTTCAAAACTTTACAAAGTAGATAAGTGTGTCAGTTCCGTGAAGTAATTTTGGATGGAGTTTTCGATTTATTTCCGAGGAGCCGCCACAGTGTACTAAGAGCTAGGTACACATGAGGAGGCACCGCAGGAAAAAATCACAAAATCCGCCAAAAGTACGAGCGCCAAAAAAAGAATAATGAAGTTATCAATCGGGATAGTGGGCTTGCCTAATGTGGGTAAATCAACCCTCTTTAAATTACTAACAAATCAAAATATTGATATTGCAAATTACCCCTTCTGTACCATCGACCCCAACATCGGCATCGTTTCCGTCCCCGACACTCGACTCACGGAACTCACAAAAATAAGCAGCTCTAAAAAAACCGTTCCCGCCATTGTTGAATTTTTTGATATCGCCGGCCTCGTGAAGGGCGCTTCGGAAGGTGCCGGTCTCGGCAATAAATTTCTCTCCCACATACGCGAAGTCTCCGCTATTGTCATGGTCCTTCGCTGTTTCAATAACGACGATATTATCCACGTCGAAAACTCCGTTGATCCGCTCCGAGATCTCTCGATCATTAACACCCAGCTCATCTTGAAAGATCTCGAGACAGTCACAAAGCGTTTGCAGGGCATCGATAAAGAAATAAAAAGCGGAAGCAAAGACGCCGTCCAAGAAAAAACCCTCCTTGAGACTATCAAGGCCAAATTAGAAGCCGGCAAGCTCATCACCGAATTTTCTGAAGAGAAAATTATCATAAATCTTGGCCTTCTCTCAAGCAAGAAACGTCTTTATCTCCTGAATGGTCAAGAAGCCGATGTCTCTCCCGCCCTCAAGGAAACTATTTTAAAAGAGGGGAGTCAGGCCATTATCGCCGATCTAAGTGCCTCCGAAGAGGCCTTTAGACCGGCCTTAGAAGCCCTTATCCGGGCTTCCTACGAGACTTTGGGGCTTATGAGCTTCTATACCACCGGCGAGGAGGAAAGTCGCGCCTGGACAATTAAAAAAGGAATGACCGGCAAAGAGGCCGCCGGGGTTATCCACACTGATTTTGAACAAAAATTTATTAAGGCCGAAATTGTCTCCTATGAAGATCTTATTGCCTTGGGCGGCTGGAACCAAGCCAAACAAAAAGGAAAACTTCGCCTCGAAGGCAAAGACTATATTGTGCGAGACGGCGACGTCATCATCTTCCGCCACGGCTAACATAAAAATCTCCACCTCTAACTGAGAAGTATCATTTCTCTAAGGTAGCTTTTAGTTCTAGTAATCGCTGCAACTGTTTCTCAAGAGCCGCAATCTCCTGTTCTGGCGTCATATTTACCGAAAGACTCCCGCCCGAAGACGTCGCTCGCTTCACCCGAAATAATTCTTGCTTCAGATTATTATTCTGATACCAAAGATATCCCCCGAGGATCGCAAGAAGAATTATGGCAAGAATTGACATGAAGTTTTTTGCAAACCCATCCATTAATTTTTTTAGTATAGCAAATAGTAAGAAAAATAGCTCTGTGGATTACAGACCAGTCATTCCAGACCCTCCCGCACCGCCCGTATTTGAGCCAGCAGCACCCGAGTTTGGGTTAGTCACATTTCTCAATCCTGAAGTCCCACCACTGGTAGTACCCCCACCGCCAGTACTCATCCCTGTAGATCCTCCAGTAGTCCCCCCAGTCGTTCCACTCGAACCCGTCCCACCACTGGTAGTACCCCCACCGCCAGTACTCATTCCTGTAGATCCTCCAGTAGTCCCTGCAGTATCCTCTTTTCTATCTCTTTCCTCCAGCGCTAAATCTATACAAGAGGGGGCATTTTTTTTGTCATTAATAAGAGCTAGATACAAAGCAAAGCTTCTCTTAATTTTTGCTTCCTCGTCACGAAGATAATTTATATTCTGTTCTAATTCTTTAGTCCTCATTTTTTCTTTTTCTAATGAGGAAAGCCTTTCTTTAATTTTATTCATCTTGTATCTAAATAAAGCTTCGATTGACTCAGAAACTTGCGATAAGTCTCTTGAGACAGGATCATCGATGTATGCTGCGTATGCTTCTTCCAATTCATCAAAATATGTCCTCCCTACATAGAGAGAAAAAGAATCCGTATTCCCACTCCGCGACGGATCAAAAAAAATAAAATCAAAGTCCCCCAACGACATGAGACTAACTGGACTGACTGGCACTTCATAAAAACTACGAATTCCACCAAATTTTGATCTGCAATTTAGCGTAGCAAGTTTTCCTTGGAGTAGAAGTTCCGACTGACTCGCTTTCAACCACTCTCTATTCTGTGACAAATTCGTTACAAAAAGACCCAAACAAATCATAAAAAGAAGAAAAAGAGCCGTCCGAATCACATACCCCACTCGGATATGCCTATTTGTATCCCGCACCTTCCTTTTCCCCTTACTCTCTATCTTTTTCTTCATAATCAACTCCTCTCAGTTTACCAAAACCCACCTTGTGGACATCTCCTCTTATCCAAACTTACTTCGCTCATTGTCAATTTATTGAAATAAGTGAAGGAATATATGAGCGTAATAATCTTAAGATTACAGATAACCTATTTTACGCAACCATATTCCATGCTCCCATTCCCATAAAGTCTTTGCCCCTAAAAATGCTTTAAGATCGGCCTCAAAAGAGGGGAGTTCCTTCATCTCCACAATCCCCCTCATCGGCCTCCATTCATGTTCCCCCTCCCTGCACATGCGAAAATTATACCCCCGCGGGTACGGTTCCTTCACCTTTTCCCGTCCGCCTTTTATCCGCATCATCGCTCCACATCGAATGCAGCTCGTCGCTTGATCCACCCGCAAAATAAACCGGGTGCTAATCCCATGAAAATCATCTTGGAGAGCCTCCATATAAGCCGCGGTCTGAAGGCAATAGTCCCGATAGATAGCCTGCGAGGTTTTGATATCAAGAATCGCATACTTACCATCGATGAGCGCCAAGCTATCAATTGTCCCCGAGTAGCGGTGCTCCTGGCTCACAATTCTACGCTCCACATACTCAGGATCGATTTGAATATTATGGTGCCGGATAAAGTCCATCGCCGTCTCAATCGCTGGCGCGATAGTAGGGGACACGGTCACTGATTTTCCCAGTAAAAGTCCTTGGAGAGCCTCATGGACAAGCGTCCCCTCAGTCGCTGATTGCTTCTTGATCTCTTCTCCCTCCTCATAGCTAGAGAGGCTCGCATAGTAGCGATAGAGAGCTGGCTTTGCCTTTATCTCAATGATCTTAGTCACACGCGGATACCAAACATCATCTACGAGATACCCAGCCTGACTCTGAAACTCCGCCATATCCTTATACTCATTCATAGACGCCCTATTATATCAAAGATCTCTTACAAAGACTTATAAATATTGGGGGAATCAAGTTTAATACTGTCGCACAATATATCTTTTGCGACAATGTATTAGTTTTATTAAACTTATAAAAAAGGTTCTATGCATCAGCTTTAAAAAATATTTCCTTTTCTAAACTAAAATTATTCTTCTCTTAAATTACTATTTATAAAATACTAACTACTCCCTGATCCTTTCTCTAAACTGCTAAATTCCAATTACTATTTTCTCCTTTGACCACTCCCCTCTTTTTTTTAAATTTTAGTAGGGGAGTCCCTAAAAGTTATCCACAACTCCTTGACATATTTGTCACCTCAGTTCCAAAAGAAAATTTTTTCTCTATTCAAATAATTATTTGAATACACTCTCTCTCAAATTATTTACCTTCTAATTACAAATTACCCCCTTCCCTCTCCCCCATCATCTTCATCTCACAACAAAAGCAAATAATCGTGTCAGCTACGCGAAGTAATTTTGAATGGAGTTTGCTATTTATTTCCGAGGAGCCAAGGGAGCACTACTAAGAGCTGGGTAACAGGAAAAAAATCGCAAACTCCGCCAAAAGTATGAGCGCCCTAAAACTACAAATATTGGAGAGGATTTAGATCTCCTCCAGACGGCATCGGCCCACACGACCTGCTCGCGCCTATACTAAAAGTCTTTGAATCATATACCGTAAAATGCAAATGTGATCCTGTCGAATACCCTGTACTCCCAACATACCCAATAAGCTCTCCCCTTTTTACCTCCTTGCCAGCGGTAATCCCCATTCCGATCTTTGATAAGTGTCCAAAAAGAGTCGTAAGGTTATTGTTATGCCGAATCACAATAAACTTGCCGTAAGCTCCTTTCCGGCAATATTTGTCTTGGTCTCCCGTCGCTGCTACCACTCCATCCTCCGGAGAAACGATCTCCGTGCCTGTTGGTACTCCAATGTCGATTCCGTTATGCCACTTACCTCGATATCCATTCTTAGCAAAAGCCGTCGCTCCATACCCCTGTGTCGTCTTTCCAGAAACCGGCCAGCCTAAGACTCCTCTTCGGGCTTTCGGAATCTCATCGGGATTAATGTCTTTTCGAAGCTTCGCTTCCTCCGCTTCAATCTCTTCTGCAATCTTTAATTGCTGTTCATAAAGCTGTTGTAGAATATTCTGATAATTCTTTTCTTTATTTTTTGTTATCGATAAAAGCTCATCCCGGGATGCTTTTTCCTGTTTAGCAATCTCTCTTCTTGCCTTGGCCTTTTCCGTCTCTGTCTGCACGCTTTGTTTCTTCTCATCAATCTCCTCCATTCGCTCCAAAAGTTCTGCCTCATATTGATTCAAATCCTTCACGTCATTCTCCACTCCTGCTCGCGCCTGCCGGATTATCTCAATCTCGGACAAAAAATCCGATAAACTCCCATTCCTAAGAAGTGGGATTACTATATCATCCGATTCTGTCTGATCAAGATCTCGTAAAAGCTTGCGCACCACCTCCTGCTTATATGCGATCTTCTGCCGCAATTCTTCCGTCTTTATTTCCAGCGAATCAATTTCCAGACCATATTTCTCGATTGCTACCTGATTAGCTTTCACCGAATAATCAAGCTGCTTAATGGTCTGCTCCACCTTCTTTACTTGCTGGCTCAAAGTCTGTTTCTGTGAACTTACTTGATCCAAACCCACCTGCGTTTCATTAATCTTTTTTTGTAAATCTGTAAGCTCCTGATTTTTCTTGGCAATCGCTTCTTTAGCCCGTAATTCCACCAAAGATTGCTGATCTGTCTGCTGTGCCAATACGGTGAAAAATATTCCCAGAGAAAGTGCTATAAAGAAAATAAAAAAACTAATTTTTGTGTACAAATACATCGTCGTAATTTATCCTTTTAAACTCCAAAAGACATCTACTTATTATAGCACTTTTAAATAAAAAAGCCCATCTAAAAGCCTAGGTTTTTCAAGGCTTTTTTCACTCTTTCTTGGCTTTCAGCGAGCCCTAAAACCTCCATGATTTCAATTGGTCCTGGTGAAGCCTCTTTCCCTGAAAGAGCTACACGCAAAGGCCACAAGACTTCTCCCCTCCCCTCTTCCTCCGCATAAGTCTCGATGGCCATTTTTGCTTGACTAAAATTATTATTTGTATTAAATATTTCTGAGATTTTTAGAAGATTTTTCCCCGTAGTTTCCTTGTCTGATTTTTTCCAAATAAGCCGCTCCGCTGGATACTCGGGAAGAGCATCAAAGAAATCAGTAAGAATAGAGAATTGAGAGAGTGTATCCATTCGCTCCTTCACCGCCGCAATTTTCTTACAATTTTGTTCTGTTACCTCTATTTCTAACAATCCTGCAAGCTCTACATCGCTTTTACTCCGCAAATAATGAGCATTCAAAAATCGAAGTTTCTTTCCATCAAAAATCGCTCCACCCTTTTGGATTCGTTCCAAAGTAAACTCTGCCGCGATTTCTTCCAAAGTAAATATTTCTTTATCATCTACCGGATGCCACCCGAGAAGGGTAAGAAAGTTTCTCATCGCCTCCGGTAAATAACCCTCTTTCCGATAATCAGAGAGGGCTGTGGCTGCAAATCGCTTAGAAAGCTTTGCTCGTTTCTCATCAAGAATAAGGGGTAAATGAGCGTACTCCGGTCGCGGTAAGTCTAAAGCTTCTTGGATAAGAATCTGCTTAGGCGTATTCGCCAAATGATCTTCTCCTCTAATGACAAGAGTAATGTTCGTCTCATAATCATCTATAACCACGGCCAAGTGATATAGAGCTTCAAGTGTTTTCCCATCAGCATTCTTCGCGATCGCAAAGTCCCCGATATATTGCGTATCAAATTTCACTTCACCCCGGATTGCATCCGAAAAAGTGATTTCCATAAGCGGCGTCATAATCCGCACTACCGCTCGCTCTCCTTTAGCAAATTTCTCTTCTATCTCGCCTTCTGAAAGATTTCGACACCGGCCGCTGTATACCTGAGGCATTTTTTTTGCCATCTGCTCCTCTCGCTCCTTATCCAAAAGTTCCTTTGAGCAAAAGCAATAGTATGCCTTCTTCGCTTCCAAAAGCTTTCTTACATACTTTCCATATATCTCTCCTCGCTCACTCTGCCGCAACACCTCCGGCTCGTAGGTAAATCCGAGCCATTTCATCCCTTCCAGAATATCCTCCTCATACTTTTTCTCCGATCGCTCCTTATCAGTATCCTCAATCCGCAAATAAAATTTTCCTCCCGTCTTTAAGGCGTAAAGATAATTAAACAAAGCCGTTCTCGCCGTTCCAATATGAAAATACCCCGTCGGCGACGGCGCAATCCTCACCCGCACCTCTCCCTGTTTCATCTCGCTATTCTAGCAAAAATTTCGAAAAAATCTATTTTTAGACTCCGATTTTACTTCACTTGCTTCTTGCTCTTTCATCTATATCTTTTATTCTTTTTTCTACTGCTGGCATAAATAAACCTGCCGCTTTTAGTTTATTAACTTCCTCCATGCATTCTACAGGCGCATTATTACAAGCATCTTTTGCCACATTTTAAATATTAATTGACTAATATTGAATAAACTTTATTTTCTAGAGATCTATTTTTTTCATCAATATAATGCAAATCTCTCTTTTTTAAAAAGAATTTAAGCAAAAATTCTCTTCATTAAAAATAGATTTTTTAGGGGTGTCAATAAGAAATATTTCCAATTCCTAGCTAAGATATTTTAGGCAACAATAAAATAATTTAAAGAAATTAATACAAAAAACCCAAAAAAGCTTCACCTCCTAAGCATAGCAAAAAAACTACAAAAGCACCGCTAGCAATTTATCCACTATATATTCCTCTTCCGTAAATACTGTCACGCCGGGAAACATCTTCTTCGCCTCCGCCGCGTTCCTACTCTGATGATCATTCGCCGCCTCTGGCAAAGGCACGAGAATCATCGGTTTTTTATACGCCGCGATTTCAAATAAGCTCGATCCCGCCCGAGAGAGGACCACATCCGCCGCCTGGTACGCCACTCCCATCTCCTCAATAAACTTCATTGGTTTATAAAAATCCGCCTTCATTCTCTTCGCTTCAAGCCAATCAGTCTCACCTACCTGATGCAAGATCTGCCACCCTTTTTCTCCGAGAGTCATAAGCGCTTGAAAAACCACTTTATTAATCCGAGTTGAAGCCATTGACCCCCCCACCACTACCAATAATTTCTTTTTTGGATCAAACCCTAGACGTTCTTTGGCCTCTTTTTGCGACAAAGATAATCCGGAAAGCGCCTGCTGTCGGATTGGGTGCTCTACTACCACCACTTTCTTTGGGTTTGAAAAATATTTTTTTGCATAAGAAAAACTCACCTCAATTCTCGTCGCAAATCGTGCTGATATGCGATTAGTTAGTCCCGGAATAGTATCCGATTCATGAATAGTCACAGGTACCTGAAAGAGCCACCCGATGACGACGACCGGTAACGCTCCCGGCCCTCCTTTACTATAAATCTCATCTGGCCACACTCGGAAAATCACATAAATCGCCTGTAAAAAACTAAAAAAGAAAAGAAAAAAATCCAGAATATTTTTTAGTGAAAAATACCGTCTGAGCTTCGCCCCGTACACCGTAAAACATATCACTCCTATTTGTTCCAAATAATTCCGATATCGATCATCCGGCCCTGCGTAATAAAACTCCGCCTGTCCATCCATCGCCTCCACCTTAGCGACTAAAGGAAAAATATGTCCTCCACTCCCCCCACCACACAAAAGAATCCTTCTTGGTTTTTTCATAGTTATTTTTGCAACTGAGAAAGTAAATTTTCTCTTCCCGAAAGAAGAATTCCTTTATTACCTTCTTTAAATATCTTAGTAAAAACTCTCATCACCTCCTCGTAAGAAAGATGGGAAAGAAAATCAAAGTATTTTTCAATTGTATCTATTTCCTCATGGCGAGTCCAAACCCCAAAATAAAAATTAAGAACATTATCCTGCTCAGCATACCAAAGCCTTAGAGAAGCAATCATTTGATCTCGAATTTCATTAAAAAATTTTTGAGTGAAAACCTCTGGAAAATGATTAAGGCAATCAAGAAGTTTTTTATTCGCTTCCAAAGGTTTAGTTGTTTGAAGAGAAATATCCTCAAACAAAAGATTAGGAAAATAAGAAAATTGAGCCGAAACCGAATAAGTAAAAGCATTTTTTACACGCAGTTCTTCATATAAATAAGAGCTTATTCCATAAGTAAGAAAATGATTGATTAATCCCAAAGCAATCCTCTCCTTCTCTGAAATATCTGCAAACCAAAAACTCAACACTAATCGATATGATTCTGAATCCTCAAAAACATAAACATTATTTTCTGTAACAGCTTCTCGAGATAATAAAAATTCCTCTACTTTTTCACTTTCAGTCCAATCAGAAAAGAATTCCTGCAACAGATCTTTTATTTTTTCTACCTGCAAACCCCCATATATGACAAGCGCCGCATTGTTAGGAACTAAAAATTTTTTCTGATATTGTTGCAAATCAGAAAGGGTTATTTTTTCCAAAGTTTCTTTATATCCTAATACTCGATGAGCAATTTTATTTCCTGCAAACATCTTCAGATCTGCTTCAAACCATAAGCGCCGCATTGGATCAGCCTCCGCCCGAGCAATCTCTTGTAAAACTATCGCTCTTTCTTCCTCTAGATTTTCTTGGGAGAAAAACGGCTTACAAACAATCTCATGCAGAATTTCAAATATCTCCCTCGCTTTCTCTTTTGAAAAAGAAAAAATGACTCGTAAACTATATTTCGAGGTCCGAGCATTAGAGTAAGCGCCCGTCCGATCCTTCACTCGCGCAAAAACAAACTTATCCGGCCACTTTTGCGTCGCCTTTAAGATAAGATGTTCATAGAGGTGCGCCAAGCCATGCAACTCCTGATTTTCATACAAAGACCCCGCTTCAAATATCAAATCCAAATATATCGCCTCACAGTCATCATCATGAATTGATATGAGACGCAATCCATTCTCCAAAGTCCCCTGCGTCAGTTTCTTCATAAGAAAAAGAAATAAGTAACCCTAAGTAAACCACAAAAAACCTCTAAAATCCATGTTTTTCTTTCTTCTCGTCCACTAAGCAAAACCTTGCGACACAAAAGTAATTTCCAAAGATTTTTTTCCAAAGACAAGGAGCGAGTGAGCAATACTCGCGAGGCATACGTAAGAAAGTGTATGTCGAGTGAGGAAGCGGAGCGAGCAACGCGGTATTTGGGAAGAAAGACCAAAAATTACACTTTACGCATCAAACCCGCAAGAATCCCAGAGATCGTGAGATTCACAACTAGCGCCGTTCCCCCATAACTCACAAAAGGAAGTGGCGCCCCCGTAAGCGGTATCACCCCCGAGATCGCCGCAATGTTTACAAATGCCTGAAAGCCAATGAGCCACCCATACCCCGCAAAAAGCAATCGGAAAAATTGATCCGTCTCCCGATAGGCAAAATAAAAACACATGAGCAAGATAAGCAAGTAGGCAAAAATAATCACCGCTACTCCAAGAAAACCAAACTCCTCCGCAAGAATTGCAAAGATCGAATCTCCCATCGGTTCCGGTAAATATTTGAGCTTCGTTGTCGATTGCCCATATCCCACACCAAAAAATTGTCCGGAAGAAACTGCCTTAATCGTCTGATTAATATGGAAACTTGAAGAGCTCTGATTTTGCGCCGGATTCAAATATGTCTCAAATCGCTTCCATTTATAAGGGGTAAGGTATATTGTCCCAGCAAGCACCGTTACTCCCAAACCACCTAAGACAAGAATATATCGCATTTTTGCTCCAGAAATAAAATACATCAAGAGTGCGGTCGAAAGAAGAATCACTGCCGTCGAAGTCGCCGGCTGCAAAAGAAGCATTCCTCCCACGAAAGACAAGATTAAAATAAACGGCACAAATCCCTTAAAAAAATCCTCCTCCCGCTTCCGTAGAGCCGAAGAAAGCCATGCTGCAACATAAAGAACGAGAGAAATCTTCAAAAGCTCCGAGGGCTGGAAGGAAAAAAATTGCAAATTCACCCACCGCTCTGCTCCGCCTGCATTAATTCCCAGCGGTGTAAAAACTAAAACCAAAAATCCTACCGAAAGAAGAAAGATTGGAAATGCCGCTTTCTTAAGCCATTCCCCAGCTAAAAAATACATGAAGAAAAAACCAAATAACCCCATAGGCAGGCCAGACAAAGCCTGGTGCTTCAAGTAATACCAACTATCATTAAATCTCGCTTCTCCTAAAGATAATGATGCCGAAGAAAGCATTATAAATCCGAAAAAGGTCAGGAGGAAAATAAGCAAGCCAAAAAAAATCCCCGCGTTGCTGGTATTAATCTTCAAAAAACTTTTCCTCGTCTTCCTAAATCCAAACATCTCTCGTAATTATACTCATAAAAATTTTACCAGTGTAGAAAAATATAACCACCAAGACTCGTAGCGAAGCGAAGACCGCGTGAGCGTACTCACTTTTACGCGGCCTTCCTAATTAAAACCCTCCCCCTATTCCCTTTTGCCTCCCGCGCCATCTTTCCATCATACATCTCCTCTCCATTCACCCACACCCGCTCTACCCGTTCTTGATTATACAGCACTAAATCCGCATATTTCCCCTCGGCGATCTCCCCCCGCTCTTTGATCTTCAGCCGATCTGCCACCTCTCCAGTAATCTTGCTCACTGCCTTGGAAAAAGATTCTGGCTCCTTGCTCGCCTCTTGAAGATATGAAAGAAAGCCTGTCTCCAGAGAAAAAAGTCTAGGGTCAGAAGAAACCGGAATCACCTTTTCCTCTCCTAAAAATTCTTGCAAGGTCTTCATATCAATGCCTTCTTCCATCACAAAAGCTCTGAGGCCCGCTATTTCCATAATCGATAAAAGTTCCGCCTTGCTCTTAATCAATCGAGGCTTAAGATAGGGCAAATGGGGCGTAAACGCCAAAAATAATTTCCTCTTTTTATTCCACTCAATCTCTTTTTCTATAAGCCGTCTCGATTGTTTCTCTTGGAAGGCCTGACGCATCTCCTCGACCGTCCCCCGCCTCGCCCACAAAGGTAATAAATAATAAAGAGGAAAAAGCAAGTATCGGCTAAGCATAAGCTCCACGTACACTTCCATATAATCAGTACTCTTATGAAGAAGTTTTATAACTTCCTGGTTTTCCCGATTATCTCCTAGCTTCGGTTCAAAGTTGCGCAAAATCATTCTTCCTCCTGCTTGAAAATATGCCTTTAGTGCAAGCGAGGTCTCTTCATAAAGAGTCCTTTCTTGTCGTCGCAAAGTCACTGATAAAAGACCTTTCTCCTCCTGAGTAATTCGTAGCCAATCCGCAATCGCATTTTCATTAAAAATTCCACCTTGAGTTCCTTCCCGAGACAAAGATAGACCAAAAGCCCCATCCCTTAAAGCCTGTCTCGCCGTCTCCTCAAACACCTTTTTCTCTTTCTCCGTAAGATCAAGCTTCACTTTGGGAAAAAGCCCCCGATAAAGACCATTCAACCCCGCAAAACTTCCCACATTTATGGGTAATGACAGCTTCGACAAAGTCTTCAAAAAATCCTGGAAAGAAAACCAATCAACGTTCACTCCCCTTGCATGCGTATGTTTATGAAATACCGAAAAATCTCCTCCCGGCAAAGGCGCAAGCGAATATCCATCCTGACCAAGAATTACACTTGTCACCCCCTGCCTTAGATAACCCGAAAAGTCCGTCGATGAAATAGGCAAGAGCGTCCGATCCGCCAAAGCGCCCGCGTCAATAATCCCAGGCAATAAATACGCCCCCCGTCCCTCAACTACCTGACTCGCTTTTTTGTGGGGGAATTTTCCAATCGCCACCACTCGATCGCGATTCACCAAGACATCCGCCTCCTTCACCTGCCCCCCTCTCCCATCCACCACTCTCACCCCTTTTATAAGCAGCATATTCCTCATTATACCACTTCACCCCTCTTATCCCTTAATAGCAAAAAATAAATTGTGCAGCATTCTTATTAGTCTGGATGCATTCCGCCGACTTTCCAAATTTTCGCGGGAAAATTTTTTTGATTTTTCCTGTCTGGTGTATTTATACAACCATCACAAAACTTTTCGGCTTTTTGATATGGTGCGCCCCGCAGGACTCGAACCTGCAACCCCTTGGTTCGAAGCCAAGTACTCTATCCTTTGAGCTAGGGGCGCTATTTTATCAATATAATACAGTAAATTACCCCTTTAAGCAAAGACATTTTCAATCGCCGAAGGCTAAAAAGTGGAGCGCAGGATTTTTAAGAAGAGTTTAGATTTTCTCTCTGAGTATGGGACGGAGCATTCTGCGGGAAGTATGTGAGTACTAAACGGAAGAAAAAAATTCAAAATCTTCCAAAAATACCAGCGATAAAGGTTATAAAAGCCTATCTATGAAAAATATAATGAGACCTAATATGGTCATGATGGCCGATACTATCCAAAACCTCATCGTAATCTGACTCTCCTCCCAACCCAACGCCTCAAAGTGATGATGGATCGGAGATGAATGAAAAATCTTTTTTCCTCCTCGTAATTTCTTGGAAGTCAATTGAATAATCACCGATATCGTCTCCATCATCGGAATAAAAGCAAAAAATGGCAGAAGCAATACGGTATTTGTTAAAAGCGCGATCGTCCCCAGTGTGATCCCGAGCGCCATCGAGCCCGTATCCCCCATGAAAAACTTTGCTGGGTGCACATTAAACCACAGAAAAGCGAGTAGTGCTCCCACAACCGCTCCGGAGAATACTGCCAAGTCATACCGCCCGAGCAAAAATGCCACCGCCGTGAGCGCAAAGAAAGCAAACATTAAGACACCGCCCGCTAAGCCATCAAGTCCATCGGTAATATTTGTCGAGTGAGCCGTCGCCGAAATGATAAGCATGAAAAAAGGAATATACCACCACCCAATATCATAATTTCCAAAAAAGGGAATATGAATGACATGCCACTCGAGCCGATGGTAAAACCAATACGCCCCGATCCCTGAAATCAAAAGATAAAGAAAAAGCTTATACTGCACCGACAGCCCTCCCCCAAAAGGCCCAATCTTCCTCACTCCCATATAGTCATCCAAAAGCCCCACAAGAGCCGCCGCTGCAAGTGTCCCAAGAGGCAAATATGTCTCCGCCCTATTTAAAAACGAAAGATACGAAAACCATCCGGGAAATACATCTGCAATCAGAAAAAAAATAATTGCAAGCGCCAAGACCGAAAACCAAATCACTATTCCTCCTCCCGTTGGTGTTCCTTCTTTCTCTTTATGAAGCTTGGAAAAGACCGGCGCTGAGGACGACAGCCGGATCTGTTTCCGAAACCCATTTTGAATCAAAAAACCATAAACAAATGGTGTGAGTAAAAATGCTGACAAAAAACCAGAAAACGAGACCAAGAGCACTCGCACTAATTGTAGAATTTGGAAATCCATTCAAATAAAATATTAGTTTGATAAAAACGCGCCGCCTTGCTCTCCGTCCCCAGGACAATAATCAAGATCGGCTGACCATGATATTCAAAAAGAGACAAAAGATTTCCGCTCGCTTCATTGGTATACCCTGTCTTACCGCCTAAAAAGTCTTTTCTTCCGACAAAATCATTATTACTTTCTATTATCTTATCATCAATCACTACATTTGTCTCGCGACTAAGTTGGAATATCTTGGGGTGTTTTTGGAGCGTATAGTGCGCAAGCCGTACAAGATCATTGATAGTCGATTGATTGTTTGGGGAAAGCCCGGACACATCGTCAATACTCGTGTTCTTCATCTGAAGCTTCAAAGTTTTCCTCCGCATCAATGAAAGGAATTCCTCTTTTCCATACAGAGATGCAAGCTTCTCCGCCGCTTCGTTTGACGACACAACCATCATTTGCTTTACCAAAAGATCTCGCTCCTCCGATGAAGGCAAATGTTCAAAAGCGACAATAGCCGTGAGAATCTTAGTAAGCGAGGCAAGAGGCCACGCTTTTTTTGGCTGCACCTCAAGGTAGGTATAATCTGTCTGAAGATTAATGACTACCGCTGACTGTAAGGCAAGATGATCTGGTGGCGCCGGATACTGCTTGATAAGCTCGTTAGTTGCGATAGTAGAAAAGAATTGGAAAGATTTTTCTTTTTGTAATAAATCTTCTTTCTCCGAAAAGAGCCAAAAATAACCGCCCACAAAAAAAGCCGCCAAAAGCAAAAATTCTCTATTTCTACTCTTCATTCTGGAGAGTAATTTTGGTAGCCAATTTCTTATATTCCTCATATTTCGGCAACGCTGAGACATTTGAGATTCCGAGCTGTCTCAATGCCGCGGACGTCAGTTGATACAAATCACTCTTTTCTCCACTAAGTAATATTTCAATCAATCCTCGCCGCAAAAGCGTCCGCACCGACTGCGCCGATGCCACTCCACGGATAATCTCAATAGCCGAAAGAGTAATTGGCTGATTGTAGGCAATTATCGTCATTATCTCAATCTGAGTCGGCGTAAGTTCCCCTTTGGTTTCCTCCCGCAAAAATTCCGCCATCCAATCTGCGGTCTCTGGAGCTGTTGTAAGCGCCACTCTATCGCCCTGCCTCTGAAGAGAAAGCCCGCTTTTCCTCTCCGTTAATTTTTGCTGCAACTCCTCAAGTCCCTTGTCCACTTCTTCCTCACTGATCTGGAGCGCCTTCGCAAGTTCTTTTATGCTCACTTCCTCTCCCCGAAAAAAAAGGTATGCTTCTAATTTTTGTTCCACTCCTAATTCCTGCATTACATTATGAAAAGTAATCTAAAGTATATTATGCAAGACGCTCGACAACAATCTGTGAAAAACTTTCTTTCTGCATAAGTCTCGCCTGCCCCTCATTTTGCAAAAGTAAACACGCCATAAAAGTCGCCACTTTTTCCGCTCGACTAACCTCTAAAATAAGCTCATCAAACCGCACCTTTGCCTCAAGAGAGAGCCGATCCCGCACCTTCCCGATAAAAAGTTCCAAAGGCACCACCTCTTCTTGCATCACTTCCCGTACTCGCGCCTCAGGCCGCTCCCGGAGCAAAATATCTTGCATTGCAATGTGAAGATTATCTACTACAAGATTTTTTGCAATATACTCGCCTTCATTTTTCTTAATTTTTATTTCCCCCTCTCCCCGCAAAAAAAGCCAACACTTGCTCTCCCATCTCCCCTGAAAAATTTTCAAAAAAACTTTGAGCTCTTTATACCGTCTCACTCGCTCTTCAAACTGCTTCACCTCTCGTTCTTCTTCCTCTTCGTGATCGCTCGGCACATGCAAAAGCACCCGCGACTTGATAAGCAGGAGTCGCGCCGCCACCTCGAGAAAATCCGCAATCTCTCCTGGTGCAAGGGAGCTCCGCCTTGCCTCTACATACGAGAGAAAATCATCAGTAATAAGCGCCAAGCTAAAAAGACTCACATCCATCCGCCTCCCCTCTACAAGCTCCAAAATCTTCTCATATGGCATATATATTTGTCATTCCAGACAACAATCTGAAATCTATTTAAAATAAGTATACCAAAGAAGCTCCGTAGCGCAGACTTTTTCTAATAATTTGATATAAATTGCATTATATTTCCATATATTGACAAATCTTAATTTATTTGCTATAATATAATAACAAACGATTGAGAAGAAATTTTCTCTCTCAATTCCCCAAAAGCCCTTTGAAAGCGAGGAAAACATGATTTCGTTTCTGGCCATTGTTAATGTTGTTTTTTTTCTGGGGTTAATCTCTCAGATCGGTCGAGTGACGACCATGGAAAAATACCTCGACCGCCTCTTCGAGATCTTGGTAAATCTCGAAAATCGAGCTTCCAAGCTTGAGGACGAAGAAGCCTCCGCTCTCGAATTCGAAGCGACAAACCTCGAAGTCAGCTTCGGTGACTGAGAGGAAATAACTTAGATTACCTCACAGAGCCCCGCTCTCCAGCGAAAGCCCCCGAGTAAAAATACTCGGGGATTTTTTTACCCAAAATTTCAAACCTACTTTTTCTTCTATAAAAAGGCCCAAGCGAAGCGTTGGGCTACCAAAGGGGTGAGTCTCTGTTTAAAAAACAGAGAATAGAAATATCGATTGTACTCAATCAATATTTGTATAAAAAGATTAAAAATCTTTTATTCACCCCTCCCTCTTTTGTGACCTTCTGCAGAAAAGAAGCGCGGCTTTTTTATAGCCTTATTTTTTCTTCTTACTCCCCAAAAATAAGGCTATAAAAAATTCTTTTCGAAGCCTGAATGAAAACTCGCAGGAGCTTTCAAGTGTCACAAAAGAGGGAGGGGTGGTTTCAACCAGCTAAACAATCAAGTTAAAAAACGGTTTTCCTAATCCCTCCTAATATAGTATCCTTTCCTCACTTATGTCCGCCCTCTACCGCAAATACCGTCCGCAAAAATTCTCCGACCTCCTCGGCCAGTCTGATCTTGTGACTGTAATGATAAACACGACTAAATTAGACCGCTTCGCTCACGCCTATATCTTCTATGGCACCCGTGGCACAGGCAAGACCTCCGTCGCCCGCCTCGTGGCCAAAACCGCCAATTGCACCGACCTCGAGTATAAGAAAAAGCACGGCGAAGCCTGTGATGCCTGTGATGCCTGCATGAAAATCAATCAAGGTGTCACCCTCGACATCTTCGAGATCGATGGCGCGAGCAACCGCGGCATCGATGAGATCCGCGAACTAAAGGAAAAAATCCGCGTCTCCCCTGCCTTCCTCCGCTACAAGATCTTCATTATTGATGAAGCCCACATGCTCACGACCCCCGCCTGGAACGCCCTCCTCAAAGTCTTTGAAGAGCCGCCCGCCCACGCGATCTTCATCCTCGCCACTACTGAGTTTGAAAAAATCCCCAAGACCATCCTCTCCCGCGCCCAACGCTACTTCTTCAAGCCACAAGGTATCAAAGAAATCTCCGAAAAGCTCCTTACAATCACAAAAGAAGAAAAAATCAACGCCGATAAAGACGCCTTGGAGCTCATCGCCACTTTTGCCGATGGCAGCTTCCGCGACGCCGAGTCTCTCCTCGATCAGCTCCGCTCCCTTGCCCCCACCCTTACCAAAGATGTGATCGAGGAAGCCCTCGGCCGCCTCGGCCCTGCAAGCATCCGCGAGCTCGCCCTCGCTATCTGTAAAAACGATCTGAAAAATTCCCTCGCTCTCGTCAAGAAATATGCCAGGGATGGCGTGAACTTCCCCGATCTCATCCGCGAGCTTATTGAGCTTCTCCGCCTCGCTCTCACCCTCCATCTCGCCCCCGCACTCGAAAGCGATCTTATCGTCGATTTTGGTGAGACGGAAAGCGCAATTATCAAAGAATTAGCCACTCTCTGCCTTCCCGAAAAAATTTCTCCACTTCTAAAAGGTCTCATCGCGGCCTACGAAGAAAGTGGTACCACCCCTTTTCCCCAGCTTTCCCTTGAACTCGCCCTCATCGAAAACATAAAATAAATATTCGTTATAAATATATAAAAAGAAAGAAAAAAAACCAGCCACACTAGCCGGTTTTTGTTTTTTTGAAGAGTTTCTCACACTCGCCCAAAATCATCTTCCTTTCGCTCAATATCCTCCTCACTCAAAACCTTTCCCCAAGCATACTCGATGACAATAAGTGGTTGATAGGAAGAAGTATTGATGAGGCGATGCCAGATCTTGGGACGAACATAAAAACCATCCTCGCTCTGTCCGTGGAAAGCAAATTTATGGCCATCAATAAAAGCCACACCTTCCCCAGAAGCCGGAATCCAGAATTCACTTCGGAAGTGATGTCTCTGGAGGGAAAGCCTTTTTTGTGGATTTACTTCCAGGGTCTTAATCCAGTACTGTCTCCCAAAAAATGAAAAATCCCAAATAGAAAAAGACCCCCACAGCGTCAAAACCTTTCTATCCGGCGGCCGTCCGATCGGAAATATTAGTTGCAAAATTTCCTCCAGAGTTTGAGACATGGGAAAATTCTCCTTATGTTTTCAATTTGCCTGATTAGTAAATCCGTTCACTAAAAACAAATTAATAATAGTCGAGATAGGTATTTTTTTCAATTTTATTCTAAATATTAGCTTATCCACAAGTACATATTGTATATAAATACACCTATAATTAAGATATATGTATTATATTCTTAATAAGACAAAGTAAATAAACATGAAAAGACTCCTCCTCACCAAAAATCAAAAGCAAATTCTCCATTTTATCAAGAGCCAGATCCAGCTCAAAGGCTCCGCTCCGACGATCGCCGAAATGCGAAGTAAATTTGGCTATGCCTCTCCACGAAGCGTCACTCAATACCTCATCTCCCTTGAAAAAAAAGGTCTTATTAAGCGCGGCCGCTATGCCATACGAGGCATCGAAGTAGTAGCCCCGATCGAGTATGCCGGAGAATCAGTCGAGATCCCGGTGATCGCCTCCGCCGGTTGCGACAATATGAGCGTCTTTGCCGAGCAGGGCTTTGGTGACTATATCTGTGTTCCCAAGTCTCTCCTTCACGGTTTCCGCCAAGAAAACATTGTCTGCCTCCGGGCCATGGGTGACTCCATGGATGAAGCCGGGATCAACGACAGCGACTGTGTCTTGACTGAGATGACGAGCGAAGTTGCAAACGGCGACATTGTGGTCGCCGTCGTTGATGGATTTGGCGTGATCAAAAGAATTGAGATGGCCAACAACGCCATCATCCTCCACCCCGTCTCAAAAAATCCCACCTACCGCCCCATCATCGTCAACAAAAATATCAAGATCTTCGGCCGAGTGATTGATGTCCTCCGTGAACCCCGCCAGGGTGGCTCAGAAATAGAAATTGTCCCCCTCTATCCCGCTTTAGATTAATAAAATTTCTAATCTTCATAAATATTTTATCAAAAAGATAATTATGTCAGTCCCGCGCAGGATTTTTTTCCCTTTGATGAGCCTCCGCTATTACTAGACATACCTAGTTAATATATATTGCAAAAAGTGAGCACTCTCTCTGCCATAGGTTTCGAGTTCTCGAGGGATAAGATGAGTAAACGGATCAGCGACATACGACAAACGCCAAAAGAATAAAAAAGACTCTAACAGATTTTTTAAATCTATTAGAGTCTCGAGAAACCCAGGCCTCCACCCTCTCAAGCCACTCTTATGGTCGGATCTTGAGGCAAGGTCACCGTTTCCTCCTGACTCGGCTGGGATTGAGCCATAGAAACAGATAGGCTAGGGTTGTCCTTTAGCTCTGTTCGTAGAATGATTACTGTTTTCGGGGCTTTTATTCCGAGCTTAGCAAACCCGAATCCGATCTTAACGACCGTCGCTTCTACGTTCCCACCAATAATGATTTTCTCTTTGAGCTTCCTTGTTAATATTATTTGAGATGATCCCTCTCCACCCGAAGTGGATCTTCCATTGCCCGGAGCAACGAGCTCTCCTCGAAGGATTGAGACAGAGAGCGGCGCTTCTATGAGAAGCACCACCCGGCGTCCTTTGACTGCGTTGACCTTTATGAAGATATCGTTTCCAATCTTTATCTTTTCACCAATCTTCCTTGATAGTACAAGCACGTTTCCTCCCTATGAGAAAAAAGAGTATTGCTAATTCAGTTTTTAAAGCAACGACGAAGCTACAAGCTTCATATAAGAGTATAGCATGCTACGTATTCAATGTCAAATTGAAAAGACCAAAAAAAGATTATAAAATAGGTTTTTCCACTCGTTTTCTACAGCTACCCCTTGACAAGCGTCTTGATGAAAGAAACCACCTCGCCGACATGCGTCGCCGGTGTCACCTTCTCCCACTTCTTCACCACCTTCCCTTTTTGGTCAATGAGAAAGGTGTTGCGGGAGGTCCCCATATACTTTTGTCCCATCATTGTCTTCTCTCCCCACGAATCCATTTTTTCAATAAGAATATGCTCCGGATCCGAGAGGAGGGTGAATGGTAATTTCTTCTCCTCGCAAAATTTCGCGTGTGACTTCACGCTATCCTTTGATACTCCTACTACTCTCACTCCAAGCTTTTTTAGTTCCGTGACCGAATCCCGAAATCCTTCCGCCTCCACCGTACATCCCGGCGTATTATCCTTTGGATAAAAATACAGCACTAAAAACTCCTGACTCAAAAGGTCTTGAAGCTTCACCTCCCGTCCCTGCTCATCCTGCAAACTAACATTTTTTGGCAATACCTCTCCTTCTTTCATAATTCATTATATGTTCGATTTTTAATTAAAACAGTATTAAGGAAAATTTACTCCTCAAATTTATCAAATTTTATTCGCATATTTATAGCAGGACAATTAAATTTCTAAAGTCACATAAGGTACTTCGTGTAGTGACATGAAGCGCTTGAGACTTCTAATTTTGTGGTAACGAAAAAGAAGCTCTAAGCGGCTGCCGGACTTGGATTCGAACCAAGATACTCGCCTCCAAAGGGCGATGTCCTGCCGTTAGACGATCCGGCAAAAAAATAACAAAAAACCATAAAAATTGTACGATTTTTTGACCAAAAAAGCAAAGCTACCAAAATATTATGAGACAATCCGTTGCTGCTATTTTAATCAGTACTGAAGGTGAAATTATTCTCCAAGAACGGGATAATAAGCCTGGCATCGCCCAACCCGGTAAAGTCAACAACTTGGGGGTGGTATGGAAGCTGGCGAAGAACCACTCTACTCAATCGTCCGAGAAATAAAAGAAGAATTAAGCATTCAGCTCCCGAAAGACCGTTTCACCTTCCTTGGATCCTATATCATGAAAAGCTCTCTCGATAAAAAAGGGAAAAGTCAACAAAAAACCCGTTACTCGAAAAAAGTAACGGGTTTATTTTTTATCTGAAAGGAAAAATCACGAAGTCTTCCCATCATTTCGCCCGGAGACCTTGTTGCTCAGACCTCCCAAAATATCAGAAAGTCGAGCAATGTAAGGCATCATAGGACAAAAAATTTCTTTCGAATCCAGATGTTCATCCGGGGTTGCTATTATGTCTCGAATAACATTAATAATCCGAGACATCATTTCTTTGTATACCTCAAAATCAACCCGATTTATTTCTCCAAAGCATGAGGGTAATTCTGACATCTCGTATGCAAAGAAAGAGTCAATCGCCTGCGAACCAACTAAAAACATCGGTCGGGGATTTTTCGAATCAAATTGGATGAGATCAAGAGGTGAGTAAGAGACCTCCGGATCTCTGGCGCCAGACATGATGACTCCTGATTGGGTTTCAAGCACCAATCTTCTTTCATGAGAAATGAGATAAAGCGGTGGAAGAGCCAAGAAAGAAAAGTGAATCTTTTGAAGCCTTTCCCTCATCCTTCTCCGCAAGGTGATGATTGGCAGAAACGGCAGTTCCATGCTCCTCTTATGGCCCATTTCCTCAATGTGAGAAAGAAAGAGAAAATCCTCAAATGTTGGCGCCTTATCTGCCACTTTAGCGCAGTGAAGATAGGGTGCCAACATCCTTTTCTCAAAGCAGCCGCTCCCTCCCATATAGGAAGAGATATCCACATTCGGAATATGAAGCATTCCCCACCATTCATTCTGCTCTTCTCGAAGAACTTTCTGTTTTCTGCAAAAACTAGCAAATGCATGAGCTTCCGCCGTAAAAGTCGTCGGTTTCATGAGAATCTCCTATGGGAAAGGTTAAAGAACATCAATAAACTCACAGGCACATAAAAAATAATATAAAAGCAGATTTTTGTAAAGTGAATGAAAAAATTAACTAATCGGCGGCCGTCGATTGGATAAGTAAAAAGAAAAAGAGAGGGAAAGAGGATCAAACTGTCATAGCTAACACTAAAATATATTTACAAAATATATATCTTTCAAAAGGGAAGCCGATAAGCCGGATTCTGTCATAATCTAATAAAAGATTATGGGATGGCAATTTGTCTATGCGGCACTCCCAGCATCACTTTTTATTCCTCATGAGGAATAAAAAGTGATGCTGGGCACGGCCTTGCACTCAGGTAAGGGTTTAGCCGTTTCATCAGAGAAATATGAGACTTCTTTCTCTGCTGGAGGCAAGATCTCTCCTCCGCGATTTCTTTTCAAAAACCACCGTCTCTGTTCGCACCTCGAGCTTAGGAGGTTGCCCTCCCTATACCGACAGGCTTACACCTGCTACCCATTACTACAAAGATTACTCCTCATAGTGAGTGTCCGGACTTTCCTCAGCAAAGCTTACGCTCTGCCGTAACCATCAAGCTTCCCAATTTTTAATATATCACATTTAAAGAATATAGTCTATAGATAAAATTTGGGGGTGGCGTATGCCACCCCCAGGAAAAAGAGTTCGCGACCTCAAGAGAAAAATCTCAAAGAAGTTAATGCCCTCACCCTCCTCCCTTATAGAAACATTATAAGGCATCGAGCACTTCGTTTACGAGCTTATCTGCCACCTTATTTTGCTCTCTCCTCACATGAGTAAACGTCACCACTTTAAACTTCGCCCGCAAAGCCTGGATCTCATCCCAAAAGACCTTAAGATGAGCCTGCTTCACTTTGTATTCCCGATTTAGTTGCTTCACCACGAGCTCCGAATCTAAAAAAAATTGAAGTCCATACTCATCCTTCTTTTCTTTCACTATTTTCCCCGCCTCGGTCAAAGCAAAAATAACCGCCCGATACTCCGCCTCATTATTTGTCGTCTCACCAATATATTCCTTATAATGCCGATCATCAATCGTGACCCCGATCGCCGCCGGACCTGGATTCCCCCGCGCGCCCCCATCAGTATAAATAACTAATTTCTTTTGCATATAATAAAGTTCTTATAAATAATTAATTCTTTTTAAGAGTAACAGTACAAGCTAAAAAAGTAGAACACAGGATTTTTGAACTTCTTTTTGTTCTTCTTTCCTAAAAAGGTACTAAGAGCTACCTGCGGGAAGTTTATGAGAAACATCCTTAGAAAAAAAGATGGGCCTCCACTACTTCTAGATTAAAAAAAGAAGAAAGAGAAGCATCAGCTAAGATGGGGTCGGCTACACAAGCAAAAGAAGGCAAAAGTATGAGCGTCAAATAATTTAAAGATGCTTCCAGGGAAGAGGCCGTCCCCTAAGTAACCGAAAGCCCGCAGCCGCCGGATGTCCACCACCATTATACTTTTCCGCAATCTTTGCCACATCTATCTTTCCATCCGCCTTTGCTCTAAGTGACACCCCAATCTGATCCTTAAAATCAAAATAAATAATCGCTATTCCCCCATATTTTTCATAGAGCCGCTCCCCCAAACGCGAAGCAAAAAAGTGCGGCGCGTTCACCGCCCATCCTTTCACTCCCTCAAAGCTTATGGGATATGCTTCAAGCAAAAGATCATCCAAAATTTTTTCCTGAAAGCCATATAGGTACTTCCCCTGCGCCACAATCTTTTTCCTCCCCTCCGCTCGCTCATACTGCCGAGCAATCTTGTCCCAAGTCGCAAAATCCCATTTCTGTGTTTTGAGATAAAAATGAAGAAATTTTGCCTCCTCCACATATTTCCCTTTCCAAAGATCTCCGTCCTGGACCACCTTCACAAACCGCGGAACAGTTTTCTTTGGATGAAAATATGGGAAAGCCAGCCCCGCTCCTGAGTGAGTTAAATCAAACACATTTTCCGTAAAAAAATCCTTATACTTTTCTGCCGACACGTGGTGATCAATAAAGATTACCTTGATCCCGCTATCTCGAAGCCATTCCATCCGCTCTTTGATAAACGAGTAATCAATGAGATACACTTCGTTGTATTTCCTCTCCGTCACTTCTTTGGGAATCTCTTCCCGATTGAAACAAGCAAAATACTCCGCCCTCTTCCCAAACTTCTTCCAGGCCGCAAAAGCCCCTGTCATCCCATCTTCACATCCCCCGTGATAGAGTACTGCGGGCTTCTTCACCTTCTTATCTTCTGTCCGCTTCATATCAAATCTATCTTCCTAAAAATCTTTTCTCCAATATCTCTATTCTATCTTTTAAAGCTTCATACTCATGCCGATAAATAATATTCTGAAGATTTTTACGAATAGCAATAATTTCCATTTCTAAAGAATCCACTTTTATTTCGAGAGAATCAATTTTTTTCTCTAATTTTTCTTCCATATTATCCATTCTTTCATTCTCATTAAAAAAACCCTCCTGTGTCATCTGCGCGAGAGTATGCATTATCTCTCCCAAGCCTCCTAAAGTCATTTTTTCCGAAGCCATATTCTACACAATATACACCAAATCCATATAAAAAAGAAAAAACCCCCACGCTGTTAGCATGGGGGAATCTGATTGACCACTCTTGCTCTTCAAATTGAGGGGAATGAAAGAACCGAAGAGCGAGAGAGTGTTAGGTTTTGTTCAAGATCGCTTGAACAGTGGCTTATACTTCCGAAAAGTGGAAGGAGAGACCGCCACACCTGTCATTTAAGAAAGATCTCAGTCATGTCTTCTAGTCTTTAAAAACATAACCGGCGTCCCAAATTCTCTTGCGAGAGGGGCACGACTTTCGATACCTGCTATTTCAAAAGATTAAAGAGTGGAGTTTTAATATTTCTCTCTTATATACTCTTCACCTTTTCTAATATAATTATAGCAAACCATAATAAACTTGTCAATACAAATCTGCTAAAATCACCAAAAAAGCCCTTAAAATTGGCTTTTTTGGTAGTTTTTATATCGATTTTTTAATTATAAAACCGACACTTCCTTAAGATTCCGGGTCCGGCCATCAAACCTGGTCTTTTTTCTATCCTTAAAAGACACTACCCCCGCCTTTCCGGCATAAAGTGTGTCATCTCCACCCCTTTTTACACCAATTCCCTCTATGTAATGACTTCCTCGCTGCCGAAGGATGATCTGGCCGGGTTCTACTACCTGTCCATGATTAATTTTGACTCCAAGGCGCTTAGCTCGTGAATCTCTGCCATTTTTAGTACTACCGCCCGATTTAGTTTGTGCCATACCTCTTATATATACGCCTTACTTTTTCGATTAATTTCTACTTTTTTCTTGAGCGGAATCCTCATTTACTCAGCTCTGGTATGCTGCAGCTCCTGCTCAGAAAAAAAGTAGAAATTTCCTCGAAAAATTCTATGCTTAGTTGATTGCTTAGTCCCAAAATTACCTCATTAAAGTAATCTGAGCTTGTTTTTATTGTAGGTTTTATTATATTACAGAAGATATGGAAATGTCAAAGGGTCAGATAATAGTTTTCTTTTTGTTTTTCATTCTCGCCTTTATTGGTGGATTTTTTCTCGGCGCTCGTTATGAAGGTAAAAAAGACCGCGCCCCCATCATTATTGAAAAAGCCACAATAAATCAATAATATAAATACATGAAATTATTAAGCGACCTTTCCCAAGAAAGTCTCTTGGGAAAGAGAGTGCTTACGAGAATTAATCTCGATATCAAGCAAGCCGGCGACGCCTACCGCCTAGAAGCCGCCCTCCCGACTCTCCGCTATATTCTAGAAGCCGGCGGAAAGCCCGTCCTCCTCTCCCACCGCGGCCGCCCTCTAAAGAAAGACAAAAAATTATCCCTAGAGCCATTCATTGGCGAGCTTCAGACTAAACTTGGTGAATCTATAGATTGGCTAGAAAACCTTCGCTTTGACGAACGAGAGATGACGGGTGACTTAGAATACGCCGAGAGTCTTGCCAGTCGCGGCGACCTTTATGTAAATGATGATTTTGCCACCAGTCATCGTGCCCATGCTTCGATCGTCGGCATCACCAATTTTCTTCCCTCCTATGCTGGTCTCCATCTTGCCGAAGAAGTTCGCATCCTCTCCGAAGCCCGCGACAATCCCAAGACTCCCCTCGTAGTCATCCTCGGTGGTATTAAAGTTGAGGACAAAGTCGGTGTCATCGAACATCTCCTCCCTAAAGCCAAAGCCATCCTTATGGGCAGCGCCTATCATAAAGCCGATCATCCCGCTCTTCTCCATGATTCGGTCCTTCTTCCTCTCGATGAAGTAAGAAACAATGATGGTGAATCCCGAGACATTGGCAAAAAAACTATCGCCCTCTATAAAAAAGCGCTTGAAGGTGCTGCAACCATTATCTGGGCCGGACCGCTAGGCGAAGTAGAGAAAAAAAAATTTGCCACAGGCTCCCGTGAAATCATGGCCGCCATCGTGGAAAGCGACGCCTTCAGTATTGTTGGTGGCGGCGACACCACCGCCTTCCTAATGAAAGAAAATACCTTAAAAAAATTCAGCTTCGTCTCCACAGGCGGCGGTGCCATGCTCGCCTTCATGGCCGGCGCCGAGCTCCCCGGCCTCAAAGCTCTCCAAAAATAATCCTCTAACAAGTCAATTTGAGTGAAGGACTTACTGAAAAAAGGGAAAAATCGCCAAAAGTATGAGTGTCCTACTTCCTAACTATCTTTAATTTCACTTTTCCCCCCACCCCCATTGGCCATCTTACCTCAATCTCTTCCTCTCCTAGCTTCTTAATTGTTTGTTTCAGTAAGACCTTCTCCTCTTTCACTCCTTTTTGTTCTAATTCTTTCTCTATCCTCTCTCGATTCACTCCTTCAAACACCTGGCCCCTATCCCCTGCAGAAACAGCAATCTCTATCCCCTCCGACTTTATTTTTTCGTATTCCTTTTCATATCGCGCTTTGCGCGCCTCCTCCTCCCGCTCCGCCTCCTTTTTCATACCTATCGCCCGCTCATCCGAAAAAATCCCCAATCCTTTTTTAATAAGAAAATTCCTCCCATACCCCTCCGCCACATCTACTACTTGATTTCGCCGCCCCACTCCCTTCACGTCCTTTATAAGTAAGACTCTCATACAGCAGAAAAATATCAAATTTTCTCAATCTTGTCATTATTGTTTTCTCATCCCCTTCTCTAATATAATAAAGACCTATGAAAATATTTTTTTCAATTCTCGCCCTCATCATTATCCTTGGCACCAGCGCTTATTTTTTTCTGAAAGATCCTGCCTCCAATGACAATACTCCTCCCGCAATCGCAACAAGTACCCAAAGCACCTCGACTCAAGCCATCACTCCCGCCGAGATACTCGTTGTCGTTCCTGAAAAATCTACCCTCACTTGGACAGGTAACAAAATCATCCTGAAAAACTGGATCGACCAAGGTACCATCAAAATAAAAAGTGGCGAGCTTAGCCTCTCTGAAGCTGGTGATCCCATATCTAGCACCTTTGTCGTCGACATGACTTCAATCAAAGTCGAAAAGACTGGCATGGGCGCGAAAGGCATCCCGATTCTTACCAAAGTTTTGACCTCCCCTGAGTGGTTTAATAGTGCCACCTTCACCGCCTCCACTTTCGTGGCAAAAAATGTGGTAAAGAATTCCGACGGCACCTACGCCTTGAAAGGCGACCTCACAATCAAAGACAAGACGAATCCTCAGGAAATCTCCGGCAAGCTCGAAAAGTCCGGCGACATCTATACCTTCGTAGGCAAGGCTGAAGTCGATCGCACTCTCTATGAAATTCGCTTTGGTTCCACTAAATTCTTCGATAATCTTGGGGATGGAATCGTCGCCGACAATTTTACTCTCGACTTCAAAATTACCTTCGCATCTGTGAAGTAATCTAGGAATACTTTGCATTCAAAGCATTCGCTAATCGCATGAAGAAATCCCTTCAATACAATATTATATTGAAGGGATTTCTTTTTACGCAGATTCCTATTAAATTTGACACTAATAAAATAGAAAAGATGAACGCAAAGGAGCATACTGTGAGAAGTATGTGAGAAACCATTACAGAAAAAAAATCAAAAAAGACCAAAAAGTACGAGTGCCAAGAAGACTTCTGGTTTATTTTATAAGACTCCGAAGTATCTCTTCAGCCTTCAAATATTGAGTATCTTTTTTATTTTTAAAGTCTTCTTCACTCAACTTCACCTCATAATCCGGCTTAATCCCATTCCCATCAATAACAAACCCCTTCGGCATCACCCAATGGGCAATCGTAAGTTTCACTGACGACCCATCTGGCAAATTTTTTAGTTCCTGAATCGTCCCCTTTCCAAACGATGTCTCCCCGATAATCGGCGTCCCTTTCTGATCCCGCAAAGCCCCCGCAAGAATCTCCGATGCGGAAGCCGATCCTTTATTTAACAAAACCACAATGGGAAAGTCCTTAAGCTCCGCATTCCCATGAGCAAGGAACTCCTGCTTCCTCCCATTTCGTCCCTCTTCATAGACCACTATCTTTCCCCTCTCTATAAAGATTCCGGCAATATCCACCGATACCTCAAGATACCCTCCTGGATTATTCCGAATATCAAGCACTATCCCCCGAGCCCCATCTCTAAGAGCTTCATTGATTTTATCTACAAAAAGCTGCCCGGAATTCTGATTGAAATTAAAAAGCTGAATATGTGCTATTCCTCCGTCTTTTTTAGTATAGGCCACCGATGGCAATTTTATTTCCTCGCGCACAATCGTCACTTCTTTTGACTTCTCATCATTTCCTTGAAGCAAAGTTAAAATCACCTTCGTACCAATCTCCCCGCGGATCATTTTCACCGTTTTTTCCAGCGCCATATTAGTCGTAGAAGAGCCATTAATCGCAAGAATTTTATCGCCTGGTTTCAGTCCTGCTCGCTCCGCCGGTGAGTCTTTCAAAGGTGCAATCACCACTGTAAAGTTCCCCTTCACTCCAATCTCTGCTCCAATTCCACCAAACTCTCCCTTGATATCATCCGCAAACCTTTTTGACTCCTCCGGTGGAAAAAATACGGAATATGGATCAGAAAGAGCGTCTACTAGTCCTAAAGCACTCCCCTGCACCATCTTCTCATTACTTATTTTATCCACTAGTAAATAATCCTTATTAATAAGATCCCAAGTCAGCCAAAAGGTATTAAAATCAGCGTTCCGTATCTCTGCTCCCTGCAGATTATCCACTCCTTTCACGATCACCGTCTTCGGACTCATCCGACCGATAAAGTAGCCATTAACTCCCGAAGCAATCACAAGTCCAATACCTAAAAGTATCCAAATGAACTTAAATCCAAATGCTGTTTTTTGCTTTGGCGCCGCAAGCAAAAACTCTTTTCCCTCTGGTATCATTTTTTCTGTCTCCATATTCATCATTCAAGATCAACTATGAAATCTATATTTAATAAAAAAATTTCTTTAAAATTCAACCCATCTATTATATCCCACCTCCTCTTTTTTTCCTATAAGGATTATTCCCCTAGTGGTATACTAAAAGGAAAGACAGTTGATATTGCCAATAAATATTTTTTATAGTAATATATGAATCTCTTTGGAAATATCTCTTTGGAAAAATATCGGAAAACTCTCGGGGAACGCAAAAAAATAACTCGCGTTCATCATGATTTTCAGCTTCTCGGCATCGAGCTTTCTCAAATTCTTTGCGATACAAAACATAAAACTCTCTATATCAAACTCGCCAAATTTGGCGGCAAAGACAAAGATTATCTTCTCCGCCTCGCCAAGTGCGTCGCCGAAAAAAAAGATATTACAAACAAAGGCGCTTACTTTATGCGAGTCCTAAAAATAAAAAACGATGACTATCATCACCGTACACAACAAAAAACAAGAACAAATCCTCCGTACCAAAACGGACCCTTCTGATCTTACAAAAATTTCAGAGAAAGACCGCAGAGCTCTAGCCTATGAGATGCGCCGCATAATGAAGGCTCACGATGGCGTCGGCCTCTCGGCCAACCAACTCGGCCTCTCACACCGCTTCTTCATCGCCGAAAACAATCGCAAATTCTACGCCATCTGGAATCCAGAGATTTCCAAAATCTCTAATAAAAGCGCTACTGAAGAAGAAGGTTGCCTCTCGATTCCTGGCGTCTTTGGCCAAGTCTCCCGTTCCATCGCCGTCACTCTTACTGGCCTCGATCTCCGTGGTAAAAAAGTCTCTCACAAAGCAACTGGTTTCTTAGCCCGCATCTTCCAGCATGAGCTCGACCATCTTGATGGTATTCTCTTCACCGACAAAGCCACTAATATCCGCGAAGAATCCCTGCCCGTTTCTATACAATAAAAAATCACTACAATGTAGTGATTTTTTATTGTATAGATTCTTAGCGTCGGCCATCATAGCCTCCACTCCGAAAAGGTTTTCTTCCTGTCTGCCTAGGACCTCTCCTATATCCCGATCGAGAATTACCTCCCCTAAGCGAAGTAAATCCTCCTTCCCTTCGAGAACTAGATCCATAATCTCGCGATCCGAATCCTGCGCTCGTACGTCGAGAAAAACCTCCTCTTTCAGCCCCATCTCTCGATCGAAAAGGCCGAGAAGAAAATCCACTGGTTCTTCGGGGTGAAAACGGTCTTCGAGAATTCGACTCACTGTAGCCTCGGGCGTAGGTGGATCTCTCATGCGATTCCTGAGCCGCCGCCGGTGGCAAGCCACTCGCCCGAGATACCTTCACTGCTTTTTTGATCAATCGCTCAATCATCCGAATCTCCCGCTCCTCTTTTGGTAGAGCAAATGAGATAGCCTTTCCCTCCGCGCCCGCTCGCGCCGTCCGGCCGATGCGATGCACATAGTCCTCGGTCTTGCTTGGCAAATCATAATTTACGACAAGCGATATCCCTTTCACGTCAATTCCTCGCGCAGCAATATCAGTTGCCACAAGACAGCGATATTCACCCGACTGAAATCCAGAAAGCGCTCTCTTCCGCTGATTAAGCGATCGATTTGAATGAATCTCCTCCGCCGTATACCCAGCCCGTTTCAAAGCTACAGTAATATGCTTCGCTCCATGTTTTGTCTTAGAAAAGACTAAAGTCATTCCCTGCGTTTCCTGCAAAATTTTAAGGAGCAAAGGAATTTTATCTTCCTTCCGCGCAATGAAAAATTCCTGCTCGATCTTATCTACTGTCTTTCCTGGTGGTGACACCTCGATCCGAAGCGGTGTCTTCATAAACGTCCGGGCGATATCCATCACCGAATCCTCTAGAGTTGCCGAAAAAAGCATCGTCTGCCGTTCCTTGGGCAAGACCTGCAAGATCTTCCGGATCTGAGGCTCAAAACCCATATCGAGCATCCGATCAGCTTCATCAAGCGCCAAAACACCGACATGAGAGAGGCTCACCGTCCGTTGCTGTAAGTGATCGATCAGCCGCCCTGGCGTCGCAATGATAATCTGGGGATTACTGCGAAGCGCTCTCACTTGCGGCCCCATTGGCATTCCTCCGATCAAAACTGCGGTTTTTAGCCCTAAACCTCGACCTACTTTGAGAAGCTCTCGTTCCACCTGTAGCGCCAGTTCCCGTGTCGGTAAAAGTACTAGACCCATCACCCCTTTCGTCTGCATGAGCGATTGGATCATTGGAATACCAAAAGCCAAGGTCTTTCCCGTCCCCGTCTCCGCGATTCCAATAAGATCCTTGCCTTCTAAAGCAATCGAGATTGACTTACCCTGGATCGGGGTTGGTGTCTCATAACCAATATTTTTTAATATATTCAAAATCCCCGGGGCAATCCCGAGGTCAGTAAATTGCGTCTGCATATTTGCTAATAATCTGTAATTTTTTATCTAGATCTGCAGTTCGAGGCCGCAGCAGTATCTCCTCATGCCTGAAATCTAGATAAATCACTCAAAGTCACCTACCCGTAAAAAATCTAAATTTCCCAAAAGCTTTTGCCACCATATCCAAATCTTGTACTTCTCTTCTGCCCAAGCTTTTCTATGTGAATAATACTGCCTATATTATACACTTTAACTATTGAATAAGTCAATAGGTTGTTATTCCAGGCTTGCCTTGCCTCGCCATAGGGTTAGTGAAGGAGGGGGTCGAAATCCAGTGCATATATTTCTGCCACCATAGGCGGCATTTATAAATTTTCTCCGTTTTTTCGTATTCTTTAATTAATAAATACTAATTTCTAAATACTTATTTCTCTCCCTATCTACTCAGCCACAATTTACTATTTTCCCATTCCCTGCTATAAAAATTTCGGACCTTTAAAATTTCATGGCAAGAAAATGGAATGGCTAAATAAATCAGGTTCTCCTCTTACCCTCCTTTCCCGACACGGAAAATGAAACATCTAGAAGATTTTGTGCTTCTTTCGTGTGCCCCTCTTCAAGAGTCAGGATTGCCTTTCCTGCAAAGAATCCCTCATCCTTATCTCTTCCCTTATTTCGAGACAGAAGGAAAGAACCCTTCAAAATGGACACGTTCTTCTGTCTCTCCTCTTTTCACCAGAGAGAAAAAGCTGATAAAAAAAAGAATGTAAATTTTCTCTGACCTTCATCTTTAATTAGAGAAAACAGCCCGTTTAGTAAAGCCCGCAACTTATCTCCAATCCCTTCTTCCCTGTTAAAAAACGGGGATTTTTTATCTATAAAAAATCACTCTTGCAGTTTTCATTTCACTTAGATAATAGCTTTCCAAACCGTTCCTTAACTTTTTCAAGCTTTGGGTTTATAACTATTTCGCAGTAAGAATTATCCGGATTCTTTGCAAAATAATCTTTATGGTAATCCTCCGCTTCATAGAAATTTGTCAGTGGCTCTACCTCCGTCACTATAGGCTCGCCTAAAGTATGCGAATTATTTATTTCTTCTATAAATTGCTTGACTTGCTCTTTTTGGGCCTGAGTCGTATAAAAAACTACCGACCGATATTGCGTTCCCACATCATTTCCCTGTCTATTTTTTGTTGTTGGGTCATGACTACCAAAAAATACTGTAAGCAAATCAGGAAAACGTACCACGTCCGGATTATACTCCACCCGTACCACCTCCGCGTGCCCTGTTCCACCCATAGACACTGATTCATATGTTGGATTGAACGTCGTCCCTCCCGCATACCCTGGCATGACCGAGATTACACCCGCAAGCATCCGAAAGACTGCTTCCGTGCACCAGAAGCACCCGCCACCAAAAACAATAACCTCTGTTTTTGTTTTCATATATCCCTATAATAACAAAAACCCTCTTCTAAGAAAGAGGGTTTTTGTGACTACTCTCAAACCCTTTACTCGTTGAACGCAGTGACTAGCATATAGATCGCAGAGAGGCCTACAAGGCCAAAAACTACCCGCGAAGCTAGCGACATGGTGCCAAAGATGCTGGTCACCAAGTTAAAATCGAATGCTCCGACAAGACCCCAGTTTAAACCGCCAACAATGACGAGAATAAATGCAATCCATCCTAATGCACCCATATTTTTCATAAATGTAGTTATGATTATTGAGTAATAGACGACCCTTTGTTTAAGTATACCATTTTCCCTTTTTATCTAAAAATTTTCCGCTAAAAGCGTATGCACAAATGACCTCGTCCGCTCGTAAGAGCCAATTTGGTTCTGGCGAAATTATGTCCGAACTTTTTTCTAACAAACACAGCAAACGTACATGCTCTTCGAAATTTTCGAAATCGAAAGATGCCTAAGTTTGCTGGGGGAAGCTAACATTTTTATTTCAGAAGATATTAAGTTTAAATTTAGTTTAGCCAATATCGTTACGGTTAAAGAATCACATATTTGCTAATTTTTTCCATTTTTCATCTGTGAAATTGTAGCCTTGTTCTACAAGAGTCTCCAAAACCTTATTTAGAACAATTGAAGATAATTCTATCAAACCTTAGAGTAGAAAATAGAAATGTTTGCTACAAAACGGTAAAACCATTTGATTCAATTCTGATCTCTGCAAATAGTCAATCCTGGCTGGGGATTTAAATTCTACAAACTTTTGAAATCATCTTGCCGAACTTGATTCACAAATACAAGAAACGAAATATAAACTGACGGAATGGCCCGCCCCGCCAGCTGGCTGGGCGAACTAAACTCGTCGTCGGGAAATTTTGAGTTATCCTTGTTGGCTGCGGGACCTGGATTCGAACCAAGATTACCTGATCCAGAGTCAGGCGTCCTGCCTTTAGACGATCCCGCAATACTGTGATGTGATTACACGTTTTTAGATTCTAGTTTATAATAAGAAAGCCATCTGAAGACCTGGATCCTGAATTAATTTTAGGATGACATTCATTTATCTCTCTAATAAAATCGATAAATCCAGTAAAATATACTACAAATGAACTACTTTGAAAAGAGTCTTTCTTACATTTTCCTCGTTTCCTTCATCACTTTTGGAACCCCCTCCTTCGCCCACAAAGAAATTAAGAAAGAGGCCATCTCAAACGCTTCCGCATGCGAAAACGTTGACGATGAATTTAATATTTTCTTCGACGGGTTATCGACCGAGTTTGAAGATCATGGAGTACACTGCATTAAAGGCCACGAGGATCTCTCTCTCCACATCCACGCATACATAAAAATCTATGTAGACGGTGTCGAGGACCCTATCCCCGCAGGGATTGGCCTTACGGACACCTGCTTGGCCGAGATTCACACCCATAAAGAGACCGGCAAGATCCATATTGAATCCTCGGATGCCACTCGTTCCTTCTCCTACCAAACTTTTTTTGACATATGGGAAAGAAACATTGACCGCCCTGGCTACACCCTAAAAATCACCCTCAATAAAAAATCCATCTCACCCACCGACTTCCTGCAAAGCACCATCACCCCAAATGACCAAGTCCGACTCGACTACAAAGAGACTATTTTCCACCATCTACGTTCGCTCGTCGGTCAATTCTTCTTTTTTTTCACAAAGAAGGAAGCATAAATCTCGGACCCTTCTCTTAAAAAAATTACTCATGCATCTCCTCCGCCTTATGTGCGAGGTAATGAGACCCTTCATAAAAAACAAGGAAGGTATAGTAAATGGCTACGGTTGCCATCCCCGTAATCATCCAGGAAACAAAAAATTGCAAAATCGTGAAAGCTGTCCCGCTCACCGCATAAAAGATAGGTGGCACCCATCCGCCAATCGGCAAAAAAGCAAAATTGAAAAAGAAACTAAGCCAAAAAGTGAAGCATACCCCGCAGGTAAGCAATTTGCGCATGAAGTAGGGTAAAGCCTCAATCCGAGATTTAACAAAGCTCTCACGGCTAAAAATTCGCCACAAAGTGACGATCGCCGAAAGAAAGAGAGTAGACAAAAAAAGATTAGTAAACATAAGAAATATAAAAATGGTGAGCGCCGTAAAAAAACGGACGCCCACCGGTAGTGATCAGCTTTTCAAGCCTTTTCGTTTGCGAGTCCAAGAGGCTGCAAAGACATCACTTGAAGGGACTCCATAGCCTCCGGATTCATCACAAAGGGATACCCCTCTACCGTGATGAGGATCATTTGCCCCAAAAAGTGGTCAAGAAAGTCCTTAGCCGCTTTAAGCCGCTTTTCAGGTGGGATCTCATAGTCAAAGACTATTTTCTCCATACCCGCAAGCTGGTGATCACACCCGCACGAGTGAAAAAGCACATGACCCTCGTTTCGTCGGGCAAGGTAGCTCTGTACATGGAAGAAGAAGGGATAGTTAATCCCAAAGGCGTGCAGAGCCGCGTCGCAGATGTACCAGGGGTGGAGTAACCACGGCTGGATATTGAGGATACTATCCTCCTGCGTCGGATCTGGCCGCACACCCACCGAAGCAAGTGTGTCCCAAAAGATGGCGGGAATAATATTTCCCCACTGAGCCGCAAGCTCCGACACTGCCGAGAGATGTCGGGTCTGAATCCCTCGGATGAAAGAATTATCTTTCGGAATTTCAAATCGACTTGCCTGAAAAGCTCCAGGCAAATAACTCCGTCCGAGAGTTTTGAGAAACTCCCAGGCTTGCTCCCCACGCCCTTGCCGCTCCTCATTAATGGCAAACCGCCGCACTCGCTCAAAGATGAGTGGGGGAAATTCCGATTGCTCAAGATACTGCCAAGGGTCAGGAAGAGTGACACTTTGTCGCGGATCGACCGACGTCCACTGAAGATTCATGAGATCTTTTCCTTAAAAGAACTGTCTTGAAAGTAACGCGGGTTTCCCCGCACTAACACACCAGCCATAAGAATAGCAAATCATAATAATTATTGCAAGTCACTTGCATTTGTAGTCGACTCCCTTCATGTACCGCACATCACACATTCTCCCCTATCCGGCTAAAAGTCCGCCGCACCCGCGGCCGGCAAGCCCTCCTTGCAATAATGAAATCCACCAAAAAACCATCTTAGAAAGAGAGCCCAGCTCTCATCACCATCAATCGGCCATATTCATATCTCCCCCTCTAGGACTTTCTTCATCAAGGTATAATTAACAAGATTGTAGCGAGTAAAAAATAAAGTCCTCTACTAGCTCATCTCGGAAAGTTATCTCCACCATCACATGATCTGCAAGAATTATGGCCTGATCAAACAGATAAAAAACTGAGCCTCCACCGCGCTCGACAAAAACACTCTAAAAACAAAAGATTTTTCCACCATCCGACATCACTCTCTTGAATTTTTCGGCCTCTGCCGCAAGTGCGCCCGTAATTAATCACCTAATCCAGCTTGACTTCTTTCTTTTCCGTAATCTCCTAAATTCACTTCTCTATGTTTTTTAATTTATCTCTTTATAGAAATTATCCTCAGTAAAATTATAAAATTAAATTACTTCCTTCCTTCACTTTCTCCCCCGCTTTTTGGATTTTTGTAAGCACTAATTTCCCGCTTTCATCGAGCCGTGAACCGAGGAGTTTCACCCGCTCATCACTCTCATTCACTGTGAAAGCCCCGGGCTCGAGGTGCAGGGCCCGAATTATATTATGAATCTTATTCGCCTTTTCTCCCCCGTTTTCGATCGCATCCCGCACATCATAGATGAGAATGAAGCCGTCCTCCGTCTGAATCTTTTTGGTAAGCGTCGCCCTCTCCTCGCTCTGTCTATGCGGCGCGATCCCCCCGGCCCTATATAGAGGCAGTGCCTCAACAAGGGCCTCCAACGAGGCCTGAGCAAGCTTTTGCTCCAGACTTTCATAAGTATCGCTCTTAGCTATCTCTACTCGTCTCTGGGCCAAAATACCCCCAGTATCCACGCCAGCATTAAGCACAAAGACCGATGTCCCCGTCTCTGTCTCCCCATTCATAATCGCGGTCTGGATCGGCGTCGCCCCCCGATATTTAGGAAGCATAGACGGATGCACCCCCACTACACCCTTCGGCGGCAACTCCACGAGCCACTGTGGCAATATCCGCCCATAGGCCGCAAGCACAAAACACTCCGCCTGGAGGCTCTCAAGCTCCTGCGAAAAACTCGCATCAAACTCCATCGGGGTAAAAATCTTGATCCCTACCCCCAGCTTCTCATTCATCTCCAAGGCCGCCTGCTTCACAAGAGATGGGGTAAGCACTTTCTTCTTCCCCTTCAAAGCATCCGGCGCAGTCACTATAGCCTGTGGCACCAGCCCCTTGCTAATCAGCCCCCGAAAAATCACCTCCGCAAACCTCGGCGTCCCAAAAAACACATACTTCATCCCCTCCATACTACTTTCCCTTCAAAAAATTATCAAAATAGTGCTGCCATAAACAACAAAACAAAAGAGCTGGATTCCGGCTCGGGGTCCGGAATGATAACCTCTCATATTTTCATCCACTAAGAAAAATTTCAAAAAACAGAGAAGTTTTGGAGGATTTTTTTTCGAAGGGCTAGACGCCTCCGAGTACCGCGACCAAGATGCACATAAGGGAAATACTTCGCGGGAGCGGACGGAGGAGGCAACAACGCCATTCGGAAAAAAGACCTAAAAATCCTAGAATCGAGCTTTAATATATGTGCCTGCTTCGGAGACAGTTAACGCCGTCGTTGAATTCCCCGTCCTGATATAAAAATATTCCTCCCCATTATACTGCAAATACGCCGGTTGATCCGACAGCCCCACCTTGATAAGACAGAGTTCCTTATCCTCCGCCTTTAAGAAATAAAATTTTACAAACCGACGAAACTCTGCCCCAATCGTCTCCCGAAAAAGAATCGTAAAGTAATTTTCAAAGCCGTCCGAATTTTTTTTCTTCAGACTTTCATAGTCCTGCAAGAGTCCCAAGACCTCCCCTTGATCCGTGACCCCGATGAGTACCTGACCGCCATGCGTGTTTAAAAACGCCGCCACCGTTTTAAGAACTGAGTACTCCAAAGCACTATTCACCTTCCCGAGCTTCATATCCCACCGAAATGTTGATTTGAATTCCAGATCCTCCCGCTCTCTTTCATGCAAGAGCTTCCCTAAATCAATTTCTTTTTTCTCCTCTCGTTTATTTTCGATATTCAGCCGATGCGCAATAAGCTTTGCAGTATACTTCGGACTCTGGATATACCCCATTGCCACCGTCTGCTTATCATCTTTATCTTGTATCACCACCGTTCCATAGCGAAACATCCCGCCAAAATACTGGGCATGATGATAGGTCTTAATCGGCGGCTCAAATTTATAAATATCTCTCTTCTTAAAAAAAACTCCCCGCTCATGAATAATAAGCCGCGGATAAACAGCATAAGTCTCCGAAAGCCACCGGAACACCGCAAACAAGAAAAGAAACGCTTCAAAGAGGATAATCCCCGTTATTTTGAGGATATCGTAAGAAATGTAGTCGTATAGATTAAAAGTCTGAAAAAGCTCGTTATAATTTGCCAAAAAACCAAGAAAAAAATACCCAAGAATCGCCAAAAGCTGATATAAGACAAGGTCCCGAATAATGACTATTGGATTCTTCTTCACGAGCAGTGGCCTAGTCATGCAAAAACAATATCAGAAACCTATCCGAAGATAAAGATGCATAGAAACTCTCCTAAAAATATTACAAAGCTCATAAGGCGTGTCAGTTACGCGAAGTATTTTTGGATGGAGTTTGCGATTTATTTCCGAGGAGCCACCGCAGTGTACTAAGAGCTAGGTACATGAGGAGGTACCATAGGAAAAAATCGAAAAATCCGCCAAAAGTACGAGTGCCCTTACATACTACCTATGCCACAGCTGATCCTTTTCGAGAGTAGAGTAAGAAACCTCATCTATCAGTACCCCCTCCGCATTATAAAGAAGCACCGAATTATCTTTATATGCCAGAGCGCTCGATTTATTACTATATCTGAGATCCGCCTTCCCCGCATACTCGCTATGCGCTACGATAAAATACCCTCTCGGCCCAATATCTCCACTGAAAGCTTCCTTAGCCACGAGATTACTCATAATCCCACTCTTTGTTTTCTTTTTTAAAGCAAATCCCTTAAGACTGACCACTTCGTTGCTATCATTAAAAAACCGCACATACTCCGCATCCGCATTCGTCTCCGATCCAGCCATAAGTTCAAGTATTCTTATTGAGGAAGAACTAATGACGTTTGAAGTGCTACTAGTACTCACAGTACTCGTCGGACTCGTACTCGCATAATCCGTCACTTTATAAGAAATTATGGGCAGTGCCGAGGCCTGCACTCCCGTCCCAAACTCCGCCATGTTTTTTTGACTAGCTGGAGCAATGTCAGTGGACCGAGGCTCTGCCTTAGCTACCAACACCTGAGCCTCTTCCTCTCTTTTTAGATTCACTACTACCTTCTCTTCTTTCTTATCCTGATCCTTTTCTCCCAATATCTGCGACAATTTCTCCTCCCCTTCTCGCTTTGAAAGCATCTCTGTCTGTGCGATAAGCCACTCTCTAAAACCCGGCATAAAAAAGACCACTCCCACCTCAACCAAAACCAGCGCCCCTAAAATACCAACAAAAAACTTCATACAATTATCAGATTTATATTTAAAAACGAATAAGTAGATTTAAGTAAAGTAATTTTGGAGAATTTTTCGATTTTCTTTTCGAGCAGCGAGCGGAGCATACTCCAGAAAGTCTGTGAGCACACAGCGCAGAAAAAAAATCAAAAAGACCCAAAAGTACGAGTTTCATGGCTTAATATCTAACACTATTCTTTTAGTCTTGTGAAGATCTGTTCTATAGATAAGAGCATCACTACTCGCCAAAAGCTCCAAGACCTCCGACGTTGGATGTCCATAATTATTCTTACCCACCTCGATCACTGCTACCTTGGGCGCAACTTTTTTTACAAATACTTCCGCCGAAGAATTCCGCGAGCCATGATGTGCCACCTTTAATATGTCCACAGTAAGATCTGGGTACTTCTCTATAATCCGTTTTTCCGTCTCTTTCCCGATATCCGCGGTAAAAAGCACTCGCCGCCCCGTCCCCGAGGTATAAAGCATCACTATCCCCGCTTCATTCGTCCCCTTCGCGCGTAAAGCCTGTATATCTGGCATAAGAATATCAATCCGTTCCTCCCGATAGCGAATCTTATCTCCCGCCCGTAAGCTAATCGATTGCTTCGCCTTTTTCTCTGCAGTGGCAAGAAGTTTCTTATATGTTGATTTCTCGACCATCACCCCATTTCCCGCAAACACTCCCGCTTCGTAGACATCAAAAAGCGGCAAAAGCCCGCCATAATGATCATAATCCGGATGCGTCGCTATCACTACATCGATGTATGGGGTAGGAATAGTCTGTTCACTCAAGCGATCAATAATCTTCCGATCCCGTCCGCCATCAATCAGTATCCTGACAAATCCTCCCTCACCATCCGGCATCTCAATCATCTCCGCGTCTCCCTGGCCCACATCAAAAAAGACTACTCGCGGCAAACCATCCGAAAAAATCTGCGGCGAGAAAAAAGACACTCCTAAAAAAAGATCGAGGAAAAAAAGACCGCTCAAAATTACAGCCACCTGTCTTTTTTCAAGTCTAATCATATTTTTATTCTATTGGTCTGGTGCCCAAAACCCAATCTTTCTTTATAAAAAATATCGCCAGTAAAAGATAATAAAGAACAAAGATCGGAAATGGCAATGGTATATCTAAAGAAAAACTATGCGCACTGAAAAAATCCGCCAAGAGAAAAAAGAATCGGAAAGGCAATTCCAAAAGAAGCCATAACCCCTGAGTAATACTCAAAGAGACCAAGCCAAAAGCCCCGATCAGTATGGCGATAATCATAAGATAGGGAGTAAGCGGCACAAGCAAGAGATTGGCCGCCACTGAAATAAAGGAAAAAGAATGAAAGTAGTAAAGAAGAATTGGCGTGGTCATAAGCATCACTGAAAGTAGTGCAAGAGCTTGATACCAAAAAACATGTCTCACTGATTCTTCCAAAATCACGATTTTCTGAAGCGCCGGATAAAGATAAAGGAGACCAAACACCGCGGCAAACGAAAGGAGAAATCCCACATCATATGAGAGTACAAACGGTTGGAAAAAAAGCAGAAGTGCCCCCGCAGCGGCAAGCGCATTTCGCGGAGAAGCATTTTTCCGCTCCATCACCTCCGAAAAAAGAAAAATAAGATACATAAAGTATGCCCGCGCCACCGATCCGGAAAAGCCCGCGAGCATCGCATAGCCAAACATGATTCCCGAAGTAAGAAAAAAGGCCGTTCCCCGACCCAAAAGTATCCGAAAAAGAAAAAAGACTACCACCCCCGCCGCCGCAAGATTTGCTCCCGAAAGCGCGATGATATGCCGCAGCCCCGTCGTATTCATCTTCTCTAAATCCGTCTGGGAAAAATAACCATCCTCACCAAAGATTAGCCCCGCCGCAAGCGCCGCGCTCCGCGCGTCCATCACCGAAAATATCCTCGCAAGAAACGCCTTCCGATATTCAATAATTTGTCTCCACACTCCCTCCCCCTGCTTCAAGACCATCACCTCCTGTGACCGGATCTCCATCACCACTCCTTCCTTCTTCCAACCACCCTGAAATTTTGTCCCCTGATAAAAAGTCAACGGGCCTGAAAACCCTATCCTATCCCCATACTCCGTCTCACTATGCGGAAATACCACTCTCGTTTTCACTCCCGAAAAACACCCCTCCGTAATCCTGACTAGCACCAAATACTGACTCCCCGAAAGCCGCCTCATTCCTATTGCTTCTCCTTCCTTTGGCGTCTCCGATTTTGGACACTTCCGAGCTAAAGAAAGCATTGAATAATATGCCGCTTCTTCCTGCCGGTATCGATATGCACCCACGAAAAACCCTAGAAAGAAAAGGGTTAAAACAATCAAAATAAAACTTCTCTTTCGCAAAAAAACACCAAAAATACCCACAGGGATCCCTATCCCTAAAACCGCCGTAAAAAAAGAAATGGGAAAGAGGGATAAGACAAGCACCCCAAAAAATAATCCAATCGCCCCCGCAAAAAATCCCTGATACCAAATCACGGCAAAAAACCTACCAATTTATCAGAAAAAACGCAAAAATCATGATAAAAAAATATATTGGAAAGACAAAAAAAAGATGATACTATAAGTAACACATGATTCATTTCCAAAATGTAGAGAAACATTATGGGACTCATAATAAAGTCCTGAAAGGAATCAACTTTGATATTCGCTCCGGAGAATTTGTCACCTTGGTTGGCCGTTCGGGCGCCGGTAAGTCTACTCTCATTAGTCTTTTGATTGGCGAAGAAAAGCCTACCTCCGGCAAAATCATCTTTCACAATATTGAGGTCAATAAGCTAGAACACAGTGATCTCCCTCATCTGCGCCGTCAGATCGGCATCATCTTCCAAGAATTCCACCTTCTTCCAAAAAAAACCGCCTCTGAAAATATCGCCTTTGCCATGGAGCTTGCCGGAAAAAACAAAAATGAAATCAAAGAGACCGTTCCCCAGGTCCTCGATATGGTTGGCCTTCTCGACCGCCGCAACAATTTCCCTAATGAACTCTCCGGAGGTGAAAAGCAGCGCGTCGCAATCGCGAGAGCTATGGTCAATCGCCCCTCCCTCATCATCGCCGACGAGCCCACTGGCAATCTCGATCCCGGCAACACCTGGGAAATAATGCGCATTCTTTTAAAGATTAATGAATTAGGTACCACTGTCATCCTCGCTACTCACAGCAAAGAAGTCATCGACAAGATCAGCCGCCGCGTCATCACGATCGAAGAAGGCGTCGTCTCAAGAGACGAAAAAAACGGCAAATACCGCCTAGAATGAAATTAAAAATAATGCAATAAATAAAGCGAAGTACTTTTTCGAGGAAATTTCGATTTTTCTTGTGAGTACGCACCGAAGCATACTAGGAAAGTCTGTGAGGAGCGAACGGAATAAAAAAATCGAAAGTTACCGAAAAATACGAGCGCCCTACCCTAAAAAATGTTTACTACTCTTTTTAGACTCTTTAGATACGGCTCCCAAAATTTCTTAAGAAACAGCTGGCTCTCCGCCGGCACTATTTCCATTCTTCTTCTCACTCTCCTTGTTTTCCAAGGTCTCCTTATCTTCCGCGTCTTGACTGCTATTGGTATCGATAGCCTAAAAAGCAAGATTGACATCAGCGTCTACTTCAAAGTCGAGACCCCTGAGCCCGCCATCCTCGCCATCCGCGATCGGGTGGAAACCCTCGATAAAGTCGCCGAAGTGGAGTACGTCAGTCGCGATAAAGCCCTGGAGCTCTTTAAGAAAAAATACGAAAACGACCCCTCGGTCACAAGCGCCTTGGCCGAGCTAAAAGACAATCCTTTGAGCGCCGCGGTCAATATCCAGGCTAAAAATCCCAATGACTATTCCGAAATCAGCACCTATCTCGAAAATCAAAAAGAATGGCAACCCTTCATCGAAAAAATCACCTACCGGCAAAATCAGCTCGTCATTGACCGGCTCGCCAAGATCGTGGACACCACCGAAAAATTTGGCTTCATTCTCACCTTTCTCCTCTCTCTTGCCGCTATCCTAGTCACCTTCAACACCATCTCCCTCGTTATTTATTCCAATCGTGAAGAGCTCGGCATCATGCGCCTTGTCGGCGCCCCCGATTCCTTAATCGTCGGCCCCTATCTTGTCACTTCTTTAATCTATTCTGCAATTGCCACCCTTCTCTCCACCATTCTCTTTTACCCGCTCATCAAATTCTCCTCTCCCTATCTCAAATTTTTCCTCTCCTCGACCGATCTTGAGAGCTACTACTTGAGCCACCTCTTCTCCTTGATGGGCTTCGCTCTCCTCTTTGGCTCAGTCCTCACTATCGTCTCCGCCCTTATCGCCACCCAAAAATACCTCAAGATCTAAAAAGAATTTATAAGTTCTTTTGTTTCTCTTTAATCTCATTAATAAGATCAATAGATCTTTTTCGGCTAGGATTAAATTTATGATTAGGATTCTGCTTTATTGCCGTTTGTAAAATATCAATTCTGTGATTAAGGTCTTGCTCGCTCTCTTCAATTCCTTTTTGAATGTTATTATATACCCTCTGCCACCAAGCCTTGCTCGCCGCATCTCCCGCATTCTCAATCCTTTCTTTAATATTAGCTAGTAAAATAGACTTATCATCATATGGCGGACCGAGTTCCTCAGAAGAGATATCCTTCGGAGTGCATACCGAAACCTTCTTATTAGGCCGAATTACCGCCACACAAAGATAGACATTATAACCATTTTGGTCTTTTCCACAATTTGGCCTATATCGATCAAATCCTCCTGGCTTAATCGGCCCCTTCACACATTCTCGCGCACTACTTACCATCGCAAGCCTGGGTCCCTGAGGTCCATATACTTTAGTGATAAAACCAACTACTTTACCAACTAACTTTCCATCTTTTTTAATATCTCCTGAAATTGCTCCATTATGCCGTCCCGCTTCGGTATTAGAAAACAAGACATCAGGACTAAATCGCACATCCAAAGGCGCCATATAATCACCCTTCTCCACTCCTAAAGAGGAAAGAGAAACAAAAAGATTCGGATCAATCTTTTTTACGTTTATTCCATATGAACCTGCTTTTTCGTACTCTCCCCAAGTATTGGTCGGATTGATCGCAGGAATGCTAACATTCGGCTCCTTATCAAAATCATAATCATCCCGAGCATCTACCACTTCTACCGGCCTATCAGAAACCGTCCACAAGTAACAAGCATCTACTTTCCCGGTTTTTGTATTTTTCCAAACCGCAAATCCATAAATATCCGCAAAAGCCGAGGTAAACTGATCGCTATCATTTTGCGCTCGCGGCACCGGAATAACGATATTCGCTCCAAAAGATATTCCTAACTGATAATAAGTATTATCTCCACTCTGCTCCCCAGGTTTTCCCGGAGTTTCCACGCCACTTCCTCCTCCAAATCCCGTTTGAGGCGGAGTAGGTGGTGATACTTCTACTCCCTCTCCCTGAATAGAACCTAATTCAATTCGAAATTTATTTTCTTGCTGATATTGAATACCTGCCATATATGAACTTGAACAAGTAACTGAAAAATATGACAAATACTGACCATTAGGCAGCTTATTAGAAGAAATGGCGTTCCAAGCTTCAGTTCTCCCAAAACCCACCCGTCCCTTAATCAGGTTAGGATCATTATTGAAAGGACAACTCGATTGCTCTTTAGGAATAATCGCAGGTTTTGTTGGTAGTAAATTATGAATAAAACAAACCGCTCCGTTTTTAAGGCCAAACCTCACCCCATCAAGAGAAGCTGTATGAGAACAGTCTTTTTCCTTACATTGTGGAATAAAAACCAATTTCCCATGCTTATATTCTTCAAAGTAATCACTGCATCTATAAAGTTGTCTTCCTTCAATATTACCAAAATAAGTACATAAAATAATTTCGGAAGTGATTTCCATCTGTCCTGTTTCCGGATTCCGAATAAGTTTCTTAGTGAGAAGTGTTGTTGGTGGTCGAGATTGAGCAAGCGCAACTCCGCTAACTAAAAAAAGAAAAAGGGGAAGAAATTGCTTCACTTTATAAGTATACCAAAGAGACATTACAAAAAATATTTTTTAATTTAATACCGACAGCAAAAAACAGAAAGAGTCGAAGAGTAATCAATCGAAGATTCCGTCCGATCTTTAAAAAAAGTTCTAGCTAAGTAATAAGGAGTAGAAAAAATAAGATTCCATACAAAGGAGGCAATCTCTGAATTAGTACTCTTAAAGAAAACAAAAGTTGTACTATTTAAAGCAGTTGTCAGATTAGCATATGAATATGTCGCAGTAGTACACGACCCAGCGCTACTCGGCCAATCCGCCGCACTGCATACCCACCAATTTTTTGGGCACGCTCGGCCTGCATTCTCCCAATGCGCCGTCATCTTAGAACGGGAAATTCGAAAAGTCTCCCCATTTACCGTCTTCGTGCATTCTCCCGCGGTATTTACCACTACATTTGCGTCAGTATTCTCCCCCCAAATCCGCTCAAATGTCCCCGAAAATCCGGTATTAGCCGTCCCCACTGTAAAATCACTCGCGCTTGTCGTGCTATAAGCGGCATCCAGCTTCGTACCGGTAGTGGCGCTTAAAATATTTCCTAAAGCTAAAGATGTCGTCGGCACCGCAAGACTAATCACCCCCGCCACACTTCGAGTAAACGGAAAAGTTTTCTTACTTGCGCCGATATAAAAATCCTGAGAAAACTTCAGTCCTCCTAAAATATCCAGTTTCCGAAGCGGCGTTGATGTTCCCACTCCTACATTTCCGCTTGAAAGAATAGTAAGTCTCGTCTGATCATTAGCAATAAGAGAAAAAGGCAAACTTGTCTCCGTCCCTACGAAGACAGAATTACCATCATTTTCCAATCGAACTGAATCACTTCCGGATTTCACTATTACTCGGACATTCCGATTAGTATCATTACCCGGAAAAATCTCTACCGAAGATGTGTTTACACTTGTCACAAGCTGCAGCTTCCCCGACCCCGATCCCGGAGTCAGATTCCCCGGCCCACTCGCCTCCAGAAAGCTTTCTTTCTCTGATAACACTCCATAAAAAATAAGACCTAAAAAGAGAAAGAAAAGAACTATAAAACCGCCTCTTAACAATCGTTTCTTTTGCGTCTGTTTTTTCATTAGTTTGATTGTTTTACTCGGCAACACCAAGGTGAGACCACATCACACACCTCACTTGTTGAAAGAGCTGCGTCCGTACCATCGCTTTTAATAGCCCGGCCATAAAATTTAGTTGCTGTCCCCAAACCTGAAAATTGCCCCTCTGCAATCCATGAAGCGTCCAGTGAAGTGATCGGCCGAATCTTACCGAGATTTGTCCCTGATCCATCCGCCTGACACTCAAAATACTGAGCTGAGGTCAAAGCAAACCCCGTCGCTCCCCCGCCCGTCCCGCAGTTCACCCCCGCCCGCTCCGTAGCCGAGCACACCCACCATCCCTTCGGACACCCCGCCTGCGCCCCCTCCCACCGCGTCGGCACCTTTGACCGCTTCATTTCAATAGTAACTCCGCGAATCGTATTTTCACACGAGAGTCCGCCCGATCGGGAAATAAGATCCGCGGCTTCATCCGCTCGGCCAGTTCCCATCAGCCGATTCCGGCAATCTCCTGAAGTCGAGCAGGTATACCCCGGACTCGTCCGCAAAATGACCGACCCGCGCAAAAGCGCGTTCCCCCGCACATCGAGTGCCTTCCCTACTGTGAAAATATCCAGAGCAGTGCTTTGAAGAAAAAGTACATCAGTCGTCGTCACGCCCGTGATCTGCGTCTCCGCCGGCAAATTTTTCTTCCATGGCAAAGACAATATTCCACTATTATTAGAAAAAGTATCCGTCAAATTCAAATCCCCATTTACCGTCAAAGTTTTTCCCGGGGTACTACTCCCGATCCCCACTCGAGAATCAGCAAGAATTGATACTTGCTCCACCGCATTTGTAAGAATTCGCACCGCCTTTACCGCCTCCGTTCCAAAATACACCTTATCCACTCCATCTCCTGCATCCCTCACCACAAAAAATCCTCCCTTCGTTCCATTCCGGTGCGTGAGTAAAAAAGCAATATCTAAGGGCGATGAAAGCGACACATTGCTCCGCGCATTATTAATGACAAAAATCCCCGCTCCATTCGGCGGCGTAGTGCCGCTCGGCGGATCCGAATAGGCAAAAACCAATTGAGAAAAGATAAGAAATAAGAAGTTGATAAAAATAATCTTTTTCATAAAAAACATCATAGGCCACAGCACCATACCGGCCGATAATTACATAACTCCCCGGCAAAATCTGTATTAGCCACTCTCGTACCTGATTCATTAATGAGCACCCCCCGCCGATAAGCGCCACTTCCAGTATTATATCCTGCTCCGCCGGAGATCTGGTTTACGGAATCCAGCACCCAAGCATACCCACCGCCATTTGCCGCCGTCCGGCTCTCATAAAGCGTCAAGCCGTCACTTGCTCCCTTCTGAATACTGCTCGCCCCTAAATTACATCGGAGAATATTTGTTGTTACCGCTCCAGTACCACAAGGGCCATAACCTGCTCCTGTCCCATTAGTATCCCGCTCACTCGCCTCACACACCCACCAATTTTTCGGGCATGCCGCCGCCGCGCCATCCCAAGCAGTCACCACTTTGGATCGCGACATCTTCACACTACCTTTCACACATTCTCCAGCCGAATCTACAAGAAAACTCTCAGGTACCCGTCCCTGTCCATAGGTATGCGCTTCAGAGAGGGTCAACGTCCCTGCATATCTTACAAATCCCCCAGCATACAATGTATCCGAAATATTGGCGCCTCCCCCAATCACGAATTGCTGAGTCGCCGTAGAAAAACTACTTGTCCCCACCCCAAACGTATTTGACGGCACCTCAAGAATTATGCTCCTCGTATTCGTCGAGTAGGTAAATGGAAAATACTGCTTCACTCCCCGAATATAAAGATTCCCAGACTCCGCAAGCCCCACATCCCCCGAGACCTCAAGCGCCACGCTCGGCGTACTCGTCCCTATTCCCACATTCCCGTTTGGCAAGATTGTCAGTCGCTTCACTCCTGAAGTGATTAGAGAAAAAGGATGATTAGAAGTAGTCCCAAAGTACCCCCCTTTCCCAGCAACTATCCGCAAGCCCGCGCTCGCCCCAGCGCTTTTTACAAACATAAGACTCCCTGAAGCCGATGATAATGAAGAAAACGTCAGCCGCGAGTTCAAAGTATCTTCAAAATATTGCATCACCGGTAGAAGATTCACCGAACTTGGATCCGCGCTCGGCGGCACGATCGCAAATGCCAAAAAAACCTGAAAGAAAAAGAAAAGAAAGAGAGAAGCAATAAGCCTCATATATTCCTTCTAAGTGTATCATAATCACCACTTAATTTTTTACTAAAAACTGCTATTATAATGAACACATGAAAGCTCTCAACGACCCCTACGATAAACGCAATTGCTATCTTTCGCTTTTTCCCGGCGCTGGTGGTGATGACGCCAAAGATTTTTCCGAGATGCTTCTTTCCATGTACCGTAAATATGCCGAAAGTCGGGGTTGGAAAGTTCTTTTTGCCGATGACCGCGAGCTCTACATTCAAGGTGAATACGCCTACGGGTATCTAAAAAACGAATCCGGCGTCCATCGCCTCGTCCGCATCTCCCCCTTTTCTTCTAAAAAACTCCGGCACACCTCTTTCGCTTTAGTCGAAGTGATTCCCGAACTCCCCGAAATTGACGCTCACAATTTTTCTATCCCTCCGGAAGACCTAAAAATCGAGCTCGCTCGCTCCTCCGGCCCCGGCGGCCAAAATGTAAATAAGCGCGAGACCGCCGTCCGGATCGTCCACCTGCCTACTGGCATTGCCGCGAGCTCCCAGATGGAACGCAGCCAGCCGCAAAATAAAGACCGCGCCCTCAGTATGGTCAAAGCAAAACTTCTCCGCCTTATGGAAGAGAAAAAAGCAAACGAATTAAGCAGTCTCCGCACTAAAGTCGCTCCCGAGTGGGGCAATCAGATCCGCTCCTATGTGCTCCACCCCTACCAGCAAATCAAAGATCACCGCACCGGCGTAATCTCCCACCAACCCGACCGCGTCCTAGAAGGCGACCTCGACAAATTCCTCGAATCCGAACTCGAAAAATAAAAAAAATTACTTACAGATAAAGAAAAAAAGCGTAATCAAAATTATTTTTAGTCCTCCTACCCCCCACCTTTTTTATACTCCCCGCCAATCATCTTCCCACCCCGCCTTTATAGAAAAGATCTTCATTGATCTCCTGCCCAATAAGCCCCTTCTCTAATTCTGAAAAATCCACACTATCTACCTCCGCTCCAAATTTATCCAAATCTGCCCGGCTCCGCCACCCATAAATATCTACAAAAAGTAAAAGGTAAAAAGAATAAGAAGCGACAAAATCACCAGTCCAAAAATCACCCATCGCTCCCTCGCAATTTTTTGCTCATTCTCCAAATCCATGTCTAGAGTCAATTATAGCAAAATATGAATAAAAAAAGCCTTGTTAGTATTTATAATTTGAATTCACCATATAAAAAGTCGGAAATTATTCTGGAGCGGGATACGAGAATCGAACTCGCGCCTCAACCTTGGGAAGGTCGCGTACTGCCACTGTACTAATCCCGCAAAAAAAGATTACTGATTGTAAAATAAATATAAAACAATCTCAATTATAAGACGCGGGCTTTTTCGAGGAAATTTCGATTTTCTTTCTGAGTATCGAGCGGAGCATAATAGGAAAGTCTGTGAGCGCGAAATGGAAGAAAAAAATCGAAATTAATGGAAGAAAAAAATCGAAATTAAAAGAAAAAGACAAAAGCTTTAATGGACTTCCCCTTGCGTCCAACTAAACCCCGGCGTCAAAAACAAAACTTTAGTTGCTAATTTTTTCTCTTTCAACCATTTCTCTGGATCTATCCCTTGAGTCACTAAATCTTTTTGCACCTCCTCCTGCATCACAAGTGGCAAAACCACTTGCTCTCGAAAATCTGACGGCGATAAGTGAAACATTGCTTCCACTGCTCCTAAGAGTCTAGGATCTTTTTGCACTTTGTCAATCTCTATCTCTATTTTTTCTTCATTTGACGCATTCTTTAGTGTGGCAAACTGATCTCGCACAATAATCTCCTGAATAATCTTCTCCCATGTCATCTTGGGCAGATCTGCCTGCAACTTCTCAAAATTTTCCTTAGTCAAATCTGGAGTATTTTTATACGTAGCGTGAAGAGTGTTAAGATAACTATTTCCAAGGGCAAATGCCTGATCATATTCTCTCTTTGAAATAATTTCAGAACCTATGATCGCAAGTGGTAAATACCCGCTCCGTAAGACATAGAGAAATCCAAATCCAATCCCCAAAACCATCAAAAAAAGAGAGAAAAAAATACGCATATTATTTTGAGCTAATGATTAAAGCACTCACTCCTTTAGGTACTAGATTAAATCGTGATCGAATCTCTTTCTCTAAATTATAGTCATTTTTGTAATAATCAAGATCTGCCGATAAAATCTCCCCTTCTTCCTGAAGCTTATCTGCTTTCGCTCGTAAATTCGACACATCTGAATGCAAAGTTCCCGTAAGAAAATAAAGCCGAAAAAAACCAAACGATAATCCAAAAATAACCATAAACAAGAAAAGGAGTAGAATCCATTTCATACCTCAAGTATAATTCCCACTCTAAAAAAACAAAATGGGCAAGGAAAAAATATCAAGTCACGTAAAATAAAAAATTAAGCGAAGTGATTTTTAACTTATTTTCGTTCTTCTTTTTGAGTGCACCCCGGAGCATACTAGGAAAGTCTGTGAGGAGCGAACGGAGAAAAAAGAATGAAAAGAAACCAAAAATAGAACAAGCAGAAGCCAAATAAATCTTTGGCTCGAACCTCCTTCTCCAAAACAAATCAGTGCGCGCCAGCGCGCCGAATTTTGAGAATTCGCTTGCGAATTCAGGCGAAACAGCGTGGGCGTGTCTAGGGCACGCCCACACCATCTTTGACATTTCCGACAAAAGTCGGGTCTTGGAGTATCTTTACGACTTCGCTCGAACTTACTTTATCAAAAATTCCTGACTTTCGGAAGCCCGCCGCTCGCCGCCGCAAAGCGGCGGCCTGCCTCGGAGAAAATTTTACTTCACATTTTTAATTTGCGCGCGTTACAAAAATTTCAATTAAAGGAGAAACAAAAACTTTCTGCTAGGCCCCTTTTGATGATATAAAAAAATTCATAAGAAATAATCTTATGGTGATATGCATGTCATTATTCCAAAATATATAGTATATTAAGAATAATAGCTTTATGATCACTCCCCAATTCTTATTAATAGGAATTTCTTCTCTAGCAATTTTATTAACTTTAAGCATATTTGTTTTTGTTAAAAAACCTTCTTCATGGCTTTGTTTTATCATTGGGCCGATTATTGTTTTTTTGGGAATTATGACAACTTTGCTTTTTAATTCTGACATCAGTTTTTTTATGTTATTTGGTGCTATTTTATTATTTATTGTTATTTTGGTAGAAGGGTTTTGTTTGATGAAAATAATTAATGGAAAGGGCTATATTAAAGCTTTCTTAATTGACATAGCTTATACTCTTTTGACTATCTTTTTTGCTGCTCTAGGACTTTATCTACATTTTATAATAAGTCAGCCTAAACCTAAAAGCGTTGACTGGGATCTTCCTTATTTGTTTATTTTCTGGCCCTATATAATTATTTTAACCATTGTAATGAATGTTATTTTTCTAATTGTTGGTTTAGCGGTATCTACAAAGAATAACTCTGATGCAAAATATTAAAACAAAACCATTTATATTGATTTTAAGTGGTGTTATATTAGGATTATTTACTTCTTTAAGTGGAATTGGCAATTTTATTCTTTCAGCTATTACGGGTAAGTACACTTACTTATGGACCATACAAAGATGGCTCGATATAACAAATGTTATAAAGTTTATATACAGCGACTCTTTGCTAATACCGATATCATCAATAATAGGATTCATTTTATGTATAGCTCTTATTTTCTTGTTGGTAGAAATTTCGAAACAGTTTAATAAAAAAATATTTATCGCCAGTACTTTGTTAGGGTTTGTAGGTATAATCCTTGGTTTAGGATTAGGCGGCATTCTTGTTATGATTGGAGGTATTCATGGACTAGTATACAAATCATAAATATTTTAACTATTTTTTCTTAAAATATTCCTTTCCTTTTTAGAAGAATTTTTTGGTGAGGCGCGCGCAATCAAAATGAGAGGTAAATTTTTCTGCGAGGCGGGCCGTCGCTTTGTGGCGGCGGGCGGCGGGCTTCCGAAAGTCAGGAATTTTTGATAAAGTAAGTTCGAGCGAAGTCGTAAAGATACTCCAAGATTAAACTTTCCGATTTTTGACCGACCATTTGATGGGCCGCCCGCAGGGCGGCCCAATGGTTTTCCCCCGACAAATCCTCTCCGCTCGGCGCGCGCAGGCGCGCCTCGCGGTTGACCAAGACGAGGTTCGGAATCCAATGCAATTTTAAATATTTGCTTGCCCGACAAAAAGAATTTTTACTATAATGACCTTGTAACCAATCCGCAGAGTTGTCTTTTTTGATGGCCGTCTCTGTCAGTTCAAGGCAACTTGGATTGGTTACAGCAAGGACGGCCTTTAAAGTTTATAACTATGCAAAATTTATCCACGCAAAAATTCTTTTTGTATGCCCGCAAGTCCACCGATGTTGAAGATAAACAGGTTTTGAGTATTGAGGCACAGATCACAGAATTGCTTGCCTTCGCCAAGCAAGAAAATCTTTTCGTCGTTGAGGAATTAGTTGAAAAACAGTCAGCCAAAATTCCGGGTAGACCGATTTTTAACGAAATGATGAAGCGCGTGGAGAATGGTGAAGCGAACGGAATTTTGGCCTGGCATCCCGACAGATTGGCGCGCAATTCTGTTGACGATGGCAAGATAATTTACTTTTTGGACTGCGGGCATTTGGCAATGTTGAAATTTCCCACCTTTTGGTTTGAGAATACCAGCCAAGGAAAATTTATGCTCAACATTGCCTTCGGGCAAAGCAAATATTATGTGGATTCTCTTTCCGAAAATACGAAACGAGGCTTGAGACAGAAGGTCAGGCGCGGCGAATATCCTTCACTCGCTCCGATTGGTTATCTCAATGATCCACGAACAAAAACTGTTGTAGTGGACAAAAAGACCGCGCTCATCGTTCGCCGCGCCTTTGAACTCTACGCGGAAGGCAATCAAACGCTCCAAGACATCGGAGAATATTTTGAGCAAAACCGCCTCGTTTCCAAAAGCGGAAAGAGAATCCACATCTCCAGAGCGACTTTTATCCTCTCTAACCCGTTTTACACCGGCCTATTCCGCTATGCTGACGAAATATACGAAGGCAAGCACGAGCCAATAGTGGCAAAGAAACTTTGGGACAAAGTGCAGGAAGTGATGAAGCAGAGAGGGCGTCCAAGACATAAAACGCAGATTGAACCAGAAGCATATTGCGGATTGTTGTCGTGTGGCTATTGCGATATGCAAGTTACTGGCGAATACAGGGTGAAAACACAAAAGAATGGCACGCAACATTTCTATACTTACTACCACTGCACTAAGAAATCTAAAAGCATCAAATGTCCCGAACCCCGTATTCGCCAAGAAGTCTTGGACGAGCAAATATCATCACTTCTGCAAAAAGTTTCTTTGCCACCGGATTGGGCGGAATACTTAAATGAAAAACTTGAAAAAGACAAAAATGAATCCGCCCAATCCGTTTCTGCTTTTGTAGCAAAGAATGAAAAACGACTTGTTGAAATATCCCTTAAACTTCAGCGACTTCTTGATGGCTATTTGGAGCAGGACATAGACCGTGAAGTTTATCGTCAAGAAAAGGCAAAGTTATTGAGTGAGAAAAAGTCGCTGGAGGAGCAAAACACCACTTTTCTACAAAAGCAGAAACATTGGCTCGAACCGATGCAAGAATGGATAAAAGTCTCAGGAAATCTGGAGAAAATTGCATTGGATAGCAACCTTTTTGGCAAAAAGGTTGCCGCCAAAGAAATCTTTGGCTCGAACCTTGTCTTGGCCAACCGCGAGGCGCGCCTGCGCGCGCCGAGCGGAGAGGATTTGTCGGGGGAAAACCATTGGGCCGCCCTGCGGGCGGCCCATCAAATGGTCGGTCAAAAATCGGAAAGTTTAATCTTGGAGCCGAAGGCGAGAGTCGAACTCGCGACCTTTGCTTTACGAAAGCACTGCTCTACCACTGAGCTACTCCGGCATCGCCTCGCTGAAGCTTACAAGCGAAAGCGGGCCTTGCCTCGCCATAATATCGAGGCAGAAAAAATCTCTTATAAAATAACAAAAATCCCCCTTTCCGGCAAATTATAAGTATATAAAAACAGCCCAGCTAAAAGGCTAGAAAGAATACTAATTTCCGAGGATTTTTTTCCAAAGACAAGACATTTCAGAAAAATATGCGAGAGGCATACATAAGGGAAGTATGTCGACCAAATATTTTTCTGAAATAACACAGTATTTGGGAAAAAAGACCAAAAATTTATTTCTTCAATAACTCTTTAAATACAGATGGTGGTATCTCCACGCTATTTCCCGCTCCCTCCGCTCTCTCCTTCATCTTCGCTTTTCCCTTCTGCTGCTTCTTCCAAAGCTTCATTTTTCTCGTCCGATCGCCTCCATACAAGTACCCCGTCACATCCTTACGCATCGCCGCCACGTTTTCCCGAGCAATAATTTTCCCAAAGGCATAGGCCTGCACCGCCTGCACAAACTGCTGCTTCGGAAGCAAATCCTTAAGCCGCTCCACGGTCTGCCGCCCCTCTCGCTCCACCGCCTCTTTGGGCAACACTCGGGTCAGCCCCGGCACCACGTGCCCCGCCACCATGATCTCAAGCTTAGTGAGCTCGCTCTTCTCAAATCCTACCACCTTGTACGTGAGCGACGCATAGCCATTGGTAATGGACTTCAATCTATCATCCAAATCGGAGATGAGGTCCGCAAGCGGCAATCGAGATGAAAGCAACAGTCTTCCTCCCAAATTTTTTGTATCAAATTCCGCAAACCGAAAAAATTGATTGAGTGACAAGACTCCCCCTACATACGACGCTGGAGTCACAATCTCTACCTCGGCAATTGGCTCCCGCGCCTCCAAATAATCCGCTGGAAAATCCTTCGGGCTCTTGATCTGCACCTCCTCACCTTGGAGAGTCTTCACTCGATATTCCACTGATGGGAAGCTATGAGTAGTCTCCAAACCAAATTCATTTTGCAGCCGCTCCACGATAATCTCAAAGTGCAGCCGACCAAGAAAACCGCACTTAAATCCTCGTCCCAAGAGCTCCGAGGTGTCCGGTTCAAAGACCACCGACGAGTCATTCAATCGAAGCTTCAAAAGGGCCGACTTCAAGTCATCATATTCCTCCGCCTCCTGAGGATAAAAGGAGACGAAGACCACCGGCTGAGGCTCCGCATAGCCCGAAAGCGCATATTTTCCGTAGTCAACTTCGGTCATATCCTTAGTCACAACCGTATCTCCGATCTTAATCATTGATGGGTCTTTAATGCCGGTTACGATATAACCAATCTCCCCATTGCTAAGATCTGGCGTCGATTGTAAAGCGGGATAAAAAGCTCCCACCTCCTTCACTTTATGTTCAAAACCAGTCGCTAAGAAAAGCGCCTCTTGCCCCATCGAAAAACTTCCATCAAACACTCGAATAAAAGCAATCACTCCTTTGTGTTCATCATATTTAGAATCAAAGACTAAAGCTCGCCCTCGAGAAATATCATCCACTCTCGGTGCCGGCACTTTCTTTACTATTTCTGCAAGCAACTCTTCCACGCCCACACCAGTCTTGCCCGACACTCGTAAAATATTATTCAGATCACAATCTAAGAGTTCTGCGAGCTGCAGCGCCGCCTCGTCCGCGAGATCTTTATTAAGATCCACCTTCGACACCGCCCCAATGACGGTCAAACCCACGCGTCTTGCCGTCTCATAGTTTGCTAAAGTCTGCGCTTGGATCCCTTGCGTAGCGTCCACTAGAAGCACCGCCCCCTCCACCGCCGCCAAGGCCCGCGACACCTCATAGGAAAAGTCCGAATGTCCCGGCGTATCAATAAGGTTCATCTCATACTCCTGATCCTCATAGGTATAGCTCATCCGCACCGGCGCCATCTTAATCGTGATTCCTCGCTCCCGCTCTGATTCCAAGCTATCCAAAATCTGCGCCTTCATGAGCCGCTTCTCAATCGTCCCAGTCGTCTCAAGTAGCCGATCCGCCAAGGTCGACTTCCCATGATCCACGTGGGCAATAATCACAAAATTCCGTATATTCTCCCGCTTCATACCCTAAAAAGTCCCTATATTCTAAAATATTCAACAAAAATAGGCAAAAAAACATTCCCCACCGCTCAAGATATCAAAAATATGCAAGAATTATTGAAAATCAACTATCCGAAACCATAGAGCTGTTGGGAAACTGATCTGTTTATCCTGATGAAAGACTGAGAAGACAAATCAACCCAACCTTCTCGATCTTCATCGCCACCCCTTGCGGAGTTTTTATTGTTCAAAAAATCCGAAAAGGAAAAACCGCCCATACAGGCGGCTTTCTCTCTTAATAAAAAAAGGGAATTGGTTTTAGTGAGCGGAAAGGGCAAAAGGACATAGGATCTTGTCCGTAGGATTTCGTCCTTTTTTATAATAAGACCTCAACCTCCTCCCGCAGGAAGAGACACTATTGATCCCAGGTGTTTTGTCTTGAGTCGAAATCGAAGAGCAAGATCCTACATTCACTATACACCTGAAAATAAATTTGCTTGTGGATAAAAATATTCCAAATTAATTTGGAATATTTTTATAAGGTAACTAAAAAAAATTAAACACCAAAATTGGCATCATAAAGCACCGTTTCAGCAAACAGGCGGTAATTATGAAGTTCATTATCAGTAAACCACAGTGCAATCTCCGCCGCCGCCTCTACTGGATCCCCCGAAGCGTGAATCAAGTTTCTCACCGATCGGCCATCCGTGTCCGATACCTGATAGGAATCAATCGTGTAATCGCCGCGAATAGTCCCCACGTCCGAAGACAAGGGTTCGGTCGCACCGGTAATCTTTCGCACCACACCCACTGCATGCATCCCCTGCCACACCATAGCGACTACCGGACCCGAAGTCATATACTTCTTAAGATGTGAAAGTACCTTATCCGCAAGCACAATCGGATCCATCGAAGGTGGGGTTGCACCCTTTTTCTCATAAGCTTTAATTGTCTTCTCTCCTACATTTTTCTTCCATTCGGAATTCACTGTATAGTGCTTTTCCACCATCTCCGGCGTCGCCAAAGCCATCTTGAGCGCCACAAGCTTCAATCCGCTTCGTTCAAACCTTTTAATAATCTCACCAATTAAAGTCCGCTGGATCCCATCTGGCTTAATAATCACTAAAGTCTTTTCCTTCTTCACTGCTTCAATATCCATACTAAATATATTTTCTTTATTTTTATTTTATAAATTCGTCAATGACAGATTCGTGGCACTAGGAAGATTTTCCAAGGATTTTTTTCCAAAGACAAGGCACGAGTGAGCAACACTCGCGAGGCATACATAGTGGGTATATGTCGAGCGAGGAAGCGGAGCGATCAACGCAATATTTGGGAAAAAAGACTGTAAAATTAATCATCAATCTTTACCCCCAGCTCTCGCAACTGCTCAGGCCTCACCTTGCTGGGCGCGGACATCATAATGTCTCTTCCATCCCCCGTCTTTGGAAAAGCAATTACTTCGCGGATATTTGGCTCATTCTCAAGAATCATCATCAATCGATCAATTCCTGGCGCCACGCCTCCATGCGGCGGTACGCCATACTGAAATGCAGTGAGAATATGACCAAATTTATCCTGAATCTCTTCTTTGCTATTCCCCATGACCTCAAACACTCGCGACAAGAGCTTCGGATCATGAATTCGAATCGATCCACCACCAATCTCATAACCATTCAGAACAAAGTCATACTGCATCGCGAGAATTTCCCCTGGATCAGTAGCAAACTTTTCATCAAAATCCGCTACACTCTCTACCTTTGGCTGGGTGAAAGGATGATGTACCGCATCCCACCGCTTCTCTCTCTCCTTCCACTCAAACATCGGAAAGTCCACCACAAACGCAAACGCCAGTTCATCTGGATCATTTTTATCTTTCCGTAAATCCGGCTTATCCGAGCCATACTTTTCCATCGCCTCTTTGTACGACAAGCGAGGAAATGGGGTTTGCATAATCTTCTTATGCGGATATAGATCTTTTACAATCTTTGTATAAAGCTCTTCGAGGAGCTGCATCACCTCCTCTGGGGTAGTAAAACTCATTTCAATATCAAGCTGGGTAAACTCCGGCTGGCGATCACCTCGCGTATCCTCATCACGAAAACATCGAGCAATCTGAAAATATCGCTCCATCCCGCCTACCATGAGAAGCTGCTTATACTGCTGCGGTGACTGGGGCAACGCGTAAAAACTCCCTTTCTCCAGTCGTGATGGCACGAGATAGTCGCGCGCTCCTTCGGGCGTTGATTTAGAAATAATCGGCGTCTCGATCTCGACAAATGATTTATCAGTGAGATACTGGCGAATAAGCGAAATCACCTTGTGCCGGTTGCGCAGATTTTTCTGCAATCGAGCCCGCCGCAAGTCAAGGTATCGATACTTCAGACGATGCTCTTCGCCAATCTCTTTCCCATCAGTATCCACAGCAATCGGCAATGTTTCCGCTTCATTGATCACTCGCACCGTCTTGACGCCCACCTCCCACTGCCCACTCGCAATATCTTTATTCACAAGCTTTTCTGGTCGTTTATTCACCACACCAGTAATCTCAATCACCCACTCCGGCCGCACTGTGTTCATCGTGGCAAAAGCCTCCGCCTCTCCAGAAAAAGTCACTGCCTGACATAGACCCGATCGATCTCGAAAATCAATAAAAATTAATTTTCCATGATCCCGTCTCGTATGCACCCAGCCCAAAAGCCGGATCTCCCGACCCTCATGAGCGCCAATGTCCCCCGCCAAAACCCTCTCCATACTAATAAAATCTATAATTAATTACTCAAAATATTAGCAAAAATAAGAGGTTGATACAACTTATTTTTGCTAACTCATACAAATATCTTCAATTCCGCGAAATAATTTTGGAGAATTTTTCGATTTTCTTTTTGAGCAGCGAGCAGAGCATACTAGGAAAGTCTATGAGCACGTAGCACAGAAAAAAAATCGAAAAAGACCCAAAAGTACGAGCGCTAAAAAAAGATTATTTTCCCTTCTCTACCCTTTCTACGTACTCCCCCGTTTCTGTGTTTACTAATACAGTATCCCCAGTACTGATAAACAGCGGCGCCGTCACCTTTGCCCCTGTCTCAAGCTCGATTAATTTTCGTCCACCACCCGAAGTATCTCCTCGATCATTTGGCGGCGCTTCCTTCACTTTAAATTCCATTTTGATCGGCATGTTGATGGAAATAATCCGGTCATTGATCTTCATGGCCGTCATCTCTGTATTTGGCTTGAAAAACTGCCCCCGCTCGCCCACCACATCGCTTTTTAAAGAAAATCGCTTCGCCGGATCCTTAGGATCAGAGAAAAAATATTCATCCCGATGATTATAAAGAAACTTCATCGGCTCTTTTTCCACCTCCGCTTCTTCAAAGCTTTCGCTCTGGTGAATGTTGCGCTCGGTAATCTTACCGTTTAACAAATTTTTAAACTTTGCCTGCACTACCGCCTTGCGCTGCTGCATCCGCAAAAATGCCGTTTCCAAAACCTCATACGGCTGATCGTCAATAAGCAATACTTGTCCTTTCTTTAATTCTGTATAGCTAAGCATGATAAATAAAAATAATTATTGAAATAATAGCAAAATAATGTTAAAATGTCAAACATAAAAGAATTTAAAGGAATATATCTGCGTTACATTCTGTGCAGGATTCTTGGGCAAGCCTCCACTATTATTTAGCTTATTCAAAAGGAATAAAATAGAAGAATCAGAAAAGAATATAACAAAGAGAAAGATAAGCGAGGTTTCCCGTTTCTTTTGAGGACAAGACCGGAGCATACTGAGTGGTAGTATGCGAGGACTTACCGGAGAAAAAAACGGGAAAATTCGCCAAAAAGACAAGATCGCAACAATGCAAAAAAAACGAAAGAAAGTTTTTGTTATGTTAAGTGGCGGAGTCGATTCCTCTGTCAGCGCCCTTCTATTACAAAAACAAGGCTTCGAAGTCATAGCCTGCCACATCAAGGGCTACAACGTGGACGGCTGTGGCGCCTATGAAGCCGCCGATGCCGCTCGCATTGCCGCTCATCTCAATCTTCCTTTTTATATAGTGAACCTTGAGAAAGAATATAAAAAAATCATTGTCGATAAAATGCTCGAGGATTACAAGCAGGGCATCACCCCCAATCCTGACTCCGCCTGCAATACGCTTATTAAATTCGGCCTTTTCTATAAGAAGGCTCGTGCTTTAGGCGCCAATTTTGTCGCTACGGGCCACTACGCCAACACGCAATCAATCCATCGTTCTGGTAAAAAAGTATTCTTAATCAAGCGCGCCAAAGATAAGAATAAAGATCAAAGTTATTTTCTTTCTGGTCTCTCACCTGAGGTACTGGAGCATACTCTCTTCCCTCTGGGAAATCTAGAAAAAGACGAGGTGAGAAAAATAGCCAAAAAATCCGGCCTTTTCACCGCTACCAAAAAAGACTCTCAAGGAATGTGTTTTTTAGGCCAGTTTGATTTCAAAGAGTTTTTAAAAAATAATCTTGGCACAAAAGTTGGCTCCATAATAGATGAAGAAGGAAACAATATCGGCAGTCATGATGGCGCCCATCTCTACACGATTGGCGAACGCAAAGGCCTAAAAATAGGCGGGCAAAAATCTACTGCTCGAAAAAGTGCTAAAGGTACTCTCCACCTCCCCTATTATGTCGGCAAAAAAGATATAGAAAAAAATCAGCTTCTTGTCCTCCAAGATAAAAATCATCCTCTCCTCAAAAAAAAAGAAATTATTCTCAAAAATCTCCGCTTTCATGATCCTTTCTATAAAAGAAAAAAGGAAAGTGAAGTTTTTGCCCAAATCCGTTATCGAAGCGATGTTAAAAAAGCCCGGATTATTCAACAAAAAGACTCCTCTCTTCTCCGCTTCATTTCTCCCGTAGCCTTTCCTTCTTCCGGCCAAATAGCTGTTTTTTATAACAAAAAATACCAGTTAATAGGAAATGGGATAATAATCTAAATCCTTCTTAATCACGGTATATTCCTGGTAGTATTATCCTTCTATTATTCTGCGATTTTCTGACCCTCCAATAAAAATCAATCCATGCTTTAATTCCTTGTTCATCAATTTCACATTCATCATATTTTTTATATTTACCATTTTCCCCGGCTTTAGCACAACAAACCATTTCAGTTGGTGAATTATCAGTTGGTGAATTAAAATTATTATTCGTGCAAGAAAAAGGCTTTGTCATTCTATCATCTATAGTTCCTAAAGCTAAAAAAGCTCGTATTTTATCTCCATCTTCTTTTGGTAAATTATCTAATTTTGGTAAAATATCTAATTTTGTTAAAATATCTAAAATCTCCTTAGGATTACTATTTTTAAGTTTTTCGGATATTTTTCCTAGCGTCATTTGATTTTCAGAAGGATTATCACGAGAATAAATATTCCCAACACATTCTTTTTTTTCTAATTCTTCACAAATTATAGGTTCACATTTACAGTCTTTCTCTTCCTCTTCTTGACATTCTTTCCATTGATTTCCATTTTTTCCACTATCAAAACAACAAATTCCTCTTCCTTGATGATCCGTCCCATCAGCATCTTTTATAAGACATTTATAGCTCTCATTGATACTCGAACATTCAGCAAAAGATTTTTTTTGTTCATCAGGCATTTCTTTATAATCTGGATTACTCCCTAAGCAATAAGGCCATTTTATAGTAGATGAATTGGAGTTGGGGCCGCAAGAAATAGTGACAAAAGTTGCCCCAATTAATTTCCGATCGCAAACCGACCCCTGTTTAATTATAATGGAATTAAGACCTTGGGGACCGGAAAAAATTATTTCTCTATTTTCATTTTGGGCTAATTGACAAATATATTTTTTTAATTCTCCTAGATTGCTTTCATCTAAGGCAAAACAACTCCCAGTTGTAATACAATATGGCGCATCACCTCGTCGGGCAAATCCTGCTATATATTTCCAGGGTTTTCCAAACGGCGTACTATGGCTAATATTCTGTACAGAAAAGCGTTTTTTAAAACGATTAAGACAGGAGTTTATACAATCTTCAACTCTTTCTCCTTCATCTTTATTACATTTAATTTGGCAATAAGCTTTTGCATAATCTTTTGCCTTTTTTATGTCAGAAAGTCCTACTATTCCACACTCATTGTTATTCTCGTTCTCTTCAGGACAGATTTTACGGCAGTCCTCTTTATCTCTGTCATTTTCAAATACGCACAATGTAAATGTAACTTCATTTTCTCCTTCATCAGCCTTCAAAAAAATATTTTTATTTAAAAATAGACTAAAAATAATAATTATAATAATTATAACTAAAAAAAAACTGATTCTTTTCCGAAAAAAATTATTTCTTCTCATTCTTTTTTATTGCTTGATGAATAAGAGACTTAAGCGAAGTAAAATCCACTTTCTTTTCCTCTATCTCCGGCTCATCCTCTTCTTTTTCTCCCATCTCTTCAATCGGTGCCAAAAGTTGGCTCTTTTCTTGAGATGAAACGAGGGGAGGAGAAAAAACCGTCGCCTCTTTCTTAATCGGATGGAGAGATTTATTTCCTTGATCCATCTTACCGCTCCCTGCTATTTCACGCAAAATATCCGCCGCTACCTCATCAAATATATTTTTTGATTGTGCTAAAGCTTCTGGAAGAATCACTGTTTTTCCCTCTTCCCTTTTTTTCTCCCAGATTTCTTCTTTACGAATTTCCGGCCGACCCTCAATTCGCTCCTCCTCTTTTTTTAAAAAAGGTTTTTCAAATTGTGGCATTTCCTTTCGAGGATAAAAATCGGTTATTTGTCTCTCTTTCATCTGCATCCTTTGCCTGCTTTGACTGCCTCTATTCATCGGTCCCAGATTACTATTTTCTTCTGGTCTCTTTTTTAAAAAATCACCATTTTCATTTCTATTTATCCGTCTTTCCCCCTTCACTTCACGAAGCGGTTTTTCCTGTTTCTTATTAAAAATATTTTTTTGATTTTCTTGATTAGTCGGCATCCACTCGCTCGCAATCTGACTATCTACATTAGCTTTCGGCACTCCGTACACCCGCCGGGTGTTTTGAAGAATCACATCATGGTAATTTACCTTCGGCTTCGGCGGTGGTGGTAGAGTGATAGCCGCAAATGGCCGAGAGGCCACACCATCAATCATGAGCTTGATATAGACGTTATAGCGATCAAGATTGACCAAATCATTCGCCATAAATTCCGGCTCAAATTCTTTTTCGACAAATTCCGCGTCCGTTGCCCCAATGCGGAAAATAACCATCGTTCCCACATTACCAAAAATCGCCGACCTCACCGTACTCTTCCCTTCTTCATCGAGCTGATTCAAATATTGATTCGCCAAGATAAGCGACAAACGATATTTTCTTGCCTCAGAAAGAATGGTAGAAAAAGACTCCGTCGCAAAGTTTTGAAATTCATCAACATAAAGATAAAAGTCCCGCCGACTTGATTCCGGAATATCCACCCGACTCATTGCCGCAAGCTGAAGCTTGGTAATCACCATTGCTCCTAAAAGCGCCGAATTATCCTCTCCAATCTTTCCTTTGGAAAGATTGAAGATCATGATCTTTCCCTCATCCATCGCTTTCCGCATATTAATCGTCGAGTGCGATTGACCAAGAATATTACGAATGAGTGGATTGCTCACAAACTGTCCCACTTTGTTTTGAATCGCCGCCGTCGCCTCCGTCTCAAATTTCTGGCTATACGCCGCAAATTCCTTCGTCCAGAAAGATTTGATTACTGGATCCTTCAAGTCCTTCACAATATCTGCTCGGTATTCTTTGTCATTGAGCATTCTCTGAATTCCAAGAAGTGTCGTCCCCGGCGTCTCAAGTAGCGCGAGAAGAGTATTATTCAAAATATATTGCATTCTCGCCGACCAGGCATCAGCCCAGATTTTTTTAAATACACCCATCATGGATGAGGCCACCAAGTGGCGAAAATCTGCCGACACCGACTCAAGCGGATTAAAAGCGATCGGATACTGCATATCCGACGGATCGAAATAAATAACATCATTAAGACGATGCTCTGGAATATATTCGAGTAATCGCTCCGCCGATTCACCATGCGGATCTAAAAAAGCGATTCCATTGCCCGCCGTAATATCATTAATCGCCTGATTTTCCAAGAATGTTGACTTCCCTACACCAGTTTTTCCCAGCACATACACATGTCTTCGCCTATCATCAAGCTTGATTCCAAAAGCCCGTCTTACTCCCCGGAAATTAGTCTCCCCCAAGACTGTAATCTTCTCCTGCATACTCTTTATAAAATACCACACTTTTAATCTGCAATAAAAAAAGCCCTGCACCATTTTTATGCGAGGAATAGTCCTGTACCAGACAGTGCAGAGCAAAGGACAAAAACTAAAGATCAAAAACCAAAAGCTCCAAGCCTGAAGAGTCAAAGCTACTTGCGGAAGGCAAACCAATCGTTCTGGTCGTTGAAGTAGCTGACCCAAGCCAGGCGTGCCCCGCGTCGCCCCAGCACATATTGCATGTCCGCACCCGCAAGATTTTTCGAATATATTTCAATTTTCTTTGCGAGCAGCGAATGGAGCATACTGGATCTGAATGTGTAAGCACACAGCGCAACAAAAAAATGAAAATAACTGAAAAAGACCAGTGCCTCTCTACGTAGGTAAATTTGTTGGAGGTGTGCCACGGCGAAAATCGATGCTCTGCAACCCTGGCGCCACCACAATCTCCGTCGGGAAATGATAAAGGGAGGCAAGCTCCTCCGTATTTAAGACAGGTAACTTTTTCTCTGGTCGCCGCCTGATATACCCCTCATACAAATTTCGCTTCTTAGAATGCAGTCGCCGGCTCTTTTCAAATTCCATATGCTTGAAATGACCTCGTAAGATCGGAAGAGTGTCCATATTTGGTTTAAAGCCATTAAGATTCAATGAATTATATTGGCGAAATATCGACATCATGGCGGAAATATTTCCGCCATTAAAAGAAGTTTTTGAAGCGATATAAAGAAACCGAATCTCCGTCTCAAAGCCCAGCTTAGCAATCTTCTCCTCAATCGCTCGCACTCGTTCTTTTTCTCCGTCAGTCATCCAGGCCAAATTAACCTTCTCTTCTTCTTTTGGCTTCTCTTCCTCAAACTTCACCTCAAAGGTAAAAGGGAATTTGAGAATTACTTTAATAAACTCCCAGACCTCTTGGGTAAAACTTTTTTTCTTTTTCTTTGTCGCCTTGCGATTGATCACCTTATCCCGCTCCTCCTCCGCATTCTTTTTCCACTCATCGCCCGTCGGCTTCAAAATCATCTGAAACCAAATCCGTTCATCCCCAGAAAGACGTGACATTAATTCCAAGAGAGTCGAGATCGTATCGATCTTCTCTTCCGGCTCCCGTAAATCAAAATTTTTATAGGTATTTATTGGATAGGCATTATCCGCCGCGAGTACAATATCCGCGCCAAAAAGATCATACTTCGAATTAGGCACTACAACTGGAAGCTCTTTTGTATAATCATCCACCTTCTCGATCTCCGCGTCCGGATATTCGGCATACACCGCCGACTCAAACATCGGCCGATACTTCTCCTGGATCCGAGCATACATCGAAACTCCCATCGCATCTCCCACAATCTCAAAGGAATGAGCATCCTCCGACTTTCCTACAATATTTTTATCCCACCAATCAAAACCAAAGGAATATGTGGAGTGCATAGCCGCAAAAATACGCTCCATCGATTGCGGCGTCCTCTTCACATCCCGTGGTGTCCGAATCCGCAAAAGCACCCACTTTAAGCCTCTCGCATAAAAAAACTTATTTCCTCCTACAAACAACCGCCACCACCAAGAAATAGCAATCGCAGGCAAAATAATCCACCAGATCCGCTGGAAGATTACCCCCATCAAATACCCTATCTGCTCAAAAAACGCCTGGACCGACAGCTCCATACCTATCTTATAATCACCTTCTATTATATCTCATTTCCTCCACTTAATAAAAAACACCCTTCAAAGAGTGTTTTTTAAAGATTTCAGAATCACCGTAAATAATAAAATTATTCTGAAGCATTACAGAATTTTCCGATTTTCTTTCGTCACATCAGCACCTAACATAAGCGAAGTAATTTTGAGTTTATTTTCGTTCTTCTTTTTCAAAAAGCCACCGGAGCATACTACGGGAAATATGCGAGGAGGATTTTTGGAAAAAAGAATAAAAAGAAGCCAAAAGTACGAGCGCTAATCAACTAGGCTTCGCGGATTTGATATTTCCCTTCTATATTCCGTTGAAAGTACTTCTTATCCTGTAAATTCAAAATTAATGTATTCTCCTTAAACATCCGCTCCTCAAGCACAAGCTTGATGAGATTGCGAGACGTCTGGGGCCCATTCTTCTTCAAGACCTGAGTGATCACCTCTCGTGCCGTACCCGCCATAATATTAAATTCCTTAAGTCCATATGTACCCCGGCCCACAAGCACAAATCGATCATCTTTAATAAGTTCGTTATGCACCGTCTGCGCGTTCGTCTTCTTATTTGGTCGAATTTCGTTAATCCGCTCGGTAAGCTCGATAAAGTGGAGTGGCTTACCATTTTTGCGAAGTACGAGATAAGCCCAGTCGCGAGAGGTCTTTGGCACTATCTCCGACCACTCAGAAAGACCGAAATCATTATAGACATTATGAGCAAACTTCTTAGAAATACCCAAATAATTGGTAACTAAAGTATCTGAATAATGAAAACCATTCTTTGCATCAGAAAAGACTACTTCAAATTGATTAGACGAAAGTACCTCGCTCTTCCGATTCTTGATATTCTGATATATTCGCTCAATTACCTCATCCGCCTTAGTTATATTCTCCTTTGTAAGATACCAAAAAGCATTAAAATCATTGTCTTCTGGATGGAAAGAAAACCTTCCCGAACCCTCCATAATAAACGCTACTTTATTTTCATACGTAGCCGGAGTCGAGGAAAAAAGTGAATCTTGAAAGTCATTCTTAAGATCTGCATTCGATCGGACGCCATGAAAGGTGGTCAAATGGTCATAAATAAAGGCAACCACTTTAGCAAGTTCTCCCTTCTCAAAACCCGGCTTAATCTGAGTCAAAGCCAAAGCTTCGACCTGACGAATTCTTTCTCTCGTGACATTATATTTGTCTCCGATAGCTGCCAAAGTCATAGGATCTCCAGTTTCTAAGCCAAATCTACCAATAATCACATCCCGCTGTCGGGGTGAAAGATCAGCAAGAAGTCCTTCGATTATTATATCTATATTGCACTTCATAACTTTTTAGTATCCCTTAGATATTTATTTAATTTTACCATACCTTTATTATACGGTCAATAGATATAAATCTATTTAAATTTCGGTCTTATGAATGATTCATAGACGACGTTTTTCCATTATAGTAAGCAATGAACTGGCCAAAAAAATGGAGGAATATGTCCCAAAAAATACTCCCACGAGAATAGTTAGTGAGAAATAAAAGAGAGATGCTGGTCCAAAAAAGACAAGTGCCAGCAAAGTAAAGATGAGAGTCAGAGAAGTATTAATCGAACGAGCTAAAGTCTCATTCAAACTGGTATTCACAATCTCTGAAAAACTTTTCCCGCTCATTCGGTGAAGATTCTCCCGAGTTCTATCAATCACAACAATCGTGTCATGTACAGAAAAACCAATAATCGCAAGAATCGCCACCACAATCGTCACCCCCACTTCTACCCCTCGCGTATGGCCAAGATATGCTAGAAGTCCCAAAGGAATAATCACATCATGAAAAAGAGTGAGAATTGTCACGAAAGCGTAGGTAAAGACCGAGACTTTCCCCGTTGCTTTCCGAAAAGCAAAGGAGACATAAAGAGAGATTACAAAAAGTACGAGAAAAAAAGCAATAAAAGAGTTCGTTCTCAGCTCTTCCCCCACCGCTGGTCCAAAAGACTCATACCGGACCTCCTCTACCTTACCAAACTTCGCGCTAAGATCGGTAAGGATTTTTTTATGATCCGCTTCCGAAAGTTCAGCTGTCCGTAAGGTATATACTTTATTAGTTAGATCCTGAACAACAGTAATATCTTCTCGCTTCAGATCCTTCTCTAAAAATATCCGGACCGTCTCCGCTTGCACCTCATCCTCCATCCGAACGCTCATAATCGAACCGCCAGCAAAATCAATTCCTTCCTTGATTCCATAGCCAAAAATGGCAAAAAGAGAAAGGATAACCAGAAGAAGAGAAAAACCAAAGTACCAATTCCGATATCTAATTATTTGCAACATAGTTTTTTTATTTTTCTATCGTGACTCGTAATATATTTCTCGTAACATTAATCGCTGAAAACATTGAGATTAAGACACCAATAAGAAGAGTTAACGCAAAACCTTTCACAAAACCAGTCGTAAAGTAGTAGAGAACAAGAGAAGTGATGATAGTCGTAATATTCGAGTCCCGAATAGAAAACCAAGCTCTCCGAAAGCCTTCATCCAAAGCATTAAGCTTAGAAAGCCCTCGCTTCGATTCCTCTTTAGCTCGCTCAAAGATGAGAATATTAGCGTCCACCGCCATCCCAATAGAAAGGATAAAACCGGCGATACCCGACAAGCTCATAGTGACGCCAAAGAGTTTTAATACTAAAAGATTAAGAACAATATAAACAAGAAGTGCTATCGAAGTCACTACTCCAAAAAACTGGTAATAAAAAATCATAAAGAGGACTACGAGAAGCGTTCCAATAAGCCCCGCCCAAAGAATTTGCCGCAACGAACTAAGGCCAAGCGAAGCGCCAATAGTTTCTTGTGACACGAGTTTTACCGGCGCCGGCAAAGCTCCTGCATTAAATCGCTCTACAATCTGCCTCGCTTCAGCGATGGTAAAATTACCGGTAATCTGCGCCTGCCCACCTGAAATCTTCTCCTGGACCGTAGGCATTTGAATCAAGCTTCCATCAAGAAAGACAGCGATCGGCTTTCCTACATTCTTTGCGGTAATTTGCTCAAAAAGAGTTGCTCCTTCGTTATCAAACTTGAGAGATATTAATGGTCGTCGCGTCACCTGATCAAAAGCAAGATTCGCTCCTTTAATATATCGGCCAGAAAGCGCCGTGGGAGCAAAATCATTTACCTCTCCTTTTTCATCTAACTTCACTTCGGAAAAAGTAAGAAGCGGCGTCTCTCCAATCTGCTGAATCGCTTTTTCCACATCTGTGATACCGGCAAGCTCGACGGTCAGCCGATCTTTATTTGCATCTTTTGTAAGATACACCTGCGGCTCCGCCACGCCAAAAAGATTTACTCGTCGCTCGATCACATCTCGAAGGCCATTTAAGACCGAGGTTCGATCTTCGCTTGCTACCGACGAAGTGTCAACCTCGTAGACCAAGTGTGCTCCCCCAATAAGATCGAGCCCCAGCCGCCATGGCCGAAAAGAAAATTGCTTATCAAAGAGACCAGGAATAATAAAGTAGAGTCCGAAGACAGTGATCACTAAAAGTCCCACGAGAAAACCAATCGGTTTATTTTTCATATGATATGAAATGTAAGCTATCATATTTCTTGCGAAAGTGGCAAATTCTTGTTACTATACACTCCACTTTCCTTTTGTTTTTTAAAAGATAAAATAAAAGATTCTTTAAGGAATTTTTAGGGAATTTTGAAATCAGCACAAAATACACAACGCAAAAAAGCGAAGTAATTTTGGAGGATTTTTCGATTTTCTTTTCGAGCAGCGAGCGGAGCATACTCCAGAAAGTCTGTGAGCACACAGCGCAGAAAAAAAATCAAAAAAGACCCAAAAATACTAGCGCAAGCGCTCGCAAGCCCTGATAGCTCAGCCTGGTTAGAGCACCTGCCTTTTAAGCAGAGGGTCGAAGGTTCGAATCCTTCTCAGGGCACCAAAAAGAAAAAAATATGTATCCCCAGAGATCATTAATCCTCTATCTCTTCTCTAAGATCATCTAAAAGTTTTTTTGCCTTTACTGAGATCTTTTTCGGCACCTTGATCTCAAAAGTGATTACCAAATCGCCTCTCTTCTTAGAAAAAGTTCCTTGGCCTAATTTCGGCATCCCTTCATGAGGCACCCGGAGTTCAGTATTTAAAGCAGTCTCCTGAGGTGATGGGACTTTAATAGTTTTTTTATCAAGAGTCTCTATGAGAAGTTCTTTCTTTAAAAGAATATCAAGAATGCTGACTGGCACCTTCACCCGCAAATCATCTCCTTCCACAGAGAAACGCGCGTGCGAGATAAGATCAATTTTTACGTACAAATCTCCCGCCTCCGCGCCGCGAGCACCCGCCTCTCCCTCATGAGCAATCTTTATTATTTGCCCCGAATGAATTCCTGGTACAATTCGCACCAACACTTCCTTCTTCGCCTTTACTCGGCCATCTCCCGAACATTTTTTGCAAACCTTGTTAGGAATCTGACCCGTACCCTGACACCGATCACATTCTCGAATCTGAGAAATATTGCCAAAAAATCCGCTCTTCGTTTCCCGAATATCTCCTTTCCCGCCGCACTTCTCACACTTAGTAAATCCCTCTTTAGCAAAATTTCCCGCTCCCTCACACTCGCCACACTTCACATACGTTTCATATGCCAGTTTTTTCTCAGTACCGGAAAATACCTCCTCGAGCGTAAGGAGCATTGAAGCCGAAAGATCCGCCCCTCTATGATACGTTTTCCGGCGCTTTACCCCCATTCCTTCAAAAATCCCTTCAAAAATATCCGAAAAATTTCCTAAGTCCTCAAACTGCGATGGATCAAACTGGAAACCAAATCCATTTTGAGAAAAACCAAAGCCACTGGGATTAAATCCCGCTCCTTGAGAAAAAGCCCCAGAGCCAAACTGATCATATTGCCGGCGCTTATCCACGCTCGAAAGTATCTGATAGGCCTCATTCACCTCCTTAAATCGAGCCTCATTCCCTCCCGGTCGATCTGGATGATACTGATGCGCTAGCCTTCGAAAAGCCTTTTTAATATCATCTGGGCTAGCTGCCTTATCAACTCCTAAAATTTTATAATAATCCTTCATTTAATTGACAAAATTTTTCTAAATGGATACTACCTCCTTATCTACTTTAGTGACGCTAATATACATAAACTTGGTCCAAAAAAGCAACTTTACGAGTACATACCCTAAAAGCCCGATTAAAAAGTGAAAAAGAAAGGCAAATCCCGAAAAAAAGAGAAAGGCGAGCACTCCAAGCCACGCCACACCCGTCTCCTTGATTTGATCCGGCGCTTTCTTGAGTGCGCCATTGATCATTAAGGATACCGTCTCCGAAATCGTCCGCGAATAATCAATCTGCCGCTCCGCCACACTCGAAAATGCCTGCCGGAGATTTTCCGACGTTCCTGAGACATCCGCTCTCGGCCCGTACACCCGCGCCACAAAGTTAGGCAAGAAATCTTTGAGTCGCAAGTCCGGTGAAAATTCCGGCATAAATCGGGAGATACTTGGTGAAAGCGGGGAAAGAATCGTTTCAATCGCCGATGGCGACACCTCAGTCTTTGTAAGCGAAATCCCCGAGACATAAATCCCAATCACAAAAATCAAATTTCCCAAAAATAATGCCGGGGTCACGCTCCGCGAAAAGTCAAAAAAATCAAAAGTTATTTGCCGATTAAGCACTCGTCGAGTCGCGTAGGCCGCATAGATGAGAGTCAATAAAAATACCCCCGCCGCGCCAAAAAACATTCCCGGTCGATAGAGTGGAAATCCCGCCGTCCCAAAAAAGAAAAATGTCCAAAAATAAAGCGCCGCGAGCGGCAAGGTGTAGCGAAAATCTTTAAGACACAAAAATCCGATCCCTAAAATAGCGACCGAAAGCATGGCCACTAGGCCTGCAAGAGAGACCAAGTCCAGTCGAGAATAAAATGCCGCCTGCTCAAACAGATACCCAAAAACCCCCGCCATCCCCGCGGTCAAAAGATAAATAACAAGAATTTTCCACCGTGCTTTTTCCATATTCACCTGCATACTTTTATTTTACCAAATTTTTTTATCCCCTTCCCTTGTTCCAGTCATTCCAGACTCCGATCTGGAATCTATAAAAAATTCTTTACTCCTTCCCTTTCTAGATTATAAAAAACCTTATTTTACTTATTATTTATCCTGAGTGTACCGAAGGACTTGACACATCTATTTTTAGGTAATCAACTTTTTCTCTTTTTAGGAGATCAATAATGACTTCCGTTCTTAAAAGTCTGGATCTGCGAAAACTCCGGGCCACCCCGGAGTTTTTTCTTATCTTTTTAATTCGTTTGATTTTCCCCTTCCTGTGGCGGCTGCTCTGGTGTCGGTCCTTCTTTAGCCTGCTGATCCTTATACATCAGTTCCCCAATCTTCTGGCTCGCGGCGAGTACTCCCTCAATCTCTTTTTTTATGACCTCCATATCTCCCCCATCCTTCACCTGCCTGAGTGACTGGAGCTTCGCCTCCACATCAGTCTTCACGCTCGCCTCCACCTTATCGCCATACTCCTTAAGCGCCTTCTCCGTTGAGTAGATCAGAGTCTCCGCTTGATTACGGATTTCAGTCAGTTCCCGCTTCTTCTTATCTTCCGTAGCATGAAGCTCCGCTTCTTTTTTAAGCCGCTCCACATCCTCTTTCGAGAGATTAGACGACGCCTCAATCCGCACCGACTGACTCTTCCCCGAAGCCTTATCCTTCGCCGAAACGGAAAGAATACCGTTCGCATCAATATCAAAGGCCACCTCTACCTGCGGCACGCCCCGCGGCGCGGGCGGAATTCCTTCGAGAATAAATCGGCCAAGCTCCTTGTTGTCCGCCGCCATCTCGCGCTCTCCCTGCAATATGCGGATCTCCACCGAAGTCTGCGAATCTGCCGCCGTCGAAAAAACCTGCGTCTTCGCAGTCGGTATGGTCGTATTTTTTTCTATAAGCTTAGTAAATACTCCTCCTAAAGTTTCGATACCGAGAGATAAAGGGGTCACATCAAGAAGGAGTACATCCTTCACATCTCCCTGCAAAATTCCCGCTTGGATAGCGGCTCCAATCGCCACCACCTCGTCCGGATTAATATCCCGATGCGGCTCTTTGCCAAACGCTTCTTTTACCAGTCGCTGGATGAGCGGCATTCTCGTCTGCCCACCCACCATCACAATTTCATTAATGTCCGAAATTTGGAATCCCGCCTCCTTCACTACCTGCAGAGTAATCTCAATCGATCGCTTCACCTCCACTCCTACCAAATCTTCCAGCTTCGCCCGACTCAGTTTGAAGAGCAGATGTTTAGGTCCTGAAGCATCGGAAGTGATATAAGGAAGATTAATTTCCGTCTCCTGAGAAGTAGAAAGTTCATGTTTCGCCCGCTCACCCGCCTCGCGCAAGCGCTGCATCGCGAGTGGATCCTTCGAGATATCCACCCCCTCCTGCTTCATGTACTCCGCGGCTACATAATCATTGATCTTCTTGTCAAAATCATCCCCGCCAAGGTGCGTGTCTCCTCCCGTGGCTTTCACCTCCACCGTATTGTCCCCGATCTCGAGCACTGATACGTCAAATGTCCCTCCGCCAAAGTCATACACGACAATCTTTTCATTCTTCTGCCGATCCATACCATAGGCAAGAGCCGCCGCCGTCGGCTCATTGATGATCCGGCGTACGGTAAAGCCGGCAATCTCACCCGCATTCTTTGTCGCCTGCCGCTGACTGTCATCAAAATATGCCGGTACGGTAATAATCACCTCGGTAATTGTCTCGCCAATCTTTGCCTCCGCATCCGCCTTGAGCTTCTGGAGAACCATCGCCGAGATTTCCTCCGGCTTATACCAATTTTCTCCCATCTTCACCTCCACGCCCCCCGTCGCCGTCTCGCGAATATCATAGGGCAGCCACTTTTTATCCGACTGCACCTCCGCATCCGAAAATTTCCGGCCAATCAACCGTTTGATCGAGTAGAGCGTATTCTTTGGATTAGTGATCGACTGCCGCTTGCCCAAAAGTCCCACGAGCCGCTCATTATTTTTATTGAGCGCCACAATCGAGGGCGTCGTCCGATTCCCCTCCTGATTTTCCAAAACGCGTGGTTGCCCCGCCTCCACGATCGCCATCGCCGAATTAGTTGTTCCTAAGTCAATTCCTAATATTTTTGCCATATGTTTGAAATAAATACGTTAAAAATTGTAATGAGAAATTTGAAATGAATCAATAAATAATCATTCGGAGACTTTCACCCTCGCCGGCCGGATCACTTTCTCTCCCATCCGATAGCCAGAGTCCAATATCTCAACAATAGTATCCGAAGGTCCCTCTGTCTTTACCACCCCTACGGCTTCCTGAAGTACCGGATTAAAGACTTCTCCGATCTTCGCCTCGATTCTCTCTACCCCGCTTCTTTTAAAAACCTCAGTCAGTTGCGCCTTAATCATCTCCACCCCCCGCACCACTTCCCGATCGGCGGTTTTAGTGATAGCAAGAAGCGCTAATTCAAAACTATCTAGCACTGTAATAAGTTCCCGGATTAGTCCTTCACTCATCATCCGCCCAAGATGCTCGACTCGCTCGGCCTCTTCCCGCTGATAATTAACAAAATCCGCCTTTGCCCGTTTCCAACCATTCAGATATTCCTGGTTCTTGTCTTCTAATTCAATCACTTTCTTCTTTAAATCCTCAAGTTCTTTGGAAAAATCATCCTGATTATGTACTACTTCGTCCATATGTAATAAGAAAAAAATAATAACACATTTTTATTTATGATACTAGTAAATAAAAACCTGCCTCTACATTCCTCTCTCTCACTGAAAAAATGCAAAAAGCAGGTTAAGCCGCTCCCTTGCGAAAACGACTACATTCTCTTAACCCTACCACCACTGCGAACGACATCGCCTCGGAAAACCTAAAAAAGGTTGTGGCTGAAGCCAGGGCATCTGTGGCGGACACCTCGGCTGTTGTTGCCACAATCCACATTGAGTCTGTTGAAAGCCTCCCCAGCCCATATCTCCATTCCATTGAGGCGGCATCCCACCCCATCCACCCATTTGATAATTAGGCTGCTGATAGAAATAAGGCTGACAGGGCGAATAACTGCCATATCCTCCAAGAAATCCACCACCACCAAAAGAAGATGGCGATCCGGTCTGGATCTGATATGGAATTGCTCTAATAGATTGAATGGTTTGTGCCACAATCTGCGTAATGAGCGGCGCCCCACCAAACAAGAGAAAAATAAACCCCCAAAACCACGGACTCTTGAAGACATTCCCCATTGCTTTTTTCCCTCCTTTTCCTTGGTATGTGATTCTCTAGTTTCCCTGCGCGTGCAAGAGAATAAATTCAAAGTACATTTGTAAGTATAGCACCTTATAAAAACTTTGTCAAAGAAAATTAAAAAGATTCAAAGATCATTAGTCATTAATGCAAAACCGCCCCCGGGGGGCGGTTTTGCAAAACATATAACAGTGAGTCACCTGAACTCTCACCAATTACAGAATACCAAAAGTAAAAATATGCCGTCAACCAAGTTATCCACAGAAAAATCACCGCCTGTTTTTCAAAGAATGTGCCAAAGTATCTGGATCCGCAAACTCAATCTCTCCTCCCGTCGGTAGTCCTCGGCCCAATCGAGTAATTTTCTTTGTATGACTTTTCGCATACTCTTCTATCCGTTCTGCTGCAAGCTCTCCATACATGGTCTGATTGACCGCAATAATTATTTCCAAAGCTCCTCCTCGTTCTTTAAGAAACGACAGAAGTGAATTAAGTCGAATTTTTTGCTCAATTGAAAGTTCTGAGTCCCGCCTCACTTCTCCCAAAATCAAATATCGTCCTCGGTATATCTGCGCCTTCTCAATCGACAAGGCATCCGTCTCTCGCTCCACAATAGTCACTGTCAGCTGATCCCGAGTCTCATCCCCGCAAATAGCACAAAAAGCTCCTTCTCGTTCATGAGTAAGAAAGCACTGCGTGCACGTCCGCAATTCGGTAAGACGCAGTATTGCTCGAGCCAATTCCGTAATCCTCACCTTTCCTAATGAACTAATAAAATAAGCAATCCGCAAAGCCTGCCTTGGCCCAATCCCCGGCAGTTCCTGCAACGCTTCCTGAAGTCTCCTAAGCGGCTCACTCACCATAATTACTGATTATATAATTTCACATGAACCTTTGTCAGTCCCACAAAGTAATCTTAGAAAAAAATAAATACAATTTATTAAAACAATATTAAGTAGATATTAATGGCAATTCCGCGAAGTAATTTTGGAAGATTTTTTGATTTTCTTTTTAAATAGTGAAGGAAACAATACTGGACTAAGTCTGTGAGCACGCAGCGCAGAAAAAAATAGAAAAAAACCCAAAAGTAAGAGCGTCTTCTCGCTAAAAACCGTGTGTTGGAGAGCTCGACACCGCCCCATGAAACTTATCAATCTCCCGAAAAGAAACCTGATCCTTATGAAATTTAAGATCTACCGTCCCTAAGGGTCCATTGCGGTGCTTTGCAATAATGATCTGAGTCGTATTTTCCTCTGTCGGATCTGGATTGATCTTATCCCGATCCGGCCGGTAGATAAACATCACCACATCTGCATCCTGCTCAATTGATCCTGAATCACGCAAGTCCGAGAGCTTTGGTATTCGGACTTCCCGCTGCTCCACCGCACGCGAAAGCTGTGCCAAAGCAAGAATTGGCACATTAAGCTCTCTTGCAATCCCTTTAAGTCCTCGCGACACCTCAGTTATCTGCGCCACCACGTTATCGCTATCCGTCCGCGGCTTAACAAGTTGTAGATAATCTACTATAAGAAGCGACAATCCATGCTCGATCTGCAATCGGCGCGCCATGCTTCGCATCTGAAGAATGGTCGGGCTTGGCGTATCATCAATATAAATCGGCACTCCATGAAGTTTATCCAAAGCCATTTGAATGAGTTCAAAATCATGTTCGGTTCTAAGTTGCCCAGTCCGAAGCTGCCACAAAGGCACGCCTGCGACGGAAGAAACAATTCGGTCATAGACCTGATCCTTGCTCATTTCAAGAGAAAAAATTCCCACTGGTTTTTTTTCCAAAAGCGCCACGTTCCGAGCCACGTCCAGCGCAAAAGTTGTCTTTCCGACCGACGGTCGCGCCCCCAGAATGACTAAATCCGATGGTTGCAAACCAGAAAGCAAACCATCAATCCCAGAAAAACCCGTGGGCACGCCTCGGAATCTTCCTTCCCCGCTATGTAATCGCTCAATTCTTTCATATACCCCATGAAGCTCTTCAGAAATAGAAGAAAACCGGTGCGTCACCGACCGCTGCGAAATAGCAAAAATTTTCTGCTCCACACTATCCAAAATCGTCTCCACCTCATCCTTTGGATGAAAAGCTACCTCCTGCGTCTCCGCTCCCAAAGTAATCAAGTCTCGTAAAGTCTTCTTATCCTTGACAATCTTCGCGTAGTGCTCAACGTGTGCTGTTGTCGGCACTCGCTCAAGCAGGTCAGAAATAAAAACCGCTCCTCCCACTTCCTCGAGCCACCCTCGCTCTTTGAGACCATTCGTGACCGAAAGCGCATCCACTGGCTCCCCTTTTTCCGTGAGTCGCAAAATAACCTCAAAAATTTTATTATGGATTGGCTTATAAAAATCCCCCAATTGAATAAAATCAAAGACCTTCAAAATCGCTTCCTTATCGAGCATCATCGCCCCTAAGACCGATTCCTCCGCCTCAATAGATTGTGGTGGGATCCGAAGAGTCGCCATTGTCCCACCATTATCCTCCCCCAAAATAATTCCCGCAAGATTGACAATCCGATTAATAAAAATCCCAGGTAATGTATTCCCCGGGATAAAAAAGAAAAGAATTGAAATTTACTGAAAAAGATCAGCTTATACCACAGAGGTAATCTCTATCTCAGTCTGCCACTGCCGATGTCCTTTCTTCGTCGCCCGTCTCGTCTTTGAGCTATATTTATAAACAATCAATTTCTTCGCCCGATCAGTTTTCACAATTTTCCCGGTCACCTTCACTCCGGAGACATATGGCTTCCCTACCTCCACTCGATCCCCATCCACTAAAAGCAATACTTTATCAAAAATAACCTCCGCTCCCGAGTCCCCTGCAATCTTCTCAATTTTTATTTTCTTTTGAGGCTCCACTCGATACTGCTTTCCTCCCGCCTCGATTACCGCGTACTTCATGAATTTAATTAACGCTAATGATAACAAAAACTTGAATAAATAGCAAGATCACCAGAAGAAAACTCGTAACTCCCAAAAATAAGCTTAAAATCCGCTCTCGAAAGTAGCAAAAAAAGGCTAAACCCAAGTTAAGGATACTGAGCCCCAACCCCATTATTGCCATCTCATAGAGCAAATTTCGAGAAGAAAGGAAAGTCACATCGGATCGCTGTTTAAAATAAACAAGCAGTAGTCCCGAAATGTCCTGCAAATACACGAAAAGAAATCCAAAAACAAAAAGAAGCACCGCCGCCGCCCCTAAAAACCAATAAAAAAATTTTGGATATCCCAACATAATCTACGTCCTATAATACTTGAATCCGACAAAAAAACGCTAGTCTCCTCTAAAAAGTAATTAAAAAAGAGATATCTCAAGTGGGCAAGCCCAAAGAGCCAAGCCTCTCCCTCCTGCAATTGACTAATGAATAATTTTTTATTATAAAAATAATGCTCATTAAAAACTTCCGGCACCAAATAAAAAACTGCGATCCGTGAAAAAACCTTCAATCTTCTAAAACTTTCTCTTCAGGTGTAGAAACTACAGCAAGTAAAAACCTGCTTCTTTTTTTCCACACCCCCCTTCTTCAGGAGTAGAAAAGTGATCCGCTAAAAATCCGAGAAGCTTCTCTGTTCTCTTCTTCTTTAGTTTGGGAAAATCGTAGTTCTGAAAAAAGACTTGAATCTTCTCGAACTTCCCTCTTCAAGCGGGTAAAACACGTCAACTAAAAAACAAGTCCTTTTTTACCCGCTTTCCCATTCCCTGCATCATATGGTACAGGGAATTTTTTATTATTTTTTTCAAACTTAAAGTCAGAGACCAAGTAAAAAGTATAGCCACGCGTAAATAATTTCTGAAGATTTTTTCTAAATAACTAGCGGCCTTTGAGCATCCTGCTAAATAAGATACTTCTATAGACATTGCGTTAAAGTCAGATTTCGGAAGATTTTTTGGCAAAAACAAGACACGAATGAACATTCAACCAAAATGTACTTCGGTGGGTACTTCACGGGAGAGGGCAGAGAGAGTAACGCAATTATTCCCAAAAAAGACTTGAAAGCTGTGCTCTCAAGGGGATTCGAACCCCTGTTTTCGCCGTGAGAGGGCGACGTCCTAGACCGGGCTAGACGATGAGAGCATATTTATATGCTATTTAATTTTCAAATGACTCTACCATCTTCTCTAGCCCTACTGATCTCGACCCCTTCACAAACAGCATATCTCCTTTCTTTATTTTTTTTATCACTAATTCTTTGGCTTCCTTCACTGTCTTTACTTCAAAAATATCCTTCTCCGCCATCCCTCCTTTCCTAGCTCCTTTTACAATTTCCGAAGCCATCTCCGCTCCGACAACAACGATCATTGTAAACACATTTGCCGCCATCTGTCCAACAAATCGATGTGCTTCTGCCGCCGCTTCCCCTAATTCTTTCATTTCTCCCAAAACCGCTATCTTTCTTTTTGCAAATATTTTTTCGACTCCTAAGATAGCAAGCTGCATGGCAATAGGTGAGGCATTATATGCTTCATCAACGAGAAGAATATCCTGATAACTGACAAAAACTCTCCCTCTTCCCGTCATCGGCCGAAAAAGTTCGAGACGCGTCGCCGCCTCTACTGTATTACCTTGAAGAGCCTCTACTAAAGAAAGGGCGGCGAGTACCGACAAAATATGAGCCTCTGAATATGCTCCCGTAATTTTAATCGGAATTACTCGCCGACCAATCTCCACTTTAAATGAAACCATCACCTCTACCCCCTCTCGCATGACTTCATAATGAATCCCTCGTACCGCCGCTCCCTCTCCGTACCCGTAGGTAATCACCTTCGCCTTGCTCTTCTTTGCAATCCGTCTTAGCGCCTCATCATCGCCATTAATAATCAAAGTATCATTCTTAGAAAGCACGTTTGCCAAACGCCCTTTCTCCACAATCACTCCTTCCCGACCATCTGGATAATTTCCCATATGCACTGGCTGCGCTCCGATTGCGGTCAGAACCGAAATCTGCGGCTTCACTATTCTAAGTAATTTTTCAATATCTCCCGGCCGATCCGCTCCATACTCCAAAATAAGAATCTTCGGATATTTCGAATGAAAAAAAATAAGCCGAGCAAGTCCTTCAAGCACTATAAGCATCCATGATCCTACCCCTCTTGGCTCCCGTTCCGAAAGAATTGTAAGCGGCAATCCAAGCTCTGTATTATAATTCTTTTTCGTCCGTCGCACTACACCGAATTCATTTCCCAAAAGTGCTAAGTACATTGCTTCCTTTGCTGAAGTTTTTCCTGCACTTCCGGAAACCGCCACAATAAGCGGTTTATACCGGAGAATAAGAAGCCGGGCCAATCCAGCCAATATTTTTTCCAAAAAAAATCTTCCTACTTGCTTCATTCTTGTGAAATAATTTAAATATTCGGCGGCACATCCGCGTATGATAGGAGAAACTGCATCATCTCCTGAAAGACTGGCACCGCCGTCACTCCCGCTAAAGGCGCCCCTAAAGGCTCGTCAATTCGAGTCATAACAATATACCTAGGTGCCTCAGCCGGTGCAAACCCCACATATGTATTAATCACCTCTTTGGTATACCCCCCATTTTCAAAATCCGGCTTCTGCGCCGTCCCCGTTTTGCCTGCTACGGAATACCCAGAAATCTGCGCTAGTCTCCCCTCCCGCACTGCTTCCTTCATCATCTTGGTTATCTCTGTCGCCACTTGCTCACTGATCACTCGTTCTTTTTTCGCTGTTTCCGCCTGCCCATTTTTAATATTCGGCATAATCATCACTCCATGATTAGCAATCACATTGACTGCCTTTAAAAGAGCAATCGGAGTCAGCGCTATTCCCTGACCAAACGATGCCGCCGCAAGATCAAATCCAGATCCTTTCTCTATATTTGAAACCTGACTTCGCACTTCATCAGCAAAAGGCAAGCCGCTTTTTTCCTTCAGTCCAAATTTCTCTATATATTCCACAAAACGCTTTTTTCCCAATTTATTCGCCGCAAACGCACTTCCCGTATTAAGCGAGTGGGAAATGACATAGGTCATATCCACATTTCCGTGCGCCTTTAGATCCCAGTTGCGAATAATATTCTCCGCAAACTGAAGCTTACCAGTGTCCTCATAATGAGTCTTTGAAGTAATCACGCCCGCATCTAATGCCGCCGCCATGGTAATCACTTTAAAAATTGATCCTGGTTCATAAATTGCCTGATATATCGGATTTAAAAAATGAGCTACTGGACTCTTGCTATAATGATTCGGATCAAAATCCGGATAACTTGCCATTGCCCGAATCATCCCCGTTGAAGGCTCCATTACTAATAAAAGACCTGACTTTGCCCGTGATTCCGCTACCCCCTTAGCTAAGATAGCCTCCGCCCGCTCCTGAATATTTTTATCAATAGTAAGAAAAATATCTTCTCCCTGTTTCCCTGATATCACCTTACCTCTCACTGATTGAAATGGCTCCCCCGCCAATACCTCTTCAAAATTTCCCTCCACGCCATATTTACCTGTCTTTCGAAGAGATTCAGCCGATGGCGCTACAAATCCCAAAAGATGCGCCGCTAATCGGGAGAAAGGGTATACTCGACCCTCTTCCTCTCCAACATAAATTCCCGCTAAAGCCAGATTCTCCACTGTCGCCGCTTCTTCCTCAGTTATTTTTTTCTTGATAAGCCGATATGTCGCTTTTTGATTAGATAAAAGATTCTCCACCTCCTCTGAAGGGAGTCCTAAAGCTACGGAAAGATTCGCCGCTGTTTCTATTACATCTTCCACTTCATTCGGCACTGCAAAAATTACTCGAGCGGATGTATTCACCGCTACTGGTATCTGCTCCCCCGCCTTATCAATAAAAAAAATCTTTCCACGGTGCGGCTCAAAAAATCCCGCAATTGCGATTTTTTTATCGCTAATCCCCCAAGCCCGAGCCGATTTTTTGCAAAGACCAACAAAATTTCCTTCCTTCACTATTTGCAGGCAATAAAAATTCCACGATAAATATCCATAAAGAAAAAGAAAGAAAACAATTAACGCACTGATACGTCCGCGACCTCCCATTCCTTCGAAACTGCAAGCTTTCCAACACGCTCCGGCTTTCCATAGCCTAAAGCTTCGACCTTAGACAAAAGATACTTCGAATCAGTCACTTCATACATTTCGCTCCGCATTTTGGAATTTTCTGCTTCTATTCCATCAATCTGAATGGAAAGCGAAGAAAGCTCTCCTCGAGTTTTGACAAGGAGGCTATAAGCATAAATATCGGCGATACCGACAATAAGTAAAATGAAAAACAAAAGCCCAATAAAACCTGGCAGATGCAATGTGGTTTCTTTTTTATAAGTGCGTAAGTGAGACATAGTTATGACTGTCATATGTTTATGTTTAGGTGATAAATATTTGTAAAAAATACAGGTAATGAATCCGATTTCTAGAAAATTAAAATCGAATTGCCCGCAGCTTGGCCGATCGTGCCTTCGGATTTTTAAAAATTTCTACCTCCGTTGCTTCGATCGGCTTTTTGGTGAGAATTGTGGCCGAGAATTTTTTACCAAAATCCCGAAAATGGTTTTTTACTATCCGGTCTTCCAGCGAGTGAAAAGAAATGATGACTACCCGACCGCCCGGATTCATGATGGTCGGCAAAGCATTGAGTAACGTTGTGAGACGATAAAGCTCCTTATTAGCGTAAATCCGAAGCGCCTGGAAAGTCCTTGTTGCCGGATGAATTCGGCCCCGTTCGTAGCCAGATCCTACTGCTTTCCGGATTATTTCCGCTAATTGCAAAGAGCTAAGAATTGACTGTTTTTTTCCTTCCTCTTTGATCGCTCTAGCGATCTTTCGAGAATATCTTTCCTCCCCATACTCATAGATGATATCTGCGAGTTCTTCTTCTTTCAGATTTCGCAAGATCTCGTAGACTGGCATCTCTCTATCGGAATAAGTCATAAGAAGCGGTTCATCCCTAAGAAAAGAAAATCCTCTGCCGGAATTTTCCATCTCATCAGTAGAAAAGCCTAGGTCGAGAAGCAAGCCATCTACCTTAGGGATTGAAAGTTCTGTGAGAATACTCGCCACTTCGGAAAAACTTCCTTCTATGCAAATTGTTTTTGGAAGATTTCCTCTACAAAGCGCCACCGCCTCCGGATTAAGATCGCAGGCAACCAGTTTACCCGCCTCTCCTAATCGCGCTTGAATCTCCTTTGCGTGGCCGCCTCCGCCATACGTCCCATCTATCATTACTTCCCCCTCCTTCGGATCCAGATAGTAAAGGACTTCCTCCATCAAGACTGGCACATGAATCGTCTCTTTCATTCGAAACTATATGGAAAAACCTTCAAGATTTTCAGCAATTGCTTCTGCCGATTTTTCTGTTTCTGCCTGATACTTCCCCCACGTCTCCGAACTCCACACTTCAAGCCGGTTATAAAGACCTGCAATTACCGCTTCCTTTCGGACGCCTGCATATTCACGTAAGTATTCTGGTAAAAGAACTCGCCCTTGACTATCAAGTGAGACCTCCATCGCTCCCGAAAGCATATGTCGAGCAAAAGCTCGAGCATCACCCTTCGTGATCGGAAGACTCATCAGTTTTTCGGCAATATTTTGCCACTCAGTCATTGGGTAGATAAAGAGACAGCCATCAAGACCTCGGGTAACCACCGCCCCGGAAGTAAATGCTCCCCGAAACTTCTGCGGAATAGCCATTCGTCCCTTCTCATCCAATGTGTGTTGATATTCGCCAATAAACATTTCGTTCTGAAATGAATAATTTTTTAAAAGTTATCCACAGATTTCCACCTTTTCCCCACTTTTATCCACAATTCTCCACTTCCACTCCATTCTACCCCACCTCTCCCCCACGTCAATACGAGACTTATCCACTAATAATTTTTTATTTATAAAGAGAAGTAGATTTTGAGAAAAATCCTTAAAAAAACAACGGAGTGCTAACAAAAAGCAAACTGAAATGAGGAGTTTTTTTAAGGTTTGAAGCAAAATACAGCCGCTATGAAAAAATAAATTATCGATGGATAGGTCTTCTGTAAAAAAAATAAAAAACTAGCCAAAAAAGCCAATTTAAAGAAAAAAATATTTTCTTTTAAAGCAATTCTTCCAATTCTTTCTTTAATTGAAAAAATTCAGAGGAGTTCTTAAGTTCATGCCGCCGTGGTCGCGGAAATGAAATAACAAATTCTTTTTTAATCTTCATTGGTCGCGAGGAAAGCACAATCACCCGATCTGCCAAAAATACTGCCTCTTCCACATCATGCGTCACAAAAAGAATTAATTTCTTTTCTTTTTCCCACACTTCTGTAAGAAATTCCTGCATCTTTGATCGTGTCTGGGAATCAAGCGCCCCAAAAGGCTCATCCATAAGAAGCGTTGTTGGTTGATTTGCAAGTGTCCGTGCAATCGCCACTCGCTGCTGCATCCCCCCCGAAAGGTTCTTCGGATAAAAATCGGCAAATCCAGTAAGTCCCGTCACCTCAAGATATTTCTCTATTATTTTTTTCTGCTCTTCTTTACCCGCGCCGTTCATCTTCGGTCCAAAAGCAATATTTTCTGCTACCGTAAGCCATGGAAATAATGTAAAAGACTGAAAAACCATTCCCCGATCCTTCCCTGGCCCAGTCACTTTCTTTCCATGCACCACAATCTCTCCCCCATTAATCTCCGAAAGCCCGGCAATCATCCGAAGTAAAGTGCTTTTTCCACAGCCGGAAGGCCCTAAAAGAGCTATAAACTCCGCCTCCTTCGTTTTTAATGAAAAGTCTCGAAAGACTTCTGACTCTTCGCCATTATGCTCAAATTTCTTTTCAGCTTTTTCTACAGTAAGCATAATTTGATTAAATTTACTGAGCTATCCACGGAAAAAAATTTTTATACGTATATTTGAAAAAATAATCAGTAAAAATTCCTAAAGCTCCAATGGTAATAATCACTACAAAGATATTGTCAGTCCTAAGATACCGCTGTGACTGAATCATGAGGTGTCCAAGTCCTGATGACGCCCCAATAATCTCCGCTACAGTCACAAAGGACCACGCCGCCCCAATCATAATTCGAAAACTATCCCAAATTCCCGGATAGGCCGCAGGTAGTATCACCGAAAAAATAACCTCTCTCGGACTCGCTCCCAAAGTTTGCGCCGCTTCCATAAGATCTCGTCGGGTATTCTTCACAATATCTGCAATAAGAAGCGCGAGATATGGCGCTATTCCCAAAAAAAGCATGATGAGTTTCTGAGTCTCTGCTACTCCAAACCAGATAATAGTAAGTGGCACAAACGCCGCTGGTGGAATATAACGAATAAAGGCAATCAAAGGTTCAATCAACGCTTCAAACCGCTTAGAAAGAGCAAGCAATACACCTAAAGGAATAGAAACAAGAGTCGAAACCGCAAATCCTAAGATAATTCGGCCCATACTCACAAGAGCATCATGAACAAGACTGCCCTCGGTTAGAAGATCTAAAAAAGAAAGAAAGACCTTCTGTGGCGCCGGCAGAAAAAACGCCTTAACAAAACCAAAAGATGTAGCTCCATACCATAAAGTCAAAATAAGGAAGAGCCCCAGACCAACAAAAAACCAATATTCTTTTCTTCCTACTTGCCTTTTCATTTATTGGTAAAGCTCCCTAAGGAAAGATCCATCAGTTAGATCAGTAGACTTGATAGGCGTGGAAATCAAATTATTTTTAAACCATAAATCTCCCGCCATCTGAATAAGCCGCGTCGGCCCAAATTCTCCCATTTCAAAATCTCGAATATTTTCCTCATATGGGATCCAGCGAAACCGCTTCATCTGCTCCTCTACATCAATCACGCTAATGGAAAAATTTTCTGCAATAATCGGCAAGGCTTCATCCGGATGCTCATCAATAAATTTCTTAGCCTCAAAGAGTGCCCGCAAAAACTTCTTAACATCCTCCCGTCGGTTTTTTAAGACCTCTTCTCGAAACACCGGCATCACTCCCATAATCGGTGCATCCTTAGTAGAGACTAAAATATAACCACCTTTCCGCTCCGACGCCTTTGAAAGCCATGGCTCCCAAGTTGCCGCCGCATCCACCTTCCCTGCCACAAATGCCGCTCCGGCATCCGGAGCCGCACTATTTACAGTCTCCACATCCTTAGTGCTCATCCCTTGTTTGTCCAAGAAATAAGAAAGTAAAAAATGTGATGCATTACCCGTCTCATATGCCACTTTTTTCCCCTTCAATCCCTTCAGATCCTTGATCTCCGAAGCCGCTACCACGCCATCCGCTCCGTTGCTTGTATCAAGCATCGCTACCGCCTTCACTTTAGTACCAGCGTTATGGAGAATTACTACCGACTCCGCTGTCACATAGACCGCGTCAATCTGATTAGTATTAATAAGTTGCTTCGCCTGCGCTCCGTCATCAAAGTTAATAAGCTCGACATCCACCCCCTCTTTTTCAAATAATCCCTTCTCCTTTGCTACATAATAAATTCCCTCGCCAATCCATACATTCAATCCAATCTTCAAAGGTTCTCCCTCAATATCAACTGGCGCCACCGCCCGCTTATAAAAAAAGATACCGCCCCCCAAAAGAAGAAAGAAAATTACCAGAACCAAGATCTTATTCATGCCTCAAACATACCCATCCCGCAAAAAAAGAGCAATATCTCTCACTCTCCACTTTTCCACATAAAATAAAGAATTTAAAGCTAAAAATAACCACTTTTGAGTATTTTTACGCACTTTTTCCCCACTCTGCATCCACTTTTTAAAGATAAAAAAGCGGCCAAATAGACCGCTTTTACTCTTCTCATCATGCTTCTCTACAGGCATAATCCTGCCATAAAGGAGACGAGAATCGTTACAAAAAAAGTGACAAGAAAGATATTCCTCGCTTGGATTATATGTCTCGCCTCACCTGAGCTGTAGCAAGTGAGAGCAACACCAAAAAAGACATTAATCCCGATGATTACCGATAAGACCCAGTAAGGCACAGGAAGAAAGAGAAACTTCCCTAAGATAACAAGGCTTATGAGCGAATTGATGAGAAAAGATACAAAGAGGACCCTCAAAGTAATTACTACTCTTTTCTGGTTTTCTTTATAAGCAAAATCTCTCACTAAAAGTGTTGGCTGCACTTCACTCTCCCCCCTCCCCGCTTTATCCTCCTCTCTCCGCACTGGCTCCGCCGCTCCCATAATCCATACTCCTTCACAAAAAAGTTTAGTTCTCAAAAAACCTACGATCTCCTAGATAAAAGCACAAAAATATTTCTTGGTCAAAAAAACACTGAACTAACTTCTTTTAAACAAATTAGAAAACCATTGAGCTAAAACACCAATAGGGACTGATAGTGAAAAAGCGAACAAAAAATTTAGTAATAATCCAAAAGCTTTTCTTAATCCTGAATCAGGAACAAAAAATAAATAAGGAAGAAATAAAAAAAACATTCCATTAAGAAAAACTGTCAAGGTCACATTAAAAAATAATTTCTTTCCCTGCTCATTACTTTTTTTCTTAATATATAAAGTAACTAAAGAAGGAATAGCAATTATTATGCAAATCAAAATAGTAAGCGCACTTTAAATATTTTTAAGTAAATAATGTAAATCATGCTCACCAAATAAATAATGCCTACCCTCAGCAGTATTTTGAAATTCTAGTAAAAACTCTAATAATTGAGGAACAAAATACCAATAACAAAAAACAACTATAAATATTAGAAAAACTAAAAAAAAGCTTTTATAGGACCAAGATAAAAAAAACTTTTATGAAAAACTGATGTTTCATCGATTGTGCTTATTATAAGTTAATTATATTTTTAGAAAAAAATACAAAAACCTTCTTCATGGGGTGCGCGCGGGAGGGATCGAACCTCCGACACCTGCAATGTGAATGCAGTGCTCTACCACTGAGCTACGCACGCGGTCATTCTTCATTCTATTTCTTTTCCAAAACAAAATGAAGAATACCTATCAATATCTGTATTTTTAAACATTACGCTAGCACTAGATGCAAACGCAGGATTTTTGGATGAAGTTTCCTATTTCTTTTCGAGCAGCGAACGGAGCATACTGGATCTGAGTATGTGAGTACGCAGCGCAGAAAAAAATGGGAAACTTTACCAAAAAGACAAGCTATTTAAGCTCTACCGTGGCGCCAGCTGCTTCAAGCTGCGCCTTAAGCGCATCCGCATCCTCCTTCTTCATCCCCTCTTTCACCGTCTTTGGTGCGGCATCCACCAAAGCCTTCGCCTCAGTAAGACCCAAACCAGTCGCTTCCTTTACTGCCTTGATAACGGCAATCTTCTGCGCACCGCCATCCTTTAAGACCACATCATAAGTAGACTTTTCTTCCGCCGCTGCTCCTTCTGAAGCTCCGGCACCAGCCGCCATCATAGGCATCGCCGCCGACACACCAAACTTCTCTTCGATAGCCGAGACCACCTCCGAGAGTTCAATCGCGGTCATCTTCTCAATTTGAGCAAGAAGATCTGCATACTTTTCCACTAACATTTTTTTATCTTCCATATTTTTATCTTATTTTTATTCTTATATCTAATCTAAAGAAGTAATTTTGGAGGATTTTTTTATTTTTCTTCTGAGTACGGGACGGAGCATACTGCAAGAAGTATATGAGTACCGAACGGAAGAAAAAAATAAAAAAAGACCCAAAAGTACGAAGTGACTTCAATAATTAACTATTTTACTAGAGATTCTTTTCTCGCATTAAGAGCATACATGAGACTCCGGACCGGATATGAAAGCGAAAACGCAATCTGAGTGATAAGTACCGCTCGAGTGGGTAACTTCGAAAGAGTCACAAAATCCTTAGCCGTTATCTCCTGCTTTTCCGCAAAATTATAGCCGCCTAAGACCTTTAGCTCTTTTTTCTGCTTTTCAAGCTCTTTCACAAATTTAGAGAGCTTATTCGCCACCTCAATCACATCCCCCATCACAAAGATAGTTGCCGCTTGCGCATCAAACTGCGTCGGATCGTATTCAATCCCCGCTTCCTTAAACGCCACCTTCATAAGTCGCTTCTTATACACTGACATTTTTGCATTCAGTTCTCGAAGAAGCGTCCGAAGAACGCGAATATCTTTTACCGGCACCCCAGAAAAATCAGCAAAAAGGAGGCTATTCGAGGCCTTCATCGTTTCCACGGCTTCCGCAATATGCGCTTGTTTCTGTTTTTTAGTAAGCATTATAGTAGCTCTGATTTTTAAAAAACCAGAAAAAATCTTCGATTATTATTCTTTTTATAAGAATAATAAAAAACGACCTTTCGGCCGCAAACAAAATAGAAGTAAAGCAATAAAAATTGCTTTTTCCTCGGCAGGACCTCTGGGTTTCCCCCGCCTGCTGTCTGCGGAACTCTTATTAATATATATTGTATTCTAAAAAAAGTAAAGCCCTACTCTATATAATGTAGGGCTAAAAAGTCACACCAAGTAAATCTTCTTCTCAGAAATACATGAATCAGAAAGATACCATTTCCGATCATTAAGTTTCCTCAGAAGTTCTAATTCTTCTTAATCAATTTCTTCTTTATTTCGAGCGAGCCGCTTTTTCTGAAGCAAAGTGCTACCAAATAAAAAGGTAATTTGGGCCTCCACTACTGCTATATTCTTCTATAAAAGAAAATAGTGGTAAAAGGGGAAAAATATTATTCTTCAAAGTGAGCAAACTGAAAAAAAGATGGTGCGGCCGAAAGAAAGATAAATGGGTAAGACTGGGGTTTATATTTTAAAGTTTAAAACTTTTCCTCCATTCCTCGATTTTTTTATGATTTCCTTCTTGTAGTACCTCCGGCACCTTCCACTCCTTAAATTCCGCCGGACGAGTATAGGTGGGATAGCTTCCTTTTGTTTCTTCCAATGACTCCATCTTTCCTAGTACTCCCGGCACAAATCGAGAAACCGCATCGATTGTGACCATCGCCGGCAATTCCCCACCAGTAAGGACATAATCGCCAATCGAAAGCTCCTCATCAGCGAGATACTCTGCCACCCGCTCATCTACCCCCTCATATCGCCCAGAGATTAAAATAAGTTCATCATATTTTTCCGCATATTCTTTCGCCACCTCATTCGTCAGCTTTCTTCCTCGGGTCGAAAAAAGCACCACCCGCGCCCGCGGTTTTTTCTTCCTTTTCGCAAACTTTGCTTTTATTTTCTCTACCGCTCGATAGATCGGCTCCACCTTCAAGACCATCCCAGGTCCCCCGCCAAAGGGCGAATCATCCACTGTCTTATGCTTATCTTTCGGATCCGTGTAATCCCTTAGCTGCATGAGCTCCACTTGAATTGCTTTTTTCTTTTTTCCGCGTGCTAAAACCGATGTCTCAAGATATGAGAATGCTTCTGGAAATAAAGTTATAACCGTAAATTTCATAGTAATAGTATAATTGTTACATTTGTAAAAAAATAAAAACCACAAAAAATATTGTGGTTTTTATTTTTTAAAACTAAAAGCGAGTTAGTAGTTACTATCATCGTTCGAGCTCATTCTTGGCGCTCGTCCGCCCTCCGGCTCCTCAATCTTTAGATTGACGCGGGCATTATTTTTGACACCCACAATTCGGAGTAAGGATCGGATAGCCTTCGCGGTCGAACCCTGCCGACCTACCACGACTCCCATGTCCTGCGGATTTACTCTCAGGGAAAGTAAAACGCCCATCTCATCGACTTTGCGCTCTACTTTGACATCCGATGGATTATCAACAATAGCCTCCACTAAAGTCTGCAGAAATTCCTGATCTCTTTCAGCCATTCTTTCGAAATTTAGTAATAGTCTTTCTTTCCCGACCTTTTCTGTACCCAGCTAGTATAGCAAAAAGAAGAAAAAGAAGCAAAAAAATAAGGCAAAAGCCTTATTTTTTTGCTTCTTCAGCCTTTTTTCTACTATGAACCGCAATTTTCTTTCCTTCAATCACCGCATTTTTAACAAGAAGATTATTCACCGTATCTGTCTTCTGCGCTCCGACACTAATCCAGTGCTTCACGCGATCTGCATTTATCTTCGTCTCTTTGGAGTGCGGATTGTAATACCCGAGATCTTCAAGCACCTTTCCATCATTTTTGTCTCGGCGCTCATTAACAATCAAGCGATATGCCGCCTGATGCTTCTTGCCAATCCGCTTAAGCTTTAATACCAACATAATAAATAAGTGCTCCCAGTATAATAAAACCCCTCCAAATTGTCAATTAAACGAATAACCCTTATCTTAATATTACCAAACAGATAATCGTGACAAATATGAGCAGGATTTTTGTCCCTATGATGAGCCTCCACTAGCAATAATAGGCTTTAAAAGAAAAAATAAAAACTTCATTAAAGAATGAATAAAATAAGATAAAGCGAGCGAAAGAAAGAGAGGCTTGCGAGGAGGTATGCTGGGCTAATGTATGTCGACGAGCAAACAGAATTTTCGACAAAGTCAGAGGAAAAAGAAAAGCGCCAAAAAACAATTATAATTTCATCGACACCACGCGACTATAGCCTTCCGGAGTCATTGATACGCCATAAATCGCATCCGCCGCCTCCATCACCGCCCGATTATGGGTAATTAATATAAACTGCATCTCTTTTTTCATCTCAGAAAGAAGCTCTGCAAATCGCCGACAATTCCGCTCATCAAGTGGTGCATCCACCTCATCAAAAAGTAAGAATGGTGGCGCTGATACCGAAGCCAGAGCAAAAAGCGCCGCTATTCCCAAAAGACTCCGCTCTCCGCCAGAAAATGAAAGCACGCTCTTCGCTCCTTTGTGACCAAGCTCCGCTTGCATCTCCACTCCTTCCTCTGGAGTAAGAAAAAGTTCTACTTTTCCATCCTTAAACATCCGCAAAAAATTATCCGACAGCCGCTCTTTCACTAAAGAAAACTTCAGAGAAAACTCCTTCCGAACCAAGTCCTTCAGCTCGCCAATAATCTTTATAAGATTCTCCCGGCTTATTCGTATATCCGCAAGCTCCTTAATAAGGAGAGCATTCCGCTCCTCCGCCACTCTTGCCTCAAGAAGAACATTTTCATCGATAAGACCTACCCTATTAAGCTCATCCATCGTCCGCTTTCGCTTCCTAGTCACCTCTTCCAAAAGCGGGGCGGAGCCTTCTCCTATTTCATCAAAAGAAAAATCATCTTCACTCATCCCCACCTCTCTTAGCTCATATTGATACAATTCATTTTCTTTCTGCCACTCCTCTTCTTGCCGATTGAGCTCCCGGAGCCCATACTCTGTTTCGCGTAATTCATCTTTTTCCTTCTCTATCTCTCTTTCTTTCTCTCTAAACTGCAATCGCATTTTCTCTTTTTCCTCCTCAATCTTCTGGAGTTCTTTCTGAAGTTTTTCCCGCACCTGCCTTGCATTTGCTATCTGCTCTTTTTCTTTAGTAAAATCCAATTCCTTCTGCGATTCTTGTTTCATTACAAGCTCTTGAGGCTCTTCCTCTCCTAAATATTCTTTCCCCATTTTCCGAATATCTTTGAGCCCCCTCCCCATTGCCGTCACTCCTCCTTTCTCAATTGCCCGTTCCGCCGTCATAACTATAGAAAAAACTAATTCATTCTCCTGTTTTTTTTGAAGAGATTTTGTAACCGGTAGAGTCTTGCTAGCCACCACTTCAATGCGCTGCTCCATAAGAGAAACAAAAGAAAAAATCTCCTGCTCTTTCTCCTCCATCTGTCTCTTTATCAACGAAATTTTCTTTTCGATAGTTATGAAATCTGGTTGCTCAATAAGCGACATCAAAGTCACCTCTGAAATTCTTTTTAAAAAAGACTCTTTCTGGAGAATAAGTTGCTCTTTCCGCTCTTTTATTGCAAAAAAATCACGACGCAATAATCCTTTTATTAAAGAAAAATATTGAAGATGAAGCTCAGTGAGTTTCTTTTCGAGATCTTCCTGTTTCTTTTTCCTCTCTGCTTCACGCCGGAGGATGGTAAGCCGTGGTAAAAGACCTTCAAGTTCTATCTCTGCTCGAGCAATATTTTCCTCAGTGAGCGTTAGTTTTCGCTCTGCCTCCTCTCCTTTCATTCGGTACCCCTTAAGACCAAAAATTTCCTCGAGAAGGGCTCGTCGCTGAAGAGGCTTTGAAAGTACAAAAGCATCAGCCTCTCCCTGATTCACAATCATCATTCCCCGCGCCCCGATCCGTGAGTGGGCAAAAAGCTCCACCGCATCCTTGAGCCGCATAGCACTGTTATTAATAAGACATTCCGAATCCCCATTCTTATATACTCGTCTTGTAATAAGAAGTTCGGGAAAATCGCTAGCCAACTTTCCCTCATGATTCAAAAGCGTGAGACTTGCATACCCAGCACTCATCCCCTGCTTCTTCTTACTCCCAGAAAATATCAGTCCCGAAAGATCTTCACTCCGAATATTCTTCGCTTCTCGCTCTCCCAAAACAAACCGAAACGCTTCGACAATATTTGATTTCCCCGAACCATTCGGGCCAACGATCGTGGTCACCCCCGCCGGAAACTCAATCTCCGTCTTCTCCGCAAATGACTTAAACCCAGAAAGCTCGAGACTCTTTAGCATAAAAAAATAAACAGTACCTCTAGTATATCAAAAAAGATTTTTAAAGATAAAAAAAGCAGTCATCTAGTAACCGATCTTCCTAGTCAAGTTCATAAAAAAAGAAAATTATTTTCCTTGCCTTTTTTCCTCTCAATCAAATGGTTTTGCAATATCATCAAAATTCATATGAGAAAGATAAGAAAAAAGATTTCTCATAAATTTTAGCTAAAAGTACTTCCCTATCACGATTGATTGTAATCACTTTTCTGAATCTGAGAAGAGCTTCCCCTCTATAATTTGGCAAAAAATTTGAAATTTTATTAAGAGATGGATGAGGGGGTGTCTCTTCATAATCTAAAAAATATTCCTCTGTTTCAGGAATATCAATATTTTTTTCCGACGCATATCCGTGCAATTTGTATAGATCCATAAAATAATCCCGAACATCAAGAAAATCTCCACACCACTAAAAAAGCTCTCTTCCCTATCGTGACTATTCTGAAGAAAAGATCTTAATTTTTTATGGTATTTTTTATCTCCTTTTTCCCCAAAAAAATCCTTTTCAAGGACAGAAGAATCCATTCTCAGGATTGGATTCTGAGTCACAGAAAGAGAGAAGAAATTTTTTAAAAATAACAGTACAAATCCGTGCTTTATTTCTCCAAAGCCTTCTTCGCCGCCTCCGCCTCTGCCTCCTGCTTTGAAAAGCCTTTTCCCTTCGCTAGCAATACTCCATCCACATACACTCCCACTTCAAAAGTCTTTTCGTGTTCCGGTCCCTCCTCATGAGTTACCCGGTACTCTGGAGTAATTTTCTTCTCTTTCTGAATCTCTTCCTGAAGGAGGCTCTTAGGATCACGATAATTTCCACTCTTTAAGACCTCGTGCAAATACTTCATCAAAAATCGATCAAGATACCCCTTCACCGCGCCGTAGCCCCCATCCAGATATATCGCCCCAATCAAAGCCTCCGCCGCATTCGCAAGGATCACTTCCATCGCCCGCTTTGTGTCCCGCGCCTCTCCTCGCGATACGAGCATCTTCTTCTCAAGACCACTTTCCTTCGCTACCTCCGCCATCATTAAGTAATTGACAAGTGATGCTCGGAGCGGCGTAAGCGCCCCCTCACTTTTCTCTGGAAACCGATGATAAAGCTCCTCAGTCACAATAAGCTCGAGCACTGCATCTCCTAAAAATTCCAGTCGCTCATTATGAGGAAATGGCCATCTCGGATTTTCATTCAAATATGAGCGATGGGTAATCGCCTCCTTTAAATACTCTGGCTTAGAAAATCGATATCCTATAGTTCTCTCTATTTCTCCAATATCCACCATACCTATTCTTTATCCTGAGCTTGTCGAAGGACTTTAACCTCTTCCTTTTCTTTTTCCTCAGGTTTTTGAGACACTACTTCTTTTGGCAAAGTCGCCTCAATTTCCTTATACACCGTTCCTAAAACACCGTTAATAAATTTACCCGAATTCGGCCCCCCGTAATTTTTGGCAATCTCAATTGCTTCATTAATCGCCACTTTCGGCGGCACTTCATCCTTATTCGCATGCAAGAGCTCAAAAAGACCTATCCGCAAGGCATTTCGATCAATGACCGCCACCTGCGGCAATGGCCACTCCGGCGCCGCCTTCTCAATAATGGCGTCGAGCTCATTAATGTGTTCAATCACTCCCGAGACGAGTTTGAAAACAAATTCTGGCTCGTCAAAACCTGGAGCAAACTCATTAATATTGCGCTCCACTATCTTTGCTAAATCTTCCTTCTTATCAAGAAAGTCCCATTCATAGAGGGACTGCAGGGCTATTGACCGCCCAAGCTGTCTAGTCGCCATAATATAAAGTTAATTCTACCACACCACATAAGAAAGAAGAGTGAATTACTCACTCTTCTTTTCCTCTTCCTTAGATTCGGCTACGACCTCTCCTTCCTCTTTCACTTCTTCTTGCTTTGCCTCTAGAACCACTTCTTCTTTTTTCTTTCTCGTAGTTTTCTTAGGCTTTATCTCCGCCGTTTTTGCTTCAAGCGGTCCATAATTACCACACTGCAAACATGCTCGATGAGGCAAGACCGGACCGCCACACTTCACGCAGACTGCAAGCTTTATTTTCTTCAAAGCATGATGTGACCGTCTTCGGCCCACCTTGCCTTTACTGTGATGTTTAACTGGTACACCTCCCATAGTCCGCTAATGATAACAAATAATAGAGAAAAGTCAATAAAATCAATTTTAGCTAAAAATTAGATTTTATTGACCCCCGTGAAAGTACTCCTCTTTACAGAGTAAACTATATAAATATCTTAAGTATTAATGCAAAAAGCTCTTCCTATGCCACTCAGTCACTCCTAGTTTTTGTATCGCCTCCCTATGCTCCCTCGTCCCATACCCTGCATTTCTTTCCCACCCATATCCTTGATATTTTTCCGCAAGCCCTGCCATCACTCTATCTCGCATTACTTTCGCGTATACAGCCGCGAGCATCACTGCCGACACTTTCTGATCCGCTTTTATCATTGTCTCTTGATCAACATTTTTATCCACCAAAAAAAGCCCGCCATCAAGAACCACTCTATCCCCTTTCTCTCTTACCGCCATATACGCAAAATTCGCACCAAGTCGCGCCGCCTGCAAAATATTTATCTTCTCAATTATTGCAACCGACAGACTCACCGCTTCCGCCCTCAAAATTCCCGCCTGCTTCTGCTCCTCAATCCACTCCCACCACCACTCCCGTTCCGGCCTCGGCATCAGCTTCGAATCCCGTATTTCCTTGGGCAAACAAAGGGACACTGGCACCCGTACCGCCCCTACAGTCACCGGCCCCGCGAGGCACCCCCGCCCCACCTCATCTATTCCAATAAGATGCATCTATAGAAAACTATTCAACTTCAGATAAATAATCCTTGCAAGCCACTTTAATATTATCAGGTAGCTTCTGGCTAATATTTTTATATAAAATCACAAAATTCTTACATTCTTCTCGACTAAAAGTAGTAACCAATTGATTTTTTTTATCTTTACTCTTAATCCTTTGAGCAAAAACCTTACAGGCTTGTTTCGGATCTTTACCCAAGCTATTAAGATAAGAAAAAAAATCATTCCTCATCGCAACATCATAATTAAAGTTAGCCTTTCCAGTCGGATTAAGAACTTCTTTAATTTCAGGAATTTTATCAATAATGCCGGTTTGTAAAGTTTTACCCCGAATCACAAGAGAAATAAATTTATAGTAAATATCATATCCATATTTATCAATAAAATAACCGGCTATTAAGGCTCCAGAGTTATAAAGGTCATAAACTTCCTGTTTATCTTGAGAATAAGCCTCTATTTTAAAAAAGGAATCAAAAGAACGACATAACCCGGTAGGACCAAAAATAATCTTCTTCCTTTCAAAAAACTGCAGGCAAGTTCGATTAACAAAAGACTCGCTCTCTTCTAAAGTACAAGTACCTTCATCAAAGCATCGAGGAAGAGGGGTTTGGAACATTCGACCCAAAAGTACATGAGATATTTCATGAGGAGCAATATTATCAAGTACATATTGAAAATCATTAGCAATAAAAAACATGGTGAAAGTATTGTTTAAGAAAGAAGTTTTACCCTTTCCGAAAAAAGTTAAAAATGTATTTCCACTACCAGCCGGCTCAGAAAGATTAGGGAAAAAAATGGAATTAAGTTTAATCTTCACATTTATATAAATATCATCTCCTCGAAGACTACAATTTTGCCTATCACAAAAATTTTTATATTGATCCGCCATTGCATCCGCTATTTTTTCAAAATCAACAGCTCGTAAAACAATATCAGAAGAGATAGGAGCTAATTGATCACTTTTTTCAAGATCAGCAATAGGCTGATCTCCAGGCGTTTGAGAAAAAGTAAAATGAATGACAATTTTAGTTCCATCTTTGTCGGCTATTACCGTCCTTACTATTTCTTCAGTTGCAAGAGAAAGAGCATAAGAAAAGTAAAAAAATAAGAATAAGAATAAAAAAGTATTTTTAAAATAAAAAAGGAAACCCTTAAAGTTAATCATCTTTTTGGAGCATGCATTTCAATACTTTTAGCTAGATCTTCAATATTTTTCTTATACCAGTCTTCCCCAAAATTATCTAATAAGACTTTCCTTAAAACAGGATCATTTTTCATATCTGTTATCAATCTTCTGGTAACTCTTGCCGTAGGCACTATTCCGACTTGATAAATGTTTTCTGTATTAGGAAAATAACCATCATTAATGAGAGTGAACACATCTTTAATATAAGCAGAATTCTTTTCTAAAAAATCCTTAACCAAAGACCTATAGATTGGTAGAGTAGGATCATTGGGATAATTATCTTGAAGATGACGCAATATAGAGATTCCAAAGATCATAAAAGCCGCATTCCCCTCTGATAAATTACCCAAATCAGTTGTATTAGGATCAGAAGTTTTGATATTTCTATTACTTCTCACCATTTGTAATCTCCATACATTACCAAAATAATAAGCGTCCATCTCATCAAAAAGATAAGACAATTGGGTCCAATAATTATTAGAAAAATAGGTTCCTGACTTTCTGCAATATTTAGCCATATCTTTAGGAATATAAGGTCGTTGGGTATAAGCTTGCAAAGTACTCTGAGATTGAGGGATTACATAAAAGCAAACTCTTTTTGGAGCATTTCCAGAAAATTGAATATCTTTTACTAGACAAGCAAAAGTATTAGGCTTCTTCCCAGCATTTTTAATGCATCCTACAAGCTTCGTTATAGCCATGAATTTTTTCGTGAACATTATTATCAGAAAAATTTTTAGAAAGAGCTTCTCTGCAAAGAGCATTATCGCCGCAAGAAGCAAGGTCATTTACATCATTAATACAAAAAAAATTAATATCAGATAGATCATTATTATGATTAGTAGGCCCCCGACTATTTAAAACATCGAGTTTACTCTGAAACTCATTTACATCTTTGGCTTTTATTATATGAATAATCCTTTTACCATCTTTAAATTCAAAAATACAATTCGAACCCAAAAATCCATCATCGCGAAAAGAGATTATTTTTTTTGTTAAATTTTCTCGCACAAGAGAATTAATAGAAGAATCATCACAGGCTATTAAAGAATATCGAAGATCCTGAGCAAAAGAAAAAAAAGGAGCAAAAAACAATAGAAGAAGAAAGAAAAATCTCATGAAGTTAGAAGACACTCCCCACCAAATCAGAAGAATTAGATAATGACCTTTTACATTCTTGAACAGCTTGATCAATCTTATTATTAAAATCATTTTTAGCAGTAGCTAAAGCAGCTAGTAAATTCTGATTATTTCTTTGGCTAACAAGATCGGACAGATCTTTAAGAGCCTCATAAGCTAATTGAAAATTTTCATTTTTCTTAATTAATGCATCTCGGGTACACTGACCAGGAATAGTATTAGACGAAAGCGAATTATTACCTTCCGGCATAATCACCTGCGGCGGCAACTGCATCCGAGCTAAACAATCTTTATAATCTTTATACGCTGCCTGTATTGCCGCAATCTTTTTCTCTGATTCATCTGCGTTGATAGCACAATTAAACGAAGTCAAAGTTTTTAATAACTTCTGAATCTCGGGAATAGTATTCGATACAAAGTTATCTATATTCAGATCTTTTCCATTTACATAATCCTTAACCGAATCGACAAAGTCCACCACATCTTTCTTTTCTTTTGGAGATAAACGACAATACTTGTTTTGAGCTAAATTGACATACCGATCATAAGGCAACCCTCGAATAAGAGTAATAAGATCACTTTTTTTCTTATCTAGTTCCGCCTTATCCGGTATCGCTGGCTCCAAAAGTCCAGAATTTTTTCTCGCTTCAGTCACAAGACCGCTCACATACGCCTCCTTATTCTCTCGCTTGGCATACGCTTCCGGGTCCCCAATCCGTCCCATCACATAGGAAGCAATGCTATTTGCATTTCCTTCGTTAATTCCATTAAGCTTCGCCGCATCATTCGGATCAAGCGGGGTATCAAAAAGATACTTCGGTGAGGTGACATTAAAAGTAATCGTATGCGGCCCCAGTTTTCTCACGCAGGTATAGGTCGTGTGATAAACAGCGTCATCTCCCGGCTTGCACTCCGCCGCCTGCACCTCCTCCGCTAACGGAAAAATAGTTTTTTGTTTAGCAACAACAAGCAAAAGTAAACTTACAAAAATAAGAGAAAGAATCAAATATTTTTTTCTGTTATTTCCAGTATTTTTTTTCTTTTTCATGAATTAATTAAAATTTCTAAATTCTGAAACACGCCACGGTTGAAGTTCAGGATGAGGATATTTATCTACATCGTAGTAAAAGACAGGAATAACACTACCGTCTTTCTGAAACTTGCTATAATTTTTATAAGAATGAGGCTTAGCTTCCTGACATGGTACGCACCACGAAGTAGACAGTTGGAGTCGAAATGGTTTGCCGCTCGCCTTTAGTTCCTCAAACTGATTATTATCTATTTCAAATGACATCCCTTTTCGAGGATCATCAGGCTTTAGAAGATTATTATTCGGCTGCGTCGCCGGCTTCAAACACGCTACTAGTTTAATCGGACCAGGCAATTTCACCGCCACCGTCACCTTTGATCCGCATTTTTTATCATTTTCCTCTTTAAGCCGCATAAGCTCATATTCAATCTTCGCTTTTTTGTCCGACACACTGCACGCCGCCGCTTTCCCCTCTAGTTCATTTTTCTGTTTTTCATAGGTATCGCAAAAAAACTGATCATTTTCCTTAAACGGGGTAAATGAACAATCATCCTTTTGCTTCTTCAAGCACGCCTGCACCGATTTCAAAAGATCCCCTATATTAAATTTACCTGGATCAGGATATAGATATTTCTCTCCATCTTTCTCCACGTCCGCTGTTAAGATTTTTAACTCCCACACAAGCGAATAATACGACAACAGCGGTCTTTGAGGAGGTTCAGGTAATGCATTTATTTTATTAATGAGCTCAAAAACCACATCTCGATTCTTATTAATATCTTGGAATTTTTTATTTACTTCCACAATATTTGAACCATTCTTTGCAATGGCTGGAATTTGAAAAATTCCTTTTACATAATTTTTTCCGTTATACTTATCTGCATTATATTTTGCAATCGCCTCATTCGCCGCCTTAATCGCCTTATCGCAATCCGGAGAAACAATACACGGTTTTTCTTTTATTATTTTATAAGGACCAAAAACCTTCCCATTCTTAGCATTAGTAATAGTAATATATGACTCTCCTTTCTCTTCTTTTATTGTAACTTCATCACCAGGATAAATTAGTATACAACTAGTCTCTTCTCCATTCTCATCAACTGTACATACTTGTTCCACATTCTTATTCTTATCTTTTTCCTCCTTCTCATTCTTATATTTAACCTTACATCCTCCCTTACATAAATCAGCTAAAGAAGTATCTGAAGGAACAATATCCACTCCCGAATCATCCATCTTCCCCGAAAGACAAACTTTCAATTTCTGAGTCAGGGTTTGTACTTCTTTTTTTAGATCTTCAAGCTTAAAAAAATCATCATTATTTATGGCCTCTCGCAGTAATTCTCTCGCCTTCCTAAGTTCTTCAGAGATAGCCCCGCAATCCGGCCGGGCTTCTTGAGCAAAAGCAAATTGAAAAGAAAAAATACTCAAGAAAAACCCCATTAAGAAAAACCAAGCGCTATATTTCATAAACTCTTTCTTGAAGAATATCATAATAAAAAAAGAATGTTTTCCCCAGATCACGGCATCTGCACAACCGGCATCGTGATTCCGCCTCGACTTCGCTTATACTGCTTCGGCGGAGTATTAGAGACCTCGTTCACCGCCTCCTGTATCTTCGCCCGCTTAAGCGCCTCCTCAGCTTCTTTTAAAAGCTCCTCCGCCTCTTCTTTTAATTCCTTCTGAAGCTTCGCCCGCTTAAGCGCCTCCTCAGCTTCTTTTAAAAGCTCCTCCGCCTCTTCTTTTAATTCCTTCTGAAGCTTCGCCCGCTCAAGCGCCTCCTCAGCTTCTTTTAAAAGCTCCTCCGCCTCTTCTTTTAATCTCTTTTCTTTCATTAGTCCATTCCCCTTCATACAGTAAGATGGTAAAAGCTTTTGCACCTCCACATCACTAATTGCAAGAACTCTCAGATCGAAATCAGAAAGCTTTTTGGCATTATCAATAAAATCACAGATATCATTCACCTTATTATCATCAATATCTTTGATATCTTTTATTTTTTGTTCAATTTCTTTCTTCATCTCACGAAGAGTGGCAAGATTTGCGTTGATTTTATTCCTATTCTTTTCTGTATTAACAACTGCTACATCCACCCATCCTAAACCTTTTCCTTCACTTAGATTTTTAAACAATTCCTCAAGCCTATTCACTCGCCCCCAAATCACCTGCAACACTGATTGTAGATTATTCTTCATCAAAACTACCTGCCCTCTATCACAAATCGCTTCTCCCTTCGAAATCGTCAGAAAGTCGTTAATAAGTTCAGAAAGTCGTAAAAGATCCTTTTCTTCTCCGCTTCGTTTTTTACCTAGAATTAATGGATCTACTATAGTCACCGACCCCCCAATAACCGCCACATGATTATTAGCGTTTTCCATTTGCACCAATTCATTCGCAATAGTAATAAGATACCAATTAATATTTCCTAAAAATGAAATATTAGAAAGCACCTCTTGCACACCTTCTAAGATCTGCTTCTTGGCACTACTTACAATAGCAAGAGAGTCTGCTAAAAATACATTTTCAATATTAGTCTTCACTTCATTAAGTACCAGACCCTTTATAAGCTCCTCCGCCGCTCCATACTTCTCCGCAAAAAGATCTGCTAACCGCTCGATCAAATTATCGGGTGATTCCGTATTCCCTTCTACAAACTTCGTCACGTCTGTAAGAAATTCGAAGACCTCGCTTGGGAAAAGTTTGTTATCTTTTGATTTTGCGCACATAAGCGCCACTCGACCCTTCACGCATGCTTTATACTCAGAAGACACTCGGCGAAAAAGCGACACCGCCAAATCCGTTACTACTTTCTTAAGATTTTCCAGTTTATCCTCATTATTCTTAAAAAACTTTTGAAGCACCGTATCTACTCGAGTTCGCTGATCATTTGAAAGCCGGCTATATGACGAACTAAAAAATCCTTGGGACACCTCTTCCATGATCTTCTGTTCAATATTGATAAAAAATTCATCCCCGCCTAACTTCTCCTCCACCGCTTCCCGAATCGCTTTCTCCGCCTCATCAGCCAAAGCCGGACTGTTTAGCATCTCATCTACAAGTGTTTTCACTTTAACACAACCCACCCTACACCTTTGTTTGATAAGATCAGCAAGAGTAGTAGGCATCTCTTGAGTCTCGGGTGATGGTTTTTTAGATACTTCTTGAGCCAAGCTAAAATAAGGAAAAGAGAAACAAACCGTACTCACTACCAAAAGAAAAATCATACCCGTTCTCGAAAACATAGATACCTTTAGTATACCGCATAGAAATAAAGAAAGAGTGTGGAATAAAAAACCCGCCCATAGTTGAGCGGGGTTTCGGAAAAAGATTTGGGTCTTCTTCCATTACTTCTCGTCGCTTTCGGGAGAAGGGAGTGTCGGCTTCTCGGGCAAATTGAGTCCCGGAAAAAGCTGCAAGCCTTCGCGGCTCACTTTCCCCATCGCCTGCATGGCTTGGAAAGCGTCGGTCACATCCGACGCTGTCTCGATCGAGGCCTCCAAGGAGGCCTCGATCGCTTGAGCACTCGCATCAAGCGCCCGCTCCACCTTCTTGCTCTCGAAATGGATGAGGAGAGATATCATCAGCACAAACGCGCTCGAAATACCAAAAAACATTTTCATGACCAGACTCCTGAAAAAGAGATTTGAATATTTTCAAACTGCCACTATTACTCATATATTATAGCATACCAGATATACAAAAGTCAATAGTAACCCCGAAGTTGTCAAGTACCCTTATAAAATAAGGGTTCTAGAGATTGTCATCCTAGACCACGATCCAGAATCCAGGGCTTGCCGTCTTTGGCGAGCCTCGCTAAAAGCGGGACCCGGAATCTCGTAGCGGAGCCCTTAGGCCACGTGGGACAGTATTCTTTCCTTTACGTGGCGAAGACCCTGGAACGGGACAAGGCTTGCCGCTTATGGCGGTATTCATAAGTAACTAACTATTTTCTCTTAAGATGTTGTGGGCTTAACGCAGAGTAGTTTTGTACGAATTTTGCAATTTCTTTGCTCGAAATTATTAAAACGTTACACGTCGTCAAGCGCAGGATTTTTGGATGGAGTTTGCGATTTCTTTCCGAGGAGCCGCCGCAGCGTACTAAGAGCTAGGTACGTGAGGAGGCACCGCAGGAAAAAATCGCAAAATCCGCCAAAAAGACCAGCTCGTTAAATAGATTTTATCTTCTCGAGTATAAATTTTGGTTCTCCGTTCCTATGACTCATTCGGCCTGAGGCGAGAATGATTCTCCCCTCCGCCCATTCAAAATTCTTATACTCCTCCACCGTCCGAGGAAATACAATCATCTCGAGTGAATCCCGCGCATCATTCAAGTTTACAAACATCATCGACTGATTATTCTTGGTAAGAATCTTTTTCACACTTGTCATGAGCCCCGCCACCGCAAAACTCGCCTTCTCATTTGTGACTCCCATCGCGTCCCTGAGTGTCCGCGCCGTAAGTTTCCCCCGATACGGATTAAACGGATGATCCGAGATATAAAGGCCGAGAAGCTCCTTCTCCCACTCGAGCTTCTGCTTCACACTCGCGGGTGCTACCTCCTTGAGCTTCAACTGCCCCTTAAACTCATCCTTCATTCCAAAAAGTGATCCCGCCGCCTTCTTCTTATACTCCCTGAGTAGCTGGCTATACCGCAAAATCTCATCCAAATTTTCATTCGCCATATTCCGCTCGACGCCGAGAGAATCAAAAACTCCGCACTTCACGAGCGCCTCAAGCGACTTTTTATTAAGATCCCGATGCTCAATCCGGTTCAAAATATCCCGCATTGTCTTATATGCTCCCCCTCGTCCCCGCTCCTCAATCAAAAGCTTTACGATATTTTCCCCCACATTTTTAATCGCGAGGAGTCCAAATCGAATCTCCAGCTTCTCAGGATACGGTGCAAACTCCACCTCGCTCTCATTGATATCCGGCGGCAACACTTTGATCCGCATCTTCCGACATTCCTCCACAAGAAACGCCACCCGCTCAATATCCCCCGCATCGTTATTTAAGAGTGCCGTCATAAATTCCACGGGATAATGCGCCCGCAAATATGCTGTCTGATAGCCAATAAAGGCATAGCAGACCGCGTGCGATTTATTAAATCCATATCGCGCAAACGGTGGAAAGAGCTCCCAGATCTGGACCGCAATATGATCCGGAATTCCGTTTTCAATCATTCCTTTTGTGAGCTTCTCCCGCTGTTCTTCCAAAAGTGCCTTAATCTTTTTCCCGATTGCCTTGCGAAGCGTATCCGCCTCAGCGAGCGTATAGCCGGCGAGATCCCGCGCGATTCGCATCATCTGCTCCTGATAGAGACCGATCCCATACGTGTCCCGCATGATTGGCTCGAGTCCCGGATGCAAATAGGTCGTCTCCTCTCGCCCATGCTTTCTCGCGATAAACGATGGGATAAGATCCATCGGCCCCGGCCGATACGCGGCGACCAATGCCACCAGGTCATCGAGCCGTGTGGGTTGGAGCTCCTTCATATACCGCCGCATACCCGACGATTCAAATTGAAAGACTCCCGTCGTCTCCCCCCGCTGGAGCATCTCATATGTCTCTGGGTCATCAAGCGGCAAAGTATTAATGTCCACATGCCCCTTTCCGTTTTCTTTAATCAGTCGCACTGTCTCCTCCATGATCGATAAATTTTTCAGTCCTAAGATATCCATCTTAAGAAGTCCTAGAGACTCAATCGCATGCATTTCAAATTGAGTGATAATCGCCGATTCATCCTGTGGCGCATACTGAAGCGGTACATAGTGTGAAAGCGGCTTATCCCCGATCACGATGCCGCAGGCATGCACAGACGCGTGCCGCGTGAGTCCCTCGAGCTTCCGGGACGCATCGATGATCTGCTTTGCGTCCGCCTCTTTTTCATAGAGCTCTTTGAGCTCTGGCACCGTATCCATCGCCGTCTCCAAGTCCTCATTAAATGGGATTAGTTTTGCCACCCGATCGCAAAAGCCATAGCTCACTCCAAGCGCTCGCCCCGCATCCCGCACCGCCGCCCGCGCTGCCATCGTCCCAAAAGTGATAATATTAGCCACTTGATCCTTCCCATATTTATCCCGCAGATATTGCACCACTCGATCCCGCCCCTTATCCGCGATATCGGTATCGATATCCGGCATTTGAATACGATCGGGGTTTAAAAACCGTTCAAAAAGCAAATCATATTTCAATGGATCCACGTTCGTGATCCCAGTGATATACGCCACGATCGATCCGGCCGCCGAGCCTCTCCCTGGTCCCACGATGATCCCTTGGCTCCGCGCCCAAGCTATAAAATCCTGCACGATAAGAAAATATGCCGGATACCCCATCCGCTCGATGACCGAGAGCTCATACTCCACCCGATCTAGCACTATTTTATTTGGCTCCGCCCCATACCGTGTTGGCAGTCGCCCTTCTACAATTTTTCTCAAGTATGTCGCCGCTGTCTCATCTTCAGGCAAGGGAAATTTGGGCAAAATGGTTTTCCCCAGTTCCAACGTTACCTTGCATCGCTCCGCGATTTTTCCCGTGTTCTCAATCGCCTCCGGCAAATCGACAAAACATTCCCGCATCATGGCCTCACTCCTCATGGAGAAATCATCCATCCGCATGCCGCCTGCCTTCCCTGCAATCTTTCTTGGCCCCTGAGCCTCTCCCTCCACATTACCGCTATGCAGCTTATTGCTCATCTGCACCGCGAGCAGTATCTCATGATATGGCGCATCCTCCTTCTTCTTATAGTGCACGTCCTGTGTGGCAACCAGTGGCGCCCCGATCTCCTTGCTTATCCAAAGCAACCCCGCCCGCACTCGCTCATGATCTTCTGGAAAACATTTCGGGTGATGCGACACTTCAATAAAATAATTATCTTTGCCAAAAATATTCTGATGGCGCTTCGCCGCCTCCAATGCCTCCTCCCGCTTCCCCAATAGCAAGTTGCGAATCACCTCGCCCGAATAGCATCCCGAGAGCGCAATCAGCCCCTCGTGATACTCTGAAAGGAGCTCCATATCCATCCGCGGCTTATAATAAAAACCCTCAAGATTCGCCCGAGTAGTCAGCTGAATCAAATTTTTCCACCCTGTCTCGTTTTCGCAAAGAAGCGTGAGGTGATAGTACTTATTATCCACTCCATGCACCTTCTCGTGCCGACTCCTTGGCGCCACATAGGCCTCCACTCCCAAGATCGGCTGAATCCCCACCTTTTTGGTCTTCTCATAAAATTCGATAAGCCCATACATATTCCCGTGGTCCGTAAGCGCCACCGCTCCCATCCTCATCTCCTTTGCCCCAGCAATGATGTCCTCGATCTTCATCAGTCCATCCAAAAGCGAAAAATGCGAGTGTAGATGCAGATGGACAAAACCCCTCTTCTCCCCTTCCATATGCCTCCATTCTAATACCTCCTTCAAACCCCGCTTCCTCTCCTGTGTATATCTTTTTCAAAAAAACATTCCTAATTTTTTTTCAAATCCACACCTCTCATCCACCGTCAAAAAGAAAAAGAGGGCCATTTGCCCTCTCTTTAGGAAATTTAGTCTCCTTTTAAATAAAATATTGGAAGAATTTCTTCTTCAAGAATTTTCTTAATTTCTCCAATTCTTTGAATTTCAACCTGAGAAATAATTCCAAATCCTTGAAGAATTCTTTGATAACCAAGAATTGTCTTTTGAGATAAGAGGCATTTCTCAGTCTCCCTGTTCCACGCACGCCTATTCTTTTGCTCCGAAAAAAAGACTTTTATCAAATGCAAGGTAGGTGTTAGAAATAAAGATCCTTTTGCAATGATTCTCAGCCTCCCTGTTCCATCAAGCTCTGCGGCAGCAATACCTTCAATTCTATGAAAGATCTTAGGTAATGTTGGAAATAGAGATCCTTTTGCAATAATTCTTGGAAGAAAAAGAAATGTGTTAAGCATCTCAAATGCCAACATCTCCACTTGCTCCGCTTCTAAATCACTGCATAAAGAAGATAACTTTTCGGTCTCTGTCTCAAAATCAGAAAGCAAATGGACATGAGCTTCCCATTCTAAAAAATCATCCTCTTCCATGTTTTTTTCAATATATTCCAAAAACACAAAAGAAAAATGATTTAGTTCAAAGATTGATTTATAAAACAAATATCCTGCATTTTTTCCATAAATCTGATTGGTGAGAGTAAAAAAAATTTCACTCCAAAATCCTTGAGAAACCAAAAGTAGTTCTTCTTGATTCTGAGTTAATTTCATTCGATATCTCCCTTAAAACCTAGCTATATTTAACCAGGTAATACTATAAAATTTCCAAAGTACTTTATTAATAAATATCAATTAATTAGATTATTGTCAATATCTCCCAAAAACCAAAAATATATGTAAGAATAAAGGAAATATTCTACCTATGCCTTCCAAAAAGACCGCCATTTCTTCCCTCGATGCCATCCGCCATTCCCTCTCCCATGTCCTCGCAATCGCCGTATTAAAAAAATTCCCCGATGCTAAGCTCGCTATCGGCCCCACAATCGACGATGGCTTTTATTATGACTTCCTTCTCCCCTCCCCGCTCTCAATCGACGATCTCCCTGAACTCGAAGAATCTATGCGAGAGATCATCAAAGCTAATCTTCCCTTCTCCGGCGAAAAAGTAAGCGCGAAGATTGCCCGGGATTTTCTCCCCGACGCCCCCTTCAAACATGAATTAATTGATGAGCTCGAAAAAAAAGGCGAAGAAATCTCACTGTATAAGACTGGCGACGCCTTCATCGATCTCTGTCGCGGTGGCCATGTGAATAATACGAGCGAAATCCCGCTCGACTCCTGGAAGCTTCACAAAGTCGCTGGTGCCTACTGGCGCGGCGACAATAAACGCGAGCAACTCACTCGCATCTATGGTCTCGCTTTCGAGTCAAAAACCGCCCTCGATGCTCACCTCACGCTCCTTGCTGAAGCCGAAAAACGCGACCACAAGAAACTCGGTCCCGAGCTTGGCCTCTTTTTCTTTCACGACACTGCCCCGGGCATGGCCTACTGGCTCCCTAAGGGCATGATCGTCATGAATGAACTTGTTAATTTCTGGCGCAAAGAGCATGAAGCTCGTGGCTACAGTGAGATCAGTTCCCCACTCATCAACAAAAAAGCTCTCTGGGAGACCTCCGGCCACTGGGAACACTATAAGGATGATATGTTTATTTGCGACCACGGCGAAGATGAAGTCTATGGTGTCAAAGCCATGAACTGCCCCAATGCCATGATCGTCTTTGGCTCCACCACTCGCAGTTACCGCGATCTCCCTCTCCGCCTTTCCGATACCGATATGCTCCATCGTCATGAGCTTTCCGGCACCTTAAATGGCCTTCTCCGCGTACGGAGTTTCCGCCAAGATGATTCTCACAATTTCATCACCGAAGATATGGTAAAAAGCGAATACGAAGCCATCCTCGAGATCGCCGACCGCTTTTATTCCATTTTTGATTTGAAGTACCGTCTCCGCCTCAGTACCCGACCCGAGAAATTCCTAGGTGATAAAGAGACCTGGGACAGAGCCGAACGAGAACTAAAAGAAATCTTAGATACCCGCTGCGGTAAAGATGGTTACGAAATTGCCGAGGGCGATGGCGCCTTCTATGGACCAAAAATAGACATCGTGATGGAAGATGCCCTAGGCCGAAAGTGGCAAATGGGCACCATCCAGCTCGACTTCCAGCAGCCCCGTCGCTTTAATCTCGAGTACACGGGTGCCGATGGCAAAAAACATACTCCCATCGTCATTCACCGAGTCATCTATGGATCGCTCGAGCGCTTCATTGGAATCTTGATTGAACACACTGCCGGCCATTTCCCTCTCTGGCTCTCCCCGGTCCAAGTAAAGATAGTAAATGTCGGCCTCGACCATGAAGCGTTTGCTAGTAAACTCAAGGATGAATTAAAAATTGCCGGCATTCGCGCTGAGCTAGATGCCAGTAACGAAACCCTCGGAAAAAAAATCCGCACCGCCCGCCTCGAAAAAGTCCCCTACCTCATCGTCGTTGGCGACAATGAAATCAGCTCCAAGAACTTCAATCTTGAAGCCCGCGAAAAAGAAAAGAATTATACGGGTGGAAAAGACGAGCTCATCTCCCACCTCCACTCCCTCATTAAAGCTAAAAAATAATCCTCTTGCTTTACCTTTCTCCCTATGCTTTAATAAAAAGATATTTTTTAGAACCTTGTCAATTTAACCCCGAATCCATCATTGGATTCACTTCTAAGAAAGGAAAAGGAATATGTTGCAACGCGCCTATTCGACCCAAAGTAGGAGACTCCGGTCAAGTAAAGCGCGCAAACCAAAGTTTATTTTTGCTCTATTTCATCGAAGGACCAAAAAAAAACCTTGGGAAAAAATCCCCAGGGAAGTGACTGCCAGTCATCTCCACGAGGCTATCGTCGCTTTTGTGGAAATTCCCGAAGGCAATCATTTGCGCAAACATCAGCCCGTGAGCCGCAACGAAAATGGCAAGATCACGAGCTTTCATCCAGAGACCACTCATCTCAAAGTGGATCTTGTTGAGAGTTATTCTTAACTCTCTTCAAATCTTTCCTGTATTTCCCTCTTCATCATTTCTACAAATAGGATATGAAGCCTATGTCTGCAAAAATCCGGTCACAAAAAAGTCTCCCGGTCTCAATCCTCTCCCATTTCTCCTTCTACATCTGGCAAGAAAAGAGTTGGGAAGAAACACCGATCAAGACTTACGCCTTGAGTAAAGGAGACGCCCTTCAAAAAATGAAGCGGCGCATCCCTGATAAATTTCAAAAAATCGCCTTCCATCCCTCAGGAAATGAAGAAAGCGTCTTCACCCGCCTCACAAATTCTTTCAAAGTCGATACATCAGGCCTCGGCACTCACAAAGATCCCATAAACGAATCTCTCCCTCAAAGAAAAGCCACAGCCTGACTTCTCCCCTCTTTCTCCCGCCCCGGACAATCGTGTCCGGGGATTTTTTTATCTTGTCATTCCAGATTAAATCTAGAATCTATATAAATAAAAAGCTTGAGCGATAGCAAAAGCTCACCTAAGGTGTAAACCTTCGTTTCATAAAAACGAAGAAATCAATCTTTGATTAAAAAAAGTCGGAGACTTTTTACTCCCTCCTCCACTACTCACGCCACCCAATCTCTCTACTACCAAAGAAACTTTTATCTTCTCCTAAAATGACCATCCACAGAAAAATGGCATGGTTTTTTTATGGTAATGCTTTTTCTTCTTCTGTCCTCAACGGATTGCCATAAAAAAAATTTTCAAGGACAGAAGAAAAAGCCGCTGGGCTTTTTATGGGTCACGGAAGGAAAAGAGAAAGTTTCTAAAAAACAATAAGCTTTATCTCTTTAAGATATCCAGTAAAACAGACTTGATAATCTCTGGATTTCCTTGGCCTTTTAATTCCCTCATCACTTGTCCTAAGAAAAACTGGAGAAGATTTTTATTTCCTGCCCTATATCTCATTACCACCTCTTCATTTTCAGAAACCACTTTCTCCACTACCTCCTGAATTCTCTTCTTATCCGAAATCTGTCCCAACCCCCTCTCTTCCACCAGTTTTTTTGGCGAAATTCCTTTCTCTTGCATCACTCCAATCAAATCCTTCGCTGTTCGGCTATTTATCTCTCCACTACTTAAAAGATAAATGAGCTCGGAAAGTGCCAAGGGCTTTATCCGTAGCCCCTCAAACTCCACTCCCTTTTCTTTCAAAAAACCAAAAATATCTGACGTTAAATAATTATAGACTAGTCCCGCCTGACGCTTATCTTTAAGCTCCGATACCGCCTCCTCAAAATATTCCGCTATTTTTGGATCTTCTATCAAAATATCTGCCTGTTCTCTTGTAAGTTCATATTCCTTAGTCATCCGGACTCGCTTTTCCTCCGGAAGTTCTGGGATACTCCGCCGTATTTCTTCTATCTTAAATGCCTCTTTGGTAAACGGTGGCAAATCCGGCTCTGGAAAATAGCGGTAGTCATGCGCCTCTTCCTTGCTCCGCTGAGATACTGTTTTTTTCTCCACATCATCCCATCCGCGTGTTTCCTGCGTTACTTTCTCTCCATTCTTGATCAGCTCTTCCTGTCGCGCCGCTTCATAATCAATCGCGTCCGCGAGCGCCTTAAAGCTATTAATATTTTTTACCTCTACCTTCGTCCCCATGTTAAGCGACACGTTAGCCTCGAGCCGCATCTCTCCCCGCTCCATATTTCCGCCTGATACATTGAGGTACCGCAAAATCCGCTGGAGCTCCTCGGCAAATTCTTTCGCCTGCTCCGCACTCCGGATGTCCGGCTCAGTCACAAGCTCCATGAGCGGCACCCCCGCCCGATTTAAGTCCACAAGACTCGCGTCTTTTGCGTGAGCAAGCCGCCCCGCATCCTCCTCCAAATGAATCCGAGTAATCCCTACCCCCAAGAGCTTTCCACCCGAAACAATTGGCTCATCATATTGCGAGATCTGATACCCCTTTGGCAGATCCGGATAAAAATAATTCTTCCTATCAAATTTCGCCCGACCGCTCGGAAATATCTCTCCGCCCAAAGCTAATCCCACCTTGATCACCGACTCAATTGCTTTTTTGTTTGCGACCGGCAGTGCCCCCGGATGCCCCGCGCAGATCGGGCAGACATGCTCATTCGGCCGGCCCTGATGCGGATCATTCAGACACTCGCAAAACATCTTCGTCTTCGTAAGTAGCTCCGCGTGAATCTCTAAGCCCACCGTCACCTGATATTTCTTCTCCCTACTTTCCATAACTATTGCTCCCGCATTCTCCCACATTTCCTCTCTTTTTTCCACATTGCTTCTCCATAACGTACTCGTGATGGAAGGATCCGAAATCCAGTACATATACTTTGTCACTATAAGCGGCATTATATAAATTCTCTCCGTTTTTTCGTTTTCTAATTTCCAAATACTAATTACTAAACACTCTTTTATCTTGAGCTTATCGAAAGATAAAAAAAGAACTCCTGCAAGAGCCCTTTTGTAATAGGAAAAGAGAATTTCCGACTCTGCCGCCGAAAGTGATCACCTTAATCCCAAAAGTGCCGGTGAGCATTCCTTTGATAATTTGCCCAATCGAAGTTGGGTAGCGAGGCATATCCACCATACACACCTCAATCCCTCCTCCTAATTGACCCTTAAGCCAATGACAGAGAAGTGGGGATTGGGTCGCCTTACCAGCTCCATCCGGCCCCTCGATCGCCACCGACACATGCTCCGGCTTCAGAGAAAAACTCATAATTCCTTTCCCTTCTCTTTCTCTAAAAGTAAAAAGTTTTCAAACTCATTTTTTGTGAAAAATGAGAAACCGCCCCCACTCTACCAAACTCTCTCCCCTTCTGCAAATAAAAAACCGCGGAAACGGTTTTTTAGAAAAGAATAACACTACACAAAGAAAAGACGTGACTAACAGAATAGTTTCTGAGATAAAATTTCCAAGATCAAGGCGTAAGAAAATTTTTACGAGGGTAGCTGTACAAAGGAGTACTGCGACTGAGAAAAATTTTCTTGCAACGATGATATTGGGAATTTTAGCCAGAAATCTCGATGCCCATATTCTTGGCCGTCCCCGCAATAATCTTAATCGCCGCCGCTTCATCATAGGCATTTAAGTCATTCTTCTTGCGCTCGGCAATTTCCTTCACCTGTGCCATCGTCACTTTTCCCACGATAGTCTTAGCCCCTGTCGCCGATCCCTTTTCAATCCCCGCCGCCTTCTTAAGCAAGACCGAGGCCGGAGGAGTACCGAGAGTGAAGCTAAAACTTCGATCTTCATAGACGGTAATGAGCGCTGGTACCATCTCGCCTGGCGTCATGTCCTTGGTCGCGTCATTAAACTCCTTGCAAAAACCGGCAATGTTAATACCGTGCTGACCAAGCGCCGGACCAATAGGAGGCGCTGGATTTGCCTGCTTGGCCGGAGCCAAGAGCTTTAATGTAGTTTTAATAGGTTTTCCTGCCATATCTCTAAAAAGTCCCTCTATAGTATCAAACTAATCTAAAAAACGCAAATAAATCTTATTCCAAAAATTTTGATTACTTTCGTACATCCAGCACAGATGTAAGTGAAGTAATTTTGGAGGATTTTTCGATTTTCTTTTCGAGCAGGCATCGGAGCATACTGCGGGAAGTATGTGAGAAGCCAGCGCATAAAAAAAATCGAAAAAGACCCAAAAGTACAAGCGTTAAACCTTTTGGACTTGGAGGGAGTCCAGCTCTAAATCCGTTTCCCGTCCGAAAATCTGCACCGCCACCTTCACTCTTCCTCTCTCCTTATCCACTCCCATCACCTTGCCATCATAATCCTTAAAGGGACCATCAATAATCTTCACTAAATCATTCTCATTAAGATCAATGGTAAATTCCTGATCTTCCCTTCCCATTCGCGCAAGCAGGGCATCTACCTCGTGCTTGGAAAGTGGTACAGGTCGAGTCGTCTCCGGTCCTACAAAGCGAGTCACTCTCGGCGTATTCCGTACCACGTACCAAGTATCTTCATTCATGATCATGTCCACCAAGACATATCCTGGATAAATTTTCTCTTCAATCACTCGCCGCTTACCATTCTTCACTTTGATTTTTTTCTCCTTTGGCACTACTACGGAAAAAATCCGATCTTCCATGGAAAGAGATCCTACCCGCTGATCAAGATAACGCTTCACCGCATCTTCATAGCCAGAGTAAGTATGCACTGCATACCAATGTCGCTCACCCGAAAGCTTCCCTCCCTCGACTATATTTCCTCCCTTCTCTTTATTGTCTTCCATAATTCAAATCTATAAGATATTAAATAAGTTCTGTAATCCGGAGAGAAATGCGAAATCAAAAACTCCCAAAAGTATCGCCATCACGAGCGAAAACCCAATCACAGTAATAGTCATTTGAATTGTCTCTTGTGCATCCGGCCACTGAATCCGAGAAAATTCCCCCATTGATTCGGTCAAAAATCTTTGCAACTGCGCAAACATGATAAATAAAATGTAATATAGGAATCGTTATATGTCAAGATTAGTCACCGAAATAGCGTGGGTCTGAATAAAATGTTTTCGAGGCTCCACCACACTTCCCATGAGGATATCAAAGAGTTTATTTGCCTCCTCCGCATCCTCCATCATCACCTGTTTCAATATTCGATTTCGTGGATCAAGAGTGGTTTCTCTAAGTTGATCCGGATTCATTTCTCCAAGACCCTTATAGCGTTGAATAGAAATTCCTCTTAGACCCCCTTCTGGGTCAATTCTTTTAAGCAAGGCTTCTTTCTCTGCGTCCGAATAGACATAATGAGTCTCCTTGCCTTTTTTAATGTTATACAAGGGCGGCTGAGCAATATAGACATATCCGTTTCTTAGCACCTCTGGGAAATACCGATAAAAAAGTGTGAGAAGAAGAGTACGGATATGTGATCCATCTACATCCGCATCAGTCATGATTACAACCTTATGATAGCGAAGCTTGGTAAGATCAAATTCCTCGGCAATTGCCGTCCCCAGTGCTACAACCAACGACCGGATCTCAGCGTTTGCAAGCATCTTATCCACGCGTGCTTTTTCTACGTTTAAAATCTTACCTTTTAGCGGCAAGATTGCCTGCGTTCGACGATCCCGACCCATGCGTGATGATCCACCGGCCGAGTCTCCCTCTACGATAAAGAGCTCACTCTCCTCCGGCTTTCGGCTGGTGCAATCAGCTAATTTTCCCGGTAAAGACAAACCCTCTAAGACTCCTTTGCGCAAAATAGTCTCCTTGGCCGCTTTTGCCGCCTTGCGCGCCTTAGCCGCCAGCATACACTTCTCGATCATCCGCTTAGCATCTGCTCCATTCCGCTCCAAGAAATCCTTAAGCGCCTCGGCCACTACCGACTCGACCGCCGTTCTCGCTTCTGTACTCCCCAGTTTTCCCTTGGTCTGACCCTCAAACTGCGGCTCCGGCATCTTGATAGAGACAATCGCTACCAATCCCTCTCTCACATCATCTCCGGTAAGATTATCCTTCGTATCCTTAATATACCCTCCTTGCTTACCGAAATCATTGATCACTCGAGTGAGCGCCGAACGGAAACCAGTAAGGTGTGTCCCACCATCCATCGTATAAATATTATTTACAAAAGAAAGCTCCTTCGTCTCAAGTTCATTGGCATACACCATCGCCACTTCGACAAACATGCTTTGCCACGCCTTCTCTACATAAAACATTTCCTGTTGCAACGGAGCTTCTTCCTCGGAGATATGTCGAATAAATGATTTAATTCCGTTTTCAAAATAAAATCCGTGATAATCTCCTTGAGGATTAGTCCGATAATCAATTACTTCAATCGTAATCCCTTTGGTAAGATAGGCCTGCTGGCGCAAGTGATCCAAGATTTTTTTCAACGAAAATTCCGTCGTCTGAAAAATAGTGTCATCCGCCCAAAAAGCAATCTTTGTCCCCTGCTTTTCCGTCTTCCCCACTTTCTTTACCGCGCCCTGAGAATCTCCTCGCTTAAATTCTTGTCGATGAATATTCCCATCCCGATAGACCTCGGCTACCAATTTGTTTGACAAGGCATTCACGACCGACGCGCCCACGCCATGCAAGCCACCAGATACTTTATATCCCCCACCGCCAAACTTGCCTCCCGCATGAAGAATAGTAAGCACCGTCTCAAGTGTTGAAAGTCCCGTCTGTGGATGCTTCTCAACTGGGATTCCTCGCCCGTCATCCTCTACCGCCACTCCGCCATCAGCCAAAAGTTCCACCCGGACCTTCGTGGCATGTCCGGCCAAAGCTTCGTCAACCGAGTTGTCCACGATCTCCCAGATCATGTGGTGCAGTCCCTCCGGCCCCGTTGAGCCAATATACATACCCGGCCGCTTCCGGACCGGCTCAAGACCCTCAAGTACTTGAATACTTTCCGCCGAATACTGCTCTTTCTTGTTCTCCGCCATAGATATAAATAAGTAACTTAATTATAGCAAAAAAAAGAAGGCTCCACCACCCCCTTTTATTCTCTAAAAAACACTCATTCTAACCAGCGTAAGTAAAGTATTTTTGCTTTGTCCGCCGTAGCCTCTGGCGAAGGAGGAGAATTTTTCGATTTTCTTTCAAAAAAGCCAGGGTAAAGCGGAGAGAACGTGATAGTTTGTACTCAAACTATCACGTTCTACAAGCGCTTTTCCTTTTACATTTGGCAAGCCAAAAAAGCGCACTGTCTATCACTCGTCACGCCTTTAATCTTATTCCCCCCATTATCAAAACACCCAAGGTCCGGCTCCACTCCCGTCGCTACATTTTTATTTCCCCAACCAAACGCTCGAGTCGGATTATTATCACACTCTCGCACAATAAGCGTCTTCTGATCCAATCCTTCTGAAGCCTGTACTCGCTTCTCCTCCGAATCACTGAAATACACCTGAGTATAAATAATATAAAGACCTACCGCCACCAAAAACAAAAACCAAAAATCTCTCCGGTGGGAAGAAAAAAACGACCCTTTATTACCCTTATCGCTTCCTTTTTTCTTTTTCATATCCTAAGTATAAAACAAAGAGAAAAGAAAAACTGGGGATAAGTACTTCTATATAAAAATCTAAAAAATTTCTACTCCATTCTTTGAAAGAGACTGGATGATATCCGACATTCTCCCGTCCACTTCTTCATTAGTAAGAGTTTTCTCCTTGCTCTGAAAATACATTCTATAAGTAAAAATACTCTTACCTTCCTTCTTATATTCATCTCTTTGATAAAAATCAGAGAGAAGCTCTCTCCCCGCTTTTATCATCTCTGACTCTAATTCTCCAAAAGAAACTTCCCTGGAAAGGGAAAAAGAAATATCTCGAAAAGTTACCGGGTACACTGACTCCGCCTCATATTTCTTTTCGAAAGAAATGAAAGATAAAAGCCTCGTAAGACTAATTTCTCCGTATGCCACTCCTTCTGCATGCCCGACTACCCCTACCACCTTCCCCTGCAAAGAGAGGAAAAGCTTATCATCTTTTTGTTCTTCTATAAGAGAAGAGGGAGAAATGTTTTTTATAATAGCTTGAAGTACTCCTTTCACTTCTCGAATTCCTTCTCGTTCGCGGGAGGAAGAGAAAAAAGTCGCCACAGTCTCCTCCTTCACTTTTCCTATATTTTTCACATACACATTTCCAATTTCAAACATTCTCACTTGAGAAAAATCCTTCGCCGCTCTCTTTACCACCTCTTTCCCGAGAGTGATCAAAGTTTTTCTCCCACGCGCATACAAAGCCGCCGTCGGATTTTCTATTTTCACAGCTTCTCCCTCATCCCCTATCACTCCCCAATTCCCAGTCTCTTCCGCTTCTCGCTCTGAAACAAAGCTATGCGTCTTGATCTCTTGATACGAAGTAGCGATTAATCGTTCTCGCACTACTCTTTCAAGCATATGAAGCCCCTCCTCTTCATTAGAAAATAAATAAACCTGTGGCGAAATAAGAGAAAAGTTATTATATCCATAGATTCGCCCCACTTCCTCCGCCACGTCTTCAATCGTCTCAATATCTGTCCGAACACTCGGAACAATAATTTGTTTTCCGGAAAATCCGAATCCTGCATCCTGAAGAATCTTTTTCATTTCTTTGGGTGTAATCTCTACCCCTAAAATTTCCAAAATTCGATCCGGATCAAAAACTATTTTCTTCGCTAATGCTTTTTTCGGATATGCATCAAAAGTCTTTCCAAGTTTTGCTCCTGTGATTTTGATAAGAAGATTAATCGCCATCTCCATACCCGCCCCTACAAGCTCAGCAGATAAGCCATGAGCAAATCGTGAAGAAGCATCCGTAATCACTCCCACTCGTCGGGCTGTTTCCCGCACCGTCGTCCCATCAAAATTAGCCGCGGTAAGAACAATATCTTCAGTCTCTGCATTAATCTCTGCCCGCTCCCCGCCCTTAATTCCAGCAAGATCAAGCGCGCCTCTTGTATCAGCAAGCATTAATTCTCCTTTTTGGAAAAAAATTTGCTCTCCAGTGAGAAGCTTCACTTCTTCTCCTTGTTTCGCCTCTCGCACCACAATCTGTTTACCCTCCATTTTTTGAAAATCAAAAGCATGCAAGGGCTGTCCAGTCATAAGCGTCACATAATTAGTAACATCGACCACATTATTAATCGGCCGCATCCCTGAGTGCAGTAAGACGTCCTGAAGCCACTTCGGCGAAGGACTAATCCTCACTCCTTCCATATACACAGTCATACACCGAGCGCACTTTTTAGTCTGAATAACGGCTTTAACAGATCCCTTTTTTACTACTCGGACTTTCGTAAGCTTTTTCTCTTTCCAGCGCTTTCCGGCCGCCGCGTAAAGTTCTCGAGTAAGACCAAGATACGAAGCCGCATCATATCGATTAGGCAAAATCTTAATATCAATCGTATCTCCTACAATATCCTCCACTTCAAATAAATGTGTGGTCAGCCGCTCGCGTACATCTTCCGCCGATTTTACAAACGGCGCCATCTCTCTAATTTTTTGTATTGAAAATTTCATAAGCTTACTTTAGTCGCATTTCTCCGCCAAATTGCTGGAGAAATTTCATATCATTCTGATAGAAAAAACGAATATCCGGCACTCCATATTTCACCATCGCCAAACGCTCTACCCCAAGACCAAAAGCGAATCCCGAAATTCCTTTTGGATACTTCACTGCCTGGAATACTTTAGGATGCACTAGTCCCGCCCCGCCCATCTCAAGCCATCCCTTCCCCGGCAAATACACATCCACCTCAATCCCCGGCTCCACAAAAGGAAAATAACTCGGGCGAAATCTCGTCTTTATTTTTTGCCCGGAAAAAAATCGCTTAAAGAAAGCATCGAGAGTATAAAGGAGATTAGCCATGCTCACTTTTTCTCCTACGAGCAGTCCCTCGGCCTGATGAAAATTAATTTCATGGGAAAAATCCGTCGCTTCATGACGAAATACCCGACCCACGGAAATTATTTGAAACGGCGGCTCATTTTTTTCCATATAGCGAATTTGCACCGCCGAAGTCTGCGTCCGCATCAGTCTCCCCTCCTCCCGAGGCGCTACAAAAAGCGTATCCCACATTTCCCGTGCCGGATGATCCGCTGGAATATTAAGCGCGTCAAAATTATATCGTTCCGTTTCTATCTCCGGCCCCGCCACGGACAAAAATCCAAATCCTTCAAAAATCCGTTCAATTTCCCGAATAGTCGTCGTAAGAAGATGCTCTCCTCCAGTCGGTACAGTTTTTCCCCGTCCGGTTAAGTCTAATAATTCATCTTTAGCAAAATTCTTTTCCTGAATGGAAAGTAAACTTTCCACGGTGACTCGTAATTGCTGAAGAATTGGACCAACATCTCTCTTCTGATCGACTGACAAACCTGGCAATCGTTTCATAAGCTCCGTAATCTTTCCCTCTTTCCGTCCCAGATAAAAAATTCGCGCTTGAGAAAGCTCTTCCGCTGTCTGAGCCGCCAAAATCCTTTCCTCCGCCTCCTTCAAGAGAGCTTCAACTTCCTCTTTCATAAGTAATAAAAAGATACCTTACTAACCAACAATTTTCAAAAAACATAATAGTTGGTAAAAAATAATATTCGCTTAAAAGCGTAGAATTTTTTGTCCAGAGCTAAGAAGAAACGAGAATTAGGAGAAAGCATACGTAATCTGTATACCGTAGGTGCTAAGTAATCTCGGCATAAGACGACTAAACGGAATTTTAAAACCGCTCTGAACAAAAAAACAGCGAAAGCATATAAAAATCCCCCTGAGATATTTCACTCAGGGGGCGGGACTTTCAAAATCCTCAGGTTCAGTGATTGTTTAAGATCTGGCTCGGCGTCTTCCCTTGGAAGGAAGACCGGGTCCGCGCCGTCGAGACTTTCATCTGCGGTTGTTGATACCGCATCTGAGGTTGCACAGTTCGCGGCGCCTGAGAGCCAACAGGGATTACCACCGCGCCCGCCAAGAATCGATCTCGTTCTTCTCGAGAGACTTCGGTGCGAACACCGTTTCGCTCAATGAAGAACCGATCCTTACGAACCACCGCCACTTGATCACTCGAGCTTGGCTTCCGACCCGGATACGGGCTAAAGGTCGGTTTCGCTTCCGGTTCTTGAACCTTCGGCGTCGAAAGCTTCGGTTGCTTCGGCGTGAGCTGAAGCTCCTGCACCGGCGGCTCCTCTTCACTGTCGAAGTTGAGCTCGAGTTCCTGCGAAGGCACGGACGGCGAAGCTACTGGTGCCTTCGCCTGCTGACTCTTCGATGCATTCGGCGGGGCTTGTCGCGTCACCTCCGGCGGTTCTTGCGAACCGCCATTAGTACCCGAAGCCTTCGACGCATTCTTCTGATCAAGGAGCTGTTTGATTCCAGCCAGCTCATCTGGATTGAGATCCCGAAGCAGAAGTGCTGCGGCCGATGATTGACCTTCTTGGATGAAGATCATATCGTGACTGGTGCCAGCCAGTTGCCGCTTGATGGCAACCTTGATCTGATCCTCGAGCGGCAGTGCTTTGAACGCTTCCTCTGCCTTCCGCTGATCAGACTGCAAGACCGAGTCTTGACCTTCGCGCCGACCCTGATTCAGAGCCTTTTCGCGAGCCGTCGCGACCGCCTCATCGACAGTCTTCTGGACATTCGGAGAGACGCAGTAAGCGATGATCGCCACAAGCACTCCGCCGAAAAAAACACCAACGAATTGCCAAAAATTCTTCACAGGGCACCTACTTTCGTTTTGAGGGAGTTTTTAAACTTCATTCATAGGGTTACTAAACATTCACCCTTTCTCTTATATTATAGCATACTAAATACACCAATGTCAATATATAGCCCAAAAACTATTAATAAAACCTGTAAAATAAGGATAATTTACAATTTTAATTGTGCGTAAACAGTCTATTTGTAAAAAATCTAATCCCAAGGGCCGCCTAGAAAATAAAACCGCTTTTTCTATAAAAAAGCGGATTTATTTTCTTTTCGGGGTGGCTGGGGTGGGGAGTCTTACTACTCGAAACTTTTCTCATAAAGAAAAGTTTCTGCGTCCGTAAACCCCTCGGTTTACGATATCCGCCACGGAAAACTTCCGTTTCCCGACCCCTTCCCCTTCGACCCCCACCCCAGCATAAAAAAGCAAGCTTTTTGTGGCTGGGGTGGGGGTCGAACCCACGACCTAGGGGTTATGATTCCCTCGCTCTAACCAACTGAGCTACCCAGCCTACTTCTACAGAGAATGTAAAGCTCATAATAGCTTATTTTCCGGCACTTTAAAAGATGTAATCATTTTTCTTTACGTGACTACCTTAGCGTTTATACCTCCTATTCCGGAAAAGTAAAACGTATCCTTATTGCGACCTTCTGCAGAAAAGAAGCTTGGCTTTTTTGTGATATGCTTTTGTCTAGTTTTCTATCCTCAAAGGCATACCACAAAAAATTCTTTTCGAAGCCTGAATGAGAGCTCGCAGGAGCTTTCATGTGTCGTAATAAGGATATTTTTTACTTTTCCCCTCCCTTTGTTGCCGGGGTCGGATTTGAACCGACGACCTTCGGATTATGAGCCCGACGAGCTACCACTGCTCCACCCGGCGATACTGAAAATTAACCTCCTAATTATATAAAGTTTTTAGAAAAAAGACAAGCTAAGCAAAAGCAATAATATCAGCAATTTCTCCTCTCAATGATGCTCCCCCCACTAAAGTACCCTCAATAACACTTTCCTTTAAAAAATCTTCGGCATTGTTTTTGTCCACCGAACCTCCATACAAAAATTTCACTTTCGTAAAGTCTTTTTTTTCAACAACTTCCCGTAATCCTTCAATCACCTTTACTGCTCTTTCGGGCACATCCGCCTCCGCCCCAGCATTCGTCGAAATCGCCCACCATGGCTCATACGCCACATGCATCTCCTTCTCCTCCAATCCCCGCAATTCAAAAAGTACTCGCTCTAAACTTTCTCTCACTATTCTTTCTCCCCCTCCCTTTTCCTTCTCCCCCACACAGATAATCGGCACCATCCCGGAAAAGATTACCGCTCGCGCCTTCTCCCCTACTTCTCTATCCGTCTCCCCCAAACGCCGCCGCTCACTATGCCCGATAATAATCGCTTTCACGCCAAGATCCTTAAGTTCCGTAGCGGTCACCTGTCCTGTCTGCCCCCCAGGCCTCGGAAGCGCTACGTCCTGTGCCGCCAAACTCGCCTTCTCTAAGGTCTCCCTCACCGCCTCAAGATACACAAACGGCGGCGCCACAAAGACAAATGGAAAATCACACTCCTTCGCGAGCCGTACTGCCTCCCGTCTTGTCCCAGGATTCGCCTTCCAATTCGCCACAATCACCTTCCCCATATTCCTTCCATCATTATATCACTTCAAAAAATCTTCCAGATTTTAAAAAATCATTTCCTCAGATTTTACAGATTAAATAAATATCCTCAGTTCCATGAAGTAATTTTGAATAAAGTTTCGCGATTCTTTCCGAAGAGCCAAGGAAGCACTACTAAGAGCTGAGTATGTGAAGAGGTGCCATAGAAAAAACCGCGAAAATTCTCCAAAAGTACGAGCGCCTTAAGGTTTCCCAAACCGATGAGCATACCACCAGCTAAATACTTGATGCGCTATCGGAATAGTGTTTAGACTCCCATCCTTTGAATCCTCGATTAAAACTAAAATCGCAATTTTCGGATCTTCCGCTGGCGCATATCCCACAAAAAACGCATTAGTCTTTTTATTATTCTGAATCTGCGCGCTTCCCGTCTTTCCCGAAATCATCATTGGAATATTATTCAGCAAATGTGCCGTCCCATATTCCTTCGTCACCGAATCCCGTAATCCTTTTTTTATCTCATAGATAAGCGGATAAAGATCCGAAAGATCCAAGGACATTTTAGGCTCATGGAGCGCCGCAATATTTCCCCTCGCATCCGTCACCGACTTTCCCACAAACGGTACAAATTCCTTCCCATCATTTGCAATCATTGCAATCGATGAAATAAGCCGCAAAGGCGTAAGCGCCAAATCCCCCTGCCCAATGCTCACATTGTAGGTATCTCCAATCCGCCACGCCGATCCCGTCTTTTCTTCCTTTTCCTCCGGAGTATAAAAAAATCCTTTTCCCTCCGCCGGCAAATCCACTCCCGTCTTCTCCCCAAACTGAAATCTAGCCCACCATTCCTGAAGCTTCTTGATTCCCAGTCCCTTCGTCCGCTCAAATCCTCCTCCAACATAGTAAAAATAGACATTGCTCGAGCGGGCGAGCGCAGAATACAGATTTACCCAACCGTGCGGTTTCCAATCCAAAAATCGTGATGGCTTATCAGGAAAATATGGATTAGGAATTTCAATATGTCCTTTAGAATAAAATTCATCCGTCGTTTTCATCACTCCCTCCTTTAGCCCTGCAAGCGCCACAAAGGGTTTGTACGTTGACCCTGGTGAGTAGACTCCCGACAATGCCCGATTAAAAAGCGGCTGCCCGGAAGCACCCAGATACTTCGCCGGTTCATTATTGTTGTAAGATGGAAAATTAACTAAAGATAAAATCTCTCCCGTCTTGGGATTAATCGCTATCCCCACTCCGGCCGTGCGTGAGAGTCTCGTAAGTCCTTCCTGAAATGCCTTATAAAATACCCGCTGTAATGGTGCGTCAATCGTAGTCACCAAATCATGTCCCAACTCCGACTTTTGCGTCACTGTCTCCGAAAGGATCTTTCCCTTAACATCTCGAAACTTGGTAAAAATCCCATCCTTACCTTTAAGATCTTTATTATACTGTGCCTCCAGTCCCGTGTCCCCGACTATAAACTGCCCCGAATCATGGAGTCGAGTATAGCCCAAAACATGAGCAAATATCTCCGGGTCAAAATATTCTCGTTTATAATCATTCCGCACTCGGAGCGCCGGAAAAGAAAGTACCTTTGCTTCGAGCGCTTGCTCCACTGGTATATTATGAAGAAGCACCACTTCTCCCCCCTCACCTTTCTTAAATTTTTCTATTTTTTCTCCCACTCCTTCTCCCGGAAAAATAAGCGCTAATATAGACAGCATTTCTCTTTGCTCCTCTTTCTTCATCTGAAAATAATCCGCCACCGATAGCGTCAAAGAAAAAGCCGGCGAATTCCGCAAAAGCGGCTCATGATTTCTATCATAAATAATTCCCCGAAGAGCTGGGGTCCGGATCTCTTTATTGACATTTGATTCCGCCCGCACCCGATAATTTTCGCCTTGAATAACGGAAAAATAAAATACTCGCAAAAAAAGAAAAAAGATAAGCCCGCTTGTGGTAAGGAGCATGAATGAAAAAACTCTCTCCGAAATGCCTAATTCTATCCGGCCATAGCGCCTGTTTTCTTCAAAAAGAGCCTCATCAAAATCAATTTGTGGCTTTATATTCTTCACGCGTTATGAATATTTCTCCCTATTATATAGAATATCTCTCCAAAAAAAACAAAAAGTAAAAAATCCCAAAAAGAGAGGGAAAAAGTTCCCAAAAGCACTCCCGCTCCTAGCAAAACAAAAAGTTGATTAAGCTCCGCTCGAAAAGGAAAATTTTTTTGAATGACATATGTCAAAATAACCATCAAAAACAATATTCCCATAAAACGAATTTCAAACGGCGATGATAAAGAAAAGACCACTGAAAATGCATACAAAAGCATCGCGTCAAATAGATTAGGAAGAAGTGCTACCAAAGCAAGAAGAAGAGGTACAAATACTGGCAAAGATTGATGAGAAAAAAAAGATACCGCCCAAATTTTTTGCAAAAAAGCGACCACAAAAAGAACTATGATTGAATAAGCCATACTTCTGATATGTCTGCCATATCATATGGCAAGCGAAGTTTTGCCTCAAAAAAAAGCCCCTCTGTCGACTGAGCAAGTTCTGTATCCACTTCTCCTATCTTCATCCCATAAGGCAAACCGCGCCCAGCAGTAAAAATAACATCTCCTGGCTTTATCTGCTTTTCCTTCTCTCCCAATACCATCTGTAATATTGGTTCTGGTCCGCTCTTTACAAGACCACTTCGCGCCGGCTCACCCACCCGAATTGGTATTTGCCACCCTGGTGAAAAGATAGTCTTTACGACAGCATAATGCTTCTCGACCAATTGTACTACCCCCAAGAAAATCTCCCCGCCAATCGTCACCACCGCCCCCTCTTTTACTCCTGCTTTCTGCCCTGCTTGAATGACTATGGTATTTATCTCGGGATAACCCGATCCGGCAAGCACTTTCGCCGGAAGCAAGTCGTTGGTAAATGCCAAAGTTGACGAGACAATATCTTCAAACTGATTTGCCTTGAGTAGCGCAATCTCCGCTTTTAAAACCTCATTTTTTAAAAGTAACACCCGTTGCTCTCGCTCGGAAAGTGCTGGGGAAAAAATCCCATAAAAAAAATATTTCACCTGCCCCACTCCCGTATTGAAAAAAGCCACCGCCCTATCCCGATGCAGCACAAAAAATTCTCCCGCTAAAAACCACAAGATAAAAATGATTGCCGTTGCTAAAAAAGACTTCATCTCTTTACCATAATTCTGCACTGTAAAGAACGATAATAGAAAATTATATTATATGCGAATCTCTTTTGGTAAAAGCGGCTGGGAAAGAATACCCATAAACTGGGGAAAATTTTCCACCGCGATTCCCGTCCCTCGAGCCACGCACGTAAGTGGATCATCTATGATATACGTTGATACAAAAAGCTCCTTCGCGACCAGCTCATCAAATTTCTTAAGCATTGATCCTCCTCCGGAAAGAAACACTCCCCGCCGCAAGATATCCCCCGCAAGCTCCGGCGGAGAGATCTCCAAAACCTCGCGAATCGCATCTACAATCGTCTTCAGAGATCGGATAATTGCAGTCCGCACATGGATATCTTTCACTACCACCTCCTTTGGAAGACCCGTCGCCAAATCTCTTCCTTGCACTGCCATCTCAAGCCGCTCCGTAAGGGGCATCGCCGAGCCAATCTGGACTTTGAGCTCCTCTGCTGTCGGCTCCCCAATTACTAAACGAAATTCATCTCGTACAAATCGGATAATCTCTTCATTAAGCTTGCCTCCGGCAATTTTCAGAGTCTTGCTCTTCACCGTCCCATTCATGGAGATAATCGCAATCTCCGTAGTCCCCTCCCCAATATCCACAATCATGCTCGCCGTCGGCTCATCGATCGGCAACCGTGCTCCCAAAGAGACCGCCAGCGGTTCATCAATCAAATATGCCCTAGAAACTCCGGAAGAGACCACTACATCCTCCACCGACTTTCTTTCGACCTCCGTAAGATTAGACGGCACCCCCACGACCGCTCGCCGGAAGTTACCAAAAGCCCCTCCCCCCAAAGCCTGTTTCAAAAAAGTCTTTAGAATCTCCTGAGTCACCTCAAAGTCAGAAATTACTCCGTTTACAATCGGCTTCACTACTTCTACATGCAAAGGCGTCCGTCCCATCATCTTCTTTGCCTCATCCCCCACCGCGATCACCTGCCCTGTCTTAGTATTGATGGCTGCAAGCGTCGCTTCTTTCACCACAATCCCGCTCCCTGCCACATAAATAAGCGTATGTGCCGTCCCTAAATCAATCCCTACATCCTTCGCAAAATAATGAAGAGGATTAAAACCAAATTCCGTCAACTTGGAAAAAGAAAACATCGTGCATACAAACTAATCTATCTCCTTTATTTTTTCAATCTCTCTTATTGTCATCCCGGGCTTAACTCGGAATCCAGTAATCTACCTCCAAAGGAGGTATTATAAGATTCCTTACCTTTTTCTCGTTTATAAAACATTAGATAAAAAAATCCCATGCATTATTTGCATAATGCATGAGACAAACACCCTCCCTCGGAAAAATTTACCGAGAGAAAACAAACCAATTGATCGGGTTAGTGAGATCGCGGAGGTAAATGAGATTGGTAGTCTGCCAATCCTTTTCCTTCGCAAAAGTACAAGTAGACTACCGCTCGTCAAATACTCAGAGTTTCTTTACCTAGGGGTGAGCCTTTGTTTTTTAAAACAGAGGATACATTATCGATTGTACCCAATCGATATTGCATAAAAAAGTCCCCGACTTTTTACTCACCCCGTCTACCCTACCATCCTCACCTAATTCTAGCATCACCAAGAAATATTTCTCTCCCTTGAGTGACCATCCGCAGAAAAGTGGCATGGTTTTTTTGTGTTGTTATTTTGTCTTCCCTGCCCTCAAAAGAACAACACAAAAAACACTTTTCGAGGAAAGAATAAAAAATTCGCAGGAATTTTTTATGCGTCACGAAGAGGAGAGAAATATTTCAAAAAATACCCAATACAAAATTATCCAAAAACCCTCTTAATCATTTCTTCCTCCCCCACCACCTCACTCTTTGCTCTTCCTCTTTTCTTAATCTCCACCTCCCCCTCTGGTACCCGATCCGAGATCACTATTCTATAAGGGCACCCGATCATATCCGCATCCACAAATTTTACTCCCGCCGGCTCCTCCCGGTCATCAAAAAGCACTTCATGTCCCTGAACTATTAATTTTTCATACAAATCCTTTGCTCGCTCCCGCGTCTTCTCCTCCTTCCCAAGCACCAAAAGATGTGCTTGAAACGGCGCCACGGCCTCCGGCCAGACGATCCCCTGCTCATCATGAGACACCTCGACAATCGTCCCTAAGACTCGTGTCGGCCCGATCCCATACGACGCCATAAAAAACTTTTCTGAAAATCGCTTCCCTAGTCGGAAAATATTTCCCACCTCAATCGCCTTTTTCTCCTCTATCTTTCCCTTACTGCACTGCGGACACTGCTCTCCCGCGCCCACCTTAGCAATCTCTTTGTTCTGGCAAAAGCCACACCCCGCTTCGCAGACATAGATAAGATCCTCTCCCGACTCCGCCACCACCTGAAACTCATGTGTGTAGTCTTTAGTAAAATCCCCTCCCGAAGCTTCGCAGACAAGCGCCTGAAGGCCTACTCGCGCAAATACTCGCTTGTACGCCTCTGCCACCACCTCGTAGTATGCGCGCATATCCGCCTCTGTCGCATGAAAACTATATAAGTCCTTCATGAGAAATTCCCGTCCGCGCAAAATACCGCTCTTCGCCCGCGCCTCTTTCCGAAACTTAGTCTGGATCTGATATACTGCCCTCGGCAAAAACTTTTCCGCCACCAAATATTTCTCGCCAATCTCTGCGATTACCTCCTCGTGCGTCCAGCCGAGTCCATATTCCTCTCCATCCGCCCCAGTAAGCTTGTAGACTACAGGCACTTCCCACCGTCCCGACTGCTCCCAAATTCGCTTCGGGATCAAAGCCGGCATCGAGAGCTCCTCCGCTCCCACGCCATTCATCTCCTCTCGGATAATCGCATTGATTTTATGTAGTACTCGCTGCCCAAGAGGCAAAAGCGTATACACCCCTGCCGCCGTTTTTGACAGAAAGCCAGCCCGGATCAAATACCGCGCATTGATAGCCTCCTCATCCTTAGGCCACTGATCTAAGACCCGCGCAAACTGCCTAGACTGTAACATTTCTCCTTATTTTAATCTGATTAACCAAAATTGCCAATAAAACACATTAACTACTATCACATTTATTAATTTATTTTTAAGATGCTCTAGATCTTTAATAATCTATAAGCAGAGAAAAGGAGATGATTTTAAAGACACCTCGCTCCTCTCTTCTTTCTTTCTACTGGGAAAGAAGTGATCTCCAATAAAAAAAGATTATTCTTTTTTCCCCTCTCTTCTTCAAGTAAGAGAAATCCAGAAAGGTAAAAAAACAACCCCTTTTCTCTGACCTCTCTCCACCCGCCCACCTGGCAAGTTTTTCATTACAAAAATCTAGTTATATCTTTCACCGTCACCAAAATTATCAAAAGGAAAAGCAACGCGAGTGACAAAGAATTCGCCGCCATCTGAAATTTTTCCGAAAGATTCCGTCCCCGCACTTTTTCAATGAGAAGAAAAAGTAATCGTCCCCCATCGAGCGCCGGTATTGGCAAGCTATTAAGTACCGTAAGATTGATGGACAAAAGTCCTAAAAATTGAAAGAGGTATGCTATCCCCGAGGCATAGGTCCCTGCCCCCACTTCCACAATTCCCACCGGCCCCAAGACATCAGCCGGCAAAAAGAAAAGTTGTGTCAGAGAAATGAGGATGAGAAAGACCATCTTAAACGCCATTAATAATCCTTCATAAGCACTAGAAAAAAACCCTCTTTGCTCTACCCCCGCGAATTCGGATAAAGCCACTCCCAAAGCTCCTTTATCTTCATGAGACACAAGAGGAATTACTGGTGTCAGTACCATCTCTTTTCCCTTCCGTCGTATGGTAAGTGCTGCTTCTTTCCCTTGATGCGCCTTGATATATTCTACAAACACCCTTGAATCAGGAAAACCAATCACCTCATCGCCCACCATAAGTCCCGCCGCAAGCGCCGGAGATTCTGGAAAGATCTTATCAATAATAATCCGAGGCATCGTCCCGATCATAAACACCAGCGCAAAAAGCAGCCATCCAAAAAGAAAATTCATGATGACTCCGGCCGCCAGCACCACCGCCTTCGCTCCCGGCCTTGCTGCCACAAAACTCTCCTCTTTAGTAAAAAAAGCTTGAACAGCATTTTGATCTTCGTCTTTTCCAGTCACTTCTCCGTTTTCTTCGAAAATCTTTACAAATCCGCCAAGAAAAATGAGTCCGAGCGAATATACCGTCCGTCCAATCTTTTTTTGCAAAATCCGTGGCGGAAATCCGATAGCAAATTCAATCACCCCCATCCCATAATACTTAGCCGCCAAAAAATGTCCCAGTTCATGAACAAAAACCAGTGCCGACAAGCCCAAGAGCACTAAAAGAATTCCCATCGCTTCAATAATTAATTATTTGCTAACTCCTCGCTTTTTTTTCTTATCATCTCCTCGATCATCTTATTCCCGCCATTAATCACCTCCTGAATCTCCGACAAAGTCCGAAATCGCTGATCCTCGCTGATAAGCCCCTCCGCCTCCACTCTCTTTACCATCTTGTTTGCTTCATCTCGGACCCATCGCAAGCGAATTCGGGTCTCCTCCGCCATCTTGCCAATAAGCTTAATAAGTTCTTTTCGCCGTTCCTCCGAGAGAGCCGGTAAATTGATCCGGATCGACGCGCCCGCCACCGACGGATTCACCCCAATCCCCGCGTTTTCGATCGCTTTCGCCACATCATTTGCTGCACCCGCATCCCAAACACTGATCTGAATTTCCCGCGGCGGCACAATTGAGATTGATCCCAAGGCTTTTATGGGCATCCTTTGCCCAAAATACTCCACCTGAATATCTTCGACAAGCTTAGTGCTCGGCCGATTGCTCCGCACTCCCCCAAACTCACCCTTAAGATGCTCCACCACCTTACTGACTTCTTCCTTTATTTTTTTTATCTCCAGTTCCATATACATTATCATTCCGGCTTTGCCTCATCTTGGTGTACTCGCAGCGGCAAAACCCATAATCCATTTTTCTGTCTCTCCTTAAAGAGGCAAGTTTACAATAATCCTACCTTTTTCAAAACATCATTATAAAATAAATCACCACAAATATAAAGACATTGGATACAAATATAAAAAAAGTGCTCCAAAAAACAAAATCACTACCCACTGAAAGATTCCTTCCATGCTTCAAGCTGTAATCGTTTATTAAGTGGCGATCGGGAAAACCCCTGATAAAGAGACACAAGTCCCCGCAAAGCCTTTGCATACTTTTCCGAATCCCGAGACAAAATATACATTCCCGCCCGCAAAAAATCAAAGATATCAAAGGCTACCTCACTCGCCGCCATCTCTTTAATAAAGGCCATCCGCCCCGCATCTTTACTTCGCATAAACTTTTCAAACTTCTCCACCCACTCTTCTTTAGTAAAGATCTTACCCCCTGACATGTCAGGGAAAAAATATTGCTGCGCCCGTGATCGGATCGGCGAAAGAAGCCGCCCCGCCTCTGCAGTAACTAGAAGTATCATTCCATCCTTCGGTGGCTCTTCGAGAATCTTCAAAATAGCATTCTGTGCCGCCCCAGTCATCCTCTCTGCTCCCATTACAACAAGCAATCGCTTCTTCCCTCGCCCCTTCCCTAAAAAAAGAAACCGTCTCCCTTCTCGCGCCGTCTCAATCCCAATCGATCCCGATTCATTCGGCCGGATCATCATACTGTCAGATAAAACTCCTTTATATTCCTGCCACTCTCCTGTCTCGAGATACCCCATCATTCCCCCCAGAAATTCCTCCGTCACCCCCCCGGAAAATAAACAAGCATGCGGCAACCCGCCCTGCATCACCTGCCCCTTCACAAACTCCTTCACCCCTGCTCCTCTCATAGTCTTTTCTATACTAATCCCTTTTCCTTTAAAAATAAAAAGGTTGGCGCGAAATGTAAGCCTACCTAGGGATGAGTCTCTCTTAAAGGGAGAATAGAAAAACTTATATTTCTCTCCTTGCTTTTATCTACACCATTCATGTATTTTATAAACACTTCCATGCCCATGTTTGTCCGAAAAATTGGTATTGATCTTGGCACGGTAAATACCGTCGTCTATGCAGAAGGCCTTGGTTTTGTGGTCAATGAGCCCACAATAGTTGCTCTTTCCTACCCCGACAACACCGTCATCGCCGTCGGTCGCGAAGCAAAGGAAATGGTGGGCAAGACTCCCGAAGACATCGTCGCTTACCGTCCACTCAAAGACGGTGTCATCGCTGACTATTATATTACGCGCGCGATGCTCAAGTATTTCATTAGTAAAGCTCTGGGTAATTTTAATTTTTTCAAACCCGATCTGGTAATCAGCGCTCCCGCTGGCATCACCCCTAACGAAAAAAGAGCGATTACAAACGCCGCCTTGGAATCAGGTGCGAAGACCGTTGCTATAGTAAAAGAGCCTATCCTCGCCGCTCTTGGTGCTGGCATCCCGATCAACTCTCACTCGGGTAATATGATCATCAATATCGGCGGTGGCACGGCTGAAGTCGCAGTCATCTCCTTAGGCTCCGTCGTCTCCTGGTCATCGCTACGCGTCGCCGGAAACAAATTTGATCAAGCGATTATCGATCTTATTAAACGAAAATATTCTCTCTCTATTGGCGAGCAAACCGCCGAAACTATCAAAATCCAGATCGGCGCCGCCCTCCCCGCCCGCCAAAAGCTCGAAATGGAGACTCGCGGTCGCGACCTCATCTCCGGCCTGCCAAAAAATATCATAGTCAATTCCAATGAAATCGCCGAAGCCTTGAATCCCCACCTCATGGATATTGCCACCGCCGCTCAAAATGTCTTCAACAATACCCCGCCCGAGCTCGTCGCCGACGTTATGGAAAAAGGCATTATTATCTCTGGTGGCGGCGCCCAGATCCGCTACATTGATGAGTTCTTCAAGCGGATGCTTGGCGTCGAGGCCTACATCGCCGAAGAGCCTCTTTTCTGCGTCGCCAAAGGATCCTCTCTCATCCTCTCCCACCTCGACACATACAAACGCACCCTCTTAAACAAAAGATAAAAAAAATTATTTTTGAAGCCTGAATGAAAGCTTGCTGGATCATAGGACTTTTTGTGCTCTAATAGTCTGAAGATCCACAGTACTTGGGGGCCTTTCATGTATTGGGAAAAACTTGAGCTTATTTTTTTCCTCTCCCTCTAAATTACTATCTACTAGCCACTGCTTTATTTTTCTCTTACTATCTCTGCCCCCAACACCCTCAATCTCCCATCAATCTCGGCATACCCCCGATCGATTTCCTCTACCCCAGAAATTACTGACTCTCCCTCAGCAATCAAAGCTGCAATGAGATTCACCATCCCTGATCGCAAATCCCGCACCGTCGTCTCTACCGCAATAAGATTCGTCGGCCCTTCAATCACTGCCACATGCCGAAATCCTTTTCCACTATAGTGACATTCCTCCCCTTTCGGACACTCGGTCTTAATCTCTATCTTTGCTCCCATCGCAATAAGATCATCAGCGTAATGAAACCGATCTTCATAGATCGTCTCATGCATCACCGATCTTCCCTTCGCCTGCGTAAGCAAGGCCACAAATGGCTGCTGCCAATCCGTCATAAAGCCCGGATGGGGCGCCGTCATAATCTCCGTCCCGATAAGCTCCTTTGCCCGGAAAAAACGAATTCCTTCTTCCTTTACCTCATACTCTCCTCCTACTCGCCGAAATGCATTTAGAAAATTAATAAGAGTATCTTGCCTTGCCCCTTTGGCAAAAATATCTCCATTAGTCGCCGCCGCAAGGCAAGCAAAAGATACTACCTCATTTCTGTCCGTGATCACCTCATGCGTCACGCCATGAAGTTTCTTTACCCCTTCAATAAAAATTTTCCGATCCACCCCCATTTCAATAATTGCTCCCATTTTCTGGAGCATCTTAATAAGTTCCATTATCTCTGGTTCTACCGCCGCTCCAGTAATTATCGTCTTTCCCGAAGCCAAAACTGCTGCTAAAAGAGTATTCTCAGTCGCTCCTACTGATGGAAATGAGAGATGAATCTCCGCTCCATGCAGACCCTCCAACGCCTCAGCGTAGTAGGTATGATCGCGCACCTCAATCCTTGCTCCTAGTTTTTGAAGCGCTTCGATATGCAAATTTACTGGCCTCGCCCCAATCTTATCCCCCCCCAAAAATGGCACTTCCACTCTTCCCACTCGAGCAAGAAGAGGCCCAAAAGCCAAAATAGGGATTCGATTTCTCCGCGACAAAGTGAGCGCCTGAAAATTTTCTATTTTTTCCGTCCGAATCCGAAGACTATCTCCCTCGTGAATAATGTCACTCCCAAAAACACTCAAGAGTTCTTCGGTAATCTCAATATCCCCAATTTTAGGAAAATTATTCAGCACACATTCTTCATCAGTAAGAAGCGAAGCGATCATCATCTTCGTCGCCGCATTTTTCGCTCCAGAAATATTCGCCTCTCCCCTCAGCGCTTTTCCACCCCGAACCCTGAATTTCATATATTGTATGAATGTAACCTAAAAAAACCTTTCCGGCAATTTACGGCGTAGCTATAAGCATACTCGCTTCAATTTGCTCCACCTCTTGAAGCGATAAAATCAATCACACCAATCAAAATATCCGTACTCCCCGCTCTCTCCTCTTGAGAAAAATTCGCGCCGCCCACGTTGACCTCGATGAACCCCGATCAAAAAGCCATTTGTACTCAATATTCCGTATCCCCTTTCTTTAAGGGAATTGATGCAAAAAATCAAAAAAGTGGTAGATGGCAGGTGGCAGTATCGGTAGTAATGATTGCAGTAATAGTAGTGATAATGCAGGTGCAGGTGCAGGTGCAGGTGTAGGTGCAGGTGTAGGTGCAGGTGTAGGTGTAGATGTAGGTTCAGGTGTAGGTGTAGGTGTAGGAGTAGGTGTAGGAGTAGGTGTAGGAGTAGGAGGAGGAGCAGGAGGAGGAGCAGGAGGAGGAGGAGGAGGTGGAGGAGGAGGAGGAGGAGGTGGAGGTGGAGGTGGAGGTGGAGGTGGAGGAGGAGGTGGAGGTGGAGGTGGAGGTGGAGGAGGAGTAAGTTCAGTTGCATGAGGAGGTTCAGGTGTAGGTTCAGGTGTAGGTTCAAGTGTAGGTGAGCCGTCTACTAGGGCGCCGCCATCGCCGCCATTGCCGCGATTGCCGCCATCGCCACCATTGCCACCATTGCCACCATTGCCGCCATTGCCGCCATTGCCGCGATTGCCGCCATTGCCGCCATCGCCGCCATTGCCGCCATCGCCTGTATTGCCTGTATTGTCTGTATTGCCTGTGAATCCAGTCAACTTTGAAATTTCATTTAATATTAGTTTACGTTCATCAGAATCTCTCAAAAATTTTTCGGCTATTTTTTCAATTTTCGCTTCTATTTCGGCTTGGCTTTTTGGTGACCAAGATTCAATAGCGGCAGGCAAAGAACTGGCTTCAATAAAACTATCATTGATGAATACTGGCACTTCTTCTCTCCTTGATTCTCCTCCATACGCTTGGGCTGTTAACCTCCCCATTTCATTGTTCTTATTCGAAGCAAATCCCCGTTTCCATCCCAATTTTTGCTCTATCCATCTGACCACCCACTGCTCAAAGGATTCGGCCGCTGCCGCATTCGCCTGCAAGCTTGCGAATCGGACACCCACCGAATAACTCCCGAAAGTATAGTGGTAAAAAAACAATGTATCTTCATTTGTATCCGGATTAATTCCATTTTTCCCGTTTTGTGGATCAATCGGCAAAGCATCAATCTGAATCCCAGGAATCTGCCGAAAATCAATTGGTAGCCAACCACTTCCATCAATCTGCGTAAGTCGCTCTTTTGGCACACATCGGTAATCATACCCCTCCGCTAATTGAAGCAAACCCCGATCTCTCCAATAGCCACAAGTCGGATCATCATCTGGTAAGGAAACATAGACAAGCCGCCGCTCCCCTAAAAGAGCATATTGAGCCTGCTCATCTATAAAGCTAATAAGTTGAGAAAGAAACTTAAGATCTTTATTGCGTTGCCGATCTACCTGAAAACGAAAAAATTCCAAAGGATTAATCGTCACCGAAAATACCCCTGCAATAAGAAAAAAAGACACCCCGATAAGCAAGGCTTTCACCGGAAAAGATAAACGCTCGAGCCTCTGCATGAGCTCCATAAAAAAAGTATATCACTAAAAAATTATTTATTCTCCACAAACGCCTTCTTTCTAGGCCAAAAAAAACTAAAAAATACGAGCGCACCAGAAAGATCATTCATGAAATCAGTCATAGTGTCCGGCAAGCCTGGCTGAAGAAAATGTTTTTGTAAATAAAGATCGCCTAGGAATTCATACCCTTCCCACAGCACCGAAAAAAGCGCCACAAATGAGAGACCAAAAAAAAGCCGCAACCACGGCTTCCCTAAAGTCTCAGCAATTCCAGTCCGATAGATAAAAAAATCAAAAAGAGATGCAAGCCATACCCCTCCTGAAAAGTGTAAAATATTATCTGTCCAAAGTGATTGGAAATGCCAGCCAAAATAAAGCGTCAACCAAAAACCAAAAACTAAGACAAAAGAGAAAAGAGCGGCCCTTCGGGCCGTCACTTTTATCGCTTGCTCCACTGCGGAGCACGCCGGGCCTTCTTAAGACCAGGCTTCTTTCTTTCCACCATTCGCGAATCTCTGGTGAGAAAGCCTAGTTTCCGTAATCGCTTCCGATATTCTTCGTTATGCCGGACAAGCGCTCTCGAGATAGCATGTCGCACCGCCTCCGCCTGAGCCGTCAATCCCCCACCCATCACTTTCACTGAAGCTCCTATCTGATCTGCTATATGAAGCCCCGCAAGAGCTTGTCCAGCAATAGATCGCTGACCGTCAGTTTTAAAATAGTCTTTGACAGACTTTCCATTAATAGTAATCGCCGTCTCTTTCATGAGTAAGCGGGCCCGCGCCGACGCGGTCTTTCTTCGTCCCACTCCTTCCACATATCGTTCCTTAGTCTTCATAGTCTTTTGCTAAATAAATAAAAAAATTAATTAGTGACCGATAAATTAGCCATCATTTTTCGACGAAGAGAATTCTTTGGAAGCATATTAAATACCGCTCGCCGCAAGACCCATTCTGGTGATTTTTCCATCGCCTGCTTTAAAGTCTTTTCCTTTAAGTGACCCATGTAGCCAGTATGTTTATAGTAGATCTTCTGGTCATATTTCTTACCAGAAAAATCCATCTTGCTAGCATTCATCACCACCACTTTTTCTGTCCCTGGTCGTTCGTGAGTATAGTCCGGTCGGTGCTTGCCCTGCAAAAGTACGGCAATCTCCGAAGCCAATCGTCCGAGTCTCTTTGCCGAAGCATCCAAGTTGTGAGTCTTTTTTTCCATAATTATTATTTCACGAGTTCAATTACCGCAAGCTTTGCCGCATCCCGCTTTCTCCGCTCGCCTAATTTCACAATTCGGGTATAGCCGCCATTTCGCTCTTTATACTTCGGAGCAATTTCATAAAAAAGCTTCTCCGCTGCCTCCTTGCTATTAAGCCGGGAAATAGCCAATCGAAGATCACTCACCCGATTCCGTCGAGTAATAGTGACGAGTCGCTCAAAAAGCGGCCGCACAAAGCGAGCTCGATCCTCCGTCGTCTTCATTTTGCCATGCATGATCAAATTTACCGCTAAATTGCGAATAAACGACCGCCGCATACCCTTCTTTCTATGAAATTTCTTAACTAAAGCCATACCAAAATAAATGTTTACAAATTCTACTATAACCCAAACAAAAAATCAATACTAAAAATTTTCAAAATAAAAGCATTATTTCATCACGCTAGCACCCAGCATAAGCGAAGTAATTTTGAGCTTATTTTCGTTCTTCTTTTCTAAAAAGGTACCGGAGCATACTACAGGAAGTATGTGAGGAACGTTTTTAGAAAAAAGGATGAGCCTCCACTACTACTAGATAAACAAAGAAAAAGAAGAAACAGAATAATCAGTAGAAGAGAGATAAGGTCGGCTACACGAGCGAAAGAAGCCAAAAATACGAGCGTTCTCTTTACTTCTTTTTTTCTTTCTTCGAAGAAGAAACCGAAGAAGATGTAATTTCAAAGAGAGAAATCTTTTGGAAGTGTTCTTGGAGCACCGTACACGCCTTGTGCAATGCCTCCGAAGGACTCGTCGAACCATCCGTCTCAATCTGAATCAAGACTTTATTATAGTCTGTCCGATCCCCTACCCGCATGTTCTGCACGGTAAAATTAGCCTTAATAATCGGAGAAAAAATTGCATCCAAGACAATCACCCCCACTGGCAGCTTTTCAGTCTTCATTGATTCCGCAGTTCGATAACCCAAGCCATTTTCTACGGTAATTTCCATATCAAGCTCCGCTGATTTATTCGACAATTGAGCGATATGCGCCTCCGGATTAATCACTTCGACTTCGGAATTAACCTTTATGTCCCCTGCAGTCACTTCCTTTTCTCCTTTTACTTTAAGAGATAAGACCTGTGGCTCTTCCGAATGAAGCGTAAATCGAATTTTCTTAAGATTAAGCAAAAGCTCTACCACATCCTCTACCATGCCTGGTAAAGTAGAAAACTCATGATTAACATCCTTTAACTTTATTCGGGTAATCGCCGCGCCCTTCAAAGAAGAATAAAGTACTCGCCGCAAAGCGCTACCAATCGTAATCCCATATCCGGTATAGAGGCCTTCAATCTCAAACTCACCCGTAGTGGCCGTCTCTTTGACCTTTTTTATCTGTAATGCCTCGGAAATATTTGTTATTTTCATGTATTCTGAATCCTTATAGAGCAAGATAATCTCAAGCTCACAGGAACATTGCTTTTATATTCAGACTATTTATATTAAAGAATAAACTATTTTGCGTAATAGTCAACAACGATGTTTATCTCAAATGGAGATTCCACATCTTTTGGCTTTGCCGTTACCTTACCCTGAAGCTTATCTTTATCAATTTCCAGCCACACTGGTGCCTCATGCCGCTTAATAGTATTTGGGAGATCGGCAAATAAAGGGTGAGTCTTTGATTGTTCTCTAATAGCCACTATATCCCCCACCTTCATTTCTCGGGAAGGAATAGTCACTTTCCGTCCATTTACCGTAATATGACCATGAGAAACAAGTTGTCTTGCAATTGCTCGTGAAGCAGCAAGACCCAAGCGATAGATAACATTGTCTAATCGGCTTTCCAAAAGCTGCAAGATCGCCACGCTGGTCGACATCTTGGATTTATTTGCCCTGAAAAACAAATTTTTCAAATATGTCTCAGAAATTCCATAGGTATAGCGAATCTTCTGCTTTTCCATGAGCTGAAGACCCGTTTCCGACAATGCCTTTCTCCGAGCCTTGCCATGCATACCGGGTCGAAAAGGCCGTTTGGCCATCGCCGACTTTGGCGTCGCGCTCCGATAAGCCTTTAGACCAAGTTTTACTCCGAGCGCTCGTTCTATCTTTTCTTTAGTAGTAAACATAAAAAATTAAATTTTTCTAGCTTTCTTTGGCTTAGGACCATTATGTGGAATAGGAGTGACATCTTTAATTCCTAAAATAGTAAAACCATTATTAAGCAAAGATCGCACTGCGGAGTCTCTACCACCACCCACACCATTCACATAGACCGTCACATTAAACGGGCCGGACTTCTTAAGCTTTTCCGCAATCGCCGCAATAATCTTACTTGCCGCAAATGGCGTCGCCTTCTTTGGTCCAGAAAATCCCAAGGAGCCTGCTGATGCCCAAGCAATTACATTCCCTTTGGCGTCCGTGACCGTAATATGAGTATTATTGTAAGAAGCTTTGATGTATACTCGGCCTTCCTCCACCTTTGAAGAAACGCTCTTTGCCATTTTGACCATAGCGGTCTCAACAGCCTCACCTTGCTTTAACACCTCTTCCTGACTTTCTGCTGCTACTTTTTTCTTTCCCATATATAAAATCGTTACTTAAGATCAACTTTTCTCTTACCCGATCCGGCCGTCTTACGCACATTACCCCGCACCGTTCTCGAATTGGTCTTCGTTCGCTGACCGTGCACCGGCAACTTTCTCATGTGTCGAAGACCTCGATACGCCCCAATTTCTTTTAAGAGCTGGACATTCTGCCGAATCTGTAATCGAAGCTCTCCCTCTACTTTATAATTTTTTTCAATATATTCCTTAAGAAGTCCCACTTCGTTTGCCGCTAAATCTTTAGCTCGCTTATTTGGATCTATCTTTGTTGCTTGTAAAATTTCCCGAGCGGCAGTAAAACCCACACCGTAAATATAGGGTAATGCCCGCTCAATTCTCTTATTATCCGGAATATTGATACCAAGAAGTCTCATAATTTATTTAGCCTTGTCGCTGTTTGTGCTTAGGCGTCTTGCAGATCACAAAAACTCTTCCTCCTCTGCGGACGGTCTTACAATGCAAACATCTCTTTTTTACCGAAGATTGTACCTTCATAAATATATTTATAATCGTCGCGTAATTCGCCCGCGATCAACGTCATATGGAGTCATCTCCACCTGCACCTTATCTCCAGGCAATACTTTTATATAATGCATGCGCATTTTGCCTGAAAGATGAGCCAAAATCAAGCGCCCATCCTCAAGCTCTACCCGGAAATTAGTTCCCGGAAGATTTTCAAGAACAGTTCCCGAAACTTTTATGACGTTATTATCTTGAGTCATTAGAAACCCCTATGTATAACAGCTAAAAAGCCGTAAAAACATGTAAGAGAAAGTCTAACATAGCCCACTCCTGCTAGTCAACAGTGACATGTATCTTTTCAGGAGCCATCGGCGCTGATCCCGCCCAAATTGGGAAAAAAGAGATATCTGCTTTCTTAAGGCCTGGAATAGCTAAAATCATTGCTTGTAATTCCGCCTCATTCTTACCTACTAACATCTTTCTTACTGATTGAGGATCAATCACCTGTTCTGCCTTCGCCGTAAATACTGTATTAAGCTTAATTCTCTGCAAGGAAGGATCGCTTGCTTCAGCCATCGAATAGGTAAGAGTATGACTCTTTAATCTCCACCCCTCTCCAAGACCAGTAAGAGTTTTCGTCTCAAGGAGTTTCGAAAGATCTACTTCCTTAAAAGCTAAGATCTGCATCTCGCCTTCAAAGAAGGCGGCAAACTTTCCCACCTCTCTCGACTCTGATTTAATCACTTCCTTCGTCAAGAAAAACTTTTCTGCATTTGGTAAGACTGTATAGCCTTTTGGAATCTGTTTGGATAATTCAAGAGAAAGAGCCTGCCGAAAAGCATTTGTCACCTGCTCTCGAGCCTTAGCCATATCTTGGTCCGTAGGATATGCGATTTCTCCCATAAATCCTCCTGCTAATTGATTTCGAAGCTCTCCATAAAAACCAGCGTACTTTTCAGGAAATTGTTTGAATCCAGGAATAGTAAGTTTAGCCACAGGACCAATGTTGTACTCCGCTCCCGCCTTGTCAGCAATCACTTCCGCTTCCGTAAGCGAAGGGGTTATCTTGCCATTTACAATTTTTGCCCCCGGCACAGTCACCGCCTCCGTCAAGCGAAAAATCTTTCCATCCTTCTCAAATCGAGTATTTTTAACAAGTGGCTGAGCTTCCGAACTGTACGCGTTATAAATATAAATCCTTCCTTTTGATTTTTCCGCTACCTGCTTCTTGGAAGATGCCGAAAAAAGAAATTCCCCATTCTTTGTCTTGGAAAAAATCTCTCCTGGCACCTCCCCAGGAATCGCCTGGCCCACTCCTACTATCATCTTTTCATTCAAAGTAATCTCCTTTTTCTTGGTAGTAATCGCAATCGTTGCTTGCTTGAAGTATTCTGTGCCATAGATCCCTAATCCTAGGATTGCTATGAGTCCCAAAAGCACCTTCGTCACTGCCGCCACTGGAAACTTTCCCGGCTTTGTCTCCCGTGGCGCATACGCTCGCGAGAGACCCTCTTCTGCCTGCAAAAAAACATCATCTCCCACCCGCTCCCCATATGTCTTTGGCCGGGCAACTCCAGCATATACTTCTTCCTCTTCAGTCTCCTCTCCTACTTCCTCTTCTTCCTCAGCTTCTTCTTCCGCTTCTCCGTCAGAATCCGGAGTCGGCGAATCTGGCTTCGGCTCTCCCACACCTTCCTCATCCTCTTCTTCGTCTCTGTAGCCCATTCCCGTCATCTTCGGCGCCACCTCTCCATTTTCTTTCTCTTTTTCAAAAAAAGGATTATAGGCTTTAAGACCCAAATCCCGAGCATGAGCAAGGATCTTTTCATCCACCGATTCAATCGATAATTCAATAGAAAGAGTCTTTGCCCCCTCCTGTAAAAAAGCTAAAGCCGCGATCTTTGGATTAGCAATCTCCGCTCCTTTTGGTACTACGAGCACCAACTCTCCTTTTTGAGCAGCAAAGACTCGCGCCGCAACCTCCGGAAGTTTCTCCTTTTTCCCAACCTCAATTCGTACTCGTTCCTTCATATTATAATTATATATTTCTTCTAAAAATCTGTAAGAGCTTCAGCTTTGGATTATAAAATCCCCATCCACTCCATCCGACGCTTAAGAAGTGAAATAAGTCGAGGATCACCTCCTCGAAACAAGACTTCTCCAAAATGCAGCAAAAAAAGCAAAAATCCCGGTCGCACCCTCTCCCCTTCTTTATAATCAAATGATACCAATCCTGCATCAAAAGAAAAAGCTTTATTTTTCCCCAAATCTACCTCCGCCACCCCGCTCTTTCTCCCCCTCTCTCCCTGTGAAAAAGAAAAGTCCTGATATGGTGCAAATAATATCCCCTCCTTCACCCCCTTCCGCTTGCAAAAAGCAAATAAAAGAGCTCTCAACTTTTCTTCCTCATCTTTATACAGCATCTCAATTTTTTCTCTTACCTCTCTACTCATCCCTCCGCTCTCATAAAGCGCCATGATCATTTTTCCCTCCCCCGCTCCCACTCCAAGCATTTCTTCTAACTCACTCCTCAAAGCTTGCAAGCCTCGCACCTCATTCCCTATTTGCCGCTCCGCTCCTGATCCTTCCTCAACAAAAAATAAATCCCTGTGCCCTAGAAAAAACACCCCTTGCTCTCCTCGCCGCAAAGAAAGAGAAAAAGGAAGAAAAAAAGTACTGCAGCCCACTTCAGGAAAGTGAGAAAGTAATTCTTTCATTTCTTTAGTGCAAAAAATCACTGCAATCCGCACCTTGATCTCCCGCACCGATTCCTCAAACACCCTCTCTATATTTTCTTCTTTCTTCCCATCAATCTCCCATTGAAGCAAAGATATGGAATAAAGTCTTTGTTCTGCCTCCATTCCCGCAAGTGCCTCTTGCAAAAGCCGCGATATCATCCCATCAAGCTCCCCCTCCTCCAATCTCCTTCCCGAAAGATCCCAAAAAAGATGCACCCACCGCATCCGTCCCACCAATCGAGAATCCGAAAAAAATGCGTATCGAAAAAAATCTTTCCCCTTCCCTGAGATTTCCTTCATTGTCATCAGCATTTCCCTCACTCCCTCCCCTTCAGAAACAAAAGAAAAGCGCGTCTCTTCCCGCCTCTCCCCCGAAAAAGATTTCACAAACCGATACGTAAAAAATTTTCCCCCATCCTCAAACCCCAAAACCCCCTCCTTCATATACTGCGATTGTACACCCATTTTCCTCTTTAACTCTAAGAATAAATCTTTAGAGTACTAATAGAGATAAAAAGACAAGTGATACTTCTATGTCGGGCTGCCGGGAATCGAACCCGGGCTACAAACACCCCATGCTCGCGTACTACCATTATACTACAGCCCGTAGTATTACTTTCTGCAAAATTTTACCCTAAAAATCCCCTTTAATCCAGCCAAAATAAAATCCCGTGCTTACGGGATTTTATTTATATTATGTCTTTTGTTTAAATAACAGCGAATAACGTAAGCGAAGTAATTTTGGATGGAGTTTGCGATTTCTTTTCGAGCAGGCACCGCAGCATACTGGGCTAAGTCTGTGAGGAGCCAGCGGAGAAAAAAATCGCAAAATCCGCCAAAATTACAAGCACCCAGCTACTTGGTAGACTTAACAGAAGTCCGCATGCATTGAGTACACAACAAACCCCTACTTCCATCAGGCAAAGTTCCCTTCTGTAAATTCGGCTGCTTTCTCGTCCAATTCACCGGATTATAATGGCCGCGCAAGAGCTTTCTCGCCCCCACCATTCGCGATCCTTTTTTACACACTGCACACTGTCTCATACAAGTAAAATTAAGTATCCGTAATTCTACCTTATCTCCTCTTTTTTTGCAAATGAATCAGAGCGGACGGCAAAAAAATCATGTAGCCACACCATATCCTGCCTATCCGGCTGCCTTGCCTCCCCCGACGCGCCGATTGGTTGCACCACATAAATGATCTTATATTGGAGAAGTTCCTTTTTCCTAATATGTTCCCATACCACCTGATCCTGTGTTACTCATGTTGTCTTCGCCGTCCATCATACCACCTGAGCCTTTGTTTTCTTAAAAAAAATAATTCAATCGAAGATTGAAGAAAAAAGTCTTTGACTTTTTGCTCACCCCTCCACTCTCTCCTCTCTTTATTACATCTCAATCTCTGCGCCAGCAAAGAACTCTACCTTTCCCGTGAGTGACCTTCTGCAGGACGAGCTTCCACAAAGAAAAATATTCTTTAAAGAAAAAAACAAAAGCATCAGTATAAAAAGACTAAAACAAGATAAAGTCAGCGAGGCATGGTTTTTTCATGGTGTTATTTTTTCTTCTTCTTTCCCAAAAATAACACCATGAAAAATTTTCTCCGAAGCCTGAATGAAAGCTCGCAGGAGCTTTCATGTGTCACGAAGGGGAAAGGTGGGGTTCTTCTAAAAGATAAAAAGTACTGGATTCCAGCTCGGGGGCCGGAATGACAAGCTTACTTAACTACCGCTCTAATACGTCTTATTCCTGCCCCCACCGCCTCGTCTTTCACAATCTGAAACTCCCCCACCTCCCCTGTATGCGTCACATGAGGCCCCCCGCAAAATTCCTTTGAGATCGCCTCATCAAGACTTTTTCCTACATAATACACCTTCACCCGCTCTGGATATTTTTCTTTAAAGAAATATAAAGCTCCCGTTCTCTTAGCCTCTTCTATTGGCATCTCTTCATATGAGACCAAGAGATCCTCACTCACCATATTACGCACCCAAGTCTCCACCTGCCGCAGTTCCTCCTCGGTGAGTTTCCGAGGCGCCGCATAGTCAAATCGTAATCGCTCACTGGTAATATCACTCCCTGCCTGCTTGACCTCTGGTCCCAGCACTTCCCGAAGTGCCGCCTGTAGCAAATGCGTCGCCGTGTGAAGCCGAGTCACCTTCTTCACCTCCTCCTCGCTCCCCGCCTTTAGCTCTCCTGTATCCAGGATTAATCCGTGCCCGCCAAACTTCTTTTCCATCCCCGCCTTTGACACCTCCCGATGCTTCTCCATCTCCGCATCAAATTCCGCTCGAGTAAAAGCCAGCCGCCCCTCGCCCCGGTCCTTGATCACTTCATAAGACAATCCATAGCTTTCATACAAACGAAAGGCTTCCTTCGCCCCGATCTTCATGATGCTAGCCATCTCCCGCAACCCTTTCCCTAGGCTTTTCTCAAACTTTCCCCGCTCTTTGGTGAGTACCTGAAAGGCCTCGTGTGCCCGCAAGTCATAGAGTCCCTTATATATCCCCTCAATCTGCTCAAAAATCTTTTCGTAAGGAATCTTTCGTTCCCGCGCCAAAACCCGTCGAATGAGCCGCCGCAAGACATAGCCCACCTCTTTATTCGATGGCATGACCCCATCGCTTATGAGAAAAAGAGCGCTTCGCAAGTGATCCGCAATCATCCGCTGCTCCCTCTCCTCTGTCACTTCTCCTCCTATCTCTTCCGCTATCTTTTGAAGCGGCCCTACCTCATACACCGATTTCTTTGCATTAATAATTGTTACGAGCCGCTCAAGACCCATCCCAGTATCTACTCCGGGACTTGAGAGATTCTCAAGACTCGCCTTCCCTGAAAGAAGCTCCTCCCGACTCCCTGAACAAAAAAACTGATTAAAGACAATATTCCAGACCTCAATCCCATCCACATAGATCTCCGTCGTCGGTCCGCATGGACCATTCTTCCCCGTCGGCCCCCAAAAATTATCCTCCATTCCCGAAAAATGGATCCGCTCCTCTGGTATCCCCATCTCTTCCCTCCAGATCCGAAAAGACTCCTCATCCCTCGGCACTCCGTCTGTCCCTTCAAAGACCGAAACCTCGATCCGGGACACATCCACCCCTAATTCCTTCACAATAAACTCATACCCAAAGCGAATGCTTTCTTCTTTGAGATAATCACCAAAAGAAAAATTCCCGAGCATTTCAAAAAAGGTGAGATGCGTATCATCCCCCACCTCATCGATATCACTCGTCCGAAAGCACTTCTGCGCCGACGCCACCCTCCGCCCGCCAAAATCCCGCATCGGATCCAGCTCCCCTGTATAATATTTCTTAAATTGCTGTACTCCCGCCGTAGTCAAAAGCACCGACGGATCATCAGGTAAAAGCGAAGACGACGAAACCACCCGATGCCCCTGCCGCTCAAAATACTCCAAAAATTTTTTCCTCACCAAAAAATAATCCATAGAAACTTCCCTCAAAGATACCTCAATCTACAGTCATTTTTCAATGTCTTTTAGAGAAATCCCCTTTAGACATTGCTAAAGATCGCAAGACATGTCGGATCCGCGAAGTAATTTTGGAGGATTTTTCGATTTTCTTTCCGAGTATGAGCCTCCACTACTAAAAGATAGTCTTATGCAATATAAAAACAATAGAATCAGTAGTGAAAATCAGAAAGAGGAACGATGAGCACAAGAGAGTATATCGAAGGCGATTAGTACTCTAATCGCCTGAAGATCCCGAGTACTCTTGGGGCAATCCATTCTGTGAGTACCGAGCACAGAAAAAAAATGAAAAGGAGCCTCCACAAGCAATAGTAGAAAATTAGAAAAGGTCAGCGACCCAAAATTACGAACACCTAAAAAGAATCAAAGAGCCACGCTTCTACTCGCACATCTGGGAAAGTCAACTTCCTATCCTTTACTACCTCCAAAATATTCTCAATCCTCTCTCGTTGATCCGGATTCTCTATCTTAAGCCTCTCAAATTCCTTTATATATACCCGCTCTGAATTATTCGGGGTGGTAAGAAATAAAAGCGTCTGAAAAAGGACAGCTACCGCCCGATTCGCTTCGAAAAGCGCCTGCTCCGGCTGATTATTTTTAAGAAATAGATCTGCCTGATCAAGGAAAAATTGTACCTGATCAATATTCTTTTTCATTGCTCCTTCCGTATCCCACTTCTCTGCCACCTTTAGCATTTCTCGAGAAAAACGAACGGCCCTAAGCTCCACCTTTTTTATCTCAATTGGCGCTCCAATCATTTTAATGATTTCAAGATTAAGACTATCAAAAGTAGCTCGCTCAGCCTCAGAGACCCTGGCCCGAATTGCCACGAGAGCTTGCAGTTTCAAAAGCGGATCAAGATTAGCGGAAAGGAAAAGATTCTGTTCCTCCCGAGCAATCTTCAAAGCCCGATTAAGATAGCTAAGCATTTCCTCCGAAAGTCGTAAGAGCTCATATTGGTCAGCTGAGCTAAGGCCCGGCTGAATTGCCGCATCAATAAAAAAATTAAAAGCCGTTACTGCAAGCACCGGATTCGCTTCTTCTAAAAAAAAGACTCGATATTTCTCGCGCACGGTCTCCCCCGTCGTTCCTAAATCAAAGATAGCTTTAAGAAGCGCCTGCTTCTCTTTTAGCACTACCTCTCCCAAAGGGAGATTAGAAAAAACATCCACATTGGAGTAGCTAAGATCTAAGGCCTTTGCCTGGATAGCCGGCGAATATGACCTCTGTTTCAGAGCGGCAAACTTCGGCTGAAATGCTCTAAACTGATCTGCATACTGTCGCACCGCCACTCCCACTGCCTCGCTCCCTTCTGACATGATACCCGAAAGTTTCGTGACCTCCGCCTCCTTGTCTCTTAAGATCGAAAGCTCAAGCAAATTACGCTTTTCATCCGAAAAAGTCGTCGCTCGGCGAATCCCCCGTCCCCACTCCTTAAAAAAGTAAAAAGGATTAGAGGGTAAAAGCCCCTCATCCCCCGGGGCTGCAAAGGTCGAGCCAGAAAAAACTAGAAGACACCCCAAAACAAGCAATGTCTGCTTTAAAATATTTGTAGTAAACTGACGTATACTCATGTGAGTTTTTATTATATCATATCCACCACAAAAATCAAGGAAAATCCCCCATTTTTTCATTCTGAACTTGATCTATAAAATATCCTCTCCAAAACTAAAAAACCTTATTTCACAAAAAAATTTTGACAGAAATAATAAATATTTTATGTTAAAAAATAATTATAACATAATAATGGAGAATAGGACAATTTCGCCAAAAGAATGGCCGTCTTTCACTCGTCCCTCCCTTCCTGCGACACCTCGCCACGGGATTTTTTATAAATAAAAGGGCTTAAGTGAAGTGAAAGACTACCAAAGGAGTATGTCTTCGTTTCTGGGAAACGAAGAAAAGAAATATTAATTGTGTTCAATCAAAATTTCTTTGAAAAGATTGTAAATCTTTTGCTTACTCCTCCACTTTCCGCCCCGCCAATCTCGACATTACCAAAGAAATATTTTTTTAAAACAATTAATAGTCCTCCAACGTATAAGACTTTTCGTGGTTCTTAATCCGTTGCAGCGCCTTCGCCTCAATCTGCCGAATTCTCTCTCTCGTCACACCAAACTCCTTTCCCACCTCTTCCAAGGTATGCGTCACCCCATCATCGAGCCCAAATCGCATCATAAGAATCTTCTGCTCTCGCTCAGTAAGATCTACTAAGACCTCCTTAATCCTTTCCCGAAGTAAGGACTGCGTCGCCGACTGCGCCGGGGTGAGACTGCTGTCATCTGGAATAAAATCCGAAAGCACCGAATCATTATCATCCTCATCGCCGAGAGGCGCCTCTAGTGAAATTGTATCCTGAGAAATCTGCTGGATATGATGGATCTTCTCCACTGGCATTCCCATTTCAATCGCTATTTCTTCCGGCAATGGTTCTCGGCCAAGCTCTTGAAACAACCGCCGCTTCGCCTGAGTATATTTGGAAATAGTCTCCACCATATGCACTGGAATTCGGATTGTCCGGGACTGATCCGCTAGAGCACGAGTGATCGCCTGCCGGATCCACCAGTGAGCATACGTCGAAAATTTAAAGCCTCTCCGGTAATCAAATTTTTCCACCGCTCTGGTAAGACCAATATTTCCCTCTTGGATAAGGTCAAGAATACTCAAATTCGGACTCCGATTGGCATATCGCTTCGCAATCGAGACCACAAGCCGCAAGTTTGCCTTGATAAATTGCCGTCGTGCTTCCTCATCCCCTCTCTCAATCCTTTTTGCCAACTCCTTTTCCTGATCAGAAGTAAGAAGATCTGTCTTACCAATAGATTTTAGATAAATCTGGACCGCATCTGGCAGACCCTGGAGCAGACGTTCGTCAGAAATATCCTCCATAGAAATCCTCGCTTCATCCGGCACCTCAATAAGCTGCGCCGTCTCTACTACTTTAATATTCATCCGCTCGAGCTCCTCATAAATTTCATCCAAGAAACCCACACTCATCTCAATATCAGGAAAAACACTCAAGACCTCCTGATCCGTCACAAAACCTCGGTCCTTGCCCCGATCAATAAGCTCTTCCAAATTTTTTTTCTTCTCCTGCTCCTTAGGAGTGAGTTTCATTCCTTCTACTCGCTCCAAAAAAGTCTTTTTTCTCGGCACCTCTTCTTTTGCCTTTACAACCGGTTTCTTGACCTGTTTAAGCTTTTTCAGCTCCTCCCCTTTTTTCGCCACAGCCAAAAATTTCTTCCCTTTGGAAGAAATTTTCTTCTTAATCACCACCTTCTTTTTCTTATCCTGAGTAGACCGAATTATTTTTTTAGAAGCAGCAATTTTTTTTCCTCCGCTTTTTTTCCCACCACTCCCTTTGCGAGACTTCACCTTGGTCTTTATAGACATTATCCGCATTATGCTAGTCTACATCCTCTTTGTCAAACATATTGCAATAAAAAATAATCTTATTTAGCAGAAAGTTTTCCGAGGATTTTTTCCGAATGGCTAGGCGCCTTTGAGCATTGCGACCAAGATGTACATAGAGGAAGTACTTCGCGGGAGCAAGCGGAGAAGGCAACAACGCCATTCGGAAAAAAGACCGAAAACTATAAATTATTTCACGGTTTTCTTTATTCTCTCAAACTCCTTTAATTTTTTCATAAGCTCCTCTCCTCCTCCCCGTTCCTCGAGCTCTCGAATCTTTCCTCGTAATACAAAAAGCTGCCGTTTCATCCTATCCTTAGCAAGAAGCTTTTCAAGCATCACAAGCGTCATCTTCCGCTCATCTTCTCCCAAACTCCCATTCACATACGTTGCCTGAAGCAAATCTTTTTCGGAAAGTCGAGAAAGATCCTCCACCTCCTCTCCTATAAGCTCTCCTCCCAAATCCTTCACTCGCGCCATAAGAAACAATCTCCTATCAGTCACTCCTTCATCCCGACTTTCTTTTTGTTTTACTTCATCATAAAAAGATTCGTCTTTCACTTGATCCTTACCTAATCGTTTTACCTCTTCCTTGAGCGCTTCAAGTGACACTCCTGTCCGCGCCGCCACCTCCTTATACCACTCCTCCTGATCAATCGCCGATGCTAATCCTTGGATCCGAGAAAGGATTATGGTAAGCCCCTCTTTCTTTTTCTTTTCATCCTGGACAATATCACTGCTCAGATACTTCGCAAAAAAATATTCCTTCGTCGAAACCGCCTCTTTTAATTTTTTCTTGAGCTCTCCTGGCGCTTCTTTCACCATCTCCGCCGGATCTTTTCCCGAAAAAGAAATCACTTTGACAGCAAAATCCAACGAATGCGCTAAGTCAATCGAGCGCTCCGCCGCCTTCTGCCCGGCCGCATCCATGTCAAAACCCAAAAGAATTTTATCCGTCATTTTTTTCAAAATCCGCAATTGCTCAAGCGTCAGTGCCGTCCCTGATGACGCCACCACATTCTTCACTCCGTCTTGATAGCTCATAAGCACGTCCATCTGCCCCTCGACAATCATCACATACCCCCAATCCTTCACATGCGGCTTTGATTTGTGATATCCATACAAAATCCGCGACTTTTTATACGCCAATGTCTCCGGCGTATTCACGTACTTCGCTTCCGGCGTCCCATCGCTCCTCTGCGTTTCTTTTAAAATCCTTCCGGTAAATCCCACCACACGTCCCCGCTCATCTGAGATAGGAAACATTACCCGCTCCCGAAACCGATCCATTAGTCCCCGCCTGGTCGGAAAAGCCAGGCCCGCCCCCTCGATATCTTTTGTTTCAAATCCCAGCTTCAAAAGAGCATCAGCGAGAAAACTCCCCTTGCTCGGCGTGTAGCCAAGCTCCCACTCTGCAATCGTACTTTTTTTCAATCCCCGGGACAAAAGATATTCCGCCGCCTCCGGACTGAAAGATTTTTTAAAAATATTTTTCGCCGCCTCATTTACTTTATAGAGCGCCTCCGCCGCCTTCGCCTCCCGATTTTCCCCTCGATAATCAGCAAGCTCCACCCCCGCCCTGCTCGCCAAGATCTTGAGCGCTTCGGGAAACTCGATATTTTCGTATTTCATGAGAAAGGCAAACACATCCCCGCCCTCATTGCACCCGCCAAAGCAATGCCAACTCTGCCGCTCTGGGGAGATCATAAAGCTCGGCGTCCGCTCCCTATGAAACGGACAATTAGCTTTAAAATTCCGGCCCGCCGGCTTCACCTCCGTATATTGGCGAATAAACTCCACAATATCTATCCGCTCCTTTATCCTCTCCGTCACCTCACTCATACCTCAATGTTATAGCATGTCCCTCATTCTCCTCCTACTATCCTTGTCATTCCAGACTCGATCTGGAATCTATATGAACAAAAAACTACCAAATATTAGAAACAGAAAAAATGCATCAGTTCCGCAAAGTAATTTTGAGAGTTAAAAAACGCAACACGTCGCCACGCGCAGGATTTTTCGAGGAAATTTCGATTTTCTTTCCGAGCAGGCATCGGAGCATACAAGAACTTGAGTATGTGAGAAGCCAGCGGAGGAAAAAAATCGAAATTAACCGAAAAAGACAAGCGCTAAACCAAAGTTTTTAAAACGAGAAAATCTTTGAGCAACTCACTCTTCTTCCGCGGATCATACACCGCCACCGCGGGATGATACAGCGGCACCACGATCACCTTCCCATACCCGGCCTCCCCCTCATATACCCGCCCATGCATCAAGGAAATTGATTCCACTTTATCCATGAGCCCCAATTTCTCCATCACATATTTTGCCGAATAGCGGCCCAGGCCCACAATGACTTTTGGTTGCAGGATCATAATCTGTCGATCAAGAAAGCCACTATACGCCGCGATCTCAGAGGGTAATGGATCCCGATTTTCCGGCGGCCGATCCTTCACAATGTTGGTAATATACACATCCTCACGCTTAATCCCTGCTTTCTCCAAAAGTTCATTCAAGATCTTCCCTGCCGCTCCCACAAACGGACGCCCTTGGATCGCTTCATTTCTTCCCGGCGCCTCCCCAACAAAGATAATCGGCGCAAAATGACTCCCCTCCCCCATCACCGGAAAATAATTATTCTTCGTCCGGTATTCATAGAGTGGCGAAGTCGTGAGTGCAAACACCTCATCCCAAATTTGCTTCAACGCCTCATACCGCTTTTGCTTTTCCTCTTCCATAACTAAAACTAATCCATTTTTACAGTTTTTAGTATTTCATCCAACAAAAATCTATTCTTTTCCGTATTTGGAGTAACACTAATATGATAAGCAACACCACTTTCTTCATCACAAGCATCAACATTATCAGATTGATAAAGTGGGTTTGTATTAATTTGATCAAGAAAAGAAATTTGTCTCTTACCCTCCATTTTTTCCTCCTAAGAGAATTCTCTGTTAATTTCGAACCTCTGAGCATAAACCAAAGATGGAATAATCTTTATTAGACAGTCTTGGATCTACCATTCTATTAATTAAAAGGGCAATAATAGTAGAACTAACATCCGGAGCAACAAAAAAATATTCTGATCCGACACCGATTAAAAATATCCTCCTAAAATAATCAGGAAAATAAATATTACCCAAGCAGCAGTTGTTTTCATTTCTTATATTACCAAACCACTATCTTCCAAAAGCCTTTTACATACTCCGCCCGCCTATTCCGATATTTGAGATAAAACGCATGCTCCCAAAGATCAATTCCGATAATCGGCATCCCATATTTCAAAAGCGGTGGCTCCTGCATAAGTGTCTCCTCAATCACTAATCTATCTTCCTTATCTCGCACAAGCCAGCACCAGCCGCTCCCAAATACCATTCCCGCCTTCTCCTCAAACTTCGCCTGAAAATTCTCATAACTTCCCCACACCCTCTCAATCTCCGAAAGAAGTTCCGCACCTGGTTCATGACCACCATTCTCTACCGGCCCTAAATGCTTCCAAAAAAAGCTGTGATTATAGTGCCCACCGGCAAACTTTAATATCGTTCCTTTAAGATCCGCGGGTAATCCCGGATCCTCAGCCACTGCCGCAAACAGCTCTTCTAAATTTTTTTCTTTATATTTAGGATATGCCTCTAAGCCGCTATTAAGTTTATCAACATAGGTCTGATGATGCTTCGTATGATGAAGCTCCATTGTCTCCGTATCAATCACTGGCTCAAGGGCATCATAACCATAATCAAGTTTTGGTAATGTAAACATATTTGTAACTCTAGTATGTAAATTTTATAAATCAATTTCAAGAATTTTCTTTCTGCTCATTTCGCCAGAAAAAATATCAACCCTACTTTTTGCCACTCCGTAGTACTCTGCCACTGCTTCTACGACGGCCCTATTCGCTTGGCCTTTCTCTGATAATCGTCTGGACGATCACGGGAAAAAAGTCCATATCTCCGCCCGAAATACGGATAATTCCCGCGATCTTGGCCAATTCCTCCGCGAATGCTTTGGCCCCTCCTGCGGCACGATAAATCAAAAAAGTTCCTGTACCCTTTTCACATTCTCCTTGTCCGGCCCCGCCTCCTCTATTCCTGGCACCTCGAGGATCCAGTCCGCCCCCCAGAGTCTCTTCTCTTTCGCGATTGCTCGGAATCCTCCGTACCCGATATATCCATCTCCGATATTTTCATGATGATCCTTATAGCTCCCACACGCCGTCTTTGAGTCATTGATATGCATCGCGAGAAGTCGCTCGATTCCAAAGCTTTTCTCAAATCGGTCCACAAGCAATCCAATCTCTTTTTCATAATCCATCACCACTCCCGCCTCATACGCATGCGCCGTATCCCAGCACACCCGCATTCTCGGATCATCTATTTTTGCGAGAAGCTCTCCAATCTCTTCCGGTGTAAGTCCTATTTTCCCCCCACCCCCTGCTCCATTTTCCATAATAAGAAAAATATCTCCTGCGACTCGTGAAAGAATCTCCTTGCAAGCAGTGACCACCTGCACCGCCGCCACCATCCTATCCCCCGTCTTTGCGGAGCCGACATGAAAGATCAGTCCTTGCGCCTGAAGTGCTACCCCAATCTCCAAGTGCCGCACAAGATTAGCTACCGACTTACGCCAGATGCCAGCATCATCACTCGCTGGATTAGCAAGATATGCGGCGTGCAAATACACTCGCTCTATCCCCGTCTCTTTTTTCGCCTCAGCAAACTTTTCACTCGCTTCAAGACTAGGTAAGCTCGCACCATAACTCCTCGGACTCGCACCAAAAATCTGCACGCACTCACACCCCATCTCCTTGCCATTCACAAGTGCCCGGTAAAATCCCCCCGACACTCCCAAATGCGCCCCAATCCTCGGTCTTTCCATATTCCCTTATTCTATACCAATTTAAAATTTAAAACGTTGCACATCGCCACGCGAAGTAATTTTGAGTCGAGTTTACATTTTCTTTCTGAGTACGGAGCGAAGCATACAAGAACTTGAGCATGTGAAAACCGAACGGAAGAAAAAAATGGAAAATCGGCCAAAAATACAAGCTCTATTCCCTGGAAAGCATGCGCTCAACTTCTTTTCGAGAAACAAGATCCTTATCCCTAATAATCTCATTTACCCTCTTCTCAATCATCTCTTCGAGCATCTTCTGCCCCTTCTCCGCCTCCTCCCGCATCTTCTTAAGCTTATCCGGCGTCATGTCCTTCATGACCTCCTTCATTTGTTTAAACTGTTCAAACATAGCCCCTAGTATACTGATTTTTCTGCCTTTTAAAAGATCAAAAAACCGGCTGCTTTCGCAACCGGTCAAAATCAACTCTTTTTGGTCTCACCCCTACGCGTCCGTAGCAACCATAAAGACATCCGACCTCAGAAAAACTTTATGGGGATCTGAACGAAAACGGGCAAAGTCAAGAACGGGTTTTTTTCCTGAAGAAAGAAAGAAAGAACCTTCATCAACCAGGAAAATGTACCGACAGGAATGACTAATAATCATCTCAGGACAAGTGGAAAAGACTTGGAAAAGAAATCCCGTCACCTCGTCCAAAGAGAAGAATCGACCAAATCGAGACAAAGTCTCCTTCTGTCGTATTTCTTCCTCAGTAAATCTCCGAGGCAAAGAAATTACCTTGTAGGAAACTGATCCCGGAAATAAAATGGTCTCCGTCTCTGTTCGATTGGCTCGTAAAGCTTCTCTTGCTGCCGGTGTGACAACAGGACTGACTTTCTGCTAAGGATTTCCCTCCTACATACGAACCATCAAGGTCGAGAAGTGATCAGGAATTTTCTCAAGCCATACCCGCCCCTCCGAAACAACAAGCTCATCATCAAAAAAATAATCGGAATCGGTGATAGTCACAAGAAGCGCCTTCAAATGATCTTGATTTTGGATGACTCGAAAAAGAGTTTCTTCCTCCGCCCCCATCTCCTCCAGACCTCTCACGAGAGCCCCGGCAAGTTCCGTCACCTTACGCGCACCGTCCAGATTGTAGTGATTAGGCATGATGTAAACGATCTCCAGAAATAGAAGAATCGCCATCAGCTCCCCAACCTACGGGAAAAACGAGACAAACATATCTCGCGAGCCAACAATGAAACTTAAACTATTCTTTCTTTAATTATACCATAATAAAGTATATAAAGCCAATAGATACCAATTTTCTGTCAAGTAACTATATAAAATAAGAATTTTTAAAAAAATCTACTTTCTCCGCAAAAAATACCTCGAAAAAAGAAGTGGCAAGAGTCCGATCCCCCACCCTACAAGAATATCTAAGGGATAATGTATTCCAGCAATCACTCGGGCAAGACCAATAATCACAGCTCCCGCGACATACCAAGAAAAATACTTTCTCTCTACAAACAGAGTAAGAATAGCGAGAATCATAAATACCACTGCATGTTCCGAAGGAAAAGTCATCCCCGTCTCAGTAATTAAGGGCTCAAGCTTGTAGGTCACCGATGGCCGCAAAATCGGGAAGAAATAATGAAGAAATGATACCAAGACCCCCCATAAAACAAACACCGAAAAAGAAGAAAAAAAAGCAAATGATAGTCGCTCCCGCTTATTTTTCTTCCGCCAAATAAGATAGATAAAGTGAAGGGCAATAAGATACGGCAAATAATGCCCTACAAAGATAATCAGCCAATCCGTCGACCATGACCATCCCGCCAATCCATGCATCCACAAAAAAAGCTTCTCATTCCACTGCCAAATCATATATTGTAGTTCACCCTACCCTACCATAAAAAATCCAACAAAGCACCCTTCATTTATAAATAAAAATAGCCATCATCTCTTACAGCAATCAATATCTCTTCGTCCTCTAAGAAAAAACTTTGCAAAGCAGAGTAATTTTCGAAGATTTTTTGGAAGGACTAGGCGCATTTAAGCATTATGACCAAGATGCACACAAGAGAAGTACTTCGCGGGGGTAATTAAAGAAAGCGACAACACCCTTCAGAAAAAAGACCAGAAATTACTGGCGGGTATAAGGTAAAAGCGCAAGAAAACGAGCCCGCTTTACTGCTTGAGCAAGGCGTCTCTGATGCTTCGCGCACACACCCGTAAACTTCGTATCAATAATCTTCGCCTGACCCGAAACAAACCGGCGCAAAAGACCGCTCTCCTTATAGTCAATCTCCCTCAAATTCTGGGAGCAGAAAAAACACTGTTTCTTAGTAAGCATCCTGATTAATTAAGTAAGTTAATTATATGTATTTAACTAAAAAAGTCAAATTAAAATGGTAAATCTTCCGGTTTAATATCATCTCCCGTCGGATCCATTTCAATCTCCCCTAAAGATGACTCAAAATCAATTGTCGGCACTGACGCCACATCGCTTTTATCAAATGGTGCAGTAGCCGCACTCTCCGCTTTGGGCGTAAATCCAGAAGAATTCTGACTGTTCATTCCCTGATTCATTGCTCGCGGCCCCAGCTGGATTCGCTCGGCAATAATCTCCGTTGTTTTTCTCTTGTTTCCCTCCTTATCATCCCAGGATCGAGTCTGGATTCTTCCCTCTACATAGGCCATCGCCCCTTTTTGCAGATATCTGCCCGCCACCTCTGCCGTCTTTCCCCAAACGACGATATTGTGAAACTCCACCTCTTCTTTCTTGCCTGCTACCTTATCGTAATAGACCCGATTGGTTGCCATTGAAAAAGTCGCTACCGGAGTCCCTGAAGGAGTTTGGCGAAGCTGCGGATCAGCAGTTAACCGTCCAATAAGAAATACTTTATTAAGATTCATAATTAAGTTATTGAGAAAGCTCTTGCAAGACCGCCGCCAAATCTTCATTCGTCACGGCTTCCTTCGAAGCCTTTTCAGCTGAATTTTCCTTTTCTGCGCTCAATTCAGATTCTCTATTCCCCTCTTCCTGAGTGCCTCGTTTCACAGGCACTGGTTGATTAAAGACTGGTGGCGTAATAATAAGATTTCGAAGCACTCCCTCTCTATGTCGCAAGGCTTGAGAGATAAGTGCTATAACCGAAGTCTCAGTCGTAAATCGATACACTAAAAGAATCGCCGAACGATGCTTATTGATCGGATATGAAAGGGAAATAAGCTTCGCCGGATCTTTACTATCAACGGTAAGCGTATGTGATTTACCAAATTCTGCAAGCAGGGAATCAATCTCAACCTCGCCTCCCTCGTTTGTCATGAGGATTGCAAGTTCATACTGTCTGCTGCGATCGTCAGTTTCCATGTTCGCTTAATCTAGCAAATTTTTTACTCTGCGTCAACCGGCTCCTCGCCCATTTCCGCCATCGCTTCTCCACCTTCCATCGCCTCGCTCCCCTCCTCCATCATTCCTGCTTCAAGCATCCCTTCACCTACACTCTCTGCACCCGCTTCTTTCATCAACTCTTCCTGTGTCTCTTTGATCTCCACGTGATGTGTCACCGGCTCCTCGTCCTCGGTCGGAAATTCATTTTTCCGTGCCCCCGTACCCACTGGTACCAAGCGGCCAATGATTACGTTTTCCTTAAGGCCTCGAAGGACATCGGTCTTTCCTTCCACCGCCGCGTTAATAAGCACCTTCGCCGTCTCAATAAACGAAGCCGCTGAAAGGAAGCTTTCCGTCGAAAGTGCCACATTTTTAATACCCATCAAAAGCTGCTGAGCCTTCGCTGGCTCTCCTCCCTTTTTCTTGATTGCACGATTCACCTCTAAGAATCGTGATTTCTCAATTACATCTCCTTCGACAAAATCACTACTGCCAGAATCCTTGATCTTCACTCGAGACAACATTTGTCGAGCCACTACTTCAATGTGGCGCTCATTGACTGCTGCACCTTCTGAAGCATAGATCTTCTGTACTTCATTCACTATATACCGCTCCGCTTCCTCTGCTCCTCGAAGTCGGAAAAGTTCTTTAATATCCAAGTTACCCAAGGAAAGTTGATCCCCCTTCTTTACGAGCTGTCCCACCTTCACAAAAATATCGCTATAACGCGGCACCGAAAATTCATAAACCTTCTCCCGCTTTGCTACACTCTTGCCCTTGGTAATGAGTGATCGGATCTTGATAATTCGAGCCAATCCCTGATCCTCGATATCAATCACTTCTCCATCATCCTCTGCCATAAAGGCCTTACCCTTTGGAATGCGCGCTTCAAAGATTTCTTCTACTCGCGGCAAACCTTGTGTAATATCCGCGCCAGCGACACCTCCCGAGTGGAAAGTTCTCATGGTGAGCTGCGTACCCGGCTCAGAGATGGATTGTGCTGCTACTACTCCTACTGCCTCTCCAATCTTAATTGGCTTGTTGTTACCGAGGTCATAGCCATAGCACTTTCCACATACACCATAAAGCGTCTTACAGGTAATGACAGACCGGATAGTGAGCGATTCAAGGTCTGATTTCTGGATAAGTTCCGCTGCGGCGTGATCAACAATTTCATTCGCCTTCACGATTACTTTCCCATCCACTTCAATATCCTTCACTGTCGTCCGGCCAAAGATTCGATCACCAAAAGAACGGCCGATCACTTCGCCATCCTTGCGAAGTACCTCAATCCCCTCCTTTGTTCGGCAATCTTCTTCTCGAATCGAAAGATCTTGACATACATCTACCAAGCGGCGCGCCAAATATCCGGCTTGCGCCGTCTTAAGAGCGGTATCCGTAGAGCCTTTTCTCGCTCCATGAGTTGAGATGAAATACTCAAGTACTGAGAAACCTTCTTTAAACGAAGCTTTAATTGGAAGCTCAATGACTTCACCCTTTGGGTTAGCCACGAGTCCTTTCATACCCATCATCTGCACTGGCTGTGCCCAGCTTCCTCTCGCTCCCGAATCAATAATCGAATAGACGGAGCTATGCTTATCAAGCGTATTAGTCTTGATAGCCTTCTCGATTTCTTCCTTTGCTTTAGTCCAGATTTGGACTACTCGATCTTTTCTTTCCTCATCAGTCAAAAAACCCATATCATACTGGTCTCGAACCATCTGCTCCTCATCCTGTGCTTTCTTCACAATTCCCTTCTTATCCGCCGGTAATTTCAAGTCATCATAGCCCCAGGAAATTCCTGAAAGCGTTACCGAAGAAAAACCCAACGCCTTAATGTTATCCAAAATCACTGCCGATTCATCAATACCATAGATATTGATAATTTGGCCGGCAATCTTCGAAAGCGCTTTTTTGTTTAGATTAGTGTTGATAAAGGGAAAATCAGTGGGAAAAACTTCATTGAAGACCAAACGGCCATAAGTCGTTTCAACTGGTCCCTTGCCTGCTCGCGAGTTATAGACTGTAATTGGCGCGTTGATGGCGATAACCTCATTTTCATAGGCAATCTTTGCGTCCGTAAAGCTACCGAACGCCATTCCCGCCCCCTTTGCATCTTCCTTAATTTTATTCAAGTAGTAGCAGCCCAAGACCACGTCCTGCGACGGATTCACAATCGGCTCGCCGGTTGATGGCTTTAGCAAATTTTTAGATGAAAGCATAATCTCCGAAGCTTCTCGCTGCGCTTCCTGAGTAAGGGGAAGGTGAACAGCCATCTGGTCACCATCAAAGTCCGCATTGAAAGCCGAACAAACAAGAGGAGACAGTCGGATAGCCAAGTCTTCAATAAGAAGTGGCTGAAACGCCTGGACACCAAGTCGATGCAAAGTCGGAGCGCGGTTTAAAAGCACCTTTCTATCCTTAGTTACTTCTTCTAGAATCGCCCAGATCTCCGGTATTCCCTGTTCAATTAATCGACTGGCATTCCGAATATTGTGTGCCATTCCCCGCTCAATCACTTTATTGATGACAAACGGCTTAAAAATCTCAAGCGCCATTTGCTTTGGTAAGCCGCACTGATGAAGCTTGAGCTCTGGTCCTACCACAATCACCGAACGACCCGAGTAGTCTACGCGCTTTCCAAGAAGGTTCTGACGAAAACGTCCCTGCTTTCCCTTAAGCATGTCTGCGAGCGAGCGAAGCGGTCGATTCTGCGAAGACAATTGCTGAGTGGTAAAGCGCGCTCCATTATCAATAAGCGCATCCACCGCCTCCTGAAGCATGCGCTTTTCGTTAATCACAATAATCTCTGGTGATCCAAGTTCGATCAGCTTCTTTAAGCGATTATTTCGATTGATCACTCGGCGATACAAATCGTTAAGGTCTGAAGTCGCAAACCGTCCTCCTTCAAGCGCTACCATTGGCCGCAAATCCGGTGGCAACACTGGCAAATTAGTGAGCACCATCCATTCTGGTCGAGTATTATTCCGACGCATAGAAGAAACCACCTTGAGCCGTCGCAAAAGTTTCATCTCCCGATTAGCATCGGAAATTCCTTTAAGATCCTCTTTAATAATCTCTTCCTCCTTCGCAAGATCAAGATTCTGTAAAATTTTGTGAATTGCTTCACCTCCTGTCCCCGCTTCAAAGACATCTCCAAATCGCCGCGCTAGATTAAAATAGTCATTTTCTGAAATAACAAGACCCGGCCGAAGTTCCATAATCTGCTCGAGAAGCTTATCCGTGGCCGCTTTCAAATCGGCCGCTTCTTCTTTCTTAACTAACTCCTTCTTTCGTACAGTAAATTCCTTCTCAATCTCCAAAAGTGCTCGCTTTCTATTCTCTTCATTTACCATCGTGACGATATAAGAAATGTAATACACCACCTTCTCAATCCGACTCAATGATTCATTCAAAAGCAAGCAAATCTTTGAGGGCACCGACCGCAAAAACCAGATATGCACCACAGGTGTCGCAAGCTTGATATGACCCATCCGATCTCGTCGGACGATCGATCGGGTCACCTCTACTCCGCAGCGATCGCAGATCACGCCCTTATAGCGAATCCTTCGATATTTTCCGCAATAACACTCCCAATCCTTTACTGGACCGAAAATTCTTTCCGAAAAAAGTCCGTCTTTTTCCGCACGCTGCGTACGATAGTTGATAGTTTCCGGCTTAGTCACCTCGCCATGTGACCAACGACCAATATCCTCCGGGGAGGCAATTCGTAGTTTAATTGCATCAAATTCTATAGTTTTGTCCATAAATGTAATATATATGTCTAGTAGAAGTTATAATTCTTCTCTTTGCTCTCCCCGACTGTTTTGATTTATAAGCTCCACATTGAGTCCCAAAGCTTTAAGCTCATTCATAAGCACGTTAAAGGAAGCAGGAATATTTGGCTTCTTGATCTTTTCGCCCTTAATAATTGATTCGAAGGATGACGCCCGGCCGGTCACATCGTCCGACTTGATAGTGAGCATCTCCTGCAAAATATGCGACACGCCATACCCTTCGAGGGCCCACACTTCCATTTCTCCAAAACGCTGACCGCCAAAATGTGCCTTTCCTCCAAGTGGTTGCTGGGTAATAAGTGAATAAGGTCCAATCGATCGCATATGGATCTTATCCTCCACCAAGTGGTTGAGCTTCATCATATACTTGATTCCTACCGTTGACAGCTGATCAAAAGGTCGTCCTGTCTGGCCATCATAAAGCTGGACTTTACCAGCCTCCGGCAAATTGGCTTTCATAAGCTCCTGCTTAATTTCTTCATCCGTTGCTCCTGAAAGCGCCGGCGTCACTGCTCTATATCCCAGCTTCTTGGCCGCCCAACCTAAATGAGTCTCGAGAATCTGGCCAATATTCATACGCGAGACAATACCAAGCGGATTAAGCACGATGTCCACCGGCGTCCCATCCGCTAAGTACGGCATATCTTCCACCGGTCGCACCTGAGAGATGACTCCCTTGTTTCCGTGCCGACCCGCAAGCTTATCTCCCGCCATCACCTTGCGGAGCTGAGCTACCTCCACCTGGATGCGCTTGATGATTCCCGGTTCGAGCTTATCTCCCTTCTCTCGGGACATGACTTTAATATCAATCACACGTCCGCTCTTGCCGTGCGGCATGGTAAGTGATGTATCCTTTACATCGCGCGCCTTCTCGGCAAAGATTGCCCGCAAAAGCCGCTCTTCGGCCGTGAGCTCTGCCTCGCCCTTCGGCGAAATCTTACCTACAAGGATATCCCCTGACTTCACCTCCGCGCCCACACGAATAATTCCCTGCTCATCGAGATTTTTAAGCTTTTCCTCCGATACGTTAGGAATATCAGGCGTTGTGATTTCCGGCCCAAGCTTTGTATCTCGCACTTCGCAATAAAAATCTTCAATATGAATGGAGGTAAAATTATCGTTCTGCACTACCCGCTCCGAAAGAATGATAGCGTCTTCAAAGTTTGCTCCCTCAAAAGAAACGAAAGCCACCAGCAAGTTTTGCCCGAGCGCCAAGACGCCATTATCAATCGAAGGGCCATCTACTAAAATATCCCCTTTCTTTACCTTATCTCCCCGCTTTATAAGCGGCTTTTGAGAAATGCAGGTAAATTGGTTTGATCGCTTAAACTTAGTTAATTTATAAGTCTTCGGCCCGGCTTTCTTATACTTTATTGTGACCGAAGTCGCGTCCACCTCCTCGACCTCCCCCTCCTCCTCGGCAATCACCAAGTAGCCCGAGTCCAAAGCCATTTTCTCTTCCATGCCAGTTGACACATACGGCGCCGAAGACCTCACCGAAACCACCGCCTGTCGTTGCATGTTTGATCCCATGAGCGCTCGGTTTGCGTCATCGTGTTCTAAAAATGGAATAAGAGAAGTCGCTACGCTCAAAAATTGCTGTGGCGATACATCAATAAAATCCAGCTCCTCTCGCAAACACTTCCCTGCTACCCCATTAATTCTCGCCTCCGAGATCTCCCCTTCTTTAAGAGGCGTACTTAAATCCATTCCCGCGTGCGCGATCTTGTACTTTTCCTCTTCGAGAGCATTCATCCACACGATTTCCTGAGTCACCTTTCCTTTTTTTACTTTGGCATAGGGCGTCTCAATGAAACCAAGCTCATTAAGCCGAGCAAAATTTGCCAAGTGATTCACAAGACCGATATTTACGCCTTCCGGAGTCTGAATTGGGCAAATACGGCCATAGTGCGAGCGATGTACATCACGCACCTCAAAACCAGCTCGCTTCTGCACGATACCGCCGGGACCGAGCGCCGAAATACGCCGTTTATGTTCTCCTTCATCGAGCGGATTGACCTGTTGCATGAACTGCGAGAGCTGTGAGGAAGAGAAAAATTCCTTCACCTGGCTCATAAGCGGTCGCGCGTTGACAAGCTGACCCGCCGTCACATTTCGCATTTCCATCGTCGACATTCTATCCTGGACGATTCTCTTCATTCGAGAAAAACCTACCCGAAGCTTATTTTGCAGCTGTTCCCCCACCGGTCTCACTCGTCTGTTACCCAAGTGGTCGATATCATCAGCTTCCTGCGTCTGCAGAATGTTAAGTCGGATAATCTCCTTCACTATCAATATAAGATCTTCAAGCCTAATAATTCGATCTTTCACCTTATCCCCGTCAAGATTAAGTCGCTGATTCATCTTAAAACGACCCACCTCCGAAAGATCATAACGATCCCCTCGCATAAAGGTAGCGTCAATCAAACTCTTGGCGTTTTCTGGAGTTGCGAGATCTCCCGGACGAATACGCTTATAAATCTCGATATAGGATCCCATCAAATCTTTTGCTGGATCTTTCTTAAGAGTCGCCTCGATCTGTTTGACGTCTCCTGTATCCACGTCCGCGAAGGTCGCCTTAATATCCGCCGTTTCAGAGAGACCAAACACACGGAGAAGATCCGTCACCGCCACTTTTCTATGACGGTCAATCTTTACCCCGATAAAGCCATCTGAATCCGTTTCAAATTCCAGCCACGCTCCTCGATTGGGGATGATCTTGGCCCCAAAAAGATTGCGACCCCGCCACATATTACTGGTAAAGTAGACACCCGAAGACCGCGCAAGCTGCGAGATCACGACTCTTTCTACGCCATTGATGATAAAAGTGCCTCGGTTGGTCATCACCGGAAAATCTCCAAAATAAATCTCCTGCTCCCGCTCTATCTTCGCCTTCTTATCATGAAGAGCGATCTTCACCCGAAGCGCCATCTCATAGGTAAGATCCTTAAATTTCGATAGTTCCTCATCATACTTCGGCTCATCCCAAATATAATCAACAAACTTAAGCTCAAACTCCTTTCCCGAGTAGTCTGCAATTGGGAATAATTCATGAAAGAGTTCCTTTAGACCTTTCTCAACAAACCATCTATATGAATTAGTTTGAACTTCAAAAAGCTTTGGCTGTTTAGTAAGTGACGCCGGACGCTGAGAAAAAACCTTTATGGGCAACTTTGGCATGTGTATTTTTAAATATTTTTGTAAAATCGAAACTCACCACTCTTTTGTACGTAGAAAAAATTGCAGATCGATCCCCATCTCATCTCTTTTCCACAGGAAAGAAATAAGAAGAAAACCCAACCCTCTCACATAATTTCTGAAAAACCACGCAAAAAGCACAAAAAAACAACCTCAACTATTTTTTGGAGACAAAAAAATAGCCCAAGTTGTTTTCTCTAGTAATTATCTTCTGATTATGCTCCCCTTCCCCTCCCTTGTCAACTCCCCTAAAAAAGCCTGCGTAATTCAATGCGGGGTGAAGGAGACAGCGCAGCAAAAAGATTCAAGATCTTCCAAAAATACCAGCTCCTAGCGAAGGTACCTATTAATATTGGAACGGTGCTGGTCAAAAGTAGTCGCAAACACCGCCCTTCGTGTGATCGGATTGGAAATATAAAAAAGATAGTTCGTCTTTTTAGGATTTCCCGCCGCTTTGATCGCCGAAAGACTCGGATTAGCAATTGGTGTTGGTGGCAAGCCTTCATTCAGATAGCTATTGTAGTCCGTCTCAAAAGAAAGATCATCAAGAGTCAGTCGCCGCGTCTTCCGGTCGCAAGTATAAAAACGATAGCCGCACTTTGCGTACGCAATCGTGGCATCGATCTGAAGCGGCATCCCTAATTTAATTCGCCGATAAATAATCCCAGATACCACTTCCCTATCACTCCCCAAAGGCAACGCCTCCTTTTCAATGAGTGATGCCACTTTGAGAATCTCATATGCACTCTTCTCATTTTTCTCTAATTCCGGCCACGCCTTCTCTTCAAAGACATGAAGCATCACCCGCAGCACTACTTCCGCGGATGTCCCTTGGGCAAAGCGATATGTATCCGGAAAAAGAAAACCCTCAAAACTCTCCGCCTGCCGCAAAAAAGAATATTCTCTCTGCAAGGCCGTAAATGGAAATCGTACAATATCTCCTCGCTCCGTCACCCCTTCGGAAGCAAGCTCCTCGTCAATATCCGCTACCGTCTGCCCTTCTTTAATAGACACCACCACCTCCGCCGGCCCTAAGGAAAGAGCCTGCACAATCTCCCGAATCGAAAGTGAAGGAAAGAGATTATACACTCCTGGGATAAACCGGTCCGCCCGACCCGAAACAAACGAAAAAAGTAAAAACCCCGATTTGCTCCGAATCACCCGCTCTTCATGAAGATAGTCCGCAATCTCAAGCGCTCCCATCCCCTTCTCGATTTTCACCTTCACTCCTTGGATAAGTTCATCCTGACGCTCCAAAGGCAAAAGCAATGTCATAATAAAAATCGCCCCCATTCCTCCCACTAGAAGTAGAAGAAAAAACCAAAACAACACCCTAAAATCCTCCTTCCTTTTTCCACTTGCCATCCCCCCTATTATACCAAAAATGTGAATACTTTTCTTAAGTTTATAAAGCAGATAATCGTCCTCAGTTCCGCGCAGATTTTTTTCTTCAGGGCTAGGAGAAAGTGAGGCTTGCGAAAAAGCATACTGGGCTAATGCATGTCGACGAGCAAACGGATCTTTCGACAACGCCCTGGAGGAAAAAGACAAGCGCCAAACAGTACAAACTTAGTAAATCATCCTAGACGCCACCCCCTCAGAAAATCCAAAAAGTAAAAAAACAATGAGCGCATGTGACCCTCCATAACTCATAAAGGATAAGGGCACCCCAATCACGGGCAATAACCCCAACGCCGACCCCAGATTAAAAGTGATATGGATAAGCATCAAAAGCCAAAATCCCAAAAGCAGTAACTTTGAAAAATTCCCCGAAGCCAATGTCCCAATAATATAGAGTCGCCAAAATACTCCGAGATACAAGAGAAAAAGAATAATCATCCCAAATATCCCCCATTCCTCCACAAACGCCGGAAAAATAAAATCCGTGCCCGCCTCGGGAAGAAATCCAAGCTGTACCTGGGTCCCCGAATATAATCCTTTCCCAAAAAATCCTGCCGACCCCACCGCAATCTTCGCTTGATTAACACTGTAGTTTACCCCCAACGGGTCATAGCTTGGATCAAAAAGCCCTATGATCCGCTCCTTCTGATATGGTTTCAAAAAACTAAACCACCCGATCCCCACTACCACCGCCACGATCATGATCGCCGTCAAAAGATGCCGCATCCGCATCCCAGAAAATATCAGGTACCCAAACCAGATCCCAAACATCACGAGCATCGAGCCCATGTCGGGCTGAATAAAGACAAATAAAGCCGGCAGAAGAAAATAGAAAAATGACACAATAATATTTCGGATCTGTCCGATACCCACATGCCGCCGCGCAAAAAAGTAGGAGAAAAAAATAATAAGCGCCATCTTGGCAAACTCCGCCGTCTGAAATCGCACCGGCCCAAAGACGAGCCAGCTCCTTGTACCGCGGATCGTCGGCGCAAAGAAAAATGTCGCGATAAGAAGCGCAATCCCGATAAAGTAAATAAGAAAAACAAACCACCGATACTGCATGAGTGACCGCCAATCAATGAGCACTAGCATCGCCGCCAGTACTACTCCGATCACATTCCATATCAGTTGCTGATAAAAAAGATCATGAGAAATCGTACTAATAGTGAGCAATCCTAACCCCGCAAGTAAAAAAACAAATAGAGCCAAAAGCCAGTCAAATCGTCGAAAAATAAAAAACCTTTCCGCCATCATTAGAGTATCATTCTGGGCTTGACCCAGAATCCAGGACTTGCCGCCATATGCGACATTCATAAATCCTTAACCTTTTTCTTTCTTACTAGAGAATATATTAGTCTCTAAAAAATCTCTACTTCGCCTGAAGGACTAAATTTAAATTTTTTGAGTCAATCTTCTTTAGCTCCTCCGCCGTCATCGGTAGCTCCAAGATAAATTCCTTTCTCCCATACGAAGGAATCTGCGAAAGCACACTCTGCGTCGCCCGCTTTATAATCAGTCCTTCCCTTTCTTGCACTATTATGATCACCTCCGACACTGGCGCCGGCTCTTCATTTTTCACTCCACCAAAAATCACTATCCCCTCCCTCATCTTTTTTGTAGCTACATCCTGAATCAAGAGATTCGGCAAATTCAAATTTCCCCGCTCCGTAAAAACATACTCCGGCCATGTGACCTCCACCCGGCCAAAATCCCGATCCTTAAGCTTTACATTTGTCTCCAGTAAGTAAGTGTTCCCTCCGGGAATAATCTTTGTCTCCCGATGAAAGACAAATGCCCGCTTCCCGGAGGTGTCATAGATTGATAAGGTATATGGCAGTCGCATAACCCCCACAAATGCATTCGGATTATACACCGTCACCATCACCGTAATATGCTCCACACCCTCGATGAATACATCTCGAGCAGTGATAACAATCGGCTCTGCCCACTTCACCTCGCAAGACACAGCACATTTCCCTCCGCAATCCACCCCCGTCTCATCCTGGTTTTGCAGTAGATCATCACAACTCGCCCGAGTAGAATAAAAAGAAAAATAAATGAGGCCTAGAAGCGCCAAAAAAAGAAACAAATACACTCCCCCATAGACCCACCTCTTTAAACTCTCATTCATATACCTTTAGTATATCAAACTGATCATCTTCAGCTGTCATCCCGGGCTTGACCCGGAATCCAGGACTTACATCCAACAGAAATTATAAAAAACAAAATTTGAGTCAAGTAAGTAGAAGAGCAGGATTTTTTCTCTAGGGCTAGGAGAAAGCGAGGCTTGAGACGAGAACTAAGTACAGGTATAAGCGAAGTAATTTTGGGTGAATTTCAATTTTCTTTGCGAGCAGGCATCGGAGCATACTCCAGAAAGTATGTGAGAAGCCAGCGGAGCAAAAAAATTGAAATTCACCCAAAAGTACGAACGCCCAAACAATAAAAAAATCCCCCAGAGAAAATTCCCGGCAAAGCCTACTTTCCCCCGGACGGATCCGAAGTATCATCGGCACTTTGCAATTGTACGACTGAGTTCGGAATGGGATCAGGTAGGACTTGCAAAGCTAAATCACCAGGAAATCACTCGGGGCGATTTTCCTTTAGAAAACAAGAAATATAACGCAATTAATATCAATCAACAATTAGTGCCGGATTTTTTGAGGAAATTTCAATTTTATTTGCGAGTACGGAACGGAGCATACTCAAGAAAGTATATGAGTACCGAACGGAGCAAAAAAATTGAAATTAACCAAAAAAGACAAACTAATTAATCGATTATGTGGTACCGAGTCTGTAAAATTATATGGAACGCGCTGATCTATTAGTACTCCACGGCTAAACACATTACTGTGCGTACACCTAGAGCCTATCAACGTAGTCATCTTCTACGGATCAGTGTCCTTTTGGACAGATACCTCGTCTTAGGAGGGGCTTCGTGCTTAGATGCTTTCAGCACTTATCCCGTCCGAACATAGCTACCGAGCGATTCAGTTGGTACCAAAGCTCGTAGACCAGAGGTTCGTTCATTCCGGTCCTCTCGTACTAGGAACGACTTCCTTCAAGTATCAACGCCTGCAGCAGATAGAGACCAACCTGTCTCACGACGGTCTGAACCCAGCTCACGTATCCTTTTAAATGGCGAACAGCCATACCCTTGGGACCTTCTCCAGCCCCGGGATAGGATGAGCCGACATCGAGGTGCCGAGCTTCGTCGTCGCTATGGACGCTCGGACGAAACTAGCCTGTTATCCCCGGAGTAGCTTTTAGCCGATGTCTCTAACCTTTCTAGAAAGAATTATCGGGTCACTAAGTTCTGCTTTCGCATCGGCGCGACTTGTAGGTCTTGCCGTTAAGCTGGCGTATGCCTTTGCACGACGAGGCCGATTTCCATCCGGCCCTAGCCAACCTTGTAAACTCCTCCGTTACTCTTTAGGAGGAAAACGCCCCATTTAAACTGCCCGTCAGGCACTGTTCCCTAATGTTTTTGCCACTAAGGTTAGAACGTAAAAACTATAAGATGGGTATTTCACTGGCGGCTCCATGAGAACCAAAATCCTCACTTCAAAGCCTCCCCACTATGCTACGCATATGGCGTTTACGCCCAATACCAAACTACAGTAAAGCTTCCGGGGTCTTTTCGTCCCGCTGCAGGTATCCCGCGTCTTCACGGGAATCGCATTTTCACCGAGCACATCTTTGAGACAGTTCTCCAGTCGTTACGCCATTCGTGCGCTCCGGAACTTACCCGGAAAGGAATTGCGCTACCTTAGAACGGTTATAGTTACCGCTGACATTGACGAGGGCTTCGCCCAGTAAGCTCACCTATTGCTAGGATCACCTCCAGGATTAACCTTCTCGCATCGGTCAGGCGTCACCCCCTATACGTCCTCATAAGAGTTTGCAGGGAGCTGTGTTTTTGATAAACAGTCGCTAGAGAGACTTTCGCTGCGTCCCATGTATTGCTACATAGGAAGGCCTTATTCCGAAGTTACGGCCGCTTTTTTGCCGAGTTCCTTAAAGATGCATCACTCGTTCCCCTGAGGCTTCTCGCCTCACCCACCTGTGTCGGTTTACGGTACGGATTGATATAGATTAAGCTTAGAAGTTTTTCTCGGAAATGCGCTTTGCGAGCTTGAATCAGCAAGCTGACTCTCGCCTCTCACCTCGGGCTGATGTACGCCGGATTTGCCAAACGTACGCCTCGGGAGCAAGGACATCAAACCATTAAGACGCCTCGCATACTACACTTCGTCCCTCCTTCGCACCTATACCAAGAGCTGGAATATTAACCAGCTGTCCATCGGCTGCGGCTTTCGCCATTGCCTTAGGGCCGTCTAACCCACGGATGATTGCCATTGCCGTGGAAACCTTGGATTTGCGGGGATAAAATTTCTCATTTTATTTGTGGTTACTCATACCGACATTCTCTCTTCCAAGCGCTCCACCACCCCTCACAGGTATGGCTTCAGCGCACTTGGAATGCTCTCCTACCCCTTACATCTTGCGATGTAAAGCCAAAACTTCGGTACTCCGCTTGAGCCCCGATACATTTTCGGCGCCGCAAACCATCGAGTAGTGAGTTGTTACACACTCTTTAAAGGATGGCTACCTCTAAGCCAACCTCCTACCTGTCTATGGTTCACGACTGCCTTTGACACTTAGCGGAAATTTAGGGACCTTAGTTGTTGGTCTGGGCTGTTCCCCTTGCGAGCACGGAGCTTAGCCCCCGTGTTCTAACTAGTAAGCTTCCATATTGGTATTCGAAGTTTGATTGGTCTGCTGGACTTGCGTCCGGGACAGACCATCCAGAGCTCTACCCCCAATGCGTTTTTGCTTACCGCCAGTCCTAAAACTGTTTCGGAGAGAACCAGCTATTACCAGATTCGATTAGCTTTTCACTCCTTACCTCAAGTCATCCGAAGGTTTTGCACAACCAACCGGTTCGGGCCTCCTTCAACTTTTACATTGAATTCACCCTGCTCAAGGCAAGCTCATCTGGCTTCGGGTCTTATCTATACCGCCAAAGTCGCCCTATTAAGACTCGGTTTCCCTACGCCTCCCCCGTTATAAGCGGGTTAAACAAGCGATATAAATAAACTCGTCGGCTCATTCTTCAATAGGCACGATGTTGCGCTTGCGCGCTTCATCTCCTGGTAGACATATGGTTTCAGGTACTATTTCATCGGCCTCCCGGCCTTCTTTTCACCTTTCCCTCACGGTACTTGTTCACTATCGATCACAGATGTGTATTTAGCCTTACCAGCTAGTACTGGCAGCTTCTCTCAAGGTTTTCTTGCCTCGAGATACTCAAGATAAAAACAAAGAGTTGACTCGTTTTCGCGTACGGGACTATCACCGTCTTTGGTCAAGCTTTCCAGCTTGTTCTGCTAACAAATCAATTTTTAACTCTTCTCTAAGCAACATATATGAACGTACTATATTCCGCTCATATATGGCGCTTAAAAAGTTCATATCTTACAACCCCATCTTCTCTTGCGAAAAAATGGTTTGGGCTTATCCCGTTTCGCTCGCCGCTACTGAGGGAATAAAAAATTTTTTCTCTTTTCCTCTAGGTACTGAGATGTTTCACTTCCCTAGGTCTGCTTCGGTATTACTTACGAACACCGACGATAGAGCTTCACTCTACCCCGTTACCGGATTCGGACATCTTCGGATCAAAGGTTGCTTTGCACCTCCCCGGAGCTTATCGCAGCTATGCCACGTCCTTCATCGCCACACTGTGTCAAGGCATCCACCATACGCCCTTAATGCGTTCCACATAATTTTAAAGACACGATACCACGTAATCGATCAATTTTTATCCGAAAATGACACGGATAAAATCAAATCAATTGCGTTAAAATTTCTTTTTTCAAATTACTGCTCTCCTTCGCGTAAGGAAATCGAAAAGATTTATATCCCCCAAAGACCGAAGACAGAGTAAAGAAAAGTATACTCCTCCCATAAAAAAAGTCAACACATCCTATCCCCAACTATTCAATGAAAGTAAAAAGTCAAATTTCTTTCACAATACTAGGGAAAAATAAGAAAAATAACCTTAAAATCAGCATAATAATAGTACACTTAAAAGCGCGGGATTTTTCCTTTAGGACTAGAAGAAAACGAGGCTTGCAAGGAGGCATTCTAGAATAAAAGCATGCCACAGGTGCCGAGTACTCTCAGCATAAGACGACCAAACTAAAGCTTAGACAACACCCTAAAGGAAAATGACAAGCGTAAACGTATGAAAAAAGCTCCCTGCACCTCACATGCAAGAAGCTTTTTTACAACTCCTAGTATAACACGCCATGCGCTTACTAAGAAACAAGCAAAGCAGAATAATTTCCAAAGATTTTTTTCTAAGGGCTAGGCGCCTTTGAGCACTGCGACCAAGATGTACAAAAGGAGTACTTCACGGGAGCAGAGGGAATTGCGCAACAACGCCCTTAGGAAAAAAGATTGGGAATTACTCCCAGTCCTTTCGCGCCCGTTCAATCAGCCGCCCCGCCTCATCCTTACCACCCAAGCCAAAGGCTAAGCCTCCAGCTAAAGCGATCATGACGATAAAGCCGGTAATAACGGTCTTAATGATATCCTCCGCTATCCCAAGCTGCGCCGCGGCGGTTAATGATCCGAAGATAAACACTATCCACCAGGCAATCCCGCCCAAAAATTTTCCGCTTCTCACCTTCGCCGACAAGACGGAGGCATGAGCTAACTTTCGGACAAAATTTGCGGCAATTAAGGTGAAAAGAAGGGTAAGGAATGCCACTACTACGTCCGGAATATAGAAGAGCACTTCAGAAAGAAATCCCGAGAGCGCCTCAAATCCCAAAACATCAGAAGCCGCAAACACAAACGCCAGCAAGAGAAACCAGTAAGCAACCCGCCCTGCAAAATAACCCGAATTAAGATCAAGCGAAGCTTGATGGAGAACTTGCTCCACCCCCAATCGACGCAATACTGCATCAAGCTTAAGATGATGGAAAAAGCGCTCAAGAATCCTCTCCACTCCCGCTGCTACCACAAGACCCACTATGAGAATCAAAAAAGCTCCCACCAAAGATGGTAAGAAGCCCATCGCCTGAAAATATATGGACTGCAAAGACTGGTTGATCACCTGCACCCATTCTGCTGTCATATTTTTATAATAAATAATAATTAAGTACTTCGACCTATAGGTAAAGTATATCACTTGACCATTCTTATTTTTCTGTGGATAAAAAGCTAAGGTTTGATCGAATTACAGAAAGAAGTATTCCTATTTCGGACAAAATTTCTTATATAGAAGGAGAATCTAATCTTCTCTGGCAACAGGCAAAGTCTTTCTATTTAGTACATTTACCTCTAAGCTAGGTATTCCCCGTTACCTCAAAGATGGTCTTACCCATATTGCTTGCCGTAACATTTTTGCTACAAAGGAAAAGAAAGCGCAAAAAAGAGAAAAACAAGAAAAAAAGAGATTCGACTCATATTCTAAGAAAAGTATAGTACTCCTTCATACATCATTGCTCCGCTTGCTCCATTAAAAGTAAAAATTGCTTCACCTCATCTTTTCTTCCTTCTTTCCGAGCAATCTCGGAAAGAAGTTTATATGCCAAGGGTTGCCGCGAATCAATCTCAAGAGAAGCAGAGAAAGCTCTTTTTGCCCGAGAAAAATCATTCAAAAAATAATAGATGCTTCCTAAGCGAAAAAATGTCGCTGGGTCCTGAGGGAAAAGAAGCGCTTCTCTCTCTGTCCTATCTCTCTCCTCCTCTCCTCTGCCCAGACGATATGCATAGAGCGCCTGCAAGTATTCGGCTTCAAAATTATTTGGCTTCAAAATGCGCGCCCGTTGCAGCACCGCAAATAATTCCTTCGTGCTTTCCCCGGTCTTATGGATGGCAAAAAGCGCCTGCGAAAGCTTCACAAAAAGCGCGGCATTCCCCGGCTCTAGCTTAATTGCCTCTTTATAAAAACCCACTGCTCTCCCCGCCGCTCCTTCTACCTTGGAAGATAATCCAAAAAAAACATCACCTAGATTTTCCTGATTCCGCGGATCATTAAGATCAAGCTGAAGCGCCTTCTCCGAAGCGCCAATCGCTACGCTGGCATAAGCCTTATACTCCTCTTCTTTTAATTTCTCCCGATTGAAAAGAAGGAGAGAAGCTTGAGCAAGCAGCCGGAAAGACGCCGGCGAAGATGAATCAAAAATTAGAGCAGTTTGCAAAAAATCTCTTGCCGCTTGACCCTCCCCTTTTAGAAGCTCAGTCTCTCCTCGGACCGTAAAAAAACTAGCTATTCCCTGCTGAATAAAAAAACCACCCAAGAAAAAAAGAAATAAAGTAATACCCGCTCGTCCCCCCAGCAAAGAAGCTTCCTTCCATTGGATTTTTCGGAAAGTTATTTCCTGTCCTTCTCTAAAAAAGGATAGTCCAAGAAAAAGAAACAAAAGAGCGATTATAGAAAAATACTCCGGAAAAAAGAATAAAAGAGAGAAAAGAAAAAAACCAGGAAAAAAATATGCTCGGTCTGAAAAAAAAGCTCTATAAAGGAGAAAGAAAAAGAAAAGAATCAAAAAAATAAGATACAGCACTCCTCTTTCAATAAACCATTGGAAGACTGCCGCTCCTGAAAATCCAGGCGCGTACGCCGCCTCTTCTCCCTCAAATTGCAAAAAATGCTTCCCATAAAAAGAAGGGAAAGAATCCCCATCTCCAAAGAAAAAAGAAAGAGTTCCCTGCTCTAAACGCTCTTTAAATATGGAACGGGTTTGAGAAGAGGAAAGAAGAGTATTTGATTGGAATCGAGGAAAAGAAAAAGGAAGAGGAAATAAATGAGCTTTAAGGAAAGTGGATATAAGAAGAAAAACGATCAAGAAAAGAAGGGAGGATTTCTTTATCCAAGAAGAAAGAGGAAAAAGAAAACCCACTAAGAAAAGGAAAGAGAAAAGCCAAAAGAGAAAAAGAGAGAAAGGGGCAAAAAAAGAAAAAAGAGCAATCTGAAGAAAGAGAAAAGAAAGAGCAAAAAAGCCTCCTTCTTTAGAAAAAGAGTGAGATAAAGTAAAAAGAAGAATTGCGCCAAAAGAGATAAGAAAAGAAAGGAGATTCTCTTCTTGAAAAAAAGGAGAAAAGAAAGAGAGGGAGGGATAGAAAAAGGCGCCTAAGAGAAAAAAAGTAAAGAATATTCCAGCCAGAAAAAAAATGATTTGAACCACTTTTTTCCTTTGGGAAAAAAAGGAAGAAAGAGGGAAAAAAGCCAGAGAGAAAAAAAGAAAAAGAGAACCAAAAGAAAGACTAGGTGCTTCTCGAGAAAAAAAGAAATGCTCTTTTTGAACGAGAAAAAAACCAAAGAAAAGAAGGAGTATCTGAAAAAAAACTCTCCCAAAAAAAGAAAAATCAAAAGAGATCGTTACTTTTTTTTGGAAAAAAGCCTTTCCCCAATACAATATCTCCAGACCTATAATCAAAAAAGAAAATAAAGCTAAGAGAAAAAATGACGGATAAGCCAGCGCTTTGGAGAAAAGGAGGATCAGGAAAAAAAGAAATATTCCTCCCAAGAAACTGAAAGAAGAAGAGATATTCATAAAAAAGCCAGAAAAAAGATTAGCGGGTAAGAACAATCAGCCAGTTAAAGCGGATGTTCCGTGATAACGGTCTGTCCAGTTTTACCGAGAAAGATTGGTTGGAATTAATATCAGCTACATAAAGAGCCTGCCCCTCCGTCGAATCAATCGGGGTGATAAACACCTTAGCGCTTCGAGTCACTAAATCATTCGGGATTATGACCGAAGTTTGCCCGGCGGTAATCATCCCTTCTCCAATAGTATTTTGCCTGGAGTCCGCGCTAATCTTGAGAGTTAACGACTTGGCTACTATATTATCAATTCTAAATTCCCCGGCCTGAAGACTCGCCCCCGCCGATGCCAAAAATTCTTCAGTACTCTTCTTGTTTTGAGAAAGAGAAGGGGCCCCGATCTTGCTCTCATACATCTTCACTTTCTCATTCAATTCCTTCAAGCCCTGCAAAGCCACAGCGGCGAGACTCCCATGAATCACCGCTTTCATCCCTGTCTCTTTGTCAGTAGAAACCGCCTCCGGAAATACTTTTTCTACATCCTGGGCAATTACTCCAAGCTGCTTCTGCTTGCTAAGATCATCCTTCCAAGTAAAGTTCACGCCTCGTAAGGTCCCTACCTTATCAAGCGTTCCTGTCACTTCCTTGATATCATCCTTAAGTCTTTCATCCGAAGTCTGTGAAAAACCACTGCTGCTTATAGTGGCTTTTTCCGTACTACCTACGTAAAACGCAATCTTCCCCGATCCGTTGCTTTGAACGAGTCGAAGAGTTCCTCCACTCGAATCTGACTGGTTAAGAGAAATATTAGCCGGATTAGTAGTACTCAAACCAATGACATTGAGATAGGTCCCCGCGCTATTATAGAAGCCAAAAGACCTACCCGGACCCTTTAAAATCTCTACATTCCCGTCTACCGAAAGTTTTCCATTCACCGTCGTGTTTTGCAGGCTAGTGTTACCCGCAGCGATGGTGAGGCCATTATTTCCAGTGATCAGTCCCGAAGAGATAAGAAGCTCTCCCTTAAGGGTGGTCTTCCCGTTCGCAGTCAGTGTCCCGCCCACCGAGACATTGCCTGTGAAGTCTGCGTCCGCGGGCAGAGTGAAGCTTGGCGAGTTCCAGATATAGTTTGTGCCATCAAAAGAGAGATAGTTGTTTGTGGTCGGATCTGGCACCGCTTTTCCCTTGAGCGTGTCGTCCGGCACTTTTTGCCACGTTGCATTCCCCGACGAATCTGATCCCAAGAATTTTCCTGTACCTGCGCCCGAAGAGATAAGAAGCTCTCCCTTAAGGGTGGTCTTCCCGTTCGCAGTCAGTGTCCCGCCCACCGAGACATTGCCCGAAAAGCTTCCGTCTTTGGCATTCGTCAAATCCTTCCCGCCCAGATTGCCATCAAACGTATTTCCACTGTCATCCGCCGCCCAGACAAATTTTCCCGTTCCCTCATCATACTTAAGCACCTGCTTGTCCGAAGGTGCCCCGGTCGGGAGTGAGATATCCGTAGATCCAATAATAAGAATTGAGGCTTTTCTATCTCCGGTTATTCCCAAAGTATTTGGATCTACCCAACTACCATTTCCAGAATCATCAGTTTTAAAAACATAGCCATTTTGCGCTCCGGTCTTGATCATTACTCCCCCGTCAAGCGTAGTCTTGCCCGTCGCCAATAAGGTCCCGCCCACCGAGACATTGCCCGAAAAGCTTCCGTCTTTGGCATTCGTCAAATCCTTCCCGCCCAGATTGCCATCAAACGTATTTCCACTGTCATCCGCCGCCCAGACAAATTTTCCCGTTCCCTCATCATACTTAAGCACCTGCTTGTCCGAAGGTGCCCCGGTCGGGAGTGAGATATCCGTAGATCCAATAATAAGAATTGAGGCTTTTCTATCTCCGGTTATTCCCAAAGTATTTGGATCTACCCAACTACCATTTCCAGAATCATCAGTTTTAAAAACATAGCCATTTTGCGCTCCGGTCTTGATCATTACTCCCCCGTCAAGCGTAGTCTTGCCCGTCGCCAATAAGGTCCCGCCCACCGAGACATTGCCCGAAAAGCTTCCGTCTTTGGCATTCGTCAAATCCTTCCCGCCCA